>Ga0308172_1000143_pt1 | contig 132744 bp, 125 predicted proteins | sample PhyGR2_FD_202134 | JGI IMG/M metagenome (GOLD analysis project Ga0308172, IMG submission 202134) | Phyllosphere microbial communities from UC Gill Tract Community Farm, Albany, California, United States - DLSLSG.R2 | ecosystem: Host-associated > Plants > Phyllosphere > Unclassified | place... | reverse complement strand
TTCACGATTTAATCGACTGGATTGATAACAACATCGAAGCACGTCTGGATCTGGATACCGTTTCAGAGCGCGCGGGCTACTCCAAGTGGCACCTGCAGCGCATGTTCAAAGAGCACACCGGCTATCCTCTGGGTGAGTACATCCGGGTGAAGAAGCTGAAAAAGTCTGCCGATCGCCTGACCAGCACCGACGAACCGATTCTTAACGTCGCGATTTCCCTGGGCTTTGACTCTCAGCAGTCTTTCAACCGCAGCTTTAAACGCCAGTATGGTGTGGCACCGGGTGCATGGCGTCGTCACAGCGGTGATTCGCACGCTGCATAACTTCGCCAGGGCCAGCCTGTCTGGCCCGCGCTTTCCTCCGGGCGCAAAACTGGTATCATCTGCATCCTGTCGTCACGGATGCCATCATGTCAAAAAAACTCTGGATTGGACTTTTCTTTGTCCTCGCGGCCTGCTTTTACGGCCTTAAACCTTATCTCAACTCCGTTTCTGCGCCGGCTCAGGCCGATATCGCCACCCTGACCGATGCCCACACTGTGGCGCGCTGGGTGCTGCAGCATCAGCAGTTACCGGACTACTACCTGACCAAAAATGAAGCGCGCAAACGCGGCTGGAACCCGGCCAAAGGTAATCTGTGTGAGGTTCTGCCTGGCAGGGCCATCGGCGGTGACCGTTTTGCTAACCGCGAAAAGCGGCTGCCCCCGCGTGCGGGTCGCCAGTGGTATGAAGCGGATGTGAATTACCGCTGCGGACATCGCGACGCCGATCGACTGGTCTACTCCTCTGACGGGCTGGTGTTTCTCTCCACCGATCACTACCGCAGCTTCAGACAGGTGCCCTGATCATGCTTGAACTGAACTTTGATCTGCGCGATCTCACCACGCGCGCGGCTTTTTATCGCGAGTTTGCCGGGCAGAGCGGCTGTCCGCCGACCTTTGGTCATAACCTGGATGCATTGTGGGACTGGCTGACGGGAGGCATGGCGCTGCCTGCCACACTGCGGTTGCAGCATTACGCGGCGCATCAGGCTGATTTAGCGCCAGTGCTGGCACTGCTGGAAGAGGCGGCGCAGTCGCTGGACGGCGAACTGCACCTGATCGTGGAGTAAGCCGGCAACGGTTTTTATTGCCGTTTCAGACTCAGTTCGGCCGGTAAGCGGGGGCAGTCGCACAGAGGCGAACTGCACCCGATTATCGATTACGTGCGCAGCGGCTTCAGCAGCGCAATCAGCGCCTCGCGGGCTGCCAGCGGCAGATCGCCACCGCCGGTATAGCCGTTGTTCTCAACGATCACCTGATTCAGTCCCACCAGCCAGTCATAGATGTAATAGGCGGTGTGATTAGCCGGCGCCGCAGAGAGTCGGGTCAGGCGCTGACCGGCACCAAAGCTGACGCTGGGCGCGGGCGGACGGGAGAAAATCACCTGACCGCGGTTGACGCGGCTGGCGGGACGTTCTGATTCCGGGCGCTGTAAAAAGCCGAGCCAGGCCACAAAATCGCCCAGTACCGTCATCGCCCGCGTCACCTGCCGGTCGGCGCGGGATTCGTGCGTCACGCTTTGCGTGTCAGGTTCGTGCAGCGCCTGCTGCAGTTTTTGCGCGATATCGGTGCGGAACCCGGCGGTGATCAGCTCTTCTACCAGCCACTCCATCGTCGCCTTATCCACGTTAAGTAACGCCAGCAGGCTGCGGTTTTCCGGCAGCTGACGCAGGTGATCCAGCCACAGCAGCAGCACCTGGCGCGGAAACTGCTGGCTGCTGTGCAGGCTCTGACGCGGCTGAACCGGTACGTCAGCGGGTGCGTCACTGAACAGGTCAAATTCAAACCCGATGCCAAACTGATTCTCCGGTGCCTGATGGACCGGTTTACTGCCCGGCAGGGTCGCCTGATTGAGCCACAGCTGACGCAGCGCTTCACGCGGCGGCTGCAGACGCTCCAGCAGCTCGCCATGCAGGCCGGTGCGATGCTGTAAACATTTCAGCAGCGTGTCGGCGATGTTCTGTTTGCGTGCCGCCTGTTCCGGGCTGGCTCCCGCTTCGGTCCACGGCAGCAGACGCCGCTCTACCACGGTGTGCTGAATCTGCGCGAGCTGCGCCAGCAGGATGTCGCGGCGGGCGTCGGGCTGCATCTCATCCTGCAGCCAGCTTGCCATGCGATCGACGCCTGCCCGATCCAAAGCCAGCATCGAGCCCCAGTGCTGACCGGGCTGTCCAATCTGTCGCTGCACCGCCTCATCCACGTTAATCTGCTGATGACGGGCGTTGAAGGGGGTGATGGCCCAGATAAGGCGCGGTTTCTCTGCGGACGCCTGAGCAGGCTGCTGGCTCTGCCATTCGCGCAGTGTTTCGCTGACCCGATCCACATCCTGACGCTGGCTGGCCGCCGTGCAGACCAGCAGCAGATCGATCGCCTGACGCGCGGCATAAATACCCGGCAGCAGAGCACGTTTCTGTTCCAGCAGCTGCGCGCGCAGCGGGTCCTGCTGCTGCAGGCGCTGACGATCTTCCTGGGTTGCCACATCACTGGCCTGGCCGGGCGCAGGCAGCTCCAGCATGTCAGCATCGTCATAGAGCGCGGTGCGCGGGATGGAATTCAGCGGCACCAGCACTTCCAGCGTCAGCAGGGCCAGCAGGCCCAGCGGGACGCGCTGGGCCTTGCCGATGCGGTTGCCGTTCAGCGGGCAGACTTCCACCGGCTGCGGCTGATCCTGTTCGCTGGCTGGCACAATCAGCTGGCCGGCAGGTAGCAGGGCGTTATCGACCAGCAGGCTTAAGGGGGCGATCACCCGGCTGCTGTTACGCAGCTGATGGCGCAGATGCAGCAGCGTGCGCAGCATCTCGCTCAGCGCCGGTTCGGCGGGCCAGAGCAGGGAGAAAAGCTGCACCCGATCGTCGACGCTCAGCCAGGGCGCCAGCTCAACAGCCTGGGGCCAGAAGTGGCGATCCAGGCGCGCATCGTAGTGCGGACGGCGACGGCACCAGGACCAGAGCGTGACCAGCGTATCACTGTCCAGACCGGCCAGCGGCGAGGCGAGGCGATGGCGCTGCAGACGCTGCAGCCCGCTGTCAATCTGCGCCACGTCGGGTGTGCCCGCAGCAGAACAGGCGAGCAGCAGACGGATAACTTCCGCCTCATTCAGCAGGGTCAGTTCAACCGGCCACTCATTCGAGAGCGGCTCGCGCTGATGACTGAAGCGGGTGGCGGTGGCAAAATCCAGGTTACCGGGATTGATATGCTGGAACCAGTAGAGCTGTTTGTCGCCCATGCGGGTCACCAGCTGGCCCTGTGCATCGGCCACCATCTCATTAAGCAGCCAGGCTTTGCCGGCCTGCGACTGACCAAACAGGGCCAGCGTCACCGGACGAGCGACCTGCTGTGCCAGCGCCTGGGTCTGCACGCGTGCCTGACGCAGTTGCAGCGTCAGCGTTTCCGCCTCCAGCGCCAGACGCGGCGACTGCTCACGGCTGTTTTCAATCCATTCCAGACTGTTGTTCAGGGCGTCCTGTAACAGGCCCAGACGTTTTGCCAGCGTCTGAGGCTGGCGGGGTTTCAGGGCTTTCATCGTTTACACACGCTCCCGCTGTCAATCCAGTATTGCGCATTGGCGTTGCCGGTCGCCGACAGGGTATTCAGCTTCAGACTCAACTGCTCCAGCGGCACCCGGGTGCCATCATCCAGCTGCGCATCGCTCAGCACCAGGTTTTCCGGACCGGACGCACCGGGGCCGGCTTTGACCGCCAGGCGGATGCGCAGCACGCTTTCGCCCGCCACTTTACGCGCCAGCGTCGGGTCGTTCAGCGTCAGGCTGTAAAGCGGTGAGGCGGGCCAGCGGTCGTTATCGAGCTGGCGGAAGCCCAGACAAACGTTACCCCGGATACGGAAACTGCGTTTCCGGTCCAGCGCAAAGCCGGGGTCGTCGAGGTCAATGTCGCTGTAGCAGAGATTCTCATCCGTCAGGGCCTGGTTTTCATCGAGCATACCCAGATAGCGGATGGTCGAGTAAGGTTCAAAATCGCCCGCGCGGAACCAGAAGCTGCTGAGGCGCAGATCCAGCGCCAGCAGGCAGAGCATCGCGCCGACGGCGGCGGTCGATTTCGGGTTGTCGATGCGGCCGTGCTTGTTGAATGGGTACCAGTCGCTGGTGTGATAGCCTTCCAGTGACAGAATGCGGCTGCCCGGCAGCGGCTGCAGATGGCGCACCAGCGCCTGAATGCCAGGGAAGCGTGATGGACGCCCGGTCAGCAGCAGCACATCGCACTGGTAGAGCGAGACCACCTCACACATGGCGCGCAGCGCCGGGATAATGGCCATCCGGTGCTGCATAAACTCACCGTGCAGCTGCGCGAGGCTCACGACCAGCGGCACCTGCAGCAGGTCAAAGCGGCTGTTGCCGCCCAGTTCACGCTGGATCTCGCCGTTGACAAAGGCGAGCACCGCCTCGCCAGGCGTCTGCTCAACCAGTTCGCCGAACAGGGCGTTGATTTCCGCATGGCTCTCCAGCGGATCCCAGTTCTCATAGCGTTCCAGCACCGCCTGCGCCAGCGGAATAAACAGCTGCAGCGTAACCTGCTGACGCAGCGTGGCCTGACCGTCCATGCGGCTGTCGTGACCAAACAGCTTGTTCATCAGGGGTTCCGCCAGCGTCAGGCCCGCTTTCTGCAGGTGCTGTTGCAGCGCCGGTAAAATCCACAGCTGAATCACATCCAGCAGGATGTCATCGCCCGCCACCTTAAAGCCTTCACGAAACAGCAGGCGCGGCGTAATCTTCACGTTGTTGCCCTGACCATCATCCAGCCGATACTGGGTGATCGCCAGGTCGGTGGTGCCGCCGCCGATGTCAATCGAGGCGATGCGCAGGCTCTTGCCGGGCAGTTCGCCCTCATCGCGCGGCCGATCCGGACGCGCCATGCTGCTGAAAAAGTCTTCAGCGCGACCGGCAAAATTGACCTGCGTTTCGTTGAACAGCCAGACCATCTGACCACAGGTGGCTTCATCCCACTCCATCTGTACATCCGGCAGCGGTTTCGGGTTCTGACGGGAGATAGCCGGCGCCAGCTCATCCTCATCCGCGAGCCAGCCTTCGGCTCTCCAGACCAGCGCCAGCGCCTCCTGCATCCGGCGACGGAAGATTTCGCGCTCCGGCTTGGGCATCGCGGATGGCAGCGTCAGGATCACATGGCGCAGCTGACGCGGCGCGTGACTCTGCGGCATACGCTGACGCTGAGCCGCGCTGTTCATCTGCATCAGCGCCTGAGCCAGCAGCTCACAGAGCATAAAGGTCATCAGCGAACTGCGGCTGTAGTGAGGTGAAAAGACCGGCAGACGATCGTCCGGCGCCAGCGTCGACAGCGGCTGACCTTCATCATTCAGCAGCGTCGTAAAGGGGGCACCATAAGCCAGCGGTTCTGCCTGCTCGCCCGGCGTGTTGAAGCGCCAGCCCGGCTGATAGCGTGCCTCATCCCACAGATAACGGCGCGGGCTGGAGAGGCCGGTGCTGCCCTCCAGTCCCGCACGCTGCAGGGCCAGACGGCTCGCCTCACGTCCGACACGCGTCAGCGACGGCCACATAAACGCCTGTTCGCGCCCGCTCTCCAGCGAAAAGTTCGCTTTGCCAAAGCGGGTTTCGGCAAACTCCAGTCGGCTGTCAAACAGCTCGTTGTAGACCTGATGCGGCTGTGACAGGTCGCGCAGCTGCAATTCATAGGTCTGCTTCAGGCCGTTGCTCTCTTCCGGGTGATCTTCCACCAGGATGCCGCAGGTGTGGGAGTTGCCGACATCGAGAATGATATCGACGTTGACCGCCGGGGTCTGCAGTGTGGCGGCCTGAATGTGGATCTCGCTGAGGTCGAGCTGCTGGCCCAGCAGCTCCAGCAGATTCAGGTAATGCGCCTGATACTCAAATTCGCGCAGCGCCTGTTTGATCGCCTGCTCGCGGCGGTCGCTGACGCGGTCGGTAAAGGATTCGCGCAGCCAGCCATCGACCCAGGTCAGATCGAGAAAGTCGCCCAGCTCGTAGTTGTGCCAGGCGAGGGCAAAGGTGACACCATTCTGCGCATCCGCCGGGGTGAGGCCCAGCTGCTCGCCGCCATCCTCTTCCGCCACGCAGCGGGTATCAAAGGCAAGGGTCACGCGATGGGTATTGCCCGCCGCGTCAGGCGCCGGCAGGGCAACCAGACGCATCCGCGCCCAGTTTTCAGGACCACCAATAAAACGACGTCCGCTGGCGCAGCGCAGCATGGGCAGCGGCAGCCAGCAGGCTGACAGCAGCGTCAGGGAGTCCGCCAGCGCGATATCGGATTCCGGGCGCACCACTTCGGCCGCGCCACCATCTTCCGGATAGAGCAGGAACTTTCCGCTGTTGCCATCGACGTTCAGGCGCAGCAGCGGGCCGTTGGCCGTCTGGCGCACAAACTGACGGCGCGCCGGGGTATCTGAGAGTTGCAGGCCAAAATCCAGGAACTGCACGCCGCTGTTTTCAATCAGCGAAATTTTTTGTTTGTCATCGATCAGGGGAGCCAGCATCGTTATTTACTCTCACGCTTAATCGTCATCGGGAAGACCCGGTTTTCAGCAAACTGCGCTTCGCACTGCGCTGCGCCAATGCTGGCGTGGCAGACAAGCAGCGGCATACGGTAGCGCGAATTGTTCTGGCACTTCGCGGTGTAGCGGCTCTCAATCACCAGATTACCGGCGCTGGTCATGGCGGCGCTGACATCGGCTTTACAGCTGGTATTACCCTGAGTGACCTGCACGCTGCCTTTACCGTTCTTAAACTGGAAGCGCATCACGGGTGGCTTACCGGTTGGTGTCACCATCTGGTTGATGGTGACGCGCCAGCGGCCATCAATCACCTGCACCTGCCCGTCGCGCACCGCATCCGGGGTCACAATCAGATCGTCTGGCTTCGCCGGTACCGCCGGGGTCGCCTCACTGGCAAGGGTAGCAGACGCGGCGGCAGGCGGCGTCTCGGTGGTGCTGGCCGCTGTCTGCGGCTGTGTGTCGGGTCGCGCTTCAGCCGTGGCCGTCACCGCTGGCGGGGTGAGGGTGGCGGGCGTCGTCACCGCGGGCGCGCTGGCGGCCAGGGTCGGTGCGGCAGCCACCGGAGGCTGGCTCGCCGTGACTGCCGGCGTGGCGGGAGCAGGCACTGTCGCCGGGGTCGCCGCTGGCGTCGCCGTTGCCACCGGAGTGGACTCAGATGCTGGACGATGCAGCAGCACGGCCACCATGACGGCGGCGGCAATCGCGACCGGTGGGAGCAGATACCAGACGCGGAAACGGCGACGCGACGGGAGAGGCGCAACGGGCTGAGCGTCGACAGGCGCAGCAGGCTGGGGGGCCGATTCAGGCAGGATCTCAGGTTCCGGAACCGGTGGCGGCGCGAGGGTCTCCGGCTCTGCCTCGACAGGCGCGGCAGGCAACACAGCCGGTGGCGGTTCAACCAGCGCCACCGGCAGATTTTCTTCCAGGGTGTCACGCAGGCAGGCCAGCGCGTCATCGCGGCTGCGCGCCTGGGCGTCGACAAAGCCCCAGAACGTGATCACCGGTTTGCCATCAACCAGATAAACATACTGCTGGTCGGGAAATTGCAGGGTTTTGCTCAGCAGCGCGCCAAACAGGCGCATCGATGGGTTCTCCGCCGCGCGCGCGCGCGTACTGAGATCCTGCATGTCCTGCTGGCAGGCGGTAAGGTGCTGCAGCGCCGCGCGACGCTCATGATCGCTGGCGCCCAGCCAGGATTTTACCCGGCCGCTGAAAGGGGCATACCAGTCGAGGCGGTCGCCCCGGTCGTTGGCCTGGGGAATGGCCAGGCAATCTGCCAGTGCGCTATGACGGCGCAGGCGCAGGGTTTCACGAATTTGCAGGGCTGAGGCGTAGACCGGCTGGCCATTTTCACCTAACGCCAGCACTGCATCTAAACTACCACTGCGCAGAAAAGTTTTTGCCACCTGTTGGGCCCTTATCGATCGTTGTCTGAGGCAGAAAATCGCGTGTTATCGACGATTACGTTGATTTTACGCGGGGCAATGACAAATCAAACGGCAGAAAAGGGGCTAAATACAGCGTTTTTTTCACTGGCTGGCGGAAAAACAACCGCCAGTTCAGTGAGATCAGCCTATTCAGGCGTGTCTGCGCACCAGCAGCAGATGGGCGACAATGCCGCCCACCAGGCCCCAGAAGGCCGGACCGATACCCAGAAGCGAGACGCCGGACGCGGTGATCAGAAAGGTGATCAGCGCGCTGTCGCGTTCAGCAGGCTGATCGAGGGCGCGCTGCAGACTGCCGCCCAGCGTGGCAAGCAGGGCCAGTCCCGCCAGCGCTTCAATCAGTACTCCAGGCAGGGCGCTGAACAGTACGGCGATCAACGCCCCGGACGTACCCGCCAGCAGATAGAAGATCCCCGCCAGCACGGCCGCGCGCCAGCGTTGCTGCGGGTCGGGGTCGACCTCCTCACTCATGCAGATTGCCGCCGTGATCGCCGCCACACAGACGGAAAAACCGCCGAATGGCGATAACAGCAGCGCCGTCAGGCCAGTCCAGCTCATCAGGGCGGACACCGGGGCACGGTACCCGTGCGCCTGTAAGGTCGCGATGCCGGGGGCGTTCTGCGACGCCATCGTGACCAGAAAATAGGGCACGCCGATCCCCAGCAGGGTGGTCAGGGTAAAGTGCGGCATCACCGGTTCGGGCAGCATTACGCTCAAGGGCTGCGGCGGAAAGTGAATGGCGTGCTGCGCCAGCGCGACGGCAATACCGATCAACAGGGTGAACAGAATGGCATAGCGGGACAGCCAGCGGCGGGCCAGCAGCCAGGCGAGACACATGCTGCCGCAGAGCACAAAGTTGGTCTGTAAATCGGCAAAGGTCTGCAGCCCGAAGCGCAGCAGAATACCGGCCAGCATCGCCGCCGCCAGCGAGGCGGGAATGTGATTCATCAGTCGGGCAAACAGTCCGGTGACCCCACACAGGACGATGAGAAGATTGGAGAACACAAAGACGCCCACCGCCTCGTTCAGCGAAATGCCATGAAAACTGGTGGCCAGCAGCGCCGCGCCGGGTGTTGACCAGGCGGCCAGCACCGGCATGCGGTAGTGCAGCGACAATCCCAGCGAGGCGATCCCCATCGCGATGCCCAGTACGGAGAGCCAGCCGCCAATCTGCGCCGGTGTGGCGCCCGCCGCCTGAAACATCTGATAAATAATGGCGCCGCTGCTGCTGTAGCCCACCAGCACGGCGACAAAGCCGGAAACCACCATCGGCAGGGTAAAACGGGGATGTTCCACTCTTTTCATCATCGCTCTCTCTGTCACCCTCGGCGAAGGTGAATCTGTGTTGTGCGTTATAGCGCACATGATTGCATGATACGCTATAACGCACAAGTGCTACACTGGCAGCATAACGTCAGCTCATTGACGAAAAATGCAGGAGAAAAAATGGCAGATTTTCAGCAACATCTGAGCGCCGCGCTCAGACAGTTGCGCCAGGCCAACGGCTGGAGCCTGACGCTCACGGCGGAGCGAACTGGCGTCAGTAAAGCGATGCTGGGGCAGATTGAGCGCGGCGAATCGAGTCCGACCGTGGCCACGCTGTGGAAGATCGCCACCGGTTTCAGCGTTCCCTTTTCCTTTTTTATCGACGGACGGGTGCTTCCCTCTGGCGCGGTGGCCGGGTTCAGCCAGGCCAACGCCGAGATGACGGTTCATCCGCTGCTGCCTTACGATCCGCAGCTCCGTTTTGATCTGCTGGCGGTTGAGCTGGCAGCGGGCGCGCAGAGCCAGTCGTCACCCCATGAAGCGGGCTGTATCGAGCAGGTGGTGGTGATTGAGGGCGAGCTGCTGCTGGGCGTCGGTGATATCTGGCGACGACTGGTGGCGGGAGAGGCGTTTCAGTTCAGGGCGGATGTGGCACACAGCTACCGTAATCCGCTGGCGACGCCACTGCGTTTTCACAGTCTGATCCACTATCTGCAGCGTCCGGACGTTACAAATTGATACCTGCGCAAACTACACAGTTTACCTTCGTATCTCTATACTTTCGCCTGGCTATGGAGACCGGCAATGAGCGATCTGACTGAATCGGCAGCCCTGCTGCGCATGCTGGTGGGTAAGCTGAGTCGCCGCCTGCGCGAATCGGCCCCACCCGGTGAGTTAACCTGGTCACAGGTGGCCGTACTGGGCCATCTGGTGCGGGACGGGGCGATGACGGTGACGCAGCTGGCCGCGGCGGAAGGCGTACGCAGCCAGTCGATGGGTAGCACCGTTGCGGGGTTACTGGCGGCGGATCTGGTGACAGGGGAACCCGATCCGCACGATGGCCGCAAGACCCGCTACCTGCCGACCGCGGCCAGCCTGGCAGTGATTGCCTCCAGCCGTGCGATGCGTGACGACTGGCTGGTACGGACGCTGGAGGCCCGGCTGACACCGGCTGAACAGCAGCAACTGACCGACGTTCTCCCTTTACTGCAGCGACTCGCTGACCATTCACTTTAAGGATTCAATATGGCTGTAACCACACTTGATGCAAAAACGGCGCTGATTGTTATCGACCTGCAGCATGGCATTGTGGCGCTGCCACTGGTTCATGAGCCGCAGCCGGTGATCGAACGCTGTGCTGCGCTGGCGGCGGCATTCCGCCAGCATAATCTGCCGGTTGTGCTGGTTAACGTAGCCGGTGGTGCGCCAGGCCGCACTGAGCAGGCGCGTCACAGCGGTGAACTGCCTGCCGACTGGGCGACGCTGGTTCCGGCGATGACGCCGCAGCAGAATGACATCACCATCACCAAAAAGAGCTGGGGCGCGTTTCAGGCCACGGCGCTGCACGAGACGTTGCAGCAGCGCGGCATCACCCAGGTGGTGATCTGCGGGATCGCGACCAGTATCGGTGTGGAGTCCACGGCGCGACAGGCGTATGAGTCAGGTTACAACGTTACGCTTGCCACCGATGCGATGACCGATCTCAACATCGATACGCACAACAACAGTATCAATCTGATCTTCCCGCGCCTGGGTGAAACCGGCAGCAGTGAGGAGATTGTTGCACTGCTGCCGCAGGCCTGATCTGACTGAATGTCAGGCAAAAAAAGTCCTGCCACGGAGGGCAGGACAGGGATGGCTGCACGTTAACGCTTCAGTTAAAAGCTAAAACGGTAACCGGCATTGAGCTGGCGTTGATTAAAGCGCTGACCCGTCGTTAAATCACCTTCCAGATAAAAATGATGTGCGGTGTCTATATCGGCACTGACTCCCAGTCCGTTGCGCAAGGCATTTCCGCTGAAATCCGCTTTCTCCGTTGAACCGTTCAGCGCATATTGCATGCTGGCTGAAAACTCGCGTTCCACGCCGGTTTTAAAATAGACAGTGTAATTCGTTGCGCCACTTTTCTTGCTGTATCCTGCCAGCGCGCCTGCCCGACCATTAACAGAATGATAATGGTCAAAATCGATAAGCAGGCCGTTGCTGGCCCGGGTCTGCGACCCTTTCTGTCGGCCTGCCGTAATCTGTGCCTGGGGTTCGAGATAAAAGCCCTGGTCATCAGGAGAGAAGTGAAAACGCCTGCCCGCCTCAACGGAATAGGTGAAGCCGGTTGATTTTCCCTGACCGGAGACCGGATTCTGCTGGCTATCTTTCATGGTAAACTGATTTCGGATGCGGTTGATCTTAACGACCTGATCAACGTAAAAACCGTTGTCGGCGACCCAGGTCAGATAGCCACCAACATGTTCTGATTTAGCCGTACCATCGCCCCCGCGATAGTGAGGTGAGGCATGGGTGGTTCCCATGAACAGGCCGCCTGACACGTTCATATCGTCGACCAGATACTTATCCACGCCAAACTGATAGCCGCTGTAACCCATTTCAAAGTCACTCAATCTGCCGCCTGAGAAGGTGTTCAGTTTACCGCCGAAGCCCCGCAGCCAGACATTTCCTGTCGCACTGCCCTGGCGGATGTCGCCCAGCCGCTGAAACAGGGTTTGCGTTTCGATATAGTTCATCAGGTAACTGACATGCAGGAAATTACCGCCTGCATCTGCCGTGGTGGTAATCGGGTGCGCTGGCGTCGGTGCCGGAGCAGGTTCAGGTTCCGGCGCAGGTACTGGCTGCGGAGCAGGGGCTGGCGCGGGCGTTGGCTCCGGTGCTGATGCGGCGCCGGAAGAGTAGAGTTCCCAGTTCGTGCCGGTTTTACGCACTGAGTAGAGATAGCCGCCCAGTTCAACATCTGATGCTGTGGTAAAGTTCGCTGTCCCGTCAGGCGTTTCTGCCACGGTTATTAACTCATGGCCGGTTGTCGCCAGACTGCCCTGATTAACAAATGACAATGTGAAGTCACCCTGACTGCTGTTTGTGACAACCAGCTTATCGCCCCGGTTATTAACACTGTCGCCTTCACCCACCAGATCAACACGCATATTAAAATTACCGCTACCTGACAGATCGGCAACGGTTAGGGTGGAATAATCGGATGCAGATATTGACCGGGTAAAATCAATCCGCCCCTTATTCATGTTTAACCGGTCCACATTTGAATTTGCGCTGACATACCAGTCACTTTTATCTAAGGTTGTATTCAGATACCCCTTATTTACACCGTCGCTGATGGCTGCGCCTTGCCAGACCGAGCCGGGCTGCAGCGCTAAATCAACGAAGCCGCCGCGGGAATAAACGGATCCTGTCATATTCAGTTTGCCGTCGATATTAACCACGCCCTGTGCGTAACCTGCATCATATTGCGTGGCGATGGCGAACTGATCTGGCGAGGCCATGGTGATATCGACATTACCGGTCAGATTGATCTCGCCGCCTGTCATTGCATAAAGCGCCGCTCTGGGAGTCACTGAACTACTGATGGAAACATTATTACCCGAGATATGACCCGCGTTGAGCGCCCACAGCGCCATGTCGGCGCTGGTAATATCGGTCTCATCAAGCGTGACAGAGGAGCCAGACGTCTGGGCAGATGCGGCATAAGAACCGCCTGAATGAAGGCTGTTTCGCTGTTCTGCTGTTCCTTTGTAGTTAATGATTGCTGACGTGCCGCTGGCGACGATGCTGCCAGCCTGTGCTGACGTCACATGGCTGCCGGGGCCGATATCAGCAACGCCACTCTGACGCACTTCAAGACCAATAGCGCCGCTTCCTGTCGCGTTAATGGTCAGATGATCAGCGGTAAGTTCACCAAAGTTCCAGATGCCAAAGGCGTTCGCGCCCGTTGTCGTGATGATGCTTCCTGACCCCAGATTCGCGAGCGAATCGGCCTGCAGATTGAGACCATAGGCAGAATCGCCTGTGGTGGTGAGCGTCAGTTGATTTGCGGTCAGTGATGTGCGGCGGGAGGACGCTCTTCCGTTCAGGGCATGGACCCTGATAGCGTGACGTCCCTTGCCCTCGGTCGATATGGTGCTGCCGCTGCCCAGGTCCACGCGGGTGCCGGCATTACTGACGCTGAGGCCAATACCCCCATTTCCTGTCGTATTGACCGTAAGGGCTTCCGCTGTCAGCGATGACTGCCCCCGAATCAGGATGCCGTAAACGGTAGCGGTTCCGGACACATTGAGAGTGGTTCCCGTTCCCAGATCGGCAGTAATATTCTGCCCTGTAATATTAAGGCCCAGGGCGCTATCGCCCCTGACATTAAGGGTAAGCCCTTCCGCAAACAGCTGGCTTTCATCTCCCCAAATCACCACGCCGCGTGCATAGTTTTCGGCATCAGTGACGTTAATAAACGCGTGACGGCCCAGATTAATGATTCCTGTCTCATTGTAGGGATTGACGACGCCATATAGTCCGCCTGAGTAGGTGGCGTCGCCGGTCAGGATGTCGCCATCATTCAGGGTAATATTGCTTCCCGTCTGGCTTCCGATATTCTCACCCGCCGCGTTACCGCTCATCATAAATCCTGTCAGTAACGCCAGAGGCGTTAAACGACTCAATATCTTTTTCATCAGCAAAACATTCCCTGTGTGTCCCGAAAAATCAACGCGCACACGGAAAGATGAATTATTCAATGTGCGGTTAAGCAGATGCATTTGAGCGAATAATAATTTATCAGGGAAGGAGGGTTATATTTTTGATTTATCCCAAAGGCATTCCGGTTTTTATTATCAAAAGATAATTGTGATTGCATAAAGGTTGCGGGAGTGGGTAAATAAGGGGCTTTTTTGATGAGTGCGGGGTTGTGCGTGTTTTTTTAATTAACTAAGAAGGTAACGGATATTATTAATGGCGGTTCAGGTATGGGCAGTAATAAGTGGCTTTATAAAAGCCACTTACTAAATTAGTTAAATGCGTAACTTACCGTAAATCCGGCGCTGTAATTACGACCGGGCGCAGACTCGAAATAACGGCCATTACTCTCGTTCACAATGACTGACCCTACGTATTGTCGGTCAAACAGATTATCGACCCGCCCAAACAGATCCAGCGTCCACGCGTCCAGTTTCCATTTATAGCCACTGTTCAGTGCGGCCACCGTGTAGGAGGGGGTGTTAACGCTGTTCTGATCTTCAGCGGCAATCTGGCTCAGGTAGCGCACTTCGCTTCCCGCATAGAAACCCTCTTCCGGCAGATAGCCCAGGCCTGCGTAGGCCATGTTGCGGGCAATGCCTGGAATGCGGTTGCCGTCACAGCTGTCACTGCCGCAGGCGTTGCTGCGATAGCGCGCATCCAGCAGGGTGTAAGCCATCTTCAGCCGCCAGTCCCAGGCAAACTGCTGGTCCAGGCTCAGCTCAAGACCGCGACGGCGTGTCTGACCGGCGTTTTTATAAGTGGTACGACCGCCGCTGCTGGCATCCGCCACAATCTCGTCGCGGGTGTCAGTCTGGAACAGCACCGCGCTGAGCAGGCCATTGCCAATACGCTTTTTGGTGCCTGTCTCCAGCGTGTCGCTGGTGGCGGGTTTCACTCCCAGATTCAGGCCGGTCGCATTATCTGAACGATAGGAAAGCTCATTGATGGTCGGGGTTTCAAAGCCGCGCCCGGCAGAGATCCACACGTTCCAGCCGGGATCAACGGCATACTTCAGCGCCGCTGCGGGCAGCCACTTGTGATAGCGCGCATTCCCGCTGTCGTCGCCGTTGCCGGGGCGAATGTAGAAGTCATTCGAGTCAAAATTGACGGTGCTGAAGCGCACGCCCGCATCGAGCGAAAGCTTATCGCTCAGTTGCCAGGCGGTCTGCAGGTAGGGATCGAGCGTCCACATGAGGTTGCGCTCGTTGCGTCGCAGATTGCCCTGTTCGCCCAGGTGCGTAACGCCGTCACTGACGGTGAAGTTCTCGTAGCCTTTACGGCGCTCGCTCATGGTCTCGTAGTCGAGGCCACCGGTCAGCGCCACCGGAATGGACAGCAGGCTATCGCGATGAGTCCAGCGGGTGTCTGCGCCCTGATAATGGCGGGTCAGAGCGATCACGCCACCGGGATGGGAGGGTTTAAGCTGCACGGCGGCGGGAATCGACTGGAACTGGGTCGTTTCGCGCATGCCCGCATAGAGCATGACGCTGAGGTCGTCATTTTCACTCATCTGGCGCTGATAGCGCAGACCGCCCTGGGTCTGATCGACCGTTTTGCGGGTGTTATAGAGCGAGACATTGTTCACCACCTGACGCGGATTGTCGCGCCATTGTGCCGCGGTCAGGCCGCCAGGGTCCTGTGCGTCGATGTGAACGCTGTTAAACAGCAGCGTCAGGGTGCTGACATCATCAATGCGCACGCCGAGTCTGGCGTTACCGAGGTTTTTCTGCGCGGAGCTGTGGTCGCGATAGCCGTGGGTGGTGAAGCGGGAGGCAGAAACGGTGTAGTTCACATCGCCGGCATGGGTGCCGTCGCCGGTCGCGCCGCTGGCTTTGACACTGTTGCGCCAGCTGCCGTAACTGCCGTACCAGCTGCCGGCTTCCAGCGTCGCCGGCTGCTGCCCCTGCTGTGTTGTGACGTTGATGACCCCGCCTGACGCATTGCCATAGAGTGCCGAGAAGGGGCCGCGCAGCACTTCAACATGGTCAACCGAGCCGATATCGATATTTGATGTCTGCGACTGCCCATCCGGCATGGTCGCCGGAATGCCATCCACATAGATGCGCAGACCGCGCACGCCATAGGTGGAGCGGGAGCCAAAGCCGCGCATCGAAATCTGCAGGTCCTGGGCATAATTCTGCCGGTTCTGGATCTGCAGACCGGGCACGCTGCTGAGGTTTTCCGACAGGTTTACGCGCGGAGCAGCCTGGCGCATATCATCGCCGCTGACCACGCTCAGGGCCGCGGGGGTATCGAGCTCGTTGAGCCCCTGTTCTGAGGGTGCGGCGGTAACGACCAGGGTCGCGTCGTTATCCGCCGCCAGCAGCGGCAGCGGCAGGATGGCGGGCACCATGATCAGCGTCATCTGACGCAGAGAAATGATTTTCATTATAAGTAGCCTGGAAAAGAGAAGAGGTATTGAACCAGATGGAACAATTGTCGCGTATGGTAAGGGTTTGCCCGGCTGGGGTACACCGTTTCGGGCTGGATTTTTTCGCTGTTTACCGCCAGGCTGAAACGCAACTTTACTGGTCACGGGCATCCACCGTTGTGGGATGCCGTCAGATAACTCAAGGGAGTCAGCATGAAACAACCTGAAGTGGCGGTTCTTGGATTAGGCGCAATGGGGCACGCATTTGCCGCTAATCTGCTGAAGAAAGGCTTTACCGTGTATGGCTGGAATCGCACCCGCGCACGCGGCGAAGATTTGCTGGACGCGGGGTTGCAGCTGGCTGACACGCCGGACGAGGCAGTGCGGCAGGCGGATGTCGTGATCGCCATGCTGGCGGACGGTGATACCACTGAGCAGGTGCTGCATCAGGTTAAAGAAGCCCTTAAACAGGGTGCAACGCTGTGCCAGATGGGCACCATCGGGGTGGAAAAAACGGACGCGCTGATCGCCTTTTTCGCCGGGGCCCGTCCCGATCTGCTGTTTATTGATGCGCCGGTTTCCGGCACTAAGGCACCGGCCGAAAACGCACAGATTCTGGTGCTCGCCAGTGGCGATCAGAGCCGGGCGCAGGCGGCAGAAGCGGTGTTTGCCGCCATCGGTAAAGGCACGCAGTGGCTGGGCGAAGCGGGTAAAAGCAGCCGTATGAAGCTGGTGATCAACAGCTGGCTGATTGGCATGATGCAGAGCCTGGCTGAGAGTACGCAGCTGGCAGCGCAGTTCGGCTTCTCCACCGACGATCTCTGGCAGGTGCTGGAGGGCGGTCCGCTGGCGGCCCCTTATGCGAAAATGAAGCTGGAGATGATGGCCCGCGACGACTACACCCCGCAGATGCATCTGGTCTGGGCGCTGAAGGATGCCCGACTGGCGCTGGATGCCGCAGAAACGCCGCTGCCGGCGCTGGAGAATATTTCCCGGCTCTGGCAGCAGGCGGTTGATGAGGGATACGGTGAAGAGGATCTGGCGGTGATCTACCGCTATCTGAAGGCGCAATGAGCCAGCAGCCGGTTGAGTTCAGCCATCGTCCGCTGGTGCCGCTGGCGCACGACTACCTGCACGGAGCCAGTGAGCCCTGGCACCACCATACCTGCGCACAGCTGATCCACACGCTGAGTGGCGTGGTGCGGGTGGAAACGGAGTATGGCAGCTGGATCGTGCCACCGAGCCGCGGCGTCTGGCTGCCCGCGTTTACCCGTCATGCGTTGCAGATTACCGGCCGCGTCGCGGCGCGCACGCTCTTTATCGATCCGCTGGCACGCGCCGATCTGCCCGCCAGCTGTCAGGTGGTGCAGATTTCGCCGTTGCTGCGTGAGCTGATTGTTACCGCACTCACGCTGCCGGTGCATTACGAAGCAGGCAGCCGGGCTGAGCGGGTCATGGAGTTGATTATGGATGAAATCCGCGGCATGGATGTGCTGCCGTTTGCGCTGCCGACGCCACACAGCGCACGGCTTCAGGCGCTGTGTGAGCGGATCCAGCAGACCCCCGGCGAAAACTGGACGCTACTGCGCGCCAGTACCCACCTGAACGTCTCGGGCCGGACGCTGGCCCGCCATTTTATGCGCGAAACCGGATTGCAGTTCAGCGACTGGGTGCGACGCGCCCGGCTGGCGATCGCCCTGACCCGACTGGCACAGGGCGACGCGGTGCTGCGGGTGGCGCTGGAGCTGGGCTATGACAGCCCCAGCGCCTTCAGTGCGATGTTTCGTCGTCTGCTGGGCGTGTCGCCGACGGACTACTTTCCGCCGCCAGAAAGCCGCCCGCCGCGCTGAGCAGTGCCTGCAGGGCCGCGCGGGTCGTGTCGTTGTCGATGCTCACACCCCAGGCCCGCACCCCACGCGCATCCACACAGCTGATATAGGCCACGGAACGGCTGTCACTGCGCCGCCCCAGCGTGTGTTCATGATAATCCTCAATGGTCAGATGAAGATCGAACGCGCCCGCGAGGGCATTGACCGCCGCCGACAGCCAGCCATTGCCCCGGCCGGTGAGCGTCACGGGACGCTCCTGACAGCGGACGCTGGCGTGCATCTGCGTCTGTCCGGCGCTGTCGCTCTGGCTGTCAGCCTGCTCCAGGGTGATTGCAGGCTGCGTCACACCGTAGCGGCGGCAAAAGAGCTGCCACAGCGCGTAGTGCGTCATCTCGCCACCGTGCCGGTCTGTCTCCTGCTGCACACAGCGGCTGAAATCCTGTTGCAGGGCACGCGGCAGCTGTAAACCATGATTCTGTTCCAGCAGCCAGGCGGCGCCGCTTTTGCCTGACTGACTGTTGACACGGATCACCGCCTCATAGCTGCAGCCGATGTCGGCCGGGTCAAGGGGCAGGTAGGGCATCTGCCACAGCGTCTCCTGCTGTTCGGCGCGAATGGCGAACCCTTTTTTGATCGCGTCCTGATGCGACCCGGAGAAGGCGGTGAAGACCAGCTCCCCCGCGTAGGGATGGCGTGGATGCACCGGCAACTGGTTGCAGCGGGTCACCACCTCAATCACCGCCTGCATTTTGCTGAAGTCGAGCTGCGGCGAAACGCCCTGCGTGTAGAGATTCAGCGCCAGCGTCACCAGATCGACATTGCCGGTGCGCTCGCCGTTGCCAAACAGGCAGCCTTCAACCCGGTCAGCGCCTGCCAGCAGAGCCAGCTCCGCGCAGGCGACGCCGGTGCCGCGATCGTTATGCGGATGAACGCTGATACAGACGGCATCGCGGCGGCTGAAGTGGCGGCAGAAATACTCGATCTGATCGGCATAGACATTCGGCGTATTCACCTCCACCGTAGCGGGCAGGTTGATGATCATCGGCCGCGCGGCATCGGGCTGCCAGACATCCGCCACCGCCTCGCAAATCTCCAGAACGAACGCCGGTTCGGTGAAACAGAACGTCTCGGGTGAATATTGAAAGGTCCAGTGGGTTGCCGGCTGCGCCTCGCATCCGGCGCGGATCTGCCGCGCGCCTGCGGTGGCGAGGGCGATAATCTCCACTTTGCTCTGTTTAAATACCCGCTCGCGAAACAGCGGCGCCGTGGCGTTATAGAGATGCACAATGGCGCGCGGCACGCCCAGCAGCGATTCGAAGGTGCGGGCGATCAGATCGGCGCGCGCCTGCGTCAGCACCTGCAGCGTCACATCCTGCGGAATGCGCTGCTGTTCAATCAGATCGCGAACGAAATCAAAATCTGTCTGCGATGCTGAGGGAAAGGCGACCTCGATCTCCCGGAAACCGCAGCGCAGCAGCAGATCCCAGAAGGCCATTTTGCGCTCGCGATCCATCGGCTCCGCCAGCGCCTGATTGCCATCGCGCAGATCGGTAGAGAGCCAGCGCGGTGCCTGAGTAAGCCGGCGTGAAGGCCACTGGCGATCGGGCAGCGACAGCAGCGGGGCGGGACGGTATTTATCAGCGGGTTGCGTCAGCATAGGGTTCTCCTTGTTTTTTATCAGTCTGCCGCCAGCGCCTCTCCGCCGCGCGCGCAATGCTGACAACCTGATGCGCAAAAGCGACAACACCCAGCAAGGTGAATATGCAAGCAGCGCTGTTCCGCCTGAATACGCAGTGACGTTCTCACCTGAGGACAATCAGAGTCAGAACAGCGAGCGCTGTGCCGAGATAGCAGATTCCTGCAAACATCCACAGACGCACTAACGAGATCATCCAGCGACTGACAGTGAGTCTGTTTTCGCCGAAAAAGGAGTAAGCAGGACTCTCCTTGCTGAGGGAGGCTATAGGTTTATTCCTGCTGAGATTAATGAAAAATCTGCACACCTGATAGGCGCCAAAAAAACCGGCCATGTGACAGAACGAACAGGGTGGCGGAAACTGATATTTCTCCAGGAACAGGGAAATGAGTCTGTCATACGCTTTTCTGTTAAAAGCGTACAGGAAGAAAGAGATGAAAATCAGAAAGCTACCAGCGAGGCCAGAAATCAGCCCCGTTCTTGAGATATAAAACTCAGTCACCTGTTGACCCCAGTAAATAGTCCACTTCAGACCGGCGCACAAGACATGTTCTCTGCACTCTATCCTGAAATATTCAGGATAACACCCTGCGTGTGCTCCGGTTTGATGAATCCGCCGGGCGGGGGTAGCATGATCGCCTGTTTCTCCGGGTGAACACTTATGCTGATTTTTGACGGTCACAACGACCTGCTGCTTAACCTCTGGCTGCACCATCGGGATGCGCCTGTGCAGGCGTTTTATCAGGGTATTGAACGGGGCCACCTCGATTTTCCGCGCATTCAGCAGGGCGGCTTAGGCGGCGGGCTGTTTGCGATTTTTGTGCCGCCGCAGGAGTACATTGCCCGCACCGTGCCAGCCCGTGCCGGTGAACCCTGGCAACCGCTTGAGATCATGTGGCAGCAGCTGCAGATCCTGCAGCAACTGGCCGATGAATCAGGGGGCCGGGCGCGTCTCTGCCGCAGCGTGGAGGAAATTGCAGAGTGCCGGGCGGCGGGTGTGCTGGCGATGGTGGCGCATATCGAAGGGGCCGATGCGCTGGATGAAGAGGGCGAACAGCTGCACGCCTTCTGGCAGGCGGGGGTGCGCAGCATCGGGCCGTTCTGGAATCTGCCTAACCGCTTTGGTCAGGGCGTCAGCGGCAGCTTCCCCGGCTCGCCCGATACCGGGCCGGGGCTGACCCCGGCCGGTGAACGGCTGATCCAGCAGGCCAGCGCGCGCAATATGATGATCGACGTCTCTCACATGAATGAAAAGGCCTTCCGGGACACTGCCCGGATCGCCGCTGCGCCGCTGGTCGCCAGCCACTCTAACGCGCACGCCCTCTGCCCGCAGCCGCGCAATCTCACGGATGCGCAGCTGATGGCGATCCGCGACAGCGGGGGGCTGGTCGGCATCAACTTCGGCAACGCGTTTCTGCGGGCCGACGGTAAACGCGATGCCGACACGCCATTAACAGAAATTGTTAAGCATTGTGATCACCTGTTGAGGATAATGGGCAGCGACCATGTGGCTTTTGGCTCCGATTTCGACGGCATCACCCCGCCGGATGCGCTGGGGGATGTCAGCGGGATGCCGCGTCTGCTCGCGGCTTTCCGGGAAGCGGGCTATGATCAGACACTGACAGAGAAGCTGGCATGGGGAAACTGGCAGCGGGTTTTACGTCTGACCGGGCTGTGATAACAATTTCCTTACGTCCGGACTTGATCCCGACGCGCCATTGGCGCACCATCTGCCTGGAAATTGTGACAGTGCTCTCATTTAATCGCTGTCACGCTGATTCCAGGCAGCTAAATTACTGTTAATAAAGAGGATATAAATTATGTGGAAAAAACCAACCTTCGTTGATCTGCGTCTCGGTCTGGAAGTGACTCTCTACATCTCCAACCGTTAATCGTTATGCCCGCCTTCTGAGCGGGCATTTTTTCAACTTCTGGTTTTCCTCTATGTTTATCAAAATCCTCGGTTCGGCCGCGGGTGGCGGGTTTCCGCAGTGGAACTGCAACTGCGCCAACTGCCACGGCGTGCGAAACGGCACGATTCAGGCCAGCATGCGTACACAGTCGTCGATTATCCTCAGCGATAACGGCGAGGACTGGGTGCTGTGCAATGCCTCTCCCGATATCAGCCAACAGATCCTGCATACGCCCGAGCTGACACGCAAAGGGGTGCTGCGCGGCACCGCGATAGGTGCCATTATCCTGACCGACAGTCAGATCGATCACACCACCGGGCTGCTCAGCCTGCGTGAAGGCTGTCCGCATCAGGTATGGTGCACCCCTGAGGTGCATGCCGACCTCAGCACCGGCTTTCCCATCTTTCCGATGCTCAGCCACTGGAACGGCGGCTTACAGCACCGGCCCATTGCGCCACTGACGCCGTTCAGCGTGGATGTCTGTCGCGATCTGGTGTTTACCGCGATTCCGATCATCAGTAACGCGCCGCCATACTCGCCCTATCGCGATCGGCCGCTGCCGGGTCACAACGTGGCGCTGTTTATCGAAAACCGCGCCAGCGGCCAGACGCTGCTCTATGCACCCGGTCTGGGAGAGCCTGATGACGTTATCCTGCCGTGGCTGCACAAGGCAGACTGCCTGCTGATTGACGGCACCGTCTGGCAGGATGATGAGCTGCTCGCCACTGGCGTAGGCCACAACACCGGCAAGGCGATGGGCCATCTGGCGCTGGCAGAAGAGCAGGGGCTGATGGCGCTGCTGGCGTCGCTGCCGGCAAAACGCAAAATTCTGATCCACATTAACAACACCAATCCGATCCTTAACGAGCAGTCACCCCAGCGTCAGTTTCTGACAGCGCAGGGCATCGAAGTGAGCTGGGACGGAATGGCGATCCACCTTCAGGGCTAAATCATGCAGATCACCGAAACGCTGTCGCCACAGGCTTTTGAACAGGCTCTGCGCGACAAGGGTGCGTACTACCACATTTATCACCCCTATCATATTGCGATGCACAACGGTCAGGCGACCCGCGAGCAGATTCAGGGCTGGGTGGCCAACCGCTTCTATTACCAGACCACCATTCCGCTGAAAGATGCGGCGATCATGGCGAACTGTCCCGATCCGGCTACCCGGCGCAAATGGGTGCAGCGCATCCTTGACCATGACGGCAGCAATGGCGAAGAGGGCGGCATCGAAGCCTGGCTGCGGCTGGGCGAGGCGGTCGGTCTGACGCGTGAGGAACTGCTGTCGGAGCAACACGTGCTGCCCGGCGTGCGTTTTGCGGTGGATGCCTATATTAACTTTGCCCGCCGCGCCAACTGGCAGGAGGCGGCGTGCAGTTCGCTGACCGAGCTGTTCGCGCCGCAGATCCATCAGTCGCGGCTCGACAGCTGGCCACAGCACTATCCATGGATCAAAGAAGAGGGCTACTTCTACTTCCGCAGCCGCCTGGGCCAGGCGAACCGCGATGTGGAACATGGTCTGGCGCTGGCGCTGGACTTTTTCACCACCGCAGAGAGCCAGAACCGCATGCTGGAAATTTTGCAGTTTAAGCTCGATATTTTATGGAGCATGCTGGATGCGATGACCATGGCATATGAGCTGAAACGTCCGCCTTATCACACCGTCACTGACAAGGCGGCGTGGCACACCACCCGACTGGTATAACCGATGAATGAGAACTCAATTGCCGCGTTTCGTCGCGGCTACCGCATGCAGTGGGAAGCCGCCCAGGAGAGCCACGTCGTGCTCTATCCGGAAGGGATGGCGAAACTGAATGAAACTGCCGCCGCCATTCTTGAGCTGGTGGATGGCAAACAGGATATCGCCGCGATTATCGCGACGCTCGACAGCCGTTTCCCGGAAGCGGGCGGCGTGGGTGCAGACGTTGTAGAGTTCCTGCAGTCAGCCTATGAACAGAAGTGGATACAGTTCCGTGACCCCGCATAAACCTGGCGTAAATCCGCCGCTCTGGCTGCTGGCCGAGCTGACCTATCGCTGCCCGCTGCAGTGTCCTTACTGCTCGAATCCGCTCGACTTTGCGCAACAGGAGAAGGAGCTGACGACGGCGCAGTGGATTGAGGTGTTTCGCCAGGCGCGCGCCATGGGCAGCGTACAGCTCGGCTTTTCCGGCGGCGAGCCGCTGACCCGTAAAGATCTGCCGGAGCTGATTAAGGCCGCGCGCGATCTCGGCTTCTATACCAACCTCATTACGTCCGGCATCGGCCTGACCGAGAAGAAGCTGGATGCCTTCAGCGAGGCGGGGCTGGACCATATCCAGATCAGCTTCCAGGCGAGTGATGAAACCCTGAACGCCGCGCTGGCCGGCTCGAAAAAAGCGTTTCAGCAGAAGCTGGAGATGGCGAAGGCGGTGAAGGCCCACGGCTATCCGATGGTGCTCAACTTCGTGCTGCATCGCCACAACATCGATCAGATCGACAAAATTATCGACCTCTGCATTGAGCTGGAGGCGGATGACGTCGAGCTGGCGACCTGTCAGTTCTACGGCTGGGCGCAGCTGAACCGCGAAGGCCTGCTGCCCACCCGTGAGCAGATCGCGCAGGCGGAAGCGGTGGTAAACCGTTACCGTGAGCGTATGAGCGCCAGCGGCAGCCTGACCAATCTGCTGTTTGTGACCCCGGACTATTATGAAGAGCGGCCCAAGCCCTGCATGGGCGGCTGGGGTGCCATCTTCCTCAGCGTCACGCCGGAAGGCACCGCGCTGCCGTGTCACAGTGCGCGCCAGCTGCCGGTGGAGTTTCCGTCGGTGCTGACGCAGAGTCTGGAGGATATCTGGTATCACTCCTTTGGCTTTAACCGCTATCGCGGTTTCGACTGGATGCCAGAGCCGTGCCGCTCCTGTGATGAGAAAGAGAAAGACTTCGGCGGCTGTCGCTGCCAGGCGTATATGCTGACCGGCAACGCCGACAACGCCGATCCGGTCTGTAGCAAATCACCGCATCATGGCAAAATCCTCGAAGCCCGCCGCGAGGCGGATTGCAGCGACATTAAAATTGGTCAGCTGCAGTTCCGTAACCGCAGCAACTCACAGCTGATCTACAAAACCCGGAACCTCTGATGATAACGCGCGGCCTGACGATCAATGGCCTGACGATTGAGCTGGTGCATCACGCCGACGCCAGCCAGGCCGCGACGCTGATTCAGGTGGCGGCAGGCAGCCACGACGAGCCTGACCGCTGGCCAGGCCTGGCGCATCTGCTTGAGCATCTGCTTTTCACCGGCAGTACCGGCTGGCCTGATGAGGGGCGGCTGATGAGCTGGATTCAGGCGCAGGGTGGCAGGGTTAACGCCACCACGCAGGCCCGCCGCAGCGCCTTCTTCTTTGAGGTTACGCCGTCGCTGCTGGCTGACGGGCTGCTGCGGTTACAGGATATGATTGCCCATCCGCTGCTCGACAATCAGGCGATCGGGCAGGAAGTGGCGGTGATCGACGCAGAGTATCAGCTGTTACAGCGCCATCAGCCGACACGCACGGAGGCGGCACTGCTGCACGCCGCCACATCACCCCCCGCATTCCGCCGCTTTCAGGCAGGAAGTCGCGCCAGCTTTGGCGATGATCTTCCCGCCCTGCAGCGGGCGCTGCGCCAGTTCCACCAGCGCTATTACGTTTCCGGCACTATGCGGCTCTGGCTGCAGGGGCCGCAGACGCTGGATGAGCTGGAGCAGCTGGCGCGGGATTTTGCCGCCGGACTGCCGTCCGGTCACGCGCAGCAGGATCTGTCGCCGCCCAGGCTGACAGGCGAGGCTGTCTGGCAGCTGGCGGAGCGCGCACCCGCGGCGCTGTGGCGCAGCTGGCTGCTGGACAGTAGTGACGGTGTCACGTTGTGGCGTGAGTTTCTGCTCGATGAAGCGCCCGGTTCACTGCTGGCGACCCTGCGCGAGCGGAAGCTGGCGGAGGCGCTGGATCTGCAATGGATCTATCAGGCCGATGACGCGCACTGGCTGGCCCTGAAGGTGGATACCGACCAGCCTGAGCTGACCGACAGCGTGATCGATGACTATCTGGCCGCGCTGCGCCAGACCAGTGAACCGCAGCATCAGCACTACCAGCGGCTGGCACAGCAGCGTTTTGCCGCGCTCGCGCCGCTGGATCAGTTACGCCAGCGCGCCTTCGGCTTTGCGCCGGGTGAGGCAGCGTCTGCGTTGCCGTTGCTGCTGGCGTCGCTCTGCCGCGCGCCGCAAAGCTGGCTGATCTGCTCGCCGCAACCGGCGGCGGAGAATCTGGTCACGCAGGGGTTCAGCCTGGCGCTCTCCCCACGGAATGCCTTTCCCCGCACGAAGCCATCCCCGGCCTCCTTCACCTTTTATCCGCTCAGCAGCGCCGCTACCGCTGAACCGCTGCCTGCCACGGCGGTAGACTTACCGCATCATCAGCCTGACGACGGGGACGCTACGCTGATCCTGCGCCCGGAGTTCTGGACAACCTTTACGCCGGAGAGGGGCCTGGCGCTGGAAAAACGGCTGCGGCCGCTGTTTGCCGCGCTGCGCCATCAGGGCGGTCATGGGCGCTGGCAGGAAGTGGAGGGGGTGTGGCAACTGACGCTGCAGCTGCCGCCGGCGGCGGTGGTGGCCGACAGGGCGCTCAGCCTGATTGTGCCTGCTCTCACTCCGCCAGCCGACACCGGGCCGACTCCGCCTGCGGAGAGCATCGCCATTCGTGCGCTGCTGCAGCAGTTACCCTATGAGCTGGCGGTAAACGTTGCGCCCGGCAGCTGGCGGGCGGCACTGAAAGGGGGCAACGCGGCGCTGCACGCCCTGATCGCCCGGCGGCTGAGTGCGCTGTCGTTGCCGGTCAACCCGGCCGCGCCGCCGACGCGCATGACGCCCCGGACCGGTCTGACGCGTCTGCCCCATGCCAGCCCCGATAATGCGCTGCTGCTCTTTATCCCGCTGCAGCAGCGTGAACAGCTGGCTGCGCTGCGGGCGCTGGCCCTGATCTACGAGCCGCGCTTTTTCCAGCGCTATCGGGTCGAACAGCCGGTGGGCTACGTGGTCAGCAGCCGCTATCTGCGCTGCGCCGACGAAGACGGGGTGCTGTTTGCGCTGCAGTCACCCGACTACAGCGCGCTCTCCCTGCTGCGCTACTGCCGCAACTTCCTGCGCTCGCTGACGCCGGCGCTGGGCGAGTGCGATCTGGTGGCACTGAAAACCCGCCTGCTCAGCCGAGAAAGCGATCAGCCGCTGGCACGGTTGCGTCATGAGAATGGTCTGGCCGAACCCGACGCGGGGGAGATCCAGGCGCTGGAGCTTAAGGATCTGCAGCAGCTGCATCGCACGCTGATGCAGGATCGCCGCCGCTGGCGGGTGCTGTTCACGGGCGGGGAACGGACGTAGCCCTGGCAGAGAGTTGCTGAATTTATTTGAAAATTACCGACAAATCTCTTCACTGTCTAAAACGGGAAATTTGCACCACACTTAGTGCACTTTTGTCCGCATAAGGAATTGACCGTGAAGAACTTCAAACGTATTGCACTGCCCCTGTTAGCCGCTGCGACCCTGTATGCTCCCCTGTCCCAGGCTGAGGCGATGCACTACCAGCTGAACCCTGAGCATACGTCTGTTATCGTTGCCTGGAACCACTTTGGCTTCTCCAACCCGACCGCGGATATCCCGGATGCCACCGGTACACTGGTGTTTGATAAAGATCATCCGGAAGCTTCACGCGTTGACGTGACCCTGCCGGTCAGCAAAATCGACAGCCACGTTGCGGCACTGACCAAAGAATTCAAAGGCGCGGACTATTTCGATACCGCGAAATACCCGACGGCCACCTTCCACAGCACCAAAGTGGTCGCGAAAGGCGACAACAAATTTGATGTAGAAGGGAATCTGACCCTGAAAGGGATCACCAAACCGGTTACGCTGCACGCTACGCTGAACAAGCAGGGCGAGCATCCGATGGTGAAGAAGCAGGCGATTGGTTTTGATGCCACCGGCACCATCAAACGCTCTGACTTCAAACTGGATAAATATGTGCCAGCGGTCAGCGACGAGGTCACCCTGACCCTGTCTACCGAAGCCTACGCGAAGTAACAGGCTGGCGGCGCAGCCCGTGCGGCTGCGCCACGTTTCTCACGCTGTCAGCCAGCCCTGCAGGCTCTCCAGCGTGACAGAGGCCCCGCCACAGACGATAACCAGCACCTTCTCTTCCGGTTTAAAGCTAATCTTCCCGTCATAGAGCATCGACAGCGACACGCCACAGGCAGGTTCTGTCAGAACACGATGATCGTCCAGAAAGCGGCGACAGGCGTTCACGGCTTCATCATCGGTCACCACCATCCCCCGGACGTCTGAACGGCGCGCCACCGTAAACGCATTTTCACACACCTGGCTGGCAGCCAGCGTCGTGGCAATCCCGCTGACGCTCTCCAGCGTGACCCGCTCGCCCGCCTTCAGCGCGGCGTTCAGGGAGGCAGTTCCCTCTGTTTCCACCGCATAAACCGGAATATGGCCGAGCTGATGTTTTTCCAGTCCCTGCATCACGCCGGAGAGCAGGCTGCCACCGCCTGTCGACAGGATGACGGCATCCGGACGCAGCCCTTCGTCGATCACTTCATCCACCAGCGTACTGATGCCGTCCCACAGCAGCGGGTTGTCAAAGGGGTGGATATAGATAGTCTCCGCTGTCGCCAGCGACAGGGCATACGCATTCGCCTCATGCCAGACCTTGCCGTGGACGATGAGCCTGGCGCCTTCCTGTTCAATAAGCTGTCTGGCGCGCGCCGGGGTGGTTTCAGGCACCACCACCGTGACCGGCAGCCCCAGCCGGCGGCCACTGTGGGCCACAGCGATACCCGCATTGCCGCCGGAGGAGCTGATAAAGGCTTTTGCACCCTGTGCGGCGTAATGGCGGCAGATGTGGGCCGCACTCCGGAGTTTAAATGATCCGGTCGGCTGCGCTGATTCCATTTTCAGCCAGACATGGCTCCCGCTGTGCTGACTGAGTGGCAGGGAGTAAATGAGCGGGGTGCGGATACTGATTTCCATGCGTCTTATCCTGGTCAAAGGCGTTGATAACAAACCGGCTGACTGTCAGGCCGGTGGTGCGGGAGAGCAGCGTCGGACAGCGGCGGTGTCTGCCTTGCCGTAGATAAGGCGCACGATTCTCCTTACAAATCATCATGCTTCTGCTGCATTTTCTGTCGGCTTTATTCGTTATACAGAAGAGTGTTACCTGTTCGCAACAGCGATGCTGAATCTGATTAACATAACGATGCGCAGGGGATATCGGCATCCTTTTATCCGTCAGCCGGCTGCGAAACCGGGAAAAATGAGGTGAAAGTCACAAATTCGCAACGTCACTGTCTCGCCTGATTCCGGCTTTTTCCGCCGTTCTTCCCATCCCGCCAGCCCGTACGCTAACCCGATGATTTATATCGATTCGCCTCAGGTGTAATAAGTCGGAATAGCGTGACCAGCTTCACAAATCATGCGCCTCGCAACCCGCTGTCAATATTCCGGTCAGCGAAAAACCGCTCATAAATGTGACCTCACCTGCAAAGTGCAACTCCGCTTACCGGAAGAATGACCCTCAGCAGATTCAGCCAGCGAGGAGACGATGATGCGGATTGGAATGGTCATCAGTGGCGGCGATGTCACCGGGATTAATAATTTTGTTTTTCAGATAGGCCGTCTGACCCAGGCCGGGATGGTGATCTTTGACGGCGGCATTCCCGGCCTGCTGGCCAATAACCACCGTGAAATCAGCCAGCGCGATCTGCTGGACTTCTCCATCGCCGCGATCCCGGTCATTCAGTCGGGACGCACCGAAAAAAAACTGGTGCAGAGCGAGTACGAGCTGATTGCACGCCAGCTGAAAAACGCCCGGATTGACGTCTTGATTCTGGCGGGCGGCGACGGATCGCTGCAGTTTCTTCACACGCTTTCACAGAGCGGGGTGAACTGCTTTGGCGTCGGCATGACCATCGACAACGATGTTTTCGGCAGTGATTACACCCTGGGCTTTTCCACCGCCTGCGAGCAGGTCTTAAAAGAGGTGGCGAAGCTGCGTAATACCGGGCGTGCCTTACCGGGCCGGGTATTTATGGTGGAGCTGCTCGGCGGCTACTGCGGTGAACTGACCCTGCAGTCCGCGATTAAAGCCAACGCGGATATTGCGCTGATCCCGGAGTGCCAGATCCCGGTGCCGCAGCTGGCGCAGCGCATTACCCGACGGCTGGAGCAGCAGAACAGCGTGGTGATTCTCTGTTCAGAAGGTTACACCCGGGAATATTCGCCCGGTTTTCAGGGCGCTATCGACACCTTAATCAAACAGCTTGAACCCCTGATTGGCGTTCGGATCCGTAAAACCATTCTCGGTTACGGACTGCGTAATGGTGACCCCACCTGCGAAGAGATTTATCAGGGCACCATTATGGCCAGTGAGGTGGTGCGTTGTATTCAGTCAGGCATGCGGAATAAAGCGGTCATTATTAACGGCAGCAATAAACCGATCCCGATTGATTTAATAAGCATGCAAAAACGCCTGGTCGATATTGACGGGCACTATTACAAACTCGCTAAACAACTCAACATCGTGTGAGGAGAAGAACATGCTGAAAATATTATGTGTCTGTGGTTGTGGATTGGGCTCCAGTTTTGCCATTGAGATGAGCGCAAAGGCCGTTTTAAAAAAACTGGAAATTGAGGCCGATATCGATCACACCACCATTTCAGAAGCGAATGCTTTTAAGTCAGATATGATCCTGACGCAAAAAGCCTTTGCCGATGTATTAAATGCGGATGCCACGCCAGAGCAGATTAAACGGGTCATTATTCTTAACCGGCTCACCGATAAAGCGGAAATAGAGCAGAAGATCCTGGCCTTTTTAAAAGAACGCAACCTGAAGGTCGCCGCCCATGAATAGTGTGATTGATTTTCTGGTCAAAGATCTGCTGGGACAGGCCTCGATTCTGATCGCCTTTATTGCCCTTATCGGTCTGCTGCTGCAAAAAAAATCGGCAGGGAAGGTGATGGAAGGCACCTTTAAAACCCTGCTCGGTTTTTTAATTATGATGGCGGGTATCAATATTATTGTCGGCACGCTGACCTTCCTGAATACCATCTTCACCCACGGCTTCGGCATGCGCGGCTATATCACCGATGTGGCCGCCATTGCCGGGCTGGCAAACCGTGAGCTGGGGTCGGAGGTGGCGCTGACGCTGCTGGCGATCTTTATCGTCAACATCCTCATCGCGCGCCTGACGCCCTTTAAGTACATCTTCCTGACGGGACAGGCGCTGCTCTGGATGGCGACGATCGGCGCCGTCATCGGTTACAAAGCGGGACTGACCGGCCTGCCGCTGATCCTGACCGGCGGCATCTTCGGCGGCATCATGGCGGTCATCATGCCTGCGCTGGCGCAACCGGTGGTGCGGCGCATTACCGGGTCTGATGATGTCGCGCTGGGTCACTTCTGCACCATTGGCTATCTGGTCACGGCCGCGGTTGCTCGAGTCGTCGGCAAAGGCTCCCGCTCAACCGAAGATCTGAAGCTGCCGGATAACTTTAAGTTTCTGCAGGACACCTATCTGTCGATGGCGCTGGTAATGGTGCCGATGTATCTGATCCCCGCCCTGGCCGCTGGCCCGGCGTTCATCGCACAGTACAGCAACGGCATGAACTATCTGATGTACGCCTTTATGCAGTCGATTCAGTTTGTTGCCGGAGTGTTTGTGCTCTACAGCGGCGTTCGCCTGCTGCTTAACGAGCTGGTGCCTGCGTTCCGCGGTATCGCCATGCGGGTCGTGCCGGATGCAAAACCGGCGCTGGACTGTCCGGTGATGTTTCCTTACGCCCCGAATGCGGTGATTGTCGGCTTCCTCGCCACCACGCTCGGCTCCATCGTCGGCATGCTTCTCTTCCCGATGATGGGTCTGGCGATGATCCTGCCGGGTCTGCTGACCAACTTCTTTGCCGGGGGCACCGCCGGGGTCTTTGGTAACGCTATGGGCGGGCGGCGCGGCGCGATGATTGGCGGCTTTGTTCACGGCCTCTTTATCACGCTCCTGCCCGCCATCCTGGTGCCGATGCTGGAAAGCTACGGCTTCACCGGCGTGACCTTCAGCGATTCCGACGTCATCAGTACCGGACTGGTGCTCGGCCACGCTTTCCAGCACAACTGGCTGTTCGTCGCCCTGTTTATTGGTTTTGTTACCGCGCTTGCCTGGTTTGTTAATGGCAAATCCACCCGACCTCACGAGGAAAAAATCCATGAAACTTTATAATTTCGCCGACCTGCTTCAGCTGGCTAAACAGCGTGACTTTAAAGCGGTGGGATCTTTTAATCTGCACTGTCTGGAGATGCTGCCCGCCTATTTTAAAGCGGCAGAGAAAACCAGCAGCCCGTTAATGATCCAGATCTCCACCGGTACGGCGAAATATCTCGGCCATAAGCTGCTGGTCGACGCCATTAAATCGCTGTCAGAGAGCACCGGCGTGCCGACGTGTCTGCATCTCGATCACTGCTCGGATCTGACGGCTATTCAGACGGCAATCGACGCCGGCTTCAGCTCTGTCATGTATGACGGCTCTCATCTGCCGATTGAGGAGAATATTGCCAATACCCGTCGGGTGATCGATATGGCGCGACCACACAACGTCTCGGTCGAGGCGGAGCTGGGGGCGATTGGCGGCTCGGAGGATGGCAAAAGCCTGGAGATGGAGGCGATTGCCTTTACGCCGGTGGAGGATGCGCGTCGCTTCGTGGAGGAAACCGGCGTCGATATGCTGGCGATCTCCATCGGCACCGTGCACGGGCTTTACACCGGCAAGGCGCACATTCAGCATCAGCGGCTGGCCGACATTACGGCGGCCACCCGCACGCCGCTGGTTCTGCACGGCGGCACCGGGGTCAGTGACGAAGATATGCGGCTGGCGGTGAGCAGCGGGATTGAAAAGGTCAACGTCGGAACGGAAATGAACGTTCAGTGGGTGGCACAGTGCAAATCGACCTTTGAAAAAGGCAAGGTCAATGACAGCGTGCGTAATTTCCTGGTGCCGGCAAATGACGCGGTGACCAATGTGCTGGTGGAGAAGATGCAGTTATTTCGCTGATTGCCGGATCGGTTATCAGTCAGCCATAACGTTTTATTTTCATGTCTTAACTGAACCCCTGAAATAATCCGGGGCAGGAGAGCCTATGTTTGGATTTCTGAAAAAGTCATCGGCGGGGGAACCGGTCAGCCCGCAGCAGCAGGACCATCTGGCGGAACTCAGCCGCGGCAAAATAACGCAGCTGGAGCAGCAGCTGGCTATTAATCCGCGCGATGGCGCAACGCAAAAAGAATTAATGCTGGAATATAACCGGGCGTTAAGCTTATTTGCGAAAAGCCCTCGCTACCGCAATGAAATCGATGCGCTGTTTGTCAAAATAGATGAATTGCGCAATGTGGTTCGCCAGTCGATCTGAGGAGAGCGGATGACCATTAAGCAGTTATTACAGGAGGCCGACGCCATTCAGACCGGCATTGACGCCACGGACTGGCGTCAGGTTATCGCCCTGGCCGCGGCTCCGCTGGTCAGCGGCGGCTATCTTCATGCCTCCTATCCGGAGGCGGTGATTGCCAATACGCTGACGCATGGCGCGTACTATGTCTTTGAGGAGGGCATTGCGATCCCTCATGCGCGACCGGAAGCCGGGGTGATCCGCGACTGTTTCAGTCTGATCCTGCTGAAGGAACCCATCTCCTTTGCGGGCAGTGATAAGGCGGACATTGTGATCATGTTTGGTGCGCGCGACAGTAACGCGCACATCGAAGAGGGGATCCGGGCCATTGTGTCGCTGCTGGAGGATGAGGAGACGCTGGTCAGGTTACGTCAGGCCAGCAGCGCAGCGGAGGTCATCGAAATCTTATGACGCTGACAAACACGGTAAAACGGGTGGTGCTGGTGAACGGCATCCCGGCGTCGGGGAAAAGTACCCTGACGCAGGCGCTCTCTCACCATTTTGGCTGGCCGGTGCTGGCGCTCGACGCGCTCAAAGAGCCGTTCATGCGCTGCTTTACCCCGGTCGACCGCGCGCGAAACCGGCAGCTGGGCTGCGCGGCCTACCAGGCGATCTGGAACATCGTTGGTCAGGCACCGGCCAGTCAGATCTGGCTGATCGACGCCTGGTTCGGGTTTCAGCCGCGTGCGCTGCTGGAGCAGGGGCTGAAACAGGCCGGCGTGGAGGAGGCGCTTGAGCTGTGGCTGAAGATTGACCCGGAGGTGGCGGTGGCGCGCTATCAGGCACGGCTGTCGCAGCGACTGCCGGGACATCCCGGCGCCGAGTATCTGCCGGAGCTGCGCCAGCTGGCGCGTCAGGCCAGGCCGATGGCGCTGGGGCCGGTCTGTGAGACTGACGCCTGCGCCCGGGACGACACGGCCGTTATTCACTGGCTGCAACATCAGTTGACCAGAACCCGCTACACTTCAGCTCATCATGAGCGACGTGAGGAGCGGCAGGATGACATCACCCCCCTATCTGCAAACCGGTGAAAGCGCCGTGCTCTATGACGGCGTCTGTAAGCTGTGTAACGGCTGGGTTCAGTTTCTGCTGCGCCACCGGCTGGCGCGGCAGGTTCGTTTTGCCTCGGTGCAGAGCGAGCAGGGCAAGGCGCTGCTGCGCTGGGCCGGACTGCCGGAAGAGAAGATCAGCACCATTGTCTACATCAAAGGTGACCAGCACTGGCTGCGGGCGCAGGCGGTGTTCCGCGTTATGCAGCATCTCCCGCTGCCGTGGCGCGGGCTGGCAGTGCTGCGTCACTTCCCCGACCCCCTCAGTAACTTCGCCTATGACCGCATCGCGTTAAACCGCTACAGGCTGTTTGGCCGTTACAGCAGCCAGCATGCGATTGTCCCCGATTATCCCGGACGTTTTCTGCATCAGGTTGATGCCCCGCGCTGAAGCGTGAAAGGCGGCTGTGGGCGGAACTGAGATCAATGATATCCTTGGGGTTATTGTTGCTGCCCATGACCACAGCACACCTGTGCTGCCAGACAACGGATAGAGGGATGCATGCCGGTTAACTTCGATCTCAACGATCTCTACGCGTTTCGCGCGCTGGTGGAGTTTGGTAACTTTCGCCTGGCGGCGGAATCGATCTGTCTCTCCCAGTCGGCGCTCAGCCGCCGCATTGACAAACTGGAAACCGCACTGGGGATCAAACTGTTTGAGCGCACCACGCGCCGCGTAACGCTGACGCTGAAAGGGCACGCGTTTGCGCAGCGCTCAGACAAGCTGCTGACAGACTTCGAAGAGGTGATGGCCGATCTCAGTGAGGTCAGCCTGGCCCGTACCGGGCTGATTACGGTCGCCTGCGTGCCGTCAGCGGCCTACTACTTCATGCCCAGTATCATCCGGCTGTTTCAGGTGCGCTACCCCAGAGTGCGGGTGAAACTGATCGACAGCAGTGCGGCTAATGTGTATGACGCGGTGATTGGCGGGCAGGCGGATTTCGGCATCAGCTTCTCCAGCCGTTCGCAACCGGATGTCCATTTTCAGCCGCTGAGGGAGGACCCTTACGTGGCGGCCTGTCGGCGCGATCATCCGATTGCCGGGAAAAAGAGTCTGAGCTGGCAGGCGTTTTATCAGTATGAGTGGATCGGGCTGGATAAGACTTCCGGTAACCGCAATCTGCTGGATCAGGCATTACAGGCGATCGTGCCGGAGAAGCCCTGTGTCTGCGAAACCCGGCACGTCACGACCATGCTGGGGATGGTTGAGGCGGGGCTCGGCATTGCTGCCGTCCCCGCCATGTCGATGCCGGGTTACGATCACGCCCTGCTGACGGGCGTGCCGTTAACCGACCCGGAGGTGAAACGCACCATCGGCCTGCTGCGTAAAAATGGCCGGATGCTGTCGCACATCGCGGGCGAACTGGAAAACCTGATTACTGAACAGTATCAGCGTCTCTGACCGGTTTTGAGGCCGTCACGCTGTGCAGTCCGCTGGCCTGCACGGCCTTCTGGTTTTCCGGCGACGCGAGCCAGTGGAGCAGCTTACTCGCCTCGTCCGGCTGCCCGGAGGTCCGCACCACGGCACCGGCAAAGCGGGTCGTGTATTGCAGCTTCGCCGGCAGCTCCCCGATAAAGGTCACGCCGGATACGGGCAGCAACTCACTCACCTGCTGAAACCCGATACTGTATTTCCCGGCCGCCACCTCTGACGCCACCGGAATGCGCTCAACCTTGACCGCCTTATTCCTGACCTGATCCTCAATGCCCAGCCGGCTGAAAAGCTGGCTGCTGACATATTTGCCGCTGGCGCTGTCGGAATAGGCGATGGAACCGGCCTTCAGCAGGGTGGCGCGGAGTTCACTTTCGCTGCCGATCTTAACCGGCGTCGCCCCCTGTCTGATGACCGCGCCGATGCGCGAGTCGGCGAGTTCCACCCGTGAACCCGGCAGCGTCTCACCCTTTTTCTCCAGTCCGGTCAGCGCGTCGCCGACCATAATCACCACATCGGCCGGTTCACCGCGCGCCAGTCGCGCCGGGATCGCCTGCGGGGTCTTGCCCATCGACGGACCGGCAACCGTATGGAGGGTGATCCCTTCCTGCCGGGCGAAGCGGGGCGAGAGGGTATCCCAGGCCGCTTTGAACCCGCCGGAGATCATCACCGTCAGCTCTTTTGCCTGCGCACCGGCACTGCCCAGCAACAGGGGGATTAACAGTAAAGCAGATTTCATTTTCAGTTCCTCAGCTGAAGGTCTTACCGGCGTGGGATAACGCACGGCTGGTACGGCGATAGAGGTAAAGGGTGGCCAGCAGGGCGCAGACAGCCGCAAAGCTCATCCAGTAGCCAGGCGACGCTTTATCGCCGGTCAGCTCAATCAGGCCGGTGGACATCACCGGGGTAAAGCCGCCAAACAGGGCCGTCGCCAGGCTGTAGGCCAGAGAAAAGCCCGCCACGCGCACTTCAGCCGGCATGATTTCGGTCAGGGCCGGGATCATCGCACCGTTGTAGAGACCGTAGATCATCGAAAGCCACAGCAGCACGCCCAGCATCATTGAGAAGCCCGGTGCCGCCGCCAGCAGGCTCAGCGCCGGATAGCTGGTCGCCATCGCCAGCAGGGTCATCGCCACCAGGATCGGCTTACGGCCAAAGCGGTCGGAGAGCGCGCCGCCGATCGGCAACCAGATAAAGTTTGACACCGCCACCAGTAACGTCACCAGCAGGCTGTCAGAGGCGCTGAGCAGCAGCACTTTCTTGCCAAAGGTCGGGGCGTAAACCGTGATCAGGTAAAACGCGGTGGTGGTCATCGCGACCATCAGCATGCCGGCAATCACGACCTGCCAGTTGGCGAGCAGGATACGGAACACCTGCTTCACTTCGGGATGACTGCGACGATTGTTGAACTCCTGCGTCTCTTCCAGCTTGCGGCGCAGCACGAAAATAAACGGCACGATCAGACAGCCAAACAGGAAGGGAATACGCCAGCCCCACTCGCGGATTTCACTTTCTGCCAGTACGGCGTTGAGGATAAAGCCCATCGCGGCGGCGACCATAATGGCTACCTGCTGGCTGCCTGACTGCCAGCTGGTGTAGAAGCCTTTGCGACCCGGCGTGGCGATTTCGGCCAGATAGACCGACACACCACCCAGCTCCGCACCGGCCGAGAAGCCCTGCAGCAGGCGGCCGATCAGCACCAGCAGCGGCGCCCACAGGCCAATGCTCTGGTAGGAGGGGATCAGCACGATCAGAAAGGTGCCCGCCGCCATAATGGAGAGCGTGACAATCAGTCCCTTACGACGGCCGACCTTATCGATGTAGGCTCCCAGCACGACCGCGCCGATAGGGCGCATCAGGAAACCGGCCCCAAAGACGGCAAAGGTCATCATCAGGGAGGCGAACTCACTGCTGGCCGGAAAGAAGGTGTGAGCGATATAGGTGGCATAGAAACCGAACAGGAAGAAATCGAACTGCTCGAGGAAGTTGCCAGAGGTCACACGGAAAATTGCGCCAATCCTGGCGCGGTGAGTCATGGGTGAGGTGGTCTGCATCAGAAGCTCCAGTAAGGTATGACGCTTTTTGCCGCGCCTGTGACTGAAGAGTGGATCAGCGCCCGGCGCTAAATAAGTGCAAAATGAGAATTAATTGATGTGTCAGCTGCATGATTGCCCGGCGTTATCAATTTAAAGCCTTACGATTCAGAAGGTTGGGCAGCAGCACGTTTTTACTGCTTCTGTTACCGGTCCTGGCGTGAGTTTGCGGAAATGTGACAGGATTCATAGGCGTGTTACGGGTTCTGGCGGCCTGAATCAGGTTTATGCACGATAGCGGGCGGAGCGATGGACCTTTCATCCGGCATATCCGCATAATGCAGACAAAGGTCTGGCTGAATGAGATTGAGGTTTACAGGCGGGGAGGAGGCAGATCAAACTGCGCCTGAACCCGGAGGGGACTCAGGCGAGAAGCAGAAAGAGGAACGCGGAGCGGGAACAAAAGCGAGCAGACATCATTTCCGGGCCATCAGCATCGTCAGCAGTTCACGGCAGCACGCTTCTTCTTCGGCACTGTCTGCGGAGGCCAGATAGCGCAGCAGTTCCATGCAGCTTTTCTCCTTGCCCGCTTCCAGTAACTCTTCGATCAGGAAATTAAGTTTGTCCTGTTCAGAGGCAGCGAAAGAGGAGCTGAACCCGGATTTCGTCGGGAGAGGGGGATTGACCGGCAGGGTCAGGGTGTTTTGCATCGGCATATTATTGTCCTGTTTCGGGTTAAAAAATGCACTGGTGTTGCTATTAAACTTATACAGCGATCCTTATTTTGTACAGAAATGGGATGGATTGATTTTTAACCCGGGCTTAAGCGCAGCGCGGGATGCAGAGGAAATCCCGGCTAATCATTCAGTTATCCGACAACCTTTTCCAGAAATTTTTTTCTCTGTTCAGACGTGAGTTCACCGCATATGACGGCAAAAAACTTTTCATTCACGCTCTTCCCCTGATCGCAGATTTAAGTGATAGTAACGCCGCTTTGCATTAATAATTCTCATTATCATCTGTGTGGGTTTTTACAATGAAAAAATGGTTTTTCGCGCTGGGGTTGCTCACGCTGTCAGGAATGGCGTCGGCCAAAATGATTACCGATGTCGCAGGCCGTCAGGTTGAGGTGCCGCAGGAGGCAAAGCGCATCATTCTGGGTGAGGGACGTCAGATCTATCTGCTGGCGGCGTTTGATACCGACGCGCCCTTTAAGCGGGTCATCGGCTGGCGGGACGATCTCCACAAAGCAGACTGGGACGGCTATCAGGCTTATGAGAAACGCTATCCGCAAATCAAAAAACTGCCGACCTTCGGCGGGGCGAAAGATGGCACCTTTAACATTGAGCAGGCGTTAACTCTGAAGCCCGATCTGGTGCTGATGAACCTGGAATCGAAAGCGGCCACGGATGAAGGCAAGCTCACGGAAAAACTGCAGGCGGTTGGTGTGCCGGTGGTGTTTATCGATTTCCGTGAAGCGCCGATGGTGAACGCGGAGAAAAGTATCCGCATCATGGGCGAGCTGGTGAACAAACCGGCGCGGGCGCAGGAGATCATCCAGTTCCGTCAGCAGCAGATTGAGCGGGTGACCTCGCGGCTGAAGAACTTTACCGGCTATCGCCCGAAAGTGATGATCGACCGCGCCGGTGGCTACAGCGATGAGTGCTGCATGTCGTTTGGTAATGAGAACTTTGGTCAGATGGTGGAGATGGCGGGCGGACGTAACATTGCCAAAGATCTTATCCCCGGCACCTTCGGCACCGTGAACCCCGAGCAGATCATCGCCAGCCAGCCCGATGTGGTGGTGGTCACCGGGGCTAACTGGAAGAACTACAATACCGTGGGCAAATGGGTCGGCGTCGGTCCGGGCGCCAATGTGACTGAGGCGACGGCGCGTCTGAAGGCGCTGATGATGCGAGATGCGTTTAAAACCCTGCCGGTCGCGCACAGTGGCAACGTCCACGCGATCTGGCATCAGTTCTACGACAGTCCTTATCAGTTTGTGGCTATCCAGGCGCTGGCGAAGTGGCTGCATCCCGATCTCTTTGCCGATCTCGATCCTGACGCGACGTTCCGTGAATTTCATCAGAAGTTCCTGCCGCTGCCTTATCAGCCAGGCTACTGGGTGACGCTGCCGGCGGATAAACCCTGACTGACCGGCGATGACAGGGATGTCATCGCCAGCATTGCACTTCCCACTGAATAAACCCGCTCTTTCTCTTCAGATTTACTAATCTTTTACAGGCGCGTTCCCGGTTGCTCTGAGCAGCACGACGTGTCGTTGTCCGCATTCACGCTAAAAAATGGAGAGAAACATGCGCAATACCTCGGGAAGATCGGCCTTTGCCGTGACGCTGTACGCTCTGCTGGAGCCGGTGCCGCTGGGCTTTTTTGTTGCGGCCTGGCTGTTCGACATCTTCTACAGTCAGACCTTTGTGCAGTTCTGGACTGACGCCGCAGGCTGGCTGATTGCGCTGGGACTGATTCTGGCCATTGTGCCGCGACTCATCGCGCTGGTTTATCTGTTTCGCGGCAGTGACAGTGCGGAGAAAAGCCATTTCTGGCTCTGGCTGATGGCGGTTGTGATCGCTATCGTCAATGCGTTTATTCACAGCCGTGATGCCGCCGCAGTGATCCCGCTGGGCGTGACGCTTTCGACGCTGGTGGTGGCGCTGCTGCTGCTGGCGAATGTGCAACTTGCGTTACGTCAGCGTAGCGCTTAAGGAGGAGCCACCATGAAGATACCGCATAAAACGCTGCTCGCGCTGACCCTGGCCGCCCTGCTGGCAGGCTGTGATGATGGCGCACAAATCGATCCCCAGAAGCAGACCGGTCCGAATCCTGAATTGCCAAAGGCGAAGAGTTTCTTTATGCCGCCGATGCAGGTCCCGGAAGGCACGCCCTGGAAAGCGGGTGAGATGCCCAAAGTGGCTGACGGGCTGAAGATTGAAAAGATCGCTGACAATCTGCAGCATCCGCGCCAGGTCTATGTCCTGCCAAACAACGACGTGCTGGTGGCGGAATCAAACGGCCCGGCCAAACCGACGACCCGGCCGAAGCAGCTCATCATGGGCATCGTGCAGAAAGCCTCAGGCAAGGGCGGTGCCGGCGGCAACCGGATTACGCTGCTGCGTAATGTGAACGGTAAATGGGAGCAGCACCGCTTTATTGAGAATCTGCATTCCCCGTTTGGCATGCAGCTGATTGGCAACACGCTCTATGTCGCCAATGCGGACAGCCTGGTGAAGTTCCCGTATCGCGAAGGGGAAACCGAGATCCGCACCGCGCCGGAAGAGGTGACCGAACTGCCGGGCGGCCCGATTAACCACCACTGGACCAAGGCGCTGCTGGCCAGCCCCGATGGCAGCAAGCTCTATGTCGGGGTCGGTTCCAACAGTAACGTCACCGAGAACGGCATTGGCGCAGAGTATCGCCGTGCCGCGGTGCTGGAAGTGGACGCCGCCACTGGCGCCAGCCGCATCTTTGCCAGCGGGCTGCGCAATCCAACCGGCTTACAGTGGGAACCTCAGAGCGGCAAACTCTGGGCTATCGTCAATGAGCGTGATGAAATCGGCTCCGACCTGGTGCCCGACTACATGACCTCGGTGCAGGATAAAGGGTTCTACGGCTGGCCCTACAGCTACTTTGGTCAGCATGTTGATACCCGCGCCGAACCGCAGCGTCCCGATCTGGTGGCGAAGGCGATCAAACCCGATTACGCCCTGAGCTCACATGTCGCTCCGCTGGGTCTGCTCTTCTATGGCGCAGATAACATGCCGCAGTATCGTGGCGGTGCCTTTATCAGTGAACACGGCAGCTGGAACCGGACTCCGCTGAATGGCTACAAAGTGGTGTGGGTGAAATTTGAGAACGGCAAACCGGTGGGGCAGCCGCAGACAGTGGTCTCGGGCTTCCTGACGGATGATCAAAAGCAGGTGCGGGGATTGCCGGTGGGTCTCGCCAGCGACAGAGAGGGGGGAGTGCTGATTGCGGATGACGCAGGGAACACCATCTGGCGGGTCAGCGCCGCCCGGTAACCCGGACGGGTCCGTTTTCCCTGCCGGAGAGCAGGCATAAAAAAAGGATTTGGCATCGCGCCAAATCCTTTATTTTTTGTTCGCTACCCGGCTGGTAACCGCGCTGCGAACGGGGTGCTCAGCACTCTCCACAGAACAGATTGTAAAATGTGCGGCTAAGGATTTCAAGTTTCGCCAGAATACTGTATGTTTATACATGTGTTGAGTGTTGAGCCTCGCCTCACTGTCGACTGGCCGCTCCCAGGGGCACGGTTTTAAAATCCCGGCAGGCATCAGGTGGTGCTGGCCTGTGGCTTTAACCTTGAGTGCCGCTCAGCCCTCTCCACAAAGATGTGCTTAGGCGCCCGGCGGGTAGAGTCAAAGCCCTGGTTGCCGAACAGCGCGCTCCTGTAAAAGGAGAAGGAAAGTGATGGAACTGACTAAGCTGATTCTGGATCTTATCCGGGTCATCTTGCAGATCATCGTTGCCCTTATGCAACTGACCGGTCACGCAGGTTAACCGGAACTTGAAACAAGGCGGAGCTAACCACTCCGCCTTTTTTCTTTGTCAATTCTCTGTCATGCGCAGCGGGTAAGGTGGGGCGACAAAAGCACGCCAGCGGGGCGTGGCTTACCTGACCGGAACGATTATGTCTCTTGCCGCCGTGGTGCTGCCCGGCGTGATCGTGGGTGACGGTGCGGTGCTGGCGGCGGGCGCGGTCGTGACCAGAGATGTCGCCCCCTACAGCGTGGCAGGGGGCGTGCCGGCGCGTCCGCTGCGGATGCGCTTTACCCCTGCGATTGCCGCCCGCCTGCAGCGCATTGCCTGGTGGAACTGGCCGCTGGAGAAACTGCTGGCGAACCTGCCTGACTTTCAGCACGGCGATATCGACGCTTTCTGCCAGCGGCACGGAGAGTAGTCAGCCGCTTCGCACGCCGATCAGGCGCGCGACACGCGCGCCATAAAGCCCGACTGCCAGCCCGGCGACAATCAGCAGCAGCGCGACAATCTTCGGCGCGGAGACCGTCTCACCAAATATTGCCACGGAGCCCAGAATGCCGAACACCGGCACCAGCAGGGAGAGCGGCGCAACGGTAGAGACCGGATAGTGCTTAAGCAGCCAGTTCCACACCCAGTAGCCAAACAGGGTGTTGGGATAGACCTGGAAAAGAATCGACAGCAGCGCCCGCGTGTCCAGATGGCTGAACAGTGCCTGATAGCCGCGGGTGCCGTTAACCAGACCGTCGAGCAGAAACAGCGGCACGGGCGCGAAGGCGCTCGACCAGACCAGAAAGGCGAAGACCTGTTTTGTCCCCGCTCTCTTATTAATGATGTTGGCAACACTCCAGGCCAGCGCCCCCGCCAGCACCAGCAGCATACCGGAAAAGGTCACTGACCCGTCGGTGATGAAAAAGATGCTGAGTAACCCTGCACAGGCCAGCAGACAACCGGCAATCTGATAGCGACTGAGCCGCTCGCTGAATACCCAGCTGCCAAGCAGCAGCGTGAAAAAGGCGCTGAACTGCAACAGCAGCGAGGCGATGCCCGCTGACAGCCCGGTTTTAATCCCCAGATTGACCACGCCCCACAGGCCGATCCCGAAAATCAGGCCATAGCTGATGAGATAGCGCCACGGCACATCCGGTCTCCGGATAAAGAACAGGGCAGGCAGGGCGCAGAGCGTAAAGCGGATGCCAGCCAGGATAAAGGGATCGATCGCGTGCAGCCCCAGTTTGATGACGGAAAAGTTAATGCCCCAGATGGCGGTGATGAGCACGGCGAGCAGCAGATGCGGGAGTTTCATGCGTGACGTGCTCCATACCAGCAGAGAAAGGCAGAGGCGCTGACTGCACCACCCGCATAGCAGACGGCCTGCCATCCCCAGTGGGCGTAAATCTGCGTGGCGGCAATCGCCCCCAGCGCACTGCCCAGCGAGTAACAGCACATATAGGCACCGACCAGACGACTTGCGGCTTCGGGCCGGGCCGCGACGATCAGGCTCTGGTTGATCACATGCACCGTCTGTACGGCGAAGTCGAGCAGGATCACGCCAGCAATCAGGAACAGCAGGGAGCTCTGAAGCGCGGCTATCGGCAGCCAGGAGAGGGTCAGCAGCGCCAGGGCGAAGCCGGTCGCAGGCGGCCCCCATCCCCGGTCAGCCCATGCGCCCGCTCTGGAGGCCGCCAGCGCACCGGCCAGACCCGCCAGTCCGAACATGCCGGTGGCGGTATGAGAGAGGGAAAGCTCCGTCAGCGGCAGCACCATCGAAGACCAGAGCATACTGAAGGCGGCAAAAATCAGCAGCGCCAGCAGACCGCGCCTGCGTAACAGCGGTTCCGTGAGGAGCAGCCGGAAAACCGACAGAAACCGCTGAGCAGAGGATGTGCGCTGCAGCGGACGGGGTGTGGCCGGCAACGCTTTTGCCAGCACTAAGCTGAGCAGGAGGAGCAGCCCGGCCGCCGTCAGATAAACCGCCCGCCAGCCCGCCAGGTCGGCAATCATCCCGGCAACCAGCCGCGCGAGCAGGATGCCGATCACAATACCGCTGGTGACACTGCCCACCACCTGTCCGCGCTGCGCTGGCGAGGCGAGCAGGGCGGCCCACGCCACCATGACCTGCGTAACCACCGCCATTAATCCCACCAGCAGCATCGCCCAGAGCAGCATCATCAGGTCGGGTGCACAGGCCGCGCCGGTTAACGCCAGCACGGAAAGCAGCAGCTGGGTGAGCACCATTCTTTTGCGGTTCACGCAGTCGCCCAGCGGCACCAGAAAAATCAGCCCAAGGGCGTAGCCCGCCTGTGTAGCCGTTACCACCGCACCCGTCGTGCCGGGGGAAACCTGCAGGCTGTCGGCTATCGATTCCAGCAGCGGCTGAGCGGAATAGACATTGGCGACGGCCAGAGCCGAGGTGAGGGAGAACAAAAAGATCATCCGTTGCGGGAACGGCGGCGTCGCAGCGGCAGGCAAATCTGCCACAGTTGCAGAAACCCTGTCAGTCGAAGAAGTCATATCCGTGCCTTTGTGGTTTTTATTTGAAACCAGTGTGACAGCATAATTATCAGCAGTGGTTTTTTTTTGCAACTTCTTTTCCGGATGACTAAGCTGGCATGATGAACTGAACAGAGTGAGAGATGAGAATGGCTAAACAGGACGCCCTGAGGACCAGCGAGTGTCCGGTCGCCAGAACGCTGGAGTCGATAGGGGAACGCTGGTGCATGATGATCGTGCGCGAGGCCTTTGATGATGTGCGCAGATTTGGCGACTTCCAGCGCAACCTGGGGCTGGCAAAGAATATTCTGGCGTCACGGCTGAAGCAGCTGGTGGAGATAGGGGTATTTGAGATTGCGCCCGCCTCTGACGGCAGCGCGTACCGGGAGTATATCCTGACTGAGCGCGGCCGCGCGTTGTTTCCGGTCGTGGTGGCGATGCGCCAGTGGGGGGAGCGTTATCTGTTTGAGAAGGGCGAAACGCACTCGGTGCTGCTGGATAATGCGCAAGGGAAACCGCTGCCGCGTCTGGAGGTTTACTCCGCGCAGGGGCAGAAGCTGGAACCTGCCGACTGCCATCGTCAGCGGGTCATCGCCGAGGGATAATCATCCTGGCGGACCTGTCGTTATCATCACATTTTCGAATGACAGGTTGCCTTGTAACTTTCCGGTGCGCATGACACCATCAGTACATGTATAGACATGTACCTTCAACCGTTGTACTGACAGATCGCTTTTATTCAACCCATCTTTCACTGCTCCAGCGAGGACACTATGTCGGTCAAACCCTCTGTATCAGACTATCCAGGCGCAGAGAAACCGCGCCTGTCGGAAACCCGCTCGATTGATTACATTCCCTTGCAGGAGCGTCACGGTCATCCCTTCAGCCAGTTCACGCTCTGGTTTGGCGGCAATCTGCAGATTACGGCGATCGTGACAGGTGCGCTGGCTGTCGTACTGGGCGGTGATGTGGTGTGGTCGCTGGCCGGTTTACTGGTGGGTCAGATCTTAGGGGCGGGGATCATGGCCCTGCATGCGATTCAGGGACCGCGCCTGGGCTTACCGCAGATGATTACCAGCCGTATGCAGTTTGGCGTCTTTGGTGCCGTGATCCCGCTGGTGCTGGTCTGTATTATGTATGTGGGCTTTTCAGCCAGCGGGACGGTATTAGCGGGACAGGCGCTGGCCAGACTGATTCACGTCAGCAACGCCACCGGCATGGTGGTGTTCAGCGTCCTGATTGTGGTCATTGCGGTACTGGGTTATCGCGTCATCCATCAGCTGGGAAAGCTGGCGAGCGTGATTGGCGTGGCAGCCTTTGCTTATCTCTTCATTACCCTGTTCACAACCCATGATTTATCGGCGGTGTGGCAGAACCAGCACTTTACCCTGGCAAATTTTCTGCTGGCGGTTTCCCTCTCTTCCTCCTGGCAAATCGCGTTCTGTCCCTACGTCTCCGACTATTCCCGCTATCTGCCCGCGCAGGTTTCCGCGAAGAAACTCTTCAGTGCCGTCTTTTTTGGTACCGTGCTGGGCACCCAAGCGTCGATGACGCTCGGCGTGATCGTGGCCGCGATTGCCGGCAGCGCGTTTTCAGGCAATGAGGTCGGCTATATTGTGAGTCTGGGCAGCACGGCCACGATGGCGATGGTGATCTATTTCGCGATCTGCTTTGGCAAGATTACCTTTACCACGCTGAATGCCTACGGCAGTTTCATGTCCCTGACCACCATTGTCTCTGGCTTTCGGCAGCAAACGACGCTGAGCCAGGGCGGGCGCATCCTGTTTGTGGTGCTGATGGTCACGCTGGCCTGCGTCATCGCTCTGCTCAGTGAACCGGCCTTCCTGAAATCCTTTACCCACTTCCTGCTCTTTCTGCTGGCGTTCTTTGTGCCCTGGAGCGCCATCAGCCTGACGGATTTCTACCTCATTACCAAAGGCCGCGTCGATATCCCGGCACTTTCCCGGCCCGAGGGACGCTATGGTCGCTGGAACCTCACCGGCATCGTGGTCTACTTTCTGGGCGTGGCGGTGCAGCTGCCGTTTATTGACAACCCTTTGCACCATGGCTCACTGACCTGGATTTTTGCCGGCAATGATGTCTCCTGGATCATCGGCTGGTGTGTCACCGCACTGCTCTGGCTCGTCGCCAGCCGCTGGGATCGCCGCGGCACGCCCTCTGCAGGATAAAAAAAGCCGCCCTGAGGGCGGCTTTTTTGACTACCATGATGAGGTGGTACGGGTGCGTCCAAACGTCTGACCTGTCAGGCAGCAGAAACGTCCGCAGTACCGCTCTCAGCGTCAGCCACCAGTGGTTTTTCCGGCTGCAGCAGCGTCATGGCCAGCATGCTGCCAAAGGCGATAAGCGCCGTCACGGTGAACATCGCGTTATAGCCGTAATACTCCGCCAGCCAGCCGCACAGCATCGGTGAGATAATCGCCGCCAGATTGGCAATCGCCAGCGTCATGCCGCTGAAGGTGCCTACCGAGGCTTTCGGGCTGACATCGATCACCACCGACCAGTAGACATTATTCACCAGTGCATTGAGTGCGTTACCCAGGGTCATCAGCGCGATAATGCCGGCGGCTGACTGCATATAGGGTATCGCCATAAAGCAGCAGGCGGTGCCGCAGAGCGTCACGGCGGCGAACAGGTTGCGCGCCAGCCGCAGGTTATGGAAGCGCGCCAGCAGCGCGTCGGCGATGCGGCCGCCCAGCAGGACCGTGAGGCAGGCACCGCTCCATGGGATCATCGCCACGTACCACAGCGAGTGCAGATCGTAGTGGAAATTATCCTGCAGATATTTCGGCATCCAGGTCACCAGCGTGAAGGTGATGTAGAGGAAGGAGAAATAGCCCAGCGCGTTGCAGACCAGCGTCCGGCTGGTGAAAAAGCGCCACCAGGGCAGGGGCACACTGTCGGCCGCGCTGCGGCGCTGCCCGGCGTGGATCAGCGCGCGCTCGGCCGGATTGGTGGCGGCGCTCTTTTCCGGGCTGTCGCTGAAGGTCCGGGCAAACAGCGCCATCGCCAGCAGGGAAAAGACCCCCAGCAGAATAAACATCATGCGCCAGTCATGGGTCAGCAGCAGCAGGCCCACGGCGATCGGGGCGGTCAGCAGTGCGCCGACCTGTGTTGACAGCAGGCCGATGCCCAGCGCAAAGCCACGCTCGTTGTCGGGGGCCCAGTGGGCAATCGCCTTGTTCATCAGCGCGTAGGCCGGGCCTTCGGAAAAGCCGAACAGAATGCGCAGGGCGGCAAAGCCCATAATGGCTGAGCCACCAAACAGTGCCATACCCAGCTCACCCGCCCAGGCGGTGGCGATCTCCAGTAACGACCAGAGTACGCCCGCCAGCAGCCAGACTTTTTTGGTGCCGATACGGTCAGCCAGAAACCCGCCGCACAGCGAACCAAACAGATAACCAAAGCCAAAGTAGCCCAGCACGGCGCCGAGCTGCACCTTACTGAAATGGTATTCCGCCGCAATGGCGTTGGCTGCAAATGAGAGGGCGCCGCGATCGATGTAGTTAATCAGCGCGATCAGGAACAGCAGTGAAAATATGGTGTAACGGTAACGGCTGGGTCTCATCTCACTTCTCCTGATTGATAGTTTCAGGAGAGCTGAAGCAAAATTGATGCCGGAAAAGCGCATCGCCCGGCAAAGCCCGGCGGGCCGGGGAGCCCGCCCGCCACATCAGGCAGTGATCGCGCTAATTATTCGCCTGCGCATCAATGCAGTGCAGCCACTGCCTGCCGATGGGGAGTCTCAGGCCGCGTTATGGTGAGTCGTGCTGACGTGCGGCAGGGGAACCACAACCGCGACCACTGCGGCATCAGAACTCGCCTTTGCCAGTGGCATCTCACCGACGTGCTGCAGGATCTGCTGCTGATAGGTCGCATCTTCCACGGTGGTCTGTTCACCCAGCAGTACGCCCGCCTCATTCACGTTTTTGCCTTCGACTTTTATTTTATGGGTGGCGCTGGCCAGCATCCACTCATATTCTATATCCACGTGTCCGCTATCAATACAGCGAATGCCGTGCTGACTTAAATCATAGGCCAGCACGGTAGCGGTCGGGCCTAATGAAATTAAGACCAGATCAAAGCTGACCGCCTGCGCTAATACCGTGTCAAAAAGACGATCGTATACGGAAAAGGCATTACGGTTCAGCGTGGTAATACGTTTCACCTCCAGGGCACCCTCCAGTAAATCGTTGCCTAATCCCAGACGCGTTCCGCTGCCTTCGACAATTAATACCCGGCGGCCCTGATAGAGCTGTTTAAATTTATCAAATATCGTCCGGGATAACTGTTTGCCTTTATAGTCGTGATAAGGGCGGGTCACGGAGGTATTTCCATAGCGGTACTGACTAGTCAGCAGCGCCTCATAATGCCTGAAATAAAAGGATTTATGGAAGAACCAGAAGAGGGCCGATCCACTGCGCATATTACGGGTGGTGCGAAAAGCATCGGGCAGACAGATCAGACAGTTCGGGTTGGCCTGCTGATCCTGCTGCAGCAGGGCCTTGAGCCGCGCAGAGAGGTTCGGATCAAAGGGCTGAAAGCCGATATTTTTGTACCAGGTCATCTCCAGTTCACCGTCACCATAACGGGCCAGCGATAATCGGGGATTCGCCAATAACAGGTCAATCGTCTCTTCTATCGACATAACAGAATAACGTTTTACCCGCGCCTGGGCGGCAGGGTAACGAATCGCGGCGTGGATAAATTTAAACGGAAAACGAAGCTTGCGATAAATCGCATTCAATGCGGACATAATTACCTGCCTGAGTTATTGCTGTATGAAAAAATCCCGCCTGCTGGCCGGATAAATCGAAAAGATAATGCTGATATATATCACAGATAAATGAAGCGGCAGGCTGCGGAAACTCTGAAATCGTTTTCAGTCCCGGAATGCCTTGCTGCATTAATGTATTGATTATTGCTTTCCGGCCGGTTAAACAGGGCGGTGATAATTGTCTGTCCCGAATAAACGGAATAAAAATAATTTCGCGCTGCGCCAGTCGGGGCTCGCTGGAAAATAAAGGATAGGGAACGGTGGCCTTGCCGGTTTCAGCAATAAGATTAAACCCTGAACAGAAATTAAAAAGCATTATGATTATTTGACACTCATTTTGATTCAGCGATGACGCTTAAGGGAACGTTACTGAAGCGCGGCTTGTCTGATATTTCCCTGCTTCTGAACAAAAGGGGCGATAACCCGCGCCCTGTGGTTAATTTATTGTGATGGATATCGCGTTAGGCCCCTTCGGAAAGCAAAAAAAGCGGCAATACCGACCTGGGTGGGGGGAAAGTTTAATAAAAATTATTAATGATTTACGTCTCTGCACGTTTTTACCTATTTCATGCGTAAGTTAAAATCTCGTTGAAATTATGTTTCACATTTAACGTTTCTGACGCCGCTAATGACCCGAGGAAGGATCATGGTCAATAAAATAACCAGTATAATCATGGTGATATTTGCTGTTGCCTTGATTTACATGGGAGGACAACTCCTGCTGGCGGGAGGCAGCGCATTTTATGCGCTGATGGGCGTGGGCGTACTGCTCAGCGCGATTCTGCTATGGCTGAGAAAACGCAGCGCGCTGACGCTCTATGCGCTGCTGATGTGGATCACGCTGCTCTGGATTATCCGGGAAGTGGGCTTCGATAAGTGGCAGTGGATCCCGCGCGGGGATCTCTTCGGGGTGCTCGGCGTCTGGCTGGCACTGCCGTGGGTGGTACGTCCTCTGTTTCAGGGGCAGCGCCGCTTTCATCCTTTCCTGGGCGGCACGGTTGTTGTGATGCTGCTGCTGGTCGCCGGCCTCTGCTTCTACGATCCGCTGCCGCAGCAGGGGACCATTACGACAGCACGTAACCGTTCCGTCACCGGCGGCGCGGCAGAGGCGTGGCGCGCCTATGGCGGCACAGCGGAGGGCCAGCGTTTTTCATCACTGACACAGATCACCAAAGATAACGTGAAAGATCTGGAAGTGGCGTGGACCTATCACACCGGCGATCTGCGTCAGGAGGGCGATGCCACCGAGTACACCTTTGAAGCGACGCCGCTGAAAGCTAATGGCATGCTCTACTTCTGTACGCCACACAATGAAGTGCATGCGCTCGATCCCGAAACCGGGGCGGTGAAATGGAAAACCGTCCCGGATAAAAACCGCTCCTGGCTGCAGCAGCATCAGACCTGCCGCGGTGTAAGCTACTTCGATGCCGGTCAGCTGGTGCAGCAGGCGAAGGTTTCCTGCCTGGCCCCTTCCCGCTGGGATTCCCGATGGGCATGGTGGCACATGGTGGGCCGCTACTGACGGCGGGCGATCTGGTGTTCCACGGTGCGACGGCGGATAACTTCTTCCGTGCTTACGACAGCACCACAGGCGAACTGCTGTGGCAGACGGAGCTGAGTGCCGGTGCGCAGGCTACGCCATCGACCTTTATGGGTAAAGATGGCAGGCAGTATGTGGTGATTGCGGCGGGGGGGCATGGCTCGCTCGGCACCACGGCGGGCGACAGCGTGGTCGCTTTTCGCCTGAAGTAACCTCAGCGACTGAGCGCCATACGAGCGCTCAGTCACTCTCCGGTTCTTTCGGTGACGCTCTTAGCCGCCGACCTTCACTACGGTCTTGCCGAAGTTTTTGCCGTTCAGCATATCGATAAACGCCTGTGGCGCGTTCTCTAATCCCTCAATCATGTGCTCGCGATAGTGGATCTTTTTGCTCTCCACCAGCGGCGTCATCGCCTTCAGGAACTCAGGGTAGCGGTCGCCATAATCCTGGAAGATGATAAAGCCCTGCATACGGATACGACGTTTCAGGATACCCGCCATGATCAGGGAGGTTCTGTCCGGGCCTTCCGGTAGCTCGCGCTGGCTGTACGCCGACACCAGACCACAGACCGGCACACGCGCAGCGGTGTTCAGCAGCGGGAACACGGCATCAAAGACTTTACCCCCCACGTTTTCGAAATAGATATCGATGCCATCCGGGCAGGCGTTCTTCAGCTGCTCTTCGAAGTCAGCACTGTGGTGGTCGAGGCAGGCATCAAAGCCCAGGGTTTCGATGGCATAACGGCATTTTTCTTCACCGCCCGCCACACCAACCACGCGACAGCCTTTCTGTTTCCCCAGCTGACCCACCGTCGCACCGACCGGACCGGTTGCGGCGGCGACGACCAGGGTTTCACCGGCTTTCGGCTGGCCGATGTCCATCAGGCCCATATAGGCGGTAAAGCCTGGCATACCGAGAATGCCCAGCGCCCATGAAGGATTGGGCAGGTCGTTGCCCAGTTTCGCGATCTCTTTACCATCAGAAACGGCATACTCCTGCCAGCCATTCTGTGACAGGACCCAGTCGCCTTTTTTAAACTCGCTGTTTTTTGATTCAGCCACCTGACAGACGGTGCCGCCCACCATCGGCTGATCCAGCTCTGCTGGCGGGGCGTAGGATTTCCCCTCATCCATCCGGCCACGCATGTAGGGATCGAGCGACAGGTAGATCGTCTTCAGCAGAATTTCACCCTCTTTCAGTTCCGGCACGGGCTGCGCCACATGGCGGAAATTCTCTTTGGTCGGCTCGCCGTGTGGGCGTGAAGCCAGTAACCAGGCGTGATTCTGAGGCGCGTGTTCAGTCATGTTGTCATCCTTTTATGGCCTGGCAATGCACAGGGCATCGCCGTATGAATACCGGAAAAGTGTAGATGACGGAGACGGGAATGCCTTTAGCACGATGAGCGGCAATCTGCTGCCCGCCATCAGCCGGCGCAGCCTTGCGGGCGGGGCGACACAACGTCTGTCAGGCGATATCGGCCCCTTGTCCGGACGGCGTGATATTCACATTCGCTTGCAAAATCGCGCCCTGATTAAACTAAAGTTTAATCCTTACTGGGATCGGCAGGGCGTGACATTCTGTGACGGCGAGGGTTATCGTGTGGTGATTCAGCATGCAGCCTGGCATGTCGAAAGCTGATCTTTCAATGAAACGGAGTGTCCCCTGAACATACTTTGCTTCCACACCGCGGCCAGTAACATTGCGATTTTTGATGCTGCTGCCGCCTCGCTGGCGCTTCACACCCCGCTGCTGAATCATCTGGTCATGCCTGCACTGCTAGCTGAGGCCGAAGAGCGCGGCGGGATGGACAGTGACTTACGTCTCCGGATGGCCCGGCTGATCGAGGGAGTGCTGCCGCAGTTTGATGCCATTCTGATCACCTGTTCGACGCTGGCCCCGGTGGCTGACGATTTCCCCGTGCAGGACAGGGTCATGCGCACCGACAGAATGCTGGCGGAGGCGCTGCATCGCCAGGCGGGGCCTGCGGTGGCGCTCTGCGCGGCAGAGTCGACCGTGGCGGCCACCCGGGCGCTGTTCTCTCAGCCCGGCACGCAGGTGAACACGGAGCTGGTGGCGGGGGCATGGGATGCCTTTAAGGCGGGTAACACGACCCGCTATTTTGACCTGATTGCGGCGGCGGCAGAGCGGGCCTATCAGCAGGGTGCAGTGGCGGTGGCCCTGGCGCAAAGCTCAATGACGCCGGTGGCGCAGCAGTTTCCCGCCACGCAGCGCCCACTCACCGGCCCCGATCTCGCGCTGCAGGCCTGCTACGATCGCAGATAATTGCGGTACTGGAGCCTGGTGTCGACCAGGGTGAATCATCGATGCCAGGACTATCACAGCATCTGCGGCTGAAGGGCATGTTATAAGTTAACGGCAGACCACTGTATAAGCGGTCTGCCGGGAAAGGCTTACTGATCCTGGGTCAGAATGCCTTTTACGTCATGCGGTTCGGAGCGCAGATACTGAGGTGGCACCTGCACCTTGCCATCCAGCGCGGCGGCCGCATGCCATGGCCAGCGCGGGTCGTAGAGGATCCCGCGCGCCAGAGCCACCAGATCGGCTTCGCCCTGTTGCAGCAGATCTTCGGCCTGCTGTGGCTCAGTAATCAGGCCGACCGCGATCACCGGAACGGAAACCTGCTCACGGATATCGCGGGCAAACGGCACCTGGTAATTAGGACCGACGCTGATTTTCTGATCTTCCGACAGTCCGCCACTGGAGACATGGATATAGGCGCAGTTCAGCGCTTCCAGCTCACGCGAGAAGGCGATGGACTGTTTAATTTCCCAGCCGCCTTCGACCCAGTCCGTCGCGGAAATGCGAACGCCTACCGGCAGTGAGGCCGGAACTGCGTCACGCACCGCCTTGAATACCTCCAGCGGGAAGCGCATACGGTTCTCCAGCGATCCGCCATACTCATCGGTGCGCTGGTTCGACAGCGGAGAGAGGAACTGATGCAGCAGATAGCCGTGCGCGGCGTGCACTTCGATAAGATCCAGCCCCAGACGTTCAGCACGCAGGGCGCTCTCCACAAACGCCTGCTTCACCCGCGCCAGGTCATCGGCGCTCATCGCGACCGGTTTAACTTCATCCGCGCTGTAGCTCACGGCTGACGGGGCAATGGTCTGCCAGCCGCCGGCATCCGGTGCAATCTGTTTGCCGCCTTCCCAGGGCACCGCGCACGACGCTTTGCGTCCGGCATGGCCCAGCTGAATGCCCACCGGAATCGAGGAGTAACGGCGCACATCCTCCAGCACCGTTTTCAGTGCGGCTTCATTCTCATCATTCCACAATCCGAGATCGCCGGGAGAGATGCGGCCAATGTCTTCTACCGCCGTGGCTTCGATAATCATCAGGCCTGCGCCGGAAAAAGAGAGCTGACCCAGGTGGATGCGGTGCCAGGCTGTAGCATTACCGGCTTCGGCTGAGTACTGACACATCGGCGCAATCACAATGCGGTTATCCAGCGTAAGGTCGCCCAGTGAGACAGTGGAAAAAAGTTGGCTCATGTGATCTCCATGGTGTTATGACGAATGTGACAGGCAATAACTATAGCGGGGGATTGAGGAGACCGTGGGTAATGCAACGTGACATTTTGTGATTGCGTCCCGGCGTCGGGGAGCAGAAGCCCCTGCTGCGACAGCCACAGGCTCTGAAGCGTAACGTTACACCTGCGCCATTCCGCCATCGACAAACAGTTCTGTCGCATTGATAAAGCTGGCGGCATCTGATGCCAGGAAGGCAACGGTTCTGGCCACCTCCTGCGGCTCACCCAGGCGACCCAGCGGTACCTGCGCAGCCAGCGCATCAAACATTCAGACGGTCAGCTATTCGCTGTCGTCGATTCTGCGGCAGGGTGAGATGGTAGAGATCCTGCGCGACTGGCGTCCTGCCGGGTATCCGATTCATCTGGTTTATCCGCAGAACCGGCACGTCACGCAACGCTTGCGGGTGTTTATCGACTGGCTGGTGGCCTGTTTTCCGGCGCGAATAGCGGGAGAGGCCCAATCCGGCACCTGAATGCCGGACTGGGCAGAATCAATCAGTTGCCGCGATAGGTTGAGTAACCAAACGGGCTCAGCAGCAGGGGGATATGGTAGTGTTCACCGCTGGCTTCCATGTTGAACTCCACCGGGATCTCCGGGAAGAAGGTTTTCTGGCTGCTCTTCTTATAAAAATCACCGGTTTTGAATACCACGCGATAGCTGCCGGCGCTGGCCGTTTTGTCCTGCGGGAACAGGGCGCTGATGCGGCCATTGTTATCCGTCACGCCAGAAGCGAGTTTCACCCAGTTATCCTGCTGCTTCTGATCCAGCTCGACTTCAATGCCCGCGGTGGGCTGACCGGTCTGCAGGTTGAGCACGTGTACGCTCAGTGGATTTTTCGCAGCGGCAGGTTGCGCGGCGACAGCGGATACGCCAGAGGTCATCAGTAAGGTGGCAAGTAAAGCAGTTGTCGTTTTCATCAATGTTTCCTTTATTGACTATTGGAGTTTGGGTTGCTGTGCTGAAGCGTAAAGGGGCTGAGGCGAAAGGGACATTTAACGGCGCTAAATGTGAAATTTCCCAGAAGTGCATCGCTGTTTTAGTTACATCATACGTTAACCCTTTACTATCCTCATTCATACCCTGTGCCTGTTTAACTGGTCCTTAAGGTTAAGGAAGCCGATGAGATTATCGCGCATTAAACGGCTGAAAACAGGGCAGTAGTGGAGCAGAGCGGCCTTTATATGACCTGAGTCAATGAGTGACAGAGACCGCTAATCAGAATAGCCGGCGCGGCATGTTGTCGCTTAACTTTGTCACCCTCCAGGACGCAACACATTATGAAACTGAATACGCTGGCGCTGGCCATCATGTTACTGACTGGCTCCGGCATTGCAGAGGCAGTGGCGGCAGAGGCAGCTCCTGAAGCCCCCGACAGTGTCAGTTTAAACGTTCAGCCAGAACCGCCGGTCTCCGCTGTAACGCAACAGGAGAGGGCAACGCAACCTCAGCCGGGACAGGAAACAAGAGTTGAGGATGTGACAGTGTCACCAGAAAAGCAGAATGCACATCAGCCTCCTGAAACCCTTTCGCCCGGCGAAACAGGGCTGCCGTTTACCCCGGAACAGGAAGCGCGGATTGGTGAAGTCGCAAAAGCCTATCTGCTGGATCATCCGGAATTACTGCTTGAAGTGGATGGTAAACTGCAGAAAATTCAATTCGATGAAGAGATGAAGACGAGGGTCGCCGCAGTGCTTCATCATCAGGATGAGCTGACTGACGATCGTACGGCTCCTGCCATCGGACCTGAAAATGCAAAGGTAGCAGTCATTGAGTTCTTTGATTATCAGTGCAGCGTTTGCGTCCATCAGGCGCCCATCATCCGGTCAGTGATGAAACAGAATCCACAGGTGCGCTTTTTCTTCAGGGAGTGGCCCATCTTCGGTTATCGCTGGAAACTCTCATTTAAGGCAGCGGAAACCGGCTTAAGGATCTGGCAGCAAAAGGGAGGCGACGCCTACATGAAATATCATTACGCGCTTTTTGCCAGTGGACATACTGAAGGTGCATTGACGCAAAAAGATATCACGCAGGCTGCTTCATCAGCCGGAAAACTCAAAAGCCAGGAGGTGCTGGAGGTGCTTTCAGGCACGGATATTCTGGCAAAAAACGTTGGCTTTCAGGGGACGCCGGGAATTGTGGTGATGCCTGTAAAAGAGGCCACAGCCGGTAAGATCACTATTTTTCCGGGTGGCGCGACGCCATCGATGCTGCAGGAAGCCATTGATAAGGCTTCAGCGCAGGCCGGTAACTAACAACGCGCTTAACAGAGAGTAGCCTGGCCGGGGAAGGTGGATGCGGGAAACGGTCAGGCGCACATCATACTGAGAACCCGCAGGGAAATTAACGCCGGTGAAAGATGTCGCTGCTGTCTGATGAGTCGGTATCAGATGGCCGGGAATCATTATTCCTGGGAGGAAGAGAAAAGGACAACAGCACGGCAGGGAATGGGTTTACAGAGCCATAACGGTTACTGGTGCATCTTATTTAACATAATATACATTATGCGTATCTTGATAATTGTCAGGGTTGGGCCAGGCTGTTTACCTTCCCGGCACCGATCCTGGCTGTTTTTTGCCTGGCAGTAAATCTCTCTGTGCAACTCAGCCTCATCATCTCACCGCCACGCATCTGCTTTACCGAACCTTGTGGTTTGCTGTGCATCCGTCCGGCATTCTCTTCGCAGCCTGATTCACTCGCTCTCTTCAATATCCGATGCCGAAGATATCCCACCCGGCTTCATCTTTTCGGCTAAGTGAATGTCATGAGCGCTCACGACATGTTGCGCGCTCAACTTTCCAGACTCTCTCCGCCTTGCTCTGGATTGTGCGTCCGGTCTGCACATCTCTGCGCTTTGTTCGTTTAACGCTATTCGGCGGCTTTACGCACTCCGCCAGAGACGTCGCTACGTGAAAATTAGCGCTCTTATCAGGGCTGACGGCCACAGAAATGCTGTAAATGCGTCTACTTCAGCCAATGTCGCCATGGCTTTCTGGTTAACCAGTCTAATGCGGTCATTATGAGCCTGAACGTCAAACCTGAAGGTCAGGCAGCGATTAAAAACCTGATGATCGCCCCGCACGCGGAACTGCAGGCAGAGAGCCAGGCCGCGCGCTCTCCCGGAACGCCGCTGAACTATACGGTTATCAACGACCAGGGCATTCCGGTTAACTACGCCACGGCTTTTAAGTGAATGTTTTGCAGGACAATGGCGTCCCGGCACGCTAAAGTTGCCTGTTTCGGTTTGCAGGCTGGATGAGGGAAAATGAAACGTTTATTTGTTTACGGCACGCTCTGCCCTGGACGTGAAAATGCGCATATCCTGGAGAACATCGGCGGAGAGTGGCTCGCCGGTTCGGTAACGGGCACCTTCTATGAACGCGGCTGGGGTGCAGCGGCTGATTTTCCTGGCATTATTCTGGATGAGCACGGCCCGCAGGTGCCGGGTTTTCTCTTTACCTCCGATAAGCTGGCGGCTCACTGGCCGATGCTGGATGCGTTTGAAGAGGGCTATGATCGCGTCGAAGTGTGCGTCTCTACCCACGATAATCAGCAGCTCAGCGCCTGGATTTATCAGTTGCAGCCCCGCGAACAGGGCTGATCCCCCTGTTCTGCCTTTCGCGCCCTGCTTCCGGGCGCGATTCTGTCAGTCCGCTCTGTCTGATCCTGCCCCTCTTTTCTGTCAGACCTGTTAAACAGGCACTATGCCGAATCTCAGTTATAAGAAGAGATCTAATGTATGATGTAACTAAAACAGAGTATCGTTAAGCCCTGTTCCGGACCACCAGCCTTTTCAGACCACCAGCCCGCGTTTCTACCCTTTCATTCCGGCCAGCGCTGATGCGGAAACAGCGAGACCCGGATGTTAAACAGGTGGATAAGGGGCGCGACTGCCTCACTCTCCTGCCGGGCCAGGGGCTCCAGACGCCGCAGCAGCAGGTCAAGCTCCTCCAGCAAATCCTGATGCGGTGTTAACTGCAGTGACTTCATCTTGCGCTTCAGATAGAGCGCCAGCTCGTGAAACATCTGCCCGCTATCAATCCCATGCCGCTCCAGCACCTCGCGATAACGCGCATAAAAGTCATAGCAGTTCGCCCCCAGCCAGGTTTCCGTAATCAGATAGCCCCCCACCACGATATCCGGCACCGGGTCGAGCCGTTTCCGCGGCAGAATGATATTCACCCTGTCGAGCATGCGTGCAATATACTGCTGCCGTGACAGCAACGTGGCGGCGTTACGCTCCACCATTTTGATAAACCCTAACAGATCGCGCAGGCCGCGCTGTACCGCTCTTCGCGCTATCCATGAAGGCCGTTTGTTGCGGATCAGCGCCGTCAGCACAACAGCAAACATAATCCCCACCATCGAGGAGATCGCCGCATTCAGGGTGACGATAAGATTGGGCACGAAGTGGTGACTCAGTCCGATAAAGCCGGGGATCTGAATCGCCACGCTCAGCCCGATCAGGTTGGTGGCCGGATTCGCAATCACCAGACTCAGCAGCATCAGACCGGGCAGCAGACAGATCATCAGCGCCTGTAGGGTGTTGGCCTGCGGGATGAGAAAAGCGATGTAAAACAGGCTCACGACCAGCGCAATCATCACCCCTTTGACAAACAGCTTCATCGGCGTCACCGGCGAGTCGACACCGGCAAAAAACGAACTGATAATCGCCGCCATCAGCGGTGCATTCGCCCCGTCGGCCCAGCCGCTGCCAATCCAGAACAGACTGGAGAGAAAGGTCGCCAGAAAAGCCGTCAGCGCTGACAGTCTTAACAGCCCTTTGTCGATATGGCGATGCTCGCGGATATTACGGATAGCCGCCCCGTCGCCATGACTGTAAAGATCCCCGGCTCGGGCGCTGACATTCTCATAGGCATCGGCAATGCGCACAAAGTTTGCCAGCCGCTCCAGCAGTCCGATCAGCAGCAGGCTCTCCTCGGTTGCCAGTTCCCCTGCCCGCCACGACTGCTCCAGGTTCGCCTGCCCGGCATTGATCGCCTCACGCAGTCCGTTGATGTCATTGACGCGATCGTGATGCAGCCACAACTGAAACTGCTGAAACACATCGGTCACGCAGGGTGGAAAACGAATGTTCAGCTCCGCCAGTACGCCCAGCCGTGACTCAATCGCGGTGAGCGTCGGCAGCAGATAGGTCAGATGCTGATACTGCACGCTGACCAGACGGATGACGTTACGCGCCGTCTCCCCCTCATAGACACAGTGGGTCAGCAGCGTTTCAACGTTCAGCGGATAACCGGCCATCTGAATCAGGATATCTTCCCGCTCCAGCGATTTGTTCTTTGCCATTCCGCTGATCAGCTCATCGCATAGCCTGCGCGCATTCTGAAACCAGAGATTCACGCTCTGGCCGAGCAGATGATGCATTGAAACCGGAAACACCAGCCGGTGAACCAGGGTGCTGCACAGAATGCCGAGGGTGATCTCTTCAATACGTGAAATGACCGTATTGATAATGGCTGACGGCGTATCCACGTCGGGAAAGCCCATAATGGCGGCGCTATACCCGCCCAGCATAAAGATGTAGCTCTTCGGTGTGCGGTCATGCAGGGAGAGATAGAGGCAGACCGTTACCCACAGTGACACGCAGAGGCTGAACAGAACCGGCGACTGCACCGTTTCGGGGTAGATCAGCAGAATAAAGAGGCCCCCCAGCAGCGTCCCCAGCAGACGAAACAGGGATTTCGACACGGTTGAGGCCGCATAGAGCTGTGAAGTCACAAAGACGGTCGTGAGCGCCCAGGCAGGTTTTTCAAAGTTAAGAAGCAACGCCACAGAGAGTGCAATAAACGCGGCAAGAGAAGTTTTGCAGGCAAACAAAACCGCGTTTTTGGTAAACCATTTCATCGAATGAGAGCAACCAGGAGCTTTCTGAGGCGCGTATCCTGACAGATGCGCCTGCGTTTTACTCTCAGTTAACTTATACAAATTATTACCGGCCTGACGGGGCCGGTTTCAGGGGATGCAGGTCTGTTTCGGGCGGGATGAAAAGCGGCTAGCGACGCGTCAGCGCCAGACGGATGCCCAGCCCGATAAAGGTGGCACCCACCACACGATCGAGCACCTTCTGCAGGGTCTGATTCTTCGCAACGGCGCCGGCGGCACCGCCTGCCAGCAGGGCAAACAGCACATCTGTTATCAGGCCCGTCAGCGCATAAGCCAGTCCCAGCAGCAGAAAGGAGACGGCATGATGATCGCCCTCCACTGTCACAAACTGAGGAAAGAAGGCGATGAAGAACAGCAGCACTTTGGGATTGGTTATCGAGGTAATAAAGCCACGCAGCAGCAGCTGACGGGTGTCGGTCTGCGCGACCGCCACCTCAGGCCTGACGACGTGACCGACGCGGAACGTCGCCACGATCATCTTAGCCCCCAGATAGATCAGGTAGACTGCACCCGTATATTTAATGACGGTGAACAGCAGCGGCGAGGCCGCAATCAGCGCCGTTAATCCCAGCGCACTGGCAACCGCATGCGTACAGCTTCCCAGCGCCACGCCCGACGCCGAGAGCACACCGGCCTGTCGCCCCCGTGCCACACTTTGTCCGACAACATAAGCAAGATCGGGACCCGGCGTAATACAGAGCAGCAGCACCGACGCCAGAAACAGCGGAAAATGAACAATATCCAGCATGAAGACTCCTGACAGCAATAAGTTTTAACCTTTCGTTAACTTATCAGCCCGCACGCCCTTTTCCAAATGCCATCATCCGCTTACCGGTGCGCGGTGTCTCCATCACGTTCTATCCCGCAACCGCTCCAGCATAATCAGTGAATGACTGAAGATGGCGTCGGCGATGTGCTGCGGAAAATCGGCGGGCAGCGCATCCCGCACCGAGACCACGGCCTGGGGAAAGGCACGGATAAAGAAGTCGAAAATCTCCTCCATACTGGCCGGATCAAAACTGACGCGTTTTGCCGTGGCGATAAAGTGGCGCGGATAGATTTTGTCGATCGCCGTCTTTTTACCTTTGGTGGCGCACAGCCCCATCGCCAGCTTCAGCGCCCGCTTGTTGAGGCCGGTGCCACCCAGTACCGGGTAGGCTGAGATGACGTCATAAAATGGCGTCAGCCGGTAACTGCCGCCGCGCTCAATAAACAGAGAGACGTTTTTTGCGTGGCCATCGGTTGCGCCAGTCAGCCACTGGAAAACCTGAAACTGCATAAAGCGGTAGCGATCCTCCAGCGCCTGGCTGGAGCCCATCAGCAGCTGCATGATCGTCTCTATGCCCGGCCCGCCGTCTGACTCATATTTGGCTGAGGATGGCAGCCCCAGCGCCTGGCAGATATCCTCCTGCGGCAGCCGGATCAGCCGGCTCTTATCCCGGGACCAGCGCCGGTCAAACCGCTCCACCGCCAGCGCGCGCATCGCCCCGGCGCGGATAATGGTCGCCTGTGGCACCGCCATTCCCAGCGCCCGGGCCAGCGCCAGGCAGAGATACTCATTCTCCACGCTTTCGCGCATATCCAGGGTGGCGGCGGGTTGCTTAATCTCTCCGATGGGCAGCTTGATGATGTGGGAGGTGGGCGTCGCCCCGGCCGGAATGCTCCAGCCCTCATCGGTCAGCAGCAGTGCCGTTTTCTCCTGCGCGCCCGCCACCGAGATGCGAAAATCGGTCTCTTCACGCAGCATCCCCAGCGGTATATCGGACTGATAGGCCGACAACACCTTCTCCAGCCGCGCCTCATCCAGCACCTGATAGCGGGCCTGCAGAGGCGGCAGCGGCATCTCTGGCGGCAGCAGCATGGTCGCGCCGACGCTGTCACGGCCCACCTCCTGCAGCAGATCAAACGGCTGGCGGGATTTTATCTGATAGCGCGCCACAATCCGGTCACGGATCACCGGGCTGTCGGGCAGCAGGTTGTCGAAAAAGTTAATCACGGCGGCGGAGGTGATCGGCCTGACCTGCAGCGGCATAGAGAGGGAAAGGGGACGCGCCAGCGGACTGCGCAGCCAGCCTGCATCATACTGAAACTCATGTGCGCCGTTTCGCTGCCGGGTCAGCACCCCCACCCGCTCGCCGTTCATCCAGGCCATCAGCTTCTGCATTACCAGTCATCCTCGTCATGGAGTGGCGCTGGCGCCGGTGCCGCTTTTTCCTGAACCTCCAGGCTCAGCTCCAGCGACTGCAGCAGCTTAAACAGCGTGGCCAGCGAGGTGCTGTCAGGAGCATTTTCAAAGTGAGAGATCGTCGCCTGCTTCAGGCCCACTTTTTTTGCCAGCTCACTCTGGGTCCAGCCGTTGCGCTGGCGGATAAGTTTCAGCCGGTTTGCCAGCTGAATCGGACTATATATCATGGGTGACTCCTTCTGGATCACAGAGGGTAAGCATAGCGCAGCCGCATTATCCCCGAAAGGGTATAAATGCGCTTTTATACCCCATAGAGGATAAATTCTTTTTTATACCCTACAGCGGATAAATGCAGTTTTATCCTTTATAGGGTATAAATCAGGACGCATAATCCACGGAGAAAAGAGGAAGAGAATGAGCAGATTCAGCATCACCCATCAGATCAGCGAGCAGGACCGTGAAGCATTACTGGCGGGACTCGGCGGGTACAACCGGCAGTTTATCCAGACCGAGAACTGGGGGCCGCTGTCGGTCATGCATCGCGACACGCAGGGGACATTACGGGGCGGGTTAATTGCGTCCCGCAAGGGAAACTGGCTCTGTATCGATTTTCTGTGGGTGGACGAGACGCTGCGGGGCAGCGGTCTGGGCAGTGAACTGCTCAGCGCGGCGGAACAGGCGGCGGTGGCGGACGGATGTCTCTGTGCGCTGGTGGATACGTTCAGCTTTCAGGCGCTGCCGTTCTATCAGAAGCAGGGATATCAGCAGCAGATCTCCCTGCCCGATTTTCCGCAGACCGGCATGCAGCGTCACTATCTGACGAAGAGACTCCGGCCGGCATAACCACACCGATCCGCATCGCGCTGGCGTGACAGGGTCACAGACCGGCGATGCGGCGCAAGTCGGCTTCGGCACCGGGTGCCACGGCCAGGACCTGCGCACCGCGGGTAATACGGTCGCCTTCAGTATTAAACGGGTGATACCAGCCGCCCGCCTCTTTCACCAGGCAGTAGCCCGCCAGACAATCCCAGGCGTGCATATAGGGCTCGTAGTAACCCACCACCCGTCCGGCGGCCACCCATGCCAGCATCAGCGCGCCGGAACCCAGTCGGATAAAGTTACCGCCTGCCGTCAGCAAAGCGGCCACGATTTCTCCAACCTGCTGCGGGGTCACGTGACTGTTCGCCCCGAATCCAGTGACATGGTTTTGCAGCGTGCGCGCCGGATCGACGGCCAGACGGCGGCCGTTGAGCGTCGCGCCCTGCCCCAGCGCCGCGACGTAGCATTCATCATAGAGGGGGGCAAAGATCACCCCGATGACCGGCAGGTCGCCGCGCAGCACGGCCACCGAAACACACCAGTTTGGCATCCCGTTCAGAAACGGGCTGGTGCCATCGATAGGATCGACCACCCAGGTGTAGTCCGATGCTCCCGGCTGCAGACCGCTCTCCTCACCCAGAAATCCATCTTCGGGAAAGGCGGCGCGGAGATGGGCCGCGATCTGCTGCTCCACGTCACGATCGGCAATCGAGACCACATCCTGCAGATCATATTTGGTTTCCACCACCAGCGTCTCGCGACGGTTAAAGTAGGAAAGCGCGGTCGCGCCGCCTTCACGGGCAACGGCCTCAGCGACAGCCAGACGCGCCATTATTTCATCATGTGATGCCATGCCAGCTCCTCAGTTTTAATCAGATTCGTGCGCGATCAGGGCCAGCCCCTGCGCCCTGAAGTTAACGCCAACCCTGGTGGCGAGCGGGAGACGCTGCTCCATCAGCGGATCGATAATGAACAGCGCGCCCAGTTCAGTGGCCACTTCATATTCGATATAGTCACCCAGCCAGGTACTGTGGGTGATCTCCCCCTGCAGTGCGCCCTGTCCGTCGCCGGAGAGGGTTATGAAGCGGGGCCGCACCGCCAGCTGAGCCGGGCCGGTCCTCACTCCCGCACCGGGCAGCCGGAAGCGCTGCGTGCCGAGGCGGATCAGCGCCTCTTCCGCGCCGGCCTGCTCTACCTCACAGGGCAGAATGTTCGCTTCCCCCATAAAGTCCGCGATAAAGACCGAACGGGGGGAATGGTAAAGCGTCTCCGGCGTCCCCTCCTGAGCAATATCCCCCTCTTTCATGACAATAATCTTATCGGAGACCGCCAGCGCCTCCTCCTGGTCATGGGTGACATAGACCGCGGTAAAGCCGAGCCGCTGCTGCAGATCGCGGATATCGGTGCGCACCTGACGGCGCAGACGCTCATCCAGATTCGACAGCGGTTCATCGAGCAGCAGCACCTGCGGCTCCAGCACCAGCGCGCGCGCCACCGCAATGCGCTGCTGCTGCCCGCCGGAAAGCTCTGAGGGCAGCCGCTGCCCCTGACTCTCCAGCCCCACCAGCTTCAGTCCCTCACGCGCCCGATCCTGCGCCTCGCGCCGGTTCATGCCCGAGGCGCTCAGCCCATAAAGAATGTTGTCGAGGGCGTTCATGTGCGGAAACAGCGCGTAGGACTGAAACACCATCGCCACGTCCCGCGCGTTGGCGGGCAAATGGGTAACATCCTTACCGCCTATCAGGATCCGGCCCGCGTCAGGATGTTCCAGCCCGGCCAGCAGGCGCAGCGTGGTGGTCTTGCCGCAGCCGGAGGGCCCGAGCAGCGTCACCAGCGTGCCGGGCTCCACGGTGAGTGACAGATCCGGCACCGCACTGAAGCCGGCAAAACGTTTTGAGACATGGTCAAAAACCACCGATCCGGCCTGATGTGTCGTCATACGGTGCTCTCCTGAGTCAGGGTGGATGCAGAGGGCGTGGCGGCGAGGGCCGCCGGTCGGGTGACACGGCGCAGGCGGCGGTCGCCCACCAGCAGCTGGAAGAGACCAATAATCAGCAGCATCACCAGGATCAGGACCGAGGAGTAGGCAATGGCGACGCCATATTCACCGTTCTCCACCAGCCCGACAATGTACGAGGTCGCCATGTTGTACTGCGCGCTGACCAGGAAGATCACCGCGCTGATGGAGGTAATGGCGCGCACAAAGGCGTACACCAGCGCCGCGCTGATGGCCGGTTTCAGCAGCGGCAGCACCACTTTGCGCAGGGTACGGAAACTGGTTGCGCCCAGCGTGAGTGACGCTTCATCCAGGCTTTTATCCAGCTGGCTCATCGCCGCAATGCCGCCACGCACCCCGACGGGCATGTTACGGAAGACAAAACAGGCAATCAGGATCATCGCGGTGCCGGTTATCTCCAGCGGCGGCAGGTTATAGGCCATGACATAGCTCACGCCGATCACCGTACCGGGAATGGCAAAGCTCAGCATCAGCATGAACTCAAAGGTCTGCCGTCCGGCAAAGCGCTGACGCACGATCAGCCAGGCGGTCAGCAGCCCGACAATCGCCGTGAGGGGGGCCGCAACCAGGGCAATCTCCAGCGTCGTCCAGAAGGAGTTCCACGCCACGCCCTGCCACACCAGCGCCCCCTGACTGAAGGTGACACGGAAAGCGCGGATGTAGTGATCCAGCGTCAGGCTGTTGTCGAGCCCCCAGGAGTGGACAAAGCCACCAGTGAGGATCATGCCGTAGATCACCAGAGTAAAGAGCCCCCATGGGATCACCATCCCACAGACGCCAAATCTGACCGGACGCGGCAGCATGGCATGACGGCCGCCGTCGCCTTTCCCGGTGACGGTGGTAAAACTTTTCCCTGCAAGCCAGAGACGTTGCAGCAGAAAGGCTGCCAGCGTGAAGGCCAGCAGGATCATCGCCAGCACCGCCGCGCGGCTCGGGTCGTTTTGCGCGCCGACTACTGAAAAGAAGATCTCCGTAGAGAGCACGCCGTGACTGCCGCCCAGCACCATCGGATTGCCGAAGTCCGCCATGCTTTCGATAAAGCTGATCAGAAAGGCGTTGGCCAGCCCCGGAGCCATCAGCGGTAGCGACACGCGGGAGAAGGTCCGCCAGCGGCTGGCTCGCAGCGTCTGCGACGCCTCCTCCAGTGAGGGACTGACGCCCTCGACCACCCCGATCAGCACCAGGAAGGCCACCGGCGTAAACGAGAGCACCTGCGCAATCCAGATCCCGGTCAGCCCGTAGAGCCAGCGTCCCGGCGCAATGCCGAACAGCGACGCCAGCGATTCGGTGACCACGCCAGAGCGGCCAAACAGCAAAATCAGCGCCAGACCGATGACAAACGGCGGCGTGATAATCGGCAGAACGGTGAGCATCCGCAGCGCTTTCTTACACGGCAGTGCCGTGCGCGTCGCCGCCAGCGCAAACGCCAGCCCCAGCAACGTCGAGCCGCTGGCCGTCATCAGCGCCAGTCCCAGCGTTCGCCAGGCCGTCCCGCAGTTGCCGCCGGTAAAACAGCCGAGGCTCCAGATGGCCGGGTCCTGCAGGCTGGCGATCAGCCCATCGGGTTTAAAGCTGCCATCGCTGTCCTGTACCGCGGCGACAAACAGGCTGAGCACCGGATAGAGCACGAAGGTGGTGACCAGCGCCACCAGCAGCACAATCGCCGCCACCACAAAGGCGTCGCCTTTCAGGACACCGCGCTCTGCCAGCGCAAAGGCAAAGATCAGCAGAAAAACGGTCAGCAGCAGTAAGGCCCCCGCGCCCATGGCGGGCTGTCCCTGAGCCAGCGGCCCGGTAAGGTGCTCCAGCCACAGCCAGTTCCAGCCGCTGAAACCAATGGCATGCCCCTCCAGCAGCAGGAACAGGATGCCGGAGACGCTGAACAGCAGCAGCAGCGTACTGCGGGTCCGGCCGGGAGGCAGAAAGGCGCAGGCGGTCACGCCTCCCCACAGCGCCACGGCGACCAGAAGCCAGGGCTGCAGAGCGAGCTGCCACAGGACCGGTGCGCGGTTCTCCTCCGCAGAACGAAAGAGCCAGTCACCCGCGAAGGATCCCTGCTCCAGGCTGTACCAGGGCAGCAGCGCCAGGGCCACGGCCCCCGCCAGCAGCGCGCCGGTTAAACGGCGATTGTGCGCATTCATACATCACCTCGATTGAAGAAGCGGACAACTGGCTGACGCCACCGCGGTTCGGCCCGTGCCCGGCGTCTGACGGCCGGACAGTGCCACGCTTCAATGCGCGCTGGCACCAATCTCTCTGTCCCAGCGCCCCAGCAGTGCCCTGCGTTTCGCCGAGTCGCCATAGGTTTTGAAGTCATAATCGATCAGGCGGATGTTCTCGAAACGCGGCGCATACTCTGAGATTTCCGCCTGACGGTTGGAGGGCAGCTGGAACGATTTCGCCTCCTTCATATGGGACTGCGCATCCGCACTCAGCGCCCAGTCATACCAGGCCCGGGCATTCGCCAGGTTGCGCGCCCCTTTGATAATCGACATGGAGCCAATCTCATAGCCGGTGCCTTCACAGGGGGCGACGGGTTTGATCGGAAAGCCTTCGACTTCCATCGCGACCGCGTCGTGCATAAAAACAATCCCGACGGTGGTTTCACCGCGCGCAGCCGCTTTTACCGGTGCCGAGCCGGACTTGGTGTATTGCGAGATATTGGCATTGAGCTTCTTCAGGTAGGCAAAGGCGTCATCTTCCCCCATGATCTGCACCAGCGTCGCCAGCGTGTTGTACGCCGTGCCGGAGGAGTTAGGGTTGGCGATCTGAATCTCGCCCTTAAAACCGGGATCGAGCAGATCCGCCCAGCAGGCAGGCGCCTTCAGCTTTTTCTCCGCCAGCAGGCGGGTGTTGTAGCCCCAGCCCAGCGCACCGGCATAGACGCCAACGGTCCGGTAACCGGAAATCTCCGCCACCTTTTGTGACCAGGGCTGCTGCTGGTCGAGTAAAGGTGACTTATAGGGCTGGCTCAGCCCCTCTTCTGCGGCCTGCATGTGCGGGTCGCCGGTGCCCGCCCACCAGATATCGGTGCGCGGATTGCGCGCCTCGCTGCGGATTCGGGCATAGGCTTCACCGGCCGAGAGCCGCACCATGCTGAGCCGGATATCGGGATGAGACTGGCTGAACAGCGTGGTCATCTGTTCGCACACCACCACATCGGCGGAGCAGATCATATTAAGGCTGCCCACCGCCGTGGCTGCAAACGGCACCACCGGGCAACTGACGATAACAGCAGCGAGCAGAGAGGAATAACGCATGGGGATCTCCTTGAGGCCGGATGATGAGGGCGTGCGCCAGCTTTTGCACATGTGTGCAAAGTAGTACGGCGACCCTGCGAAGCTGTCAATTCACTTGTTGAGCAATTGTCAGTCGCTGTCACAAATTTGAAACATTCACCACTCTGTTATTTTTTGCACACCCTTGCATTTTCAGGCAGACTCAGTGCGGTTAACGGCAGGATAGGGAGAGAAGATGCAGCAGCCCAGGGCAGTGGTGAGCGCACAGGATGTGGCAGATCGGGCGGGCGTCTCGCGCTCGGCGGTCTCCCGCACCTTTACACCGGGGGCCAGCGTGTCGGACGCCACCCGGCAGCGGGTAATGAAAGCGGCGGAAGAGCTGGGCTATCACGTCAATCATCTGGCGCGCGGTCTGGTACGAAACCGCAGCGGCATTGTCTGCCTGATCGCCTCAGAGGTGGATACGCCCTACCGTGCCCGCCTGGTGCGCTGGATGACCCAGTATCTGCAGGAGGCGGGCAAGGTGGCGATGCTGATTAACACCGACCGGTCGGATGAGCGGGTTTCCGCCGCGCTGCAGCAGGCGATCCATTTCCGCGCCGACGCCTCGATCATTCTCTCCGGCATGCCTGACAGTGGCATTACCCGGCTCTGCTACCGGCACGGTCAGCAGCTGGTGCTGATTAACCGCGACGACGCCCTGCCCGGCACGCTCAGCCTTAACCTCGACTCCCGTCCGGCGGCGGAAATGGCGGTTAACGCCTTTCTGCGCGCGGGCTGCAGCCGCATCGCCTTTGTGAATTCGCTGGCGGGAACGCCGAGCCTGCTGAAACGCGAAGCCGATTTTCTGACTGCGGCGGAGCAGGCCGGCATGGCCGTGCAGGTGGAACGGTTCGGCAGCACCTCCTATGAGAGCGGACAGATTCTGGCGCAGCGTCTGCTGACGCGCAGCGTCCGCCCGGATGCGGTCTGTTGCGCCACCGACCTGCTCGCCTGCGGCTTTATGGATGAGGCGCGTCACCGTTTTGCGCTGCGTATTCCGGAGGATCTCTGCATCATCGGACACGACAACATCGCGCAGTCGGGCTGGAGCGCCTATGACCTCACCACCTTTGCGCAGCCGGTAGAACAGTTCGCCCGCGATGCGATTGACTGGCTGGTGGCGGCGGAGGCGCAACCGGAAAGTCTCCTGCCGCGAACAGAACAGCCGCAGGCACGGAAAATATATCCGGTCGATGTGGTCTGGCGGGGATCGGTGCGCGGCGGATGAGCGCCATTTTTTATTTTCAGCCGGTACGTTATTTCGCACGGAAATAATTGAGTGCCGGTTTTACGCTTCGCTTTAAATAGCGCTCTCCTGCCCGGAAAAATATTCGGCCGCTTCGCCCCGCAATCGCAATTTACTGTCTACGCTTTATCTGCATTATTAATTTACTCTGGTTTTATCTGCTCAATGAATCAGCAGTCAGATGTGACAAACATCACATTTGTGCCAGGCTTACTGTCTCAGATAACACTGTTCAAGGAGCATACAATGGCCACACCCACTAACAAGACGCTCGATCTGGATGATTTTCCTAAGCCTCCTTTTGAGGATCAGCCCCAGCAGGCGCCAGGCCTTGCCAGCAAAATGGTTCCGGTTCCCGATCACGGTGAAACCCGCTACCGTGGCACCGGTCGTCTGACCGGCCGTAAAGCGCTGATCACCGGCGGCGACTCCGGGATTGGCCGTGCCGTTGCGATTGCTTATGCCCGTGAAGGCGCCGATGTGGTGATTAACTACCTGCCGGAAGAACAGCCGGATGCCGATGAAGTGGTTAAATTAATCGAAGCGGAAGGCCGTAAAGTTTTCGCTATTCCCGGTGACATTCGTTCGGAAGAATTCTGTCAGCAGCTGGTAAAAGAGGCGGCCGACAAATTAGGTGGTCTGGATATTCTGGTTAATAACGCCGGACGTCAGCAATTTAATGAGTCCATTCGTACCCTGAGTACAGAAGATTTTGACGCGACGTTTAAAACCAACGTTTATGCAATGTTCTGGATCACCAAAGCGGCGCTGGAATATCTGCCACGCGGCGCATCCATTATTAACACCTCGTCAGTGCAGGCGTTTAAACCCAGCGATATCCTGCTGGACTATGCGCAGACCAAAGCGGCGATTGTGGCCTTCACTAAATCCCTGGCAAAACAGCTGGGCGGCGATGGCATCCGCGTCAACGCGGTAGCACCGGGTCCATACTGGACCGCACTGCAATCCAGCGGCGGTCAGCCTATGGAGAAAGTGAAGCAGTTTGGTGCCGATTCACCGATGGGCCGTCCGGGCCAGCCGGTTGAGATCGCCCCGCTCTACGTCACCCTGGCCTCGACCGAGAGCAGCTACTCCTCCGGTCAGGTCTGGTGCTCTGATGGCGGCACCGGCACCCTGTAATCCCCTTCTGGTGGCCGCGTAAAGCGGCCATTTTTTTGTCCTGCCTCTCTCCCCCTCCGAATCGTTGTGTCTGGTATAAGGAAAAAGAACATGGAAAACCCGGTTTTTCATTCGCCGGTCAGAAAAGAAGGTTTTGCGGGGCTGGGCGACTATGCCGCCATTGGTGAAGGCCGTTCAGTGGCGCTGATTGCGCCGGATGGCTCCATTGACTGGTGGTGTGCCCCCAATCTCGATGCGAAACCGCTGTTTGATCGCCTGCTGGACGCCGGGCTGGGCGGCTACTTTCAGGTCGTCCCGCGCGGCAGCTATCAGGTTACGCGACGCTATCGTGACAACAGCAACGTGCTGGAGACCCGCTTTGACACCAACAGCGGTGCCGTCCTGCTTACCGAATCGATCAACAGCACGCTGGCGGGCCGTCTGCCCTGGTGTGAGCTGGCCCGCCGCATCGAAGGCATTGAGGGCGAGGTGGAGTTGCAGATCACGCTGCGCTTCGGCACCGCCGCTGAAACCCGTTCCCCCTGGGTGGCCGACAATGAGAAAGGCAAGGTGTTTCACATCGCCGAAACGATGGCGATGTTCCGCACCAGCGACGACATCACCATCACCGAACTGGATGATGAACAGGTCTGCGCCACGCTGCGCACCACCGCCGGTTCCCGTTCGCTCTGCGCCCTGCTGATCACCGAAAAGGAGCCGCTGGCCGTACCGCCGCTGGAGGCGATCGACCAGCGGATTGAAACCAGCCACACCGGCTGGACCAGCTGGGTGGAGAGCCTGAGTTATGACGGCAGCTACCCGGCGCTGGTCAGGCGCTCTGCCCTGTCGCTGAAGTTTCTCTGGTACTCCCCGACCGGCGCGCTGGCCGCCGCTGCCACCACGTCGCTGCCGGAGGGCATCGGCGGCGAGAAAAACTATGACTACCGCTACGCCTGGGTGCGGGATGCCTGCCTGATTATCAAAGCCTTTGTCTATCTCGGCGCGCTGGAAGATTGTAAGGCGGCCTTCTCCTGGCTGTCGCAGACCATCATCCGTCACGGCGTCAGGCTGCGCGCCTGCTATACCCTGAATGGCGATGAGGTGCCCGCCGAGCGTTATCCGCCCCTGAGCGGCTATCAGCATTCTCAGCCGGTGCGCATCGGCAATAATGCCCGCGATCAGCTGCAGCTCAGTATGTATGGCGATATGCTTATGACCGCGCAGCGCTTTATTGAAGCGGGTCACGTGCTGGATATCACCACCTCACGCCTGCTGGGCGACCTGGCGAACTGCTGCGCCGACAACTGGCGACAGAAAGATTGCGGCATCTGGGAGCTGCCGGAGCTGCAGCACTATACCCACTCCAAAATGGCCTGCTGGATAGCACTGGATCGGGCGGTGGCGCTGGCGGAAAGCAAACATATCGAACCGACCTGGCTGGGCCGCTGGCAGCGGGAACGTGACCGCATCCGCGACTGGATTGAGTCGCACTGCTGGTCGGAAACGCAGCAGGCTTACCTCTTCTACGTCGGCAGTGATGCGCGCCTGGACGCCTCGCTGGCGCTGGTTCACAGCTATGGCAATGCGGTTAATCCGCAGCGGATGCGCTCAACCTACCACGCTATCCGGCAGACGCTGGGCGACGGCAGTGCCATGCTCTATCGCTACAGCGGCGTCAGGCAGGAGGAGAGTACCTTTCTCGCCTGCGCCTTCTGGCTGGTGGAAGCCTGGGCGGAAATGGGTGACACGGATCAGGCGGAACAGGCGATGCAGGAGATTCTGGCGACGCTGGACGGTCAGGGTAACGTCGACATCTTTAATGAGATGTATGACGTCCGCAGTCAGAGCTGGCGTGGCAACATGCCACAGGGTCTGAGCCATCTGGCGCTGATCTGCGCAGCACAGGCGATATCGGAATCAAAAGGCGAGGTTTAAGAAAGGCATCAGGGCAACTATTGCAGCCGGAAGCGCGGGTCGAAGAAAAATGGCTCCACTACCGATTTCGCAATGATGCCCGCCGCTGCCGGATGACGGGGATTGAACACTCACCGGTCAGCGTGCCGGGCACGTTGATTAGCCCGTTCTCCCGGCTGGCGAGCCACTCATCCCCGATCTGCCGGGTGGACGCAGGTGCGGGATCGGCCTGCCACTCATCCGGCAGCGCCGCCAGCAGGGGATGCGATCGACGCCCGCCAGACGGCACAGCCACCCTTCGTCAAAGGTGGACAACGACGCGATGCGTATCCGCCCTTACTCTGCTGCGCCCTGCTCCAGGGCCTGCATAATCTGCCACGCCGCCCTGATGCGCAGCGGATTGGGGTAGCGCTTGTTGGCCAGCATCACAATGCCGGTGTTCTTCTCCGGGATAAACGCGATATAGGCACCAAACCCGTTGGTCGAACCGGTTTTATGCACCCAGCTGGCGCGCCGGGAGGGCCCGACCGGTTCCACGCGGGTCACCGGTTGCGGCTTCAGCGCCACACCATTTTCACTGTCGGCGATCAGCGTGTCGGCAGTGACGGGCCAGTCATAGATCTCCCAGCCCAGCCCCTGATAGAAACTGGCGGTTCTGAAGTAGCGCGACTGCGCCGTGCGGATGGCATTGCGCAGCACGGCATTGCCGGCGGAGAGGCCATTTGGATCGCTGTTGGCCTGCATGAAGGTGAGCATGTCGCGAGCAGTCGATTTAACCCCATAGGCTTCGGCATCCAGCATACCGGGGGAAACACGCACCGGCTGGCCATCGTTGTAGCCCCAGGCGTAGTTAATCATCATCGACGGCGGCACGGTAATAAAGGTGCGTGTCAGACGCAGCGGCTGAAACAGCGATTTCACCATCGCCGCCTCATAGTCCCCCTTCACCATCAGCGCGCCAAAGAGACCGATGCTGGCGTTGGAGTACTGGCGAACCGTACCGGGTGCCGCCTGCGGTTGCCACGCCTGACAGAAGCGAAGCAGCGACGCCTGATCGGTGACCGCCTCCGGCATTTGCAGCGGCAGCCCGCCCGCCGTGTAGGTCGCCAGATGCAGCATCCGCACCGGACGCCACTGTGCTCCCGTCAGCTGCGGCCAGACCTTCTGCACCGGATCGTTCAGGCGGAGTTCACCGTTGCGGATCAGAATCCCCGCCAGGGTGCCGGTGAAGGTTTTACTCACCGAGCCCAGCTCAAACAGCGTGTTTTCTGTGACCCGGCGGCCCGAATCGGTGTCGGCCACGCCCGCATTCACAAACTGCGTCCGGCCTTTGTAAAGCACCGCCACCGACATACCGGGGATCGCCTGCTGCTCCATCAGCGGTTCAATCGCGGCTTTAACCAGAGAAGTGACTTGCTGTGAAGAGAGATCGGCGGCGACACAGCGGACAGAAAGCGAAAGCAGAACAAAACAAAACAGAGACTTTTTCATTAGCAACGAAGAGGGTTCACCGGGTCAGATTATTTACACTGGTCAGCACATGCCTGCACGCAGATCTGCGCCTGCGTACTGCAGGCACCGCTGTCGCGGGTATTACAGTGGGAGCGTTCGACATAGCAGTTGGACTGACAGGCCGCCAGATCGCAGCGGGCCGCCGCAGGGGTCAGCTGAACCAGGGGCGCGCGGGCCGGAAAAGGCGCAGCGGGCTGAGCGAAAGCGCTGCTGCCCAGTAATCCGGACAGCAGCAGCGTGATGATGCGTTTCATAAGAGTTCTCCTGTAGGACGCTGCCCCTAGTATGGTCAGTCTGGCGGGCAGCGTCAGGGAAATCTTATCAAATTGAGACCACAGGCGGGTGTTGGGTGGCATTTATTACGCCACGGGTATAGATATCGTTGAGTCTGGCGATGTAACGCTGGGTATCATGCTGCTCTTTAATGCGCAGGATCGCCGCCTCGCCTTTCTCCTGCAGCCGTTCCGGCTGCTCAGCGATCTCAAGCAGCGTCGCTTTCAGCCCCTCCACCAGCGACCGACGCAGCTGCGATTTCTGCTCCGGCGTGGTGATGCTGTATTCGCGATCGGCGTTCAGCGGACTGGCGATGACCCAGCCCGCGCTGGCAGGATTGATCTCCGGCAGGGCCCGCACATTGCTGGTGATCACCGGACAGCCGTTAGCCTGCATCTCCAGTACGGAAAAGCCGTAGGTCTCCTGCCAGGTCGGCAACAGGCCGACGTCGCTCTCGCGGAACAGCTGCATCAGTTCACGGTTATCCATCCGCGCCTGATGCGTGAAACAGCGGTAACGCGCGATGCGGCTCTCGATGCCGCGATAAAAGGCGTCATCATCCTGAAACTGGCGATGGGCGACGTTGTGACGTTTGGTGAGTTCACCGATCAGCTGCACGTCCAGCTGCGACTCCTCCAGGCGGCGCTCTTCAATCAGCTCACTGATCGCCAGCACCACTTCCGCCCCGCCTTTGCGATAGAACTCATTACCGGCAAAGACCAGCTTCAGCGCACCCGGCTGGCGTGGCGCCTTATGCTGCACAAACAGCGTCTGGGGCGGATGCAGCACCAGCGTTTTCCGCCGGATTTTCTGCGCCTCATCCGGGCTGAACAGCTTCATCTGAATATTCAGCGTCGCGTCGGAGATCGCGATCAATCCGAGGCAGTTCTCTTTTAACAGATGAGGGATTAAGCGCTTCAGCTCCGGGTTATCCCGCTTGGCGACGCCGGGCACCGGCAGCACGCGCGGCAGCTCGGTTTCAAATGAGGCGACCCACTTCTGGGGGGTGATCGCAACCTCATTGAACAGATGGAGGATGTCAGCCCGTGAAGCGCCTGAAAACGGCACCGGCTGAAAGACAAAGGTTTTATTTTTCTTAAGCAGGCGGGTCCGGAGGGGATTAATAAAATAGAACAGATTGCCTTTTTTCAGATTGATATATTCGTTTGCCGGATTCACTAAAATGTTACGCTGCTCCGGATATTGATTATTCGTAATTCCAATTTTCATGCACGCTCTCCAGAGTCCTTGTATACGGCATCATCTATAGCATGCAGCTGCGGCTGTTTCGTCTGAGCAATATCCTAAAAACGCCCGCGTGGCGCGGCCTCTCCGCTGTTGCTAATGATTGCTTTCGGTAATAAAGCAGGCATAAAAGCGGTCTCTTCTCTGTTTCGTAACACCTGTGTTTTTTTGTGTCAGGCTAACCCCTTGTTGACTATCCCTCTATTTATACGGGCAATAAACGGACCATTTGTTATGTGAATGTTTAATTATTTGTGAAAATTAATATCGCCCGAAATGACACATATAGTTTAAAACTTTTAAACAAACCAAACAGAAAGCAGACAGTTCCCCCCACGCGCTGATGATTACGCCAGTTTGTCAGCCCGCCGCCGATGAAACAAATGATACAGCGCACCCGCGACTGCACCACGCTGACCCGCTGCGTTGCCACATCATGGTGCAGAAGCAGGTATCGGCCCATGCGACATAACGGCCTCAGAAACTCCTTAAGCCAATGAATTTACACTCAATCATCAACCCACACTCTGAATGCGCCGGTCTGGTACAAAAGTTGCAGCAACCTCCCTATGCAGACAGGAGAGCATTATGAAAGCAATCGTGATTGGTGGCGGGATTGGCGGTATGAGCAGCGCCATTGCGCTGGAAAAAGCCGGAATAGAAGTCGAGGTGTTTGAAGCCGTGCAGGAGATGAAGCCGGTCGGCGCGGCGATCTCTATCTGGCCTAATGGCGTAAAGTGCCTCAATGCGCTGGGCATGAAAGCGCCGCTGCGCGCACTGGGCGGCAACATGGCCTATATGGCCTATCACGACGGCGCAACCGGCGCGCCCCTGACCCGCTTCAGTATGGCCCCGCTGGTGCAGCAGGTCGGCGAATATCCCTGCCCGGTGGCGCGTGCTGAGCTGCAGGCGATGCTGATTGATACCTTTGGCCGTGAACGGGTGCAGTTTGGCAAGCGGGTCATCCAGGTCGAAGAGACCGCAGAAGGCGTCATTGCCACCTTCACCGATAACAGTCAGGCACGGGGCGACTTTCTGATTGCCGCCGACGGCACCCATTCGGTGGTGCGCGAATATGTGCTGGAGCAGAAGCTGGAGCGTCGCTATGCCGGTTACGTTAACTGGAACGGACTGGTGATCATTGATGAACGCATCGCGCCTGCCGATCAGTGGACGACGTTTGTCGGAGACGGCAAGCGGGTATCGCTGATGCCGGTCAGCGGCAACCGGTTCTACTTCTTCTTTGATGTGCCGCTGCCGAAAGGATTGCCGCAGGATCGCAGCACGGTGAAAGCCGATTTAACCGGCTATTTCCAGGGCTGGGCTGAGCCGGTTCAGCAGCTGATCGCGGCCATCAATCCTGAGACCACCAACCGGGTTGAGATCCATGACATCGAGCCGTTCAGCCGTTTCGTCAAGGGCCGCGTCGCCCTGCTCGGCGATGCAGCGCACAGCACCACCCCCGATATCGGTCAGGGTGGCTGCGCGGCGATGGAAGATGCGGTGGTGCTGGCCGCGACGCTGGCGTCTCACTCACTGGGGATTGAAGATGCGCTGCTGCGCTATCAGGCGCGCCGGGTGGAACGGGTCAAAGATCTGGTGCTGAAAGCCCGTAAACGCTGCGAGGTGACCCACGCGCACGACCCGGCGATCACCGCGGCGTGGTATCAGTCACTGAAAAGCGAAACCGGCGAGCGGGTGCTGGCCGGTATGTGTGAAACCATCGAGGGTGGCCCGCTGGGCTGACATCCTGAACCGGGCTGTCGGTGAGACAGCCCGTCACCTTACGCCTCCGCCAGACCGCGATTTTTCAGCATCGGCTCCAGCTGAGGCGCGGCGCCCCGCCAGCTTTCATACAGCGTTTTCAGATCGCTGCTGTTGCCCCGCGACAGAATTTTCTGCCGGAAGATCTCGCCGTTTTCCCGCGTCAGCCCGCCATGCTCCACAAACCACTGATAGCCATCGTCCGCCAGCATCTGCGTCCAGATATAGGCGTAATACCCGGCAGCATAGCCGCCGCCCCAGATGTGCTGGAAATAGCTGGAGCGATAGCGCGGGGGCACCGCCGCCAGCGCCAGGTGGTCGCTCTGCAGCGACTGCTGCTCAAATCCCGCCACGCTTTGCGGCGCGCTGTCCGGCGTCAGGCCGTGCCAGTGCTGATCCAGCAGGGCGGCAGCCAGCAGCTCGCTCATCTCATAGCCTTTGTTGAACTTAGCGGCGCGGACGATCTTCTCATGCAGCGCCTCCGGCATCGCCTCCTGGGTCTGATAGTGACGGGCGTAGTGGCGGAACAGCGACGGCTCGCTGGCCCAGTGCTCGTTAATCTGCGACGGGAATTCGACGAAATCGCGCGGGGTTTCGGTGCCTGAAAGACCCGGATAGCGCTGCGTGGCAAACAGGCCGTGCAGCGTATGACCAAATTCGTGGAACATCGTGATCACGTCATCCCAGCTCAGCAGCGCCGGCTCACCGGCAGGCGGTTTCGTGTAGTTGCAGACGTTGTAGATCACCGGTTTGCTGTCGAGCAGCGTCGACTGGTTAACAAAATTACTCATCCAGGCGCCGCCGCCTTTGCTGTCGCGCTTGAAGAAGTCGGTGTAAAAGAGCGCCAGCGGGGTCTCATCAGCATCAAAAATTTCGTAGACCTGCACATCCGGGTGATAAACCGGCAGATCCTGACGCGGTGTAAAACGGATGCCATAGAGCCGCGTGGCCGCCTCGAAGACGCCATTGTGCAGCACCGCGTTCAGCTCAAAATAGGGTTTGATCTGGCTCTCATCCAGATCGTAACGGGCACGCCGCACCTGTTCGGCATAAAAACGCCAGTCCCAGGCCTGCAGGAGAAAATCGCCCTGCTGCTGATCGATCGTCTGCTGTATCGCGGCGGCTTCCCGTTCCGCACGGGCGCGCGCGGCAGGCACGATGTTGCGCATAAAGGCCAGCGCCGCCTCAGGGGTTTTTGCCATCTGATCCTGCAGCTTCCAGGCAGCATAGCTGGTAAAGCCCAGCAGCCGGGCCTGCTCCGCCCTGACCTGCGCCAGCCGTAACACCAGCTCGCGGGTATCGTTATCATCCCCTTTTTCCGTGCGCGTCACGCCTGCCTGAAACAGCGCTTCACGGGTCGCCCGATCGGAAAGCGTCTGCAGCGCCGGTTGCTGCGTGGTGTTCTGCAGCACCAGCAGCCAGCTGTTTTCCAGCCCGCGCGCCCGCGCTTCCGCCTGCGCCACCGCGAGGTCGGCCGGCGACAGCCCCGCCAGCTGCTGCACATCCCGGACCACCAGACCGCCCGCCTGCGTCGCCGCCAGCAGTTTATTGGTGAAGCGGGTGCTGAGACGCGCCGCCTCCTGATTCAGCGTTTTGAGCTGCAGTTTCTGCGCCTCCGGCAGGTTAGCTCCCGCCAGCTGAAAGCGCTGCCAGACCACCTCGACCAGCCGCTTTGATTCGCTGTCCAGGCTGGCGCGCTGCAGGTAGACAGCGTCAAGCCGGGAAAAAAGCGGCCGGTTGAGCATGATGTCATCGTTAAGTGCGGTGAGCTGTGGCGCAATCTCCTCATCCACCTGCTGCAGCAAGGGGCTGGTATGCGCCGAGGTCATGGCGCTGAACACCAGATTGACCCGGTTGAGCAGTTGTCCACTCTTCTCCAGCGCCTCATAGGTGTTGAAAAAGGTGGGTGCCTCGCTGTTATGGGCAATCGCATCGATTTCCCTGCGCTTTTCCGCAATTCCCGCCTCCAGTGCGGGCAGGAAGTCCTGCTCCTGAATCTGATCAAAAGGGGGCGCCTGATAAGGCAGTGTGCTGACGCTGAAGAAGGGATTCTGACGGGCGTTCATGGTTCGCTCCTGATGGGCATCGCAAAGACCTATCCTGACAGGTTGCGGCGGAGGCGACAACTCAGGCGATGCGCTGCTGATAAACGCTGATTATTTCACCTGCAATCGCCACGGCGATTTCGGCGGGCAGCTTGCCTTTGACGTCAGGCAGACCGATGGGACAGCGCAGCCGCGCCAGCGGTTCACTGCCGACGCCACGGCCAGCGAGCCGGTAGCGAAAACGCTGATTTTTCGTTTCTGAACCGATCACCCCGGCATAGGCAAAGTCGTTGCGTTTCAGCACCGCTTCGCACAGCGCAAAATCGAGCGGATGGTGGTGGGTCATGATAATGAAGTAGCTCCCGGCGGGAGCCTCCGCCACGCACTCGATCGGCTCCTCCGGCTGCCGGGTCACCACACCGGCGGGCACGTGGCCGAACTGACCGGGACGACTGTCGATCCAGTTGATGTGACAGGGTAACGTAGCGAGCAGGTTCACCAGCGCCTGGCCGACATGCCCGGCGCCAAACAGATAGATTTCCGGCTGCGCCTGCAGCAGAGGCTCAAACAGCAGGGTGGTTTTGCCGCCGCAGCACTGGCCCAGTCGTGCGCCCAGGCTGTACTCCTCGGTGTGGGGCGCGCCTGCCCCGCTCTGCAGCATCGCCCTGGCTTGGGCGATGCACTGAAACTCCAGATGACCGCCGCCAATGGTGAGAAAGCTCTCCTGCTGCGTCACCACCATTTTGCTGCCGCTGTCACGCGGCACCGAACCGTGCTCGCTGAGCACGGTGACCAGGACGCAGCTCTGCCGCTTCTCCCGCAGCTGATGCAGGACGCCTATCCAGTCATGGTAAATCATGTTCTGCTCCTGCCAGACGCTGCACGCCCCAGAAGATCCGCTCCGGCGTGGCCGGGGCATCCAGATGAGGGTGCTGCCGGTAGTCGGCGACGCTGGCGACCGCATCCTGGAGCGCACACCAGGCGGCAATACCCAGCATAAACGGCGGTTCACCCACGGCTTTGGAGTGGAACACCGTATCCTTTGGATTCCTGCGGTTCTCCACCAGCGTGACCCTGAGATCGGCCGGCACGTCACTGATGGCCGGAATTTTGTAGCTCGCCGGTCCATCGGTCAGCAGCTGACCTTTGTCGTTCCAGACCAGCTCTTCACAGGTGAGCCAGCCCACGCCCTGCACAAATCCCCCTTCCACCTGACCGATATCGATGGCCGGATTCAGTGAGGCCCCAACATCATGCAGGATGTCGGCACGCAGCAGGCGCGATTCACCGGTTAAGGTGTCGATCACCACCTCGCAGCAGGCGGCACCGTAGGCGAAGTAGTAGAACGGCTTGCCGCGCCCCGCCAGCCGGTCGTAATGAATCCCCGGCACGCGGTAGTAGCCGGTGGCGGAGAGCGGCACCTGATTCAGCCACGCCAGCTTTGCCACCTCGGCGAAGGTGTAATGCTTCTCGCCGGCGCGCACCACGCCGTTGCGGAAACTCACCGCGCTGGCATCACACTCATGCAGCCTGCAGAGCATCTCCGTCATTCTGTCACGCAGGATCTCAGCGGCATTCTGCGCCGCTTTGCCGTTGAGATCCGCGCCGCTGGAGGCCGCGGTTGGCGAGGTGTTAGGCACTTTACCGGTGTCGGTGGCGGTGATCTGGATCTTATCGACCTCAATCTGCAGCACCTCGGCGACAATCTGGATCACTTTGGTATTCAGTCCCTGGCCCATCTCGGTGCCGCCGTGGTTAAGCTGCACCGTTCCGTCGGTGTAAATCAGGATCAGGGCACCTGCCTGATTGAGAAAGCTGGAGGTAAAGGAGATGCCGAATTTCACCGGCGTCAGCGCCAGTCCGCGCTTCAGCAGCGGGCTGCGGGCGTTGAAGGCGCTGATCTCCGCCCGGCGCGCCTGATAGTTGCTGCTGGCCTCCAGCTGCGCCGTGATCTCATCCAGCAGATTATCCTCTACCTGCTGGTGGTAATGGGTGATGTTGCGCTCCTGCTTGCCATAGTAGTTACGCTTGCGCAGCTCCAGCGGGTCCAGCCCGCGCTCCCGCGCGATGTGGTCCATAATCTGCTCGATGGCCACCATTCCCTGTGGGCCGCCAAACCCGCGATAGGCGGTGTTAGAGGCGGTATTGGTGCGGCAGCGATAGCCGGTGATCCGCGCATCGCCAAGGTAATAGGCGTTATCGGCGTGAAACATGGCACGATCGACAATCGATCCGCTGAGATCCAGTGAATAACCGCAGTTTCCCGCCAGATCGATTTTGATGCCGCACAGCCGGCCATCCTCCTCCACACCCGCCTCATAACGCACAAAGAAGGGGTGACGTTTGCCGGTGACACGCATATCGTCGCGGCGGGAGAGCCGCATCTTCGCCGCCCTGCCGGTCTGACGGGCGACAATGGCGCAGAGGCAGGCCACACCAGCCGCCTGCGTCTCTTTGCCGCCAAAACCGCCGCCCATACGGCGCATATCAATGGTCACCTGGTTCAGGCTGATCCCCATCACCTCTGCCACCAGCTTCTGCACTTCGGTGGGGTTCTGCGTTGAGGAAAAAACCTGCAGCTGCTGATCTTCACCGGGGATCACCATCGCCGTCTGGGTTTCCAGATAAAAATGCTCCTGGCCGCCGATGTGAAACGCGCCGCTGACCCGATGCGGCGCGCGTGCCAGCGCCGCGTCCACATCACCGCGCTGATGCACGTGCGGTTCCTGAACGAAGCTGCGCTGCGCCAGCGCCTGCTCCACATCCAGCAGCGGTTCCAGCACCTCATAGTCAATCACTGCGGCAGCGGCACCGAGACGAGCCGCCTCCGGCGACTCCGCCGCGACGGCGAGGACGATCTGCCCCAGATAGTCGACTCTGTCATGCGCCAGCAGCGGGTCGCCCGGCTCCAGCGGCCCGACATCATTGATACCGGGAACGTCCTGCCAGGTTAACACGCTGACCACGCCCGGCACGGCGTAGCAGGGCTGCACGTCGATGCGCACAATCCGCGCATGCGCATGCTCGCTCAGGCGCGGACAGAGATGCAGCAGACCCGGCAGCTCCGGCTTGTCGTCGATGAAACGCGCTTCCCCGGAGACATGTTTTTCTGCGCTTTCATGGCGATTACTGCGGCCCACGCCGCTCTGCAGATCGGCGGCATACTGCGCCTTGATTACCGCTTCGTTGAGTTCAGGACGGTTATGAGACATAGCGGGCCACCTCGGTACAGGTTATTTCGCCATTATAGCGATGAAGAAAACGGCGCAGCAGGTTGCGCGCCACCTGCAGTCGATAGGCGCTGCTGGCACGAAAATCGGAGAGCGGGTGGAAATCGTCGGCCAGTGTGGCCGCCGCACGTGACACCGTCACGGCATTAAGAGGCTGACCGATCAACGCCTGTTCACAGTGGTGCGCCCGCTGCGGCGTGGCCGCCATGCCGCCAAAGGCGACGCGGGCGTCGGTCACGATGCCCTGTTCGGTGTGCAGGTTGAAGGCGGCAAAGACCGCCGAAATATCGTCATCCAGCCGTTTGGAGACTTTCCAGGCGACAAAGTCAGGTGACACCGTCACCTTATCGATGCGAATCGCGCGAATAAACTCACTCTTTTCCAGCCGGGTCTGCCGGTAGCCGGTAAAAAAGTCGTTCAGCGGCAGGCTGCGCTGCTGCTCGCCGCGTTGCAGTATCAGGCTGGCGTTCAGCGCCAGCAGCATGGGCGACGCATCACCGATCGGAGAGGCGTTGCCGATATTACCGCCCAGCGTCCCCTGCAGACGGATTTGCAGGGAAGCAAAGCGTTGCAGCATCTCGCTTACGCCAGGGATGCGGCTGGCCAGAAAATCGCTGACCTGTTGCAGCGACGCGCCAGCGCCCAGCAGATAGTGGTCATCAAACTCACTGCAGACTTTGAGCGCGGCGACCTGCTCAAGGGCGATGAGCAGCGGCAGCCTTTTATGCTGCTGGGTGATCTGCAGGCTGAGATCGGTGCCACCGGCAATCAGTACCGCTTCAGGATGCGCCAGATAGATCGCCGCCAGCTGCGCCGGGGTTTTGGGCAGGAAGCAGCGCCGCTCCGCTGCGCCCGTCTCCTGCATCTCCGGGGTCGCCAGCGCTTCAAGACGCTGCACGGTACCCGCGGCGCTGTGATCAAACTGATCCGTCACCGGCTGCGAACAGAGCTGCTCGGCGGCCGCCATGATGGGCCGGTAACCAGTGCAGCGGCAGAGATTACCCGCCAGCGCGGTTTCCGCCTGATGGCGATCCCAGCCCGTGGCATTTTTTTGCAAGGTGAACAGCGACATCACAAAGCCCGGCGTGCAGAAGCCGCACTGCGAACCGTGGCAGTCAACCATCGCCTGCTGTGCCGGGTGCAGCGCCCGTCCGTGCCGTAGATCTTCAACCGTGATCAGCTGTTTACCCTGCAGCGTGGAGACCAGGGTCAGGCAGCTGTTGACCGTTTCATACTGCATCCTGCCATCCACCGCTTTGCCCAGGGTGACGCTGCAGGCGCCACAGTCGCCTGAAGCGCAGCCCTCTTTGGTGCCGGGCCGCTGCTGGCGGGTGCGCAGATAGTTAAGGATGGTGAGATTGGGGTCGAGCGCGGTTTCGCTGACCAGCTGGTTATTGAGCAGAAACTGGATCATGCGGCTTGCTCCTGTGCGTCACGCTGCCAGACCGGGCGACCGGCCACCCAGGTCTGGGCAATATTGCGGTCGTCGCCCAGCGTCATTAAGACAAAAAGTTTTTCCCAGATATCTTTGCTGTTGCCGATGCGCAGCTGCTGCAGTGCAGAAACTGCCGGATCGAGCACCACAAAATCCGCCTCTTTGCCGGTGTTGAAATTCCCGATGGCGTGATCGAGATCGAGTGCCCGCGCCCCGCCCAGCGTCGCATGATAGAAGGCTTCGGCGGCGCTGAGCCGGTAGTGCTGCAACTGGCCCACCTTGTAGGCCTCGCCCAGGGTCTGCAGCATATTAAAGGTGGTGCCCGCGCCGACGTCGGTGCCCACCCCCACCTTCACACCCTGCTGCCAGCTGCGTTTCAGATTAAACAGGCCGCTGCCGAGGAACAGGTTAGAGGTGGGACAGAAGGCTATTGAGGAGTCGGTGTCGTGCAGACACTGCCACTCCTCCTCTTCCAGATGCAGGCAGTGGGCAAACACGCTGCGGCGGCCGGTGAGCTGATGATGGTGGTACACATCCAGATAGCCGTCGCGTTCCGGAAAGAGTGCTTTAACCCAGGCGACCTCCTGCGGGTTTTCGCTGAGATGGGTGTGCAGCCAGGTGTCGGGAAATTCCTGACGCAGCTGCTGCACTTTTTCCAGCAGCTGCGGGGATGACGTCGGGGCAAAACGCGGCGTCAGCGCATAGCTCAGCCGGCCACGCTGATGCCAGCGTTCTATCAGTGCCCGGGTCTGCTGATAGCTCTGTTCCGGGGTTTCCGTAAGGTTGTCGGGCGCATTGCGATCCATCATCACTTTCCCGGCAATCAGCCGCATGTTCAGCGCTTCGGCGGCGCTGAACAGCGCCTCGACCGACTGCGGGTGCACGGTGCCGAAGACCAGCGCGCTGGTGGTGCCATTGGAGAGCAGCTGATGCAGGAAAAAGGCGGACATCCGGGCGGCGTGATCCGGGCAGTGATACTGTGCCTCCACCGGGAACGTGTAGTGATTCAGCCACTCCAGCAGCTGTTCGCCAAAGGCGCCGATCATCTCCGTCTGCGGATAGTGTATGTGGGTGTCAACAAAGCCCGGCACGATCAGCCGGCCGCGCAGGTCAGTGACCGGCAGACCCGCCAGCTTCGCCTCACCCGTCTCCCAGCTCTCCAGCCCGGCCACGCGTCCGTCGCGCAGCAGCAACACGCCATCCTCCAGATAGCGGGCCTGCGTCGCCAGATCGTCGGGATGATCCACCACGCCGGTGAAGTCAAAGAAGCTGGCGCGTATCGCCGTGTCGGTTGCTGGGTGCATGCTGTTTCCTTTCTGAAAGCGCGATGAAGTGGTGCAGTTAACTCTATGTTTAACTCTTTGCAACCTGCGTGCCAGATTTACCCTACTTTAAAATCGATAAATATCATATATTTATAGAGATTGCCGCTTGTTGCGCAACAAAAAAGCCTGTTAAAAGCATAGCAACCGTTTGCTTTCATGTCGCAATCGGTTGCGAAACTCAATTACCGGGTCTGGCGGGATTTCTGGCGCACTGGCTGGCTGCTGCCCTGCCCCTTTACGGTGCAGCGCGCCCCGAAAAGGCGCAGGACCCTGCCCGTAAAAAGGGGTTTAACCCCCTGCCCGTTTTTCTGCGCGCAGAAGCCGAAATGGCATGGTATGGTGACGCCATCGACGTTGAAAATGGCATAAGGAACAGTGAGATGATTATTTTTGTCACCGGTGCGACGGCCGGCTTTGGTGAAAGTATTACCCGCCGCTTTATCAAAAACGGGCACAAAGTGATCGCCAGCGGACGCCGCGCCGAACGCTTAAAAGCGCTGAAAGATGAGCTGGGTGAGAATCTCTACACCGTCCAGCTGGATGTGCGGAACCGCGCCGCCATCGAAGAAGCTGTGGCACAGTTACCGGCGGCGTGGCGCGCTATCGATATCCTGGTGAACAATGCCGGTCTGGCGCTGGGCATAGAGCCCGCGCACAAAGCCAGTGTGGAAGACTGGGAAAATATGATCGATACCAACACGAAAGGCCTGGTCTATATGACCCGCGCCCTGCTACCGCAGATGGTCGAGCGTAACGTGGGCCATATCATCAATATCGGCTCGATTGCCGGTAGCTGGCCCTATGCCGGCGGCAATGTCTATGGGGCCACAAAGGCGTTTGTGCGGCAGTTCAGCCTGAACCTGCGCACCGACCTGCACGGCACCGCGCTGCGCGTGACCGATATCGAACCGGGGCTGGTGGGCGGCACCGAGTTCTCTAACGTCCGCTTCAAAGGTGATGATGACAAAGCCGGTCAGGTCTATGAGGGGGCCACCGCCCTGACCCCGGAAGATGTCACGGAAGCGGTTTACTGGGTGGCCACACTGCCAGCGCACGTCAACATCAACACGCTGGAGATGATGCCGGTCAGCCAGACGCTGGCGGGCCTGAAGGTGCACAAGCCTTAATCCCCTGCGCGCCAGCTCTCCCGGCTGGCGCTAGCCACGTCCCCAGCCCAGAACGATAATCAGCATGCCGCTGAAAGCAATCAGTGCGCCACTCCAGTCCCAGACGCTCAGCTTCACGCCATCCACTACCCGCAGCCAGAGCAGCGCGGTGAGCACATAGACCCCCCCATACGCGGCATAGACCCGGCCGCTGGCGGCTGGATGCAGGGTGAGCAGCCAGACAAACAGCGCCAGGCTGGCCGCCGCCGGCAGTAACAGCCAGACCGGGCCGCCTTTTTTCAGCCATAACCACGGCAGAAAGCAGCCCGTGATCTCCGCCAGGGCGGTGATAAAAAACAGCAAGGCGGTTTTAATCAGCACCCTTACCTCTCCTGAACTTAAACAGACAACGCACCACTGGTGAGCAAAGAAACGGCGATGATATACTACCCGGACCCGCTGCAACAGCCGTCCCGGATGGCGATGTTGGCGATAACGAAAGGATAGTCTGATGAAAAAAATGATCCCTGCTCTGCTTCTGGTTCTGCTGTCTGGTACCGCCTTCACGGCGGGTGCGACCACCAACCGCCTGATCATCGAAGATGGCAGCTCTGCGCTGAGTAACGAAGCAGCGCGCCAGAATAAAGAGCAATGGAATGACACGCGGATGCTGCGCAACAAGGTGAACAGCCGCGTAGAAAAAGAGTTTGATAAAACCGACCGCGCGTTCGACACCCGCGACAAGTGCGAGCAGAGCCTCAATCTGAACGCCTACTGGGAGCCCAACACCCTGCGCTGTCTGGACCGCCGTTCAGGCCGCCCGGTCACTCCCTGAATTTGCGCTATAGTAATGACGGACGACTAACATAAGGAAGACGTGATGAAGCTACAGAGGGTTTTGTTCACCGCAGCGTTGTTCGCGCTGCCGCTGATGGCGCAGGCTTCCTGCGAATCGGTAAAAGCCGACATCAGTCAGAAAATTGTTCAGAACGGCGTGCCTGAATCGGGCTTCACTCTCGACATCGTCGCCAACGATCAGGTCGATCAGGCGGGCGGTCAGGTGGTCGGGCATTGTGAAAACGACAGCCAGAAGATTGTTTACAAGCGCACCGGCCGGGATGACGAGGCCAGCGTGCCCGCCAGTGCCGGCAGTTCTCAGGACGCGCCCGCGCAGCAATAAACCTGTGTTAATCAGGGCGACAGCCTGTCGCCCTGCCGTTTACTCGGCCTGTTCCGGCCGCTGACGCGGCATCATCCACGCCACACCCAGCGCAAACAGCGCAATCACCAGCGCCACGACAAACACCCAGTGCAGTGAGGCTGCAATCGCCTGCACCATCTCCTGCAGCGCCTGCGGCGCCAGCTGCTGACGGCTGGGTTCAGACATAATCTGCTGCACCGGATCGGCCACCTGCGGCAGCCGCCACTGCAGACTGAGATTGAGCACTGCCCCCATGATCGCCGTGCCCACCGCCGAACCGATCATCCTGCTGAACATCACAGAGGCGGTACAGATGCCGCGAATCTGATAGTCCGCCTCGTTTTGCACGGAGACCAGAAACGTGGTGCTGGTCATCCCCATGCCGGTGCCTATCAGAAAGGCGGTAAAGCCCGCCTGATAGAGTGAGCTGGCGGGCTGAAGCAGCAGCAGTAAGGCGCTGCCGCTGACCAGCAGCAGCGCGCCGAGCTGGGCGGTAAAGCGATAGGAGGTCAGCAGCATCAGCCTGCCGCTCAGGGTGCTGGCCAGCGGCCAGCCAATCGACATCATCGCCAGCGCACTGCCCGCCTGTAATGGCGAGCCGCCGCGGATCCCCTGAATCCAGGTCGGCAGAAACGCACTGATCCCCATCATGGCCGCCCCGATAATCAGGTTGCCCGCGTTACCGGCAATGATCAGCCGGCTGCGCCAGATCACCAGCGGAAACAGCGGTGCCGCGGCCCGCTGCTCGTGGCGTTTCAGCTGCCAGCCTGCCAGCAGTGAACAGAGCAGAAAAGGAATCAGCCAGTATCCGAGCAGCTCGGCCTGCAACAGCGCCACCAGCAGCGCGGAGACGCAGAGCATCAGCCAGCCGCTGCCCGCGAGGTTGAGGGGAGCCGATTTCTGCTCCTGCTGATGCGGCGGTAACCAGCGCGCCAGCATCAGCATGCTGACCAGGCCAATCGGCAGATTGACCCAGAAAATCACGGACCAGCTGAAGTGCTGCACCAGCCAGGCACCGGTCAGCGGCCCGACGATGGCCGCCACTCCCCAGACGCTGGAGAGCCAGCCCTGAACGCTGGCGCGCTCGCGCGGCGAATAGATGTCCGCCACGATGGTGGAGCTGATCGGCATAATGGCCCCCGCCCCCAGCCCCTGAAACGCCCGGAAGAGGATCAGCCAGGTCATGGAGTGGGCGAAGCCACACAGCACCGATCCGATCAGAAAAAGGGAGGTGCCGGTAAAAAACATGGTTTTACGTCCCACCTTATCCGCCAGCCGGCCATAGAGCGGCACGCTGACCGCCTGCGTCAGCAGATAGATGGAGAAGACCCAGCCAAACTGCGAAAAGCCGCCGAGGTCGGCAATGATCGTGGGCATAGCGGTGGCCACAATGGTGACTTCGATAGCCGCCATAAACATCGCCAGCATGCAGGCAATCAGTATCCAGTGGCGGTGTCCGGTCCGGAGTTGTGCGCTTTCAGTCATAGGGTTCCTTTTTTATCAGCAAGGCTAGCTGAAAATCAGCCCGTGCAGTTTCCTGAACGTGCGCATTTCCTGCACCATCTGTGACGGTGTCACTAAAAGTCGATGAATTTTTTTTATTGATGCATCAGCCCAGTGGCTACGCGGCCTTAACACCATTTTAACCTGTTTCTCACTCACCGATGAAAGGCTGAAAAGCTGGCTTGCCGGGTGAAGGGCTGCTATAGCAGTAAAGCATCTTTCTCAGTGTTCACTGAAAAAGAGTAGGTAAATACGCATTTTGTCTACATTTTATCGCAGTTTCGGTTTTGGGTGCGGCGGCCTTTTTTGCTGCATCTGTCGGACTGTTTAGCGCTGTTATAACAATTGAGATCGTTATCAGGGAGATTCTCCTATGCAAAATGCTTCACTGGCCCGACGTGCCGGTCTGGCACTGCTTGCAGTGGTCGCAGTGATTGCGGTGCTGATCTGGGGCCTTGGCTGGGATCAACTGGTCGCCCGTAAGGTCGATCTGCTTTATCTCGGGCAACAACACCTCTTCTTAGTATTCTGGTCAATGCTGTTCGCCCTGCTGGTCGGTATTCCCAGCGGCATCCTGCTCAGTCGCCCGTTTGCCCGCCGCTGGGCCGAGTATGTGATGCAGATTTTCAACATCGGTAACACCCTGCCGCCGCTGGCGGTGCTGGCACTGGCGATGGTCATTATCGGGATTGGCGACCGTCCGGCGCTGATAGCCCTGTTTCTGGCCTCGCTGCTGCCTATCGTCCGCAACACCTTCTCCGGCCTGAGCGCCGTTCCCCCGTCACTGATTGAAGCCGCCAACGGCATCGGTATGACTAAACTGCAGCGTCTGCGCCGGGTGGAACTGCCCAATGCCCTGCCGGTGATCCTCTCCGGCGTGCGCATCGCCACCGCCATTAATGTCGGCACCGCCCCGCTGGCCTTCCTGATCGGGGCCAGCAGCTTCGGCGAGCTGATCTTCCCCGGCATCTATCTGAATGACTTTCCGACGCTGATCCTCGGCGCTGTTGCGACCGCACTGGTGGCACTGGTGCTGGATATGTTGCTGGCTGCACTGGGCCGCTTACTGAGCCCGCACGCGGCGGTCTGACCACAAGGAGCTTTGCAATGCTAACGCACTGGATAAAGAAGAGCGTGGTGGCGCTTACCGCGACGCTGCTGCTAAGCCAGACGGCACAGGCGACTGCCCCGCTGGTGATGGCGACCAAGAGTTTTACCGAGCAGCATATTCTCTCCGCCATGACCGTACTGTGGCTGAAGAAGAAAGGCTTTGAGGTAGTGCCCAAACGGAATATTGCCACCACCATCGGCCGTAACGCGCTGCTGAATAAGCAGATCGATATGGTCTGGGAGTACACCGGGACCTCACTGATTATCTTCAACCACATCAGCCAGCCGATGTCGTCTCAGCAGGCCTATGAGACGGTGAAAAAACTGGATGCAAAACTGGGGCTGGTCTGGCTTGACCCGGCACCGATGAACAACACCTACGCCTTTGCCATGACCCGGAAACGGGCCGAAAAAGAGGGTATCAGCACGATGTCGCAGCTGGTCGCCAGGATTGAGCAGGTGCGGAAGACCGACCCGGACCATAACTGGCGACTCGGGCTTGACCTGGAGTTTTCAGGGCGTTCCGACGGCATGAAGCCGCTGCAGAAAACCTACGACCTGGCGCTGGATCGCCCGCAGATCCGGCAGATGGACCCCGGCCTGGTCTATAACGCCATTCGCGACGGCTTTGTCGATGCCGGTCTGATCTACACCACCGATGGCCGGGTAAAAGGATTCGACCTGAAAGTGCTGGAAGATGATAAGCATTTCTTCCCCAGCTACAACGTGACGCCCGTGGTGCGTCAGGATGTGCTGGCGAGCCATCCGGGTCTGGACACCGCGCTCAATCAGCTCTCGGCGCAGATCACCGATGAGGCGATTACCGAGCTGAATAAGCGGGTCGACATCGATCACCAGTCGCCGGAGAAAGTGGCGCGTGATTTCCTTCAATCCAAAAACATGCTGTAAGGAGGCACTGTGGATACCCTTCACTACATCATGGATAACTGGAATACCCTGCTGACCCTGAGCTGGCAGCACAGCTGGCTGGTGCTGGTCGCGGTCGGACTGGCGATTGTCATTGGCGTGCCGCTCGGCATTCTGATTGTCCGGGTCCGGTGGCTGGCGGCACCGATTCTCGGCATCGCCACCGTGGTACTGACCATCCCGACCATTGCGCTGTTTGGTCTGATGATTCCGCTCTTTTCACTGATCGGTCAGGGCATTGGTGCGCTGCCCGCCATCACCGCTGTGTTCCTCTACTCCCTGCTGCCGATTGTGCGCAACACGCACACCGCACTGGAGAACCTGCCGGGTGGTCTGCGTGAGGCGGGTCGTGGTATCGGCATGACCTTCTGGCAGCGTCTGCGCTGGGTGGAGATCCCGATGGCGCTGCCGGTCATTTTTGGCGGCATCCGCACCGCCGTCGTGATGAACGTGGGCGTCATGGCGATTGCCGCCGTGATTGGTGCCGGCGGCCTGGGTCAGCTGCTGCTGGATGGCATCAGCGGCAGTGATATTCGCATGTTAATTGCCGGGGCACTGATGATCTGTCTGCTGGCTATTGTTCTTGACTGGCTGCTGCACCGTTTGCAGCAGGCACTGACTCCTAAGGGGATTCGATAATGATCACGCTGGAAAACCTGACGAAAACCTTTACCCAGAAAAACGGTACCACCAATAAAGCCGTCGATAACGTCAGTCTGCATGTGCCAGCCGGTGAGATGTGCGTACTGCTGGGGCCATCGGGCTGCGGAAAAACCACTACCCTGAAGATGATTAACCGCCTTATCCCGGCCACCAGCGGCCGCATTCTGATCAATGGCGAAGATACCAGTACGCAGGACACCACCACCCTGCGTCGTAACATCGGCTATGTGATCCAGCAGATTGGACTGTTCCCGAACATGACCATTGAAGAGAACATTACCGTGGTGCCGCGCATGCTGGGCTGGGATAAGAAGCAGTGTCACGAGCGCGCGACCGAGCTGATGAGTATGGTGGCGCTGGACCCGACGAAATTCCTGCATCGCTATCCGCGAGAGATGTCCGGCGGTCAGCAGCAGCGCATCGGGGTGATTCGTGCGCTGGCGGCGGATCCACCGGTGCTGCTGATGGATGAGCCTTTCGGGGCGGTTGACCCGATTAACCGTGAAGTCATTCAGAACGAGTTTCTCGATATGCAGCGTCAGCTGAAGAAAACCGTGATGCTGGTGAGTCACGATATCGATGAGGCGCTGAAGCTCGGCGACCGGATTGCGGTGTTTGGTCAGGGTAAGATCGTGCAGTGCGCCAGCCCGGATGAGCTGCTGGCGACACCGGCGAACGATTTCGTCGGCTCGTTTGTCGGTCAGGACCGCACGCTGAAGCGCCTGCTGCTGGTGCAGGCAGGCGACGTCACCGATCAGCAGCCCACCATTACCGTGCGTCGTTCTACGCCGCTGGAGGAAGCCTTTGGCACCATGGATGAGAACGATATGCGCTCGATTACCGTGGTCGATGAGGATGGCAAACCGCTGGGCTTTGTGAAGCGTCGCGAGGCGCGCAACGTCAGCGGCCGCTGTGAAGAGCGCCTGCACACCTTTAAGGTGACCGGCAAAGCGGAAGAGAACCTGCGCGTAGTGCTGTCAAAGCTCTATGAACACAACACGGTCTGGATGCCGATTGTGGATGAGGAGGGTCGCTACAGCGGGGAGATTTCGCAGGATTATATCGCCGACTACCTGAGTTCAGGCCGCACGCGTCGTCGTCTGAATACGTAAACTCCTCTGTTTATGAAAGGGCCACACGGCCCTTTTTTGTTACCGCAGACAGGCCCGAATTAAACCGCAATAACGTTGCTTAAAGCGAAGGGAACAGGGTCAGAAGAGGAAAGCGTCCCGCGCCAGGGATGGCGCGGGCCGAGCCTGTCATGGATGACATCTTTTGCGTCTTTCCGATCTGACCCTGTTCCCTGCGCAGGTGCGATCTTACAGCAAGTCGGGCCACAGGCGGGCAACCCTTCCAGCAGGCGGACTCCTCTCAGCCGGTCATCCCTCCGTCAGCGTCTCCGCCTCAACCTCTTCCACCGTCCGCGCCTCATCCGGCAGCACCAGATTCAGCACAATGGCCAGGATGCCACCGGTAGTGACTGCATGACCAAACAGGCTGCCGATCAGCGGCGGGAACTGCTTCAGCACGTCCGGCACCGCTTCCACACCCAGCCCGATGCCGAAGGCGATGGCGACGATCAGCATCTCGCGGCGACCAAGCGGTGTCTGGGTCATCACCCGGATACCGGCCGCAACCACGCTGCCAAACATCACTACGGTCGCGCCGCCCAGTACCGGCGGTGGGATCTGCTGCAGCAGGGAGCCAACCGCCGGAAAGAGCCCCAGCAGCGCCAGCATAATGCCCAGCAGCATCCCCACGTAGCGGCTGGCAACGCCGGTCATCTGGATGACGCCGTTATTCTGCGCGAAGGTGGTGTTAGGAAAGGCCGAGAAAACCGCGGCCAGCACGCAGCTCAGGCCATCGGCGACAATCCCGCCCTGCAGCCGCTGCTGGAACGGCTTACCGGTGATCGGCTGCTGCGAAATCAGACAGTTGGCCGTCAGATCGCCCACCGCTTCAATCACCGCGATGACAGATACCAGCGCGATAGGCAGAAAAATAGTCCAGTCGAAGGCGAAACCAAAGCGGAAAAAGGCCGGCAGCACCAGCCAGCTGCTCTCCGGCGCGGCCTTCAGCTGCAGATGGCCGGTTAACGCCGCCGCCACACACCCCACGGCGATACCCGCGACCACGGCAACCAGCCGCGCCCAGCGGTTACGCGAGCGGTTCAGTGCCACAATCACCAGCAGCGTCAGCGCACCCAGCGCCAGATTTCCCGGCGCGCCAAAGTCCGTGGCATTGTGGCCGCCCGCCCAGTCGGTGATGCTCACTTTGATCAGGCTGATACCAATCAGCGTAATCACGGTGCCGGTGACGACCGGCGTCAGCACCTTGCGCAGCGCGCCGACGCAGCGGCTGATGAGCACCGGGATCAGTGCCGCCACCAGGTTACAGCCAAACAGCATCGCCAGAATCTCTTCAGGCGAACCGCCACGCCCCTTGATCATCAATCCACCCGACAGGATCACACTCAGAAACGCAAAGCTGGTGCCCTGCAGACAGATCATCCCGGCACCGACGCCATAAAAGCGCCGGGCCTGCATAAAGGTGCCCAGACCGGAAACAAACAGGGACATGCTGATCAGATACGGAATATAGGCCTGCAATCCCAGCACCGAGCCGATAATCAGCGGCGGGGTAATAATGCCGACGACGCTGGCAAGCAGATGCTGCAGTGCGGCAAAGAATGCCGGTACGGGACCAATGCGGGCTTCAAGCCCATATAACAACCCTTTCTCGTGCGAGTGCGACATGGTGGTGCTCCAGCTCTGTGTGGTTAGCGGAGTTAATGCATTTTCTGCGCCATCACGTCGGAGATTCGCGGTTAACGTTCCAGGTCATTCAAATATAAGCGGAAATAGTTACAGAAAACGGGTCGTGAGCTTGAAACTTTAGACTCACGACCCGCTCAGATGACTAGTTTTGTTTCAGTATCAGGCGATCTTTGCACTCACGGAGTGCAGATCGGGCTGCTCCAGCAGAGAAATATCGATCCAGGAGGTCAGATCGCGCTGTTCAGGACGAGGCAGATAAGGCAGTTCACCCAGCAGCGGCGCCGCAATCTTTTCACGCAGCACCTCAATGATGTCACTGTAGTGCGCCAGCCCCGGATTGACGCGGTTAGCCACCCAGCCCACCAGCGGCAGGCCGTCGTGCGCGATGGCTTCCGCAGTCAGCAGCGCATGACTGATGCAGCCCGACTGGATACCGACCACCAGCACAACCGGCAGCTGCTGTTCTGCGACCCAGCGCGAGAGCGGACGTCCGTCGTTCATCAGACTGCGCCAGCCGCCGGTGCCCTCCACCACCACCCGCTCGGCCTGCTGCGTCAGATGTGTCAGTCCCTGGGTCAGCCGGGAATAGTCGATCATCTGGCTGGGATGGGTGCAGATCTCCTCCTCCTCAAACACCAGCGGATTAATTGCCTCATAAGGCAGATCGATGGATGAAGCGCTTTGCAGAACCTGTGCATCTTTGTTACGCAGGCCATCAGCGGTTTTGACCGCGCAGCGCGCGACGGGCTTATAGCCGACGGCACTGACGTTGCTCTGAATAAAACATTGCAAAAAAGCGCGGGACACCACCGTTTTGCCTGTAGCCGTATCGGTGCCGGTAACAAATAGTCTGTTCACTCCACTTCTCCTCTCAAAGCGTTGCGGCTAATCGGTGATTAGCCCTGCTGCGAAACGGCATTTTAAGGAATCCAGAATGAGAACAGATTGCGTTAGCGCAAGTTCAGGCCCGCTTAACCTTGCAACAGTTTCACTAACAGGTGTCCGTTATAGAGGGCGTCTTTGATCAGCGCGGCGGCACCAAGTGTACCCGGCTCACTGAATTCGGTGGGGGCCAACTGAATGCCCGCACTGTAGGCAGGCAGGGACTGCTGCAGAATCGTGTTGCTCACCGCCGGAAACAGCACCTCTGCAGCCGCATTCAGCGGAGAACCGATAAGAATATGTTGTGGATTAAAAATATTAACCATCATCGCCAGAATCCGGCCAGCGTGATGTCCGACGCTGGCGATGGTGTCGCGCGCCAGACGATCGCCCGACAGGGCAGCCTCACATAATGATGACAGCGTCAGTTCCTGACGATTAAGCAGGCTGTCGGGCTGGGCCGCCAGACGCTGCGCCGCCAGCGCCAGCAGACTGCCGGTACTGGCTACCGTCTCCAGACAGCCGTGATTGCCGCAGTAGCACTGCTGACCATAAGGATCGATTTGCGTATGACCGATTTCAACCAGCGCCCGACCCCGCTTATGCAGCAGCTGGCCGCCGCTGATCACCCCGGCCCCGACCGTTTCATCGATCACGATCTGAATCACATCCTGTGCGCCGCGTGAAGCGCCGAACAGCGACTCCGCCAGCGTCCAGGCGGAGATATCGTGCTGCACAAATACCGGTAATCCCGTGTGCGCCTCCAGCGCATCGCCCAGCGGCATGTCACGCACCTGATAGCCCGGCAGCCGGTGCACCACACCTGACGCGGCGTTGATCAGTCCCGGCAGCGTGATGGCGATGGCCGTCAGACGCTCCAGCTTTTTCTGATGACGGATAAAGAAGGCATCCACCTGTTCAATCAGGGCGGTCAGCAGCGGCTGAGCGGATTCATCGGGCAGCGGCAGGCTCTCTTCGGCCAGCGCCTGGCTGCTGAGATCGCGCAGCGTAAAGGTCATGGCACCGCGATGCAGACGAATGGCCAGATAGTGCCAGGCCTCCGTGTCCAGAATCAGCCCGATGGCCGGACGGCCACGACTGCCGGGTTCCTGAAACTCCGTCTCCTGCACCAGGTGCGCGTCCAGCATTTCACGCACAATTTTAGTGATGCTGGCTGGCGCAAGCTGGGCACGGCGGGAAAGTTCGATACGCGAAATGGGACCGTAACGGTCAATCAGCTGATAGACGACACCTGCATTGGTCTGCTTAATCTGGTCAATATGGCCAGGTTGACTGTCCGGATTCACAACCCTGCTCCCGGTTATTTTCGCGCTTCTAAATAAACATGCGCCATGGTGAGGCAGATCAGGTAACAGCGTCAAATATTTGATTAGAAATGTGATTTATCGCACATATTGGCACCTGTCAGGGTACGCCTCCGGGCCGGTTTTCCCGCAGTAGTGCCATCATGTTCGCCATCGGTGCGGTGATTTCGCGGCTGGCTGACCAGACCAGCCACAGCTCTGAAATGGCATCCTCTTCCGTCAGCGGCAGCCAGACCAGGTCGGCCAGCTGCGCCCGCCGGAAGGAGGCGGGCAGAATGGAGACGCCAAGACCCGTTGCCACCAGGCCCAGAATGGTCATCGCTTCTCCCACTTCCTGCGTGATATAGGGCTGGATCTGATAGCGATGCAGCAGCGCAAGGATATCGCTGTAGAGCGCGGTGCCGCCCTGGGCATCAAAGAAGACAAAGGGTTCGGCGGCCAGCGCGGTGACGGAGATCGCGCCGGCATCGGCCAGCGGATGCGCTTTGTGCACCACCGCACACAGCGGCTCGCTCATCAGCAGCTGATGCGCGAGATCGGCGGGCAGCGGCGTGTTGCGCATTACGCCAAGATCGAGCCGCCCCTCATGCAGCGGGGCCAGCTGCTGGCGGGTATTAATTTCCTGCATCTGAATATGCACCTGCGGCCAGCGCTGGCGAAAGCGAAACAGCGCGTCGGAGACCACCGCGGTAAAAGGCGCCGAGGAGGTGAAACCGATTCGCAGCCCGCCCTCTTCTCCCCGGTGCAGCCGGGCTGCCCGGTCGGCCGCCTGCTCAACCTGCAGCAGGATCGCGCGGGCATCGTTCAGCAATTGCTGTCCGGCGGCGGTCAGCTGAACGCTGCGGTTGGTCCGGTTAAAGAGCCGGGCGCCCGTCTCAGCCTCCAGTTGCAGAATCTGCTGGCTGAGGGGCGGCTGGGAAATGTTCAGACGCCGGGCCGCGCGTCCGAAATGCAGTTCCTCGGCCACCGCAATAAAGTAGCGCAGGTGACGCAACTCGATATTCATATCTGAATCGTCTCATTTGAGATTATTAATATATTAGACATCATAATGGCGCCTGCCTAAGCTGACGACAGGTTTTTACTCTTTAAGGAAAGTGTGTGAGTCGCTCAACAGAGGCCGTCGCGGTGAATGAAGAGGCGGGTGGTATGCCGTCAGAACCGGTGGCTGCGTCAGGTTATATCCGTCGGGGTTCACGGCAGTTTATGCGTGTGACGCTGGCGCTCTTCTCCGCCGGTCTGGCGACCTTTGCCCTGCTCTATTGTGTCCAGCCGATCCTGCCGGTGCTCTCACACCAGTTTGGCATCTCACCAGCGACCAGCAGCCTGTCACTCTCTATCTCAACCGGCCTGATGGCGCTGGGTCTGCTGGTAACCGGGCTGCTCTCGGATGCTGTCGGCCGCAAATCGGTGATGGTGACAGCCCTGATGCTGGCCGCCATCTGCACGCTCATCTCAGCCACCATGAGCAGCTGGCACGGTATTCTGATCATGCGGGCGCTGATGGGGCTGTCGCTCAGCGGAGTGGCGGCGGTGGGCATGACCTACCTCAGCGAGGAGATGGATGCCCGCGTCGTCGCCTTCTCTATGGGGCTGTATATCAGCGGAAACTCTATCGGCGGCATGAGCGGGCGTCTGCTGAGCGGTGTGCTGACCGACCTCTTCTCATGGCGGATCGCCGTAGCGGTGATTGGCCTGTTTTCGCTGGCTTCGGCGCTAATGTTCTGGAAGATCCTTCCCGCGTCACGTCATTTTCGCCCCATCACGCTGCGTCCGCGCAACCTGCTGATTAACTTCCGGCTGCACTGGCGCGATCCCGGCCTGCCCTGGCTGTTTGCCGAAGGATTTCTGCTGATGGGCGCCTTTGTCACGCTGTTTAACTACATCGGCTACCGGCTGCTGGATGCCCCCTGGCATCTGAGTCAGGCCGTGGTCGGGTTGTTGTCGGTGGTCTATCTCACCGGCTCGTGGAGTTCGCCGAAAGCGGGTGCGCTGACCAGCCGGCTGGGACGGGGACCGGTAATGCTGGGTGCGACCGCCATTATGCTGCTGGGACTGCTGATCACGGCGTTCAGCTCGCTCTGGCTGATCCTGCCGGGAATGATGCTGTTCACCGCCGGTTTCTTTGCCGCCCATGCGGTTGCCAGTGGCTGGATTGGCCCGCGTGCACGCCGGGCGCGGGGCCAGGCCTCTTCGCTTTACCTGTTCAGCTACTACGTCGGCTCCAGCGTCGCCGGGACGCTGGGCGGTCTGTTCTGGCATAACTTTGGCTGGCACGGCATCACGCTGTTTATCAGCACCCTGCTGCTGCTGGCGTTGCTGGTGGCCTGGCATCTGCACCGCAAAAAGCTCTGAGTTCCCTCTCGCGCCAGGCCCGGATGGCCTCACCGGGCCTGGCAGCGCAACACGCCTGACTGTCGCTCATCCTCTTCCCTGAAATCCACCACGTAAAAACCCCACATTTCCCGCTATAATCGGTTTTATTCAATCATTTCATCTGCTTTGCCTCTTAACACGGCAACAAGGAACGCCTGTGGCTCTCTACTACTACGTCAACAAACAATCGGGATATAACGATAATCATGTGGTGCATGCCGCTGGCTGCCCGCATCTTCCCGACATGGAAAACCGACTGTTTCTGGGCAGTTTTTATCACGTCAATGCCGCCATTCTGCAGGCAAAAAAATATTACGCTGGGGCTATTGGCTGTGAGAACTGCTGCCCGATTAATGCCAGCCATCTGCCAGAGATGCCTCTCAGCGTCGCCCAGAAACATACGCCGGGGTCACGCTAATCTGTCGGAGGCTGTCGGCGTGAAATTTACTTACCGCTGCGCTAATTTGTTAAGCATCAGCGCCGTTTTCCGTTATGTTACTCTTCCTGACTCTTTTTGATGGAAAGCACGATGCGGGATAAGTTTGCGCGTTCTCAGATTGCTCTTCACTGGCTGACCTTTTTACTGGTCGTGACAGCCTACGCTACCATTGAGCTGCGCGGCTTTGTGCAGCGCGGCTCCTGGCAGGGTTATGCCATGATCATCACCCACTTCAGCGCAGGCGCGACCATTCTGGTACTGATGATTGCCCGCCTCTTTCTGCGCACCCGTCATCGCTCGCCGCCTGTTACACCCGCCGCGCCGCGCTGGCAGACCGGGGTGGCTCATCTGACGCACACTCTGATCTATGCCCTGTTTATCATCCTGCCGATCCTCGGCCTGTCGTCACGCTATCTCAAGGGGCGGGAGTGGTGGCTGTTTGGCATCAGCATGCCGGTTGCGCCGGAACCCAATTTTGACCTGGCGGATACGCTGATCGACTGGCATGAAACCCTGGCCCCGCTGGGATACTGGCTGATCGGGCTCCATGCAGCGGCGGCGCTGTTTCATCACTATCTGCTTAAAGACAATACCCTGCTGCGCATGATGCCGCCTCGTCGCGGTCAGTAATCTCATCCCGTCGCCCCTGGACGGGGCGATAAAAAAATTTCCGCCTTAAAAGCCGCTTATCAGGTTTCGCTTCCCGCTTTATTCACTACAATGGTCTGTAATTTGTGACGCAGGTCACTTTCGCTGGATGTCTGCCACATCCGAATTCGCTGTACTGACAGATTTGACACCTCATGCAACCAACAACTGTTTCACGTAAAACGGCCTGGCTACGCGTGGTCTTGCTGGCCATCGCTGCTTTTGTATTTAATACCACCGAATTTGTACCGGTGGGTCTCCTTTCGGACATCGCGGCTGACTTTTCCATGCAGACGGCGGATGTCGGGATCATGCTGACGATCTACGCCTGGGTGGTCGCGCTGCTGTCACTGCCGCTGATGCTGCTGACGCGCAACGTGGAGCGGCGACTGCTGCTGGGGGTGCTGTTTACGATCTTTATCGTCAGTCACGTCCTGTCGACCTTCGCCTGGGATTTTCGGTCGCTGATGGTTTCACGCGTCGGCATCGCCCTCTCTCACGCGGTGTTCTGGTCGATCACGGCTTCGCTGGCTATTCGCGTGGCCCCGGCCGGAAAGAAAACCCAGGCGCTGAGTATGCTGGCGACCGGAACTGCACTGGCCATGGTGCTGGGGGTGCCGATTGGCCGCGTGGTGGGTCAGTATCTTGGCTGGCGGACCACCTTCGGCGCGATTGGCCTGTCGGCACTGGTGCTGATGATCATGCTGGTACGCATACTGCCGCGTCTGCCCAGTGAACACACCGGCTCGCTGAGCAGCGTGCCGATGCTGTTTCGTCGTCCGGCGCTGGTCAGCATGTATCTGCTGGTGACCATTGTGGTGACCGCGCACTACACCGCCTACAGCTACATCGAGCCCTTTATGCAGAGCGTGGCGCAATCCAGCGGCAATTTCACCACCCTGCTGCTGCTGCTGTTTGGCTCTGCGGGTATTCTGGGCAGCGTGCTGTTCAGCACCCTGGGCAATAAATTCCCTTCCGCGCTGCTGATTGCCGCGATTGCGCTGATCACCCTTTGCATGGGACTGCTGATCTTTGCTGCTGTTCGTCCGACGGCGATCGCCATCCTGTGCATCGTCTGGGGCATGGCGATGATGATGATTGGACTGGGTATGCAGGTGCGGGTGCTGTCTCTGGCACCGGATGCAACGGATGTGGCAATGTCACTCATGTCCGGCATCTACAATATCGGCATAGGCGCAGGCGCACTGCTGGGAAGCCAGGTCAGTCTCTATCTGAATATGTCGGAAGTCGGCAACGTCGGGGGAATGATCGGCCTGGTGGCGTTACTGTGGTGTGTCTATATTTTCCGCCGTTATCCTCAGCTTCGCAGTAATGGCTAAGACCGGCGCGGAAGGGATAAAAAAAGGCTTCAGATAATCAGGTTATCTGAAGCCTGTTTCTCTTATTTATAGAGAATGGCGGTGCCATGCAGGTTGTTGCTGCCAGAGGTCGAAGTGATGCGGAAAGACTTTGCTCCGGCATCGCTGGCCTTTTCTGACAGTTGCTGCTCAAGCGAGGTCAGATTGCTGCTGCCCGTCGCGCTGATGACGCCCACGCGTTGCTGATCCAGAGGCGTGCTGCTCACCTGCTGCGCCGCCACGCTGGCGAATGAGAGGCCGCTGAGCAGGGCCGCGGCCACTATCATGCTGATACGTTTCATAACGAACCCCTTCTTCATTTTCTTCTGCCGGATGCCCGGTTACTGATAAATCACAGCCGTGCCGTGCAGTTTGTTCTGACCGCTGGTTGAGGTGATGCGGAACGATTTCGCACCGGCTTCATCCGCTTTGGCGTTGAGCTGCGCCTCGACTGAACTCAGGTTGGTGCCGCCCAGCACAGAGATGGTGCCGACAGGCTGCTGATTAGCCGGTTCGCTGGTAACCAGGTCAGCGGCAGACGCGCCAAAAGTCAATGTGGTGAGTGCCAGAACAGCCAGGGTAGTTTTGATGGTTTTCATAATCTTCTCTCTTTTCAGTGATCGTGTTCAGTGGGTCTGAAATCGGTTGTCGCTATTTAATTAACGACCGTTAAACAAATGATAGACCCCGATCAGGCTGGTCGTCAATATTTATTTAATGAGCGTTATTTTAATCGCGAAGTGGCGTGATTATGGGCTTCAGCCCCTTTTCTGACTTAACCATAGGGGCGATAAAACCGCGCTGGCGCACAAAATGGCAACCCCGGAGGAGGGCCTGCCTCTCCGCCCTTGCACATTTTTATAATGATCGGTAATTTAATAGAGTGTTCCCCAGACAGAGAGGATGTATGAGTCAGGTTCAGGATTGTGATACCCGGAAATGCCGTGGCCGTCCCAAAGTGTTCGATCGTGAAGCCGCGCTCGATAAGGCGCTGACCCTGTTCTGGACCCACGGGTACGAAGGCACCTCTCTCGCCGATCTGGTGGCCGCTACCGGTGCTAAAGCGCCGACGCTCTATGCAGAGTTCGTCAATAAAGAAGGACTGTTCCGCGCCGCGATGGAGCGCTATGTAGAGAAATTCAGCGCCTGGCGTGACGCGGCACTGGGCGATGATAAGCTCGCGGTCTCTGAGGCGGTTGAGGCCTATTTCCGTGCTACCGCGGCCTGCTTTACCGAACGCGACTCGCCCGGCGGCTGCTTCTTTATCTGCACCTCAAGCGCCCTCTCGGCGGCTTCCGCGGATATTGCGGCCATGCTGCAAGAGCAGCATCAGTCTCAGGAGCAGGTTTTAAAGGATTTCCTCTGCTCGCGTCAGCAGCGTGGTGAACTGGGAGAGTCAGTGGACATTGCTGCGCTGTCGCGCTATCTGAGCTGTCTGCTTCAGGGCATGTCAGTGCGGGCGCGGGAGGGTGTGGCGCGCGCAGACCTGGAGAGTATCATCGATACGCTGATGGCGATGTGGCCTACCCTGACAGGACTCTGTCAGGCTCAGCGGTAAGATTCAGGGCGGGATTCCCGCCCTGTTGCACGTTCAGCTGAGAAAAAAGACCGGCCGGAGCGGCCGACTGACGGGACTGTTGTCCTCATGAGAGGGCATCAGATCTTTCATGGAGGCCCACCAGCGCTGACAGACCGCTGTTTGCGCCACCGCGTTCCAGCGCGCTTCCGATTCAATCTCCACGCTGGCAAAGAGCAGATGCCGCTCCGCATCCAGCCAGATGGCGTAATTACGGGCACCATGTGCTTTCAGCGTTTCAGCCAGTTCGGGCCAGATGGGTGAGTGACGACGTTCATACTCCGCATGACAATCCGGATTGACCTGCATCACAAAGGCTTTACGCAACATGGGCAGGCCCCGCATCCAGTGCCGGCTGCCAGGGCGTGACACCAAAACGTTTACCCAGCGCGACCAGCTGTTCTGTGGTGATGCTCTGACGTATCCCGCCCATCGACAGCACCTTAACCATCACTTCGGATGATTTCTCGGCGGTGTCAATCAGCCCAAACGTCTCATCAAGCGTCGGGCCGGTGCCAAAGACGCCGTGGAACGGCCACATCACCAGCGTGTGCGACTGCATCTGCGCCGCCGTCGCGGCGCCGATCTCATCGGTGCCGGGCACCATCCAGGGCAACACGCCCACGCCATCCGGAAAGACCACCAGACACTCGGTGCTCCCCTCCCACAGCAGGCGGGTAAAGCGCGCCGACTCCATCTCAACCACATAACTCAGGGCCATAAAGTGGGTGGCATGACAGTGCATAATCACCCGATCTCTGCCGCCGCTGACCGCCTTGCGCACCGCATGCGACTGAAAATGTGACGCCAGCTCCGAGGTCGGCAGCCCGCCATTGACCAGGCCCCAGTGAATGTTGCAGGAGAGCCCCTGGCGGTCGACCTGCAGCAGCGCCAGGCAGTCCGCGGGGTCCAGCTGAACGTTGCGCATAAATTTTCCCGACCCGGTCACCAGAAACCAGTCGTTTACCAGCGCCGGGGCGGGCTGACTCAGCTCGAAACAGCGTGGCTCCTGGCAGAAATCAGCCCTGTAGGGACTCACCTCCTCCTCACTCAGCCGCAGGCTGACGTTGCCACCATTGCGTTCATCCCATCCCTTCAGCCACATGTCGCTGGTTGCCTTAACCATTCCCTTTACAAACTCTGAAGCAAGAATGCTTTGCATAATGAAATCCCTTAACGTTGGCTCAAAATCTGCTGTTCATAATGGCGTACCTCACTTAACCAGCTGGCGTCAGCCGGAACATCATGACGCAGGCACCAGGCTTCCCACACCGCCTGCCACGGCAGTGATTTCTGCTCTTCCAGCCAGACCAGCCGCGCGGTGTAATCCCCGTCATTCTCCGCCTGACGCAGGCGGTCAGTCGGCTCCAGCAGGGCGCGCAGCAGCGCCTTCTGCGTGTTACGGGTGCCGATAACCCAGGCCGCAATCCGGTTGATCGACGCGTCAAAGAAATCGAGGCCGATATGCACTTTGTCGAACAGCCGGTGACGGACGATCTCACTGGAAATAGCCTGCGTTTCATCATCCAGCAGCACCACATGATCGCTGTCCCAGCGCACCGGACGGCTGACGTGCAGCAGCAGGCGCGGCACATAGAGCATGGCGGCGGAGATCTTGTCGGAGATCATCTCGGTAGGATGGAAATGGCCCGCATCCAGGGTCAGTGCCGTCTGACGGCTGGCGGCGTAGCCGAGATAAAACTCATTTGATCCTACGGTGTAGCTCTCTGCGCCGATGCCGAACAGCTTGCTCTCTACCGCATCGATGTGATGTTGCGGGTTGAGTTTTTCCGCAATGATCTCATCCAGGGCGCTGATCAGACGCTGACGCGGCGCCAGCCGATCGACGGTGATATCCTTCATGCCGTCCGGTACCCAGATGTTCATCACCGAAGGCGTGCCCAGCTGCTCACCAAAGTGGGCGGAGATGCGGCGACTGGCTTTGCAGTGGTCGATCCAGAACTGGCGCACGGTTTGATCACTGTGCGACAGCGTAAACCCGTCAGCACTGAGCGGATGTGAAAAGCAGCTGGGATTAAAATCGAGCCCCACGCCTCGCTCCCTGGCCCATTCGACCCAGCGCGCGAAATGCACCGGCTCAATAGCGTCCCGTTCAACCGGCCTGTCGCTCTCCAGATAGAGAGCATGCAGGTTCAGACGCTTGAGGCCGGGGATCAGTGACATCGCTTTGTCGATATCACCGCGCAGTTCGCTGGCGTTGCGTGCACGTCCCGGATAGTTGCCGGTCGCCTGAATGCCGCCGGTGAGGGCGGCCTGCGGGTTTTCAAATCCCCGCACATCGTCGCCCTGCCAGCAGTGCATGGAAACCGGGATCGTGTCGAGCAGGCGAATGGCCTGTTCAGCATCAACCCCAATATCGACATAGCGTTGTTTAGCCAGGTCAAAGGCCTGTTCTGTCTGCTTAGTCATAAGCGGGTTCCTCTGCGGGTTGACTCAGCGTCGCGAAGCGGGCCTGACTGGCCGTGAAGACGTCTGAAATATGTGGTTCGAATGTTTCGGGGGGGAAGGTGTTCATCACGCAGTTGCGGAAATCGGCGACATCCCTCAGTTCGCCGAGGGCAATCAGCTGACAGCCGACGTTACCCAGCGTGGAGGCCTCAACCGGCCCGGCCAGCACCGGCATCTCACAGGCATCCGCACATAGCTGATTCAGAAAACGATTCTGGCTGCCACCCCCGACCACATGCAGCCGGGTGAAGGGCTTGCCGCGCAGCGCGGCGAGTTCGCTGATGACCTGACGGTAGAGCAGCGCCAGGCTGTCAAAAATGCAGCGTGCCAGCGCAGCGGCGGATTGCGGCACGGGCATGCCCTGCTCTGCGCAGGCTGTCTGAATCTCGCTGACCATATTGTCAGGATTGATAAAGCGCGGATCGTTGGGGTTAATCAGCGAAAGACAGGCGGGCTGACAGGCAGTCTCCGCAATCAGCGCACAGAGGTCGTCAATCTGCCGTTCAGAACAGAGACGCTGCAGCAACCATAACCCCATGATGTTTTTCAGGACGCGATAGCCTTCTGCGGCGCCTTCGTTAGTAATATTGGCGCGCAGTGCCGCCTCGTTCGCATAGGGTTGCAGGCTTTCAAAGCCCATCAGCGACCAGGTGCCGGAGCTGAGATAGGCGGCATCCTCCTGCAGCAGCGGCGTAGCCAGCACCGCGCTGGCGGTGTCGTGGGTGGCCACCGCAATGACCGGCACCGCCTCACCCCGCTGACTCCGCCAGTGTCCCACTGTGTTGCCCGGCGCCTGCGGCTGCCCGAACCAGCCTGCCTCAATGCCCGCCCAGCCGATCAAATCGCGATCCCACTCACCGCTGTGAATATTGAGCATCTGGGTGGTGGTGGCGTTGGTGTACTCCCAGTTGAGGTTGCCGGTCAGGCGGTAGTGCAGGTAATCCGGGATCATCAGCGCATGGGCCACACGCGCCTGCCAGTCAGGCTGCTGCTGATGCAGGGCACGCATCTGATAGAGCGTATTAAAAGGCAGAAACTGAATGCCGGTTTTTGCATAGATGGCGCTGTGGCCCGGCTCATGCTGCGCCTGCGCCATCAGGCCTTGGGTGCGGGCATCACGATAGCTGACCGCTTCACCCACCGGCTCACCCTGCGCATCCAGCAGCACCATATCCACGCCCCAGGTGTCGATGCCGATACTGTCCGGCACGATCCCCTCCTCAACAGCCTGCTCCAGCCCGGCACGGATCGCCTGCTCCAGCATCGCCAGATCCCAGCAGTCATAGCCGGCACGACGCAGACGCCGGTTTTCAAAACGGCGGATTTCACGCAGATCCAGCTGGCGCTGCGCGTCATCCCAGCGGGCGAGCATGACCCGGCCGCTGGATGCGCCGAGATCGATAGCAATGATATTTCGCCTGGTCATGGTGGCTTTTCCCTGTGATTAGGTGGTCACAGAGTAAAAATCGGGGCGCCTGAACACCTTCCCGGCAGTGCCAGCGGCTGGGGTGCTCTGGCAGACCTACAAAGAATGTCGTGAGAGAGATCACAGAGACGGCCGTAAGCACGATGTGACCCCTGCCGCAAATCTGTTAACTGTCGGGGATTTCTTGAAAAATCAGCAGAATTCCTGCTGAGACGTGCTGAAAATTCAAGGTAAGGTAACGGCGTCCTGATTAGACTGCGTTGCAGTTTTGTTAATCAGTGAGGGACGATCATGACTCTGTTGCACAGTGCGGATTTTTTTCCTGACAGCAATTACGCCATTGCGGTTGAACCCCGCATCCCCCAGGCCCCCTTTCCGGAGCATCATCATGATTTTCATGAAATCGTTCTGGTTGAGCACGGCGCCGGGATTCATGTGTTCAATGGTCAGCCACAAGCGCTCTGCGCCGGCTGTGTCTGCTTTGTCCGCGATCACGATCGTCATCTCTATGAACAGACGGATAACCTCTGCCTGACCAATGTGCTCTATCGCAGCCCCGGCGCGTTCCGTTTTCTCTCCGGATTGCAGGCGCTGCTGCCGTGCGAACGGGATGGAGATTATCCCTCTCACTGGCGCATCACTCAGAAGGTGATGACGCAGGCCCTGAGTGTGGCCGCGCAGATGCAGCAGCACGAGGCCTGGTCACTGGACAGGCAGGCGCGGCAGGAGCAGCTCTTTTTACAGCTGCTGGTGCTGTTACGTGAAGCCTGTCGTGATGGCGGTCGTCAGGATCAGGAGGCGCGTCTGCATCGCCTGCTGGACTGGCTGGCGGATCATTACAGTGACGAGATTGTCTGGGATGAACTGGCCGACCGTTTCTCTCTGTCGCTGCGAACGCTGCACCGACAGATGAAGCAGCAGACCGGCACTACGCCGCAGCGTTATCTGAACCGTCTGCGCCTGTTACAGGCGCGTCACCTGCTGCGTCACAGCGATCTGCGCATTACCGACATCGCCTTCCAGTGTGGATTTGGAGACAGCAACCATTTCTCTACCCTGTTCAGGCGCGAATTTGGCTGCGCCCCGCGAGCGGAGCGCCAGCAGATGAGGTAAAGGAGCCGACTATGGCGTTGATACTCAGTCGTGATGACTATTTTCCCGCCCCCAGTTTACCGGTGGCGGTTGCCGAAAGGATGCCACAGCCCTCTTTTCCGCCGCACCGACACGAGTTCAGCGAAATCGTCATCGTCTGGCGCGGTAATGGCCTGCACGTCCTCAACGATCGCCCCTGGCTCATCACCTGCGGCGACCTCTTTTTTATCCGCGACAGCGACTGCCATAGTTACGACAGCGTTAATGACCTGGTGCTGGATAATATCCTCTACTGCCGCGATCGCTTTGGTCTTGCGCTTGACTGGGAGAGCCTGCTGCCGCCACAGGGCCCCGAAGCCCCTGGCTGCTGGCGTCTGACCACGCGCGGCATGGGGCTGGCGCGCGGAGTGATCAGCCAGCTGGAGCGTGAAAGTCGCAAGAGCGATCCCCTGTCGGTTCAGCTCTCTGAAGCCCTGTTTCTGCAGCTGGTGCTGATTCTGCGGCGCCACGGCTACGCCGCCGATCGCCCCTGGGTTCTGCCGGAGGGGGAACAGCTCGATCTGCTGATGTCAGCGTTGCAGGGGGCGATTTCCCGGCCGTTTGATCTGGCTGCGTTCTGCCAGCAAAACCAGCTGAGCGAACGGGCGCTGAAACAGCTTTTCCGTCAGCAGACCGGGATGACCATCGGCCATTACCTGCGTCAGTTACAGCTCTGTCAGGCAAAGTATCTGCTGCGAACGCAGGCGTGCCTGATCAGTGAAGTGGCGGCCCGCTGCGGCTTCGATGACAGTAACTATTTTTCTGTGGTTTTCACCCGTGAAACCGGCCTGACACCCAGTGCCTGGCGTCAGCGATTTCTCCCCGCCGGGCCAGCGCTGAAAAGCGCCGAACCGGAATAACACGGGCGTCAGACCAGAGCGCTGGATACCGCAGCGCAAAAGTACAAAACACAGGGAACAGGGTCAGAGGAGGAAAGCGTCCCGCGCCAGGGACGGCGCGGGACGAGCGGCCATGGATGGCTTAAGCGACTTTCCGATCTGACCCTGTTCCCTGTGCAGGCACGATCTTACCGCCTGAGAACGCCCGGAACGAGCCTGTCAGACAGGCCCGTTCTCCTCCGCGCCGCAGGATGCCCGGGGCTTACGCTGCCATACCCAGCCCAACGATGTTTGCCGCGATGATAATGACCACGCAGCCAATCGATAACACACTGACCGGGCGACGTCCCGCTGACTTCCACTCTTTCAACAGCAGGCCTGCCAGTCCCCCGCACAGCACATACAGACTCATGTGCAGCATCCAGCTGACATAGTCATACTGCGGCGGGATTCGGGCATGGCCCCAGGCGTAAAAGAAAAACTGCAGATACCACATGGTGCCGCCAAGCGCGGCGAACGCGGTATTGGCAATAAGCAGCGGCCCGGCGACGGAAAAGTCCCTGCGAACTGACAGGTCGGGTCGGGTAGCCAGCCGCCAGAAGCAGAAGCCCAGATTCACCAGTGCCCCACCGCCCATGATGATCACATAGCTGGGTAACGCCACATAGAGCGGGTCGATCCCCAGATTCGCGGCGGCCTGATGCATCGGCTTTGCGGCATCCATCGCAAAGGACATTCCCGCCGAGAAGATGCCGCACATTACTGCCAGCAGCAGACCCTTCCTGAGATTAAACTCTTCGGCATTGATCCCCAGCGCCCGCTCCTTCAGCAATCCGGCTCGCGACACAATCCCGACGCCAGCCAGGGCCACCAGCACGCCCAGTAAGGTCAGCCGCCCTCCCGCAGAGGAAAACAACTCGCCAAAGCGCCCCTGAAGCAGCGGCGTCATCAGCGTGCCGACCACCAGCGTAATACCAATCGCAATGCCGATGCCCATCGACATACCGAGATAGCGCATGGTCAGCCCGTAGTTGATATTACCGATGCCCCACATCGCGCCGAAGAGAAACACGGGTGTCAGCTGCGACAGCGTGAAGCTGCTGTAATAAGCCCGGAAGTCAGGCAGCAGAATGGCACTGACCGCCCACGGCAGGATCAGCCAGGAGATCAGGCCGCCCACCGACCACATGGTTTCCCAGGACCATCTTTTTACCTGCTTAAACGGCGCGTAGAAACACGCGGCGCTGGCAGCGCCGACAAAATGCCAGAAAATCCCCGCAATAATGGCACTGTTCATTGTTATTCCCCGGTTTGGTTGAGGTCTGTCGGAAAGCGCTCAGCTTCTGCTCAGCAGGCAGTCTACGGTTTGCATCGATTTCTCAGCCTTTGGATGAATGCCGGAAGCCCGCGCGGAGTGGCAATATTGACCCGATGCTGTTGTCAGGGATCACAATTCTGTAGTTGTCAGATGCCGGACTGTCTGAACCGGTAAGTGATTTATAATTCACTGTTTTTCCTCTTTTTGTTGTGTGGCGCAGCACAATTCCCGCTTTACTGCCATGCACGCCACCCGCGTGGCAGAGGCGCAAAGAAGCCTTTCATTACCACCCGCAAGGTCGTATACACTGGGGAAAATTGATCGGTTCAGGGTTCAGGATGACGACTAAGTGGTTAACACTGTTTCTTTCGCAGGCAGTCAGCCGGGTGATGCTGGATGATATCCGCGCAATAGTGCCTGCTGAGGCGATAAAGGTGTTTGTGAATGGCATGGATGAAGCCCACTACGCCACCATCGAATGCATACAGGCGGAGCAGCACTGCGCCCTGATCGCCTCCGCGATTGTGGTCTGGCGTCAGCTGGGGCATATCGAGCATATTCTCTATAAGAAGGGAGAGGTGTTAAGGGAGGAGACGGAGGCAACGCAGTTTCAGCTCTTTACGCTACTGAAAACACATCGCGCAGTGCTGCAGATCTCATGATAAGATTGCGCCCCCATAGTGCTGTTTGCAGCAGGTAGAGTATGAGGATTGGCATCCTGTTTCCGATCGCCATCATTGTGGCAGGCGTCGGCTTTCTGGCGTGGTTTATCGGCAGCGGTCTGGCCATGCCAGGCTCGTAACGGTTAAGGCAGCAGCGTGACGCGCGCTGCACGTCGCCCGGCGTGGCCGACTGCGGGTCACGGTTAGCGCAGCTGACTGTCTTTACTGCCCCGACGGTTATATAAACTGCTGGTCTGCTGCTGTTTATCGATTTTTTCCTGACAGGCTACGCAGTAGCGTACTCCTTTCAGCGCCTGGCGGCGGGCTTCAGGAATCGGCTCGCCACAGAGTTCACATTCGGTCGCGCTTTCGCCATGACCCAGCGACTGCCTCACCCGCTCGATGCCATCATTAACGGTGCTGTCAATCTGCTCCTGTACTGCGCCTTCTGACGCCCATCCGTTAGCCATGATGCTCCCCCCTTTTTCATTACATTGCATCTATAAATCTACAACATATTGACGTTTTTGCCGCAGATCAGCGCACTATCTGTAACGGGCTGCCAGCCAGACGCCGCCACTGGCACTCAGCATAAGATCACCCGCCGTCATCTGTTTCCCCCTGCCATCCCATTACTGCAACGTGGCGATAGCGGAGAGTTAAGCAAATGACAACACATCATCAACATTACATTAATGGCCAGTTCGTCGGTTCGCAGGGTGACTACTGGATTGAGGTGATCAGAGGCATTACAGTCACGCATCCCCCAGGGAAGTCGTGAGGATACCCGTCTGTGGCAGAAGACGGAAAAACGCAGGGACTGGCGAAGACCGAAGTGCTGTTTACCGCCGACTATCCCTGTGTTAACCGTGAAAATTTTGAGGCCATGCAGGGCTTTCATGCCGGATGGCGCAAATCGGACATTGGCGGCGCCGAGGGTAAACAGGGTCTGGAGGCCTATCTGCAGACCCATGTCGCCTGCCTGCAGGGCCATTAACAAAACGGGCCGCACTGGCGCGGCCCGCTTAATCGTCCTGTCCGCGACTCACTGACTGATGTCGACCGGATAGAAGATGTGTTTGCCAAAGGGATCGACCTGATAGCCGCTGACCGATTTGCGCACCGGCTCGAAGATCGTCGAGTGCGCAATCATCACCGCGGGCATCTGGTCATGCATCATCTGCTGCGCCTGCAGATAGAGTGCGGTACGTTTGCCCTGATCCGGTTCGGCACGCGCTTCGGTAATTAACTTTTCAAATGGCTGATAGCACCATTTTGACGAGTTAGACCCGCCCTGCGCCGACGTGCAGCTGTAAAGCGGGCCAAAGAAGTTATCCGGGTCGCCGGTCGCAGTGGTCCAGCCCATGAGTGCCGCCTGATGCTCGCCGCTGCGTACCCGCTTCAGGTACTCGCCCCACTCGTAGCTGACGATGCTGGCTTTGATGCCGACTTTGGCCCAGTCTGCCTGAATCATCTCGGCCATGCGGCGCGCGTTAGGGTTATAGGGCCGCTGCACCGGCATCGCCCAGAGCGCGATCTCCGTGCCCGGTTTGACCCCCGCCTGCTGCAACAGGGCTTTGGCCTGCTCTGGATCGTAGTCGTAATCTTTCAGATCCTTGTCGGCGCTCCAGACGCCAGGCGGCAGGATATTTTTTGCGACCGTGCCGGTGCCTTTGAAAATCGCCTCGATGATGGCCGGTTTATTAATGGCCATCGCCAGCGCCTGGCGCACTTTGACATTGTCGGTGGGCGCTTTGGTGGTGTTAAACGCCAGGAAACCGGTGTTCAGCCCCGCCTTCTGCTCCAGGGTGATATCGGGGTTAGCGCGCATCTTCTCCAGATCGGCGGGATTAGGGAACGGCATCACCTGACACTCGTTCTTTTCCAGTTTGGCATAGCGCACGGAAGCATCAGGCGTAATGCTGAACACCAGACGATCAATCTTCGCCTTGCCCTGCCAGTAGTCCGGAAACGCCTTGTAGAGAATGCGTGAATCCTTCTGATACTGCACCAGCTCAAACGGGCCGGTACCAATCGGATTCATATCCACCTTCTCCGGCGTTCCCGCCTTCAGCATGGCATCGGCATATTCGGCTGAGTGGATCGAGGCGAAATACCAGGCGAGATCGGCCAGAAACGGCGCTTCAGGATGTGAGAGCGTAAAGCGGACGGTGTGATCATCCACCCGGTCGATGCTTTTGATCAGGGTGGAGAGTTCCAGGCTTTCAAAGTTCGAGTAGGTACCGCCAGAGACGTTGTGATAAGGGTTTTTCGGGTCCATCTGGCGCATAAACGAGAAAATCACATCATCGGCGTTAAAGTCGCGGCTGGGTTTGAACGCTTTATTACTCTGAAACTTTACGTTGTGCCGCAGATGGAAGGTATAGACCGTGCCGTCAGGGTTGATCTCCCAGCGTTCAGCCAGACTGGGCACCAGCTCGGTGGTGCCGGGGGTGAAGTCCACCAGCCGGTTAAACACCGGCACGGCGCTGGCATCCACACTGGTCCCGGAGGTGTAGAGCTGAGGATTGAAGTTTTCTGGCGAACCTTCAGAGCAGTAAACCAGGGTTTTGGCGTTGACGCTGCCAGCCAGCGCGACGCCTGCCGTCATCAGCGCTAAGGTGGCTATCTTTGTTTTCATTATCATCCTCGCTTTGTATTGACTTCTGCTGGGCACAATATCTAAATGAATCATTCAGATGCTTCATTGATAGCACGATTCGGCACCATAGCGAACCCTGCCTGTAGCTGACTAATAAGGAATAGTGATGACAGACAAACCTGAGTCGCAGCTCACCGAACGTTTTTTCCGTTACCTCGCCGTCAGCAGCCAGAGCGATGCCAAATCCACCACCCTGCCCAGCACACCGAGCCAGCACGCCATGGCTGCCCTGCTGGCGGAGGAGCTGCGTGCGCTGGGACTGGATCAGGTGGTGGTGGATGAACATGCCACCGTGACCGCCGTGAAGCGCGGCAACCGTCCTGACGCGCCACGCATCGGCTTTATTACCCATATCGACACCGTTGATGTCGGTCTGTCGCCCGATATCCATCCGCAGATCCTCACCTGGCAGGGCGAAGATCTCTGTCTGAACGCTCAGCAGGATATCTGGCTGCGCCGCGATGAACACCCGGAGATTGCGCCCTACATCGGTCAGCCGGTGATTTTCAGCGACGGCACCAGCGTGCTGGGCGCGGACAACAAAGCCGCCGTGGCTGTGGTGATGACGCTGATGGCGAACCTCAGCGGTGACCATGGCGATATCGTGGTGGCCTTTGTGCCGGATGAGGAAATTGGCCTGCGCGGGGCGAAAGCGCTGGATCTGGAAACGCGCTTTAACGTGGACTTTGCCTGGACCATCGACTGCTGTGAACTGGGCGAAGTGGTCTATGAGAACTTCAATGGCGCCGCCGCAGAAATCGTGTTTACCGGCGTGCCGGCGCATCCGATGTCGGGCAAAGGGGTGCTGGTAAATCCCCTGCTCATGGCGCACGACTATATCAGCCTGTTTGACCGCCAGCAGACCCCGGAGCATACCGAAGGACGTGAAGGCTATATCTGGTTTAACGAGATTCAGGCCAACGCCAGTCGGGCGACCCTGAAAGCCTCCATCCGCGATTTTGACCTGACCCGGTTTGCGGCACGCAAACAACAGTTAGAAGCAGCAGCCAGGGATATTGCGGCGCGTTATCCGACCGGTGAGGTCAGCATCACCCTCAGCGATATCTACAGCAACATCAGCAATGCGCTGGGAGAGGATCGGCGGGCGATTGATCTGATCTTCACGGCTTTTGCCGCGCTGGAGATTGAACCCAAAGTGATCCCGATGCGCGGAGGAACGGACGGCGCGGCCCTCTCGGCCAAAGGCTTGCTGACGCCGAACTTCTTTACCGGCGCGCATAATTTCCATTCGCGCTTCGAGTTTCTGCCCATCTCCTCGTTTGTGAAGTCCTATCAGGTCGCGGAGAAACTCTGCCATCTGGCGGCAGAGTAAACGGAAAATCGGGCGCGAAATGCGCCCGATTAAGGTTATGGCTTCACGCTGACATCAATGCCAGGGAAATATTTTTCCGCCAGCTTTTTAATGGTGCCATCGCTCTGCACTTTGGCAATTGCCGCATCCAGTGACTGTTTCAGCTGGGTGTCATCCTTACGCAGGCCGTAGCCGATGCCGGAGCCAAGAATCGCGTCATCCTCGACCGGTTTGCCGACAAAGCCGAAACCTTTGCCCTGTGGCTTATCGAGGAAGCCGGACTGACCAGCAGCAGACATCACCAGCGTGCCGTCAAGACGCCCCGCGACCATGTCGTTGTAAACCTGGTTCTGATCCTGATAAGAGGTAACCGTCACGCCCTGCGGCTCCCAGTGCTTCTTCGCGTAAGTTTCCTGAATGGACCCCTGCAGGACCCCAATATTTTTGCCCTTCAGACCGTCAGCGGTCGGCGCCAGATTCTCGCCGGTCTTTGCCACTAACATCGTCGGAATACGGTAGATGGGCTGGGTAAAGGCGATGCTTTTGGCGCGCGCTTCGGTAATGTTCATTGCTGAGTTAATCGCGTCGAACTTCTTCGCCTGCAGCGCCGGGATCAGCGCATCAAAGCTGCTCTCGACCCAATGGCAGGTAAATTTACCCGCCTGACAGATTGCATTGCCCAGTTCAATATCAAAGCCTTCGAGTTCGCCCTTGGCGTTGCGGCTTTCAAACGGGGGATATTGTGACTCCACACCGTAACGTAAATCCTGTGCCAGTGCCTGTAGCGATGTCATCATGCCCAGAGCGAGGAAAAGCGCGTTCAGTTTCTTCATTATTAGCCCCGAAAAGTATTATTTACCCGTTTCCCCTGCTTCACGCTGTCGCGTGATTCAGCAGGAAAAAGCACTCAGCGCTGCTGCGCCAGCTTCCAGCGTCGCCTCGTCCTTTGCAAAAGAGAGACGAATCAGTTTGTTGTCTGTGCCATCCATATAAAACGCCGACAGCGGAATGGTCGCCACCCCGTGATCGACGATAAGACGTTTTACCATTTCACTGTCAGGTTCGTCACTGAAATGTCCGTAGCTGGCGAGCATAAAGAACGAAGCGGCGCTCGGCAGCAGCCTGAAGGGCGAATTCTGCATCAGCGCAATCAGCCGGTCGCGTTTCTGCTGATAGAACGCACTGAGCGACAGATAATGTTCCGGTGTCTGCAGATAGTGTGCGAAGCCCACCTGCATTGGCGTATCGGCGGCGTACATCATGAACTGATGCACTTTAACCAGTTCGGTCATCAGCGCCGCCGGGGCCAGACAATAGCCCACCCGCCAGCCGGTAACGTGAAAGGTTTTGCCAAATGAGGAGACGATGACGCTGCGGGCAGCCAGCTCAGGATGCGTCGCCATCCCGCAGTGCGGGCGGCCATCAAACAGAATGTGCTCGTAAACCTCATCTGAGAGCACCACGATGTCAGTGTTGCCGATCAATGCCGCCAGCTGGTTCAGATCGTCAGGCGTCAGCACCTGTGCGCTGGGGTTGTGTGGCGTATTGATGATGATCATGCGGGTGCGCGGCGTAATCGCAGCCCGTAACGCCTCCCAGTCGATCGCAAAGGAAGGCACCGCCAGCTTCAGCCCGACCGGCTTTCCGCCCTGCAACCGTACGACTGGCGCATAGCTGTCAAAGGCTGGCTCAAAGAAGATCACCTCATCCCCCTGATGCACCAGCGCGGTGATCGCCATATAGATCCCCTGACTGGCGCTGCCGGTAATCAGCACTTCGCTGGCGGGATCGTATTTCCCGCCATAAAGCGCCTCGACTTTCGTGGCGAGCGCTTCACGCAGGGCGGGCAGCCCCATCATGGGAGCATACTGATTATGCCCCTCCTCCATCGCGCGGCTGACGGAGGCGACCAGCGCCGGGTCACAGGGAAAGCCCGGTGCGCCCTGCGACAGGTTAATCGCCTGATGCTTCGCCGACAGCTGGCCAATCACGCTAAAAATAGTGGTGCCGACATCCGGCAGTTTTGAGTGAACAGCAACAGGCGTTTTCAGGGACATACTCTCTCCATCAGAAACATAGCCGGTCTAATCCGGGAAAAACTATTCAACGGGCTGCGGCTTGAGTCGGCAAGCGAAATGTCGTCATAATAGCCATGACAAAAATGCATAGCTGAGGTTTATCGTGTCGCGCTCATCCCTGCCGCTTAATGCCATCCACGCTTTTCTGGTGACCGCCCGCCATCTCAATCTGACCCACGCGGCCGGTGAACTCTGTCTGACCCAGGGGGCCGTGAGCCGCAAAATTGCCACCCTGGAGCAGTGGCTGGGGGTGACGCTGTTCGACCGTCATGCCCGCGGGCTGCGGCTGACCGCCCAGGGCAGTGCACTGCTGCCGGAATTGCGTCAGGGATTTGAGATGATGGTGCAGGCCAGCGAGAAGGTGCGTCGCACGCAGGTCAGCATTCGTCTGAAAGCGCCGAGCTGCGCGATGCGCTGGCTGGTTCCCCGGCTGATCGCGCTGGAGCAGCAGCGGCCGGAACTGCATGTGGCGCTGACCACCACGCTGGATCACGCTGCCCGGCTGGGAAACTTTGATGCGGCGATTGTGTATGGCAAGCCACATCCCGACGGGATCAGCCTGTTCAGCGAGTCACTGACGCCGGTCATGGCGGCGGTTCAGCCCGCACCAGACGACATGGCAGCGCTGGAGACAATGACGTTTCTGCACCCCACAGAGGACAAACGTGACTGGCAGTGCTGGCTGGAAGCGCAGCAGGTGACGCTTAAGATGCAGCGGAATCAGCATTTTTCCACCATGGACTTAGCGATCAGCGCAGCAATTCAGGGATTCGGCGTGGCGATTGCCGACAGCAATCTGGTGGAGAGTGATATCGCCAGCGGCAGGCTGATTAAGCCGTTCGCTGGCGAGGTGAAAACCGGCGCCGTCTACAGTTTACTGCAGCGGGCGCCGCAGGATGCGCCACCTTTCCTGGCGGAACTGGTGGCGTGGCTGTGCCGGGATCAGAAGGTGACCCAGTCGCCATTATCCACAGGTTTAGCCTGAGCCACGTTCAGTGCCGGCGCTTTTGGCGCGGTGGGCTTATGGCTGATGACCGGCTCAGGCTGGCTGGTGCCGGAAAGACGGAACTTCGACACCGACGCCTGGAGCGCTTCCGTCTGCAGGGCGAGCGCACTGGCTGCCGCTGAGACCTCTTCGACCAGTGAGGCGTTCTGCTGGGTCACGCTGTCCATTTCGGTCACTGCCGTGCCAACCTGAGAGATGCCCTTGCTCTGCTCTTCCGAGGCAGAGGCGATCTGTTTCATGATGGCATCCACATCCTGCACCGATTTAAGGATGTTATTCATGGTGCCACCCGTGGTGCTGACCAGTTCGGCGCCTTTATCCACCCGCTGAACAGACTCTTCAATCAGCGTGGCGATCTCTTTGGCGGCGTTAGCACTGCGCTGGGCCAGACTCCGCACCTCTGAAGCCACCACCGCAAATCCGCGCCCCTGTTCCCCGGCCCGCGCCGCTTCGACCGCGGCGTTGAGTGCCAGAATGTTGGTCTGGAAGGCGATACCATTAATCACGTTGGTAATCTCAGCAATTTTCTTCGAGCTGCCGGAGATGCCATCCATGGTGCTGATCACTTCACTCACCAGCTGGCCACCACGTTGTGCCGTGGTGGTCGCGGTCTCGGCCAGCAGGCTGGCCTGACGCGCATTGTCGGCGTTGAATTTCACGGTCGCCGTCAGTTCCTCCATGCTGGCCGCAGTCTGTTCCAGCGCTGAGGCCTGCTCTTCGGTACGGGAAGAGAGATCGTTGTTTCCGGCAGAGATCTCCGCCGCGCCACGGGAGATATTTTCCGTGCCGTTACGAATCGCACTGACCGCTTCGCGCAGGCTCTCCTGCATGGCACTCAACAGCGGCACCAGTTTACCGACGCAGTTGCGGCCAAAATCGGTCACCGGCTGGCTCAGATCGCCCGTGGCAATGACCGCGAAGTGTGTGCGGATGCTCTCCAGCGGACGCACCAGCATCGCCACCAGATAGCGATCGGTAAACAGCAGGATCAGCAGGCCGATGATCACCGCAATGGTGATCATCATCCGGGTAATGGAGGTGAGATGATCGACTTCCACTCGGGTAGTATCGAGTTTTTCAGCCGCACCCTGGTTAAATTTGTCGGCACTCACGCCAAAGGCGCGGCTCAGCGGCGGGGTCACGTTGTTCGCCTGCTGGCGATAAGCATCCGGCGACGCCTGACGGGCCAGCTGCAGCTGTGGGGTCACGCCTTCGTCCAGCAACTTCTGCCAGCTCTGAATCACGCTATCCACCACCTCCGGGTTCATCGGGCCTGGTGCCAGCTGCTTAAAGCGCGCCAGTTGCTGCGTCATGTTGTCCAGCGCCTGCTGCACCGGGGCATAGGCTTCATCCGTTAAGGTTTTACCGGCAGCTTTACCTTCCATAACGCGGGACAGGCGGGTCACGACGCGGAAATATTGGTCGTTCCCTTTGCTCAGCACCGTCATCTGTTCAACCAGATGACGGTCAACATTGTTGCCTTCGCTCAGCGCGCCAAGCGAGTGGATGCTATAAAGCCCGACGCCGCTCCAGAGTAAGCAGAACAGTCCCAGAATGGAGAGCATCACGGCTCTGATGGTAAAATTTTTGAGCATTCCCATACCAAAATCCTATACACGTTGACCCGCAAGTGTCGGGCATAGGAGGTTTATCGGCATGGAATTGTGAAGATGTAACTGTTTTGTCACCTAAAATTTTACAGCGTCCGGATGTCAGATTTCGGTTAAAAAAACGCGATATCAACCAGTTAGAATTAAAAAAGCAGATTTTTTTCATTCGCCTTGTTTAATGGTTAGCGAACTAACCATTAAATCCCCACTAAAGCCTGACCATGCGCGTCATCAGTAACCGGAAGAGGCGCAGACGGGCACGCATAAAGTTTCGCTTGAGCTTCAGGGCGTGCTGGCGATCGTCGCCAAGTGACATTGTCACGTCATTGCCAGGGTGCCACGCGGGCCATATCACTTGACCCTCCAGCTGATGCGTATATTCCGTAGCGTCGCGGGCAAACCTGAACCAGTAGTCGCTGACCTGCGCCGCAAACGCCCTGTCAGCCTTACTGAAGGGCCGGGCTTCGTCGGGATCGGGCATCTGACTCAGCGTATCCAGCACATATGGCACTTCATTACCGTGCCAGGCACCGTGGGGATAGAGGTCGCGGGCGTGCTCTGAGACATAATCAAACCAGTAGCGCCAGCCTGGCATGCCGGCACGATACTGCGCCCGCATCACCAGCCACGGCATCAGGCTGAAGGCCATATCGCGTGCCACGGCCCGTCCCAGCAGGCGGTCGTCATGGATGTCATACATCCACTTAAGTGTCCGGTAGGTCAGCCGGCTTTTGTCACGCAACTTGTGCAGCACGGCAGTGGCATCCACGCCAAAATAGTCCAGCACGCTGGCTTCATCACTGTTGCTGCCCGCCATAAGCGGCAGACGGTGCTGTTTAGCCGCCAGGAAGGTTTTCAGCATCGGCTCGGGCAGGACGGCGTCACCGGCAATCGGCACCGGCGGGATCGCCAGCGTCCCCTCCAGCGACCAGAAGGCATCGGCAGGCAGCGCGCGCAACTGCTCCGCGGTGACATCAGGTGGCAGGCCAAAATGTCGTGCCACCGCCACGCCCTGCTGACGCGCCTTTTTCAGCGGGGTGTCAGGCAGGCTATAGGCGCTCTGGACAATGCCCTTGTGAAACAACCCTTCAGCCAGCGGCGAACAGCAGAGCGACAGCACGCTGCGCGCGCCGGCAGATTCACCGAACAGGGTCACATTGCGACGATCGCCGCCAAAAGCGGGAATATTACGCTGCACCCACTGCAGGGCGGCGATCTGGTCGAGCAGACCGAAATTGTTCACCGTGCCGGCAACAGGGTATTCCGCATCCAGCGCGGGATGAGAGAAGAAGCCGAGATGGCCCAGCCGGTAGTTCAGAGTCACCACCACTGCGCCGCGTGACGCCAGGGGTTTGCCGTTATAGGGGGGCAGTCCGCCTGCGCCAATCGTAAAGCCACCGCCGTGCAGCCAGACCATCACCGGCAGCGGTCGGGCTGGCTCCACATCGGGTGTCCAGACGTTAAGATAGAGGCAATCTTCACTGAACTCGCCGGGATCGCCTCCGCCGACAGCCTCACACCAGGCCCGATTCTGCCAGCCCGAGGCACCAGACTGTGTCGCATCACGCACCTGCTGCCAGGGTGTGACCGGCTGGGGTGGCCGCCAGCGTAACGCGCCCTCGGGAGGGGCTGCATAAGGTATGCCTTTGAATACGAAAAGGTCATCGTCCATGCTTCCACGTAACTCCCCTTCGGCAGTCATGATCCTCAGACCTGTTTCGTTTTTCATTCCTGATTCCCTGTTCACTCGTTCCTCCATTATTTGCAGGCCCGTCTGCATTGTCCAGGTTCAGGCGGGATTTGCAGAATATGCTGAACAACGCCCGGCAGCCCTCATCATGCTCAGCAGCCACTTGCGGGAGTCTGGGGCGGTTTCCGATTAATTCTGTTTATCTTTAAAATGGCGGGAGAGGGATGTGGCCGCACAGCGCTAAGGGGTGACTGACGGATTTCCCCGCCAGCCGGCGCGCCGGACCCCCTGATGGCATTAATCAATCGGGGTAATCACAGCGCTAAACCTGTGCAGGCCGGTAAAGCGAGGGCTTGAGATTTACCGGCACGGGTCAGAAGACCACGCGAATCTGCGCTGGATCCAGGCCGGGCGTAACCCACACTGCGCCAGCGAGCGCTGCTGGCGCGCTTCGTAAAGCGCCATCTCATCCAGCACCTCACAGCCCAGCGCCGCCTCAAAGGCCTGTCGGCTCGCCTGTCCCGCAGAACGCACCTGTGCCTGGTCCCCCAGGTTAGACTGAAAGATCCCCGCCGCACTGACCGGCAGAAAGTCCTCATAGACGATAGGATCGGCCACCACCCGGCCCTGGGCAATCAGGGTATCCAGGGATTCACCCTGAGCGGGCGGTGTCATCATGCCCTTTTCACTCAGGCGATAATGGAACCAGGCCAGCCCCTGCTGACGCAGCGTCGTCTCATCGTCGGGGAAGTCACGGAAAATCGCGGCAAGGTGCTGCTGATGCTGCTCGTTATCCTGACCGCTGCCCGCCTCACTCAGCAGCCGGTCGTAGAGCGCCCGGCCTTTCGGCGTCAGCGCAACGCCTCGCTGCTCAATTTCCCCGAAGCGCGCAGTGTGGGTGCCCGGATGTCCATCCTGAAAGATGATCGCTTCTTCAAGCGCCCTGAAGCTGGTCTGACGCAGCAGGATCGGCACCTGACGACGTGGCGGCCCCTCGATCAGCGTTTTCGGATCGATGCCGCGCGACGGCATCAGCTGCTGGACACGGTCGATATCCAGCGTACGCGGCGTAAGATGGTTGATGTGGCAGCCGGGAAAGCAGACCACATCGGCGATCAGGCGATGCTGCTGATTAAGCGCCTGATAGGTCTGACTGTCGACAGGGCTGTGGGCGTGCCAGCGAAACGTTTCCAGCGCTTCGGTAACAAAGGCCTCCGCCTGGTCGGCGGTGAAGCCGCCCTGCTCCTGATGCACCCGCAGCAGCGCCCGGCAGCGGGGAGTAAAAATGTCACGCGCGGCCAGAATCGTTGTCGCCTTCTCGCGCAGCGCGGGATCGTCGATCAGTTCAGGACGCAACAGTGAGGTGAAAACCCGGAAGGGATTGCGACGCAGCGCCGCGTCATCGACCGGTCGGAACGCGGTGGAGTGAACCGGCACGCCTGCCTGAGAGAGATCGTAATAGCCCACCGGGGACATGCCCATGACCGCGAACAGCTGTCGCAGTGTGGCGAGTTCATCCGCCGTCCCGACCCGAATGGCACCGTGACGCTCAATATTGAGCCGGTCAATCTCATCTGCGGCCGTAAGGCGATCTTTCAGCGCGCAGTCTGCGTCCAGCGTGCGTTCGTTGACGGTGGCGACCAGCTGCATCAGTGTGCCGTACTGCGGCACCTCCTGCTGATACATGGCTGACATCGCCTGAGAGAAGCGGGTACGGATGCGATCCGCACTGAAAAAGTTTTCCATCTTATCCACCTGACACCGTGAGCGTTGCAGCTAATGTAATGCAACGCGCCGGTCTCAGCGGAAAAAATCACGAATCTGTGATCGGCTTAAAGCCGTAACGGTTTTTCAGCAGCAGCATCAGGGTGGTGATCACCGCCGGTATCGCCAGAAGCAGAAAGATAATGCTGAACGACCAGCCCAGAGACATCATCTCTGCTCCCACGAAAGCGCTTAAGATCGCCCCGACGCGACCCACAGCGTGCATCCAGCTGGAGCCGGTGGCGCGGGCATGGGTGGGGTAGTAGCTGGCAGATAACGCATTCATTCCGGTGTTGGCCCCGTTAAAGCAAAAGCCACTGCAAAAAGCGATAGCGCTCATCATACCGACTTCAGCCGGTGAGAATCCCAGGGCGACAATAAACAGGCCGCCACAGCCGTAGATCGCCGCCAGCGCCAGATTGGCGTTGAAACGATCCATCATCCAGCCTGCAAAGAGCGATCCAAGGGTCCCACCCGCCTGATACATGGCGGTGATGATCGCCGCTTCAGTGACCGACATGCCCAGGGTGTTGACCAGTGAGGGCAGCCAGCTGCCAATCAGGTAGACCATGAACAGGCCCATAAAATAGCCGCCCCACAGCATCACGCTGCCAAACAGATAGCGGCGCGAAAGCACGGTACCGATTGCGCCACGCACCGGCACGCTGGCTTCCGGCGCGTGAAAGGCGCAGTCGGGAGCGGTCTTGCCCGGCAGCATCCGCTCCAGGATGGCGTGAATGCGTGCAGCCGGCGCGCCACGACCGATCAGAAATCGCACCGATTCCGGCAGGCCACGGATCAGAAAAGGGAGCACCAGCAGCGGCAGAATACCGCCCAGCAGCAGGACCGAGTGCCAGTCATAGCGGGGTAACAGCCAGGAGGCGGCAAAACCGCCGCTGGCCGCGCCGAAGGTGAAACCGCAGAAGACCACGGTGATAATGAAGGCGCGACAACGCTCGGGCGCATACTCCGCGACCAGCGTGCCAACGTTGGGCATCGCGGCCCCCAGTCCCAGCCCGGTCAGAAAGCGAAACAGCATCATCTGTTCGATGTTCTGAGAAAAGGCGGTTGCCAGCGTCCAGAGACCAAAAAAGAAGACGCTGAAGATAATCATCATGCGCCGGCCATAACGGTCAGCAAGCGGCCCTGCCACCATCGCACCCAGTGCCAGGCCGATCAGTGCGGCGCTGATGACGCCCCCCAGCTGATGATTGCTTACGCCCCAGGCTGCTTTCAGCGTTGGCGCGATAAATCCCATAATCGCAATGTCCATGCCATCGAGTGCCACCACGATAAAACAGAGCGCAATAAGCCGCTTTTGCCAGTGGCTGAGCCCCTGCTGGTTGATAAGCTGGCGGACATCTACCGCCTCGACGCTGGTCAATGGACACTCCTCGGGAGTAACGGGATCGGACATCAGTTTAAGTAAAAAAAACGGCGCTTATGATAGCCCATCGTTAACCTTAAGCGGTCAGATTTTTATCGGGTGATGAGAATTCTTCAGTTTCAATGCGGTAAGTGCCTGATATTACACTGGCGGGTCATGGGCGGTGACGGCGGAGGGTGTCTCAGAAGCCAGTCAGATCAAGAAGTTAACTAAAGAAAGGCCAGATCTACCCTTTTTGTTAAATAAAATTTGCAGCAAAGTTAACAGATTTCATTTTAAAGTATTGCTTAATGTTGGCCATTCTCATTAAGTTTACGCTATGGACAAAAATATCCTTTTCAATCAGCGCATTCGCTTGCGCCACCTTCACACCTTTGTTGCGGTTGCGCAGCAAGGTACGCTTGGACGGGCGGCAGAGACCCTCAGCCTGAGTCAGCCCGCCCTCTCGAAAACCCTGAACGAGCTGGAGGAGCTGACGGGTGCCCGCCTCTTTGAGCGCGGGCGGCTGGGCGCGCAGCTGACCACCATGGGAGAGCAGTTTCTGACCCATGCGGTTCGGGTGCTGGACGCCCTGAACCATGCCGGACAGAGTTTCAATGAGCAGCCCGGTGATGCCCCGGCCATTATCAGGCTGGGGGCGCTCACCACGGCGGCGATGGGCATGCTGCCACGTATCCTGGATCGTTTTCACCAGCTGCAACCTAATACCACTATCCAGGTGGCGACGCTGCATAACAACGTCCTGCTGGCTGGCCTGCGCGGCGGCGAGTTCGATATCGGTATCGGCCGTATGGCTGACAGCGACATGATGACCGGTCTCACCTACGAATTGCTGTTTCTGGAGTCCCTGAAGCTGGTGGTGAGGCCGGAACATCCCCTATTAAGTGACAACGTCACCTTGTCCCGGGCGATGCAGTGGCCGGTGGTGATCTCACCGGAAGGCACCGCCCCGCGCCGCATAGCGCAGCAGATGCTCGATGAACAGGGCTGCACGCTGCCGCCCCACTGTATTGAAACCTCCTCCACCTCACTGGCGCGTCAGCTGGCGCTGCGCTACGACTACATCTGGTTTGTGCCGTCCGGGGCCATCAAGGAGGACCTCAGCCACAATGCCGTTTGTGCCCTGCCGATTCACTCCTCCGGACCGGGTGAACCGGTCGGCATCATCACCCGCACCGGCGCGGAACTGAGCCTGAGTGCCGAAGTGTTAATGTCAACCATCCGAAAATTTCACAGCTAGCGGCTGCGTTTGGCATGCCGCTCGCGGTTTTCCAGCCGCGCCTTGTCCGTTTTCCGCAGCCCGACATAGAGCGCCCCGGCGCCACCGTGCCGGGTCTGCGCCACACAGAAAGTCTGAACGTCATCAAACTGCTGCAGCCACCGCGCCAGATAGCTGCGTACGATGTTGGCGTGCGATTGATCATCGCGCCCCTTGCCGTGAATGATCAGCAGATTGCGTAAACCCTGTTTGTGCGCCTGCATCATAAAGTTAAACAGCGCCTGACGGCAGGTTTCGACCGGCTGACGTAACAGGTTAAGACTGGCATCCAGCTTATACTCCCCTCTGCGCAGCTTATCGACGATGCCCTGCTGAATGCCGTCGGCTTTATATTCCAGCGGCGTATTAAGCGGAATAATCTCCAGATCGCCCCGGGTGAGAAAGTTTTCCAGCACCGACTCATCGGGTGCTTTACGTGGCGCTTTGGTTGAGGGCGATTTAAGCCACAGGGTTGTGGTGGTGTCTTTCAGCGGCGTGACATCACCCATGGCATCCCGAAACAGATCGTTATCATCAAGGTTCATGGTTTTCTCACACCTGATTGAAATTGATAGCGTACAAAAACAGGTCTTATCCGATAGCGTAGCAAAAGGTGTAAACACCGGGCCAGCCCACTTTTCTGATTGTTACTGGCCGCAGGTGTTCGGGGAACCGATCAAAAAAACGGAAACTTTTCGTGACACCTTTGCCGCGCGCCGTTCTGAGAAGCCCGTCACATCTGCGTTTACCGATGTGTGAATCATCCCTGGTTTTTGTAAGTGTAAAACTGCTCGGATGAGTTCCCTTCAGCTCAAAAAATGTTAAAATTGACACCAGTCAATAATCGTCGAGCGAACCATTATGATCCCTGAAAAACGCAACATTCGTCGTATTCAGTCGGGCGGTTGTGCCATTCACTGCCAGGATTGCAGCATCAGTCAGCTCTGCATCCCCTTCACGCTTAATGAACATGAGCTGGATCAGCTCGACAATATCATTGAGCGTAAAAAACCGATTCAGAAAGGGCAAACGCTTTTCAAAGCGGGTGACGAACTGAAGTCGCTATACGCCATCCGTTCCGGCACGATCAAAAGCTACACCATTACTGAGCAGGGTGATGAGCAGATTACCGGCTTCCATCTGGCGGGTGATTTAGTCGGCTTTGATGCCATTATGGGTGCCAGCCATCCCAGCTTTGCGCAGGCGCTGGAAACTGCCATGGTCTGTGAAATTCCTTTTGAAACCCTGGATGACCTGTCAGGCAAAATGCCCGCCCTGCGTCAGCAGATGATGCGTCTGATGAGCGGTGAAATTAAAGGCGACCAGGATATGATCCTGCTGCTCTCCAAGAAAAACGCAGAGGAGCGACTGGCGGCCTTTATCTGGAACCTCTCCCGCCGCTTCGGCCAGCGCGGCTTCTCACAGCGTGAATTCCGCCTCACCATGACGCGTGGCGACATCGGTAATTATCTGGGCCTGACGGTGGAAACGATCAGCCGTCTGCTGGGTCGATTCCAGAAGTCAGGAATGCTGGCGGTGAAAGGCAAATATATCACCATCGAGAACCACGCCCTGCTGGAAGAGTTAGCGGGTCAGAGCCATCAGGCCGCCTGATCCGCCGCCGGATCAATAAATCTTATTTTGTTGATCCGGCAGTAACTTTTTCACTTCTTCCCCTGTGCAACATAGGCTATCTTTATTCCAGTCGCTCTGGTTTAAGGAGAACGCCTCATGTCCCAGTACCAAAACATTCTGGTCGCCATTGATGCCCAGCAAGACGATCAGCCCGCGCTGCGACGTGCGGTCTATCTTAATCAACGTATTGGCGGGAGAATCAAAGCCTTTCTGCCTATCTATGACTTTTCCTATGAGATGACCACCCTGCTGTCGCCGGACGAACGTGCCTCCATGCGTCAGGGCGTCATCAGCCAGCGCACCGAATGGATTCGTGAACAGGCCCGCGCCTATCTGGATGCCGGTGTCGAAATCGACATCAAGGTTATCTGGCATAACCGCCCCTATGAAGCGATTATCCAGGAAGTGCTCGCCCATCAGCATGACCTTGTGCTGAAAATGGCCCACCAGCATGACCGCCTGGAGTCCGTGATTTTTACCCCCACCGACTGGCATCTGTTGCGTAAATGCCCCTGCCCGGTCTGGATGGTGAAAGATCAGCCCTGGCCGGAGGGCGGTAAAGCTATCGTCGCCGTCAATCTTGCCAGCGAAGAGCCGCATCATGATGGCCTGAATCAGAAGCTGATTCGTGAAACGGTGAAGCTGGCCGAAAAGGTCAACCAGACCGAGGTGCATCTGGTGGGTGCCTACCCGATTACGCCGATCAACATCGCGATTGAGCTGCCTGATTTTGACCCCAGCGTCTATAACGACGCCATCCGCGGTCAGCATCTGGTGGCCATGAAAGCGCTGCGGCAGAAGTTTTCCATTGGTGAAGAGTTCACCCACGTTGCCAAAGGGCTGCCTGAAGAGGTTATCCCGGATCTGGCTTCGCATCTGGGAGCCGGTGTGGTGGTGCTGGGCACCATCGGACGCACCGGACTTTCGGCAGCATTCCTGGGTAATACGGCGGAACAGGTGATCGATCACCTGCGCTGCGATCTGCTGGCGATTAAGCCAGACGATTTTAAATCGCCGATTGATCCGGATGATGAAGAGGATGAGGAGGATTAAACCTCCGCAAAAAAAGGGGCGGCTGATTAGCCGCCCCTTTTCTGTTACAGCGCTTTGATAATCGCTTCGACGCTGGCTTTGGCATCGCCAAACAGCATCTGACTGTTCTCTTTAAAGAACAGCGGATTCTGCACCCCGGCATAGCCGGTGTTCATTGAACGTTTGAAGACCACCACGTTGTGTGCTTTCCACACCTCCAGCACCGGCATGCCGGCAATCGGGCTGCGGGGATCATCCTGCGCCGCCGGGTTCACCGTGTCATTCGCGCCGATAACCAGCACCGTATCGGTTTCACTGAAGTCATCGTTGATCTCATCCATCTCCAGCACCACGTCATACGGCACTTTGGCCTCTGCCAGCAGCACGTTCATGTGTCCTGGCAGGCGACCCGCCACCGGATGAATACCGAAACGCACCCGGATGCCGAGTGCACGCAGTCGGGCAGTCAGATCCGCTACCGGATACTGTGCCTGTGCCACCGCCATGCCGTAGCCTGGCGTGATAATCACTGACGCAGAGGACTTCAGCATCTCAGCCGTCTCTTCAGGGGAGATCTCGCGATGTTCCCCTGCTTCCTGACTCTCATCACCGCTGCTGACTTCGGTTCCAAAGCCGCCCGCAATCACGCTGATAAACGAACGGTTCATCGCTTTACACATGATGTAGGAGAGAATCGCACCGGATGAGCCCACCAGCGCCCCGGTCACGATCAGCAGGTCATTGCTGAGCATGAAACCGGCCGCGGCCGCAGCCCAGCCTGAGTAAGAGTTGAGCATCGATACCACAACCGGCATATCTGCACCGCCGATGGAGGCAACCAGATGCCAGCCAAAGGCCAGCGCAATGACCGTCATCAGCAGCAGGGCAAACACCTGCGCCGCGGTGCTGCTGGTGTCAACAAACCAGAGCAGAAGCAGGAAGGAGATAACCAGCGCCAGCAGATTGAGCTTATGACGGTGGGGCAGCGTCAGTGGTCGTGAGGAGATTTTGCCGCACAGCTTGCCAAACGCCACCAGTGAGCCGGTAAAGGTAACGGCACCGATAAAGATCCCGATGAAGACTTCGCTGAGATGGATATTTTCCATCGCAGCAGGCAGGCCTGGCGCATGGTCGATATAGCTGTTAATCCCGACCAGCACCGCGGCCAGCCCCACAAAGCTGTGCAGAATCGCCACCAGCTCTGGCATTTCGGTCATTTCGACTTTTTTTGCCAGGCGGATGCCGATTGCACCACCAATCACCATCGCCAGCAGGATCCAGGCCACATGGCCGCTGTCCGGTCCAAAGATGGTCGCGATGAGGGCAAGCGCCATCCCGCTGATGCCAAAAATATTGCCCCGTTTAGCGGTCTCATGACGCGAAAGACCGGCAAGACTACAGATGAACAGAATGGCAGCCACAATATAGGCTGCAGTGACTAATCCGCCAGACATGAATTACCCCTTACGAAACATTTTCAGCATGCGCTGAGTGACGGTGAAGCCACCAAAGATATTGATGCTGGCAATCAGCACGGCAATAAAGGAGATAAAGGTGACCCAGCCACCGTGCCCCATCTGCAAAACCGCGCCGATGACGATGATGCCGGAGATGGCATTAGTCACCGACATCAGCGGGGTATGCAGTGCATGGCTGACGTTCCAGACCACGTAGTAGCCGACCACGCAGGAGAGCGCGAACACGGTAAAATGGGAAAGGAACTCCGCCGGTGCCACGCTCGCCAGCCAGCCAAACAGCACAATCGCCAGAGCCATCAGCAGCGCGGTGCGCCACGGCGAGGCCGGTTTTGCCTCCGGTTTCTCAGCGGGTTTCGCGGCAGCAGGTCTGGCCTGAGGGGCAGCAGAGACCTGAATCGGCGGCGCGGGCCAGGTGATTTCGCCGTCGCGCACCACTGTCACGCCCCGCACCACCACATCCTCAAAGTCGACCTGGATTTCGCCATTTTTCTCTTTGCAGAGCAGCCTGAGCAGATTGACCAGATTGGTGCCGTAAAGCTGGGAGGACTGCGTCGCCAGCCGGCTGGGCAGATCGGTATAGCCGATAATTTTCACGCCATTCGGTGTTACGGTCACCTGGTCGACGACGGTGAGCGCACAGTTGCCGCCGGTCTGCGCCGCCAGATCCACAATCACACTGCCCGGCTTCATGCTGGCGATCATCTCTTCGGTGATCAGCTTCGGGGCCGGTTTGCCCGGGATGAGCGCGGTGGTGACAATGATGTCCACCTCTCTGGCCTGGCTGGCGAACAGCGCCATCTCCGCTTTGATAAAGGCGTCGGACATGACTCTGGCATAGCCATCCCCACTGCCCGCCTCCTCTTCAAAATCAAGTTCGAGGAATTCGGCGCCCATACTCTGCACCTGCTCTTTGACTTCGGGCCGGGTATCAAACGCCCGGACGATGGCACCCAGGCTGCCCGCCGCGCCTATCGCAGCCAGCCCGGCCACGCCAGCCCCAATCACCATTACTTTTGCCGGTGGCACTTTACCTGCTGCGGTAATCTGACCGGTAAAGAAGCGGCCAAATTCATGTGCCGCCTCGACGATAGCGCGATAACCGGCGATGTTGGCCATCGAGCTCAGGGCATCCAGCGACTGCGCACGCGAAATACGCGGCACCGAATCCATCGCCATCACCGTCACCTGACGGGCGGCCAGCTTTTCCAGCAGCGCCGGATTCTGAGCGGGCCAGATGAAGCTGACCAGCGTACTGCCTGCACGGGTCAGCGCAATTTCGTCGTCATCGGGTGCGTTTACCTTCAGGACGATATCGGCCAGCCAGACCTGCTGACGGTCGCTGAGGGTGGCGCCTGCAGCAAGGTAACTTTCATCATCAAAACTGGCGCGTTTACCGGCGTCGTGCTCAAGCGTGACGCTGAAACCCAGTTTGATCAGCTGTTCCACGGTCTTTGGCGTGGCTGCCACGCGTGACTCGTTTGGCAACCTTTCCTTGGGTATTCCAATTAACATAGTGTTTCCTTTCATCGGTTAAAGGATGATGGCCCGAATCCGCACCACGACAGCGCAGCCGAAACGCGGTTTCAGCTGCTTATAGTCGAAATGCAGATATTTCAAAGTGTTTATAACCTACTTAAATTGTGAAGCCTGATCCACAGCGGCAACCGCAGATGGAGACATTCACCTGATTATTCAGTTTTCGCTTTGAAATCCTGCATTATTACGCTATTTAAACGCGTCTTCAGCAGATAATCTGCTGTGAAAATTGCGCTCCGGACGAATTAATCAACAATAAAAACCCTTAATTAACAATGCATTAACTGTTATGGCGCTAAGTGTTACCGTTTTTAGTGGTAACAGTGCGCAGAAACGACGCCTTAAACGCATTTCATGACAGTCAGATGAAAAACAGGGAGGTGAATAACGCGATATCGCGCAAAAAATCGCTGCGACAGTCTGTTTATAACATGCAATAATCAGCGGCTAATCTGTTATACATCAAGAGTCCAGCACGTTTTCGTACTCATTTTTGCGTAAGGCGAAGGATTATTTTTAT
>Ga0308172_1000140_pt1 | contig 134887 bp, 112 predicted proteins | sample PhyGR2_FD_202134 | JGI IMG/M metagenome (GOLD analysis project Ga0308172, IMG submission 202134) | Phyllosphere microbial communities from UC Gill Tract Community Farm, Albany, California, United States - DLSLSG.R2 | ecosystem: Host-associated > Plants > Phyllosphere > Unclassified | place... | reverse complement strand
GTTCACCCGGGGTGAAATCGCGCATCTGGTGATTGATTCCACCGGGCTGAAGGTCTTTGGTGAAGGCGAATGGAAAGTCAAAAAACACCGTCGTATCTGGCGAAAGTTGCATCTGGCAGTTGACAGCAAAACACATGAGGTCATCTGTGCCGACCTGTCGCTGAACAACGTCACGGACTCAGAAGCCTTCCCGGGTCTTATCCGGCAGACTCACAGAAAAATCAGGGCAGCAGCGGCAGACGGTGCTTACGACACCCGGCTCTGTCACGATGAACTGCGGCGTAAGAAAATCAGCGCGCTTGTCCCTCCCCGAAAAGGAGCGGGTTACCGGCCCGGTGAATATACAGACCGTAACCGTGCAGTGGCCAATCAGCAAATGACCGGGAGTAATGCGCGGTGGAAATGGACAACAGATTACAACCGTCGCTCGATAGCGGAAACGGCAATGTACCGGGTAAAACAGCTGTTCGGGGGTTCACTGACGCTGCGTGATTACGATGGCCAGGTAGCAGAGGCTCTGGTGATGGTGCGGGCGCTGAACAAAATGACGAAAGCAGGTATGCCTGAAAGCGTGCGTATTGCCTGAAAACACAACCCGCTATGGGGGAGACTTACCCGAAATCTGATTTATTCAACAAAGCCTCGGCATTCCTCAATCTACAGTAGCAACAAGGATCGCCAGATCCTGGCCTGTGCTGCTTGCCCTCGCAACCAAACAATAAAGCTTTTGCTTGTCAGCCCTTGTCCCTTGAACGGGGTACAGGGGTTTTTTATTGCCAATAATAAAAAAGTAGTTTTAACAATGGCAGGTAAGGAGATGGATCAGAATTATCTTGGCACTGGCAGCGGTTACAATGCAAACAGCTTTACGCCAGCTTATTTCAACAGACCTGAGAACATGGCGAGCACATTTGCCTCTGACTCGTTCAATCTCAAATTACCTTCAATCAATCAGAATCTAACAACTTAAATGCATGTGCATGTTGATGGTGCAGAACTGACGCACATCTTTAACGGAGTGGCACATAGTCGCATAGAAAATAGCCGGTATTCTATGACATTTAATCTTAATCAGATGACATTCAAAAATTGATATATGCACAATATGTAGTGTGATTTTCTTTCTGGAAATCTACATGGTGTGTTTTGTGGTTGACACCGTTACGCTTGATAGCTAGTCTTTTGTACAGGGCAGGTACTGTGCCTGTTCCTAAATAGAACAAATAATCTTATCAACCTCTGGAGTTTTGAAATGGCTGATGATCTGACTAGAAGAGAACCAGAAGACAAGCGTTTTATTAGTCTTAGTGAATCTTGGGAAGTTGCATATTGGACAAAAGCCCTGGGTGTAACGAAAGCTGAACTTGAAGCCGCAGTTAAAGCTGTAGGGAACGGAACAGCAAAAGTTAAAGCCCATCTTGGCAAATAATCATCAACTCGTTTAAGAAATAAAGCCGCTCTCAGGAGCGGTTTTTTTTATATCTGCTCTTGTGAGTTATGAGATACAAAGAGGTTTACAAGGTGGGATCAACTGCCTTATGATCAAACCAAGTTGTAAAGCTACAAACATCTAATTTTTTCATATTTATCAAAGACTAGGGGTGCCCTTTGGGGCTGAGAAATACCCTTTGAACCTGATCTGGATTAATGCCAGCGTAGGTTGCCAAGATTCTGATTAGTATTCATGTGGTTACATTTCTTTTTGTCCGTGTGTAATGCACCTAAGGTACAAAAAGAGCGTAACCATGAGGTACAAAACCCTACCATACACGTTTCAACGAAACGGTAATTACTATCTACAGATCCGGCTTTCAAATGGCAGGATGTATAAAAAATCACTCCTTACTGATAGCTATCACCAAGCCTCTGCTTTGATGATTAACATCACTCCGCACATCCCATTTGTTAAATCATTAGCAACTCCGACTCCGATGTTTGATGCGTTTATCTCAAACCTGATCGTGTCAGAACGTAGGACTGTGACATTTCCGCTGTTATCCAGTCTGCCGCTTGCTGTATCCCCTAAAATTGGGGAGCCATCGGCACAAGTTGAGCCGGAAAACGCATTAAATCTCTCTGATGCTTGGGCTATGTACAAAGCCGAAAAGGGGGGGAATTGGACTAAATCGATCTCAATGGCGAATGAACGTTACATTGAAGTTTTGCTTGTAGTGTTGGGGGAAAATACGGATGTAACTGCGATCACCAAACAGGACATTAGACAGGTGATGGAAGTTGTTGAGAATTTACCTAAACGTATTATTCAACCGTATCGCTCGATGAAGGTTCGGCAGTTAATAGATTGTGATGAAGTGCCACCTGATGAGCTTGTGGGCGTCGAAGCTATCCATAAGCATCTAAAGCTCTACAAATCCTTGTTCAAAACTTTTCTCACCGATAGCAAAGGTATTTTACCTAAGTCGCCAACTGATGGCGTAGTGGCGGCACCATCAAAAGCAAGGTTCGGTGCGTACAGTTCGGCGGAGATGAAGAAGATTGTAGATTGGGCACTCAAGCAACCGGATGGGTGGCTGAAATGGATTACGTTGTTGTTGGCATACACAGGTGCCAGGAGAGGAGAGATTGCCAAACTGGAAAAATCACAAATCAAATACGATGAGGATAGCCAGCGGTATTACTTCTTGATTGCAGAAGGAGGGCAGGGGAAAACCGAAAATGCTACCCGGCAAGTGGTAATACACCCTAACCTTATCGAATGGGGGTTTATGGATTATGTCGATCGGCAATGGAAAGAGCGGATTTTTTCAGAAGTGGCGGGTACGAACATGACAAAAATTGGTAAAGAATTTGCGGAGGTGCGTGATCAGCTTCGCATTCCTTACTTAGATGACTTCGGACAGCGAAGGTTACTGCACAGCATTCGTCACTCTGTTTGCTCTACAGCAATGGCTGGGTGGGTAAAGAACATCTTGCATCTGCAACAAACGGTAGGTCATGAGAAAAGTGGTGGAGTGACGCAGCGATACATCCATACATTTCCTCTGGTAAATATTAGCTATGTAATTGATGGGATTAAATGGATTTAATTCGCACTAAGCCGAATCAGATGGAAAATATAGTTCAATGTATCGTCATTACGTAATAAAGTAGCTTTAAGATCTAATTTTTTGAAAGTCAATAATTTTTTAAAGTAGAATTTCTTATGTTTAATCCTTGAAAATAAGATGATTCTGATATATTGAGTACTGAACGGATTTGTATCAATTCGTTACTGATTGAATAATGTATAACAGAAATCATTTACAAGGATATAACAGTGAAAATACTATCGAATCCTCAGGCAACACGTGAGCAATTACCAATAGTTAGTAGAAATATTTCTGGGGTTGTAGTCATACGCGGAGCAGCAGGTAGTGGTAAAACCACAAGTGCCTTGCTTCGGTTAACTGCAATTGTAAATGCATTATCTTTTAGACGAAAAATTGATAACGATCAAAGTCCAATTAAAGCTTTAGTTCTTTCTTTTAATAGAACTTTGTCAGGATATATTGATGGGTTACTCAATAACAGTATCCAAGCTGGAGCCATGCCAGTGCAAGTTGAAAACGATACTTTTGCTAATTGGACGAGACGCCATATTAACACGCCGCTCATTAATGATAATGATCGAGATGCATACTTAACAATAAAATGTACAGAATTGGGTTATGAAACAGATTTTATCCTTGGTGAAATTGATTATTTACGAGGAAGATTTCGTTCTTCTGATTTAGATCGTTATTTAACTGCCGAACGAACTGGCCGAGGTTTATCACCACAAGTAACAAGGCCAACACGGCAAAAGTTAATTGATATTGTACGAGAGTATGAGTCGTACCTTGCGGCTCAAGAAGTAGATGATTGGCATACTCAATGTGAAAGAATGATTAATAGCGAATGCTTAGAGTATGATATAATTGTTGTAGATGAAACTCAAGACTTTTCAGCAAATCAAATAAGAGCGATATTAAACCATCTCAAAGAGGATTTCTATCTTACATTCGTAATAGATACTGTACAACGGCTATATCCAAGAGGGTTCACATGGACGGAAACTGGATTGGATATGAGAAATGCAGCTTACTTCAGATTAAATGAAAACCATAGGAATACTGTTGAAATAGCAGCTTTCGCAGCTTCAATAACTCATGGATTAACGGTTGACGATGATGGAAGTATCAGCGACTTTAGGCAGACGACAAGACATGGGCCAAAGCCGATAGTCTGTAAAGGATTATATTCTCAGCAGCTTGAATATGCGATTAATTACATTAAACAAAACGTTAATTTAGAAGCTGAATCTGTCGCTTTCCTCAAGCCTAAGGGTGGGAATTGGTTTTCTGAAGTTGAAAAGAAATTAAAATCTCATGATCTGCCTTATATAACAATTACTAAAAATAGAGTTTGGCCTACAGGCCCAGAAAATATAGCACTTTCTACGATGAATTCAGCAAAAGGGCTTGAGTTCGACCATGTCATAATATTGGGCCTTAGTACAGCGAATATGCAGCATCAAGATAATGAACATGATGATAAGTTGCAGCAATTAAGAAGGCTGCTTGCTATGGCAATTTGCAGGGCTAAAGAATCTATAGTCATTGGCTATAAAGAATCTGAAAAGTCAGATTTGGTAGATTATTTTACGCACGGAACTTTTGATGAGGTAAATCTTTAAATGAGTATTCAAAAGTATATTGAAGAAAATGCCATTACTGAAGTTCTACATTTTACAACCGAAAGAGGATTAACAGGTTGTGCAAGCCAAAGATTAGTGCTTTCGCGAAAGGCATTAGATGAGGAGCAATATTTAAGTCATATCGCTACGCCTGTATCAACTGAGCGTAAGGAAGCACAAGAAACATTTAATAAAGATGAAAATTGGTTAGATTATATTAATTTATCTATAAGTGAAATTAATACGCACTATTTTAGATCTGCCAGAAATAGATTCACATGTTTAGATCGATGGTGGTGCATAATGTCTTTTGATTCGGTAATATTAACCCACCCTGGTGTCTACTTCACAACGACAAATAACATATATACTGGAGTGGTTAGGACAGCTGGGCTTGTAGGGCTACAAGCAATGTTTAATGAGACAATTGTACGCTGGTTTGGCAACACAATAAATCGCAATGGAAGACCTAAACATCTCCCTACTTGTGAGCAAGCCGAAATTTTATACCCAAATCCACTTAGCATGGAATACTTGAGGTATGTTTATGTACAAGATAGAGAGCAAGCAGCTTCGATCCATGGAACATTAGCAAGCTTGGGTTTTCAGCACGTAAATGTTATTCTTTCACCAGAGAAATTTTCTGGTGTGCCTAACATAATTCCAAGAGGGTAAAATGAACTTACTCAGAGAACAAAAAACCATAAACTCTGCACTATGGGCGGCCGCTGGTGATGCTATCGGATGGATTTCAGAGCTTACTGATGAGAATGGTTTAAGGCACAGAGTTGGAGACACTTACTTGCTTAAACCCGTCGGTTGGAATAGAAAGATTGGGGGGTACACTGGTGTAACAGTTAGCCTTCCTGCTGGTACATATTCTGATGACACCCAGCTAAGATTAGCTGTATCAAGAGCTATTCGGGATAATGGCGAATTTGATATTGAGTCATTCGCAAAAATTGAGCTTCCTGTATGGTTATCATATGCACTTGGAGCTGGGCGGGCGACAAAATGGGCAGCCAGCAATCTAATGCGAAAAGATACTACTTGGTTTTCAAATTTTTATAAAACCAATGGAATCGAATATATTAATGCTGGTGGTAATGGTACAGCCATGAGAATACAACCTCATGTTTGGAGCTGTAAAGATCTTTCTAAAAGAAGTTACATTGCTTCAGTTATCAAAGATTCCCTTGTAACGCATGGTAATTTATTAGCCGTTTGTGGAGCGATTCTGCATGCTGACACTCTACAATTTGCATTATTAAATGAACGGCCAGCGGATATTTCTGACCTACAAAAAATAATTGAAGACTTTTCATCAATCCCTGAAATAATAAACAGTATCTATGAATTGAAAAATTTCTGGCTGCCAAATTGGGAAAGTATTAGCCAAAAAAAATTATCTGATGAAATTGAAAGTATTAGGATTGAAACAAAAGATTATCTGTCTAAAGTAATTAATGCTACCAGTAAAATTAACGATCCTTCAGAAAAGTATAAGGTTGCAATAGATGTTTTGGATTGCAACAAAGAAGCAAGAAGGGGTACTGCAACTAACACAGCTATCGCAAGTGCCGTTTTATGTCATCTTTTCAGAGAGTCATCGCCATATGATGCAATGGTAACTTGTGTCAATGAATTAGGCACTGATACAGATTCTATTGCAAGTATGGCTGGAGCAATTATTGGTTGCTATAATGAAATACCCAAATGGGATATTCAGGATAGTGAATATATTATAAATGAATCGATTCGCCTCAATCATATTTCTGAAGGCATGGCTGTTAATAATTTTAGCTACCCAAAAATTAATAAATGGCTTGCACCCCAAACTCAGAGTGATAGTTTGGTAAAAAGTGATTCTGGTAACTATTATGTATTAGGGCTTGGGCATGCTAATCCTTTAAAAAAGGAAAGCTGGCAAACGAAAACACACTGTTGGCAGTGGCTAAAACTAAGTTTTGGTCAAACGATTTTAATAAAATGTAAGATTGGCGACTTGAAAACTATTAAGATACCAGAGCTTCGCAATAGTGAACCAATGCCTAAAAATGAAAATATCACTGCTACCAAGTTAGCTAAACCAATTGAGCGTGAGATACAAGGTAGCTTCGATTATGAAATTAAAAAAAGCAATGAGTTAGATCTCGATGAAGTTACAACTCTACTAATTAGAGAAGGCTTCGATGAAAAAAGAATAGGGCACTTTCTCATAGAGCTTGCTGATAAAAAAGGTCTTGAGGCATGTATTGCTTATGCAGCAATCATCGGCAAGGCCTTCATCACCAGAAAGAAAAAACAGTAAAATATACTATAAGCCCAAAGGAAACTCTCTGGGCTTAATCATTTCAACCTGTTTTGAATGATTAAATATTTTTTACAAAAAATTAAAGGTAATTACTAATAATTTTTTGCTGAAAATTTTTTAATAGGCTATAAGATTTAAGTTGTTAAGTTATAAACCATCTTATTTAATTTATCTTAATATAGCTGTTTAACAAATGCTAAATTGCGACATGCCTAATATGCTTTTTAAGTTTGATTTAGTGTTGCGAGCTGCCTTGATTGTTTATTGCTATACTTTATAATTAATCGCAATGCAAAAATTAATATACTGTGGTCAGTTGCACCGATTTATTTACAGGCTTATTTTAGATATCGAATGGATTTGAACTGTACTAAACTGCAAGCCTTTTTCCTTTTCCTCCTTCCGCTATATCAGCGTTCATTGCTGCTAAGACTGGCGAGCATTTCTTTCTTCACACGAAACACTGTAGCCCTCCCGCAATCACAAAGTTTTGCGATTTCGTCAGGTGTGTTCTTCTTGGCCTGTAGCATCGCAATAATTTTACTGTGCAGTTCTTTGTTCTTTTGCCTGCCCTTGTACTTTTTAGCCTCTTTAGCAATAGCAATTCCTTCATTACGGCGTGATGCAATCATACCCCGTTCAAATTCTGCGACGGCACCCATCATAGTCAGGATCAGGCGTGATTGTGGGGAATTGTCAAAACTCATTGAGTTTGCAAGAAAGCGAACGACAATTCCACGCTCAATAAGGTTATCAATCATTTCCAACAGATCGCGAGTATTTCGTGCAAGTCTATCAATGGAGTGGACGATAAGTGTGTCACCTTCGCGAAGGTGAGAAAGCAAATTCAACAATTCTCCTCTTTCGCTGGTGGACTTCCCTGATTCCTTCTCTGCAACGATTTTGTCGCACACCGGCTCAAGTATTGCCAATTGACGCTCGAGATTTTGATCCTTTGCTGACACCCTCGCGTATCCAAAAATCATACACCTATCCTCGCTCTTCGTTTGGTATCATTTGAATTAACTGAATGATACAGTCTCATTTGAGTGCCTGCAACATATAAATGATACCATGTGAGACGAGAAGGCCGAGTATCGATAGGGAGTACCCAAAAGAGATTCTTGTTCGTTCTGTTTTTAGGCAATATAGGGTTAGTGGAAAGTTCGGCACTGAGTACACGGTATTTTGTCGGCAGGGGTGAACCTGATCAGGCGGACGAAATTATAAATCAAACGTAAAAAAGCTGGCTGTACTTTTATCTCAGTAAACGATCCCTTTAACTATTTTGTCAAAAATCGAGATGCCAGGGGGTTGATTATTTTTTGCACTAAAGGCGAGTACCTTAGCCACATCATTGAACGCGAGGCCTGTAAAGGATATTAATATAGAAATGCATAGGTTACCTATTTGCTATAAAATCATTCAAGATTGCTACTCCGAGGTTTCTTATGGGTAAAATTTCCGAACGTTTGAGACATGCAAGAATTAGCGAGGGGCATTGCGTCATTTGCGGTTCATATGGTCTATTAAGTAAGGATCATGTTCCACCTCGTTGTGCAACGACTATTCAACCAATGTTTCAGAAAACAGTGTCTGAATATTATTCCTCTGATGAAATAAAACCAATAAATGCCCACGCCGGAGCGACATTTAAAACTATATGCAAGAATTGTAATGGTAACATACTTGGGAGTTTGGATCATGAGATCAAAGCTCCCATCGAGGACTTCATAAATCTAATTAGGCAATATTTAGCTGGTGTTAATTTTTACGGAAACATTATCTCGACGCCTTTCAATGCAGAACCTTTTTTGCGTGCAATGGTGGGTCATCTGCTCGCAGCAACATCCGCAGAAGTATGCAAGAATGCTCTAATTGATAGTGAATACTACACACCATTAAGAAAATTTGTATTAGGAGAAAATAAAAAAATAGAAGATACTCATAATTTCTATTATTGGTTTTATCCTAACAGAACACAGATAACTGCTCAGCAAACTTCTTTTTTTAACAACGGTCATCTATGCCACTGTAGCTGTATGCATTTCTTCCCTATGGCTTTTTTAATTACTTTTAAAGATGAAGGGACATATCCGGCACATGCATCTAAATTAAAAATTAATGACGAAAAGTTATATTTCAATATGACTCAAGGAAATTTGGACTATGTCGCATTTCCATTCACACCACTGAAAGGGAATCAAATGATGCTGATGACAGACACTTTTACTTCAGCAAGTTATCCTCAGAAATAAAGTCCTAAAAGGCCGCTTACGCGACCTTTTTTAACGCAGCATTCATTGAGAGCGATCAAGTATCATGTACGCTGGCTCGCACATGCTACCGCGTTCCTGTAACCAGTAGTAATCAAGATCGGCTACACGCACATTCAACCCAAAATCTACACGGTTTATCTGTAGCCGTAGCCCTACAGTGTCCTTGTACGACAGACCAGATTTAACCTTGTATATGTACTTAACCCCAGTTTCTTCTTCAAATGATTTAAGATAAGGGGTGATTTGCTTCTGAATTTGTTTTAAGCAAACAATTTCATTATTAAATGTAAATGGTTTCTCTATTTTTCCATCAGGTACTGCCGCTATAGAAGACATTGAACAACATAATATCAGTGCTGTAATTGAAGATTTTTTCACTTGTATTTCCTCATTGAAGATTAGTACTTAATACTTCACCAGTATCAGCTTTGTATGTGCAGGAGTACTGTATATTTTTGAACGCACCGAAACCGTTTTGAGCTTGTGCCCGATGCCCATAAAGAGTTACCAATCTTCTGTTTTTATCGTACCAACTAAGAGATGAAAATTTTGGTTCTGTAATCCCATCAGTCCATTTAAACTCGTATTTAGCTGAATCCTCGACAGCTTTCGCACACATATAATCCCCACGTTTATGTTTCGCGATATAGCATTCGGGATTATCAAGGCGTAGGCATTCAGCCTCTTCGTCTTTTGCTTTTTGTTCCTTTTCTGCTGTAAGTAATGCCTCATGAGTGGCCTTTTCTGCCGCCTTAGCTTTCTGTTCTATCAAGTACTTTGAGTAATCAGTAGGATTTGTAATGTTATTTTCGCGAGCGATAGAAAATTCTCTACCGTCTTTAAAGCCGAGCTTTTGTGCTCTGGCATCATCACTTGATGATCTGGCAGCACTTGCCACGAAAGCAAGAACAATGATCAGTACTGGGACCGTATAATTATTAAAAAATTTATAGGGTAAGTACTTAGATCTCAGGGTTTCAAATGCCAGTGCAGCCCAGCTTATCGCAATAAGACCAGCCCCAAGCTGACAAATCCCGGCAATGGAAAGCATCAATACTGACCAGAATCCAGTACCTGCGGCGAAGAAATCTCCTAACTTTTCCAGTGCTGCCAGACAAAGAAATACGCCCCAGATTCCATAAGTGCCTAATTTCATAACTATTTTCACTGCTGCTATCCCTTTTTATATCTTTCAGGCCAAATGTGATGTACTGCCGTACCTATAAAATCAGCAATAATTTTCTCTCCTTTAGGCCAATGCCTTTCAAGAGCGTTATAAAGCGTTCTTTCATGTAAGCCGTTGTCTCTGGAAAGTTGTGCCAGTGTTCCTCCTCGCTTCTTGATAGCTGCCAAAATATCAGCTCTGTGCCAGTTCTCAGTGCTGGCATTCTGATCCTTTATCTGCGATCCTGATCGATTGTGAATACTCATAATGACCACTCATTACTAACATTGAGAATATGATTGATCATTAAAAGGAATTCGTCAAATAAAAATAAGGAACAAAGTTCCTTTTAATGTGGTGGGTTGTGCATGGCTGGAAAAAAAGAAAGCATTGAGCAGTTCAGTGAAAGGCTAAAATCAATAGTACCTTCTGGTACAGGACGAGATTTCGCCAAAAAGGCAGGCATAGGGTACAGTACAGTACATAACTATCTTCAGGCTGTTTCAAGCCCAACGTTAGAAAATCTTGTTCTACTGGCTAAGGCTGGAGACGTGTCGGTTGAATGGCTGGCGACGGGAAAAGAGTTTTCAAAAACGGCAAGCACAGACCAAGTCGAAAAACTGTTAAAAATTCCTTTTATTGATGGCAATGATTTCCTTTTACTGGACTCGAATGCTTTCCCCGATTTGTGGGATAAAAGGGCAAACCTTGCAGCCCTTCGCGTTCAGACTGATGTAATGGAGCCAACATTCATGGTAGATAGCGTCTTGCTTATAAACCAGAACCAAAAGCAGCTACGGGATGGTAAAGTGGTAGTACTCCACAAAGAAGGAAACTACCTGTACAAACGAGTCCAAGTGGTGCCAGATGGATACAATTTAAGCAGTGATAACACCAAATACAGTTCGATAATCGTCAATCAGGATTCACTATCTTCCTTTAATGTGCTGGGAGAAGTACTGGTAGTACTTAATCGACTGTAATTTAACGCTCTCGGTGCATTTCTGAGGCGTTTTCTGACAGATTAGATACATGAGTACTGTTTTTAGCTACTTCCACTTCAGGGGGCTCCTGTGCGTTTTGTCTGAAGCACCATCATGAAAGGCGATTAATCGAATCGGGGTCGCTTCGCTCGGGTCAGTACTGACAAGGCACATTGCACTTACCAATTCACTTTAGGTACTTCACTTGCTGTACTAACAACTATCGAGCAAAGCGAGAAGTAACGCCTTGCGTCTTTTCGAGTACCGCGAGAAAATCGCAACGTTACGATCTAATATTTGGTTTTTAAGAGGCTGACGAGCGAAGCGAAGTTAGTCTCTTCAGAGGCTGAATATTAGTAAGACATTATTTTTTGAATTAACGGGGTATCGGTTAATATTAATATAAGGTCGCAAGATAGTGGTTGGCATATTATTCCTTAATGAAATCAATGAAATAGCACCTTTGCATGGTGTTTTTTTGTCGTGTCTGTACTCATCTTGCGAAGTAAGGCTATATTTCTGCAAAGCAATTATTTCGTAGAAGCATCAATCATATGCTGAAGTACTGCAATAATTTCCTGTGCTGATGCCCCGTTATCATATATCTTATCAATTTCGTACTTATCGACTGGCGTCAAGTAATAGTGTCCATCCTGAGCTGCCTTAAACAGTCTTACGCCTTTCTTATGTGCTGTGACCAATGCTACAGATAACTGTTTAATGATTGTAAGAAACTTACGTACAGTATTAATAGTTGGCAGTGAATCCTCTTTGTACATAGCTGAATAGTAATCTAACCAGTACTTAATAGTGTTTTTATTCACTTCAAAAATATTAAAAAGCACATAATATACTTTCTTGTGCGGATATCCATTCTTACCAGAACACTTAGTAATAATATCGTTAACAATTTTTTTTCCATTTAACGTAAGATCATTGTAATTACTAAAGTTACCAGCTATATTTTTAAATTCAGTATTGTCAAAATTTTGTGTTTTTCCTGCCATAAATAATCCTCTTATAACAAACAATTCAAATGAAAGATGGTTTTCTATTAATTAGTAGATATGATAAAAATTTATAATATATGTCTTGTTCTTTTATTGCCATCAGCTATTTCTTTTGCCTTCTTAACTTGCAATTCATTAGTTAATGGCATTATTGCTATTTTCAAAAGCATTAGAGTCGAAAAATTCTGATGCTTTATTATTAAAGCTTAAATATTGTCACCCCAGCTTGAATGTGTCATCCTTCAGTAATTAATGTACTGTTTGCTATTGATGACGCTATATTGCATTGTCAGGCAGCATATTTGATTTAGGATAGAATCTTTAATCGTATCAAAAATTTTCTCCATTAGTACTATTATTAATTATTTCGCATAAAATATATGTTTTTCCTGAGCCATACTCAGTAGATACATAATTAAATTTGGTAAAAATAGATATAGGATTAATCATTTGTATACACTCTATATTGATAACTTTAGAAAGACCGACTCATGCGAGTGAGTCGGCTTTTTTTTTGGGGCGATTAGTTGTTTAACTGGGGGCTGTGTAAATGCTTAATTTTTATTTTTTGGTACCAGTTTTTGTATTTCGTAAGTTTGTTATTCCTTAGCTTCTCTATGTATCCTTTTGGTAATCGCACTTTTAATATGTTACATATTCGTGCTGAGGTCATATCGCTACATAGAATGTTTTCATATTGATCAAAAGTAAATGATATTTCTGATACAATTGTTTTTTTACGAACTGATTTATTAAGCGTCTTTCTATTGGTACGTATTTCCCTTTTCTTCAATTGTTATTCTCCATGATTTTTTCTTTTGCTAATATATTGTTGTAGCCATTTTGTTGCAACAATGTTCATATCTGGTGGGGAATTGTTGAAGTACATCATTTCATCATATTCTTCTTCCAGTCTTTTTATATTAGATAATATTTCATTTTCTAAATTATCTTTTACTTTCATTTTAATACCTATGTGTATAAGATTTGGTTTTCAGATTTTAGTATAGGTCACAAAAAAATCTTGTTTCATGAGGAAATAACAGTTAATTACTGTCTCTACAGATTATTTCTATTGAAGGTAATTACATAGCGGTAAGTAATGAATAAAGTAGGGCATCTACTTTATTTTTCTAAACATGATTCAAAACTTCATTTGGCGATAATAATGATTAATTCTGTCCATAGTTTCTAACTATAACCGTTTTACATGGGTGAAGAATAATCAAGGTTTTTGTTTTCCTGTGGGGTACAAAATGGGGTACAGGCTGGGGTACAATGCTCAATCGTGAGATTCGTAAAAACAACCTTACACAAACAGGTAAACTTACATAACTCACTAATTAATAAAGAAATGTAATCTACACGACTCGGGGTGCCCTTCTTTGTGAAGGCTGAGAAATACCCGTAATACCTGATCTGGATAATGCCAGCGTAGGGAAGTCTGATGCCTGACCGCATTCGCCTTCTTGTCCGCCGGTTGGGAGCTACGATGATACAGCCATCTCAACACCTGTCTGCCGCGCAGTTCGCGCCCCTCCTGCACACCTTTCGCCGTCAGTCACCGCTGGTGCACTGCATGACGAATGACGTGGTGCAGAATTTTACCGCCAATGTCCTGCTGGCACTCAATGCGTCACCCGCGATGGTGATCGACGCTGACGAAGCGGCACAGTTCAGCGGCTTTGCGGATGCCCTGCTGATTAACGTCGGGACGCTGACGCGCGAGCGTCAGCAGGCGATGCAGACAGCGGTTAGCGCGGCGCGGGAGGCGGGCACGCCATGGACGCTCGATCCGGTCGCTGTCGGTGCCCTGACGCTGCGCAGCGACTTCTGCCAGCAATTATTAAGTCAGCAACCGGCGGTGATACGCGGCAATGCGTCAGAAATTCTGGCGCTGGCGCAGCAGGCCAGTGGCGGACGCGGCGTGGATACGCTGCACCCGGCAGATGCGGCGCTCGACGCGGCGCGGCAGCTGGCGAAAGAGTGGAACACGCGGGTCATCGTCACCGGTGAAGTGGACTACGCAACCGATGGTCAGCGCACTTTTGCCATTCGTGGCGGCTCTCCCATGCTGACGCGGGTTGTGGGAACCGGCTGTGCGCTCTCGGCGGTGGTGGCCGGGTTCAGCGCACTGCCCGGCGATAGCCTGCTGAATATCGCCGCGGCCTGTCAGGTGATGGCGACAGCCGGTGAAAAGGCAGCGGGGCAGGCGAATGGGCCCGGCAGCTTTGCCATGGCGTTTCTGGATGCACTCTGGACCCTGGAGGGCGATCATGAAACGCATTAATGCCCTGACCATTGCCGGCACCGATCCCAGTGGTGGCGCAGGGATCCAGGCCGATCTGAAAACGTTCTCGGCGCTGGGCGCTTACGGCACCAGCGTCATCACTGCGCTGGTCGCACAAAATACGCAGGGCGTGCAGGCTGTCTATCGCATCGAACCGGACTTTGTCGCCGCCCAGCTCGATTCTGTGCTGAATGACGTGCGTATCGACAGCGCGAAAATCGGCATGCTGTCAGAAACGGCTATCGTGGAGCAGGTGGCGGCGCGGCTAAAGCAGGCGGCGATCCCTTTTGTGGTACTGGATACCGTGATGGTGGCGAAAAGTGGTGATGCGCTGCTCTCACCGGACGCCGTCGCCAGCGTTCGTGAGCGGTTGCTGCCGCAGGTTTCGCTGATCACTCCGAACCTGCCAGAGGCGGCGGCCCTGCTGGGTTGCGCCATTGCCACCAATGAGACGGAGATGCGCGAACAGGGGCGGGCGTTGCTGGCGCTGGGTTGTCAGGCCGTGCTGATGAAAGGAGGGCATCTTACAGCGGCGGAGAGTCCCGACTGGCTGATTACGCCATCGGCAGAGCAGCGGTTCAGCACACCGCGTGTAGAGACCCGTCATACGCACGGCACCGGCTGCACGCTGTCGGCGGCACTGGCCGCATTGCGTCCGCGTCATGGCGGATGGGAGACGACGATTGAGGAAGCGAAAAAGTGGCTGCAGCAGGCGCTGATGGCGGCGGATTCGCTGAAGGTCGGGAAGGGCATCGGGCCGGTTCACCATTTTCATCAATGGTGGTAAGAGAGAATGCCCGTTTCGCCCTAATAATCAGGCGAGGCGGGCACCCCGCAGGCGGGATTCAGGGGGCTTCAAACCAGGCGCTGTTGCGCTCAGCAATCGGGGTGATGGAGAAGATCATCTCCTGCAGGTGATGACGCATGGCCGCTTCGGCGGCATCGGCATCGTGCTGTTTCAGCGCGGCATAAATCTCTTCATGCTGCTCAATGACCTTTTCCGGCGGTGAGACTTCACTCAGCGTCAGGAAGCGCACCCGATCCATCGTCGCTTTGATATTCTCAACCGTCTCCCAGGCCAGCTTGCAGTCAATGCTTTCCGCGATCAGACGATGAAACTCATCGTCAAGCGTGAGGAACGCCTGGCTGTCATGCCGCTCCGCCGCCATCCGCTGCAGTTGCAGATTGTGCTCCAGCGTCATCAGCGCCGAATCACTAATCTCCAGCGCGGCACGACGAACCACCGACACTTCCACCGCCTCACGGATAAAGCGGCCATCCGCGACACGCTTAGCGGAGATTTTACGCACGAACGTGCCGCGCTGCGGCAATACCTGCACCAGTCCGGCTTCCGCCAGCTTGATAAACGCTTCGCGCACCGGCTGACGCGAGACGCTGAAGCGTGCGGAGACCTCTTTTTCAGAGAGCAGCGAACCTGGCTGAATCGCGCAGGTGACAATATCTTTGCGCAGATAACGGTAAATCTGCTGATTGACCGGTTCGCTGGTGGTAATGGTATAGGCGCTCGACATGCAGCAATATCCCTATTACGGCTGGCAGATGCCAGCGCGTTGGCAAAGTGTCAGTCTAATCAGCACGCTGCGTCTGCGCCAGCGCTTTATTGTTCCGCCTTCAGCCGCGATTCAGGCACTGATGCACAGTGGCACGCGCGCCCTGGGTGGTCAGTTGCTGATACCAGGCCGTCAGTCGGGCGACTACGTCATCGTTCTGCAGCAAATCATCGCCAAACACTTCGCGGAGGGCGAGCAGCGCCCGCACGCGCGCTTCACCCTCTTCGCTGGCGGCAACGCACTCCGCCAGTTTTTTCTGCATCGGATCACGGATCTCAATCGGCTGGCCCTGTTCATCAACGCCGCCCACATAGCGCATCCAGCCCGCGACGCCGAGCAGCAGCAGGTCGCAGCGGCTGCCACGCTGCAGGTGCCAGCGCAGACTGTCGAGCAGGCGCTGCGGCAGTTTTTGTGTGCCGTCAGTGGCGATCTGCCCTGTGCGATGTTTAATCGCACGGTTTTCATAGCGGGCGATCAGCGAATCGGCATAGGCATTCAGATCCACGCCCTGGGTGCGCAGCGTCGGGGCCTGTTCATCAATCATCAGTGAACGGGCGGCGGCGCGGAAATGGGGATCGGCCACACAGTCGCTGATGTACTCATACCCCGCCAGAAAGCCGAGGTAGGCCAGGAAAGAGTGGCTGCCATTCAGCATGCGCAGTTTCATCTCTTCATAGGGCAGTACATCACTGACCAGTTCCGCACCCGCTTTCTCCCACGCCGGGCGGCCATTGACGAAGTTATCTTCAATCACCCACTGAAAGAAGGGTTCCGCTTCAATGGCGACCGGGTCTTCACATCCCAGACGCTTGTGCAGCGCGGCCAGTGCGGTGTCGGTCATAGCCGGAACGATGCGGTCCACCATGGTGGAGGGGAAGGTGATGTGCTGCTGAATGTACTCTGCCAGCGCAGGATCCTGACGCTCCGCCAGCTGGGTCACAACATTGCGGGTCACATGCCCATTCTCCGGCATGTTGTCGCAGGACATTACGGTGAAGGGCGGTAATCCCTGCTCGCGGCGACGGCGGATCGCCGCCAGAATGACACCGGGCACCGTGCGGGGAATCTGAGGATGCTGCAGGTCATGGACGATATCAGGATGATCGCTGTTTAAATTGCCGCTGGCGGGCAGATGGCAGTAACCCTTTTCGGTCACGGTCATAGAGACGATGGCGATCTCCGGCTGGCTCATGGCGTTGATCACAGCTTCAATACCGTCTTTGTCGCCCTTCAGGGCGCGGGTGATGACGCCGATCACTCGGGTCTGCTGAGAACCATCCGCCAGCTCAGTGAGGGTGTAGAGCAGGTCCTGCTGGCGCAGCGCCGTAATCAGTCCGGTGCTGTTCATGAGATTGACCTCACAGTAGCCCCAGTCGCTGCCCTGTTCTTCGGCCAGCCTGTCGCTGCACATCGCCTGATGTGCGCGGTGAAAGGCACCAAAACCGATGTGTACCATGCGGGTCTTCAGTTTGCTGCGGTCGTAGGAGGGGCGTTTAACCTCAGCAGGCAGGCGATCAATCTGTAACATAATCCGTCCTTTTGAAAAGCGGGGCGCTCAGCGCCCCAGTCAGCGTTCTGTTAGCGGAACAACACTCAGACCGAAACCGGTTTGTCCTGGGTTTTCGGACTGCGAATCACAAACAAGACCAGGAAGGCGCCCAGCGCGGCGACACAACCGGCCAGCACGAAGGCGCTGTCGAATTTGCCGGTGTGCTGAACAATAAAGCCGGTGACAATCGGCCCGATGATGCCGGAGAGGCTGCCTGTCAGATGGATGAAGCCGCTGATGCTGCCGATGCGACTCTTATGTACCACATCCTGAATGATGGCCCAGTAGATCGCGCCGGTGATGTAGAGAAAGAAAATCGATACCGACATCATAATCACGGCAGGCACGACCTCTTTTATCGTACCCGCCAGCGCCACGCAAATTGCCGCGGCCAGCAGTGAGACCACCAGCACAATTTTGCGTGACAACAACAGCTTGCCGGTGATGTTAAAGATTTTATCGGAGATCCAGCCGCCCAGCGCCAGGCCGACAAAACCGACAATCCACGGGATCATGGTAGTAATACTCATCGATTTAATATCCAGGCCGTGTGCCTGCACCAGATAGGCCGGAAACCAGCTCAGGAAGAAGAACAGGATGTAGTTGTAACAGAAGAAGGCAAACGCCGTGACCAGGATAATCGGCTGGCGCAGGTAGTAACCAAACGGATGGGCCGTTTCTGACAGGTCAACCTCATCGTTCGGGCTGGTCGCCTTAAGGCGTTCGATCAGCAGCCGCTCTTCTTCAGTGACGCGCTTGCTCTTCGCCGGATTGTCCGCCGCGAAGAAGAGCCAGAATGTCATCCAGACCAGCCCGATGCAGCAGACAATCACAAACGCCGGACGCCAGCCGTAAGCCAGTGCCAGATAGCCAATAATCGGACCGGCGACGGCACCGCCCAGTGGCGACCCGGCACTCAGTAAGCCCATGGCCGTCGCGGCCTGTTTTTTCGGGAACCAGCCGTTAATCGCTTTGTTAGCCGAGGAGCAGATGGGACCTTCTGCCATGCCGAACAGCACGCGCAGGATCAGCAGCGACCAGAAGCCGGTGGCCAGCGCGGTCATACCGCAGAAGATGGACCACGCGGCCACCGCCACGGCCAGCACAATCTTAGGGCCAAAGCGGTCAGTGGCGAGGCCGCCGACAAAGTTGAACAGGGCATAGCCAAAGAAAAAGCTGCCGAAAATCATGCCGAACTGCTCTGCATTGATCGCCAGATCTTTCTCAACCAGCGGAACCGTCAGGGAGAGCGCGACACGATCGAGGTAATTGATCATGTAAACCAGAAACAGCAGTAAAACGAGGGTCCAGCGCAGATTCTTGAACATACAAACTCCGTGATCTGTTTTCTCTTTATAAGTGTGCCCGCGCGAACGCCGGCTCAGGACACCTGGTGTTCCGCAACGCATTACCCCATCTGCAGGATCACTTTGCAGCAGGTGCGCGGATCTTTTTCAAACAGGGTCATCGCGCGCTCAATCTCCTGCAGGGGGAAGGTGTGTGTGACCAGTTTTTCCGGCTGGATTAACCCTTTTTCTATCCAGTCGATCACCTGCGGAAAGCGGTTGCTGTTCAGACGTGAGGTAAACAGCGACAGCTCTTTACTGGTCAGGCTTTGCTGGGTCAGGCTGCAGGGTTCACCGGAGAAGCCGAGCAGGCCGATACGTGCCGCCGGTGAGGCGAGCGCGACGGCTTCCGCCAGAATGGCGGGATGGCAGGCCGCATCAATAATCAGCGTGGGCTGCACGCCCTCCAGCTGCGCTGCCAGCGGGATCGCGCTGTTGTCGAACAGCTGGTCGGCACCACTTTGTTCAGCCAGCGCCAGCCGTTCCGGCAGCCGATCCACCACCATCACCTTTTTCACCTTATAGACGCCTTTCAGCACCTGAATCGCGGTCAGTCCCATCGGGCCAGCACCATAAATCAGCGCCACGTCGTCCGGCTGCGGCCTGAGAAAGGCCGTGATATTGGCCGCGATGGTAAACGGCTCGATCAGACTGGCAAGCTGGTCAGGAAGGGTATCCGGCAGTCGCCAGGCATTTTTTGCCGGTGTCAGCGCATAGTCACTGAAACCGCCGTCACGATGCACGCCCGTCACCTGCAGCGTGCTGCAGACGTTGGGGCGCCCCACCGAGCAGGGGTAGCAGCTGCCACAGCTCACCACCGGATCGACGGCAACGCGTTCACCCAGACGGACACGATCGACGCCGTCACCGACCGCCTCGATCACGCCGCAAAATTCGTGACCAATCACCCGCGGGTATTTCGCGAACGGATTATGGCCATGCCAGATATGCACATCAGAGCCGCAGATGCTGGCATAGGCCACCTTCACCCGGACTTCCCCTGGCGCAGGCTGCGGCAGGGGACGTTCAGCGACGACCAGCCTGCCCGGTTCTTCAATCACAACGCTTTTCATAACGGTCTCCTTACCAGTTCCAGAGGGTGCCATCTTCAAGACGGGCGACCGGCAGATAGGCGGGTTCATAGGGATATTTCGCCGCCAGTTTTTCATTGAAGTCGATGCCGAGGCCCGGCTTGTCGCCAGGATGCATATAGCCCTGGTCAAAGGTCCAGCTGGCGTCAAACAGCGCCATCATCTGCTCAGAGAAGCCCATATACTCCTGTACGCCGAAATTGGGCACCCAGAGGTCGAAGTGTAGCGCCGCCGCCATGCAGATCGGGGAGAGGTCAGAGGGGCCGTGTGAGCCGGTGCGCACCTGATAGAGCGATGCAAAATCAGCGATGCGTCGCATGCCCGTAATGCCGCCCGCGTGGGTAATGGTCGTGCGGATATAGTCGATCAGCTGCTCTTCAATCAGCTGCTTACAATCCCAGATGCTGTTGAACACTTCGCCCACCGCAATCGGTGTGACGGTGTGCTGGCGAATCAGGCGGAAGCATGCCTGATTCTCAGCCGGCGTCGGATCTTCCATCCAGAACAGACGATAATCTTCCACGCTTTTGCCAAAACGCGCCGCTTCAATCGGCGTCAGACGGTGGTGCATGTCATGCAGCAGATGCTCATCGAAACCGAACTTATCGCGGATTGCCGCAAACAGTTTCGGGGTGAAATCGAGGTATTTTTCCGTTGACCAGAGCTGCTCTTCCGGCCAGTTACCTTTGGTCGCCGGTTCATAGGCCAGACCTTTCCCTTTCGCCATGCCGTAGGTGGTCTTCATGCCCGGAACGCCGCACTGCGCGCGAATCGCCTTAAAGCCCAGCTCTTTGTGCTTCGCGTAGTCATCCATCACTTCATCGATGGAGTGACCGGTGGTGTGGCAATAGACCATCACGCCCGTGCGGGAGGCGCCGCCCAGCAGCTGATAAACCGGCATGTTGGCCGCTTTGCCTTTGATATCCCACAGCGCCATATCGACCGCCGAGATCGCAGACATGGTGACCGGGCCACGACGCCAGTAAGCCCCTTTGTAGAAGTATTGCCAGATGTCTTCGATCTGATGCGCATCGCGGCCGATCAGCTGCGGGCAGACGTGATCTTTCAGGTAGGAGGCGACCGGCAGTTCCCGGCCATTGAGGGTCGCATCACCGATACCGGTCAGACCCTGATCGGTGGTGATTTTGACGGTGACAAAGTTTCTGCCTGCGCAGGTTACAAATACTTCTGCCTTTACAATCTTCATCCTGTTTGCCTTGAGTCAGCCTTTGATGATGAAAACGTACGCGCATTAATACTACCATACAAGTTAAAGAGGCAGAGTTGTGAAGCCTGTCACATGCGGTTTTTATTGCCAGAAAAGCGTGTGAAAACAGGGGGGTATGTTAACAAAGGCAACATCAGGAGGAGAGGGAGAAACAAAAAGGGGGCGCTGCCCCCTCAGCATCAGGAGAGTAAGGCACACTGCGGAGGCAGACGGCAGCTCAGCGCGCCTGCCATAACCTCAATCACAAATTCGCGTCCGGAGAGCGGTTCACCATCCAGGTTAAAGGTCATCTCATGAGGCGATCGGATCGTCAGTGATTCCAGCTGCGTGGTGACGATGCCGGGATTGTCATCATCGCCGGTAAGAGAATGGAACAGGGTCGGCAGCAGCTCCTGCGCGGTGACGATGCTGACATCAAGCCGCCCGTCGTCAATCAGGGCAGAGGGACACAGTCGCTGTCCGCCGCCTGCCTGACGCCCGTTTCCGATGCCGATCACCAGCGCATCACCCTGCCAGACAAAATCGGGACCGCTGATCTCACAGGTGTCGGGTTTCAGCGTGTCCATGCGCATCAGGCCGTGAATAAAGTAGGAGACACCCCCCAGCGCCGATTTCAGCTTTTCCGGGGTTTCTGTGGTGATCCGGGTGCCGAAGCCGCCAGTCGCCATGTTAATGAAGTAGTGACTCTGGTTGACCCGGGCCAGATCGATGGCACTCGCTTTGCCCTGAATCGCCAGCCGCAGTGCCGGCTCCATCTCTTCCGGGATGCCGACGCTGGTGGCAAAGTCGTTGGCGGTGCCCAGCGGCAGAATGCCCAGCACCGGGCGATGTTCCGCTTCCGAAGCCGCCAGCGCCGTCGCAACTTCGTTGATGGTGCCATCGCCGCCACCGGCAACGACGGTAACAGCCCGCAGCGTAATCGCCTCTTTGACATAGCGATCGCCGTCGCCTTTCTCAAAGGTGACGCGCACCGCAATCTCAAAGCCTTCTTCCCGCAGGGTCGTGATAGCATCGCGCAGATCGTCATTACCGGCGCCTTTCCCATTCAGGATGAGCAGCGTAAGCGGTTTATTGTCCATTGTGCGTTCCTTGATGATCTACAGAGTAGGAGGGGGAAGGTATAACACAGCTTCCAGCACCAGATTATTGGCGAAAGCATGAAAAAAGAAAACCCGCACGGGGGAGCCGGGCGGGTAAATGAGGTGGTTCCTGGTAAATCTGCCGTTTGTTGTTACTCGTTAGCAGCAGGCGGGACTATAAAGCAGCCCGGCGCAGGGGTCTGTGATCCTGTTCTGATTTCATCAATTTGTTTCCGTTGGTAAACGATTATGAGGCGCCCGGGTATCTTCGCCGTGATCGAAGTTACGGAGCAGCAGCGCAAAGTGCAGATCCACCGCCTCAGGCACCCGCAGCCAGACGCGATGACCGTCGCCCGGTGCTACGTCGGTCGGTTCGCCACGGCTGTCCTGCAGCGCATCGAGCTGGCACTGCAGGTTGCCGTCGGGCGTCATGATCTCCACGCTGTCGTGCAGCATGAACTTATTTTTTACCGCCACTTCGGCCCATTCGCCCCGGCGTTCGCCGGTAAACTCGCCCACAAACTGCTGACGATCGGAGACGGAAAAGCCCTGCTCATAGTTCTGGTAGCTGTCGTGAGTGTGACGACGCAGAAAGCCTTCGGTATAGCCGCGATGTGCCAGACCCTCCAGGGTGAGCAGCAGTGACGCATCAAAGGGTTTTCCCGCGGCGGCATCGTCAATCGCGCGGCGATACACCTGGGCGGTGCGCGCGCAGTAGTAGTAGGACTTGGTGCGCCCCTCAATCTTCAGCGAATGGACGCCCATCTCGCTGAGCCGCTCCACATGTGCCACCGCACGCAGATCCCGCGAGTTCATGATATAGGTGCCGTGCTCATCTTCGAACGCGCTCATCACTTCGCCGGGTTTCATCTTCTCTTCCAGCAGGAACACCTTGTCGGTCGGCTGACCGATGCCCAGCGCTGGCGTCACCTCCTGCACCGTCACCGGCTGGTGGATGCCGACAATGTTGCCCACCTCATCCTGCTGGCCTTCGGCCACTTTGTATTCCCAGCGGCAGGCGTTGGTGCAGGTGCCCTGGTTCGGATCGCGTTTGTTCATATAGCCGGAGAGCAGGCAGCGGCCGGAATAGGCCATACAGAGCGCACCATGAACAAAGACTTCCAGCTCCATCTCCGGCACCTGCTGACGGATTTCGGCGATCTCCTCCAGCGACAGCTCGCGCGACAGAATCACCCGGCTCAGCCCCATCTGCTGCCAGAACTTCACCGTGGCCCAGTTGACCGCATTGGCCTGCACCGAGAGGTGGATCGGCATCGCCGGGAAGGCCTCACGCACCAGCATAATCAGACCCGGATCGGACATAATCAGCGCATCAGGCTGCATCGCCACCACCGGCGTTAAGTCACGAATAAAGGTTTTCAGCTTGGCGTTGTGCGGCGCGATGTTGACCACCACGTAGAATTTTTTGCCCAGCGCGTGCGCTTCGTTGATGCCCAGCGCGAGATTTTCGTGGGTAAATTCATTATTACGCACCCGCAGGCTGTAGCGCGGCTGACCGGCATAGACGGCATCGGCACCATAGGCGAAGGCGTAACGCATGTTTTTCAGCGTCCCGGCGGGGGAGAGCAGTTCAGGTTTCATGGGATTCTCACTGATGTCAGGTCAGTATGCCGCCAGAGGCGGCAGAGGCAGGGCCGTGAAGCCCTGCAAAAGGTGCGGAATTGTAGGCAGTGAGAAAAGGGAAGTAAATTGATCGGGATCAAACTAGATCAAATGACAGGCATCCGCTTCCCAGCGATAGCCCATGCCGTAGACGGCACGGATAAAGGGTTGCTCGCTGTCGAGATTCTCCAGCTTGCGCCGCAGATTCTTGATATGGCTGTCGATGGTGCGATCGGTTACCACGCGGTAATCATCATAGAGATGGTTGAGCAGTTGCTCGCGCGAAAAGACCTTGCCCGGTTCCAGCGACAGGGTTTTCAGCAGACGAAACTCGGCCGGGGTTAAATCGAGCGGCTTATCACGCCAGCTGGCCGAGAAGCGGCTCTCATCGACTCTGAGCAGCGAACTGCTCTGCGGCTCTTCCGCCGAACGTTTTACCCGGCGCAGAATGGTCTTAACCCGGGCGACAACTTCCCGCGGGCTGAAGGGTTTGCAGATATAGTCATCGGCACCCAGCTCCAGCCCCAGCAGCCGATCAATCTCCTCGGTGCGGGCGGTGACCATAATAATCGGCAGTTCCGAATGACGGCGGATTTCCCGGCACAGCGTTAAACCATCGGTGCCGGGCAGCATCAGGTCCAGCAGCATCAGGTCGGGTGGGGTCTGGCGCACATAATCCAGCACGCCGTTGCCGTCGGCGATGTGATGGGTGCGGTAATTGGAGGCGTGCAGATAGTCGATCATCAGCTGCGCCAGTTTGGGCTCATCTTCGACCACCAGAATCAGCGGGTCGTGGTTTTCCAGGCTCATAAGCGTCTACGCAAGGGGAACATAGCGCAAGTGTAGCGCGATTTTCAGTCCACCTAAATCAGAGTGCGACGCAGAGATATCACCGCCGTGCGCGTCTGCAATGTTCTTACAGATGGCGAGGCCAAGTCCCGAACCGCCGCTGGCCCGATTACGGGAGCCTTCGGTGCGGAAGAAGCGTTCAAAAATCTGCGCCTGATGTTCCCGATCCACGCCCGGCGCGCTGTCATCAAACTCTACCCGCCAGTGCGGAGCCTGATACTTCAGGGTCACCTCAACCCGGCCACCGCTGTCGGTGTAGCGCAGGCTGTTCTCCAGCAGGTTAGTGAAGAGCTGCATCAGGCGATCGGGATCGCCGAAGAAGGGAGCATCATCGGGCAGGTTCAGCTTTAACGTCAGGCCATGCGCGCGGTAGCGTTCGGCAAAGCTGCCCGCCGTGACTTCCAGCAGCTGCACCAGGTCAGTCGCCTGTTTGCGGTAAGCCAGGGCACCCTCATCCGACAGCGACAGCTGATGCAGGTCATCCACCAGCTTGGTCAGCACCACCACTTCACTCTGCAGCGAAGCGATCGCTTCCGGCGTCAGTTTGCGCACGCCATCCTGCATCGCTTCCAGTTCACCGCGCAGAATGGCCAGCGGCGTGCGTAACTCATGGGAGATATCCGCCATAAAGGCGCGGCGCATGCTTTCGTTTTTCTCCAGCGAGCTGGCGAGAAGGTTAAAGTCACCGGCCAGCTGGCCCAGTTCGTCCCGGCTGCTGACTTCGACGCGGGTGGCAAAGTTGCCCGCGGCCAGATGATGGGTGCCGTCGACCAGCCGTTTGACCGGGGCCAGCAGCCCGCGCGCCATCAGCCAGGTGGCCAGCGCCGCCAGCAGCGTCGAGAGGCCAACGATAATCCAGCTGGTGCGGCGCTGCTGCTGATCGAAGTTAATGTCGGTGCTGCGCGTCAGCCGCTCCGGCGGTGAGCCGATAACCCAGCCGACCACCTTACCGTTGCTGGTGGTGATATTGCGTCGCGTGCCCTCAGGCGGCACCGGCGTGGGCGGCCCGACCAGCACCCTGTACTGCTGGTCGAGGATCCAGAACTGGGTGCGCCAGCCATGCGGCGGCAGCTGACTGTTGCCCGGATTCTGCTCCAGCGAACGCAGCATGGTGAACACCAGGCGGTCGTTGTGGCGCAGAAAATCCCAGTTGCCGTGCTGCTCATACTGATCGGCCAGCGCATCGCCGAGCAGGCTCAGGCGCTGCTGATTGCCGCGCTTGATATAGTCGACGAAGCCATGCTCAAAGCTGAGGCGGACTCCCCAGTGCATGGTAATCAGTACCAGCATGCAGGTGGCGAAAATCGCCATAAACAGTTTGGCCCCGATACCCTGGCGCAGGTTAACTCTCATTGTTTTCTCCGGCGTCGCAAATCGACGTTGCTGCTCACCTGCGGCGGAACGCGCCAGAAGATCAGCGCGGGCAGGATAATAATCAGTGACATGCACAGGTAGGTGTAAATAAACATCTGATGTTCTGCTGCGCTGTTGGCTGCGCCCTCTTGGGCAAAGGCGCCCAGCAGCAGCCCGGCGACGGTGACGCCAATACTCATCGACAGCTGCATAATCATCGACAGCAGGCTGTTTCCGCTCGACGCCAGCGTGTCCGGCAGCTCTTTCAGCGTCAGCGTGTTCATCGAGGAGAAGCGAATGGCGTTGACCATGCCCTGCAGAAACAGCACCAGCGGCAGCAGCCAGACCCAGCCCAGGATCGCCACCAGCGGAAACAGCAGCACCACCAGCGCCAGCGCCACGGTCGACATCACCAGCACGTTGCGATAGCCATAGCGATTAACGATGCGCACCACAATACGCTTCATCCCCATGTTGCCCAGAACCATCGGGATCATCATCAGACCGGCGTGGAACGGGCTGTAGCCCATGCCGAGCTGCAGGAAGATGGGCGTCATAAAGGGCAGCATGCCGCTGCCGATACGGCCGGTAAAACTGCCCAGCAGGCCGATAGCGTAGAGGCGGTTATCAAACAGCTTCAGGCTGAACAGCGCGTTATCATTGCCGCGCGCGTGCATCAGGTAGAACAGCAGCGAGAACAGGCCCGCGAGGATCATCGCACCCAGCAGCAGGGCGGAGCCGCCGCTGCTGCGCTGACCGTCCAGCGCCAGCGTCAGGGTCGCCATACCGGCGGCCAGCAGAAAAAAACCGGCAAAATCGAAGCGGCGGGTCTGCATGCTGTAGTTGGGCATCAGCATCAGGGTGGCAATCGCGCCGGCGATGCCGACCGGGATGTTGATCAGGAAGATCCAGTGCCAGCTGGCGTATTCGACCAGCACCCCGCCCAGCGCCGGGCCCAGCAGCGGGCCAATCTGGCCGGGCAGGGTGACAAAGGTCATGGCGGCCATATACTGCTCACGCGGAACGATTTTCATCACCGTCAGTCGCCCCACCGGCACCATCATGGCACCACCAATCCCCTGAACCACCCGCGCCAGCACCAGCTGATCCAGCGTGCCGGAGAGGGCACACAGCAGCGATCCCAGGCTGAACAGCAGGATCGCGCTGAAGAAGATGTTGCGCACGCCAAAGCGATCCGCCAGCCAGCCGCTGACCGGCAGCATCACCGCCACGGTGAGGACGTAATAGACGATCACCGCATGCATGTGCAGCGGGCTGACGCCCAGATCGTGCGCCATCGCCGGAATAGCCGTATTCACGATGGTGGTGTCCAGCGTCTGCATAAAAAAGCCGATGGCGACAATCCACAACTGCCAGCGGACGTTGGTGCTTTGCGTACTCATCCCTTCCCCCGATTCAGCCGATCTGCCCGGTGGCCTGCCGCAGCCTCAGGCGTTATGTCTGCGGTGCGGCTGACCGCGACCGCTTTCTGCGCCGCAGCTTATCCATCATCAGGTAGATCACCGGCGTGGTGTAGAGCGTCAGTAACTGACTCATCACCAGACCCCCTGCAATGGTAATCCCCAGCGGCTGACGCAGTTCCGCCCCGTCGCCACTGGATAACACCAGCGGCAGCGCGCCAAACAGCGCCGCCAGTGTGGTCATCATGATCGGCCGGAAGCGCAGCAGACACGCCTGGAAAATGGCATCCCGTGCGCTGAGCTGGCCGTTGCGCTCAGCTTCCAGCGCAAAATCGACCATCATGATGGCGTTCTTTTTCACGATACCGATCAGCAGCAGGATACCAATCAGGGCAATCAGGCTGAAGGGCGTATCAAACAGTTCCAGCGCCAGCAGCGCGCCCACGCCCGCCGAAGGCAGCGTGGAAAGGATCGTCAGCGGATGCACATAGCTCTCATAGAGGATCCCCAGCACGATATAGACCGCGGCAATCGCCGCCAGCATCAGCCACAGCTGGCTGCTTTGCGACTGCTGAAACACCTGCGCCGTGCCGGCAAAGCTGCCGCGTACGCTGGAAGGCACGCCCAGCGCGGTCATGGTGCGCTCAATCGCGTCAGAGGCCTGTGACAGCGAAACCCCTTCCGGCAGATTGAACGAGATGGTCGAGGCGGCCGACAGCCCTTCATGGTTCACCGACAGCGGGGCATTGGCGGGCTGCCAGTGGGCGAACCACGACAGCGGAATCGCTTTGCCTTCGCTGTTTATCACAAACATCTGTGACAGGGCGCTGATATCCTGGGTATAGCGCGGATCCACCTCCATCACCACTTTGTACTGGTTAAGCGGCTGGTAGATGGTGGAGATCTGCCGCTGACCAAAGGCGTTATTTAACAGCGCATTGGCTTCGGAGACATCGATGCCCAGACGGGCCATGCTTTCACGATCGTAGGTCAGCGCCATCTCGCTGCCTTTATCCTGCTGATCGGAGTTCACATCCGCCAGCTGCGGCAGGGCAGAGAACGCCTGACGGATTTTTGGCTCCCAGGTGCGCAGCGCGTTGAGATCGTCCGACAGCAGCGAATACTGGTATCCGGCGTTCGACTCCCGGCCGCCGACGCGCAGATCCTGCACCGCATTCAGATAGAGGCTGGCACCCGGCTCTTTCGCCAGCTTGTCGCGCAGCCGGGCGATAACCGCCTGGGCGTTCTCTTTCCGCTCAGAGAGCGGTTTCAGGGAGATAAACATGGAGCCGCTGTTGGTGCGCATGCCGCCGGTAAAGCCCACCACGCTGTCCACCGCCGGGTCGGCTCCGACGATTTCCATGAAATCCTGCAGCTTACTGCGCATCGCCTGAAACGAGATACTCTGGTCGGCGGAGATAAACCCGGCGAGTCGCCCGGTATCCTGTTCCGGCATAAAGGTTTTCGGGATTGAGACAAACAGCCAGCCGGTCAGGGCAATCGTGGCGAAAAAGAGCAGCAGCACCCAGCGCGCATGATTCAGCACCACGCTTAACGATCGGCCATAGCCCTGCTGAATCGCCATCAGCAGCCGACCTGCACCGCGCCGGCGCGGCTGGCTGCGTGGCGCGTGAGGCTTCAGCAGATACGCGCACATCATCGGCGTCAGGGTGATCGAAATAACCAGCGAGATGGCGATCGCCACCGACAGGGTAATGGCAAATTCAGAGAAGAAACGGCCAATCAGCCCGCCGATCATCAGCAGCGGCAGGAAAACCGCAATCAGCGACAGGCTCATCGACAGCACGGTAAAGCCCACTTCGCGCACGCCCTTCAGCGCGGCGGCCAGCGGTTTCATACCCGCTTCCACATGGCGGGCGATGTTCTCCAGCACCACGATCGCATCGTCCACCACAAAGCCGGTGGCTATGGTCAGCGCCATCAGCGACAGGTTGTTGAGGCTGAAGCCGCACAGGTACATGGCCGCGAAGGTGCCAATCAGCGAGACCGGCACGGCGATGGCGGGGATCAGCGTGGCGCGCCCGGATCGCAGGAACACGAACACCACCAGAATCACCAGCCCGACGGCGATTAACAGCGACTGCTCCACTTCATGCAGCGAAGCGCGGATGGTAGGGGAGCGATCCTGGGCAATCTGCAGGTCGATGGCGGCCGGGATCACCTCATGCAGCAGCGGCATCTCGGCACGGATGCGGTCAACCGTCTCAATGACGTTCGCGTCAGGGGTTTTGCGGATCAGCAGCAGCACGGCCGGTTTACCGCGTGACATCCCGGCGTTGCGTACGTCCTGAACCGAATCTTCCACGGTCGCCACATCAGACAGCTTCACCGCCGCGCCATTTTTATAATGCACGATCAGCGGCTGATACTCGCGGGCGGTCTGCAGCGCGTCATTGGTGCGCAACTGCCAGCGCTGCTGTGAATCATCCACTGCGCCCTGCGGGCGGCGCTGGTTGGCGTCGGAAATGGCGGTGCGCACCGCATCCAGCGAGACACCCTGATTAAACAGCGCCTGCGGATTCAGCGCCACGCGCACGGCGGGCAGCGAACTGCCACCCACGGTAACGTCGCCGACCCCCTGAATCTGCGAAAGCTTCTGCGCCAGCTGCGTCGAGGCATAATCGTAGAGCTGACCCGGATTGTAGGTATCCGAGGTCAGCGTCATGATCATAATCGGCGCATCAGAGGGGTTCACTTTGCGGTAAGCCGGACGTGAGGGCATGCCGGTCGGCAGCAGGCTTTGCGCCGCGTTCAGCGCAGCCTGCACATCGCGCGCGGCACCGTTGATGTCGCGGTCAAAATCGAACACCAGAATGATGCGGGTACTGCCCAGCGAGCTCATCGAGGTCATTTCACTGACGCCCGCGATACGTCCCAGCGACCGCTCCAGCGGCGTGGCGACCGACGACGCCATGATCTCGGGTGAGGCCCCCGGCAGCGAGCCGGAGATGACGATCACCGGAAAATCGACCTGCGGCAGCGGGGCAACCGGCAGCAGCCGGAACCCCAGAATTCCGGCCAGCGCGATGGCCAGCGTCAGCAGGGTGGTGGCGACGGGCCGGTGAATAAACAGGGCAAAGAACTTCACTCTGCGGCCTCCGTGCGGCCGAAGCGGCGGCGGGTGGCGTGCGCCAGGCGATCAAACAGCAGGTAGATCACCGGCGTGGTGAACAGCGTCAGCACCTGACTCAGAATCAGGCCGCCGACCATCGCAATCCCCAGCGGATGACGCAGTTCCGCGCCGACGCCGGTGCTGAGCATCAGCGGCAGTGCACCCAGCAGGGCCGCCAGCGTGGTCATCAGAATCGGACGAAAGCGCAGCAGTGAGGCCTGATAGATGGCGTCATAGGGTTTCATCCCCTGTTCACGTTCGGCCGCCAGCGCAAAGTCGATCATCATGATGGCATTCTTTTTCACAATACCGATCAGCAGGATGATGCCGATGATCGCCACAATATCCAGCTCGTTACCGCTGAGCATCAGTGCCAGCAGCGCGCCGACACCGGCCGTGGGCAAGGTGGAGAGGATGGTGATGGGGTGGATGAAGCTCTCATAGAGCACACCCAGCACGATATACATCGCGACAATCGCCGCCACAATCAGCCAGACGGTGCTGCTCAGCGCCGCTTCGAACGCCAGGGTGCTGCCCTGGAACTGGGTCATCATCTCCGCCGGCATCCCCAGCTCTGCTTCAGCCTGCGACACCGCTTTCACCGCATCTTCCAGCGAGTAGCCGTCAGCGACGTTAAAAGAGAAGGTCGCCGAAGGAAACTGGTCGAGATGGCTGATGCTGAGGGGCGCATGGCGCTGTTCGATGCGGGCGATGGCGCTCAGCGGCACGCTGCCGCCGTCACTGCTGTTCAGGCGAATCGCGTCCAGGCTCTGCAGGCCTGGCGTGGCGTGATTGTCCTGCTCCAGCACCACGCGATACTGATTGGCCTGGGTGTAGATGGTAGAGATCAGCCGCTGGCCGAAGGCGTTATAGAGCGCATTATCGACATCCGCCATGCTGATGCCGAGGCGGCTGGCGCTGTCGCGATCGACATTGACGTAGGCTTCCAGCCCCTGATCCTGCCAGTCGCTGCTGACATCGCGCAGCTGCGGCAGGGTTCTGAGCCGGTTCAGCAGGGCGGGCACCCAGGTGCTGAGCGACGACAGGGAACCCGACTGCAGCGTGAACTGATAGGGGGTGCGGCTCGCCTGCGTATCGATAGTGAGATCCTGCACCGCCTGCAGCCACAGCTGGACGCCCGGCAGCTGACTGACCTGCTGTTGCAGGCGCTGCTCGATTTCAGGAATACGGTCGTCGCGCTCATCCAGCGGTTTCAGGTTGATCTGCAGCCGCGCGCTGTTCAGCGAGGCGTTGGTGCCATCCACGCCGACAAAGGAGGTCAGGCTCTGCACCGCCGGATCTTTCATGATGACCGAGGCGACGTCGCGGGTTCGCTGCGCCATGCTGGCGTAGGAAACGGACTGGGGAGCCTGCAGCGTGCCCTGAATAATGCTGTTGTCCTGCTGCGGGAAGAAGCCTTTGGGGATGATCATCCAGAGCACCAGGGTCAGAACCAGCGTGCCCAGCGCCACTGACAGCGTCAGCCAGGGGTGATTCAGCACCCGGCTCAGGCCGCGACCGTAAACGGCCACGATGCGGTCAAACATCGCTTCACTGGCCCGGGAGAAACGGTTCTGTTTGCGCAGCGACTCTGCGCTCAGCATTCTGGCGCACATCATCGGCGTCAGCGTCAGCGAGACCACGGCAGAAATCAGAATCGCCACCGCCAGCGTCACGGCAAATTCGCGGAACAGGCGGCCAATCACATCCCCCATAAACAGCAGCGGGATAAGCACCGCAATCAGCGAGAAGGTGAGGGAGATGATGGTGAAGCCGATCTCGCCAGCCCCTTTCAGCGCAGCGGTGAGCGGCTTTTCTCCTTTCTCGATATAGCGTGAGATGTTCTCAATCACCACGATGGCATCGTCGACCACAAAGCCGGTGGCGATGGTCAGCGCCATCAGCGTCAGGTTGTTGATCGAAAAACCGAGGAAATACATCGCGGCAAAGGTGCCGATCAGCGACAGCGGCACGGCGACTGCCGGGATCAGGGTGGCCGGCACATTGCGCAGAAAGAGGTAGATAATCATCACCACCAGCGCCATCGCCAGCATCAGCTCATGCTGTGTGTCACTGACCGACGCGCGGATATTGGTGGTGCGGTCGGTGAGCAGTTTCACCTCCACCGATTTTGGCAGCGTCGCCGTCAGCGCAGGCAGCATGGCGCGAATGCTGTCGGCGGTGGCGATGATATTGGCTCCGGGCTGACGCTGGACGTTGAGCACAATCGCCGCATCGCGGTTGGCCCACGCACCCAGCCAGCTGTTTTCCGCGCCCTGTTCGATGGTCGCCACGTCGCCAAGCCGCACCGGTGCGCCATTTTTGTAGCTGATAATCAGCTGGCGGTAATCCTCAGCAGATTTCATCTGGTCATTGGCTGACAGGGTGACTGAGCGGGTCGGGCCATCCAGGCTCCCTTTGGCGGAGTTGACGTTGGCATTGCTGATCGCGGTACGCACGCTTTCGCTGGTCAGACCCAGCGCCGCCAGCGCCTGGGCATTCATTTTTACCCGCACGGCCGGACGCTGACCGCCCGACAGGGTGACGAGGCCGACGCCGCTGACCTGAGAAATCTTCTGCGCCACCCGCGTTTCCACCATGTCCTGAACCTGCGTCAGCGGCATGCTGCTGGTGGTGACCGCCAGCGTCATAATCGGCGGATCGGCCGGGTTCACTTTGCTGTAGACCGGTGGATTAGGCAGATCGTTGGGCAGCAGGTTGGTGGCAGAGTTAATGGCGGCCTGCACCTCCTGCTCCGCCACATCCAGCGGCAGCGACAGCTGGAACTGCAGGGTCACAACCGAGGCGCCCCCTGCGCTTTGCGACGCCATCTGTTTCAGGCCGGACATCTGGCCAAACTGGCGCTCCAGCGGGGCGGTAATGGACGAGGTGACCACATCCGGGCTGGCGCCCGGATAGAGCGTGACCACCTGGATGGTCGGATAGTCTACTTCTGGCAGGGCCGACACCGGCAGGAAGCGATAACCCAGCACCCCGGCCAGTAAAATCGCAATCATCAACAGCGTGGTGGCAACCGGACGCAGAATAAACTGCCGTGACGGCCCGCCACTGTGATCGGGAGGCATGACCTGCATTACTCACGCTCTCCTTTTGACGGCAGGGTGGCCCGGCTGCTGCCCGGTGCACTGCTCTGGGCGGTCACGACCTCGACTTTCGCACCTTCAGTCAGGCGATCCAGACCGTCGGTGACGACACGCTCACCCGCTTCCAGACCGGCGCTGACCACCACCTTCTGGCTGTCCTGCAGCCCGGCCATCACGCTTTTCTTACTGACCTTGTTGTCGCTGTTAACCACCCAGACAAAGTGGCCCTCGTTGCCCATCTGCAGCGCGGCAGGCGGGATCACAATCGCATCCTGCAGGGTGTTGACCTTGAGGCGTACATTGACGAACTGATTGGGAAAGAGCGTGTCATCCTGATTGTCAAAACGCGCTTTGATTTTGATGGTGCCGGTGGTGACATCAATCTGGTTGTCCAGGCTCAGCAGCTTACCGCTGGCAATCAGATTCTGGTTACTGCGATCCCAGGCTTCCACCAGCAGTGGCTCACCGCTTTTCTGCGCTTTCAGAATCGGCGTGATGCTGTTTTCTGCCAGGGTAAAGACCACATCGATCGGCTGCGTCTGGGTGATGATCACAATGCCGTTGGTGTCACCGCTGGTCACGTAGTTGCCGACATCCACCTGTTTCAGACCAACCCGGCCGGCAATGGGTGCGGTGATCCGACTGTAGGTGAGGTTAAGCTGCGCACTGGCGACACTGCCCTCATCGGCTTTCAGCGTGCCGAGCGTTTCGCTGACCAGCGAGCGCTGGGTATCCAGGTCCTGTTGCGACACCAGCGATGTTTTCGCCAGCTTTTCATAGCGTGCCAGGTCCCGGCGGGCGTTAGCCAGCGTCGCCTGGTCTTTCGCCAGCTGGCCCTGCGCCTGGGTGAGGGCTACCTGATAAGGTCGCGGATCGACTTCCGCCAGCAACTCGCCCGCTTTGACCTGCTGACCTTCGGTAAAATGGATCGCCAGCAGATCGCCATTCACCCGGCTGCGCACCGTGGCGGTATTGGCGGCGGTGACGGTGCCGAGACCGCTCAGATATTGCGGCACGCTCTGGCGGGTCGCTGTAGCGGCCTGAACCGGTGCCAGCGAACGGCGTGCGCCGTCATCGCCACCCTTACCGCGTGGGGCTGGCGAGCCATTCTGGCTGCTCTGCGGCTCAGCGGGGCGCTGCCAGACGTAATAGCCGCCAGCGGCCACGGCGATCAGGGCCAGCACGATCAGGGTTTTTTTCATAACAGGATGTCGGGTGCTCATGATTGTTGATGCTCTCCAGCAGTGACGTAGTCCCAGGCGCAGGCATCAAAGGGGGAGCCTGCAAACGACTGAGTGTAGTCGCCTCTGACAGGCAGAAATTGAAGGAATTAAGGATATCTGTCAGGACGGCGTAATTATGCCTGTTCTTTCATTAATCGCAGCACAATCGTCATTAAGCCATGAAAATCCCTTTGCTATGCTGAGATAAAGACCCTTTATCAGGCAAATAAGGAGCAGAGGATGAGTCAGAATCAAACCCGGCAGTTAGGTGACAGTGGTATCGCGGTGCCGTTACTGACGTTTGGCGGCAATGTATTTGGCTGGACGGTGGATCAGCCGACCTCCTTTTCGCTGCTGGATGCGCTGGTGGAGAAAGGACTCTGGTTTATCGACACCGCCGACGTCTATTCCCGCTGGGCACCGGGCAACAAAGGGGGAGAATCGGAAACCATTATTGGTGAGTGGCTGAAAAAAAGCGGTAAACGTGACCAGATCGTACTGGCGACCAAGGTCGGCATGGAGCTGTCACCCGAGAAAACCGGGCTGAAGCCGCAATATATTCGCCAGGCGGTCGAAGATTCACTGCGCCGGTTACAGACTGACTATATCGATCTCTATCAGGCGCATCGCGACGACCAGGATACGCCGCTGGCCGACACCCTGAGTGCCTTCGACAGCCTGATCCGGGAAGGGAAAGTGCGCGCCATCGGAGCCTCTAACTACAGTGCGGCGCGGCTTGAGGAGGCATTGCAGGTAAGTGAGAGCCAGGGGCTGGCGCGCTATGAGACCTTACAACCTGAATATAACCTCTATGACCGTCAGCCCTATGAATCGGAGCTTGAGCCGGTGGTCATGGCACAGGGTCTGGGCGTCATCAACTACTACTCGCTGGCGAGCGGTTTTCTCAGTGGCAAATACCGGGATGCGGCTGATGCCGGAAAAAGCGCACGGGGGCAGGGCGTGGTAGAGAAATACCTTAATCCGCGCGGATTGCGGATTCTCGACGCGCTGGATGCTATCAGCGAGGCGCATCAGGTGACGCCGACGCAGGTCGCACTCGCCTGGCAGATTGCCCGTCCCGGGATTACCGCGCCGATCGTCAGCGCCACCTCGCTTCAGCAGATCGACGACCTGGTGGGGGCGACACAACTGATCCTGACCCCAGAGCAGATTGCCCAGCTGGACGAGGCCAGCCGCTGATTCAGGGGGCGCTAGCGCCCCTTTATCGATTACGCCTGTCAAAAAATGCGCATTCTGCCCGCAGAATAACCATTCAGCGATCCCGATCACAAATGCGTTAATAAACTGATGTTTCAGGAAATTATGCGCACGTATTTACAAAAACTGAAGCTTATCCAGCACTATCCTCTGCGCGTCACTTCCTGTCACTCACATAAGAAAACGCACCATGAAAAACAGACAAGCAGAGCACGCTTTTCCGCTGCGCCGTGTGGCAACCGGCACCCTGATCCTGGCTATTCTCTCCGCGCCCGCTATGGCGGCTGACGCTCTGAGCCCGGATTCCGAATGGATGTTTGGTGACTGGGACGGTTACCGAACGCAGCTGCAGGACGAAGGGATTAAGTTTGACGTTAACTACACCATGGAAAGTGCCGCCAATCTGGGTGGCGGCGCAGATACCAACACCACTATGCGCTACAGCGATCAGTGGACGTTTGGCACCAACTTCGACCTGGAAAAACTGCTGAACTGGCAGGATGCAGAGTTTCAGATGACCGTCACTAACCGCGACGGACAGAATCTCTCTGAGCAGGTGGCGGATAAACGCACCGGTATGCTCTCATCGGTTCAGGAGGTGTACGGTCGCGGTCAGACCTGGCGGCTGACGCAGTTCTGGTTGCGCAAAGGGCTGTTCAACGATGTGGTTGATCTGAAAGCCGGGCGGGTCACCGTGGGCGAGGACTTCGATAACTTCGACGGCAACCTGTTCCAGAACCTGGCGCTGGGCAGCGGCCAGGCGGGTAACTGGCGTGGCGACCGCTGGTTCAACTGGCCGGTCTCGCAGTGGGGCGGTCGGGTAAAAATCAATATGACGCCTGAGCTGTTCTTCCAGGTGGGTTTCTACAACCAGAATCGCGCCAACTACGATCGCGGCGATGGCTTCCGGCTGGATACCAGCAACTCTGAAGGCAATCTGGTGCCGGTCGAACTGGGCTGGAAACCGACGTTCGGGCCGGAGAAATTACCGGGTAACTACCGCATCGGCTACTACTACTCGTCAGTGGATGGCGATGTTTATGGCAGCTGGCGCAACGGCGGCTATCAGGATCAGGCTCACGCCTATGGCGGCTATCTGCTATTACAACAGCAGCTGACCGCGCAGGATGGCGATGTGAATCGTGGTCTGGGCGTGCGGGTGCAGGCTGTGATGAACGATCACAAGACCTCGAAAACCGACAACTACCAGTCTGTCGCCTTTACCTGGACCGGTCCGTTTGATGCCCGTCCGCAGGATGAGATTGGCGTAGGCGCATCACGCATTCATGTGAACAGCGACTATACCCGCTCACTGCGTCAGCAGAATCAGGCTAATGGTGAGAGCCGCTTTGACAGCCCGACCTATCTGCCGATTCAGGAAGGGTCAGAGTACAACTATGAGGTTTACTACAACGCCAAAGTGACGAACTGGATGTCACTGCGACCTAACCTGCAGTATGTGGTGGCACCGGGTGCGGTGAGTGAAGTTAAAGATGCCTTTATCGGCGGTATCAGCGCCAATATTGCCTTCTGATCCTCAATAACACCTGAACAGACGACTCTCAGACGTAAAGCGATGGGAGCCTGCTCTCGGTTATCCGCAAAAAAAACGGCACCCTCAGGTGCCGTTTTTAGTATTACAGTGCCAGCCTAGCGGAACAACACTTCTGCCCAGCGGGCCAGACCGGCCGTGACCGAGGCGAAATCATCGCCACCGGCAATCGGCGTGTCGGGCAGCGTCTGCTGCAGCGCCGCGCGCAGCAGAGGCGAACGCGCACTGCCGCCGGTCAGGTAAATGACATCAGGCTTAATCTGGCTGGTGGCTAAGGCGAGCTGCACCTGCTCCAGAATTTTCTCCAGCGGCTGACTGATCGCCTCCTGCAGCTGACCCACACTCACGTCTGTCTGCAGCGCGGCGGCCACGAAGTCGAGTGAGGCGGTATGCACCGGGGCGTCAGACAGCGCAATCTTGCTCTCTTCCGCCGCGCGCACCAGGCGGTAACTCAGCTTCTGCTGCCACACTTTCAGCAGACGCGCCACGATGTCACCCTGTTCCGCGTCACGCACTAAATCCCGCAGCCATTTCCCGCAGGCGGCGCTGTAAAAGTCGCTCTGCGCCGGCACATCGTTGATGGCAATCGCGTTCCACCACGGCAGCGCGGGCAGGGCGGTGCCCTTCTGAGTGTTGCCACCCAGACCCAGCAGCGGCATCAGCGTCTTAAAGGCCAGCATGATATCGAGATCGTTACCCCCGACGCGACAGCCACTGTGGCCCAGCAGGCTTTCACGACGATCGGCTCTGTTGCGCCATTGCGGGCCCATCAGCAACATCGAGCAGTCGGTGGTGCCGCCGCCGATATCCACCACCAGCACCCGCGTCTCCTGCTGCAGGGTCGCTTCGAAATCGAGTCCGGCGGCGACGGGTTCAAACTGAAACTCAACGTCACGGAATCCGGCGCGGTGGGCGGCACGCAGCAGGATACCCTCTGCCTGCTGGTTCGACTCATCGCTGCCCAGCCCCTGGAAGTTGACAGGGCGACCGATCACCGCCTGATCGAGGGTCTGCCCGAGCTGGCTTTCACCCTGCTGGCGGATGTGCAGCATCATGGCGCAGACCAGATCTTCAAATAGGGCGATCTGCTGTGGCTTCAGGCCACTGGCACCCAGAAAGGATTTGGGGGATTTAACGAACCAGACATCTTCGGGATCGACCATGTAGTGCTGCAGGGCGGTCAGACCAAACTGCACGCTGCCGGGCTGAACCTCGATATCCTCTTCGCGGTTGTAACGCAGCGCGCGCTGCAGCAGCGCGGTGGTTTCACTGTCAGGGGTTGCCACCTGATGATGGCGATAGAGCCATTCGCTGACCGACTCGCGGGTCGGTGCACAGATCATTGACGGCAGCAGACGCTGACCCTTTTCCAGCGTTAACAGACGCGGCGAGCCATTTTCGCTCACTGCAATGGAGCAGTTAGCCGTGCCGTAATCGAATCCTATGAACATTTTCGCCCCCATGCCGGAAAAAAGGGGGCGACTTTAGCGCAGCTTCAGCAGGGTGGCAAGCGGCCAGCGCGGGAATCAGCGGATAGCAAAGAGGCGATCTTCTGCCAGGGAACGGAGCGGCTGACGCTCGGTTACCGCGCTGCCCCAGACGCCATCGACGTCAAGATCAGCCAGCGTGCTAAGCACCGCTGGAACAGAAACCGGACCCGCCAGCACCGAAATATGGCGCTGCGTTGCCTGGCCCTGAATGATGGTCAGCAGCATCTCATCCATCAGGCTGGTGTGGGCGTTCGCAACCAGTTCCGGTGCCAGCACCAGGTAATCGACCACTTCGTCACTCAGCAGATTAAAGGCGTCCAGATTGCGGCCAAAGTGGTGCAGCGCGATGCGACAGCCACACTCACGCAGCTGCAGCAGCGCGGTATAGAGCCGATCGCTTTTACTCAGTACGCTGGCGGCCGGGAAAGCAAAACCACAGCGGCTGCTGGCGAGACCTGCAGCGACAAAGCGCTGACAGAGTTGCTGCACAAAAGCGGCGTCACCGAGCAGCTCTTCACTCAGCGGCAGGATGACCGGGATCCCTTTATTATTCAGCGTCCCGACGTCCTGGCGGAAAAAGGCCTCGATGATATTGCTATCGAGCCGGCGACGCAGCGTTTCATCCGGCAGGTTATGACGCAGCAGGGTTTCATCCACCAGTATCCCCTCCGGAGTCAACAGCTGGACCTCCAGCAGCCAGATAAAGGCTGACTGAGGCGTTTTGGGTGGGGCGACAGCCCAGGCGGGCAGCTCAATTTGCAGCGCATCAATCATCGCAGCATCCACTCCCTGCGGATTGCCCGGCAGCGGCAGGCGATGCTGTTCAAAGACGACCAGCCGTCCGCGCCCGCTGCGTTTGGCGTTGTAGCAGGCGATGTCTGCCTGCGACAGCACATCACCGCTGACGCAGTTGTCGGCGGAAATCTGTGTGACGCCCGCGCTCGCCCCCACCTGATAGCGGCGTTCCTGCCACTGGAAACGATAGTCGTTTACGGCGGCCACAATCCGCTGCACCACGTCACGCGCCTGGTCGACCTGACAGTCGGCCATCAGCAGGGCAAACTCATCGCCGCCCAGTCGGGCCAGGAAATCACTGCTGCGCAGATGGTGCTGCATCAGTTCTGAAAGTTCACGCAGTAGCGCATCGCCCGCAGCATGGCCGGCGCTGTCATTGACCGCTTTAAACTTATCCAGGTCGATGAACACCAGCACGTGCTGATGATGATGTTCAGCCGCGTCAAACAGCAGTCGCTTAAGCTGCAGCTCAAAACTGGCCCGGTTAGGCAGACGCGTCAGGGTGTCATGAAGCGCGCTGTAGCTCAGGCGCTTCATCAGTTTTCGCGACTCGCTCACATCCTGAATAACCATCACCGCGCCCTGTTCAAGACCCGCTTCGGAGCGCAGTGGCGTAATGCTGTAGTGAATATCGATATGGCCGCCATCCGGGGTGTGCAGCACCAGATCTTCATCCAGGTCGGGGGTGATTTTTTCCGGCGGTAACTGGCACAGTAGCAGATTCTCCACCTCAGGGCCGGTCTGTCCCTGGGTGATGTGCAGCAGCTCGCTCAGCGGCTTGCCGGCGGCCTGCTCCTGAGACCAGCCGCTCATCTTCTCCGCCACCGGATTCATAAAGGCTACGCGCATCGCTTCATCGGTACTGATCACCGCCTCGCCGATCGAGTCCAGGGTGATCGCCATGCGCTCTTTCTCCTGAAACAGCGCTTCATTGAGATCGCGCAGCGGCGTAATGTCCTGACAGATGCCGAGCATACGCTCGATACGGCCCTCTTTACTCAGCTGCCGGTTCGCCTGCGTGCGGATCCAGCGTTGCCCCTGCGCGTCCACGATGCGGTACTCCATATGGAATGCACTGCGCAGCTCTATCGCCTGCTGCACCGTCAATGCGGCATATTCGCGGTCGGCGGTATGCAGCAGATGGAGCCAGAGGTCATAGCTGGGCGACTCATGCGGAGCCAGACCAAACAGGGCGTACATGCGCTTGTCCCACAGCATCTCGCCGGTCAGCAGGTTCCACTCCCAGACGCCGATGCCGCCCGCCTCATTCGCCAGCGTGATGCGCTCCATCAGGCGCCGGTTTACCTGCTCGCTCTTTTTCAGCTCGGAGATGTCGATGATCTGCGCAATAAAATAGAGCGGTGTCGTGTCGCCGTCACGCACCAGCGACACCGTCAGCCGCGCCCAGACGATTTCGCCATCCTTGCGGAAATAGCGTTTTTCAAAGGTGTAGGTATCAATCTCACCTTCCAGCAGCTGGTTTACCTGCTGCAGGTCGAGGGCCAGATCGTCGGGATGGGTAATCTGCTGAAACGTCAGCCGCTTCAGCTCCTCTGCCGGGTAGCCCAGGATCTGGCAAAGCGAACGGTTCACCTGCAGCCAGTTACCCTGCGGCGCGACCAGCGCCATACCGATCGCGGAGTACTCCATCGCATGACGGAAACGGGTTTCACTGTCGGTGATATGCAGCTTTTCGCGCCGGAACGCATCCATCACCAGCGACATAATATGGCTGGGGATCAGGACCAGCAGGAAGGGTAACCAGCTGGAGACCGGGCCCAGCGCGGTGTTGTTATTCACCACGCTGACCAGGTTACAGGCCAGCAATAATGCGATAAAGCTGGCATTGAGGAAGAACAGCACAAACGCCTGCAGCTTAGGCAGGCGAACGGCGCACCAGAAGAGGATCACCACGATAAAGGTAAAGGGCCACGGCATGAAACGCAGTGCCAGGTAGCTGGCGCCTAAAGTGATAAGCAGCGTCAGCACGCACTCCGCCGGACGCAGATCGCTGAAGTGCGCGCGACGCAGCGGCCACGGCATCAGCAGTAACATCGGGCCTAACACCAGCATGCCGATGATTTCAGAGATCACCCAGGTATAGAAGAAGGGAAACGACGCGTGCCCGCTGACCCTGAGCATCCACAGCGCCAGCAGCCCGCCGAGCAGCGGGGTCACAATGCCCACCGACAGCACCAGCCGTGCCCAGTCGTGCAGCGAATTCAGCGGCGCGCGCCGATCGAGCAGGGCGCGCAGCAGCATCCCGCCTACGCCCGCCTGCACCAGGTTGAGCAGGGCGAATTTAATGTTAGAGAGGGCAGGGCCGATGACGATGGCATTAGCGGCTGCGGTGCCAAGCACGCAGGCCGTCAGCAGCAGCGGCAGCTGACGTAACGGGCAGCGAAACACCACAATGGTCATGAAGGTGGTCGGGAACCAGAGCGGTGAAATTTTCACGCTCACCACGATCAGTTCAAGACAGAACAGCGTCAGGACAAATACCGCACAGCCCAGGAGCAGGGCCGAGAGCCAGCGGCCAGGTGTGCTATTTTGCGGGGCAAAGATCTCAATCGTCATGCAGACTTCCGGCAGGGTGCAGGGCTCCGAAATGGCGAATCAGGCACCGGTCATTCTCTGACTGCATGCTAGCACATTCGGCAAAGAAAAAAGGGAGGAAATCGAGTTTGCCCGTTATTCAGCGAATTGACGGGCAGGGAAATATCGATGGGCAGCCTGTTGATTACTGGCGAAAAAGATCGGCCCGGGTGTAGGGTTTTTCCAGACCCGCCAGGCTGGCGGAGAAGCGCTCCAGAAACTGCTGGGTAGTGGCAACGCGACCGTGACTCATCAGGACAAACGGCACGAGCAGCGCGGCCCCGATTTGCGGCCAGCTGAAGCCCTTTAGCGCGGTGCGGCGCTGGGAGATCAGAAACGCGGTGCTCAGCGTGAAGCCCAGCAGCAGACCGGTCGCCACCTCACTTTTCGAGTGTGCGTGGATAACGAGACGGGAGAAACCGACCATCAGCGGGATCAGATAGCCAACGCCAATCGCCGCCACACGCAGCAGCGCAGGCCAGCGCCCGGAGATCAGCCACAGCATCACTGGCCACAGGGTGGCAGACATGGCGCTGTGACCGCTGAAGCCGGTAAAGTTGAAGCGGGCGCTACCGATGCCAAAGCCCAGAAACAGAATTTTAGAGAGACTGACGGTCAGACCGGCCAGGCCAAATGCCACAATCCAGTAAAACACCGTAAGACGGTTATCACTCTTCCACGGCAGAATCAGCGCAATAATCACCGCTGTCGGAATCAACAGCATGCTGTCGCCAAAATAGGTCAAAGTCTTCCAGTGCATACAACTCCTGATGCATCATTCGGTCGTCACGTTCGCGACACGGGTTATCTGAACGGCCCGCTGCGCAGGCCATTTTTTTCTGAGTAGGGGGTGACACTAGTTTATCGGTGAAATGAGTGGCGTCCAAAGGAGAAAGTCTGAAAAGTCGCAGACGCCATTTCTCTGGCATCAAAAGGCCGAAATCCCTATACTTAGCGCGAACACACCCTCTCCATTTCGGCCCGTCAGCTGCCCGCGTAATGTGTGACCAGTGGCAGGCTCCAGTTATCAGGTCTTAAAAAAGTATGACTGACAAGTCCCATCAGTGCGTGATTGTAGGCATTGCCGGCGCTTCCGCATCCGGTAAAAGTTTAATTGCCAGCACGCTCTATCGTGAAATCCGTGATCAGGTTGGTGGCGAGCATATCGGGGTTATCCCGGAAGATGCGTATTACAAAGATCAAAGTCACCTCACCATGGAAGAGAGGGTTAAAACCAATTATGACCATCCGAGCGCGATGGATCATGATTTACTGCTGCAGCATCTGCAGGCCGTCAAAGCCGGGCAGGATATTGAGCTGCCGGTTTATAGCTATGTCGAGCACACTCGCACCCAGGAAACGCAGATCCTCAAGGCGAAGAAGGTGATTATCCTTGAGGGGATCCTGCTGCTGACCGACGCGCGCCTGCGCCAGGAGCTCAACTTCTCCATCTTCGTGGACACGCCGCTCGACATCTGTCTGATGCGCCGTATGAAGCGTGACGTCAATGAGCGTGGCCGCTCCATGGATTCGGTGATGAGCCAGTATCAGAAGACCGTGCGTCCGATGTTCCTGCAGTTTATCGAACCGTCTAAGCAGTACGCGGATATCATCGTGCCGCGCGGCGGCAAGAACCGTATCGCCATCGATATCCTCAAGGCGAAAATCAACCAGTTTTTTGAATAGTTCACGTCCCTGAGGACGTGAGGCAGACCGGCGGCAGGCACGCCTGCCGGTTTGCTACACTCATGTCATGGAGTTACCGCAATGAGATTATGCGATCGCGATATCGAAGCCTGGCTGGACAGTGGCAAGCTGGCGATTGAGCCGCGTCCGCCGGTCGAGCGCATCAACGGCGCCACGGTCGATGTGCGCCTGGGCAATCAGTTCCGTACCTTCAGCGGTCATACCGCAGCCTTTATCGATCTGAGCGGCCCGAAACAGGAAGTGAGCGCGGCACTGGATCGCGTGATGAGCGATGAGATCGTGCTGGCGGATGGCGAAGCCTTTTTCCTGCATCCGGGTGAACTGGCCCTGGCGGTGACGCTGGAGTCGGTGACGCTGCCGGACGATCTGGTGGGCTGGCTGGATGGTCGCTCTTCGCTGGCCCGGCTCGGACTGATGGTGCATGTCACGGCGCACCGCATCGATCCCGGCTGGCAGGGCCGGATCGTGCTGGAGTTCTACAATTCCGGTAAACTGCCGCTGGCGCTGCGTCCCGGTATGCTTATTGGCGCGCTGAGTTTCGAGCCGCTTTCTGGCCCGGCTGCGCGCCCTTATAACCGTCGTGAAGATGCCAAATATCGGGGTCAGCAGGGCGCTGACGCCAGTCGTATCGACAAAGACTGATCTGAGGATTTGATGAAAAGAGTGATAACCACGCTGGCCATCCTGTTAGTGGTGGTCGTAACGGGAATGAGCGCGCTGGTGCTGCTGGTCAATCCCAACGACTTTCGTGCCTATATGGTGCAGCAGGTCGAACAACGCAGTGGTTATCAGCTTCAGGTCAGCAGCGATCTGCGCTGGCACGTCTGGCCGCAGCTCAGCATTCTCTCCGGCCGGATGAGTCTGACCGCGCCGGGTGCCAGCCAGCCGCTGGTCTCGGCCGACAATATGCGGCTGGATGTGGATCTCTGGCCGCTGTTATCCCATCAGCTGAGCGTCAGCCAGGTGATGCTGAAAAATGCGGTGGTGCGCGTCACGCCAGACAGCGCTGCCCGGCTGAGCAAAAATGCTCCCCAGGGACCCCGTGATGCCGATCCGGTTGCTCCCTCCGGCGGCTGGTCGTTTGACATCGCGAAACTGCGGGTGGCAGACAGCCTGCTGATCTGGCAGCAGCCAGGCGGCGACGAATACAATTTCCGCGACCTCAACATGAACATGGAGCAGGACGCGAACAAACAGGCGACGCTGGCGCTGAGCACCACGCTGATGCGCAACCAGCGCAACGCCACCGTCACCCTCAAAGGTCAGCTGGATGCCGCCCAGTATCCTCATCGTCTCACCGGCCAGCTTCAGCAGTTTGATTACACCCTTTCCGGTGCCGATATCCCGCCTCAGGGCATTAAAGGTTCGCTGACCCTGCAGGGCGAATGGAATGGCGACCGCCAGCAGGTTGCCTTCAGCAACCTGCAACTCACGGCCAATGACACCACGCTGACCGGTCAGGGTGGGGGCCATATTGCGCCGCCGCAGCGGCTGGCGCTGGATCTGAAAGCGACCACGCTGAACCTCGATAATCTGCTGAACGGTGCCCCCGTTGCTGAGACGCCCGGCATGCAGCGCGCGACCGTCGCACGGTCGCCGGTGATTGCTGCGCCGCGTGAAACCCGCAATGCCGATTCCCCGCTGAACGAGATGGATCTGGCCCTGAAATTACAGGCGGACAGTGCGGTCTGGCGCGGACTGTCGCTCACCGGCCTCACCGTCGATGCCAGCAACCAGCAGGGGCTGATGACCCTGAACACCCTGCGCGGCAAGCTGGGCAATGGCAGCTTCTCGATCCCCGGCAGCATTGATATCCGTCAGCCGGAGACGCAGGTGGCCCTGAAGCCCCAGCTCCGGCTGATTGCCATTCAGCCGCTGCTGAAGGCATTTGCGCTGCCGGAGAGTCTGCAGGGCAATCTGAGTCTTGATGGCGAACTGGCCGGCGACACGCTGAATGTCGAGGCGGCCAAACGTCGCTGGCAGGGCAGGGCGACGATCAGCGCCAGTAACCTGAAGCTGGCTCAGATTAACCTTCAGCAGATGGTGCAGCGCGCCGTGGCGCGGGTGAGCGACAAAGTCAGCAATACAGAGAAGGCCGATGAAGGCATTGAGTCGATCAGTGCGCAGGTCGCCCTGAATAAAGGTGTGCTCAGCTTCAGCGACATCGAAGGCAATGGTCAGGATCTCGGCTTACAGGGCGCGGGCAGGGTGGATCTGGCGCAGCGTCAGCTGGACGTCACGCTGGGTCTGAAAATCAGCGGCTGGCAGGGCGACGACGCGCTGGTGAAGACGCTCTCTGCTCAGCCGATTCCGCTGCGTATGTATGGCGACTGGGACAGTCTGCAATATTCACTGCCGGTGGATGCCGTGCTGCGTGACCGGTTGCAGAGTGAAGCGAAATCCCGGCTCAATCAGTGGCTCGATCGTCAGAAAGATGACGAGAACAAACAGAACCTGAAGAAAATCCTGCGCCCGTAACGGGCGCAGGATCTTACACCTCCTCAACAACAGGGGGCTGGAAGAGGATCTCCACCTTCTGAACCCGGTGGTTTTCAACCTGCAGGGTTTTCAGCAGATAGTCGCCCAGCTGCAGCGCATCGCCGGCCTGCGGGATGTGTTGCAGCTTATCCATCAGTAATCCTGCCAGCGTATGATAGTCGCGCTGTTCATCCAGCGGCAGCTTCACATAGAGCGCCAGATCTTCCAGTGGCATGTGGCCGTTAGCCACCCAGTGGCCTTCAGCCAGAATCTGAATATCGTAACGGGCGTCGATTTCACCGGCTTCGTTCGGCAGATTGCCGGCGATGGTTTCCATCACATCACTCAGGGTGACAACGCCCTCCACCGAACCAAACTCATCCACCACAAAGGCGAAGTGCGTGTGCGCCTGGCGAAACTGCTCCAGCGCCTGCAGCAGCGTCAGGCGTTCAGGAAACACCAGCGGCTGGCGGATCAGGGCGCGCAGGTCGAGCGACACGTTGTGCAGTGACTGATGCAGCAGATCGATGACGTGAACCACACCCAGCGGTTCGCTGGAGTGGTCGGTAATCAGGATTCGCGTGTGCTGATTGCGGTCGAGGCGTGACATGATCTCTGCCGGGTCGTCACTGAGATCGATATGTTCGACGTCATGGCGCGAGGTCATGATGCTGTTGACGTGGCGCTGACCCAGACCCAGCACCCGGGCAATCATCACCCGTTCCTGCCGGTTAAACAGCATGCTGTCATCGCTGTCTGCAATCAGTGACGAGGTCTTTGCGTCCAGCTCCGCCGGTTCCGCCGCGCCACGCAGCAGTCGCAGCACCGCCTCCGCCGTTCGCTGACGCAGCGGGCGGCCCGCCGAGAGGACCCGCCTGCGGTTGAAGTGAGCCAGCTGGTTCAGCGCCTCAATAATTACCGAGAAGCCAATGGCGGCGTAGAGATACCCTTTCGGGATCACAAAGCCAAAGCCCTCCGCCACCAGACTGAAGCCAATCATCAGTAAAAAGCTTAAGCAGAGGATGACAATCGTCGGATGGCTGTTCACAAAGCGGGTTAAGGGCTTACTGGCCAGCAGCATCAGCAGAATGGCAATCGTAACCGCAATCATCATAACCGGCAGGTCGTTGACCATCCCGACGGCCGTAATCACGGCATCCAGTGAAAAGATGGCGTCCAGCACCACAATCTGCGCCACCACCGGCCAGAATTTAGCGCCGCCTTTTTGTTGACCGCTCTCTTCATCATGGCCTTCCAGCCGCGCATTCAACTCTGTTGTGGCCTTAAATAGCAGGAAAATCCCGCCTGACAGCAGCAGCAAATCGCGCGCACTGAAGGGATGGCCCGCCAGCGTAACCCAGGGTTCCTTCAGCGTAACCAGCCAGGAGAGCGAAGCCAGCAGCAGCAACCGGCACAGCAGCGCCAGCAGCAGCCCGATCACGCGTGCCCGGTCACGAAGCGGCCCGGGAAGCTTTTCAACCAGAATGGCGATGAAGATCAGATTGTCGATACCTAAAACCAGTTCCAGAACGATTAGCGTTACTAATCCTGCCCAGAGCGAGGGATCCGCCATTACGTCCAGCATCTCGTGTTCACCTGAATATTTTAAATTGCGTTTTCTCTGATGATAGTGGAGTGCGAAGCCCGGTACAAATGGCAGGGCAGGGGCGTTGCAGCCGGATATCCCGGATTTATCGTGCAAAAGATGAGCATAACGGTGTGACGGTTTGATTAACTCTGCAGAGGGGAGGGGAGATAATTCTTACTCATTCTGCACCGTGAAAACGAAATTCACCTGCGGGGCTTATGCGATTTATCGCAGCGGGAGTATGGCATTAATCCGAATTATTACGAAAGGATTGCACTGCCTGTCTGGCTTCAATACTAATCGCTGGTAGTCTTTTTCCTAAAATAGTCCAGGGATAGCGGGACCTGCTTGTAAACAAGCCAGTAATAACTAGTATAGCAACAAGTTAGCAAACTCTTCCCCAGAGTCGTAATTTGCGTGCCGATTCGACATTAATCGCAATGTCAGGATTGCGTAATTTGAGCGCGAACGTCTGTATGATGCGTTCCGGTAACGCTGACGCATTATGGGGAGCAATATGAATGATGACAGCGATATTGGCAGCGACAGCCAAGGGCGGTAGCGTGCCTGAATCGTGTTTTTCGTTGATAAAATGAGCAGTGCTGGCGGTGATTAAAGTCAGAGTAATCTGTTGGTATTCATCACAATATTATTGGATTTATGGTTAAGATCATGGGCGTAAACGCCGCAGGAGCTCCCCTTAGAAACGGCTCAGTCTGAAGAGGCTTCATCGTTCAGCGATTAAACAGGCGATAGCCGTTGCGGGTTAAAGGAAATAAAATAAAGAGTTAAATATGCGCGATACACAATTTACGTTTAAAAGTCTTATTACCAAATTAACGCTGGCCTGTTCAGATTTAATTTGTTTCAACGCAGCTTTATTTATAGCGATGATGCTAATTAATGTTCAGTCAGATTCGCCGCTGGCAGATATTTCTGAAAAAGAAATGAATCTACAAATTGCCACGCACATTTGTCTGTCAATTATTTGCATCGGCTGGTTCTGGGTAAGACTTCGTCACTACACTTACCGCAAACCTTTCTGGTTCGAATTAAAAGAAGTTTTTCGTACCATTCTTATATTTTCTGTTATTGACCTGTCGATTACCGCGCTGTCGCAGTGGCAGATGTCGCGTTTTGTCTGGCTGCTGACCTGGGTACTGGCGCTGATTTTCATTCCAACCAGTCGCGCCCTGGCAAAACGTCTGCTTAATAAAAATGGCTTGTGGAAAAAACAGACCATTATTATTGGCAGCAGCAAAAATGCCCACGAAGCCTGGCAGGCGCTGCAAAGCGAAGAGGTGATGGGCTTTGACGTGGTGGCCTTCTATGACGTTGATGGAACCTGCCCGCAGGAGATCATGAATGGCGTGCCGGTGCTGCGCGACGAGCAGGAACTCTGGCATCTGGCCAGCAGTGAAACCCAGTTCATCGTGGCGGTGGAGTTTGAGCAGAGTCAGTACCGCGATATGTGGCTGAAATCGCTGGCGATGCACAACTGCCGTTCCGTCTCCGTTATCCCGACTCTGCGCGGTGTGCCGCTCTACGGGACCGACATGGCCTACATCTTCAGCCATGAAGTGATGATTCTGCGTGTTCAGAACAACCTGGCGAAACGCACGTCTCGCTTCCTGAAGCGGACATTCGATATTGTCGGTGCGCTGTCGATTATTCTGATGCTGATGCCTGCGCTGCTGGTGCTCGGCTTCCTGGTTGGCCGTGATGGTGGACCGCCGATTTATGGTCACGAACGTGTAGGAATGAATGGCCGTAAATTTAAATGCCTGAAGTTCCGCTCGATGGTGATTAATTCCAAAGAAGTGCTGGAAGAGGTCCTTCGTACTGACCCGATTGCACGTGCGGAATGGGATAAAGATTTCAAACTTAAAAATGATCCACGTATTACTAAAGTGGGCCACTTCATTCGTAAAACCAGTCTGGATGAGTTACCTCAGCTCTGGAATGTGGTGCGCGGTGATATGAGCCTGGTTGGTCCTCGTCCGGTCATTGAAGATGAACTCTGCCGTTATGCTGGTGATGTTGATTATTACCTGATGGCTAAGCCAGGCATGACGGGATTGTGGCAGGTCAGCGGTCGTAATGATGTTGACTATGAAACCCGCGTCTATTTCGACTCGTGGTACGTAAAAAACTGGTCACTGTGGAATGACATCGCCATTCTGTTCAAAACAGTGGGTGTCGTCCTGAAACGTGACGGTGCGTATTAAGTGTGAGTCGAAAGGAGTGCGTTAACGCGCACTCAGAGGTGTTGTGCCGTTGTCAGGCGTGTCGTTGTTGGCGCCATCGTCAGGGATATCGTCGTGCATTATTGGTCTACTATGATGCACGGCACGCAGATTCGCCCTGACAGATGGCGACAACGTATAACAAGTGGAGCAAGGATAATGAACGACAGGTTCAGAGCTTAAGTCAGGCAGGATTTACTTTTTTTGTTGGACGCTTACACAGCGGCGGTTTCGCCTCTATCAATAAATAACTGATAGCGAAGATCTAAATGATTACAATCAAAATGAAATTGATACCCTTGCTGGTATCCGCCACATTCCTCAGCGGGTGTACGATCGAACCAGGTCAGCGCCTTTCTACGTCGGGAAAAGATGTCATTGAGCAGCAGGATAGCAACTTTGACATCGACAAATACGTCAACGTCTTTCCGTTAACCCCTTCACTGGTTGAGAAGATGCGTCCTAAGCCACTGGTGGCCCAGGCTAACCCGACTCTCCAGAACGAAATTCAGAACTACGAATACCGTATCGGTGTGGGCGATGTCCTGACCATCACGGTCTGGGATCACCCGGAGCTGACCACCCCAGCCGGTCAGTATCGTAGCGCCAGCGACACCGGCAACTGGGTACACTCAGACGGCACCATCTTCTATCCTTACATCGGTCGTGTGCGTGTCGCGGGCCGTACCGTCGGCGACGTTCGTAACGAAGTCGCCCGCCGCCTGGCACAGTACATCGAAAGTCCTCAGGTTGATGTCAGCATCGCCTCGTTCAAATCACAGAAAGCCTACGTGACCGGTTCTGTCACCACCTCAGGCCAGCAGCCGATTACCAACGTGCCGCTGACGATTCTGGATGCGATTAACGCCGCGGGCGGCCTGGCTGCCGATGCAGACTGGCGTAACGTCGTGCTGACGCACAATGGTCGTGAGCAGCGTGTCTCTCTGCAGGCGCTGATGCAGAATGGCGACCTGAGCCAGAACCATCTCCTCTATCCAGGCGATATCCTCTACGTTCCACGTAATGACGATCTGAAAATCTTCGTCATGGGCGAAGTGAAGCAGCAGGCGACCCTGAAAATGGACCGCAGCGGCATGACGCTGGCGGAAGCGCTGGGTAATGCGGCCGGGATGGACCAGACCACCTCTGACGCCACCGGTGTCTTCGTTATCCGTCCACTGCACGGTACCGATCGCAGCAAGATTGCCAACATCTATCAGTTGAACACCAAAGATGCGGCATCCATGGTGATGGGCACCGATTTCCAGCTTCAGCCTTACGACATCGTTTATGTCACCTCTACACCGCTGACGCGCTGGAACCGTGTGATCTCGCAATTACTGCCAACCATTGCGGGTATCAACGATGTGAGCGAGAGCGCGCTGCGTATCCGCAACTGGTCGAACTAAGGTCTGACCATGATTACGTCCGTGTTAGTCGTTTGCGTCGGCAATATCTGCCGCTCTCCCACCGGAGAGCGCCTGTTTAAACGCGCGCTGCCCGATTTGGATGTTCGTTCTGCTGGCCTGGGGGCGCTGGTAGGCCACCCGGCCGACCAGACAGCCTCTGACGTCGCCGCTGCGCAGGGTCTGTCGCTGGACGGTCACCAGGCGCAGCAGCTGACGGCCGAGATGTGCCGTCAGGCCGATCTGATTCTGGTGATGGAAAAGCGACAGATTGAACAGGTGAATCGCATCGACCCCGCTGCGCGTGGCAAAACCATGCTGCTTGGGCACTGGCTCAATCAGAAAGAAATTGCGGATCCGTATCGAAAAAGCCGTGAGGCCTTTGAAGAGATTTACGGGTTACTGGAAAACGCTACCCAGAAGTGGGTCAACGTATTAAGCCGATAGTTGGGATTATCCATGAATATAAAAAATAAGGTCAGAACCGCGCCGGGAGAGGAGTCGAATGGATGGGATCTGGCGCATCTTGTGGGACAGCTAATTGATCATCGCTGGATCATTGTTGCCGTTACCGCTTTTTTCATGCTGGCGGGAACACTCTACACACTGTTTGCGACACCGATTTACAGCGCAGATGCGCTGGTTCAGGTTGAGCAGAAGAACGCCAGCACCGTTCTGAACGAAATTGACAGCATTCTGCCACCGACACCGGCGTCTGATACGGAAATCGAGATCCTCGAATCCCGTATGGTCATCGGCAAAACGGTTGACGATCTGGGTCTGGATACCGTGGTTGAGCAGAACTACTTCCCGGTTATCGGTAAGGGTCTGTCGCGCCTGATGGGGAATAAACCTGCCAGCATCGCGATTTCCCGCCTGGAAATCCCACGCACCATCGACAAGCGTAACGTGGAACTGGAAGTGACCGGCCCGCAGAGTTACACCGTCTCTAAAGATGGTGATGAGCTGTTTAAAGGTAAAGTCGGTCAGCTGGAGTCGCACGGCGACGTCACCATGCTGGTCAGCGAGATCCACGCTGACGAAGGCACCAGCTTCACCGTCACCAAGCTGAACGACCTGCAGGCGATCCGTTCTGTTCTCTCCAACCTGACCGTGGCTGACAAAGGTAAAGATACCGGCGTGCTGGGTCTGGAGTACCTGGGTGAAGATCCGGAGCAGATCAGCAAAGTCCTGAATCAGATCGTGAACAACTATCTGCTGCAGAACGTTGAGCGCAAGTCTGAGCAGGCCGAGAAAAGTCTGGAGTTCCTGCGCACTCAGCTGCCTGCCGTTCGCAGCAAGCTGGATGATGCAGAAAACAAACTGAACGCCTTCCGTCGTCAGAACGAATCGGTTGACCTGTCACTGGAAGCGAAATCTGCCCTGGACTCCTCTGTCAGCGTGCAGAGCCAGCTGAACGAACTGACCTTCCGTGAAGCGGAAGTCTCTCAGCTGTTCACCAAAGATCACCCGACCTACCGTGCGCTGCTGGAAAAACGTAAAACGCTGGAGAATGAGCAGGCTCAGCTGAACAAGAAAATCTCTGGCATGCCTCAGACTCAGCAGGAAATCCTGCGTCTGACCCGTGACGTTCAGTCTGGTCAGGAGATCTACATGCAGCTGCTGAACCGTCAGCAGGAGCTGGGCATCAGTAAAGCGAGCACCGTGGGTGATGTCCGCATCATCGACAGCGCGCAGACAGCAAACGCGCCGGTCGCACCGAAGAAGATGCTGATCATCGCCGCAAGCCTGATTCTGGGTCTGTTCGTGTCGGTCGGTCTGGTTCTGCTGAAAGCGCTGCTGCATCACGGCATCGAGAACCCGGATCAGCTGGAAGAGCTGGGCATGAATGTCTATGCCAGCGTGCCTCTGTCAGACTGGCAGCGTAAGAAGGATACCGAAGCCCTGGCGCGTCGCGGCAGCAAGGTGAAAACCGACCCGCACGAAACGCTGCTGGCGCTGGGTAACCCGACCGACCTCTCTATCGAAGCGATTCGTAGTCTGCGTACCAGCCTGCACTTCGCCATGATGGAAGCGAAAAACAACATCCTGATGATCACCGGCGCCAGCCCGGGTATTGGTAAAACCTTTATCTGTGCCAACCTGGCGACCCTGGTCGCGAAAGCGGGCCAGCGTGTCCTGTTCATCGATGGCGACATGCGTCGTGGCTACACCCACGAGCTGCTGGGCGCGGATAACAAATCAGGCCTGTCCAACGTCCTGTCCGGTAAAACAGAGTTCAGCCCGGCGCTGATTCAGCAGGGTGTATACGGTTTCGACTTCCTGCCTCGTGGTCAGGTGCCACCGAACCCGTCTGAGCTGCTGATGCATCGTCGCATGGGTGAGCTGCTGGACTGGGCGAGCAAGAACTACGACCTGGTATTAATCGATACGCCACCTATCCTGGCCGTTACCGATGCGTCAATTATCGGTAAGCTGGCAGGCACCTCGCTGATGGTGGCGCGTTTCGAAGCCAACACCACGAAAGAAGTGGACGTCAGCTTCAAACGCTTTGCCCAGAACGGTATTGAGATTAAAGGTGTGATCCTCAACGCCGTGGTGCGTAAAGCGGCCAACGCGTATGGCTATGGTTACGACTACTACGCCTACGACTACGGCAAGACCAACAAAAGCTGATCATTGAGTAAGCAACAGGGGGCGGTCTGACCGCCCCTTTTTATCGTCCCTTTGAATGACGACACGCATCAATTGACACAGGTTATTCTGTCCGGACCCGGAAAAGCGATAAAACGATAAATCGCATGGCGAGCGTCACTCAACAGACTTCATCTCCAGCAGGGCATCGCCCGCACGTCATTTGTGATTGTGCTCTCTGGCTCGCGGAAAAGCCGGCCGGGAAGGCGAAGCAGGATGATTGCTGGCATGAGAACTTGTGGAATTAAGGAATCACACCATGGCTCCCTATTGGTATGTATCAGGCTTTTTACTGCTGCTTGCGCTGTTTGAAATCGCGCTAAAAAAAGACGAACGCACAAATCATATTCTGACCTGGCTGCTCTGTGTGGCCGCCATACTGTTGATTGTTTTCGGGGGGATTCGCGGTCTCGGCACCGGCATGGATGATTTCCAGTACCGGAGTTTCTTTGAAGACTTTGTCAGACGTATCGAGATTAACGGCTTCTTTAAAACCGTCGCATTTTTCCGTTATGAACCGCTGATTTTTGCGATCGCCTGGCTGACCAGCCTGTTTTCGCACAACGCCAGCATCTTTCTGTTTGTCTTCTGCGCCATTGCCGTTTTCATTAACACTTACTTTTTTCGGAAGATGTCACCCTATCCGGTGCTGGCGCTGATGCTCTATTCGGCGCACATCTTTATCAACAAAGACATCAACCAGATTCGCTTTGGCCTGAGCTCGGCGCTGTTCCTTGGCGTCCTGTGGTCGATCTATCTCAAGCGCTACTGGTGGGCGTTTGCCTTTTTCGTGCTGTCGTTCACCAGTCACAACACCGGGATCATGGTCGTGACGCTGGTGCCGTTCCTGTTTATTCGTGACTGGCGCTGGTGGCCGGTGATCATCATCGTGGCCAGCCTGCCGCTCTCCGTCGTGGGCGGTTCCAGCTTTATTGCCCTGATTGCCGGACATCTGGGATCGCTGGGTGAGAGGGCGTCGGGCTATAACAATGACCCCTCTTATGCGATGGGTGGCAGTATCCTGGCGGTGTCGAACCTGAAAAACATTATGCTGGTGTTTGTGTTTTTCTATTTCATGCTGACCGATGAACTGAAGCGCGAAAATTACGCCCAGTATCGTCTTAACTATCTGCTGATTTTAAGTTTTGCCATCGGCGGCGCGATCAGGATCTTCCTGTACAACTTCCCATCCGGTTCGCGTCTGTCTAACTATCTGCAGCAGGTTGAACCGATCATCCTGACCTCGCTGATTTATCAGGCCAGACGGTCATGGAAACCCGCGCTGTTTGGCATGCTGGTGTTCTTCCTGCTCTATTACCTCTACTACAACACCATTTCAACCAAGCAGGCGGTGACCGGCTATGAAGTGGCGCGGGAGTTTTGGTTGATTCACTGATTACCGGGCGGCTGGACTCTCCAGAGGCAGCCGCCTGTCAGATCCCCGGTTTTTCTTCGACGGTTGTCGACTGAACTGTTTATTTTTGAATTATTTTGATGAGGTGCTGGCCATGAAGGACATTCGTTTCTCTATCGTAATTCCGGCTTATAACGCGTCAGAATCGATTGTCACGACGCTGGATTGCGTTAAAGCTCAAACGTATCGCAATTTTGAGGTCATCATCGTTGATGATAAGTCGGCGGATGCCGCAGCGCTGGCGGACGTTGTTCGCAGCGAACGCTATCAGGAGCTGGATATCAATCTGGTGCTCTCTGAGGTGAAACTTAACGGCGCCGGTGCGCGCAACAAAGGCATTGAGCTGGCCACAGGCGACTATGTCAGCTTCCTGGACGCCGATGATGAGTGGGCCGCTGACAAACTGCAGCAGGTGAGCGAGAAAATCGCGCAGCTGGAGGGGCAGGGCAGACAGAAATTTGTCATCTTCAGTCAGGTCAATATCTATCAGGATGGATCGTTCCTGAAAGTAATGCCGATGCAGCCACCAGGCAAAAACGAAACCGTCGCCGAGTATCTGTTCGGCTGCTACGGCTTTATCCAGACCAGCACCATCGTGCTGAAGCGGGAAGACGCGGCAAAAATTCAGTTCGATACCCGCTATATCCGCCATCAGGATTATGATTTCTGCATTCGTGCCGACCGCATGGGCTATGACTTCGTGATGATTGCCGCGCCGCTGGCGAACTATCATCTGGTCACCAAATTTGGCTCCAAGCACAAAGGCGAATCGGTGAAATATTCGATGTTCTGGCTTGATACCATGAAGCCGCATCTGACCCCGCGTGATATCCACACCTACAAAGCCTTTAAGCTGCCGCTGCGCTACAAGATGGATGGCAAGTCGCTGATGGCGAGCCTGAGCTTTGCCCGCTACTTCTTCCTCACCAACAAAGATAACCGTGCCTATTTCATGAACCGGGTCAAAGACAAGGTCAGAGCACGTTTCGGTGGTGAGAAAGCGATCTCCTGACGCGCGGCGCGTCCCGCTCTGCTCCTGATATCAGGAGCCACTCTCTTTTCATTTAATTCAGGGTTGAAGATGAAGACTTCTGTTGGAACCGTTGGCATTGTGATGCCTATGTATAATGCCCGTCAGACGGTATTACGCGCCGTGCAATCGGTGATCAACCAGCACTATACCGACTGGCACCTCTATCTGGTCAACGATAAATCCACTGACGACTCGCTGGCGTTTGTGCGCGAGCACTGCCAGGACCCGCGCATCACCATTCTGGACAACGCGGTCAACATGGGCGCAGCAGAGACCCGCAACGTCGGGCTGCGTGCGGCTACGGAAGAGATCATCGCCTTCCTCGACAGTGATGATGAATGGCATGCGGATAAGCTGACTCAGCAGGTGGCCGCCATTGAGGCCGGTGATGATTTTGTCATTACCGAGTATCACTACAAAACCCGCAAGGCTGAGCACGACATCACCTACGGCAAACCTTATCTGCAGCAGGAAAATTTCGTGAAAAAGCAGTATCGCGTCTGCTTCTCTTCCGTCTGCTTCCGCCGCCCGCCTCAGGGACTCTTCTTCCAGCGCAAAGGGCACGAAGATTTCCTGTTTCTCTATGAGTTGTTCACCCGCTACAAGCAGGCACGCGTAATTCAGACGATTCTGGTCAACTATTACGAGTTAGGGGATTCCCTTTCACGTAATAAGAATAAAGCGGCCCAGTGGCACCTCGAATTATTAAGAATTATCTATAAAAACAATCCTTTAAAAATCTATTACTATTACGCCTGGTATATGGTGAATGGTGTGCTGTTTACCCTTAAGCATCGTTAAGCCCGTCGGCAGGATTGTCTTTAAAATTTGAGGTGGATAGCGTTTCATGAAAAAAATTGTCCTGGTGATCAAAGATGCTTACTCCTATGCGGGCACCGAGAACATCTGTAACTTTATGTCAGAATGTCTTGGCGAAACGCATGACGTCACCATCTACTCGCTGGAAGGCAGCGGAAAAACCTTCTACCCGTTTGAGCATGTCAAAGAGATTGTCAGCTTTGAAGGGCAGAGCAACCCCATCAAAAGCGCGGTTGCCCGAATCCATGAAGAGGGTTTCGACACCGTCTTCCTGATCAGCATGGGCCGCCTGAGCGTGATGTTCGCCTTCTGGAATCTGCTGCTGATGAAGAAGAAGCGTGGCAAAGCCTACGCCTGCGAACACATCGCCATTAACTCCTTCAGCAAACCGATTAAGTTCCTCAAGTTCCTGCTGCTGCGCTACTACGACCGCGTGATTGTTCTGACCGACAAAGATCATCAGGTGTTCAGCCGCTGGCGCATTCCCAGCATGCAAATCCCCAATCCGGTGGTTTACAAAGGCTATCAGCGCCAGACCCGCTCCCGTCAGGCGCTGGCCGTCGGACGTCTGGATAACCAGAAGGGGTTTGACCTGATGCTGGATATCTGGCGCGACTTTGCCAGAAAACACCCGGACTGGACGCTGGTGATTGCCGGTGACGGTGAACTGCGTCAGCAGCTGCACGATCAGGCGGCAGTGCTGGGGATCACGGACAGCGTGAAGTTTGTCGGCAAGGTCAGCAACATCAATGACTACTATCGCGACAGCGACATGGCGCTGATGACCTCCCGCTATGAAGGATTACCGCTGGTGCTGCTGGAAGCAAAATCCTGGTCACTGCCGGTCGTCGCCTACGACTGCCCGACCGGGCCTCAGGAGATCATCAACCACGGCGAAGATGGTTTCCTGGTGCCCATGAATGACAAAGCCACGTTTCTGGCGCGAATGGAGCAGCTGGCGACAGATGATGCGCTGCTCTATGCCATGAGCGAAAAAACGAAACAGACCGCGCTGAAATTCGACGGTAATCAGATCAAAAAAAGCTGGCTGTCATTGGTTTAACCGGAGCTGGAAACGCTCACTTGCGACGTGCCTCAGGGACACCGCCATGGCCAATGGCCTTATTGACTACGGGAATTGATGCATGAAAAGAAGAGAAGTGTTACAGACCGCCGCCTCCGCTCTGGTGGGGGCTCTCTCCGTGAGCACCTTTTCCAGCTACGCTGCTAAAAGTAACGGCATTGCCCTGAAACCGGTTGATGCCACCGCCGTGCCGAAAGGAGACGTGCCGATTCTGACGCCGGAAAATGTCTATGCGATGCCACCGCAGTTCTGGCAGAGCTTTGAGGGTAAGCTCTGGATTGGTAAAGCCGGTGTGGATGCCAGCAAGCCTGGCAACCAGATTCCGGTCTTCCTGCGTGACGCCAGCGGTAAAGTCTCCGAGATTGCTCAGCCTATCGCGCTGAACAAGGGCAACTTTGCGCAGTTTATCCAGGATAATGCTGCGCTGATTGCCGATCCTTCGCATTCGATGACGGTAGAAGATAATAACGGGCAGACCCTGTTTAACATCGCGGATGTCAGTCGCCCGGGTGCCGCTGATTTCAGTCAGCGCCTGTCACAGCCAGCGGGTTATCAGCTGATTGGCGAGATCCCGTCCGTGGCGGAGTTACGCAAGACCCGTCCGCTGTTTGAAGGGGCCAAGATTAAACTCAAAAGCTGGCACGAGGGACGGGAAGTGGGCGGCGGCGAGTTCGTCGGCAGCTTCCAGCCCGCGCAGAATGATGGCGGCGTCAACTTTGCCGGTGACGGCTTTCACTGGCGTCGTGTGGTAGACGATTTCAACCGCCTGACGCTGTTTGATTTCGGTGCCATCGCCGATGGGAAAACCGATACGGCACCCGCCATTATGGCGATGTTCCAGTGGTCGCAGCAGGCGAACCAGCAGATCTGCGTTCAGTTCCCGGCCGGGACCTTTATGGTCTCCGCCTGCAACCTGGGCGACAAGTATCTCAACTTCTTCCGCATGTCCGGTGCGATGGTCAACTTTGGTTACTTCCCGGCGACCACCCTCGTTTCCGATGGTAAGTCAGAGTTCGTCTTCCAGATGAATGCCCGCCGGGTCGAGCTTTCCAACCTGATCTTTAACGGCAACAGCGATAAGAGTCCGAACCAGCAGGGCTTTTTCCACAACATCTGCCCGGGCGGACAATATTTCCGGGGTGCCTGCCTGCGCTTTAACGCCGTCGGCGGTACCGCGATCAGCCTGCAGGATACCCTCGATTGTAAAATCGACCAGTGGTACGCCTCCCGCTGCAGCGGCGACGTCATCAAATCGGGCTGGTCAGGACAGAAGCAGGGCAAATGGGACCACAGCACCGCTATCGAGCTGTCGAACTTCAACGCGCAATACTGCCGTGGGGGCAAAGTCCTCAACCTGCCGCGCTGCGGTCAGTCGATTATTCACAACGGCTGGATTGAGCACTGTGACAACCCGGGCGATCTCTCCAACGGCCAGTGGATCGTTGATGCGCTGAGCCTGGAGGATTGTAAGAACCCGCTGATCGCCCACAACACGCGTCTCAATATGCGCCAGACCAGCCTGCAGTCGGGCAGCTGGATCGATAACTCGATGCAGGGCGATCGTCTGCTCAGCATCTGGGAGATGGGGTCGACACGCGTTGAATCTTACGGCGTCGCGCTGGATGGCAGCCTGAAGTACAACTACATCACCTCGCGCTGGCGTCTGGAGAACAACACAAACCAGGAGACCTGGTTTGATCTCGGCAGCCTCTACTCACCCACGGTGGGCGACTCCTGGGAGATCGAAATCTTTGGTCAGGCGCAGTTCAGCAACGGCAGCGGCGACAAGCCCCTGATGAACCTGATCAGCGACAAAACCACCGGTGGCCGGGCCGTGATCCACGTGCAGCGCAAGAAAGACCTCTCTGAAGCGAGCTGGTCAGCCGAAGGCAGCAGCCCGGTCCTCGATGTGCGCTATGTCGCTGAACATGACACCGACGTTCGCCTCTTCGTCAAACTGGCGGGCTGGACGCCATCGGCCGCCGTGCTGGTGAAAACCACCGGCAAGGATCGCTTTGTTACCGGTCGCTGTGCGCGCGTTAACGCGCGGATGGGGCCAGGCAATCCCCCGGCGGGCGATAAGACCAAACGTGCGCCGCAGCGCTTCAGTCTGCACAACGGCAAAGCGGGTGTCGGGGCCAACGAGCAGGGCGATCTGCTGATGGCGTCGCGTCCGCTCTCTGCCGACCAGGTCGATACCAGCAAGCCGGAAGGCTTTGTTTCCGTGGTCATCAACGGGAAACAGGTTGCCCTGCCTTACTTTGCCATTAAGTCATAACCCTTGCATGACGGCCGCCACAACGGAGGCGGCCGGTTTTAACAGGAGCGGTACCTTTGGGTGCGTTATCCCGTAAGCATTATTTTGAACAGAGCTCATTTTGCCCATGACGGATCCGGGCGGCTTACAGAATTAAAAAAATTTATTCGGAGTTGTTATGAAAATTTTATTGGTGGGTAACCATACGTGTGGGAATCGTGGGGATGGCGCGATTCTTCGTGGACTGATTGATTCTATGAAGTCTGCACGCAGTGATTTAGACATTGATGTGATTAGCCGTTATCCAACCAGCTCCGGTTATCTGCTCCAGCAGGATATTCAGCAGGATGCGCTGTTTCTGCATAACAGCAAGTCAGGCAAAGGTCTGGTCGGTTCGTTTAAGCGTAAAGTCGCGAACCGTCTGATGCCCGACATCATGATGGCGCACCTGGGCAAGGGCGGCGTCTTTAAGTCGTTTGCCGTGCCACCGCACCTCAAAGCCTTTACCGAAAGCCTGGCGAAATATGACGCCATTATTCAGGTTGGCGGGTCATTCTTCGTCGATCTCTATGGCGTCACCCAGTTTGACCACGCACTTTGTGCGCTGATGGCGAAAAAGCCTATTTACCTGATTGGTCACTCGGTGGGTCCGTTCCAGAATCCGCGCGTCAATGCGCTGGCGAACTTTGTTTTTGACCGCGTTAACAGCCTGGTTCTGCGTGAGTCGGTCAGCCTCGATCTGATGAAACGTGATGGCGTGACCAGCTCGAAAGTCGCGGCCGGCGTCGACACCGCTTTCCTGGTGCGCGCGCGTGAAGTGGAAAATCCGAGCCATAACCTGCTTCACTGGCAGGGGATTATCAGCAGCCGTAAAACCATCGCCATCACCGTGCGCGAACTGGCGCCGTTTGATAAACGTCTGGGCGTCACACAGAAAGAGTATGAAGCAGCCTTTGGTCGGGTGATCAATGCGATGATCGCAGAAGGCTACCAGGTCGTGGCGTTCTCCACCTGTACCGGCATCGACAGCTATGCCAAAGATGACCGCATGGTGGCACTGACCCTGCGCGATCACGTGGAGCAGCCTGAGCATTACCATGTCATCATGGATGAGTTTAATGACCTGGAGCTGGGTATCCTGCTGAGCCACTGCCATCTGACCATTGGTACCCGCCTGCACTCGGCGATTATCTCCATGAACTTTGGCACCCCGGCCGTGGCGATCAACTATGAGCACAAGTCGATGGGTGTGATGAACCAGTTGGGTCTGCCGCAGATGGCAACCGATGTGAAAAGCCTGATGGATGGCTCGCTGATCGACAAGGTGAAGAGTGTGCTTGCCGACTACGACAACATTAAGCTGAAGGTCAATACGGCCGTTGCGAATGAAAGGGAAATTGGCAACCGGATCACTGAAGAGATTCTCAAAGTATTAGGGTAATGTGATGAAACTGACTTTTTTCACCATGCGTTTCCCGGTTGCCTCTGAGACATTCGTTCTGAATCAGGTAACCCATTTTATTGATGCCGGTTACGAGGTGGAGATTATTTCAGTCTTTCCCGGCGATTTAGTGAACCGGCACGCCGCGTTTGATGAGTATGGTCTGGCGGCGAAGACGCATTATCTGCTGCCGGAAGAGAAGATCTCGATTGTCGATAAGCTCAACCAGCGCATCAGGCTGGTGCTGCCGAACGTGACCAAACCGTCGCTGCTGCGTTCGCTGAACATGCGTCGATATGGCGCGCAGTCCAGCAAGCTGCTGCTGCCGTCGATCGTGGCCAACGCGAAGCAGACGTTCACCGCGGATGTTTTCCTGGTGCATTTCGGCTATGCAGGAGCGCTGGCGAATAAGCTGCGTGAGCTTGGCGTACTGAAGGGCAAGCAGGCGACCGTGTTTCACGGCGCCGATATTTCCCGTCGTCACATTCTGGAAGAGCACAAGCTCGACTACGTCAATCTGTTCCGCCAGAGCGAACTGATGCTGCCAATCAGCCACCTGTGGGAAAACAAGCTGATTGAGATGGGCTGCCCGCCGGAAAAAATTCATGTGACACGCATGGGGATTGAGCCAGAGAAGTTTAACTTCCAGCCGCGACAGGCATTTCACAAGCCGCTGCGTATCGTCTCGGTGGCGCGTCTGACCGAGAAGAAAGGACTGGATGTGGCGGTGAAAGCCAGCGCCATCCTGAAGCAGCGGGGCGGTCAGTTCCAGTACACCATCATCGGCAATGGCGATCAGGATGAGATGATGCGTGATTTCATCGCCCGCGAGGGGATGGAAGATTGCGTCAGTATGCCGGGCTTCAAACCGCAGGAGGAGATCCGTCGCGCGCTGAGCGAAGCGGACATCTTCCTGCTGCCCTCCAAAACTGCCGCCGATGGCGACATGGAGGGGATTCCGGTTGCGCTGATGGAAGCGATGGCGGTCGGCCTGCCGGTGGTCTCCACCTTCCACAGCGGTATTCCCGAACTGATTGAGAACAACGTCTCCGGCTGGCTGGTGGAAGAGGACGATCCCGAGGCGCTGGCAGAGACGCTGCTCAAACTTTCTGAGGGCGAAGTGGATGTGGCCCCGGTGGTCGCTGCTGCGCGGCATAAAGTTGAGACGGAGTTTAATCAGCATATCGCCTATGGCGAACTGGCACAGATTCTGGAGCGACTGGCGTGAGTGGATTTAAGTCACAGGCGATTTGGCTGTTTGGCAGCACCTGCTTTTCTGCGGTGCTGCAGGTTGCACAGCTGAGCTTTCTCGCCCGCAAACTGGAAACCCACGAGCTGGGACTGCTGGCCATCATCAACGCCATTCTGGCGGTGGCGGGTGTCCTGCAGGATATGGGGATGAGCAGTTATCTGGTGCATCGCCAGAACATCACCCGCCGTGAGCAGAGCACCATCTACTGGGTTAACGTATCACTCAGTCTCTGCACCGGCCTGATCATGCTGTTGATCGCTTTCCCGGTGGCCTGGTTCTATCACCTGCCAGAGCTGACGGGGCTGATCATGCTGACCAGTCTCAACTTCCTCGTGCTGGGACATCTGTCGCAGTACCAGGCGCACTACATCAAGACCAAGCGGATGGTGTCGCTGGCGAAGATTGAGATGGGCACCAAGCTGTTTGCCTTCCTCTGTGTGGTGGCAATGCTGGAGTTCACCTCACTGACCGTAGCGGCAGCGATTCTCGGCCTGTTCATCAACGCCTTTACCCGTATCCTCTGCATGATTGCACTGGGTGAGAAGTCATGGCGCCCGACCTGGGAGTTCGACAAAGCGACCTTCTTCGGGGCGATTCGCTACGGCAGCTACCAGCTTGGCTCCCAGACCATCAATCAGCTGCGCACCCAGGCGGATGCGCTGGTGGTCGGTAAGGTGATGGGCGCTGAGATGCTGGGTGTCTACTCGCTGGCGAAAGAGCTGGTGCTGCAACCGCTGAAGCTGGTGACGCCGGTCATCAACCGTCTGGCGCTGCCGCGCTTTGCTGAGAAACAGCACGATGCCGAGCAGCTGAAAAAGCTGTTCCTCAAGGGGACGCTGGGGATCATGCTGTTCAGCAGTGCCATGTATCTGGTCATTGGCATCTTCTCGCCGGTGATCGTCCGTATACTTTATGGCGCATCTCACGAGCAGGTTTATCATCTGATCCCGCTGATGCTGCTGTTCGGTATGCTGCGGCCGATGGGGGGACTGACCGGTGCCATTTCGCAGGCTAACGGACGCACCAACGTCGAGTTCTACTGGAACATCGTGGCGAGTATCGTGGTGCTGGGCGTGCTGGCGACCACCTTTATCTGGCCTAACGTGCTCTATGTGGCGCTGACACTCTCCATCTCGCAGATCCTGATCTCGGCGCTGGCCCACCCGTTCTTTATCAAGCCGGTGATTGGCATTCGCTTTATGCCCTATGCCCGGCAGTGGGTGGCGGTGTCGGTGGTCTTTGTCGGCCTGATGGTGCTGGTGAACCACTTCAATCTCTTCATCATGCCGGAGTGGTTTGAAGGCTGGCTCTGATCGCGAAACACTTTTATCAACGGGCAGTCTCAGGGCAGCCCGTTTTTCATTTATAGCTGGTCTCAGCCGTTGGAAAAAGCGGGGCGACAATCGTCAGGCTCCGGTTCGTTTACTGATTGTCTTTGTTCAGTTTATGGGGCGGCTGGCAATGGGCAAAATGCCGAATTTCCATGTTATGACAGAGAGTTACTGTTAGATTTTCAGATAAAGATTATACTTGCACTTCCGGCCGATCCTGCATAATCGACCCACATCTTCATTTTATTAAACGGAATAAATATGACCAAGCTTAAAGCAGTAATCCCGGTTGCGGGCCTCGGTATGCATATGCTCCCTGCGACTAAAGCCATTCCGAAAGAGATGCTGCCTGTCGTCGACAAACCGATGATCCAGTACATCGTTGACGAATGTGTTGCCGCAGGTATTAAAGAGATCGTGCTGGTCACGCATGCATCGAAAAATGCGGTCGAGAACCACTTCGATACCACTTATGAACTGGAAGCGCTGCTGGAAGCGCGTGTGAAGCGTCAGCTGCTGAGCGAAGTGCAGTCCATCTGCCCGCCAGGCGTAACTATTATGAACGTGCGTCAGGCACAGCCGCTGGGTCTGGGCCACTCGATTCTCTGCGCCCGTCCGATGATCGGTGATAATCCGTTTGTCGTGGTGCTGCCGGACGTGCTGCTGGATGATTCCACTGCTGACCACCTGCGTTATAATCTCGCCGCGATGGTTGCCCGTTTTGAAGAGACCGGCCACAGTCAGGTTCTGGCACAGCATATGCCTGCCTCCGACCTCTCTGAGTACTCGGTGATCACCACCGAAGAGCCGATCAACAACCCAGGCGATATCAGCCGTATCACTGACTTTGTTGAGAAGCCAGAGCATCCGGCTGAGCAGGGCTCTGACCTGGCTGCGGTAGGACGCTATGTGCTTTCTGCTGACATCTGGGCTGAACTGGAGCGCACTGAACCTGGCGCCTGGGGCCGTATCCAGCTGACCGATGCGATCGCCAGCCTGAGCAAAAACAAACCTGTTGATGTTTCACTGCTGACCGGCCACAGCTTCGACTGCGGTCGTAAACTGGGTTACATGCAGGCGTTCGTCTCTTACGGACTGCGTAACAACGCCCAGGGCCGCGATTTCCGCGAAGCGATTCAGAACATCCTGGCAAAACAACAGTAATTATTTTGCCGCGCACTGCGCGGCAGCTTACAAGGAGTGCACATGGCTATTTTGGTAACGGGCGGGGCTGGCTATATCGGTTCCCATACCGTACTGGCGCTGCTGCAGCGCGGTGATGATGTAGTGGTGCTGGATAACCTCTGCAATGCCTCACGCGAAGCGATCTACCGCGTTGAAAAGCTGGCGGGGAAGAAAGCGACCTTCGTCGAAGGCGACATCCGTGACCGCGCCTGCCTGCGCGACCTGTTTGCCTCAAACAGCATTTCCGCCGTCATTCACTTCGCCGCGCTGAAAGCGGTCGGTGAGTCGACGCGTATGCCCCTGGAGTACTACGAGAACAACGTCGCGGGTACGGTAGTGCTGCTGGAAGAGATGCGTAACGCGGGCGTGTGGAACTTCATCTTCAGTTCATCGGCCACCGTTTACGGCGCGGATGCACCGGTTCCCTATGTGGAAACGACCCCGATTGGCGGCACCACCAGTCCTTACGGCACTTCTAAGCTGATGATCGAGTTCGTCATGCGCGACTTTGCTAATGCAGAGCCGAAGTTTAAGGCGATTGCGCTGCGCTACTTCAACCCGGTTGGCGCGCATGAGTCAGGCGAAATCGGCGAAGACCCGACCGGCATCCCGAATAACCTGCTGCCTTACATCGCACAGGTCGCGATTGGTCGTCTGGAGAAGCTGGGTGTGTTTGGCGGTGACTACGATACGCCAGACGGCACCTGCCTGCGTGACTACATCCATGTGGTCGACCTGGCTGAAGGACACCTGAAGGCGCTGGACCATCTGAGCAAAGTTGAGGGCTACACCGCCTTTAACCTCGGCGGCGGCAAAGGCTTCTCGGTTCTGGAGATGATCAAGGCGTTTGAGCAGGCCTCCGGCAAAGCGATTCCGTTTGAAATCAAACCGCGTCGTGACGGCGACCTGCCTGCCTTCTGGGCGGATGCGTCCCTGGCGAACCGTGAGCTCGACTGGCGCGTAACACGTGGCATCGATGAGATGATGCACGATACGTGGAACTGGCAGAGTAAAAACCCGGATGGGTTTAAATAAAATGTTGAAATAGTTGAAAAAGCCTGTCTATGGACAGGCTTTTTTACGTTATGAAACATGTAAACCTGCAGGCTTTGAACTGTCTCAGGAAGATGATAATATCGCAGGTTTAATATCAGACTTTTTTTCATAAAAGGGTAGATTAACAAAATCTAATAAGCTCCTCTGTAATATTGAGAAACAATTCTAAAATCTGGCCTGTTAAATAGTCTTGTGGTAGCTGTCAAGCCAGGGGCGGTAGCGTGGTTTGTGCATCTGGTGAACATAAATTAAACATTTTTAAAGTTGAAAACAGAGCGTAATTTATGAAGTATAGTTTAGGTTATCTCATTGATTTGGTAACAGTTATCACTGAGAAAGAGCTTAAGGTTCGTTACAAAAGTAGTTTCTTAGGTTATTTATGGTCAATAGCAAATCCTTTGCTTTTTGCGATGATTTATTACTTCATCTTCAAGCTTATCATGCGTGTTCAGATTCCAAACTACACGATTTTCATTATTACCGGATTATTCCCATGGCAATGGTTTGCAAGTACCACCTCTAACTCCCTCTTCTCATTCATTGCAAATGCTCAAATAATCAAAAAAACGGTATTCCCTCGATCGGTTATTCCTTTTAGTAATGTTATGATGGAATGTCTGCACTTTTTATGTACGATCCCCGTTATCATTGTTTTCTTATTTATATATGATATGACTCCGCATTGGAACTGGATATATGGCATTCCATTAATAGGTGTTGCGCAATTGTTGTTTTCATATGGAATAGCGCTATTTCTTTCAACACTGAATCTTTTTTTTAGGGACTTAGAAAGATTTGTAACACTCGGAATTATGCTGCTTTTCTACTGTACTCCCATACTTTATGCAGGAGACATGATTCCGGCTAATTACCAATGGCTTGTGGAATATAACCCTTTAGCGGATATGGTATTGAGTTGGAGAGAACTGTTTATGAACGGTAATGTTGACTATGAAAAAATACTTTCTTTATATGGTATGGGAATAGTCACTATCGTTGTTGGTTCCTGGGTATTCAATAAATTAAAATTTCGGTTTGCAGAGATCTTATAATGGAACTGGCAATAGAATTTACATCTGTAACAAAGCGCTATCCTTTGTATCATCATATTGGTTCTGGAATCAAAGAGCTGATTTTTAATCCTAAGCGTGCATTAACGCTCCTTTCTGGCAGGAGTTATCTGGCAATAGAAGATATAACTTTTACTGTTGAGAAAGGGGAGTCCGTAGCACTTATTGGCCGCAATGGAGCTGGTAAGAGTACTTCGCTCGGGCTGGTAGCTGGTGTAATTAAACCTACTACCGGGACTGTTAGAACCAATGGTAGGGTTGCCTCAATGCTGGAATTGGGCGGAGGTTTCCATCCAGAGCTAACCGGGCGGGAAAATATTCGACTCAATGCAACTTTACTAGGGTTGCGACGTAAACAATTGAATGAACGAATTGATAAAATAATAGAGTTTTCTGAATTGGGCGAGTTTATTGATGAGCCAATACGTGTTTATTCAAGCGGGATGCTTGCCAAATTAGGCTTTTCTGTCATCACGCAAGTAGATCCTGATATCCTTATTATTGATGAGGTGCTAGCTGTTGGGGACTATGCATTTCAAAAAAAATGTATAGAAACTATAAATGATTTCAAATCTAAAGGCGTGACGATCTTATTTGTAAGTCATAACCTTAGCGATATTGAGAAGATTTGTGATCGTGTCATTTGGATTGAAAATCACCGATTAAAAGCCAGCGGCAGCGCAGAGAATGTTTTAAAACAATATCAATCTTCAATGTAAGGAAACATCGAATGAGTATTCGCAAAGATAAAGTTAAACTTTATACAAGTCATCATAAACCAAGCGCATTTCTCTCATCTTCCGTAATCAAACCCATACATGTTGGCAAGGCTAATAGCTATAATGATATTTGCTGTGATGGCGACGATTCGGGCGAAAATATTTCAATCAAAAATCCATTTTATTGTGAGTTGACTGCTCAATACTGGGTTTGGAAGAATGATCTATCTTCTGAATATGTTGGTTTTATGCACTATAGACGCCACCTGAATTTTTCGGATAAACAGGATTATCCTGAAGACGTGTGGGGCGTAGTTAATGACGAAATTATATCTGAAGAATACGAAGTAAAATTCGGTCTGAACGAAGAGTCGATAATTAATGCTATTGCTGATAATGATATCTTATTGCCTAAGAAATGGAGTGTCAGACAGGCAGGAAGTAAAAATAACTATGAGCATTATAAAATTTCACAGCATCTGCATATCGAGGACTATCAGTCAGCGATAGACAGTTTGTTATACCTGTACCCTGAATATGCTGCGGCAGTTAAGGTTTTTAATAGTGACCATGATGGCTACTATACTAATATGTTTGTTATGAAATCTGAGCTTTTTGCCGAATACTCGGAATGGCTGTTTAGCATATTCAACGATCTCGAAAATAATTTCTCGATGAGAAATTACAACGGTCAGGAAAAGCGCGTCATTGGACATATTTCCGAACGTCTTTTCAACATTTTTCTGATTCACAAAGAAAAAGTGTCTGGCCTGAAAAAGAAAGAGCTCCAGAGAACCTTTGTAAAAACCGAAACTTTTAACGGAAAGCTTGAACCTGCTTTTAGTCACAATAATATCCCTGTGGTAATCTGTTTCGATGATAATTATTCACTGAGCGGCGGGGCGCTAATCAATTCAATTATAAAGAACAGTAGTGAAAGTGATAATTACGATATTGTAATCCTGGAAAACGGTGTTTCGCAAAGAAACAAATCTCGTTTTATCTCTCTTTTGAAAGGTCGTAACAACTTTTCACTACGATTCTTTGATGTAAATGCTTTCAGCGAAATGAAAAGCGTCTATACACGGGCTCACTTCAGTGCTGCTACTTATGCCAGACTGTTTATACCTTCTATATTCAGCGAATTTGAAAAAGTGCTTTTTATAGATGCTGATACCATCGTAGAAAGTGACGTCGCCGAACTGGTTCATACTGAAGTTGGAGACAACTTAATTGCTGCAGTCCGCGATATTGTCATGGAGGGCTTCGTTAAGTTCGGTGCCATTGCACACATTGACGAACCTGCCAACCTGACTGCTGGCCAGTATCTGGAGCAGATACTAGGGATGAAAGAAACCCAAAACTATTTCCAGGCTGGAATTATTCTTTTTAATATTTCACAAATGAGAAAAGAAAATACGTTTGCCAGTCTGATGACAGCGATGAAGGCGCGGAGATACTGGTTCCTCGATCAGGATATTATGAATAAGGTATTTTATGACCGTGTTCATTATCTTCCCGGTGAATGGAATGTGTATCATGGTAATGGAAATACCGATGACTTTTTCCCGAATTTGAAATTCGAAACCTACATGGGTTTTTTGAAATCACGAACGCAGCCTAAGATGATTCATTTCGCCGGGGAAAACAAACCGTGGGATGCGCCTCATGTAGATTTCTTCGATAATTTCATGTCTTATATCAATGGGACACCATGGCAAAAAGAAGTCTATGATCGATTGAATAAAAGCGGTTTTACAACTCAGTCTGCAACAGTTAATCAGCAGGTTCTGTTTCAGACCAAAGTTAAAAGAAAGATTATGCCTTATTTCAACAGATTTGCTCCGGTTGGAAGTAAGCGCAGGCAAATGATCGCTCGTAACTATTACAAAATCCGTCGTGTGGTTTTAGGTTAATTATGAAAAAGAACATTTTAATTGTTGGTGCTGGCTTCTCAGGTGCGGTGATTGGTCGTGAACTGGCAGAAGATGGACATAAAGTACGCATTATTGATGCACGTAACCACATAGCCGGTAACTGTTATAGCGAAAGAGATGCTAATACGGGTGTAATGGTTCATACTTATGGTCCTCATATTTTCCATACTGATAATGAAAAGGTCTGGGACTATATTAACGCTCACTGTGAAATGATGCCTTACATTAACCGTGTTAAGGCAACCGTGAATGGTAGCGTTTACTCTCTTCCTATCAACCTCCATACGATTAATCAGTTTTTTGGTAAAACCTGCAACCCGACGCAAGCCAAAGAGCTCATTGAATCAAAAGGTGATAAAAACATTACTGATCCTCAAACCTTCGAGGAACAGGCATTACGCTTTGTAGGTAAAGAGTTATATGAAGCTTTTTTTAAAGGCTATACCATTAAACAATGGGGAATGGAACCTAAAGAGTTGCCAGCTTCTATATTGAAAAGATTGCCTGTAAGATTCAACTATGATGATAACTATTTCAATCATAAGTTCCAGGGGATGCCGAAAGAGGGATATACCCCTATCGTTGAATCGATTCTCAACCATGAAAATATCACTGTTGAATTAAATACCCTTTTTGATCGTGATGAAAAAGAGAATTATGACCATATATTTTATAGTGGTCCGTTAGACGGGTATTTCGATTTCAAGTCAGGCCGTTTAGGTTACCGAACGTTAGACTTTAAGCGTTTTGAAGCTGAAGGTGATTACCAGGGCTGCGCGGTGATGAACTACGGGGAAGTCGATGTTCCCTATACGCGAATCACTGAGCACAAATACTTTGCGCCATGGGAACATCATGAGCAATCTGTATGCTACGAAGAATATAGCAGATCCTGCACTGAAAAGGACATTCCCTACTATCCAATCCGGCAGATGGGCGAAATGCAACTGCTGAATAAATATCTCGATGAAGCTGAAAAAGAAGAGAATATTACTTTCATAGGGCGCCTGGGCACTTATCGGTATCTGGATATGGATGTAACGATAAAAGAAGCTCTGGACGTAGTTGAAAAATACCGCGAGGCGCTGGACAAGGATCATAAGATGCCCGTTTTCTCGGTCAACCCCAGATGAAAATTGCCGCGTTAATCGTCACCTACAATCGTCTCGAAAAACTTAAAAAGTGTTGGGCTGCGGTAGAACCTTTGTCCTTTCATGAAATAGTTATAGTGGATAATGCATCAACAGATGCAACCTCTGACTGGTTAAACAGTCTGAACGACCCACGGCTAAAAATAATTTCAAGTGAAGTCAATGATGGCGGGGCTGGTGGCTTTTACAGAGGCTCTGAATGGATAGCATTGAACAGCACCCCGGATTGGGTGCTGTTTTTCGATGACGACGCCTATCCGGATTCAACTTTACTGGAAAAATTCGTTGCGAGTGACAGGCAAAACGCTCAGGCAATTGCAACCTGCGTTCTGGATACGCGTGGTGCGCGTTGTAAAATGAATATTCCGTGGAAGAAAATACCTAATACTGTTAGTGATTTACTACATTATTCTGGTAAAAATTCTGAATTCGAAGCTGTTGAATTCGTCTCTACAGAGATTCAGGCATTTTCATTTGTAGGTGTTTTCGTAGCGTTTGATACGCTTAAAGAGACATATAAGTTCATTAATAAATCACTTTTTATCTATTTCGATGATGTATTCTATTCATGGAAATTACATATCGAAGGTTGTAAGTTATTATATAATCCCGATCTGGTTTTTCATCACGATGTTGTTGAATCCAGTTCTGCTATGATGCCATGGAAAATTTACTATTTAGCACGCAATTTAATATCATCGCGTTATATCTTTCCTGACAAAAAACCATTTAGCGTTGTTTCTATCTTGATGCGGATAACGAAATATTATTTGATGGCTGTTAAGTCAGAAAGTAAGGTTAGTTACCTTACGTCTCTATCCAGAGGTGTGATTGATGGTTTGCTCTTTGCGACGAAAGGTCTTAAAAATGGCAGGCGTTAATGAAAAAGCTTTGTTTTTATATTAATTCTGATTGGTATTTCAATTTACATTGGAAAGAACGGGCGCTGGCCGCAAAAGAAGATGGATATGAAGTTCATGTAATCTGCAATTTCGAGAATCCAAAGATTTTCAGTGATTTCGAGTCGTCAGGTATCAAGCCCCATGACTCCAAGATGTCAGAGCAATCTCTCAATCCCATTATCATTATCAAAGATTTATTGCGGTCGCTTCGAATCCTCAAAAAAATCGATCCTGATATCTTGCACTGCATAACTATTAAACCATGTCTTGTTGGTGGTTTTTATGCAAAAGTATTCAGGAAGAAATTGGTGTTAAGCTTTGTTGGGTTGGGTCGTGTATTCTCCTCGAATGCAAAAAAATATAGAATACTAAAATATAATGTTTCAACTTTTTACCGTTGGGTTAGTAAAAAAAAGGATGTCTTCTTTATCTTTGAACACCAACTGGACCGCGATAAAATAATATCAATTACTGGAATCGATTCTGGTAAAACAATTGTTATCGATGGTGCCGGAATCGATACTGAGAAGTTTGAATATCTTAACGAACCCGATAATTCACCTCCAACCGTATTGTTTGCCAGTCGCCTTATCTGGAGTAAAGGTCTTTCTGATTTGGTTGAAGCCAGAAAAGTTCTCCTGCGAAAAGGCATACATTTTAACCTTGTTGTTGCAGGTATTACTGTCAAGAAAGACCCTGATGCTATTCCTGGTAATGTTATCAAGAAATGGTCTGATGACAAGGATATTATCTGGCTTGGTCAGCGCGATGATGTTAAAACGCTTATTGAAAGGGCAAACATCGTTGCTTTACCATCAGTTTATGCCGAGGGCGTGCCAAGGATTTTGATAGAAGCTGCGGCTGTTGGGCGTCCCTCAATCGCTTACGATATGGGGGGGTGTAGCAGTATTATTGTTAACAATAATACAGGTTTTATCGTCGATAAGGACATTGATGATCTCGTATATAAACTTGAAATGTTAATTACGAATAAACAACTTAGAGTTAATTTTGGAATCAATGCTCGGGCTTGGGTAATGTCGCGTTTTTGTTCAACGTATGTGATAAAGAAAACACTGGGGGTATACAATGAACTTGAGTGACAAAGGAGAGAGAGCAATGCCATCAAAAATCATTGTAGAAGTTCCTGTCTCCTGGATGAAAAACCCGGTCGATGGACACAAGCATAGATTTTTTATTACCAACCTGATCCTGGCTCTTACGGAAAGAAAAATTCCTCTTTATTTCAGAGAGGTGCCATTTGGTGCTGATGAGGCCCCCAGAAAGCCAGAAAAGGGAACGTTAACATTTTCTTATCACTCCTGGGGCAACGAACAGAACGTTGTAAGGATGAAAGAAGCGGCAGTTACTCCGTTATTTTCAATGGATTTTAGCGGTTACTCCGGTTGGTCCGATATTTCGCTAAATTTTGATAAATATAAAGAAAGTATCAATAAGTTTGATGGAAATGAAGTTGAAAGGATTTTAAATGAATGGAAGTTAAAGTTTATTGAAAAAAACGAGTCAAAATATCCTCAGTCTGATGAAGCGTTGCCTGAAAATGTGAAAGGTTTTGTTTTCTATCCGATGCAGGTTCAAAATGATCCTGTAGCTGTTCACAGCAGTTATGATGGCGTGCAGTTACTACTGGATGCGGCCGATGTTGCCCGAAAAAAACAAATCTATTTATTCGTTAAACGACATCCTTTTTGCCAGTCTTTTGCTGTCGAAGAGACGATTACATTGCTGACGCAAAGTAATCCTTGGGTGATCAGAACCAATAGCAATATTCATCACTTAATCAGGGAATCCAGGTCAGTTATTACCATAAACTCAGGCGTTGGAATTGAAGCTTTAATTGATGGAGCCTCCGTTTTTTGTGCAGGTAAATGTGAATGGCAGCAGTGCTCAAACATAATCGATGATAAAAGTGATCTGGAAAAAGCTTTCTCTGATAATCCGGAAAAAATGAATTTTGACCAGCAAAAATTGCTTGCCTTCCTGTTAACCGATTACTGGATTGACCCCAATGTAATGTCTAAATTTGATGATGCTATAGATAAAGCATTAATCAGTTTTGATGCTGAGTATGGGGATACAACCCCCCCTTTAAATCCGTCAGACGTATTGTTACCTATCATACTGGACCTGCACGGCCGGCTTGAATATGAACAGCGCAAAGCTAAGCAATCTATCCTTGATACTTACGCAGCAATAGACCTTTACGAAAACCTTAAGAAAGAAAAGGAAAGCATCGCCTCTGAACTTAAACGTTACATTGAACGTGTCAGGGTCTGTGAAGAAGAATTAGAACAGCTTCGCAATAGAATATAAGTCCCACTTTGGAATTCGGACAAGAATACGTTCTGTTTTTTGTCTGTTAGTGCTTGATTTTACAAGCCGATGTAATTTTTGATTTGCATCATGTATTATGAAAATGTGCATTTTTGAATGATTATTAGTCTCAAAATCAGACAGGAGTATGTAATGTCCAAGCAACAGATCGGCGTTGTAGGTATGGCAGTGATGGGCCGCAACCTGGCTCTTAACATTGAGAGCCGCGGTTACACTGTTTCAATCTTCAACCGTTCACGCGAAAAGACTGATGAAGTCATCGCTGAGAACCCGGGCAAGAAACTTGCTCCTTTTTACACCGTTGAAGAGTTTGTCGAATCGCTGGAAAAACCTCGTCGTATCCTGCTGATGGTTCAGGCGGGTGAAGCGACCGATAAGACTATCGCCTCTCTGACTCCACACCTGGATAAAGGCGACATTCTGATTGATGGTGGTAACACCTTCTACAAAGACACTATCCGTCGTAACAAAGAGCTGTCTGACCAGGGCTTCAACTTCATCGGTACCGGTGTTTCCGGTGGGGAAGAGGGCGCACTGAAAGGCCCATCTATTATGCCTGGTGGCCAGAAAGAAGCGTATGAGCTGGTTGCGCCAATCCTGGATAAGATCGCAGCACGTGCCGAAGATGGCGAAGCCTGTGTGGCTTACATCGGTCCTAATGGCGCGGGTCACTATGTGAAGATGGTTCACAACGGCATCGAATATGGCGACATGCAGCTGATTGCTGAAGCTTACGCACTGCTGAAAGGTGCGCTGGGTCTTAGCAATGAAGAGCTGGCTGAAACCTTCACCGACTGGAACAACGGCGAGCTGAGCAGCTACCTGATCGACATCACCAAAGATATCTTTACCAAGAAAGATGAAGACGGTAAATATCTGGTTGATGTGATTCTGGATGAAGCAGCGAACAAAGGCACCGGTAAGTGGACCAGCCAGAGCTCGCTGGATCTGGGCGAACCTCTGTCCCTGATCACCGAATCTGTCTTCGCGCGTTATCTTTCTTCGCTGAAAACCCAGCGTGTCGCGGCGTCTAAAGTCCTGAGCGGTCCACAGGCGCAGGCCTTCACCGGCGACAAAGCTGAGTTTATCGAGAAAGTTCGTCGTGCTCTTTACCTGGGTAAAATCGTCTCTTATGCGCAGGGCTTCTCACAGCTGCGTGCGGCATCAGAAGAGAACAACTGGGATCTGCACTACGGCGAAATCGCGAAGATTTTCCGTGCTGGCTGCATCATCCGTGCCCAGTTCCTGCAGAAGATCACTGATGCTTATGAAGCAGATGCGGGTATTGCTAACCTGCTGCTGGCGCCTTACTTCAAAGATATCGCGGATCAGTATCAGCAGGCGCTGCGTGATGTCGTTTCTTACGCCATCCAGAACGGTATCCCGACGCCGACCTTCTCGGCAGCGATTGCTTACTACGACAGCTATCGTTCAGAAGTCCTGCCTGCTAACCTGATTCAGGCGCAGCGTGACTACTTCGGTGCCCATACTTACAAGCGCATTGATAAAGACGGTGTGTTCCACACCGAGTGGTTAGATTAATCACTAAAAAGGGCTTCCTTCGGGAAGCCCTTTTTTTATCCCACCAGCAAATCCCCGCTGCGAATCTCTTTCTCTCCCGCCAGCCTCACCACCAGCATACCTGCCGTGGCAAACCTCACCCAGTGCCGTGCATACAGAATACCGCCATGCTCCGCCACCAGCGGGGTGATGTGGTCCGTCAGTGGATCGACAATCTCAGCCACCACTTCTCCCGGACGAATCTCTGCGCCCAGCGGTTTACGATGCAGAATCAATCCTGACACCGGCGAGTGAATATATTCACAGCCAGCCAGAGGTGTCGGCGGGTTTTTCAGGGCTGGGGAGGAGGCCGCGGAACCCTCACTATGGCGTTCTTTGATCACGCCTGCTTCTCCCGGCGCTTCAGCCGCATCGGGTACGGTTAAACCGATGGGGCCGTCATTGATGGCCACCACGTCATCTCCGCCTGCGCTCGCCGGGACCAGCTCATCACCGCCAATAACGGGTGCGGCCACTTCCACCGAAATCGAAGGTTCGCTGTAGCCGATATAGCCCCCCTCCTGCAACGCTGAAATAATGGCATCCGCATCCTTTTCCGCCTGCTCAGGCGAGACATCACGAACGCCTCTCAACTCCAGCGTCGCCGGCAGCAGCCCGCGTGGCATCGGATACGCTTTGCCAAACCGCTCCGCCAGCGTCAGCCAGGGTTCGCAGCAGGCTTCATCAAAGGGTTCGCCGCCGGAGATTTGCGCCAGCAACTGCACTTCACTGCCCAGCCAGCGTGCCAGCGGCTCAATATCCGGCCACGCATGCGGGGTGGTGTAGAGATGCGGTACGGCTTCCCAGTCGCAGTGCAGGTCAATCATCAGATCGGCCTGGCTGGCCATTCGCATCAGCGTGTAGCGCTGTGCATCCAGTTCGGTCTTAGGGACGGTATCGCGGTAATGGCGATCGATCGCCTCGCGGATCAGGCTTCTGTTCTGCGATTCACTCTGGGTCAGGCTCTCAGCCAGCCCGGCCGCCAGGGTGGTGCCCAGTGAGGGGAAACGGCGATTAAAATCCTGACCGGAGAGGGTATGAAAACGTCCGAGGTGAGTACCGTGCCAGTGCTGGCCCAGTGCCAGAGGATTGGCAACCGGCACCAGCGTAAAGGCGGCTTTGAGTTGCCCGGCGGATTCCAGCGCCTGCAGCCGCTGCTTCAGGAACCACGCTACCGCCATCCCCGGCAGTTCATCGCCGTGTAATGCCGCCTGGATATAGACCTGACGCTCATGCTCCTGAGCAAAGTGAAAGCTGATGATTTCACGCTGGGTGCCTAAAGAGGCGCTTAACAGTGGATGATGTTGTTGATGCATACCGTGTTAATGTCCTTTAATCGGCAAAGGACGACAGCGCGCCGTCCCGAAAAGGTTAGAGTATAGTGCCGGATCGCGGTGAGGACGAAAATGGGGCCCGCGACACTACTGCTGAATAGAGATATCCGTGGCGAAGTAGCGCTTCTGAATCTCATCAAAGGTGCCGTTCTTTTTGATGTCGGCAAAGGCGTTATCCAGCGCGGTTTTCAGCTCACTGTCGCCTTTACGCAGGCCAATCGCCGTGCCGGGGCCGATGATCGGATCCTGAATAATCGGGCCGGCCAGCTCAAACTCTTTGCCCTGTGGCTGTTTCAGGAATCCGATAGCCGCCTGTGCCGCATCGGTAAAGACCGCGTCCAGCCTGCCTGAAACCAGATCGCTTTCTACCTGTGCCTGATCGCCATAAGGGACGACGGTCACACCATGAGGCTGCCATTTCGCCAGGGCATAGCGCTCCTGAACCGTTCCCTGTTGCACGCCAACCGTTTTTCCTTTCAGAGATTCGACGGTGGGCAGGATGCCTGCGCCTTTACGGGCAATCAGTTGCGTATGGGTGTCGTAGAGCGGGACGGTGAAGTCAATCTGCTTCAGGCGCTCTTCCGTAATGCCCATATCTGACAGGATGGCATCAAACTTACGTGCTTTCAGCGCGGGGATCATGCCGTCAAACTGGCTTTCGACCCAGACGCATTTCGCCTGCATCTGTTTGCAGAGTGCGTTGCCCAGATCAATGTCAAAGCCGACCAGCTTGCCCTGGGGCGTTTTCGATTCAAATGGCGGATAGGTCGGGTCGACCGCGAAACGCACCTGTTCAATTTTTGCCTGCGCGCCAAATGCACAGCCTGCCAGAAGGGTGAGAGCCAGCGTCTGACGCAGGCGTTGAGTGAAAATGTTCATGATTTTGCTCTTATTCTGTCGTGATGAGTGATTATGCAGAGTATCGCCGGGCTGCCGGGATGGCAATTATTGCGTTATCTCTATCACGTCAGCCTTGCACAGCGCCCGGTAGTCTTCGGTGTTCAGGATCACTGAGCGCTCCAGCAGACCGGCGTTAAATGCGATCTCCGGATAACGTTCAAACAGCGCGGGGTCCACAATCAGTCGGAGGTCGGGATGAAAGCTGAACGGCGGTATCGCCCCGAATACGCAGCCGGTCAGTTGGTCGGTTTCTGCCGGACTGGCCAGTGACGCGCGTCGTCCGCCCACCGCGTCGGCAACCTTATTCAGATCGGCCTGCCGATCGGCGGGTAACACGGCCAGCACATGCTGTTTAACGCCGTTGCCTTTGACATGACAGACCAGCGCTTTCGCGCCCTGACCGATTTCGGTGCCGCGTATTGCCGCGACGGCTTCACATTTACCGGTCGCCTCATGCTCCATCAGGCGATAGCGCGCCTGATGCTGGTCGAGAAGGGCGATTAACTTTTCATGGGTGGTCATGGTCTTCTCCCGGGTAGATGGGCGGTGTTCACGAAGGGGGGAGCGGTGCAGGATGTGAGAAGAATCCTGCTCAGAATCCGCATAAAAACGGTATTCTGAGCAGTATGTTGCACATTTACTGATGGCGGTCGCGCAGGTTATTGATCACCGTGCTGAAGTCGAGATCCTGATCCTGCAACAGCACCATCAGATGATAGACCAGGTCTGAGGCTTCATTGGTGAGCTCATGCCGGTCGTTGACGGTTGCCGCCAGCGCGGTTTCCACCCCTTCTTCACCCACTTTCTGCGCGATACGCTTGGTGCCGCTGGCGTAGAGGCGGGCGGTGTAAGAGCTCTCCGGATCGGCTGTCTTACGAGAAGCGAGCAGTTGCTCCAGCTGATAAAGGAAGGTCCACTCCGGTGCCGCGGGGGAGAAGCAGCTGCTGGTGCCCAGATGGCAGGTCGGGCCAATCGGATTAGCCAGGATTAGCAGCGTGTCGTTGTCGCAGTCTGGCGTAATGCTCACTACCTGCAGAAAGTTGCCGGAGGTTTCACCTTTTGTCCACAAACGGTTTTTGGTACGGGAGAAAAAGGTGACGTTGCCTTCAGCCAGCGTTTTTTCCAGTGCCGCCGGATTCATGTAGCCATGCATCAGGACTTCGCCTGAGACATTGTGCTGCACGATGACCGGCATCATGCCTTCTGTTTTGTCCCAGTCGAGCTGAGCCTGTTGTTGTTCGGTTAGCACGCGCGAATCTCCACTCCGTTGTCGATCAGGAAGCTCTTCAGCTCACCGATATTAATAATCTGCTTATGGAATACCGAGGCGGCCAGCGCCCCATCAACATTGGCTTCGGTAAAGGCTTCCAGGAAGTGCTGCATCGTACCTGCGCCGCCAGAGGCGATCAGCGGCACCTTGCAGACATCCCGCATTTTCTTCAGCTGCACCAGGTCATAGCCATTACGCACGCCATCCTGATTCATCATGTTCAGCACGATTTCACCCGCGCCCAGCTTCTGCACTTCCTGCACCCACTCCAGCGTTTCCCACTGGGTCACGCGGGTGCGCGCTTCGTCACCGGTGTACTGATTAACCTGATATTTGCCGCTGCTCTCATCGAACCAGGTGTCGATCCCGACCACAATACACTGCACACCGAAACGGTCCGCGAGGCGGGTGATCAGCGTCGGGTCAGCCAGCGCCGGTGAGTTGATCGAAATCTTATCCGCACCAAATTCCAGGATACGCGCCGCGTCTTCGGGGGTTTTGATACCGCCCGCTACGCAGAACGGAATATCGATGACTTCCGCTACCCGCGACACCCAGCTCTTGTCCACGACCCGGCCATCGGAGGAGGCGGTGATGTCGTAGAACACCAGTTCGTCGGCCCCTTCGGCGGCGTAGCGCTGGGCCAGCGGCACGATGTCACCGATGATCTCGTGATTACGAAACTGTACGCCTTTGACCACCTGGCCGTCACGCACATCAAGGCAGGGAATTATCCGTTTTGCCAGCATGAGATCGCCTCCGAAACAGTGAATTTATCTTCCAGCAGCGCACGACCGACAATGACGCCCTGAACACCGCTGCCGCGCAGGGCGGCGATATCATTAAGTTCGCCAATGCCGCCAGAGGACTGGAAGGCGACGGACGGGAAGCGTGAGGTCACTTCCTGATAGAGGGCGACGTTGGAGCCACTGAGGGTGCCGTCACGGGAGATATCCGTGCAGAGCACGTGCTTCAGGCCCACCTGCTGGAAATCGGTAATCACCTCTTCCAGCGTCACGCCTGCCGCTTCCTGCCAGCCGCTGATGGCCACTTCTTTACGGTTACTGGCGTCGATACGCACATCCAGCGCCAGCACGATCGCCTCAGCGCCAAACTCGGCAAACCACCGTTTGACCTCTTCCGGCTGTTTGATGGCGGTGGAACCCACCACCACACGACTGGCACCGGCTTCCAGCAGGGCGTGCACATCGTCACGGCTGCGGATGCCTCCACCGACCTGCACCGTCACATCCACCCCTTCCAGCAGGGTTTTCAGCAGGGAGATCTGACGCTTCGCCGGGTCTTTCGCGCCGGTCAAATCCACCAGATGCAGAACGGTTGCGCCCTGACGAACGTAATCCTGCAGACGCGGCAGCGGGTCACTGCCGTAATCGCGCTGCTGCCCATAATCGCCCTGATGCAGACGAACGACTTTACCGTCGATTAAATCTAACGCGGGGATAATCATTACATCTCCAGGAAATTTTTCAGCAACTGTGCGCCCGCTTTGCCCGAACGCTCCGGGTGGAACTGAACGCCGAAGAAGTTATCCTTCTGCACCGCTGCGGTGAAGGCTTCGCCGTAGTGACACTGTGCGATGGTGCTGGCGTTGACCGGCATGGCGTAGCTGTGAACAAAGTAGAAATAGCTGCCATCGTCGATGCCGCGGAACAGGTGATTGCCCGCCTGCGCGGTAATCTGGTTCCAGCCCATGTGCGGCAGCGGCAGACCCTGCGTGTCCATCAACGAAACCGGTTCATCAATAATGCCCAGCGTCGGCACGCCGCCGTTTTCATCGCTGCCGCGTCCCAGCAGCTGCATCCCCAGACAGATCCCCAGCACGGGCTGAGTACAGGCTTTCACCAGATCGATCAGGTCACGCTCTTCCAGCTGCGTCATCGCCGCCTTCGCGGTGCCAACGCCCGGCAGAAACAGTTTGTCAGCGCGCAGGACCACATCAGGATCGCGGCTGACTTCCGGGCGGTAGCCCAGACGTTCAATCGCCCATTTCACTGAGGAGAGGTTGGCGCACCCGGTATCCATGATCACCACGTTCATCACAGCACTCCTTTCGAGCTCGGCAGGGTATTACCCTCTACGCGAATCGCCTGGCGCAGCGTACGACCAAAGGCTTTGAACAGGCTCTCGACACGGTGATGGTCGTTCTTGCCTTTGGTTTTGAGATGCAGGGTGCTCATCATGGCGTAAGAGAGCGAGCTGAAGAAGTGCTCGACCATCTCGGTGCTGAGGTCACCCACACGCTGGTAGTTGAACTCGGCTTTGAACTCGATGTGCGGACGGCCGGAGATATCGAGCGCACAGCGCGCCAGGCATTCGTCCATCGGCAGCACGAAGCCAAAACGGCCAATACCGCGTTTGTCGCCCAGTGCTTTCAGCAGCGCTTCCCCCAGGGCCAGACCGGTATCTTCCACCGTGTGGTGATCGTCAATATAGAGATCGCCTTTCACTTCAATGTGCATGCGGAAACCGCCGTGCACCGCAATCTGGTCCAGCATGTGGTCGAAGAAGCCCACGCCGGTATTGATCTTACTGCCGCCTTCGCGGTCCAGCCACAGTTCAACCCGAACCTGCGTCTCTTTGGTGTTGCGCTGCACCAGCGCATGACGATCGCGCTGGGTCAGACGCTGCTGGATGGTCTGCCAGCTCTGGCCATCAGCGCCATAGCGGATAGCCTGAATGCCCATATTCTCCGCCAGCTGAACGTCGGTCAGGCGATCGCCGATGACGTAGCTGTTGGCGGTATCGAGCGCGCCTTCCGCCAGCCAGGCTTCCACCATTCTGGTTTTCGGCTTGCGGCAGTCGCAGTGATCGTCCGGCATATGCGGGCAGATCAGCACATCATCAAACGCGATACCCTGTGAGGTCAGTACCTGCATCATCAGATTGTGCGGTCCATCGAAGTCCGCCTGCGGGAAACTGGCGGTGCCGAGACCATCCTGATTGGTGATCATCACCAGCCGATAACCGGCGGCCTGCAGCGCCAGCAGCGCCGGAATAACGTCTGGCTCAAACGCCAGCTTATCCAGTCGGTCAACCTGATAATCTTCAGGCGGCTCAGAGATGAGGGTGCCATCGCGGTCAATAAAAAGGGTCTTCTGGCTCATGCTTGCTCCACAGAAAAGGCTTGCAGCGCGGCGATCACTCGTTCGCACTCTTCACGCGTGCCGATGGAGATGCGCAGGCATCCCGACAGGCCTGGGTTTTTGTTTTGATCACGCAGGATAATGCCCTGATCCCATAAGGTTTTGAAGACTTTAGGCGAATCGGTAAAGCGCGCCAGCACATAGTTGGTTTCACTGGGGAAAACCTGCTCCACGCAGCTGAGCTGAGCCAGTGCATCCAGCAGCCAGCCGCGACTAGCATTCAGCTGCGCCACATGCTCACGCATCAGGGCGATACCCTGCTCGCTGAGTGCCTGACCCGCAACGTCCGCCACGGGGGTCGCCAGCGGGTAGGGGGCAATGACCTTCATCAACAGGTCGATCACCGGCTTATTCGCCAGCGCAAAGCCACAACGCAGGCCTGCCAGCGCAAAGGCTTTCGAGAGCGTACGCAGGATCACCAGGTGCGGATAATCCTTAAGCCATCCGGTCAGGGTCGCCTGCGGGCAGAACTCAATATAGGCCTCATCGGCCACGACCAGCGCTTTTCCGGCGGTCATTGCCAGCAACTGACGGATATCTTCCTGATTGATCAGGTTACCGGTCGGGTTGTTGGGGCTGCAGAGATAAACAACTTTAACGCCTTCCAGCTGCTCTGCAATCGCGGGCAGGTTCAGCTGCCAGCCGTCCAGCGCGGGAGCGGTGCGGTATTCGATGCCGATGGTTTCGGCGCTGACGCTGTACATGCCATAGGTCGGTGGACAGAACAGAATCGCATCCTGACCCGGCTCACAGAAGGCGCGCATGATCAGTTCAATGGCTTCATCCGCGCCGCGGCTCACCAGCACCTGCTCGGGGGTTAAGCCTGCGTAGGCGGCGTAGCGCTCAATCACGATTTTCGGCTGACACTCGGGATAGCGGTTCAGCGTCTGCTGCGACAGCTCAAACGGCACCGGCAGCGGAAACTCGTTGGCGTTAAGCCAGACATCGCCGTTACCACCCAGACGACGCGCCGACATATAGGGGGTCAGCGCGCGCACATTGGCGCGCGCCAGCTGCTCAATATCCTGACTCATGCTTGCTCCTTCAGTGCGGCAACGCGCAGGGTGACGGCATTCCTGTGGGCATCCAGCTGCTCAGCGGCGGCCAGGGTTTCAATCGTCGCGGCCAGGTTCAGGAAACCCTGCGGCGTCAGCTCCTGCACCGTCATGCGTTTCTGAAAATCGGCCAGTCCCAGGCTGGAACAGGTCGCGGTGTAACCGTAAGTTGGCAGGACGTGGTTAGTGCCTGACGCGTAATCCCCCGCCGACTCCGGTGACCAGTCGCCCAGGAAGACGGAACCGGCGCTGGTGATGGTGTCCACCAGTTCGCGCGGCTGACGGGTCTGCAGAATCAGGTGCTCCGGGCCGTAGAGGTTAGAAATCGCCACGCACTCTTCAAGGTCACGCGCCACGATCAGGCGACTGCTCTCCAGCGCCTGACGGGCGGTGGCTGCACGCGGAAGCTGTGCCAGCTGCTGTTCAACCGCCTCCGCAACTGCCTCAGCCAGCTTCAGGGAAGGCGTCAGCAGAATCACCTGTGAGTCGGGGCCGTGCTCCGCCTGCGAAAGCAGATCAGAGGCGACAAACGCGGGCGTCGCCCCCTCATCGGCGATCACCAGCACTTCAGAGGGGCCTGCCGGCATATCGATCGCCGCGCCATCCAGGCGCTGACTCACCTGACGTTTTGCCTCAGTGACCCATGCGTTGCCCGGACCAAAAATTTTGTCCACGCGCGGCACCGTTTCCGTGCCGAAAGCCATGGCGGCAATAGCCTGCGCGCCGCCCACCTGAAAGACCTCTTCAACACCACACAGCTGCGCGGCATAAAGGATCTCATCGGCAATCGGCGGAGGTGAACAGAGCACCACGCGCCCGCATCCGGCGATGCGTGCCGGTGTTGCCAGCATCAGCACGGTTGAGAATAGCGGGGCGGAACCGCCGGGGATATAGAGCCCGACCGATTTCACCGGACGGGTAATCTGCTGGCAGCGCACGCCGGGCTGTGTTTCCACATCCACGGGCGGCAGGATCTGGGCATTGTGGAAGGTTTCGATATTCTTCACCGCCACAGCCATCGCCTGCTTCAGCGCGTCACTCAGACGGGCGCTGGCTTCTGCGATTTGCTGCGGGGTCACGCGCAGCTGGTCAACCTGCGCCTTGTCGAACCGGGCGCTGAACTGGCGCAGCGCCTCATCACCACCGGACTTCACCTGCTCCAGGACGTCGCGCACCGTCTGTGTGACGTTGTCAGAGGCGGCAATCGCAGGACGTAACAGCAGCGCCTGCTGCTGTTCCGGGGTGCACTGCTGCCATTCAATCGGGGTAGAAAAGGCCATGGCTTACTCCATCATCTTCTCAATTGGCAGCACCAGAATCGAACTGGCACCCAGTGACTTCAGTTTTTCCATCGTTTCCCAGAACAGGGTTTCGCTGCTGACCATGTGCATCGCCACGCGGTTGACATCACCCGCCAGCGGCAGCACGGTCGGGCGCTCTGCGCCAGGCAGCAGGCTGATCACCTCTTCCAGCCGCTCACTCGGCGCGTGCAGCATGATGTACTTCGATTCGCGCGCTTTAATCACGCCCTGAATACGGGTCATCATCTTGTCGATCAGCTCCTGCTTGGCGGCAGGCATCTCGCCGTCGCGCTGAATCAGGACGGCTTTTGAACGATAAATCACTTCCACTTCACGCAGGCCATTGGCCTCCAGCGTGGCCCCGGTGGAGACCAGGTCGCAGATGGCGTCAGCCAGACCGGCGCGGGTCGCAACTTCAACGGAACCGTTCAGCATACAGGTTTTGAAGCTGACGCCTTTTTTGTCGAGGTACTGCTTTAACAGGTGCGGATAGGAGGTGGCGATACGGGCGTTGTCGAGGCACTGCGGACCGGTGTACTCGTCATCGGTTCCCATCGCCAGCGACAGGCGGCAGCCGCCGAAGTCGAGGCGGCGCAGGGTGAAATAACGCGGGTCTTCACCCTGCGCCCGGCGTGAGAGTAACTCCTCTTCCAGCACGTTCTCACCGATGATGCCTAAATCGACCACGCCATCCATGACCAGGCCAGGAATATCGTCATCGCGCACGCGCAGGATGTCGATGGGCATGTTCTCCGCAAACGCAATCAGGCGCTGTTGCTGAAGGTTGATTTTAACGCCGCAGCGCGCCAGCAGTTCGCGTGAATCATCACTTAAACGGCCAGATTTCTGCATAGCTATGCGTAAACGGGTGTTATCTAACATGGTTCCTGTCCTCTTAATCCTGTCCTGAATGTGTGATTACGTCAGCCCATAAAAAAACCCCCGGAAGACGATCTTCCGGGGGTTCTCTTGCGTTCGCACCACTGGAAGATCTTGAAAGTCTTCCAGCACCAATCGCCTGAAAGACTAGTCAGGATGATGGTGGTGGTGATGGTTAAACTGAACGCGTGTCATAATAATCTCGTCGATGAATGAGTATTCATTTGTGGGGTTTAACCTAGCGAAGATGCGTGCCGTTGGCAACACTTTTTTATAGACCCGGTTCGGAAAGCACTGAAACAGGTTGTCCTGGTTTGCAATCCGGGGGCAAACTACGGTGAAGTCAGGGTGGATGTTTTACGTCAGGAGTCAATATGAAGAAGGTCGCGATTGTGGGACTGGGCTGGTTGGGCATGCCGCTGGCCACGGCGTTAACGGCGCGGGGCTGGCAGGTAACAGGCAGTAAAACTACGCCGGACGGTGTTGAGGCGGCCCGCCGCTGCGGCATTGAGGCCTTTCAGCTGGAGCTGACGCCTGAGCTGGTGTGTGATGCCGCCGATATCGAACCGCTGTTCAATGTTGATGCGCTGATCGTGACGCTGCCCGCCAGCCGCACCGCAGAAGGGGGCGAGGCCTATCTGCAGGCGGTGCAGAATGTGGTCGACACCGCGCTGGTTTACAGGGTGCCACGCATTATTTTTACCAGCTCCACCTCTGTGTATGGCAGCAGCTCCGGGCCTAAGCGGGAAAACAGCCCGCTGACTGCCGAAACCGTCGCCGGAAAGACGCTGGTGAAACTGGAAAACTGGCTGCACGATCTGCCTGGCACCAGCGTCGATGTTGTGCGTCTGGCGGGGCTGGTCGGGCCAAGACGCCATCCGGGACGCTTCCTGGCGGGAAAACAGGATGTGGCCAATGGTTCGCAGGGCGTCAATCTGGTGCACCTCGATGATGTGGTTGAGGCGATTACGCTGCTGCTGCAGTCGCCGAAAGGGGGCCGGACCTATAACCTCTGTGCGCCGAAGCACCCCTCCCGCGACACCTTCTATCCGGCGGTGACGCGCCAGCTTGGCCTGCAGCCGCCTCAGTTCGCGCCCGAGGCAGTGAAAGAGAGCGGTAAGCTGATTGACGGGTCGCGTATCTGCAGCGAGCTGGGGTTTGAGTATCGCTATGACGATCCGGTAAAGATGCCGCTGGAGTAAGGCGCTGAACACCGTTTTGCGGGAGCCGGCTGCTCCCGCTGCATCTTCTCCTGTTCTGCCTGCTTGGTAGTTACAACATACCTTTAGCTGTATAACGGGGTAAACCGTGCCCGTCTGAAATCCGGTAGTTCAGTCGGGCAGGCAGCGGTGAACGTCACTTACCTTACACCCCCAGCCGATCCCGCAGCGCATACCACACCGCGCCCATCGCCGTCAGCGGCACCTTAAAGCGTCTGCCGCCGGGGAAGGGCAGATGGGGCAGACGGGCAAAGGCGTCAAAACGCTCAGCATCGCCGCGCAAAACTTCACTGATCAGCTTGCCGGACAGATGGGTACAGGTCACGCCATGACCGCTGTCACCCTGCATGAAATAGACATTGTTCTCCAGCCGGCCAAACTGCGGCATGCGCGAGAGCGTCAGCAGGAAATTGCCGCTCCAGCTAAAGTCCAGCCTGACGTTCTGCAACTGGGGGAAGGTGCGACGCAGTTTGGGACGGATCAACGCTTCAATGTCTGCCGGTTCCCGTGCCCCATAGACCACGCCGCCGCCATAGAGCAGCCGGTTATCCGCCGTCAGACGAAAATAATCCAGCAGGTAGTTACAATCTTCCACGCAGTAGTTGTTAGGCAGCAGCGACAACGCCTGATCGGGTGAAAGCGGCTCGGTAACCACAATCTGTGAACCACACGGCATGCTTTTCCTGCTCAGTCGCGGCTCAAGCTGCGGCGAGAGATAGGCGTTACCGGCGAAGATGACAAAGGTGGCGCTGACCTCACCGTGGGCGGTTTTTACCCGATTCGGTGAGCCATAAACCACCTTCAGGGCCGCAGACTGTTCGTAGATGCGCCCGCCATGTCGCCGTATCGCTTCCGCTTCGCCCAGCGCCAGGTTCAGGGGGTGCAGATGGCCGCCACGCCGGTCCAGCAGCCCGCCGATATAACGTTCGGTCGCCACTTCGCGGCGAATCCCCCGTTCATCAAGCAGCTCCAGATCGTGATTGCCATGCTGCTGCCACAGGGTTTTCTGTTTCTGCAGATGTGCCATCTGGCGTGTATTCAGGGCGGCAAAGATGCCGCCAGGCCGGTAATCGCAGTCAATCGCGTAACGATCAATGCGATCGCGGATGATCGCCGCACCCTCAAACATCATGCTGCCCAGCATGCGGGCGCTCTCTTTGCCGTAGCGCTGCTCAATTACATCCACGTCGCGGCTGTAGGAGTTGACCACCTGGCCGCCGTTACGTCCGCTGGCACCAAAGCCGATGCGTGCGGCTTCCAGCACGACCACGTCATAGCCAACTTCGGTCAGGTGCAGCGCCGCAGAGAGGCCGGTGAAGCCACCGCCAATAATGCAGACATCACACTGGATGCTCTCCTGCAACGTCGGCCAGGGTTCATGGGCATTGGCGGTTGCCGCGTAATAACTCTCCACATAATTCATAACAACCTCCTGAATGCGCCTAAAAGTTAGCGGGCGTGTGGGCACTGACGATGCGACAGGGGATATCGGCACTGTTGGTGAAGCTGTGCGGTAAGCCCGTATCAATCACATAACTCTCTCCGGCAGAGAGATGAAAGCGCTGCCCGTTGATCATCAGGATAATTTCCCCCTCCAGCAGCGTACCGGTCTCTTCACCAGGATGACGCAGCTTCTCACCGGTACTGGCACCGGGCTGGTAAGTTTCCAGCAGCATCCCGAGCGAACGCTGGGCTTTACCGTTGTCGATCAGTTTCAGCGAGACCCCCTGACTGCCAATCTCCAGCAGTTCGCCGGGCCGGACGATAATTTTCGGCTCTGCATCCGGCCTGGGATCGGAGAAGAACTCCGACAGGGAGAGGCCATAGACCTTCAGCAGTTTCTGCAGGGTGCTGACCGCCGGGCTGACCTTATCCTGTTCGATGGTGCTGATTGCGCTGTGGGTCAATCCGGCCAGCTCAGCCACGCGGCGCTGCGACAGCCCCAGCGTCTGCCGGATCTCCGCCAGCCGCCGTCCCGGTGCCAGCGTGGCATCACTCATCGTCTTTTCCCCTGTGATAATCAATGGCAGCCTGAATAAATCCGCTGAACAGCGCCTGCGAGCCCGGCGTCGTTTCCGGCTGCCATTCGGGATGCCACTGCACCGCCAGGGCGAAAGGGTGATGACGCAGGCTCACGGCTTCGACCAGACCATCGGCTGCGCGCGCTTCGATGAGCAGCTGCGGTCCCGGCTCGCGGATGCCCTGATGATGCAGAGAATTGACCTCCAGGGTGCTGTCGGCAAACAGCGTCGCCAGCACGCCGTCCGGTTCGACGGTCACCTGATGCACCGGCGCATACTGCTCAGCCAGGGGGCGCGTCTCATCTTCATGATGACGCTGAACGTCAGGCCGGGCGCTGAGATCCCGCCACAGGCTGCCGCCATTCGCCACCACCAGCTCCTGCAGTCCCCGGCAGATGCCAAACATCGGCATTTTGTGGCTGGTGGCCCAGGTGATCAGCTGAAAGGCGAGGCGGTCACGACCCGGATCGGCGTGCGGCTCCTCACCGGCCTCGCCATAGTGCCAGGGTTCGATATTGCTGGGACTGCCGGTCAGCAGCAGACCATCCAGCACAGCCATAGCGTTTTCTAATAGATGAGGGGCGTTAATCAGACTGTGGGGCAGGGCGAGCGGTACGCCTCCTGCCTGAACGAGTGCATCGCAATATTTATTATGCACCGTCTGAGTCGGATGACCGCCGGTATCCTTCTGGCACATCACTACGCCAATCAACGGCTTGTCAAAAATAATGCCCATCTCACGTCCTCGCTTCGCTGTTCGAAATATCTACCGAAAGGGCACGTCTGGCGGTTATGTGTTCAATATTTTTTCAATCTAGCAATCTGCTGTTTGTTCTTCAAACAGATTTGTTACATTTGCACACTTTTTATGTTGGCGCTATGTTAGTGGTGTGGCCGTTATTTTGAGCATTACGCAAACCTTATAGGGGCGGGTGAGATCATGACTAACCTGGTAGAAGTGGAAGACTTCACGCTTCACAGTGAAGAGAAACGAACCAGCGCGTTCCAGCTTGAGGTGAAAACCTGGCTGGAGCGCCATCCTGAAACGCAGTATGTCGACATCCTGTTAAATGATTTAAATGGTGTGTTTCGCGGCAAGCGCATTCCGGTCTCCGCGCTGCCCAAGCTGGAAAAAGGGTGTTATTTCCCCGCCTCGGTATTCGCCATGGATATCCTCGGCAATACGGTGGAAGAAGCGGGACTTGGCCAGTCACTGGGCGAACCCGACAATCTCTGCCTGCCGGTCAGCGGCACCTTAGTTCCCTCCGCCTCCGATCCTCAACACATTGCGCAGCTGCTGTTAACCATGTGCAACCAAGATGGCACTCCCTTTGACGTTGAACCCCGAAATGTCCTCAACCGGCTGTGGCAACAGCTGCGCAACCGAGGCCTTTTTCCGGTGGTAGCGGTAGAGCTGGAGTTCTATCTGGTTGACAAAAAGCGCGATGCTGAAGGGTTTATCCAGCCGCCCTGTGCGCCGGGCAGTGATGAACGCAACATGCAGAGCCAGGTTTATTCGGTCGATAATCTCGACCACTTTGCGGATGTGCTGCGTGATATTGACGATCTGGCGCGTCAGCAGGGGATACCGGCCGATGGCGCACTGGCGGAAGCCTCGCCCGGACAGTTTGAAATCAACCTGCATCATACCCGCGACGTGCTGCGCGCCTGCGACCATGCGGTGCAGCTTAAGCGGCTGATCCGGCAGGTGGCGGAGAACCACGGTATGACCGCCACCTTTATGGCTAAGCCCTATGAAGAGTATGCGGGCAGCGGGATGCATGTGCACATCAGCATGCTGGATGCCGCCGATCATAACGCCTTCGCCTGTGACGACGGCAGTGATTCGCCGCTGATGAAGCGGGCGCTGGCTGGCATGATCGACCTGATGCCGGCGTCGATGGCACTGCTGGCGCCCAACGTGAATGCCTATCGCCGCTTTGTGCCGGATGCGTATGTGCCGTTACAGGCCTCATGGGGCCATAACAATCGCACCGTCGCGCTGCGTGTGCCGTGCGGAGATATTGACAACCATCGCATTGAGTATCGGGTGGCGGGGGCGGATGCCAACCCCTATCTGGTGGTTTCTGCTATTCTTGCCGGTATGCTGCACGGACTGGATACGCAACTGCCGCTGCCGCAGCCGGTGACCGGCAACGGGCATCATGCGGAAGGCCTGGCCCTGCCGATCCGGCAGAGCGATGCCCTGTATGAATTTGACAGCAGCTATCCGCTGCAGAAGTTACTCGGCGAACGCTTTGCCAGCGTCTGGCACAGCTGCAAACACCATGAGCTGATGCAGTTTGAACGGCTGATCACCGCCACGGAAATTGACTGGATGCTGAAAAATGCCTGACCGGGGCGTTAATCGCTAATCTGAATTGCTTTTTTTGCTTATGATGCCCCGACGGCTTGAATTTCTGCCCGCGGTTGGGCAGAATACGCGGCCTGCAAAATCAGACGATAACCGACGCTTTAAGCGCCGGTTATTTTTTTTTGCATTCAGTTTTAACAGAGCATTTTTGCTGACTTAACCGAGGCCGGGCACGCACCCGGATAGATAAACACTGAAAACACGCACACGCGTGAGATTGAGGATTACAAAGATGGGGATGTTTACCACACTGCCAGTCAATGCTGGCACGCGTTTTCGTGATGATTACGGCGCCGCGTTAACCGCTAACCCTACTCCCTGTCGCTTAATGCGCAGTTGCCCTGTGACCCAGCCCAGCCAGGTTGTCGCACATGGGGGACTGAAGCATGTCGCTTAATACCTCCGCCGCACCGCAGCGTGCGCAACTCAAAAAAACGCTAACGTTACTTCCGGTCGTCATGATGGGCTTAGCCTACATGCAGCCTATGACCCTGTTCGATACCTTTGGTATTGTTTCTGGTCTGACCGATGGTCACGTTGCCACTGCTTATGCTTTCGCGCTGATTGCGATTCTGTTCACTGCCGTAAGCTACGGTAAGCTGGTACGCCGCTTCCCCTCTGCGGGCTCCGCTTATACCTACGCTCAGAAGGCAATCAGTCCGCACGTCGGCTTTATGGTTGGCTGGTCATCCCTGCTGGACTACCTGTTCATGCCGATGATCAACATCCTGCTGGCAAAAAACTACTTTGAGTCGCTGGTGCCCGGCATCCCGTCGTGGATTTTTGTGGTACTGCTGGTCGGTTTCATGACGCTCTCTAACCTCAAGGGCATCAAAACTGTCGCCAACTTCAACAGCGTCATTGTGGTGCTGCAGGTTGTTGTCATGCTCGGTATCACCGGCATGGTGATCTACGGTGTGGCAAGCGGCGTGGGTTCGGGCACTCTGGTGAGCAGCAGACCGTTCTGGTCTGAGAATGCGCACGTGGTGCCGATGATTACCGGTGCGACGATCCTCTGCTTCTCATTCCTCGGCTTTGACGGCATCAGTTCGCTGTCGGAAGAGACCAAAGATGCAGAACGCACCATCCCGCGCGCGATTTTCCTGACGGCGCTGATCGGTGGTGTGATCTTTATCGCGGCATCCTATTTCCTGCAGCTCTACTTCCCGGACATCAGCCGTTTCCAGGACCCGGACTCGTCACAGCCTGAAATCATGCTGTTCGTCGCCGGTAAAGCGCTGCAGGTCGGCATCCTGATCTTCTCGGTGGTCACGGTGCTGGCATCCGGTATGGCGGCGCATGCGGGCGTTTCGCGCCTGATGTATGTCATGGGTCGTGATGGCGTGTTCCCGGAGCGTTTCTTCGGTTACATCCATCCAAAATGGCGTACCCCGTCGCTCAACGTGCTGCTGGTGGGCGCGATTGCGCTGATGGCGATTAACTTCGACCTGGTCACGGCGACGGCGCTGATCAACTTCGGTGCGCTGGTGGCGTTTACCTTTGTGAACCTGTCGGTGATCGCGCAGTTCTGGATCCGTGAGAAGCGTAACCGCACGCTGAAAGATCACGTTCAGTATCTGCTGCTGCCGCTGCTCGGTGCGCTGACGGTCGGTGCGCTGTGGGTGAACCTGGAAGAGAGTTCTATGGTGCTGGGCCTGATCTGGGCCGCCATCGGGATTATCTACCTGGCCTTCGTGACCCGCAGCTTCCGTAATCCGGTGCCGCAGTTCAGCGAAGAGATTTAATCGCGACGGCGTTGCCGCCTTTCCGGCTCTTCCGGGAAGGCGGCAATAACCTAACCTGCCAGTACCAGCTCCCAGCTCCCCGCATTTAACTGTTCCAGCGCCGCTTCACTCAACTTTTTGTCGGTAATGATCTGATCAAACCTCTCCAGCGGCAACGCCAGAAACGTCGCTATCCGGCTGTACTTCGAACTGTCACTGAGCAGCACGCGCTTACTGCTCACCTCGCTGACCGCCTGCTTCACGGTGACCTTATCTTCATCGGGCGTAAACAGGCCTCGCGGCCCCCAGCAGGAGGCGGAGATAAACGCGATATCAATCGCCAGATGACGCAGGCTTCTTGCTGCCGATTCGCCGACGCAGGAGCGGTTTTCCCGGCAGACCGTTCCGCCGGTGTGGATCACTCTGCACTGACTGCCCTCCATCAACAGATTCGCGACCATGAAATCGTTGGTCACCACCAGTAAATCATCACGATCCACTACCTCTCTCGCCAGGGCCAGCATGGTGGTGCCGGCATCCAGATAGATGCAGCTATTGCGGGGAATGTGCCGGGCGGCGGTGCGGCCAATCGCATATTTCTCATCGTTAAAGAGGGTACTTTTGGTGAGATGTGAAGGCTCAGCCGCCAGCCGATCGGCAGTGCGTACGCCGCCGGAGACTGACAGCACCGCACCCTGTTCCTCCAGTTTCTGCACATCACGACGTATCGTCATGTGTGAGACTCCCAGCCGCTCCGTCAGCTCGGCGATGCTCACCACACCACGATCGGCCACCAAGGCAAGGATCTGTTGATGACGTTCAACCGGAATCATACCTGCTCCTGCTATTTACCATTTTTTCACATTGTAGTGTATTTCATGGTTTATCAGAACAGATAATCACAGGGTCAGGGCTGAGAGTATGTTCAGATTCCCAGACATAACAGGGAAGCCCGACCGTGTTAAAAATTGTTCTCTGACGAAGCTGTGATGTTTTTTGTGAGACGTGACACATTTTCAGCCGCCGGATGCTGGCACGATTAACAGTAACAAACAAATAATCACTTAATTTAACAGGGGGCGTAACGTGCCAGCGAAGAACATCTGTGTTATCGGGTTAGGATCCATGGGCATGGGGGCTGCACAATCCTGCCTGCGCGCCGGTCTCAACACCTGGGGCGTCGATTTAAATCCGGCCGCGCTTGAGACGTTGCGCCGGGCAGGTGCGCGCGATGCGCAGCCCTCGGCATCTGCCTTTGCTGACCAGCTCGATGCTGTTTTGCTGCTGGTGGTCAATGCACAGCAGGTGAACGCGGTTCTGTTTGGTGAAAATGGCCTGGCGGCAAAGCTGCGTCCGGGGACCGTGGTGATGGTCTCATCCACGCTGTCAGCCAGCGACGCGCAGCAGATTGAGCAGCAGCTGGCGCAATATCAGCTGCTGATGCTCGATGCACCGGTCTCCGGCGGGGCTGCCAAAGCGGCCAGCGGTGAGATGACGGTCATGGCGTCCGGCAGTGAGGCGGCGTTTAGCCAGCTGCAACCGGTACTGGATGCGGTCGCGGCCAAAGTCTATCGCGTGGGCAGTGAGATCGGGGCGGGCTCCACCGTCAAAATCATCCATCAGCTGCTGGCAGGCGTTCACATCGCGGTGGGGGCAGAAGCGATGGCGCTGGCGGCACGAGCCGGTATTCCGCTGGAAACGATGTATGAGGTGGTCACCCATGCTGCGGGTAATTCATGGATGTTCGAGAACCGTATGAAGCATGTGGTAGACGGTGACTACAGCCCGAAATCGGCTGTCGATATCTTTGTGAAAGATCTTAACCTGGTGGCCGACACCGCCAAAGCACTGCATTTTCCGCTGCCGCTGGCTTCCACCGCGCTTACTATGTTCACCGAAGCCAGCAACGCCGGTTATGGTCGTGAGGATGACAGCGCCGTGATCAAGATCTTCAGCGGCATAACGCTGCCGCAGGCGAAGGAGGAGGGATGATGCGTCTTGGTGTAATCGCAGATGATTTTACCGGTGCCACCGACATCGCCAGCTTTCTGGTGCAGAACGGGCTGAGCACCATTCAGTTCAACGGCATTCCCGCCGGTGAAATCGCCACCGATGCCCAGGCAATGGTTATCAGCCTGAAGAGTCGCTCCTGTCCGGCAGAGCAGGCGGTTGCTCAATCGCTGGCTGCGCTGGCATGGTTGCAGCAGCAGGGCTGCCAGCGCTTCTACTTTAAATATTGCTCCACCTTCGACAGCACCGCCCAGGGCAATATTGGTCCGGTGACCGATGCCCTGATGAAGGCGCTGGGTGAGACGCAGACCGTTATCTGTCCGGCTCTGCCGGTCAATGGCCGCACGGTCTATCAGGGCCATCTGTTTGTTGGTGACCAGCTGCTGTCGGAGTCGGGGATGCGCCATCATCCGGTTACGCCCATGCGCGAGAGCAACCTGCTGCGTCTGATGACGTCACAGGCGACGGGCAAAGCCGGACTGATCGCGGCCACGCAGGTCGACCAGGGTGCCGACTCCGTCCGGCAGGCGATGCATCAGCTGGCAAAGCAGGGCGTCAGCTACGTGGTGATCGACACGCTGCATCACCAGCATCTGCTGACGCTGGGCGCGGCCCTCAGCGATCTGCGGCTGGTGACCGGCGGTTCCGGGCTGGCTATCGGTCTGGCGCGGCAGTGGGCGAGAGCCGGGGCGGATGCTCAGGCAGAGCAGGCAGGGCGTCCGCAGGGTGGGCGCGCCGTGGTGCTGTCCGGCTCCTGTTCGCAGATGACCTGCCGGCAGGTCAGCCTCTATCGCCAACAGGCACCGGCCTGCGAAGTACAGGTCGAACCCTGCCTGCAGGGTGTGGATGAGTATGCCCGCCAGCTCTGTGACTGGACAGAAGCCAACAGCCAGCACTCTCTGGCTCCGCTGCTTTATGCCACCACCGACGCACAGCAGCTGCAGGCGATCCAGCAGCGCTATGGTGCGCAGCGCAGCAGTGAGGCCGTTGAGCAGCTGTTTGCCGCCGTAACGCGGGAGCTGAAACGGCGCGGCTGGCAGCGCTTTATTGTGGCCGGGGGAGAAACCTCCGGTGTGGTGGCGCAGAGCCTGGGCGTGACCGCCTTTCACATCGGCCCGACAATTTCGCCGGGCGTGCCCTGGGTGCGTGATATCCACCAGCCGCTCTCTCTGGCACTGAAGTCGGGGAATTTTGGCGACGAAGACTTTTTCCGCCGCGCGCAAACGGAGTTTACCTATGACTGAATCTTTCTCTTTAACTGAGCAGCAGGCGCGTGATGAGATGGTGCGGCTGGGGGCCTCATTTTTTCAGCGCGGCTATGCCACCGGTTCGGCGGGCAACCTCTCCCTGCTGCTTGAAGACGGTAATCTGCTGGCGACGCCGACCGGCTCGTGCCTCGGCGAGTTACAGGCTGATCGGCTGGCAAAAGTGACGCCGGAGGGGGAGTGGCTCTCTGGCGACAAACCCTCCAAAGAGATCGCTTTCCACCGCGCGCTCTACCTGAATAATCCCGACTGCCGGGCGGTGGTGCATCTGCACAGCCACTACCTGACGGCGCTCTCCTGTCTGCAGGGGCTGGACACGGACAACTGTATCCGGCCGTTCACCCCCTATGTGGTGATGCGTGTCGGGGATGTGCCGGTCGTGCCCTACTATAAGCCCGGCGATGGGCGACTGGCGGAGGATCTGGCGCGGCTGGCCCCCCGCTATCGCGCCTTTTTGCTGGCGAATCATGGCCCGGTGGTGGTGGGAAAATCACTTCAGGAAGCCGCCGATAACACAGAAGAACTGGAAGAGACGGCCCGGTTAATCTTTACGCTGGGTGACCGGCCCATTCGTTATCTCAATGCTGCCGAAGTGGCGGAATTAAGGAGCCGATAATGCCAAAGTTTGCTGCTAACCTGACCACCCTGTTTACGGAATTGCCGTTCGCGGAACGCTTCGCGGCGGCGGCTGACGCGGGCTTCCGCGCCGTAGAGTTTATGTTTCCCTATGACTATCCCGCCAGCCAGATCAAAACGTGGCTGGATGAGCATCAGCTACAGCTTGTGCTCTTTAATACTGCCCCCGGCAACGTCGCGGTGGGTGAGTGGGGCGTCACCGCCATTCCTGGCCGGGAAGCGGATGCTAGGGCAGACATCGATCGCGCCCTGAGCTATGCGCTGGCGCTGAACTGCCCGCAGGTGCATGTCATGGCGGCCACCGTGCCGCCGGGTGCTGACCGTCAGCGCTATGCCGACACCTTCATTCACAACATGCGTTATGCCGCGGAGCGCTTCGCGCCACACGGCATCAACCTGCTGATTGAAGCCCTGAATCCGACCACCAAACCGGGGTATCTCTACGCCAGCCAGTATCAGACGCTGGAGATGGCAGAACAGATCGATCGCCCTAATGTCTTTACTCAGCTCGACCTTTTCCACGCACAACGTGTGGATGGCAATCTCACGCACCTGATTCGTCACTATGCCGGGCGCTATGCCCACGTGCAGATCGCCTCAGCACCGGACCGTCATGAGCCGGATGAGGGTGAAATCCATTATCCGTACCTCTTCTCACTGCTGGATGAAGTCGGCTATAGCGGCTGGGTGGGCTGCGAGTATATCCCGCGCGGTCGCACTACCGAGGGGCTGGGCTGGTTTGCGCCCTGGAAGATAAAAGCCTGATTTAACGCGCTGTAAAAAACCGGTGTTCCGGCACCGGCAGGGAGCGGCTTGCCCTTTTTCCGGCCCTGCACCTGCTCTCCCTGTACCCCGATAACCTAAAAAATATAAACATTTCTGAGGCTTACTATGTCCACCGCACTGCTGTTAGCCATAGCGACCGCCAGCATTGTGATCCTGCTGCTGCTGGTGATCAAAGCTAAAGTCCATCCGTTTGTCGCCCTGTTAATTGTCAGTCTGCTGGTGGCGATCGCCACGGGCATCCCGGCCGAAAAAATCATGGAGACGATTGTTACCGGTATGGGCGGGCTGCTCGGTCACATCACCATTATTATCGTTCTCGGTGCCATGCTCGGCGCGATCATCGAAGCCTCTGGGGGCGCCGAGTCGCTGGCGCAGCGTTTCAGTAAGACGCTGGGGTTAAAACGGACCGTGGCGGCCCTGACCATGGCGGCTTTTATCCTCGGAATCCCGGTCTTTTTTGAAGTGGGCTTCATCATAGTTATCCCGCTGATTTATGGGTTTACCAAAGTGGCGCGGGTCTCACCCCTGAAGTTTGGCCTGCCGATGGCGGGCGTGATGCTGACGGTGCACGTGGCGCTGCCGACCCATCCCGGTGCCGCCGCCGCCGCGGGGATCCTGCACACCGACATGGGCTGGCTGATGATGCTGGGTATCGCCATTTCGATTCCGGTCGGGATCATCGGCTACTACGTGGCGAAGGTGATGAACCGTCGTCACTATCATCTGTCAGTGGACGTGCTGGAGCAGCTGCAGATGGCAAAACCCGAGGGCCAGGAAAAGAAGAATGAACCCGCACCGCCTGGCGCGCTGACCATCAGCGGACTGATTGTGGTGCCGATTATCCTGATCGTACTGGGCACGCTGTCCCACACCCTGATGGATGAGGGCAATCTGCTGCGGAGCGTGATGACCGTAATCGGTACCCCACCCATTGCTCTGCTGATTGCCCTGGGGCTGGCGGCCTGGCTGCTGGGTGTGCGACGTGGCTGGAGCAAAGATAAGCTGGAAGACCTGACCGGCCGGGCGATCCCCACCTCGGCCAGTGTGATACTGGTGGCGGGTGCCGGTGGCGCTTTCGGCAAAGTGCTGGTGGAGTCGGGCGTCGGCAAAGCGCTGGCGGTTACGCTTGAGACGCTGCATCTGCCGCTGGTGCCTGCGGCGTTCATCCTGTCGCTGGCGCTGCGTGCGTCACAGGGCTCCGCCACCGTGGCGATCCTGACAACCAGCGGATTGCTGACGCAGGCGGTGACCGGCGTAACGGACATGCAGCGGGTACTGGTGACGCTGGCGGCCTGCTTTGGCGGGCTGGGACTGTCACATGTCAATGACGCAGGTTTCTGGGTGGTGACGCGCTATCTCGGGCTGTCAGTGGCTGACGGTCTGCGCACCTGGACGGTACTGACCACCTTAATGGGGCTGAGCGGTTTTGCCCTGACCTGGCTGGCGTGGACGCTGCTGTAATCCACGACACAGCCCGATGCCAGACCCGGCAGAGGATGCCGGGCGGCATTCAGGATTCAGGAGACCAGCTCCTGCGCGTAGAGATAGAGCGCTTTCAGCTGTCCGAGTTTTTCCGCATCGGCTTCATGCAGACTGGCGAGCGACTCCAGCTCCTGCATAAACGCCTGCACCCGATCGCTGTTAAGCACTTCACGCCGATGCTGCAGCCAGCGCTGCTGCTCGGCATCATCCAGCGTGCCGGGGAAGTTACGCGCCCGGTAGCGGAACAGCAGTTTCGCCACCCGCGCACTCTCAAAGGTCAGGTCCAGCGCCGGCAGATTCGCCGGGGCGGTCTGGCGGATGATGTTCATCCCCGCGCGATCCGCATCACTGAAGAAGCCGTCATAGAGTTGCGCGTCTACGTCGTCTGATGGCGTAAACGGCTCGGCTTCGGCAAACAGCGTCACCAGTTTCTCCCGCACGTCGGGCTGCTGGCGCAGCAGGGCCAGATTCGCCAGACAGTGCTGACGATCGATGCCCAGCCGGGCAGCATCTTCCGGGCGCAGCGTGCTGGCCGGGGCCAGAACCGGACACTTATTGATATGCACCAGTTTAACCGGCACGGCCGGCAGATCGCCGAGATCGTTTTTCGGCGTATAGAGACGCTCACGCAGTGCAGCGGCATCCAGTTCCAGCAGCGGCGACATATCACCCGCCAGATCCACCACGATCAGCGCATTCCGGTTATCGGGATGCCAGGCCAGCGGCACAATCCAGCTGGTATTCCCGCGCGCGGCACCGAACATACCTGAGACATGCACCAGCGGCTTCATCTGCGGGATGTCGATCAGCGTCATCAGCTTGTTCTTGTTACGATGGGTGAACAAAAATTCAAACAGCTTTGGCTGTTTCTCTTTCACCAGCTTCGCCATCGCCAGCGTGGCGTACACATCGGACATCGCATCATGCGCATTTTCATGCGCCACACCGTTGGCTTTGGTCAGATGCTCCAGCCGGAAGCTGGGAAAGCCTTCCTCATTCTCTGGCCAGTTGATGCCATCCGGCCGCAGCGCATAGCAGGCACGCATCACGTCGAGCAGGTCCCAGCGGGAATTGCCATTCTGCCAGCTCCAGCCATAGGAATCGTAGAAGTTGCGATAGAAGATATTGCGCGTGACTTCATCGTCGAAGCGCACGTTGTTGTAGCCCACCACACAGGTTTGTTCCGTGGTAAACAGGGAATGGATACGTTCAGCAAACTCCGCTTCATTCACGCCGCGCGTCATCGCCACCTGAGGCGTGATACCGGTAATCATCACCGCTTCGGGCTGCGGCAGATAGTCATCAGGCAGACGGCAGTAGAAGACTTCGGGTTCACCCACCGGATTAAAGTCACTGTCAGTGCGCAGCCCGGCAAACTGAGCAGGCCGGTCGCGCGACGGGCTGGTGCCGAAGGTCTCGTAATCGTGAAAGAGGAAGGTAGGTTGTCCGGGGTCGTTTTTCAATGTGCGTTACCGTTCGTCATTTTTCATTAACTTGCTGAGTTAAAACAATTTTCATCATTTCATTGCCTGGCTTTGTTCACATTTGCCTTTCGTTGCTGTTCGCTGTTATACCGGCAATATTGTGTTCCGGATGCGTACCAGAAGCACATTTTGCTCTGTACCAGAAATTATTAAGGCGTGAGTGACCCTTAATTACGCTCCCTACATGGTAAACCATAATCCGGCCCGGCTGAAATTTCAGATGCTGATGGGCTGAGGACACATATCGCCAAACAGGGGGATACTGATTCAGTATCCCTACAAATTGAACGGTAAAAGCCCAGCGGCTGAGTTCAGTTGATATCCTGCACTTACTCTTCAGTATGCCTGCAATCGGATTAGAGCACTTGTAATACTGGGTGTATTTTGGTCGCAGATGCAGGGAGGCTGGTAGTGAAAAGGAGGATGGCGCGGTAATCGGTGATAGTTGGATGTGCGGTAGCGTGGTTAATAATACCCGTACTCATAAACCCTTTACGATGCTATTGGCTTTACTTTTTATCTGCCAACATCAACCCGGCTTTCACCGGGTTTTTTATTAATTACGCTGTATGTCTTTCATTCCATGCATCTGCATATTGAATATTACCATCTACGATCTTCCACGTTATTTTTTCATACTGAATGCTCACGCTTTCAGTATGATTCATCTTGTTATTACCCTCAAGTTTAACATTAGGGACGCTACAATTAACGCCAGTGATTCTAACGTTTTCCATCAAGACGCTGTAATAACAAACTTCCTGGCCAGCATCGTTAATATTATAAAATTTTATCTCAGCACTTTTAAGTGTCTGGCCTGTGGCCGCAGCTTTATAGAGATAGGGCGTAGAGCTATCAACCTCTTTTTCTATCATCATGGGTGAATGCTGCCGCGTACCCGTTATTTTACCGTTTGCGCTGTCTACAGGCAGATTTATACCGTGGCTGAGCCCGATAATTTCGATACTACCATCACGATCTTGCACGTCAACGGAACCTTTAATATCTGCGCCGCCGTCGTCCTAAAGCCACATATAGGGAGGAATTGGCATTCTAAGTGCTCCTTAATCTTCTGATTAACTTCATTGTTACGATATAAAAAAGAGTGCTGATAGTCAGCATTATAAATAAGTCTATATATGAATAGGCATCATATATAGAGTCAGCATTTTCATTATCATTGATAATTAATGCTAATTTCCTGGCCATTTCATAGTCAATGTAACATTCTGGCGAAGGCAAACCATGGCCAGTGCAATAAAACAGCACTACAAAATAAGCTAATCTGACAAAACTACGGGCAAGTTTTTTTATAGCCACCGGCCACCACCTCCACCCAGCCGCGTGCCATAAGTGACCGTTTACAGGGAACAGAAATAAGAGAAGTATTCATCAGAGCATTTCTGATCATTGCAAAATCTGAATTGTGTGCAATGGTAATGCAGCCCTTAGACACGGTTCCTGGATGGAGCCTGAAATTTCCCCGCTCAACCCCCTCTATCCATGTATAATCATCTATCCCCCAGTCATCGCGCCAGAGAGCAAACCAATCAGTTCTGCCGAACTCTCGACGACCCACCAGCTTATTCAGTCCATCATGGATTTCTGCTTTTTTTTGAGAGAACCAGTTACCATCTCTGCGATCAACAATCCAGTATTTATCGGGAGGCGTGGGGCCAACGTCTGGAATAGCTGCGCAATTCGCATTGTTTCGATAGACGCCCAGCCCGGAGTGCGCCATAAAAACCCCAACGCCGTACAGATTAAATGGCGCGTAATCAGCGCCATTGAGAATCATTTTTCCATGTAGTGCCATGCTCAATCCCTTAGCAAAAAGTGAGAGTTAATTACTCACCGGATAAATCTCTGGCTGCCACCTGCCTATAGCAAAGTAATTACCCACACTATAAATAAGGTCTTCAGGTTATATTGTAAACAGAAAAGTGATCTGATACGGGCTGTCAATACTTTTAAAATAACTGCACCTATGTTCTGCGCAATTAAGGGAATCAGAGGTAAGCATAAGATTTGAAGTGAGACGCTTCCGTATTTCTATCCGCTCTCTGCGCCTCTGCACGCAGCAGGGTGAGTGAAGATGGTTGTCTGTTACACGCCTTAATGATTCAGCGTGACCGAACCGCTATAGCGGTTCCGGGCCTGTCTCTATGGTAAACCATATTCTTACGCGCCTGAAGTTAAGGGCTCTTCTCAGGAACGCAGAGGCACCCCGGTTCATACTTTTTTTCAATTTATTCAAACCTTCACAACGCTTTTGCCGTAAAACGTGCGGCTGTTTCCGTTTCGTTTTAGAAATTTTCTCTCCCGTGTAATTAAGGATGAAGTGTTGAAAAGGCGTCTGCTGTTCACCGTTACCGCTACTGTTTTTTGGGCCTCGCTGGCACAGGCCGATGCGATCCCGTTTCCTGTGACGCCGCCGGCGATTGATGCCGCTTCCTGGGTGCTGATGGATGCCATGACCGGGCAGGTTCTGACTGCCGGTAATCCCGATGAGCGCCGCAATCCCGCCAGCCTGACCAAACTGATGACCGGCTATGTGGTCGACCGCGCCATTGACCAGAAGAAAATCAGCCGTGACGACATGGTTACGGTGGGAAAAGATGCGTGGGCGGCCGGAAATCCGGTGTTCAAAGGCTCCTCGCTGATGTTCCTGAAGCCCGGCGATAAGCTGAGCGTCCGGGATTTAAGCCGCGGGGTCATCATTGATTCCGGGAATGACGCCTGCGTGGCCCTGGCCGATTATGTCGCAGGCAGCGAAGCAAATTTCGTCGGCATGATGAATCACTATGTTGAGAAACTCGGCCTGCAGAATACCCATTTTGAAACGGTTCACGGTCTGGATGCGCCAGGTCAGTACTCCAGCGCACTGGATATGGCGAAACTCTCCCGCGCGATTATTGACGGTGAGCCTGACTTCTACGCGATGTACAGTGAGAAGACCCTGACCTGGAATGGCATCACCCAGAACAACCGTAATGGTCTGTTGTGGGACAATAACCTGCATGTCGACGGGCTGAAAACCGGCCACACGGAAACGGCCGGGTTTAACATCATCGCCTCCAACGTGGTGGGTAAGCATCGCCTGATTGCTGTCGTGATGGGCGGGAAAAGCGCGAAAGGGCGTGAAGAGCAGGCGCGTAAACTACTGGTCTGGGGCCAGAACACCTTCGATACCGTTCAGCTGTTCCACGCCGGTAAGAAGATTGGCAGCGAAAACGTCTGGTACGGCAATCCGCATCAGGTCGAGGTCGGCACTGCAGAGGATATCTATCTGTCGCTGCCGCGCAGTGAAGTGCAGAACGTGAAAGCGAAATATGTCATCGACCGCAAAGATCTGGAAGCGCCGCTGAAAGCCAATGAGGTGATCGGTGAAATTCAGGTGATGGATAAAGATCAGGAGATCGCCCACTATCCACTGGTGGCGCTGAGTGCGGTTGAACCCGCCGGTGTCATTACCCGCCTGACCGACTATCTCAAACAGAAGTTCTGATCGGTCAATGGGTCACCACTTAAACGGGCAGCCTCTGAGCTGCCCGTTTTTACAGGGATGTCAGCTTCCCGTCTGATCCGGCGCCCGTCAAAGTTAACGAGCAGTAATAAATTGTTTTTAATTTACGGGCGGCAATGTGAGCCGGATGTTGATATTTGTAAGATAACGTCAAAATGGTCTGGAAATAGCGGGCGCAGGCTAAGCCTGAACCCCGTTCAGGGTTAAGATAGCGACAACATAATCCCGCAACCGGAAAGTCACTTTGCGTTCTGATAAACCCATCTCAAAACTGGAATTCTGGTTTTACCGTCACTATCGCGCCGTCCATGGCGTGCGCATTGCCATCGCCTTTTTGCTCTGCTTTATCTTTGTCCGGGCCACTCATATCCCTGAAGGCACCTGGCCCCTGATTACGCTGGTGGTGGTGATGGGGCCCATCTCTACGTGGGGAAACGTCTTCCCACGCGCCCTGCAGCGCATCAGCGGCACCGTAGCCGGCTCGATTTCCGGTCTGATTGCGCTGAAGCTGGAGCTGATCTCCATGCCGATGATGCTGGCCTGGTGCGGCATGATCATGTTCATCAGTGGCTTCCTGACGCTGGGCAAGCACCCTTATATGGCGTTGCTGATCGGGATTACGCTCAGCGTCGTCGTCGGTGCACCGACCGGTGACTTCACGATGGCGCTGTGGCGCGGCGGGGATGTGATTCTGGGGTCGCTGATGGCGCTGCTGTTCACCGCTATCTGGGCGCAGCGCGCCTATACCCACTGGCGCATCCAGCTCTCTGACACGCTGGCGGAGATGGCAAAAATTTACCACGCCGGTTTCTCACCCAATCTGGTCGAAAAGCCGCGCCTTAACAAGCCGCTGGGCAAATTGCTGAGCAGCGTCATCAAAATGCGGTCGCTGCTGGAGCCGTCCAGCAAAGAGACGCGCATCCCGAAGTCGGTGCTTGAAGCCATTCAGACCATTAACCGTAATATGGTTTACACCATTGAGATGCAGATTAATGCCTGGTGGGCGTCGCGTGAAAGCCACCTGATTATGCTCAACGCACCCGCCTTACGCCGCACCCAGCAGATGACCGAGAACACCCTGCGGGCGCTGTCCGTCATGGCAATCGAAGGGGAAACGGAAGAGGTGGTCGCCAACAGTCATGAACTCACCGAAATCAGTGATGAACTGCGGCGTCTGATTGCGGAGGCGGGCAGCGACGCGCTGGAGGAGACGCCGATCTACGGCTACGTCTGGCTGACGCTGGAACTGGCGAAACAGCTGGAGCGGATGAGCGATCTGATGCGGATGGCGCTGCGCAAATAATCACCTCAGACAATGACTTAATGTGAAACAGGGTTTCTTTGCGCTAAGATAAGAGCCAGTCTGAATTTAGCTGTGAAAATTGCTTACCTGGCGGGCTAGCCGCTAAGCTGATCGTTTTGACTCTCTCCCTGCGTCAGCAGGCTTAAAGAAAGGTGCCATCATGGAAAATGCCAAGCAGTCATTTCAGGACGTACTGGAGTTCGTGCGTATGTTCCGCCGCAAAAACAAACTGCAGCGTGAAATTGTCGACAACGAGAAGAAAATTCGTGACAACCAGAAGCGCGTTCTGCTGCTCGACAACCTGAGCGAATATATCAAGCCGGGCATGAGCGTTGAGGCTATTCAGGAGATCATTGCCAGCATGCGCGTGGATTATGAAGATCGCGTGGATGAGTACATCATCAAAAACGCCGACCTCTCGAAAGAGCGTCGCGAGCTGTCGAAAAAGATCAAAGCTATGGGCGTGGGTGAACATCCGAAAGCCTGATTGCCGATAACGGAGCGCAGCGGCTCCGGTTACTGAAGATGACCCGCATCCACCCCGGTGGCGCGGGTTTTTTTATGGCGGCCGGGAAAGCCTGGTGCTACTGGCCAGCCAGCCGACGGGCGATCGCCTGGAGCTGTTGGGACAGCGCGACTAAATCAAGCGGGTTATCGGCTGGCGGGGCGGTGGTTTCCCGGATAACCAGCGTGGTTTCCAGCGCAGCGTCAGAAACCTCTTCGCCGCGCAGACGGGCCAGCATCCGCTCAACGCTCTGCGCGCCCAGATAATGCAAATCCTGGCGCACCGTGGTCAGCGGCGGCTGATACCAGGCACTTTCCGCAGTGTCATCATAACCAATCACTGAGATCTCGCCCGGAATCGCCACGCCATACTGATGCAACGCCCGCATGGCACCCAGCGCCATCTGATCGTTCGCCACCAGCAATGCCTGAGGCAGGGCATCCGGCAGCTGCGACATCAGCGCCTGATAGCCCGACTGCGCGCTCCAGTCGCCGCGCAGAGAGCAGTGCGGGGTGAGCTGATGGTCTGCCAGCGCCTGAAGCCAGGCCGCTTCACGCTGACGCGCCGAGACCGACCGCAGCGGCCCGTTGAGCAGGCCAATCCGGCGATGACCCAGCGCCACCAGATGTTCAACCGCGGCACGCGCGCCGGAGGCGTTCGGATACTGACACTGCGCCACCGTGGCACGCGGTTCGACATCCAGAAACAGCACCGGCTTACTACCACACAACAGCTGAATCTGCTGCGCCTCATCCGCCGCCAGCGGCAGGTTGATTAGCAGTCCGTCGACCCGCTGCGCCAGCAGTTCATTCACGGTAGCGGCCGCATCATGACCGCTCTCCATCGCAATCACCAGATGATACCCCGCGGCGGCGGCCCGTTGCTGGATCGCCGAGGCGATCTGAGCCGGTGCCATCAGCGCCAGGTCGCTGGTGGCCAGACCCAGCGTGCGCGTCGCCTTGCCTGCCAGCTGCTGTGCCACGCGATTAGGCACATAATTGAGCTGCTGCATCGCCGCCTCAACCCTTTCCCGCGTGCGGGCTGACACCTGTTCAGAACGGTTTAAAACACGTGAAACGGTTTGGTATGAGACGCCGGCCAGTTGCGCGACATCATCAAGGGTCACGGAGCGGGAAGTCATTGCACTCTCCAAAAGATGAAGCGCCGAGTGTAACAAAATTTCCTGCCACACTGCTGCTGCTCATTACACATTCACTCTTTTGCCAGCCGGGACCCATGCGGCCCCGGTCAGAACGGATTACCGCTATCCGGCTTAGCGCTGCTGCAGATAGACCTGCAGATTCACATCGACCGCGTTAAGCAGCGGAGTTATCAGACCTTTTCGTTTTGCCCGCAGCAGCAGGTCACCGATCACCTGATCGGCTTCGATATCAAATCCCTGAGTCAGGTCACGATACATCGAGGAGGTCATCGGGGTCTCCGGGTTATTCAGCAGTTCAAAAATGCGGGCGGTGACGGCCGGACGCGGCTGATACCCCTCGGCGGAAATCACCGCCAGAATCTCGCTGAAGATCCCCTGCAGCAGCGCTTCGCCCCCGCGGGTGGTCAGTATCTGCTGCGTATCGCCACGCGCCAGGCAGCAGACCGCCCCGAGCGTACTCAGCAGCAGCCACTTCTCCCACAGCTCATCCATAATGTTATCGCTGAAGCGGTTATCGACCTGACTGGTGCGCAGGGCGGCGTCAACCCGCTGCAGGCGCGCATCGTTATTGCCATCCAGCGCACCGTAGTAAAGCTGATGCAGCGGTGTCATCTGGATCACTTCACCGCTCTCACCCAGCGTGGCGTTGATTTTGCACAGGCCGCCTATCACCTTATCGTCACCGAAACGCTGCTGCAGTGTTGCGATGTGTCGCATCCCGTTGAGAATCGGCATGATCAGCGTGTCAGGGCCGACCGCAGGCGCGATATCCTCCATGACCTGTTCAAGCGCAAAACTCTTTACGGTAATCATGATCAGGCCATAGTGGCCGCTCAGCGAGCGGGCCTGGATCAGCTGCGGCTCCAGCTTTTCCGTTCCCTGCGGCGTCTGTAACACCAGTCCATTCGTCTGCAACTGCTGAAAACGGCGTTCGCGCACCAGAAACGTGACGTCCTGACCCGCCTGAGCCAGTCGGGCACCAAAATATCCGCCGGTCGCGCCGGCTCCTGCCATCAGAATGCGCATCTGCATCTCCCGTTGCTGAAAACCTCTACCTTAAAGCGGTGTGAGCGGGCTTACCAGTGCTGACGTCAGCAGAAAAGGATCGATGCGGGTCGTCACCAACGGGCAGAGCAGGGCTCCCGCTGACGGAGCGGCGGGCCGGAAGGGTATAAAACGTTAAAGCCGGGGGAGGCCCTGCGCAGCCGCGTCATGCTCCCAGTCCAGCACAATCTGATAATCGTCCCGCTCTGCCGGGCTGAATCCGCCGATCAGATTGTCGTCGCAGACGTCACGCCAGGCCGTCTCCTGCACCAGCTGGTGCAGCGCCAGCCGGAGATGTGCCAGCCGGGTGGAGGAGGTTGACGCTGCCGTGATCAGCGGCAGTCCGGGTGCCAGGGGTGTTTCACCGATAATATGCAGGCCCTCCAGTGCTTCCGGTTCATAACGCGCCAGCAGCGCCCAGCTGACGCAGTCGATCGCAGCAATATCGGCATCGCCTTGCTGCAACGCAGCCAGCGACCGGCGATGCCCGCCGCTCAGGATGAGCTGAGAAAAGGTGACGCCCTGACGCGCCGCGACAAACCGCAGTGCGTTATAGCCGGAGTGAGAGTCCAGGCTGTTCGCCACCGCCCGCTGGCCAGTGAAATCGGCCAGCGTCGCCTGTTTATCCCGCGCCACCAGCCAGCTGCGATAGTCGCGACCGCTGCAGCCGGGCGCCCGATAGTGAAAGGTGCCGACAGGCTGGACCGCGGTAAGCCGGGTGACCAGTGGATAGCCACAGGTCTGACTCAGCAGCAGATGCGCATCCTGCCAGTGTGCCTGCAGGTCATCAGGCCAGACCGGCTGCGCTTCTATGCCACGCCGCGCCAGCAGCGTCTTAATGGCCTGCATCAGCGCCCGGGTGGCGGGCGGGTGAATCGCATACATGGGCAGCGCGAGCCGGTTAGTCATCAGGTTTCTCCCGGTCAGGATAGGGTAGTCCCCCCGCGCGAAGATCGGGCTGCATCAGGGGATAAATAAGCAAAGCAGATAATCAGCCTGGCTATGTCGAAATTCCTGAATATAGCGCTGAAAGATATTGACTATCAGTTGCAGCGCGGAGGGCGTAACCTTTGCCTATCAGAAATTGCCTTACATCCACGGGCGTTTACCCCGTCAGGAGAATGACAGATGAAAAATATCGGTTTCTTATCTTTTGGTCACTGGACCCCCTCTTCACAGTCTGCCACCCGCACGGCGCAGGATGTGTTACTGCAGTCGATCGACTTAGCGGTTGCCGCGGAAGAGCTGGGTGCCGATGGCGCTTACTTCCGTGTCCACCACTTTGCCCGTCAGCTCAGCTCACCGTTTCCGCTGCTGGCGGCGGTCGCGGCACGCACCAGCCGGATTGAGATCGGCACTGGCGTAATCGACATGCGTTACGAAAACCCGCTCTATATGGTGGAAGATGCCAGCGCGGCCGATCTGATCTCCAACGGTCGTCTGCAGCTCGGTCTGAGCCGCGGCTCACCGGAGCAGGTTATTGATGGCTGGCGCTACTTTGGTTTTGAACCCAAACCAGGGGAAAGCGATGCCGATATGGGCCGTCGTCACACCGAGGAGTTTCTGGAGGTGCTGCGCGGAGAAGGCTTTGCTAAGCCGAACCCTCAGCCGATGTTCCCGAACCCGCCAGGACTGCTGCGACCAGAGCCGCTGTCTGAAGGGTTACGCGACCGTATCTGGTGGGGCTCCGGCTCCAACGCAACGGCGGAGTGGGCGGCGAAAATGGGCATGAACCTGCAGAGTTCGACGCTGAAAGATGATGAAACGGGCGAGCCGTTCCACATTCAGCAGGCGAAGCAGATCCGCGCCTACCGTGAAGCCTGGAAAGCGGCGGGGCATCAGCATACCCCTCGTGTCTCTGTCAGCCGCAGCATCTTTGCGCTGGTCAACGACATGGACCGCGCTTACTTTGGCCGTAGCGGCAACGACCGTGACTCTGTCGGTTTTCTCGATGAGAAAACCCGCGCCATCTTTGGCCGCAGCTATGCTGCTGAGCCAGAGGTATTGATTAAGCAACTGGCGCAGGATGAGGCGATTGCTGAAGCCGATACGCTGCTGCTTACCGTGCCAAATCAGCTGGGTGTGGCTTATAACGCCCATGTGATTGAAGCGATTCTGAAGTACGTCGCCCCGGAGCTGGGCTGGCGTTAATGACCGGCAGCGCTCTCCTGCGGAGGGCGCTGCGGTTTTATTCCTGATCCGATCCCCTCGTCAGCCCCACCTCTTTTCTCTTCCGCTCTGCCTGTTCTTTTTTCTCTGTATCCCCACGCCTTTTCCAGACTGTTCTGGCAACAGAGCATGCGCGCTTAATGCACCGGATTGCGTCACCGGTCAGCAACTCTTTCATCAGCCGGTTGTTAAACGCGTTTTGTCAGAATAGTCTGATGAAGAACGGTGTCGTTTCGCTGAAGGTAAAGCGGATAACAGCCGTTTGCCATCGTTGGGAGCTGTTAAATAAGACCTTATTCAAAGGGATAAGCTATCAATCATATAGGATAAGACAGGTGTGCCTGCCTGAAAATCCTCTATAGAGTAGCGATGAAAATACAAAAAGAGGTGTGACCATGAGCAATTCCATTGATGAAGATGCAAAAGATGCAAAGCCAATCGTCGAAGCCGACCGTGAAGCTGACCGCGAAGCACCAGCGGGCAAATGCCCCTTTCATGCAGGGAAGTCAGCGCAGCCAAATCAGGCGCCGGGCGGCGGAACAACGAACCGTGACTGGTGGCCTAATCAGCTGCGCGTTGACCTGCTGAATCAGCACTCATCCCGTTCAAACCCCCTTGATGAATACTTCGATTACCGCAAAGAATTTGCAAAATTAGACTACTCAGCGCTGAAAGCGGACATCAAAGGGTTGCTCACGGAGTCACAGGCCTGGTGGCCCGCTGACTGGGGCAGCTATATCGGTCTCTTTATTCGTATGGCCTGGCACAGCGCCGGAACCTATCGCTCCGTAGACGGACGTGGTGGTTCAGGTCGTGGTCAGCAACGTTTCGCTCCGTTAAACTCCTGGCCGGACAACGTCAGCCTGGATAAAGCCCGCCGCCTGCTGTGGCCGGTAAAACAGAAGTATGGTCAGAAGATCTCCTGGGCCGACCTCTACATCCTGGCGGGTAACGTCGCGCTGGAAAATTCCGGCTTCCGCACCTTTGGCTTTGGTGCCGGACGTGAAGATGTCTGGGAACCGGATATGGATGTGAACTGGGGCGAAGAAGCGACCTGGCTGGAACACCGTCATCCGGAATCGCTGGCGCAGTCACCGCTTGGCGCGACCGAGATGGGTCTGATCTACGTTAACCCGGAAGGCCCGGAACACAGTGGCGATCCCGCTTCTGCCGCCCCGGCCATTCGTGCCACCTTTGGCAACATGGGCATGAACGACGAAGAGATCGTGGCACTGATTGCGGGTGGCCATACGCTGGGTAAAACCCACGGTGCCGCTCCGGCCAGCCATGTCGGTGTCGACCCGGAAACCGCCCCGATTGAAGCGCAGGGTCTGGGCTGGGTCAACAGCCACGGCAGCGGCGTAGGTGCCGATGCGATTACCTCTGGCCTGGAAGTGATCTGGTCGCAGACGCCTACCCAGTGGAGCAACTATTTCTTCGAGAACCTGTTCAAATATGAGTGGGTGCAGACGCGCAGCCCGGCAGGCGCTATCCAGTTTGAAGCGGTCAATGCGCCGGAAATTATCCCGGATGCCTTTGACACGGCGAAAAAACACAAGCCGACCATGCTGGTGACCGACCTGACGCTGCGTTTTGATCCGGAATTTGAAAAAATTTCGCGTCGCTTCCTCAACGACCCGCAGGCGTTCAACGAAGCGTTTGCCCGTGCATGGTTTAAGCTGACGCACCGTGATATGGGGCCGAAAGCGCGCTACATCGGACCTGAAGTGCCACAGGAAGATCTGATCTGGCAGGATCCGCTGCCTGCACCGGTTTATCATCCGACCGTCGCGGATATCGCGCAGCTGAAAGAGAAGATTGCCGCATCCGGCCTCAGCGTCAGCGAGCTGGTTTCCGTTGCCTGGGCCTCGGCGTCAACCTTCCGGGGTGGTGACAAACGGGGTGGTGCCAACGGTGCCCGACTGGCACTGCTGCCGCAGCGCGAGTGGGACGTTAACGCCGTTGCGGCGCGCGTGCTGCCGACGCTGGAAGCGGTTCAGCGTGAAGTGAACAAGGCTTCGCTGGCGGATGTGATTGTGCTGGCTGGTGTGGTCGGGGTTGAGCAGGCGGCGAAAGCGGCAGGCGTGACCGTCGACGTGCCCTTTACGCCAGGACGTGTCGATGCGCGTCAGGATCAGACCGACATTGAGTCGTTCAACCTGCTGAAACCGCGTGCCGATGGTTTCCGTAACTATGGCACCGGCTTCGGCAAAACCACCACCGAAAACCTGCTGATCGACAAGGCGCAGCAGCTGACCCTGACCGTGCCGGAGTTAACGGTACTGGTTGGCGGGATGCGTGCTCTGGGCGCTAACTTCGATGGCAGCCAGCACGGCATCTTCACGGACAAAGTGGGTTCGCTGAACACGGACTTCTTTGTCAATCTGCTGGATATGCGCACCGAGTGGAAGGCTGCCGATGCGGGCAACGAGTCCTTTATCGGACGCGATCGCGTCAGCGGTGAAACCCGCTACACCGCGACCCGCGCCGATCTGGTGTTCGGCTCCAACGCGGTGTTACGCGCCTCGGCGGAAGTTTACGCCAGCAGCGACGCCCGTGAAAAATTCGTCAAAGACTTTGTGGCCGCCTGGACCAAAGTGATGAATCTGGATCGCTTTGAACTCTGATAGCTGTTGATGTTGTGAAATCTGAACCCGCTGATGTCAGCGGGTTTTTTTGTGTCTGAAAACAGCTGCGAGACAGCAATTCCAAAGCTTCTGTCGGACATTATCTTTCACCAGCCTGCCAGCGATGAAACAGAGTTGAACAAAAAACATAAATGTTATTGCTTAATCGGTATTTTGGAAAAGGAGATTTAAGGGAGTAGGGTGACATTATTATTAACAAAGCTGATGGATGTGCGGTTATGAGTAAGGATCGGTATGAAGCAACGAACACCTTTGTCTATCAGGTTTCTCGCCCGAATGGCGAGCCGTTAGCTGAGCATTTTCGCTTTGTTGAGCAACCTCTGGAACCGCTGGAGGAGGGGGCTGCCTGGGTCAAAAATGTGCATTTTTCAGTCGACCCTTATATGAGAGAGTGCATGGATGGAGACTGGGAACTGAATACGCCGCTGGAAGGCAGAACGATCGGGCAGGTGGTCCAGTCTGCTACCCCGCGTCTTGTGCCGGGTGACTGGGTTTTTCATCGAGAGGGCTGGCGCACCTATGCTCAGGTAAAACCTGATGAGGTCAGAGTAATCCAACCCATTGAGGGCGTGCCTTTACGGGCCTGGCTGAGTGTTTTGGGGGGAACAGGGCTTACCGCCTGGGTGGCGCTAACCCGAATAGTCCAGCTACAGGCTGGGGAATCCATCTATATCTCAGCGGCAGCAGGGGGTGTAGGTTCTGCGGCGGCACAGTTTGCCCGGTTACTGGGGGCAAAGCGTGTCATAGGCAGCACACGGAGCATTGAGAAGGCTAAGATTCTGACAGAGCGTTTGGGGTATACCAATGCATTTGTTTATCAGCCCGGCAATATCAGTAGCCAGTTGCATGAAGTCATCCCTGAAGGCATTAATGTTTTCCTGGATAACGTAGGCGGAGAACAACTTGAAGCCGCCATTGCTGCACTTAACGAACAGGGTCGGATCGCACTTATCGGTGCGGTGTCTCAATACAGTGCTTTGAGCCCTCCTGCTGCACCACGGAATTTATTTGATGTGGTAGGCAAAAGTCTGACACTTAAGGGCTTTCTGGTTCGGGATTATAAAAACCTGCAGCAGGAGCTGGAAGCGGCAATTATCCCGCATATCCAAAGCGGAAAAGTGATCCCGGAAGAGACGGTCACCTTTGGATTTGAAAATAGTGTCGACGCTTTTCTTTCCATGCTGAAAGGTGGTAATACCGGAAAAGCTATTGTCAGCATAGAATAAATACGGATTAATGGCGTGCTGAATCATGATGCAGACACGTTTTTTTACGTGCCTTAAGAAACTCGCCAGTCATTAATTCACATGCCTTTGCTAAAGGCAGGAATGATAATGCATTTAAAATATTTATAACAACTCTGATTTTAAATTATCCTGTTGTGGTTTTCTCTTTTAATAGATGTTTAATGGGGTGAGCTATGTCATTCATTGCGTCAGGTAATACAGATATTTATAATTCCGTCTACTCTTCGACACTGCATAAATTGAAATCATCAGATGCCTATCGCCATTTTCTTGAGTTTTCGCGTAGTGCAGGCTATTTCCCTCTTGCCGATTACCGTAACGATAAAATTGAAGTGTGGTGCAGCAATGATTATCTTGGTATGGGCCAGGATGCCAGGGTTATCGATACTTTCAAAACATCGTTAAATCGTTATGGTGTCGGTTCCGGAGGGTCAAGAAATATATCGGGAAATACGCTTGCTCATGTCAGGCTGGAAAGAAAATTAGCCGAGCTTTATCAGCGAGAAAGCGCGCTTATTTTCAATAATGGCTATCTGGCGAACACCGAAAGTCTGGGTGTGCTGACAACTCTCTTTGACGATGTCAAAGTTTTCTCTGATGCACTTAACCATCGTTCAATCATTGAAGGGATAAAAAAGAGCAAAGTTGATAAATACATCTTTAAACATAATGATCTGACCGATTTAGAATCAGCGCTGGCACGTGAGCCTCATGAAAGACCTAAAATTATCGTTTTCGAATCTATTTACTCCATGGACGGTGACATTGCACCGCTCGAAGGGATCGTCCGGCTGGCAAAAAAATATAATGCGTTAACCTTTATTGATGAAACTCACTCTTTCGGCGTATTAGGTGCGCACGGTTTGGGGCTGGCAGAGGCATTGAACGTGGCTGATATTGATTTCATACAGGGGGGCTTTGGTAAGGCAATAGGCACAACGGGCGGATTTTTGGTTGGCAACCGCGATGCGGTGGATTGTATCCGCAGCCTGGCGCCAGGGTTTATCTTCACGACCTCTTTACCTCCGGCCCTGCTGGACGCCACGCTCACAAGCATTGAAATTATGACAGAGGATCAGGCCCGGCGTGAAAGCCTGTTTAACAATGTCAGTCAGCTCAAAAAAGCCTTGCGACGACATCGAATAAAATTTATTGATGCGGAAAGCCATATTGTGCCTGTGATTATTCCCGGATTGACCAGAATAAAAAAAGTAGCAGAGCAACTTCTTAATGAATTCAAAATTTATGTCCAGCCTATTAACTATCCTTCGGTGCCGCGTGGGCAGGAGCGCTTTCGCGTCACGGTAACGCCTGATCATTCACCAGAGCAGATTGAGCGTTTTGCATCGGCATTGAAAATTTCTTTAGATCTCTCATGAGGAACGGTGTATGAAAGTGATAAAAGTTAATGACTATATCGGAGCTGAAGTGCACGAGGTTTCAATCCGGGATATTCGCCAGCCTGAAATTCGCGACCGCATATTGCAGGCGCTACATGAAAATGATTTGCTGATTTTTAAAGGGTTAGATATTTCACCTGCGGAACAGGTGGAGTTGGCGAGAGCAATAGGGGAACCAGTACCTTTTGTGATGAGCCAGTATCGTCATCCTGAGCATCCTGAGATAATGATCTCATCGAATGAAGTGGTTAATGGAAAACCTTACGGTGTACCACGTGTCGGTAATTTCTGGCATCAGGATTCATCGTATACTGATAATCCGACCACCTATACACTCTTGCTTGGTATTAATATTCCTGAGTGGAGTGGTGATACGCTATTTTCCAGTGCAGGTGATGTCTATGAGCGCTTGCCACTATTCTGGAAGGAGAAAATTGCCGGGCGTAATGCAGTGCATACCGTCAGAAAACGCTTTAAGATCCGCCCGGAACATGCTGGATACTCCATTACAGAATTAATGAAAAAAGCGGATGAACTTCATCCTCCTGTTACACATCCGCTGGTCAAAACGGATCCCTATACAAATCTTCCTTACCTCTATGGCGCGAAAGACTACCTTGACTCTGTGGCGGGCTTTGATGCCAACGAAAACGAAGCGTTTCTCAATTTATTAGAGGAAATCGTGACCGATCCTGCATATGGTTACCGGCATAAATGGACGCGCGGAGACCTCCTGCTCTGGAAAACGGAAACTGCCTACCATGCGGTGACTGACGTCGAAGAAAATCAGTCGCGTACGGTACACCGCGTGGCGGTGAAATAATGTCAGATTGCGGCATTATCGCGTTTGAAACGCTTATCCCGCCAGATAAGCTCTCACGGCTTGAAATAGCACAATGTTCAGGTGTCGACGTGGCAGAACTGGAGACAATTCTTCCGGCACCCTCTGTTTCGGTGTTTGCCCCGGATAAAGCCGACTGGGAATATGCCACCGAAGCAGCACGCCATCTGCTGGTTCAGGAAGATGTTTGTCCATCGCAGCTGGGCTGGATTATCTACTGTGGGTCCGGCGTGTGGGATAAACCTTTCTGGTCACCTGCAGCAAAGGTGGCTGAGCAGTTGAAAGCAAAAGCTGCGCACTGTTTCGAAGTGGTGAACTTTTGTAATGCAGGCGCAATGGGTATCACCATCGCGATCGATCGGGTTAAGGCATCGCCCGGTAAATTCGCACTGGTGATTATCTGCGACAGACTAAGCAGGTTGATCGACCATAACGACGCCACACTGCGTGCCTTATTCAATTTTGGCGACAGTGCAACGGCGCTGCTTATCGGTACAGAGCAACCTCTTTTACGACCAACGTTTTGTGGCATGCAGACGGATCCCTCCTGGTGCGACATGTATCAGGGGGAGTATCGGCAGGGAAGGGTGCTGGCGCGTAGAAATTATCTTCGTAAAGGCTTATTAGCCGTATACGTGGAGCAGTTTAGTCAGCTGCTGGAGCGGGGGTTGGCGCAAACCCACCGTTCCCTGGATGACATTACTTTCTTTTTAATAAATCAGGGGGATATTCACGTACACAAAATGCTACTGGCGCAGATCGGCTTAACTGCACATCGCAGCCTGTTTAATTATGACCGCGACGGCCATCTGGGCGGTGGTGATATCTGGATAGGATTGGAACAGCTCTTTAAAACGCAGCAGTTGCATAAGGGTGATGTGCTGGCACTGGCGACCAGCGCTATGGGGTTTAGTTGGGGAATTTCCCTGTTTGAGGTGACACGATGAAAATATTGATTTTGCATCAGGCTCCCTTTAAGAAGATGCGCTATGACAGGGTTATCGATCATCATCAACAGCAGGTCGTTTATATCGGGCTGGCGAAACATCTGGACGATCTGCCGGCAGAGTTACCTTGCAAAAAAATTGTTCTGCCGCCCGCGGCAGAACATAACCTGGTTGCTGAGGTATTAGCCCGTGTCAATGCTGATGACGATTACACCTCTCTGCTCGCGCTCTCGGAATATGGCATTCTTGAAGCCTGTGAGATACGCGCGGCTCTGGGGCTGTCCGGCCCCTCTTATGAGCAAATTGCCCGGGTCCGGGACAAGGTAAAAATGAAGCAGCGTATCGCAGCCAGAGGAACGCTACGTTATCCCCGCTTTATCGCTTCCCCACTGCAGATTGCTCAGGCTGGCTGGCATGGCAAAACCATCACCAAACCTCGCGATGGGGCCTCAAGTCAGGGGGTTATTCTTCATCAGGATTTTTTAACGGCGGTGGCATATCTGGAAGAAAAATCCGGATGGGAGAATCACGAACTTGAGGAGTTCATCGACGCTCCGCTTTATCATTTCGACGGCGTCGTGATTAACGGTGAGGTACAGCATCTGCTGGCAAGCCGGTATATTAATTCTCCACTGGCATATTTAGATGGTGTACCCGTAGGATCATTTCAGGTTGCGCTAAAGGATACGTTCAGGCAGTTCATTAATGAGGTGATTGCTGCATTGGGCATCGTGCGCGGCTGCTTTCATATTGAAGCATTTTATGATGGCGAAACGTGCATCTTCCTCGAGGCTGCTAACCGGCTGGGTGGTGCGCGTATTGTTGAAACACACCAGCTTAAAACCGGTGTACATCTTCCTTCCGAAGAAATTAGCGACCTTCTCGGATTGCCTCATCAACAGCATTCCTCTGCTTCGCAACAGTTTTTTGGCTTTTTGCTTTATCCATCTCACTTTCTGAATGAAACAGGGAAGCTGATTATCCCGGAAGAAATAAAAGAGAGTTCTCATCTGATCAGTTTTCAACGCGGAGAGGTCGATGCCAGTGAGGTGACATATAACGAAGATCGACTCCCGCTTTCGCTGGTCGCCTCTGCAGATACCCCTGACCAATTGCACTCTTTCCTCACGCGATGTCTGGCTGAAATCACGATTAATTGATTTCACGCCTTATTTAAACTTTTCGCACCCTCAGGCAGGAGAGAACCATGCAATTTATCACCGATCGTATTATTACGCTGGCAGCACTTTTTGAGGCGCTGAAACAGAACAGATCCTGGGCCGTGACGCTGACGGCTCAGCAGCATGAACAAATCATTACGCTTCTGGATGCGGACGCTCTGGAAAGGATGGTGAATCTGAGACTGGGCAATCTGCATACGCTTCCCTGGGTTTATAGTCCTTTTACTAATGAGGTGACAGAATATTTGCCGCGGGGGGCTGTCGTCCTGAAAAGTGGCAGTCTGGAGGGGGAGTTGCGCGGCGTATTGCTAGCGTGGCTGACCGGAAATCAGGTTTCGCTGATCACCCGCTTCGAGTACGTATGGAAGGCACTCCTCGCTACGGCGTCCCGCCTGAACGTTTTTACACCCTTCAAAATCCAGCTTCTCACCACGCCACGCGATGCCAGCGTCCTGATTGATGTCCCCGACGACGCCTTCCTCTATCAGTCCCGGGAAAATATAACGTCCGGCGGTACGCAATCTTATGCCTTATCAGCTGACATGCTGGCTTCATGGAGTGCTTCGCTGATTGTCCGGGTGCATCATACTGGCATGTCACTCAGCGCGGCGCGGCTGCAGTTGCCGGCAGCGCAGCGCCAGCAGCGACTGGATAGCAGGTTGAGGTTTCTGCTCTATAAAACCCGGCATCTGCCCTACTATCAGCACACTGCTCAGCCGCAGAGCGTCACTGAGCTTGATCAGCTCCCAATCCTCACTAAACAGGCCCTGGAAGCAGGCTCGCCTCCGAATAGCCATGATATGGGAAGTCATGCATTAGCCTCTGGAGAAGTACTGGTTTCAGGGGCCAGCGGCGGTAAAGCACGTTTTATCCCGTATTCCCATGATGACTGGCAAAATATGATCCAGCAGGGCGTTCAGACGCTTTACGATGTGGGCCTGGTGGCGGGTGACAGAGTGATCAATACGTTGTATGGCGGCCATATGTACGGTGGGATGCTCACCTCCTCTCAAGAGCTGGCCTTGATGCCCATCCAATCTTACACCACAGGCCAGGGTATTAAGCCAGAGGAGTTGGTTGAACTACGCAGGACGTTTAAAATTAACGCGATCATTGGCATTCCTGGCTTGCTTGACACCCTGTTATCGCAGGCAAAAAAGATCGATCCGCACTTTACCCTTGAAAAAGTCATCTACGGCGGGGCGTCATGGCCTGAGCATCGTAAACAGTGGCTCAGCCAGGCACTGGGCATTAAAACCTTTCACAGCATTCTGGCGGCGAATGATGGCGCGCAGATTGGCTATCAGTCTCCGCCGTTGACTGGCGCTGAACACTATCTGATTGATGACTACAACTATGTGGAAATTGTGGACGATCAGGGTAAGCCAGTGGATGAAGGGCAAGCTGGCCATATTTTACTGACTAACTGGCAAAAGTTCGAATATCCGCTTATTCGCTACAAAATCGGCGATCGTGGCCGTTTAGTCACCCGTCCAGAAGGGGGCCGCGTACTCGAATTCCTTGGTCGCAGCGACGGGCTGATTATTCTTAATGGCCGTAATGCGCTCTACTACCAGGAGGTTGCTGACCTGGCGTTTGAGCATGGGGTAGAGCAGCTACAACTCACCATTCGGCAGGAGGGCGAGCGTGAAACGCTGGAAATCAGCGTTGAAGCCAGTCGGGCAATAGAGACTAAGCGTCTGAAACAAGTTTTACTGGATGCATTGCCTTCTCTGGGCACGGATAAGGGTGTGTCTGATAAGCTTCTCAATTTCTCAATAAACGTTATCCAGGTTTCACAATTGCCGCGTCATCCGGTGAGTGGGAAGGTTCGTCTGGTAGATGATCGGCGTTTTTCGTCTGTTGAGGAGTCGATATGATCAGCGCACATGCGTTTCCTGCGCTCGAAAAGAGTTTCTTCCCTCAGGAAACGTTGTTGATGGGAGCGGGACCTGTGCCGCAGCCTCCCTCTGTCAGGCAGGCTAATAGTCGGATAGCGAGCCATTTAGGTGAGAGGATGAATGAGGTCATCCGTCAGATAAGGATAATGACGCGCTACGCCTTCCAGACAACAACCCCATGGATCTTTGGGCTTTCTGGCCCGGGATCGGCGGCAGCGGAGATGGCCATAGGCAACCTTATACATTCGCAGTCGAAAGTTCTGGCTATTAGCTCCGGACATTTTGGATTGCGCATGTACGAAATGGCACGCCGTCATCAGGCGACCGTCACCTTATTCGAATTTGATGGCAGAGACGCTTTCCCGTTGGAGAGGCTTCATGAGTTGCTGAAGCAGCAGTTTTTTCATGTTGTTACCCTGGTTCATGGTGAAACCTCCTCTACCACAATTAATCCTGAACTTGCTGCGATAGCTGCGCTTTGTAAGCAGCATGGTGCGCTGGTGGTGGTGGATGCCGTCTGTACGCTTGGTACTACGGAGGTTTTGATGGATGAGTGGCAGCTTGATGTTCTCTTTTGCGGGGGACAAAAAGGGCTTTCATCAATTCCAGGGGTCTCATTGATCGCCTTTTCAGCGGAGGCATGGGGACAGGTTGTTCAGCGTACTTTTACGCCCCGGCATTGGTGTTACGATGCGCTGCTGGCGGCAGAGTTCTGGCATCATCATCGCTATCACTATACTGCTCCGGTTAATGGGCTCTTTGCCCTGCATGAAGCATTGCGCCTGTTAAACGCCGAAACTCTTTCTGTTCGCATCATTCGTCATCGCAACAGTTCACGAGGCCTGCAACACGCTTTGCTTCAGTTGGGCTTGGCTCTGGCAGCTCCGGAAGTGACCAGATTAAATGCGGTAGTCGGATTTTTTCTTCCTGCCGGGATAGCCTCTCCAGATCTGATTGAACATCTTCTTGTAGAGCATAAGATTGAGATCTCAGCGTCATTTGGTTCACCGCTGTTACGTATTGGTCAGATGGGTGAACAGTGTCGTGCAGAAAATGTTTTTCGCCTGGTGAATGCATTAGCGCTCACACTTGAAACGCTGGGACATCCCGTTGACCGTGTTGCCGCGCTGGAAAGTCTTACCTTATTATCTGAAGGAGCAATGCCACTATGATCAGGACTGCCTTTTTATGGCCGCTCTTTATTCTGGATTTCATATTACATTTCAGCAGAGCACTCACCTTCACGTTTTTCCCTATTTATCTCTCACAGACGCTGCAGTTTAATCCGCTGATGACAGGCTATGCACTGGGAGGCAGTCTGGTGATCGCCACGGTGGCGGGTGTCTGGTGCGGCATGCTGGTTGATCGCTTCACTCCTCAGCGGTCGCTTTTTCTGGCGACGCTCATCTCGGTTATTGTCTATGGCTTATTAACGCGGGCCCAACATTTCATTCAGGTTTTTATTTTACTGGTCATGATTGAGGTCGCCTTCACGACCATGCACCTCGCAGTGAAATCGCTTCTGTCAGGCTTATTGCCTGAGAGCCAACGGGGCGCCGCCTTTTCGGTTACCTATACCCTGATCAATATCGCTTTTTGCAGTGCGCCGGTTCTCGGTATTCTTGCCAGTCACTATGCCGTACATGCGCCGATGTGGCTGTCCGCAGGATTGAGTTTTATTTCGCTCTGCATACTCAGCTTCTATTACCGACGTTACGATGCGCATCTGCACATCACCTCTCCCGTTAACGGGCCGAAAACCAGCCTCAGGGAGACAGTCAGCGTGTTGATCAGCGATTATCGGTTGCAGCTTTTTACCCTGGGGGGGCTGTTCAGTGCACTGGTCTATGCCCGTTTTGCGACGTATTTATCGCAGTATCTGGGCTATGTGGTCAGCGAGGCAGAAGCGCTGAGGTTAATTACGCTGATTGTCAGTATCAACGCAGCAACGGTCATTCTGTTGCAGTACGTTATTGGCAAAAAGATTACCCGAAAAAATATGGTATTTAGCGTGATGATCGGAACCGGGTTACTGGTGATGGGGTTATATTTCTATCACGTCTCTGAGCTGACCCTGTTCTGGATTGTCGGTACCGTACTTTTTTCATTAGGCGAGGTGGTGCTTGTGCCGTCGGAGTTTCTTTTTATCGACTCTATTGCCAGAGACGATATGAAAGGGGCCTATTTCGGTGTGCAAAATATTGCAATGCTAGGGGGCGGAGCCAACGCGATTCTGTTTGGCTACCTGCTCAATAGTCATCTTATCCCGCCATCCGCCATCTTCTATTTACTGATTCTGTTCGCCCTGCTGGGATGTGCTTTATACCTTACCGGCATTCGCCAGAAAAACAGGGTGGTAACAGCCAGAGGCTCCTGAATCCCGCGTCTGATGTTGTTAAATTAAATGACACGCCACCTGGTGCCCGGGTAACACTTCTCGTAACTCAGGCACTGCCTCGCGGCACTGTGCTTCCGCCCGCGGGCAACGTGACGAGAAGCGGCAGCCGGAGGGAGGCCGTGACGGATCCGGAATCTCCCCCTTAATCACCTCGGGGGGTTCATTTTGCGGGTCGAGCGTTGGTACGGCGGCCAGTAGCGCCTGCGTGTAAGGATGCAGCGGCTGACTGAACAGGGCATCGCGGCTGGCGGTCTCCACCAGTTGCCCGAGATACATCACCGCTACGTCATCGCAAAGATGTTCCACTACACCGAGGTCATGTGAAATAAACAGGAAAGTAACGCCGTGGTTATCACGCAGATCGGAAAACAGGTTGATAATCTGAGCCTGAATGGAGACATCCAGCGCTGAAATTGGCTCGTCGGCGATAATAAAGTCCGGGTTGAGAATCAGTGCCCGGGCAATGCCAATGCGCTGGCGTTGCCCCCCCGAGAACTCGTGTGGGAAACGCGGGTAATGTTGCGGAGCCAGTCCGCAAATCTTCATCACCGCGATCACTCTGTCATATAACTCCGCTCTGGTGCAGAGTTTGTGTGCCAGTAGCGCCTCACCAATGGCATCGCCGATACGCTTACGTGGATTGAGTGAGCTGTAGGGGTCCTGAAACACCAGCTGGATTTTGGGGCGCAGCGCCTGCATTTGCCGCGCCGTCAGCGTCGACAGGTCCTGTCCGTGGTACTTAATCGTACCAGCGGTTTTATCATATAACCCCAGCAATGTCCGACCTACGGTGGTTTTGCCGCTGCCGGATTCGCCGACCAGACCGAAGATGGTGCCCGGGCGGATGTGAAAGCTGACACCGTCAACGGCGCGCAGCTGTCCGGTTTCCTGACCAAACAGGCCATCACGTATCGGGAAGTACTTTTTCAGTGCATCCACTTCAATCATGTACTCATCACTCATGCGAAAGATTCCACTTTTTCACGATGAAAACAGGCGGCCTGCCGCGTTTGCCCCACCAGCGGCGGTATGCCTGTCTGGCAAATTTCGCTGGCGCGTTCGCAGCGATCAAAAAAAGCGCAGAATGCGGGCAGCGCGGCAAGGTCCGGCACCTGACCGGGGATGGAGTAGAGCCGACGTCGCCGCTCGCCGGGAACCGGTCGGGACGCGATCAGCCCCCGGGTATAAGGATGCAGCGGATCACGCAATACCTCTGCGGTGGGGCCATATTCAACAATCCGCCCGGCGTACATCACTGCTACCTGCTCAGCCATACGGGCAATGACGCCCAGATCGTGGGTGATCAGCATCAGTGCCATCTGGCTGGCACGGGCCTGATCGCGCAGCAGACGCAGAATCTGGGCCTGAACGGTGACATCCAGCGCGGTAGTTGGCTCATCAGCGATCAGCAATTTCGGCTGGCAGCTGAGTGCCATCGCAATCATAATGCGTTGCAGCATGCCGCCGGAAAGCTGATGCGGATAGCTGGTCATCAGACTTCCGGCGCGCGCCAGTCCGACCTGGCTAATCAGCGCGATCGCTTGCTGCCAGGCGGCTTCAGGCGATTCCCCCCGATGGCGAATCAACGGCTCGCACAGCTGCTCGCCAATAGTCAGCACCGGATTCAGGGCACTCATCGGTTCCTGAAAAATCATTGCCAGCTGGTTGCCGCGCAGGTCGGCCATCCTGGCAGGATTGAGTGTGAGCAGATCCTGCCCCTGGAAGCGGATGGCTCCGCCATCAATGCGCGCAGCCTGCGGCGGCAACAGTCCCATCAACGACATGGCGGTAACACTTTTGCCGCAGCCGGATTCGCCCACGATACCCAGTGTCTGTCCTGCATAGAGGGTAAAAGAGACCTCCTGCACGGCCTGCACACGGCCATGTTCCGAGGCAAAGGAGACGGATAACTGCTCAAAGGTAATTAGCGGCTGGCTCATTTCAGGCTCCGTTTCATGCGGGGATCGAGCGCATCACGCAAACCATCCCCCAGTACGTTAATGGCAACCACGGTGACAAAGATGGCGATGCCCGGTGGCATCCACAGCCACGGGCGACGCTGGAAGTCGATCAGGCTATTAGCGGCATCCATCATGTTGCCCCATGAGGGGGTTGGCGGGACGACGCCAAGACCAAGGTAGCTCAGCGCAGACTCGCTCAGAATGGCGTTTGCCACCGCCATTGTCGCCATGACCACCAGAATCGGGATGGTATTCGGCAGCAGGTGACCAAACAAACGGCGACGTGAGGACAGGCCCAGCACATGCGTTGCCAGCATAAAATCACGCTCGCGCAGCGAAAGGATTTGTCCGCGCACCAGCCGCGCCAGTTTGGGCCACTCCAGCAGACTCAGCATGATAACCACCATATAGATGCGCGCATCCGCGGAGAAATCGAGCTCTGACAGCATGGCGCCAGCGACAATCAGCAGCGGCAGGCTGGGAATGGTCATGACCAGATCGGCCAGACGCATGATCAGCTTGTCGGTCAGGCCACCCGCGTAGCCCGACACGGCACCAAGCAGATAACCCAGCGTCACCGACAGCAACATCGTCAGCAGGCCAATGGTTAGTGAAATGCGCCCGGCAAGGAGCAGACGGGTGTAGACATCCCGCCCGAGAAAATCAGTTCCCAGCCAGTGCTGCGCCCCTGGCGGTTTGTTGATCATCAGCGCATCTGTGGTGTCATCCTGCCACGGCGACCAGATCGGCCCCAGCACGCACCAGAACGCCATGATAATCATTAAAACCAGGCACACCATCGCCAGAGGGTTGCGCCGTAATACCCGCCAGGCCTGGCGCCAGGGTGAGGGTGTGGCCTGCGCCAGCGCCGGGATCACCGCGTTGCGCAGGCGGCGTTGCGTGGAAAAAAGTGAACGGACCATCATGACTTCACCCGAATACGTGGGTCAGCCCACGCGTAAAGCACGTCGGCGAGCAGATTGCCAAGGATAGTTAACACTGCCAGAAACAGCGTAAAGCCCATCAGCACCGGATAGTCTCGGGCAGCGAGCGAATCGATGTGAATATGCCCCGCACCCGGCCAGTTGAAGACCTTTTCGGTGATAATGGCACCTGAGAACAGGCCCGGCAGCTCAAAACCAAGCAGGGTAATGATGGGGAGCAGCGCATTGCGTAATGCATGTTTCATGATCACTGTACGTTCGCGCAAACCTTTTGCCCGGGCAGTACGAATAAAATCCATTTTGATGACGTCGAGCATGCTGGCACGAAAATAACGCGTCAGGCTGCCCGCCTGCAGCATCACCAGTGCCAGCACCGGCAACATCAGGTGGGCCGCCACCTGGACAATATAGGCCCAGCCGCTGTCATCACTTCCGGTATTGGTCATGCCGCCGACCGGCAACCAGTGCAGATCTACCGCGAACCATTTGATTAACAGCAGGCAGAGAAAAAAGGTCGGAAAAGACATCGCGGCAAACACCAGCACGCTGACCAGATGATCAAACCACGCGTTGGGTCTGAGTGCAGACGCGATACCGGCGGCCAGGCCGATCCCCCAGTAAAACACCAGGGCGACACTGGCGAGCAGAAATGAATTCCAGACATACTGATTGAGCAGTTGAGTCACAGGGATCTGGTATTGCAGAGAAAACCCTAAATCCCCCCTTAACAGCTGGCCAAGCCAGTGCAGATAGCGGGTGAACAGGGGCTGGTCAAGGCCATAAATCGCTTTCAGTTCGGCCGCGCGCGCTGCAGTCAGCGTCACGTTGCCATCGATAAAGTCACCGGGTGTCTTTGCAAATAACATAAAGATGATAAAGGAAGCAAACAGCAGCATGGGCAGGGTGTTCAGCAGCCGCCTCAGGATAAAATTTCGCATGGTATTCTCATATCAGCCGTCAGGCAGTCCTGACGGCTGAACAGCTGGCAAGGTTATTTAACGATTCTGACGTCCGGCAGACTGCCGGTGAGGCCGTTATAAATATCCGGTTTAAAGCCGGTCACGCGGGCGCTACTGGCGGAGAGGATCTGGCGATAGCCGAGCAGAATTACCGGTGGGTCATCTGCCAGCACTTTGTACAGCTGATGGTAAATCGGCTTGCGCTGGGCCACATCCAGCACCGCGTTGCCTTCATTAATCAGTTTATCCACCTGCGGATTGTTATAGCCGGACTCCTTCGCCTCGGTGCTGTAGTAATCCCATACCCCGTCATGCGGATCGTTGAGCGTGCTGGTACTAAAGGATGCCATGTCGTAATTGCCCGCCTTGCGCTGGGCCATCAGGGCGTTGAAGTCCACCACCTGGGGTTTCAGCAGCACACCAATCTGTTTCCAGTTCTCTTTAGCGATCGGGATGAGCGCGTCGTTCAGCACCTTTTTGCTCGCCAGTAAGGTCAGTTCAAGACGTTTTCCGTCCTTCACACGAATACCATCGGCTCCGGGTTTCCAGCCCGCCTCATCAAGCAACTTTTTCGCCTGTGCCGGATCGTATTTGTAGGGATTCACGCCATCCGGGTTATACGCCCAGGAGATGGGTGCGATAGGTTCCACGGCAACCTTGCCATACCCCTGGTACACCACATCGATCAGCTTCTGACGATCCAGCCCATAAATCAGTGCCTGACGCACCTTCACATCCTGCAACGCCGGGCGACGAACATTGAACTCGACCTTGCTGTAATCACTGGACCCGTAGAGGTTGATATTGGCAAAGCCGAGCAGTTTCAGCTGTTCAATATCATCCGGTCGTGACGTAAAGGCGTCGTAATCCGTTTCACCGGTCTGGAACAACTGGAAATTGGTTGATGGGTTTGTGACGCGATAAATAAAACGAGGCGTCGGCGGTGTGCCACGATAAAAGTGGCTATTGGCATGAAAGCGAATTTCCTGCCCGGGGATATATTTATCATAGACATAGGGACCATTGCCCAGCGGTTTGCCATGCAGGGTACGCAGATAGTCAAGATTGCCGCGCTGATAGCCTTTGCCGTAATAAGCTTCCGACAGCACCGGCCCGCCAATTTTTGCCAGTGTGGTTGCGCCAGGTTGGGTGGTGGTGATCTGTAGCGTGAGAGGATCAATGACTTTCAGGCCACTGACACTATCGGCTTTTCCTGCTTTATATTCCGCGCCCCCGGCTATATTCGCGAGGGTGATGTCGGTGTCGCCATCATATTTCGGATCGTACAGGACGGTAAGGGTAAAGGCGACGTCTTTGGCAGTGAGTGGGGAACCGTCGCTGAACGTCAAATCAGGACGCAGCTTGATGGTATAGACTTTGTTATCCGGGCTTACCGTCCAGCTTTTTGCCAGACCCGGCACCAGATTGCCGTGGCTGTCCCAGTCAATCAGGCGTGAAAAAATAACGTTGGTGACATTTTCATCCCAGCCGTTGACAAAAAAGTAAGGGTTAAAAATCCCCTGAGGTTCAGAAATGCCTGCCACCACCGTATCTTTGCGCAGTTTCGCTGCTGCCGGAATCTGGCTGGAATCGGTGGCCGGGGTAATGCCTTCTTTAAGGGCGTCTTCGGCAAACGTCATCGCGCTGAAGGCTGTCAGGCTACTGAAGAGTGCTATTTTAAGTCTGAACTGAATATTTTGTTTGTTTATTAAACTGACCAAAAGAGATCCCTCAACAATATAATGGCAATGTGCATTTACAAAAACTGAAAATTAATCTCACCCTGATCCGGTGTCTAACAATCAAACGCTATAACAAATAACAAAATGTCCTTATGTTATTTATGGATAAGCTTGGGAGTAATTCTCTTTATTATCAGCATGCGACTCAGATCAATGTTACGGTACGTGGAAAAGTTCAGTCGTCCATGCTGATTTAATGCGTCAGGCTGGAAAGCCGCGATACCGCAATTTGCCGCTGGCTTTCTTCGTGGATGTCATACGGCCCCAACATGCGTGAGATGTGTGAGTTCTGAGCTCCCAGAGACGTAGATCTTCGGGATTGATCAAAAGATAGAGACCAGGAGATTTGGAAAATCAGAATGCTTAAGTGAAAGGTGTCAGACAAAGGGATTTAATATCATTCACAGAAAAGACTCTTACAAAAACTTGTTGAATATGGGTTGTGGGAAATTTGTGCGGATGCCAGACCAGTATCGACTTTGCCATAACTGGCTGATAATCAATCTAAATCAGAAGGCCTTGTCTGCCAGTACCACCAACATGAACACCTTTTTTGCCTGCTGACCAGTCATGGGGTTCCACAATAAACGTCGGGCGTCCATAAAAGTTTATAAAATGTTGAGCCTGTCACCGAATAACTCGACTGGCTGACATCCCTCTGCTGGTGGAAAGTAGTCTATTCACCAGTTAGGCGGTCTTTCAATACACAAAAATGCCAGCGCCTTCCGTCGCTGCGTAACTCGGTGATGCTTAGCGGGTGAATGTCGATGCGTGCAAATGACTGGGGTGGTGCGCCGAGAGCATCGACGATCATCGCGCGGATGACGGCTGCGGGTACAACTGCACAGTGAAGACCCGGAATAGCAACACGCTGAGCCAGCCATGCGGCGCACCGTGACAATAACTCAGCACGAGACTCGCCGCCGGGTGGCGCAGCGCCCTCAAGCCAGGCGTGGAACGCTTCGGCATCCTGCATCATCACCTCGCGTAAGGGCCGGCCGGCCCAGAGGCCATAGTCGGTATCCGCCAGTTCGGCTGCTGGGATAGCCTGTAAAGAGAGCGCCGTCGCGGTTTGTCGGGCAGCGGTTTCCGGGGCGGTCCAGACACTCTGATAACGGGCGGCAATGGCGTGTAACTTCTGCGCGCGTTGCCATTCTCGTGTCTCCAGAGGATCATCACAGGGAAAATGTGAACCTCTGGACGCTGCCGTTTCCCCCTGACAAATTAGCGTAAGCGACGCTCTCATCACATTAACCGCGGTGCAAAGCAGGCTGCTGTCTGTGTGTCACCGCGGCGCGCTCGGCTAAGGCACCGAACGCCACGCCGATGACGCCCCAGAGCACCAGATGCGTGCCGAAGGAACTCATGCGGAAATTCCACAGCAGGTCTGCCGGGAAGGGGTCGGGCACTTCGTTCACAGTCGGCATCAGCGCACAAGCCACCAGCATCAGTGCGACACCAAACAGTGCCGCCCACATCAGTGCATTACCGCTGCCCAGGCGCGGCGTTAGCTGACGTGATAACCACGCGGCAGAGATGACGATGCCTATGGAAAGCAGCATCATGACGAAGTACAGCCCGGTGCGATAGCCGATGGTATCCGGGTTGCCGACTGCGGGCGGATTGGGCGGATATTTCAGTCCTGGCATGAGGCTCATCGCCAGAAAACCGGCCAGCGCCAGACAGAGTGCCAGCACACGCGGGTTCGATGGCCCAATGCGCTGGTAGCTAAAGGCCCACACCAACGCCAGACCACCGCCCAGTGCGGCGCCAAACAACGCCATGCCAGCCATCAGGCCGATGCCGGACTGGGTCTGTCGGCTAAACACCTCTTGCTCTTCCCCGCTGTCCGCCGACGCGCCGTGTTGGTGCGTGTGGGCGGACAGGCTTTCTTCCAGACCAATCGCGCGGTCAACCTGCGGCTCGCCGAAATGATGGGCAAAGGCAAATGCTACCAGCCCGGCGAGAATGCCAGCCATCATTCCTTTCAATAACAGTTTCCCAATCATGTCCGCCTCCTCAGTGGCAGGGAAAGCCCAGCAGATGACGCGCGTCGTGGAAGAATTCATGCACCTGCGTGCCGGAAAACATCGACGTTGCGCCCTGTTCTGCGCCAACAAAATAGATTGCCAGCAGCGCCAGCAAGGTGGTGAACAGCGCCCAGGGCAGCAGTTCCGCGACAGGAATCGGGGCCGCCGGGGCGTGGGCATTAAGGGTGATATCACTCATGGTGTCACTCCATTGTTGATTTTGCTATTGGAAACATGTGCCGGACACACCGTTACCGGCACGCCCAGCGGAAGGTGATGATGGCTCTGTGCTGGCGGACAACTGGCGTTCGCCAGCACAATCGGCTGGCCGTGAGGCGTGTTGAGATAGGCCTGGCGCCACTCCTGTGTCCGCTGGCTGATATCATCCGGCACGGCCAGGTTGAGCGTGGTCATCATGTTTTCCATCGCTGCGGTCCACTGGCGATAGTAGGCATCATTCACGCTTTCACCCGGTTGTGCTGGCGCCGCTTTGATCTCTTTGCTGAATATCTGTACCCACTCTGCCCACCGGAACAGCCCGGCCTGGTGCAGATGGACTATCAGGGAGAATGCTTTTGCCTGCCAGGGCTTATCAAATACCGGCCCTTCTTCGTCGCGCGGTAGCCCGACGGCAGCATAATCGTGTTGCATCGCGTTGTTCATGCTTCCTCCAGATAGTCATCCCACAGATCGATGAACACTTTGTCCGGGCGTGGCTCTCCCCATAGCTCCTGCGCAGTGAAACTGACGCTGTAGACATGTTGAGGATGTTCGCCCAGACCGTGCGCCGCAGTATCTGGCGTAATAAACACGCCGTGGGCGATCTCAATGCGACCGACTTTGTCGCGTGCGTAGCGTGGTAGTCGGGTATGGGTGGTTGGGTTGAAATTTTTCGTCCGGACCTGGTCCCCAGGCCGAAAACGGGGCGCGACATCATGGCTGACGCGGGCAGACCCGCCGGTGCTGACGACCATGGATACCATGTCCTGCGTCAGCACTGCTGTGCCAGGCTTACAGAGGGTCGGTTTTGCGCCCCCCCACAGTTCTTCAACCGTGATCACGCCCTTTTCCAGCAGTAAGGTTTCGAACGCGTGCAGCCAGTGCTTGTAGTAACCCGACTCCAGATATTCGCTCGGCGCCATACGTTCGATAGCGTGGCGAAATTCATCAACGTTAAAATGCCCGCCGACGAACAATGAGGCGAACAGAGGAAAGACGCGGCGTTCCCACTCATGATGGAAACAGGGCTCGTTCTCCTCTATAAGGATTGGGCCAAGACCGTGCATGCCCCCCAGATCGTGTATCCCGTTCATGGTTTTTTCCTCTCGTTACGGTGCGCTGACCACACCGGTGCCAATCATCGAATCGCGCGTGACCAGTGCGCTCAACTGCGCCTCGCTCCAGCCGTCGGTGCCTGCCGGACGTTCAGGCAGTACCAGATAACGTAATTCGGCGCTGCTGTCCCAGACGCGAATCTCTTTGCTTTCTGGGATGTGTAACCCGAACCCGGCGAGAACGCCGCGCGGGTCGATAACGATGCGCGAACGATAGGGCGCTGATTTGTACCACACCGGCGGCAGGCCCAGTACCGGCCAGGGGTAGCAGGAACAGAGCGTACAGACGGTGACGTTATGCACGTCCGGCGTGTTCTCTACCACCAGCATGTCTTCGCCCTGTATGCCGGAGAAACCCAGTTCCGCAATGGCGGCGGTGGCGTTTTCCATCAGGCGACGCTTGTATTCCGGGTCGCTCCACGCTCTGGCGACAACCTGTGCACCGTTGCGAGGGCCGACTTTGTGCTCGTAGGTATCAATCAACTCATCCAGCGCAGCCGGGTCGATCAGGCCTTTTTCCTGTAACAGGGATTCCAGCGCGCGGACGCGCAACTCAATGTCCGCAGGTGGTTCGGTATGCTCGTAGTCGTGGTCGTGGTTATGGCTCATGCTATGTTTCCCGACAGTTGAAGGTTAAAACGTCCGCCAGTCGCCGCAGGCTTCGAAAGCGGCGGCGGCCTGATAGATCGTGCTTTCAGCGTAGTGCCGTCCTACCAGCATCATGCCCACGGGGAGTCCATCGACCATGCCGCAGGGGACAGACATGGCCGGGTGACCGGTGACATCCTGTGGGGCAGTGTTGCCGATCATCTCGAAAGCGCGCGCGATATATTCGGTGATTGAACAGTCAGGATCTGGCATCGGCTGAGCCACAATAGGTACGGTAGGCATCACCAGTAGATCGAAGTCGCTCAGGGCCCGGTCGTAGCCAGCACGTGCCTGACGCGCGATATTCTGCGCCCTGGCATAGTAGCGGCCGTTATAGCGTTCCAGCCCATACTGGCCGACGAACATGCACACTTTGAGCGACGGGGAGAGCGCATCCGCTCTGTCGCGCCATTGCGCGTGTTTGTCCAGCAGGCTGACGTCGTACTGACCTTCCCAGTTAAAGCCCATGCCGTTGCCGTGCATCATCTGGGCGGTCAGACCTTCGCAGCC
>Ga0308172_1000139_pt1 | contig 135181 bp, 105 predicted proteins | sample PhyGR2_FD_202134 | JGI IMG/M metagenome (GOLD analysis project Ga0308172, IMG submission 202134) | Phyllosphere microbial communities from UC Gill Tract Community Farm, Albany, California, United States - DLSLSG.R2 | ecosystem: Host-associated > Plants > Phyllosphere > Unclassified | place... | reverse complement strand
GCAACACTCCTTCAACCCCGTTCCCAGGGCCTCAAGTGCGCCGATCTGTCGTGACTGCATCGGTCGGTCAGTGCGACCACCGCTGCGGTGAAACCCCTCTAGGCCCCCTCAACCCTAACCGTCAACAACAGATTTTCACTTTTCTGAAAAATTTCGGGAAAAAGACCGAAAAACAACGCGTTGCTTTACGCCGCCAGCCCCATACCAACCGGAACCTTATCCCGCCCCATACGTCACAAACCCGAATCACCTCCCAGAATCACTCTCGCTTCATCCCGCTCGGACAGTCCGTCCCATCTCCCCACGCGTCGCGAGCAGGCGTTCGAGGGTGATCGGCGTGAAGTCGTGCACGTCGACGCCGACATCATATTGGCGCAGCAGCGGCTTCAACCGCCCATGGCTGTGGCCGTGGAGATTGAGCGCCCGCTTGTGCTGGCCGTTCCAGCTGCGAAAGGGATAGTGGCAGAGGACCAGCCGATGGCCGTCTACCTCCATCTCGGCATAATCCCCGACGCTGGCCCAGCCCTGGGCCATGAGGGTGGCGTCGGGATCGTTATTGCCGCGCAGCAGATGCTTGGTGCCGTGAAGCCGGGCCAGCAGGTCGGGCACGTCGGCGGGTCGCCTGGCGACATCGCCCAGATGCCAGACGCTATCCTCCGGCCCGACAACGTCATTCCAGCGATCGATCAGGAGCGCGTCCATCTCCGCGACGCTGGCAAAGGGGCGCTTCCAGATGTTGATCGTGCGGTGATCGCCGAAATGCGTATCGGCGGTGAAGAAGATCGTCATGTCCAGTAGAGTATCCGGGCCGAAGGAAGCGCCGATGCGATCTCCGCTTCGAAAAAGGCCCGCAGCACCCGCATCGTCGCGCTATCATAGACCTGTTTCTCCGTCCCGAACTTCGTCCGCTTGGTCACGCGGTTGGCGGCCCCCATGTCGAGCGCGGATCCCGGATACCAGCTGTCCAGCACGGCCTTGGACCCGGCAGTGAAGCGGTGGGTGATCAACTCGATGGTCAGGTCGAGATCGGGCACATCCCGGAGCGCCTCTCCGGCATCGGCCAGCAGCTCGGCATAGGCCCGTTGCCAGCCCGCCGCCGCGATGATCGGCGCGATGGTCAGCCCGACCGGATAGCCCGCCATCGCCATCCGCCGCAGCGCCGCCAGCCGGTCGGCGACCGGCGAGGTGCCGCCTTCGAACCGCGCGAACATCCGGGGATTGATCGAGGCGCGCATCCGGGTGCGCCGCCGGTGATCGATATCCAGCAGCGGCCCCACATCGGCGAACTTGCTGGTAAAGCGCAATTGCACCGGCGCCTCCCAGCGCCCGAACCAGCCGATCGCCGTCGACAACGAGCCGGTGATCGGCTCCAGCGCCAGGGGGTCGGTATAGCAGGACGCCTCGAACGTCGTCCCCTCGTCCATCCGGTCGCGGTTGCGCGAGGTGATCTGCCCCTGGCCCAGATAGGGCGGAAGGCCGTCGAGAATCTCGTCCAGATTGGCATAGACGCGGGTGATCGGCGGGCCCTTCAGCGAACCGGCGAGATAGCAATAGCTGCAATGCGCCGGACATCCTTCGGCCAGATCGACCCGCCAGTCCGCGCTGGGGGCGATCGGCTGGAGCCGGCGCTTGGACGGCGGGGCGACGACGACGGCCAGCGTCGTCTTGGCGGCGGCATAGGCGCGGCGCGGATCGTCGGGCAGGTCGAGCGACAGGCGATCGCCCGGCAGGGCCTCGACCGCCACCCCCAGCGCGGCGGCGCGCTCGGCGATGGCGCGGCCATGGGGGAAGGTCAGCGCGGAGCGGGTGACCAGCAAGCGGCGCGGTCGCCATGGTGCCGGTCGGGCTGTCTGAGAGTCTGCGGCAGGGGCCATCCTCCGCTCAACGATCCGGGCCTTCCGATGGTCCACCGGAATTTTCGTGCCGGATGAGCCATTTGCGCAGCCACCCGCCGGACCGGGCGTTACCCCTGCTCACCATCGAAAGCCGCATGTGCCCCATTATCTGATTGCCCAGAGCGAATTGCCCGACGAACGCCAGGCACGGCGCAAGCGGGCCGGCAGGAGTTCGGGCGAAACCTATGCCGCGACCCTGAAGCAGATGCAGCCGGGGGTCGAGACCAGCATCCTCTCGCCCGCCGATGACGACGGGGCGATGCCCTCGGTCGAGCGGCTGGCGGCGTTCGATGCCATATTCCTGACCGGGTCGCCGATGCACGTCTATGACGACGGGCCCGAGGTGCGCCGCCAGCTCGACTTCATGACGCGGGTCTTTGCCGCGGGCGTGCCCTCCTTCGGGTCGTGTGCGGGGTTGCAGATCGCCGTCGCCGCCGCGGGCGGGCGGGTGCGCAAGATGCCCGAGCGGATGGAGGCGGGGATCGCCCGCCGGATCAGCGCCACCCGGGCCGGGCGAACGCATCCGCTGCTCGCGGGCCGCCCGGCCAGCTGGGACGCCCCGGCGGTCCATGGCGACGAGGTGCTGGAGCTGCCGCCCGGCGCCACGCTGTTGGCGAGCAATGCGGTGACCCGGGTGCAGGCCGCCGAGATACGCTTCGACCGGGGCGTCTTCTGGGGCGTGCAATATCATCCCGAACTCGCCCTGCGCGAGATCGCCATCGCGATCGCGGCGCAGGCGGCCGACTTGGTCGAGGCGGGGCTGGCCGAGCAGGAAGACCAGGTCCGGGCCCGCGCCGCCGAGATCGACGCGCTGCACGACGCCCCCGACAGCCGCGCCCTGCGCTGGCGGCTGGGAGTCGACGGGGAATTTGCCGAGGAAGGGCTCCGCCGCCGGGAAATCGCCAATTTCCTCGACAATCTGCCTGGCTTGCGGGGTTAGGCCCCTCCGACGCCTATGGCTTTGCCGCGACGATCCGGGGCAGCGTCCTGATCGGCTCGACCGTGATCGCCCGGAACCAGGTTTCGGCGCCTTCGGATTGAAGCTGGATATGGCCATGGGTCAACGGCTGGCGGGAGCCGTCCGGGGCGATCGTCGCCAGGTCGCGCACCTCGACGACCGGCACGCCGTTGACCACATGCACCGCATGATCGCCGACGACATAGAGGTCTAGCGTGTTCCAGGCACCGACCGGGCGCTCGGCATCGGTCGCCGCCTCGACATTCCAGGTCGGCGTCCCGTTGACGATATCGACCTGCCGCCCGTCCAGGCGATAGCGCAGATGCGGCGCGATCAGCCTGGGGTCGAAGGCGACATCGGTATGCCCGCGCACCTTGCCCCCGACCGCGACGATCATGCCGGTCGATCCGGTCATGATCTCGAATTCGGCCGAGGGTCGCCAGGTGCCGAACACCTCGCCGGGCACGCCATGGCTGTGATAGAGAAGGCCGTTGTTGCGCGGCTGATCGGCGCGCGGGGCCCAGGTCCTGGCGCCCCATTTGAATTGCAACCGCAGATGATAGTCGCGCAGATCGGCGCGGTGGACCAGGCTGCCCCAGGTCTGCCCCTTCACCCAGATGGCCGGTGCGCCGTCCACCTGCCGAACCGCGAAGTCGCCGCCGGTATCGCGGCCGGTGCCGATCGGGCGCGCACCGGGGTCGGCGCGATAGGTGATCGACGGATCGGCATAGCCCAGCCAGGGGGACCAGCCCGTCAGGCTGCGTCCGTCGAACAGCATGATCCTTCTGCCCGTCGCCTTGGGCAGATCGACCAGCCGCAGCCTTTGCGGCGCAGTCACCGGCTCGCCCGCGATGGCGCGAGCCTGTTCCCGGGAATCCTGCGCCAGTGCCGGTGTGGCCATGACGGCCAGCGCCATCCATGCTCGATCGAACCGCATCATCGCTCCCCTCTCCCACCCGTTCGGTGATTGTCGAGCGATCATAGCGCGTTATCGCTAACAGGCGAGCCCGATTTCGCGGCGGCGGATCACACTCCCGGCGACGCGGTCGGCCCGATCAGGGACCGACATCGGCCGCGCCGCTCTGGACCCGCAGGGCCTTGCCCGCCTTGAAGCCCAGCGCAGCACCGACCCGGTCGTCCCAGCCATAGGGATCGTTGCGCACGATCGGTTCGCCGTCATCGTCGAACAAGACCGTCTGATAGAGCAGCCGGACGGGAATCTGGTGCGGCAGCTTGACGAAGGTCTCCTTGCCGGTCTCGCGCGCCTTGTGCCATTCGTCGAGCACGCCCTCGTCCCTGGCCAGCATCTCGGCAAAGCCCAGCGCGTCCTCGACCCGGACACAGCCATGGCTGCGCTGCCGCTGGACCATGCCGAACAGCGCCTTGGCGGGGGTGTCGTGCAGGTAAATGGCATGGTCGTTCTGCATGTCGAACTTGACCAGCCCCAGCGAGTTCTTGGGTCCGGGCTGCTGGACGATCCAGCCGTCCTTCCACACCATGTTGTTCGCGCGGAGATAGCCGGGCCCCTTCTTCGCCAGCTCCTTCTTCTCGATCGAACGGGGCACCGTCCAGGTCGGGTTGGCGACCAGCCGGAAGATCGGCGATCCGAGCTGTGGCGTCTCGGTATCCGGCTCGCCGACCACCACCTTGCGGGCATCGACGATCTTGCCGTCGCGCCAATAGGTCAGGCGCGCGGCGGCGATGTTGACGTCGATCCGGGTCGCGGGCGAGCGGCGCTCCAGCCAGCGGAGCCGCTCCATCGCGACCGCCACCGCGCGCGCGCGGTCCGCATCGGACATGTTGAGGATGGCGAGCGCCTCGCTGCCGATGATGCCGTCGGGCTTCATCCCGTAATCCGCCTGCATCCGGCGCACCGCATCGACCATGGCGGGCGCATAGCTGTCGCCCCGCGCGGCGTCGGGCGCCAGATAGTCGAGCACGACCAGCTCGCGCGCGATCGCCGGAAGGCGGGGATCGGTCGCACCGGGCTTGATCGCCTCGCCATTGCCGTCGATCCGGGTGTCGGGATTTTGCGGCTGGCGGACCAGCTTCCCATAGGCCTCGGACAGGCGCTTGTAATTGGCGTCCTGCGGCGCAAGGCCGTCGAGCCACTGGGTCAGGTTACCGGCACGCAACGCGGCGGCCAGCCCGGCTTTCAGGTCGGGCGATGGCCGGGGCACGGTATAGACCTCGTACAGCTTGGTCGGATCGGTCGCGCCGCGCGCCAGTGCCGCGGCATAGCGCAGCGCCTGTTCGTTGAGCGCGGCGGCGTCGTTGGCCGTCGCATCGAACGCCATGTGGTCGAGCCCATGCGCCACGCGTCCCTCGATCGCCTGACGAAGCTGGGACCGGGTCCGGTCGCTCCAGGTCGCGGGGCCCGCCGGCTGGTCCGCCTGCGCGGAGGCATTCTGATTCGATGCGACCTGGCCACCGCATGCCGACAGTATCAGGCCCAATGCCAGTGACGTCCCCATCCGTTTATGCACATGCAACTCCCTCATTCCGTTCCTGAAACGCACGGGGAGCGAAGCGGCTCCCGAGCCTGCGGATCGGGCGAATGGTGGCGTCGGTGCGACAAGGGGCATGCGGCCGGGCGACGGTGTTAAGCCCTGTTGCGGTAGAAGCGGCCATCCCTCTTCGACGGAATCGAACCTTGTCCAACTCCTTGTTTTCACGCCGAGACCTGATGAGCGGCGGCACCGCCGCGCTGGTGATGGCGGCCCTGTCGGAACGCGTGTCGGCGCGCACGCCGGAGCGTCGGCTGGCGCTGGTCAACGCCAATACCCGCGAACGCTGCGACGTGTGCTTCTTCGCCAATGGCCGCTACCGCGCCGATGGGCTGGCCGAGCTGAACCATGCCATGCGCGACTGGCGAACTGGTGCGACGCGGACGATGGATCCCCGGCTGCTCGACCTGTTGGTCCATCTGCGCGACCGGCTCGACATCGCGCCGAACAAGCCGTTGCGGCTGGTGTCGGGCTATCGCAGCCCCAAGACCAACGGCGCGATGCATGCCCGCTCGCACGGCGTCGCCAGCAAGAGCCAGCATATGCTGGGCAAGGCGACCGACATCGCCATTCCGGGCGTGCCGCTCAACCGGCTGCGCGACGCGGCGCTGTCGCTGCGTGGCGGCGGGGTCGGCTATTATCCGCATGACGGCTTCGTACATGTCGACACCGGCCCCTTGCGCCACTGGAGCTGACCGGGGCGACCACCGGTTCGGGCGCGCGACGCGATCCTCGTGCAAGCCAGTGCGCGACCGCCGCCGATTAACATTTTCGTCATGCCGGATCGACACCGCCAAACCTCGGTTAAGTCGACAGGGTCGGCCTGCCGTCGTCCCGTAACGGGAGAGTGGTCGATGGAATGGATCGCATTTTTGGTCGGCTTTACGATCATGTCGCTGGGCTCGCTGGCCATCTATGCCAAGGGTAGCAAGACGCCCCCCGCCCTGCACCACACCATGTTGCACGCGACGGTGCCCTTCATCGCCGCCACCGCCTATCTCGCCATGACGTTCGGGATCGGTACGTTGGTCCATATCGACGGATCGGTGGTCTATCTGGCACGCTATGCCGACTGGTCGGTGACGACGCCGATCCTGCTGGCGGGGCTGGTGCTGCTGGCCTTTCATGATCGCGGGCAGACGGGGGAAGTCGGCGGCTATCTGACCGCGATCATCGTCCTCGACGTGCTGATGATCGCGACCGGGCTGATCTCGTCGCTGGCGATGGTGCCGGTGCTGAAATGGGTCTGGTATCTCTGGTCCTGCGCCGCCTTTACCGGTGTCCTCTATCTGCTCTGGGGGCCGCTGCGCACCATGGCGGTCGAACGCGGCGCGGCGATGGGGACCGCCTATCGCAAGAATGTCGGGTTCCTGACGGTGATCTGGTTCCTCTATCCGATCGTCTTCCTGATCGGGCCGGAGGGGTTGAGGATCATTTCCGACCCGACCTCGGTCTGGGCGATCCTGATCATGGATGTCGTCGCGAAGGTCGTCTACGCCTTCTATGCGGCCCGCAATCTGGACGACGCGCTGCGGTCCGGGACCGACCACCGCGACGCGCGCGCGTGACGCGCCCTGCCCTGGCGCTCGGCCGGGGCGTGCTGGCGGGGGCGGCCCTGGCCGCCTCCTTCGGTTCGCTGGGCGTGCAGCTCGGCTTTGCGATCCTGGCGATCGGCGTCATCGGCATGGCGCATGGAGCGAGCGACCTGGCGGTCGTGCCTCCCCCACGCCGACGATCCTTCCTGGCGCTCTACGGCGGCGTATCGCTGATCTGCCTGGCCTGGTGGAGCGCCTTTCCCGCCATCGCGCTGCCGCTGTTCCTGATCGCCTCCGCGCTGCACTTCGCGGCGGAAGAGGACGCCGCCATTTCGCGGCTCCAGCGCGGGGCGCTCGGGGTCGGGTTGATTGCGATACCGGCGGTGCTCCATCCCCGGGGCTATGAAGCGCTGCTGACGCTGGCGGGCGGCATGCCGGTGCCCTCCCCCGTCCTGGCCGCGCTGATCGCCGCAGGGGGCGTCGCCGGCGGGTTGCTGTTCCTTCGCGCGGATCGGCGACGCGATCCGCTGCTGGCGATCACCACCGCCGCGCTGTTTCTCCTGCCGCCGCTGGTCGGGTTTTCGGTCGGCTTCCTCCTTCTCCACGCACTGCCGCAGACCGACGAGCGGCGACGGCGGATGGGCTGTGCGAGCCACCGCGCCTATCTGCGCCGGACGGGCCCGATCCTGATCGCGGCGGTGCTGCTCGCCGGGCTGGTCGTGTCGCTGTTCCTGCATGTCGAGACGAGCGGTATTCGCGGCCTGTTCGCCGCGATCGCGGCGCTGGCCATGCCGCATCTGCTGGTCACCCCCGCCTTTGGCCGCGATCGGACTCAAGACCGCCCGCCCTGCCCCCGGAACAGGCATGGATCGTATCGAGTTCCCCTGCCGAGGATTCACCCGACCATGATCCCGCCCCGGCGGGAAGGAGCAACCCCATGAAGACCAACGGCAATACGATCCTGATGACCGGCGGCGGCAGCGGCATCGGCGAAGCGCTGGCGCACCGGTTCCACGATCGCGGCGATACCGTCATCATCGCCGGGCGGCGGCAGGACGCGCTGGACCGCGCGGCGGCGGGGCGGGAGCGTATCCATACCGCCGTCCTGGACGTCGAGGACGATGCCGCCGTCCAAACCTTTGCGCGGCAGATCGTCGCCGACTTCCCCGCGCTGAACATCCTGTTCAACAATGCAGGGATCATGCGGTTCGAGGACCTGACCGGCCGACGCGACCTGTCCGATGCCGAGGCGACGGTGACGACCAACCTGCTCGGCCCGATCCGGCTGACCAACGCGCTGATCGATCATCTGGTCGCCCAGCCCGATGCGGCGATCGTCAATGTCACCTCGGGCCTGGCCTTCGTGCCGCTGGTGGCCACGCCGACCTATTCGGCGACCAAGGCGGCGATCCATTCCTACACCGTGTCGCTGCGCACCCAGCTGGCGGGCAAGGTCGAGGTCATCGAGCTGGCGCCGCCGGGCGTCCAGACCGACCTGACGCCGGGTCAGGCCAGGCGTCCGGGCTATATGCCGCTGGAGGCCTTTGCCGATGCCGTCGCCGCGCAGTTCGCGCAAGACCCGACCCCGTCCGAGATCCTGGTCGACGAGGTGCAGTTCCTGCGTCAGGCGGAACGCGAGGGGCGGTTCGACGAAACGCTCAAGACGCTGACCGAACGCGCCGCCGCCCAACGCAAGGCGGGCGATGCCTGACCCGCGCCGCCGCGCTTCCCGCACGCCGGGCGCAGGGCTATAAATGCCTTCTTCGTAAGGACCTGCCGATGCGTCTGATTGCGATCGAGGAACATATCCTTCCCCAGGAGGTGCGCGACGCGTGGCAGGCGGCCCCGCCGCCGCACGACCCCGTCTCGGCCTTTGCCGATGGCGGCGAGAATGGGCGGCGGCTGGCCGATCTGGGCGCGGCGCGGATCGCGCTGATGGACGAGCAGGGCGTCGACGTGCAGGTCCTGTCGCTCACCACGCCGGGGCTCCACAATCTGGCGCCCGGCGTCGCGGTCGACATGGCGCGGCGGGTCAACAACCGGATCGCCGAGGCCTGCGCGCGGCATTCCGACCGCTTCCAGGGGCTGGCCGCGCTGCCGACGCCCGATGCGGACGCCGCGCCACGCGAGCTGGAGCGCGCGGTGCGCGAGCTGGGGCTGAAGGGCGCGCTGTTGTGCGGGCGGACGCGCGAGCGCCATCTGGATCATCCCGACTTCCGCCCGCTGCTGGCCAGTGCGGCGGCGCTTGGCGTGCCGCTGTTCATCCATCCGCAGACGCCGCTGGCCGAGGTGCGCCGGGCCAATTATTCCGGGATCGGCGAGACGGCGGACCTCGCGCTCGCCGCCTTCGGGCTGGGCTGGCATTACGAGGCCGGGCTGCAATGGATCCGGCTGGCGGCGGCCGGCGTCTTCGATGCGCTGCCCGACCTCCAGATCATCCTGGGCCATTGGGGCGAGGTGGTGCTGTTCTATCTGGAGCGGACCGCCGCCGTCTTCGAACGCGCGCGGACCCTGCAACGCCCGTTGGCGGACTATGCCCGGCGCAATCTCTACGTCACCGGCAGCGGCATGTGGAGCGAGACCTATCTGCAACGCTGCCTCGAGATCGTCGGGCCGGAGCGGCTGCTCTTCTCGACCGACTTCCCCTATCAATACCGGCCCGGCGGAGCCCCGCGCCGGTTCCTCGGTACCGTCCCGCTCGACGAGGCGGCACGGCGGGGGTTGGCGCATGGCAATTGGGAAAGGCTGACGGGCGCGGTCGGATAGACCGGCCCGCCCGGCCTCCTCAACTCGCCTTGGGCAGCGCATAGGCCAGCGTATAGTCGCCATAACGCGTGCCCAGCGCGCCGTGGCCACCGGCGGTGATGACGACATATTGGCGGCCGTCGCGCCCGCGATAGGTCATCGGTGTCGCCTGCGCCCCGGCGGGCAGCCGTGCCCGCCACACCACCTTGCCGGTATTCAGGTCATAGGCGCGCAGATACTGGTCGGTCGTCGCGCCGATGAACGCCAGCCCGCCCGCGGTGATGATCGAGCCGCCCAGATTGGGCACCCCGGTCTTCAACGGCACGCCCAGATGCGATCCGAACAGCCCGGTATCCTGCGCGGTGCCCAGCACCTTCTTCCACAGGATGCGCCGGGTGCCCAGATCGACCGCGGTCAGATGGCCCCAGGGCGGCGCGACGCAAGGCGCGCCGAAGATTCCCACCCACGCCTTCACCACCGCGACATAGGGGGTGTTGTACTGGGTCTGGAGCTGCGCCTGCTTGGCATTCTCGCCGCCTTGTTTCTGCTTCATCAACGATGCGACGCGCGGGTCGTCGCGGCGCATCAGCCACAGCTTGAATGGCATCTCCATCGTGTTGACCGTCATGATGCCCCGCACCGGATCGACGGCGGCCCCGCCCCAGTCGGTGACGCCGTCAAAGGCGGGGTGGCCGATGATCGGCCGCAGGCCCATCGGCTGATAGATGCCCGTGCCCTGCGCGCGGCGGATGTCGATGCGGCAGAAGAGCTGGTCGATCGGCGTCGCGCCCCAGGTCGCGACCTCGGTCGGCGCGGGCGGGGTGAAGCTGGGCATCCCGGTCGAGAAGGGCTGGGTCGGCGACACGCGCACGCCCGGCGTCGCGCCGTCGGTGCGCACCGGCTTTTCGGTGATCGCCGCGATCGGGGCGCCGGTCAGCCGGTTGAGGAAATAGACCTGCCCCATCTTGGTCGTCTGGATCAGCGCCGGGATCACCCGGCCGTCGGGCGCGCGATAGTCGAACAGCGAGGGACCGATCGGCAGGTCCATGTCCCACATGTCGCGGTGGACCAGCTGCCGCGTCCAGCGCAGCTTGCCGGTGGCGATGTCGAGCGCGACGATCGACGAGCCGAACCGGTCGTCGAACGGACGGCGATAGCCGATCCAGTAATCGGGCGAGGCATTGCCCGTCCCCAGATAGACGATGCCGTTCGCCGCATCGGCGGTGATCGCCCCCCACACATTGGGGGTGCCGCGCGTATAGGTCTGGCCTTCGGGCAGCGGCGCGATCGCATCCTGCGACCGGCCCACGTCCCAGGCCCAGACCGGCGCGCCCGATACCGGATCATAGGCGCGCACCACGCCCGAGGGGATGTCGCGATTGACGTTGTCGATGATCCGCTCGCCGATGATCAGCCGGCCATTGACCACGACCGGCGGCGTCGTGCCGATCTGGTCGGACGGCCGCGACGTGCCCATATTGGTGCGCAGGTCGATCGCGCCGTTGTTGGCAAAGCCGGTGCAGGGCCGCCCCGTATCCGCATCGAGCGCGACGAGCCGCGCGTTGAAGGTCGGCGCGAAGATGCGATGCGGGCAGGGCGTCCCCGCAGGCGCCTCGAAATAGGTGACGCCACGGCACACCAGATAGTTGTTGCCCTGGATCGGCGCGTCTTCGTGCCAGCTCCATTTCGTCTTGCCGGTCGTCGCGTCGATCGCCTGGACGAAGGAATGCGGCGTACAGGTATAGAGCGTGTCGCCGATATGGATCGGCGTCGCTTCCGAATGATATTCGCGCTTGTGCGTCTGGCTCTCCGCCGCCATCGGCAGGTCGCCGGTCCGCTGGGTCCAGGCGAGTTCGAGCCGCCCGACATTCTGCGGCGTGATGTCCGCCAGCGCCGAATAACGCCGCCCCGACAGGGTGCCGCCATAATCGCGCCAGTCGCCATCCGCTTCCCCGGTCGGCGCGGCGGGCAGCGCGACGCCGCTCGGCGCCTGCTGCGCCTCGACGTCCTGCCCTCGCAGCCCCCAGGCGCCGATCCCCAGCGCGACCAGCCCCGCCGCCAGCGCGGGCACCGCACGCGCGCGCGACCGCCAGGATCGGCCATGCAGCCCCGTCAGCAACACGAGGCCGAGCAGCACCGTCGGCGCGACCAGCCGCGGGACGAGCTGGAGCCCGTCCAGCCCCACCTCCCAGAGCGACCAGATCAGCGTCCCGACCCAGATGGCGACGAACAGCCAGCGTCCCAGCGGGCTCCCCCGTCCGAGCAGCGCCCCGCTCGCGACCATCGCGACACCGACGACGAGATAATAGGGCGATCCGCCCAGCGATGCGAGCACGCCCCCGGCCACCGCAAAGAAGCCGCCCAGGATCGCCACGCACCATGCGAGGACCAGCCGGTATATCCGCGCCATTGTCTTGCCCCTTGTTTCTGTAAGCGCCTCAACGCGCCAAGGGTCTTGAAGTCCCAAGATAAATTGATTTTCATCAAAGGCGTGGCGGCGTCGATGCGATACGCGTCACGAAATGTCCGATGGCGGATGGGTCATGGTACCGATCCCAATCTGCTGCGTTGGGGACTTTTTGGAGAGCCATCATGATCGACCCCAGCACAACCCGGATCGGCATCCGCCGCGCAGGCGAGATGGCGGCGGTCTTCATGATCGGCGACGGAATGCTGGGCCTGTTGCAGCCGACACGGCATGTCGCGCTGTGGCGGTCGCGGGTCGGCGCGGTGGACGGGATGGTCCGCCCCTTCGCCGGGCACCCGATGCGGCGACGCGCCTATGGCCTGCTCCAGATCGCGGCGGGTCTGGCCCTGGCCGCCCGGCTGAAGCGATAGGGACCACGGCGTTCCGGCGAACCGGGCGCCCCGTCGCCCGCATCCGCAGATACAGGGGAGAAGCGAAGCCCTATCGACACCCGGAAAAGATGCGTTAGTCACCGGTCAGGAGATTGATATGAAACGCATAATCCTCCGGATGAAGCGATTGCGGCAGGCCGATCACCAAATCTCGTCGCAGGTTCGCGCCGTGTTGGTGGACTCGCTCTATGCGTCTCCCCGCTCCTTGGTCATCGGGGCGCTGACCAGCAGCGCGATCGCGGCGGTGGTCGCCTGGTATAGCGACGACCATTGGCTGATCGCCTGTGCGATCGGCATCGGCCTGGTCGGGCTGGGCCGGATCATCGACACGCTGTCGACGCGCGGATCGATCACGGTGCGCGAGCAGGAACGCGGCTATCGCCTGGGGGCCCTGAGCTATTCCGCGCTGCTGGGTCTGTTCGGGCTGCTGACGCTGACCCGGACCGAGGACGGCGTCCTCCATCTCCTGTCCGTCACGACCGCGATCGGCTATGCGGCGGGGATTGCGGGGCGCAATGCCGGGCGGCCGCTGATCGCGCTATCGCAACTCTGCTGCGCCTCGCTGCCGCTGGCGCTGGGGCTGCTGATCCCGCTGCATCCGCTCAAGGCGCTGATGGCGGCGGTCATCCTGCTCTTCGTCATCGCGATGCTGGACATCACCCAGCAGACCTATGCCGTGATCCTGCGCGCCACCGTCGCCTCCGAGGAAAAGGCCGCGCTGGCCGAACATCATGCGCGCATGGCGCGGCGCGACGACCTGACCGGCGTGGCCAACCGCACCGCCTTTCGCGAGCATTTCGAGGAGCGGCTCGGCGGCCTGTCCGCATCGGGCGGCAAGCTGGCGCTGCTCTGGCTCGACCTCGACCGGTTCAAGGAGGTGAATGATTCCTTCGGCCATCTGGCGGGCAACGAGTTGCTGGTCGCGGTCGCGCGGCGGCTGGATGCGCGGTTCGGCAACAGCGGCATCGTCGCGCGGCTGGGCGGCGACGAATTCGCGGTGCTGTGCCATATCGCCCAGACCGAGACGGCCGAGAGCATCGGCACGACGATCCTCGATCTGGTGCGACAGCCGGTGCCGTTCGGCGGCCACAGGCTGCGCAGCTCCGCCTCGATCGGCGCGGCCGTCGCGCCCGACGATGGCCGCGACGCGGACACCCTGTTGAAGAATGCCGATCTGGCGCTGTACCGGGCCAAGGAAAGCGGGCGCGGGCGCTTCCACCTCTATGAGCCGCTGATGGACGAGAAGATCGAACGCCGTCGCCAGCTCGACGCGGCGATGGAGGGCGCGCTGGAGCGGGGCGAGTTCCACCTGCTCTTCCAGCCGATCTACGGGCTGGCACAGGGCGGCATCACCTCCTGCGAGGCGCTGTTGCGCTGGAACAGCCCGGAATTCGGCCCGATCTCGCCGGGCGAGTTCATCCCGATCGCCGAGGAGAACGGCCTGATCGTCGCGATCGGCGACCGGGTCCTGCACCAGGCCTGTCGCACCGCCAGCGCATGGCCGCCCGAGGTCACGGTCGCGGTCAACCTGTCGCCCGTCCAGCTGCGCACGCCCGACCTGACCGCCACGGTCGTGAGCGCGCTCCGCACCAGCGGCCTGCCCCCGAAGCGATTGACGCTGGAGGTGACCGAGACGGTCCTGCTCGACGATGTCGAACGCTCGCTGGCGGCGCTGACCGAACTCAACCGGATCGACGTGTGCACCACGCTGGACGATTTCGGGACGGGCTATTCCTCGCTCAGCTACCTCACCCAGTTTCCGTTCCAGACGCTGAAGATCGACCGGTCCTTCGTCGTCGACCTGGAGCATAATCCCGCCTCGATCGCGATCATCCAGACGATCGTCGATCTCGCTGCCAAGCTGGGAATGCGGACCGTGGTCGAGGGGGTGGAGACGCCCGCCCAGCTCGACCAGCTGCGCCGGACGCGGTGCGATGCGGTGCAGGGTTTCCTGCTGGCCCGGCCGATGACCGCCGAGCAGATGGCCGGGCTGTTCACCGACCGCACGGTCGCCGCGCCAGACCCCGGGCAGGAGCATCCCCTGCCCGAGGCCGGTTGATCAGCGCGCCGCCTTGTCCCGCAGGCGGGTCTGTGCGGCGACCAGCCGCTCCATCCGTTTCAGGTCTCCCTCGGTCAGCCGAAGCGCGGCATCCGCCCACAGGTCGACGACCGCCTCCAGCTCTTCGAGCGGCAACGGATTGACCGCGCGCGACGCCTCATAGATGGCGCAATGCGCGCTGTGCCGCCTCTGGTTCTGGCGGATATAGTCGGCGACCATCCGCCGCCCCTCGCCCGGCGCGGCGAGGCCATGGACCAGTCCCATCTCGTACAGCTCCTCGGCGCTATAGGTCCGGCCGCTGAGGATCATCTGCTCCGCCCGCGCCGCGCCCAGCCGCCGCGACAGGAAGCAATGCGCCCCCATGCCGGGGAACAGGCCGAACATGGTCTCGGGCAGTCCGAAACTCGCGCCGCGCTCGGCGATGACGACGTGGAAGGACAGGAGCGCCTCGAACCCGCCGCCCAGCGCATCGCCCTCGGCCAGCGCAATGGTGACGATCGGGCGGTCCAGCCCGCGCATGTTGCGGTAGAGGATCTGCACGCAGCGATGGCCATAGCGGACCAGCGCGGCATGGTCGCGGGTGCGGATGGCGTGCGCGAACAGGTGCAGGTCCCCGCCCAGCGAGAAGACGCCGGGGAAGCGCGAACCGAGCACCAGATAGCGGATCGGCATCGCCCCCGTATCGACGAGTTGGGTGATGTCGTCCTGCCACCGGACGAAATCCTGCAACAGCTCGGGGTTGAAGCTGGGCCGGGTCCGCGCCCGCATATCGGTCCACAGGGTCTGTGTGTCCGGGTCGTAATGGGTGTCGAGTTGCTCGAAGCGAAGCATGGCGCTGGCCGTCGGCACCGCGGCCGTGGCGGTTGGCCGATCGCGACGGTCGGCGGCCAGTTTGATGTCGTAAGCGGTCATGGATCATACTCTCTGTCGTGCAGCCCATTGCTGCACGACGGAGATAAGCCCGGCGGGCCAGCCTCTACCCTTGGCAAAATGCCGCGACAGCAAAGACTTAACACAGCATATTTTCGCACCGCCCGGATAGCGGCGGGCCGCCCCAGGGGCCGATGCCATGTTGATCCCGCCCATGGCTTGTGTCAGGCAAAGCCATGCAACCCCATATCCGCGCGATCGTCGCCGCCTCGGTCCATGCCTTCGTCACCGGCCGCAAGGTGGCCGGGCTCTACGACCAGTCCACGGCCCGGCATCTTCGGATCGCGGCGGAGGCGCGGGGGCCGCATCTCCAGGGCTATGACGGAGAGCGCAACGCCAAGTTCGGCGGCACCCTGCCCGAACTGCGCGACACCGGCGCCGACGCCGCGATCCATATGGAGGTCGAGGACGACGCGGCGCGAGGCTATGACAGGAGCAGCTCCAGCCACTTCACCGCCAAGGTGGTCGACCAGATGGTGCAGCTATATGATCACGCCGACGGGGCGTGGTTCACCTTCGAGATGCAGAGCGCCCCGCCCAGCCCGTGACGGGCGCGCCCCGCCCCCGGATCAATTGCCGTCGGAGTCGACCACGACCACCACCGGCCGACCGCGCGACGTCGGTTCCCAGCCCGCGGATAGGGCCGCGCGGACGCAGCGCGTGATCGTCGCATCGTCGAGTTGAAGGCGGCCGCGCGGCAACCCCTTCAACAGCCGCTTGGGCGGCGGGAATTCGACCAGGGCTTCGCGCTTGGCATCGTGCTGGAGCAGCCCGATCGTCATGCCCTTCCAGCCCTCGTCATCCGACTGATGGGGTTCGCTGTGCAGGTGCCAGTCATATCGGGCGCCATCGACTTCGACCGTACCGGCATTGTTTCGGGATTTCGACATGGCGCGCGCCCTAGCATGCCGAACCGGGCTTCGCCCAGACCGCCGCCCCGCCGGTCGGAGTCACGGGGTCGATCAGGCGACGATGGATCACCCGCATCGCCTCCACATCCCGCCCGCAATAGAGCCGCAAGGCCCGGTCGAGCGCCATGCGGCGGTCGGGCGAGCAGTCGGGCGCACTGGCCTCCAGATAGGCTTCGACCGCATCGCCGCCCTGCTTCACCGCCAGCCCGGCATAGTCGAGATGCGGCGCGATCGTCGGCAGCACCGCCTTGATCGACCAGCTGCCGCGCTGGTCGCGGTGATACCAGTGATCGCGCGCGACGGGCAGCAGGTCGACGATCCGGTCCGCCAGGCTGGTCAGCGGTGCCGCCAGATCGGGGAAGCACAGCGCGAGCCGTTCGATCACCCCGCGCTCGAAACTGGCATGCCAGGCGATCACCGCGCCGGTGGCGGGCAGCGCGGCCAGCGCCTCGGCACAGGCACGACGCGGATCAAGGCCGTCGAGCGACAGGAATTCGCGGCGGGCGATGCGGCCATCGGCCTCCTCGATATCGGCGACGAACTGGAACGGCACCTGTTCATAGGGACGGCTGCCCGGCCAGACCGGCAGCGCGCGCGACACGGTTTCGAAATCGAGCCAGATGCGGGGATAGGCCCAGTCGCGGGTCGCCGCCGCCGCGCCCGCCGGATCATGCTCGACGGCGCCCGTCATCGTCGCCCGCTGAATCCGGCGGTCGGTATCGGACCGGAGTTCGTCCACCGGCACACGGGTCAGATCGTCGACGCCGCGTGCCGCGAACCGCTTTCCCGCGCCACGCGGCAGGATCGACACCGGCCATTCGAGGCCGGGCGGCAGGCCGGCACCGCAATGCGCGTGGAAGCCGCACGGATGCGGCGCCCGACATTGGTCGCCAGGCAATGTCTGCGGTTCGTCGCCCGCCAGCACCTCCCGCGCGCCGCTTAGGGTCGCGGATCGCTCGGCAGTGATCCCGGCGATCCGATCGGTCACATCGGCTTCCGCAAAGACGCCCGAAAGGTCGCCGCCCGGCGGCAGGTCAAATTCCCGGTCGAGGTGACGGACCGCCGCCGAGGCGATCGTCAGGCCGTTCCCCTCGGCCGCCCAGCACTGGGTCGCGACGGTGCCCAGATGCTCGGGCTTGGCCTTGGTCGCGCTGCGCACGTCGATCAGGTGCCAGCGGTCGTCGCTCGCGGGCATGGCGATGGCGATCGTCGCACAAAGCCCGTCGCGCTCGAACGCGGCGTTCAGGACGGGGCGCCGTGCGGCCAGGGCGGCGCGTGTCGCGGCGACCGCGGCGGGCCAGCCCCGGCCATGGTCGATCGCCGTCGCGCCGGGACATTGCCGCTGCGCCTCGACCTTGACCGCCTGCGCGGCGGCGCGGCGGGCATCGGCCTCGGCATTCTCCTCGACCGACGCCACATCGGGGCGAAACCGCATCAGCCACAACAGGCGCGGGCAGCGTTCGAAGGCGGCCAGCCGGGCGGGCGTCATCGCCATGCGATCACGAGGCAAAGTCGCAGCCCTCCACACCCCATCCCGTCCAGCGGCGGACCATGTCGCGCGCATCATCCGACGCTTCGTCATCCTCCATGGCATCGAGCAGCGCGGCATGGCGATCGATCCTGGCCAGCCAGTCGGCGCGGACGGCCTCTATGTCGCGGGGCAGAAGATAGCGTTGCCACAACCGGGCCACGCGCCGCTCCGCGAACAGACGCGCCAGCACCGCGCGGGTCCGCAGCAGCGGAAGGTCGCCATGGTCGCGCCGCAGGACGGCGAACATCTGCGAGGGATAGAGTTCGCGCTCGCGGTCGAGCATCGCCAGGATCACGGCATCCATCCGCGCCTCCTCGGGACTGGGCAGGGTCGGCATCGTTCCTCCTGGATCTTGCGGGACAGGCATTAGCGGGCGAGCGCGATCAGCTGGGCCAGGCCGTTGGCCCCCGTCTTGGTCATGATCGCGGCGCGGTGGTCCTCGACCGTCTTGATGCTGAGCCCCAGGAGGTGCGCGACCACCTTGCTGCTATGGCCCAGCACCACCAGGTCGAAGACCTGCCGTTCGCGCGCGGTCAGCGCGGCGGTGCGCGCGCGAACGGCGCGCTGATGCCGCGACCAGGCGACACCCTCGGCCACCGCCGCAATCAGGCGGCGCTCGTCGAACGGCTTTTCGAGATAGTCGAGCCCGCCATAGCGCCGCACCGAGTCGACCGCATTGGCGGTGGTCGGCCATGCCGTCATGAACACGATCGCGACCGCCGGGTCGATCTCGCGCACCCGGTCAGCAAAACCGAATCCGTCGAGATCCCCCATCATGATGTCGGTCACGACACAGTGCGCGGGCGCATCGGCATAGACCGACAACAGGATGGCGGGATCGAGAAACGGTTCGGCGGCATGACCATGGCGGACCAGCAGCCGCGCGACCGCCGCCCCCAGGTCGCGGTCGTCATCGACGATATAGACGATCGAGCGCGCGGTGTCCGGGCCCCCCTCGCTCATTGCCCCGCCCCCGCGAGCGGCAGGGTGAGCGTGGCGCAGACATCCCCCGCCGCATTGGCTTGCCGGGTCAGCGTCCCGCCATGCGCCTCGACGATGGCGCGCGCCACCAGCCCGCCGACTCCCATGCCCGGCCGCATCGCCTGGTCCGGTGCGCAGCGGTTGCGGATGCCGATCCGAACCATGTCCCCCTCTCGGGCCGCGGCGATTTCCACTGAACCATCGCAAGCCTGCAAGGCGTTGCGGACGAGGTTCATCATGGCCTGCGACAATTCGATCTCCTGCCCCAGCACGAACAGGTTCGGATCGATCGGATCGATGGTCAGCACGGTCCGCGCCGCCTTCGCCTCCGGCCCGACCAGCGCGGCAACCATATCGATCAGCGCCGCGACCGGCAGCGCGCTGGGTTCGTCCACCGCGCGCCCGCCAAAGCGGCGCAGGCGGCGCACCAACTGCGACAGGGTCGCGGCCTTGCGGTCGATCAGCGCGGCGGCCTCGGCGATTTCGGGATCGGCATCGGCCGCGATCACCCGCAAATGGCTCGCCTCGATGGCGATCGTGGACAGGGGCTGGCTGATCTCGTGGATGACCGCGACCGACATGGCGCGCAGCGTCTTCAGCCGCTCGGCCTGGAACAGCATCCGGTCGCGCCGGGCCAGATCGACCTGCGCCTTGGCCTGCGCGTCCGAAAAGCTGCCCGCGAGATAGCCGACCACGACCACCGACGCCAAGCTCATGTGCAGCGCGAGCCGCTCGGCCAGCGGCAGCGGGCCGGTGGTGAACGGCAGGGTGATCGCCGCGACGACGAGCACCGCGCACCAGCCCGCCGTCCGGCCGAAGCGCAGCCCGATCCAGGCCACCGCCAGCAGCCCCGGCGTCACCGGCGTGCCCAGCCCGACCGCCGCCAGCAGCACGGCCAGCGCCATCGCTGTGCCGAGCACCAGCGCCGCCTCGCCCAGCGCCAGCATCCGCCCCCGATCGATCCGCGCCACCCGTCGCCATCCGGGCGCGCCCTGCACCGCCCAAAGCAGCGGCGGCGCCACCAGCATGACGCCCAGCAGGTCGCCGACCATGAAATTGGTCAGCGACGCGACGAGGCGCGACGCGCCGTCCGCCCCGGTCAGTTCGGGATGCCACAACGCCCAGGGCAACGACACGAGCGAAGCCGCGACCGGGGCCGCGATCGATCCGATGGCGAGCGGCATCGGCGCGACGCCGAGGGTCGATCGCAGATGCGGTGCCAGTCGCCGGACCGCCCACACCACCGCGCCATAGGTCAGCGGCGGTCGCGCGACGCCGATCATCGCCATGATCCAGCCCGGCGCGCCCGGCACGATCACGCCGTTGACCGTCTGAACGACCAGTTCGGCCATGGCGATCGCGGGGGTCAGGCGCGGTCCCCGGCTCCACAGCAACGCGATCCGAAGACCCGCGGCCGGATAGAGCAGCGAGTAAAAGCCCTGCCCACCCCACATCGCCGCGACATGGTGCGACACCAGGAACGCGACCGCATAGCCCGCAATCCATGGCAGGTCGGCGCGGCGGGGGCGCACCGAACGGAGCAGGGACGACAGGAAAGCGCGGACCGGGATCATCACCGACTCCTTAGCCGGATCGGTTCGCCAGCGGCTATCGGGGTATTTCCCGGATAGGCCGTGCCCGCCACTTGCGCCGATGACCGCGCGGTCACTGGCAAGGAACCGCAATGCCCATCTATCGCGCATCACAGCTCATGCAATTGCGAACCGTCACGCCGCCGGACGGCAAGCCGGACTGGGCGAACCAGATCGCCGACGTCACGGTCGATCGCATCCCGGACGATCTGTGCGGGCCGGGGCTCTATGCCCTGTTCCTCGACGGGGCGCTTTTCTACATCGGGCTGCACGTCGGCGAACAGGCGGGCGCGGACTATTCCGTCCTTCATCGCTGGGTGCTGCATGTCGTCGGGCAGACGATGCGATCGCCGCGCATCAGCTTCAGCCGCGCATCGCTGCGCCGCCTGCTCGACGCGCAGGCGGGCGATCCGGTCACCGAGGCACTGGCCGCCTGCCTGCCACAGGGGCGCGCGACCGACCTTGCCGCACTGCCCGCGCATCCGCTGCTCAGCGGAGCGCATTGCACCGCGCAAAAGGCCGTCTTCGCCGCGCGCCACTGGGACGTGTTCGGGCCGAGCCATGAGGGTGACATGCTCGACCGCATCACCTGTCTGTTCCAGCCCGTCGCAGCAGGATGGTCCGAGCGGCTGGCTGGCGCGGAGGGACGCGAGCGCGGCGCATGGGCGCGCGAACAATGGCTGCGCCCCGCCGAGACGCTGTTGGTGAACAGGTTCCAACCGATCTGCAATGCGGCCGTCGGGCTCGGCACACAGCGCGACCCTATCGGCGAGGCCGAGGTCGAAGCGGCGATGGCGGCGGCGTTGCCGCAGGAGCTTGCCGCCTTCCAGCGCGCCGAATCCGAACAGCGCAACGCACAGCATGCCCCTGCCCCCGCCGGCGTCGTCGAGGCCTATCTCGATACGTCCGATGCCGAGACGCTTGAAATCGCAGAAGAGGAAGGACTGAGTTTGAGCGAGCTTACATTCCGCAACGGGTTGAGCCCGGCGGGGAGCCAATTCATCAATACGTTGATCGATGCCTCCCCGGCCGGTCTGGAACTCTATTTCACCGAGATTCCGGATCTGCGCATGCGCATCAAGGGGCAACGGACGATCGCGGTCCGCCTGACGACCGCAGGTGAGCGTCTGCGCTGCTATACCCGCGTCGATCCCGAAAAATGCCGGAAGCTGGGCTTCGAAGACGTCGCGGTCCTCGCGAACGACCCCATGTCGACCAGCTTCTATATCGATCCCGCAAAGATCGATCCCGGCATCCTCCTCGTCCTGGTCGGAGCCAGCCTGAAGTGACCTGGGACCCGCCCGGTAACTTCGTCAGCAGCGATCCCGGGCGGGAAGTACGCGGTATCTGGCGCCAGCCCGATGGCAGCGTCATCATCTGGGAGCAGGAGGTCGAACCGCGCCGATGGTGGAACCGGGTGACGCGGCCGCTTGGCATCCTGGTGATCCTCGCGGCGATCGCATGGCCGCTGGTCCTGCTGGCGCATGGCTGGCCACGCCTGGGCCTCGGCTTTGGGGTCGCCGACCTCTGCCTCGTCTCGACGGGGCGCGATCTGATGCGCTGGGGCGCGAAGCGATGGCGCGAGGGGGGCGACTGATCCGCTCGCCCTCCCGTCCCCATGGCCGGACAGGCCAATTGGCCAAGCCAGCAATGGCAGTACCAATTTAGACTCGATGGGCCGCCCGGCTCGCTCCGACACCCGGCGCGCCTTTCGGGACGGGCGACGAACAACAGCGATGCCGTCCGCCCAGGGATCATGACGAAAAATTCATGACCCTATCCCTCTGTAATATATCCATAATCCCCGATCGGTCATGCCTCATGCCGATTTTGGGGCGAAACCGGTTGTCACCATGTTGACAGGCATGACCATTCCATGTCACCGATAAGACCATAAGATTACAAGAACGTGATGCAGGAAGACATTTTCGGTCCAATGCCGCGATTCGCCGTACACGGCCCATAGGCCGGACGACGGACGCGACGATGGACACCGGACAGGCTTCGCGTCCCAGCGCAGCAGATGAGACCGTCGATCCCGGTTCGTGAACGCTTCTCGCGTTCCGGTCGATGACGCCTCCTGCCTCCCGCCGATTGCCGATGCCCTTTCCGGCACAGTCTCGGGGAAGCCCGGCACGACGAGCGCGCGTCGGGATCAGAGGAGGGAAAATGCATGATTACGTCACCGCGTAACGGCGTGTCGCGTCCGGGCCGCAAGCGCCTGCTCCAGACGACGGCGTTCACCGCCGCCGGGCTGGCCTCGGCGATGATCTCCGCGCCCGCCCTGGCGCAGACGAGCGGCCCCGCCGCCGCCAATGCCAGCATCTCGACCGCCGCCGCCGCCGGGTCAGGCCAGACCGCCGCCCAGGCCGATACCGCCGGGGATGGCGGGCAGGACGAGATCACCGTCACCGGCTATCGCCAGAGCATCGCCTCCGCGCTGGCCGCCAAGCGCAACGACATCCGCATCACCGACGGCATCTCGTCGGAGGATATCGGCAAGTTCCCCGCCCAGAACATCACCGAGGCGATCCAGCGTATCGCGGGCGTCCAGATGTCCAACATCAACGGACGCGGCTCGACGATCAGCATCCGTGGCCTGGGGCCGCAATATGCGCGGACCACAATCAACGGCCAGACCTTCGCCAGCGCCGACTTCAAGGACGGCTTCCGCTACGACATCATCCAGACCGATCTGGCGAGCGCGATCCAGGTCATCAAGTCGCCGACCGCCGACATGGACACGGGCGGCCTGGCGGGCACGGTCAACATCGATACGGTCAAGCCGCTCGCCTATAAGGGCCCCAGCTTCATCGCGGGGGTGAAGGGCTATTATTCCGACTATCGCGGCGACGTCACGCCCAAGGTCAACGCCGCCTATATCAAGCGGTTCGCCAATGACACGATCGGCGTCATGCTGGACGTCGGCTATCAGAAGCTGAAGGATCGCGGCGACTATCTGTTCATCAAGAACTGGTATCAGCCCGGCGCCGTGGCGGGCGCGTCGGACGTGCAGGTGCCGGGCAATCTGCGCTATCGCCGGATCGAGCGCGACACCGAGCAGTTGATGGGCAGCGGCGCGATCCAGTGGAAGCCGCAGGACAATTTCGAGGTGCTGCTCCAGGGCGAATATTCGCGCGACCATACCCGTTACGACACCCGCCAGATGGTCTTCGGCCGCTGGGCCGCCTCGGCGGTGACGGTCAACAGCTCGGCCAACGGCGTCGCGAACAACATCTCGATCGGCAGTTTCAACGTCGACAACAACGACCAGCCCGAACTGCGCAAGCTCCAGACCCAGGCCTATACCGGCACGGTCAGCTGGAGCCCGACCGACACCACCCATATCCGCGCGATCGGCCATTATACCCAGGGCGATGCCAAGCTGTACGAATGGGCGACGATCGACGAGGTGCGCTTCGCGAATGGCGGCACGCTCGACATCTCCGATCCGTTCAACGTCAAGTGGAACACCGCCAGCCTGACCGACGGCTCGATCTACAACATGGGCAACCGCACCTGGTACGCCTTTGTCGACGGCGCGACGCATATCCAGTCGGCGCGCGACCGCGCGGTGCAGACCGACCTGACCCAGGATCTCGACTGGCACGGGATCAAGGCGCTGGTCTTCGGCGCGAAATATCATCACGAGAGCTTCGACACCAAGGCCTATCGCCACGACCGCGACGCCGATGTCAGCGATCCGGTGACCTATCCCGAATATGCCTGGATTCCCGACCTGTCGAAGACGGGCGTGCTGGTGAACGACTTTCTGGGCGGGTCGATGGCGATCCCGCACAGCTTCCTGTCGGTCAATGCGCCGCTGTGGCAGCAGATCCTGCGCGACAAGGGCATCACCGTGCCCGACACGCCCGACTGGCCCAACACCTACAAGGTCGACCGCTATATCCCGGCACTCTATGCCATGGCCAATATCGACGGCACACTGTTCGACCTGCCGGTGCGCGGCAATGTCGGCGTGCGGTACGAACATACCCACCAGAACGTCACCAGCAGCCTGACCAACGGCACGGGCAGCGACGCGACTTTGCTCGGCCAGCAGCATGTCGTGCAGGATTATGGCAATGTCCTGCCCAGCGCCAGCTTCGCGCTGGACGTGACGCCGCATCTGGTCGCGCGCATCGCGGCGGCCAAGGTGCTGGTCCGCCCGCTGCTCAACAGCCAGACGCAGATGGCCGACACCATCACCCGCGTGACCACCAGCCTGCGCCCCAGCGTCTCGGTAGCGCAGGGCGAGAGCCGCCTGAAGCCGCTGACCGCCAACCAGCTGGACATCAGCCTGGAATATTATCACGGCAAGGGCAATTCGATCACCCTGGCCGGCTTCTACAAGGCGGTGAAGAACGGCACCTTCACCCAATTCTACTGCCCGTCCTCCTATGACGGCGTGGCGCTGAACGGCGTGGTCAGCGATTGCCAGTCGGCCGACCTCAAGACCGACTATAGCTTCAGCCGGGTGCTGAACGACGACCGGGTCATCCATATCAAGGGCCTGGAACTGGGCGCGTCGCAGAATTTCGATGCGATCCTTCCCGTGAAGGGCTTCGGCGCGGTCGGCAACGTGACGGTGGTCGACACCGATGCCAGCGCGATCGGCACCGGATTCAACCTGCGCGACCTGTCGAAGCTGACCTGGAACCTGACGCCCTATTGGGAAGACGAGATGTTCAGCGTGCGGCTGTCGGTCAACCACCGCAGCTCCTATGTGCAGGATGCGGCGTCGAGCTTCTTCGTCAATAGCGGCCTGACCCATGTCGTGCGCCCGCGCACCCAGATGGACCTGGCGCTGGGCTTCAATCCGACCAGCTATCTCAGCTTCACGGGCGGCATCATCAATCTGAACAACACCCATGAAGACGCCTATCAGACGAATGCGAACACCTTCCAGCTCGCCAGCCGGACGGGGCGCACCTTCTATCTGTCGGCATCGACGAGGTTCTGATCTCCCCCCTGAAGGGCGGACGGCCGCACGGGTCGATCCGCCCTTCCCTTTCCGCCCTTTGCCGGGAACAAGACCTTCGTGATGACTTTCCCCAAGACGCTCGGCCTGATCGGCACCCTGTTGCTCACCGCCTCGACGGCCCATGCGCAGGGCGATGGCGGGCAGGCCGCGCGCGATGCGCTCCGGCGGCTCGGCGTGCCCGAGCGTCAGCTTTCGGTGGCGATCCAGCCTTCGCCCGATTCCCGCTACCGCGTCCGGATCGATCACGACCGACTGCGGGTCGAGGCGTCCTCGCCGGTCGCGGCGGTACGCGGCGCGGCGGCGGCGCTGACCGCGCAAGGACGGCTGTCGGTCAGCTGGGAGGGCAATCGCGTCGGCCCGATGACCCGCCTGACCCCCGGTGACAGCGGCTGGGTCGCCTCTCCCTTCGGCTTTCGCGCCTATCTGAACACCTGCACCTATGGCTATACCACCCCCTGGTGGGGCTGGCCGCGATGGGAGCGCGAGATCGACGCGATGGCGGTCCACGGCGTCGACATGCCGCTCGCCATGGAGGGGCAGGATTATGTCTGGCGCCAGCTCTGGCGCGAACAGGGTCTGAGCGAGGCGCAACTGGCGCAGCATTTCTCCGGCCCGGCCTTCCTGCCCTGGCAACGCATGGGCAATATCGAGGGCTATCGCGCGCCGTTGCCGACCGGGTGGATCGACAAGAAGCGCGATCTGCAAAAGCGCATCCTGGCGCGGATGCGCGAACTGGGCATGACGCCGATCCTCCCCGCCTTCGCCGGTTACGTGCCCAAGGCCTTTGCCGAGGCGCATCCCAAGGCGCGCATCTACAAGATGCGGTCCTGGGAGGGGTTCGAGGGCACCTATTGGCTCGACCCGTCCGACCCGCTGTTCGCGCCGCTCGCCAAGCGGTTCCTGGACCTCTACACTGCCGAATATGGGCCGGGGCAATATTACCTGGCCGATGCCTTCAACGAGATGGTGCCGCCAATCGCCGAGGACGGCAGCGACACCGCGAACGCCGCTTATGGCGACGCGACCGCCAACACGCCCGCGCTCGACGCCGCGACCCGGGCGGCGGCGCTGCCCCGCGAGGTCCGCGACGCGCGGCTGGCCGCCTATGGCCAACGTCTCTATGCCGCGATCGCGGCGGCGCGGCCCGATGCGACCTGGGTGATGCAGGGCTGGCTGTTCGGCGCGGACAAGAAATTCTGGACGCCCGATGCCATCGCCGCCTTCCTCCGCGACGTGCCGGACCGGAAGATGCTGATCCTCGACATCGGCAATGACCGCTATCCCGGCATCTGGAAGACGACGAACGGGTTCGACGGCAAGAGCTGGGTCTATGGCTATGTCCATAATTATGGTGGCAGCAACCCGGTCTATGGCGCGCCCGATTTCTACCGCCGCGACGTGGCCGCGCTGTTCGCCGACGGCGCGCGCGGGAATGTCCGCGGGTTCGGCCTGTTCCCGGAGGGACTGCACAGCAACAGCCTGGTCTATGACTATGCCTATGACGTGGCTTGGCCGGGCGGCGTCGACATGGCGATGGCGCCCTGGCTGAGCCGCTATACCGCCGCGCGTTACGGCCGGAGCGACCCGGCGATGGTCGCGGCATGGCAGGATGTGGTCGCGGGCGCCTATGACGTGCGCTACTGGACCCCGCGCTGGTGGAACGAGCGCGCGGGCGCCTATCTGTTCTTCAAGCGCCCGGCGGCCGATGCGCCGACCTATCCCGCCGAGCCCGGCGACCGCGCGAAGCTGCGCGCCGGGATCGCGGCGATGCTCAAGCTCGCCCCCGCTTATGGCAAGAGCCCGCTTTATCGCTACGATCTGGTCGATCTGACCCGTCATGCCGCCAGCCTGTCGCTGGACGACACGGTCAAGGCCGCCGTCGCCGCCTATCAGCGGGGCGATGTCGCCGCCGGAGACCGGGAAACGGCGCGGATGAAGGCGCTGACGCTCGCCATCGATCACCTGATCGGCGGGCAGCAGGAAAGCCTGGCCAGCTGGATCGCCGATGCGCGCGGCTATGGCGACACGCCCGCCGAGAAGACCGCCTATGCGCAGAATGCCAAGGCACAGGTGACGATCTGGGGCGGGCGCGGGCATCTGGGCGACTATGCGTCCAAGGCTTGGGCCGGCATGTATGCCGATTATTACCTGCCGCGCTGGACCGCCTACCTGACCGAAGCGCGCGCCGCCGCGCTCGCCAGGCGGCCGGTCGACGATGCGGCCTTCACCGCGAAGCTGCTCGACTGGGAAAGGGCCTGGGTCGCCGATCCCCGCCCCTATAAGGTCAGCGCCCCCGCCGACCCGGTGGCCGAGGCCCGCGCGCTGATGACGGAGACGGCCCGATGACGACGATGCCCAAGCCCGAGCGCTTCGCCTCGCTCGACATGTTCCGGGGCGCGACCATCTTCCTGATGATCGTGGTCAACACCGCGGGCGCGGGCGGCGCCTTCACCCAGTTGCAGCATGCGCCGTGGTTCGGCTTCACGCTGGCCGACCTGATCTATCCCAGCTTCCTGTTCGCGGTCGGCAATGCGATGAGCTTCGCGCTGACCCGGCCGATGCCCGAGCCCGTCTTCCTGCGCCGCATATTCAAGCGGGCCGCGCTGATCTTCCTGCTCGGCGTGCTGATGTACTGGTTCCCCTTCGTCACGCACCAGGCGGACGGCGACTGGGTCGCCAAGCCCTTCGCCGACACGCGGCTGACCGGCGTGCTGCAACGCATCGCGCTCTGCTATCTGCTGGGGGCGCTCCTCGCGCGCTATCTGCGGCCCAGCCATCTGGCGATGGTCGCGGTCGGGCTGGTCGTCGCGCACTGGGCGATCCTGACAGGCCTGAGCCCGGCGGGCGAGGCGTTCGGGCGGTACAAGAATGCGGGCACGTTGTTCGACCTGTGGCTGATCGGGCCGGAGCATCTGTACAAGAAGGACCATGGCTTCGATCCCGAGGGGCTGCTCGGCACGCTGCCCGCGACCGCCAATGTGATCGCGGGCTATCTGACCGGCCTGGCCATCCAGCGCTGGGGCAAGCATGCCGCCACGGTCGGACGGCTGGCGGCGATCGGGGCGGGGCTGGTCGTCGTCGCGCTATTGCTGTCACCCATCCTGCCGATCGGCAAGAAGCTGTGGACCGGATCGTTCGTCGCGCTGACCGTCGGGCTCGACCTGATCCTGCTGGGCGTGGTCCTCTGGCTGGTCGAGGTTCGGGGGGTGACGCTCGGGCGGTCCTTCCTCCAGATGCTGGGGCGCAATCCGCTGGCCATCTATCTGTTTTCCGAACTGCTGGTCGTCGTGCTGGAGCTGGTCCATGTCGACGGCGTCGGGCTCTATACCTGGATCGGGCTGAACGGGTTCCAGCCGATCGCGCCGGGGCCGGTCGGCTCGCTGCTCTGCGCGCTGGCCTATACGCTGGTCTGCTGCGGCTTCGGTTGGATGCTGGATCGCAAGGGGATCATTCTGAAGGTCTGACCCGTGCGCTTCGACTTCGCTCAGCGTGAACGGAGGTCGGGACCAATATCCCCCACCCGTTCAGCCTGAGCGAAGTCGAAGGCCAAGGGAATCACCTCTCCCGCACCGAAATCGTCCGCCCCAGGCCCGAAGCCTTGCCCGGCTCCGCCTCGACGACCAGCACCACCTGCCGCTCCCCCGGCCCGGCCGGGAACGGCACCACCAGCGGGCCGCCCGCGAACGCCGTCTTTTCCGCCCGCTTCACGCCGTCGACCCAGGCCTCGGCCCGCCCGACCACCTCGGCAAAGACCACCGCGCCGCCCTGCTCGGCCACCCGGCGGCGCGGCTTGACGCTCGTGCGATAGGTCGACCAGACCCCCTCGCCCGGTCCCTCCAGCCGTCCGGGACGCGCATAGACCAGGCTGTTCATGTCGTTGCCCGCATAGCGGCGCAGCGGATCGGGCCGGGTTGCGGTGAAATCGCTCCGCTTCCAGTCGGTCAGCATCGCGACCGGCCGCGTCGCGGGCAGCGCGGGCAGAGGCTGGGCCGCGATCACCCGCACCGATGCCCGCGCCGGCTTCAGGCCCGGTGCGCTCGCCTCGAGGGTCAGCGTGCCCGCCCCCGCCTCGGCCCGGACCAGCGCCTGGGCGAGGCCATGGAACAGGCGGCGCGCGGGCACAACCTCGGAGTCATGGTCGTTGGGGTCGCCATTGCCGACCCCGATCACCACCCCCCTCGTCACGCGCAAGGCGACCTGCGCCGCCGCATCCGGCACCACCCGCCCGCGCGCATCGACCGCCATCACGGTGAAGGGCTGCACGTCGCTACCCGTACCCAGCATCCCGCCGCGATCGGCGATCAGCTTTAGCGCGACCGGCGCCCCCGCCGTCTCGACAAAGGTCCGCGACACCGCCCGCCCGGCGCGATAGCCGATCGCCTCCAGCCGTCCGGGGCGATAGGGCACCTGCCATTCGGGCATCGCCAGCCGGTCGACCGTCTTCGTCCCCAGGCTCCGGCCGTTCAAGCGCAGTTCCACCGTCTCGGCATTGGTCAGCGCGATCACCCGGATCGCCTCCCCCTCGCGCCCCGGCCAGGTCCAGTGCGGCGCGATGGCGAGGGCCGGGGCATCGTCCACCCATTGTGCCCGGCGCAGGTGAAAGGCCATCTTGGCGAAACCGCACAGGTCCATGATACCGAACACGCTGCTGGTCGTCGGCCATTCGAACGGCGTCGGCTCGCCATGATAGTCGAAGCCGGTCCACACGAACGTCCCCGCGACGAACGGCCGCGTGTTGATCATCCGCCAGCTTTCATGATGGGTCAGGCCCCATTCGGCGGCGTCGGTGTCGTAGGAACTGACCTCATGCCGCGCCATGTCGGTCTTCCACACGCCCCGCGTCATGAAGGCGCTGGTATCCTCCGAGCTGGTCATCGGCTTGGTCGGATGCGCGGCATGAAACTTGTCGTAGCGGCGATGCTGGTAGTTGAAGCCCATGACGTCGACCGCGTCGGAGACGTTGAGCGGGGAGAACATCCCGTCGTTCATCGCCGCCGTGACGGGGCGCGCGGTGTCGAGTTCCTTCACCGCCTCGGCCATGCGGCGGACCATCTCGTAACCCTGTTCGGTGCCCTGCATCGGCTCTTCGTTGAAGACGGACCACAGGAAGACGCTCGGCCGGTTGCGGTCGCGGCGGACCAGCCATTGCAACTGGCGCAGATAGTCCGGGCTGGGGTTGAAGTTGCGGTTCTCGTCCATGACCAGCATCCCCAGCCGGTCGCACGCATCGAGCAATTCGGGTGCGGGCGCATGGTGCGAACAGCGCAGCGCGTTGCACCCCATCGCCTTCAGCCGCCGGATGCGCCATTCCCACATCGCATCGGGCATGGCGACGCCGACCCCGGCATGATCCTGATGGACGCACACGCCCTTGATCTTGGTCGCCACGCCGTTGAGATAAAAGCCGGTGGCGGCGTCGAAGCGGATTTCGCGAAAGCCGATCCGGGTGGCGCGGGCGTCGATGGCCTTGCCGTCGCGCAGCAGCCGTGTCTCCACCCGATAGAGCGTCGGATGGTCCACCGACCAACGCTGTGGATCGGCGATCGGGATCGTCATGCTCGCTTCGGCGGTCTTCAGGGGATCGACGCTTATGTCCGTCTCGGCACGGCCGATGGTGCGGCCTGCCGGATCGATCAGCACCGCCTCCGCCCGGACGGTTGCCGCCGTCTTCTGGATATTGGAGACGGTCAGCGCGACCGGCACCGTCCAGCCGCCATCCCCCTTGCGCGGATCGGCATGAAGCCCATCGGTGACGATGCTGACCCCATCGCGCACCGCCAGCCAGTTGTGGCGATAGAGCCCGGCGCCCTCATACCACCACCCCTCCATCGTCTCGGCATCGACGCGGACGGCCAGCGTGTTCAGCTCCTCGCCGAACCGGGCATAGGGGGTGATGTCGATCAGGATCGCGGTGTAGCCGCTGAAGCTGTGCGCGACGAGGACGCCGTTGAACCAGACCTTGGCGTTGGTCGCCGCCGCGCCGAGCTGCACCTCCAGATAGCGGCCGCGCCATTCCACGGGCAGCTTGAGCGTGCGGCGATACCAGCCGATGCCGCGCCGCCGATAGCCCTGCGCGACATTGGCGTTCGGGTCGACCACCTCCTCCATCGCCCAGTCATGCGGCAGTTCGACCGCGCGCCAGTCGCTATCGTCATAGCCGACCGCCGCCGCGCCCTGCGCGATCCCGGCCTTGGCGTTCTGATAGCTTTCCTCATGCCCCAGGATGGGCGGCACGACGATGTCGCCCTTGTGGAACAGCCAGCCATCGTCGAGGCGGAGGAGGCTCGGATCGGCGATGAAGGGCGGCTCGGGCATCGCATCGAACGGCGCGGGCGCATCGCCGCTGTCGAGTTCGAGCGGACGGTCCGCCGCAAGGCCGGGGGCACCGAGTGCCGGGGCGGTGAGCCCCGTCGTCAGTCCGCTGGCCAGGAGAGTGCGGCGGGTCACGGTCATCGGGCGGTCTCCGGCGGGGAAGGTCTTGAGCGATAGGGTAGCGCGGGCCATGCCGGGCGCGGCATCATCCGGCGGCACGGCGTGCGTCATGTTGAACGAGGGAATCAAAAAAGGCGGCGCCCCGCAGGCACGCCGCCATGTCGTTGAGGATCGTGAAAAGCCAGAGGACGGAGGCGTCGCGCATGGTCGAGGCGCGGGTCGGTGAGGCCATGCCCCCTGTCGAGGCACAGCCCGCACCCATGACGCCGATCCCAGCCCGCTTCATCCCCGCACCCCATGGTCGAGGGATCAGTCTAACCCAGCTAGGCGGGCTGTAAAGACGATTTGTCTGACCAATTCAGCACCGCCATGGTGCCGCTTCGGCTTCGGGGGTCAGGCCTGGGACGGCAGCAACGGCACCGCATCGGCCACGCTGCCCTCGGCGCGATAGTCGGGGGGAATGTCGAAGTCCTTGCGGGCCAGCCCGCGCGAGGCTTCCCTCCCCTTGGGCAGTCCCGACCGGTCGGAATAGTCCCGACCGCCGCCGGGTTCGCGCCGATGGGCGGCCTTCACGCCCTTCAACGCCGCGATGTCGAGCAGCGTGATCCCCGCGACCAGCGCGGTCGCGATCGCGGCGTTGCGCCATTTGGGGTTGTCGCGGTGCAGCCCGGTCGCCAGCGTGCCCAGATCGAGCGCGTCGCCCGCGATCCGCGCGGCCAGCCCGACCGGCTTGTCGATCGACAGCGTCGGGACGGCGCTGGCCAGTTCGCGGGCACCATAGGCACGGATCAGCCCTTCCTTGTCCTCGAGCCCCAGCGTGCGGGCCAGGCGGCCGGGGGCGACCAGTTCGGCGATGCCCAGCCCGACCGAGAACCAGCCGAGCGCGCGCGCCAGCCGGTCGGCACCCGACAGCGAACTCGGCCCTTTATGCTCGACGCGCGGGTCGCCCTCCGAACGGGTGATGCCGGTGATGTTGGTGAGTGGCATGACGCCCTCCTTCAGGGTTGGAGCATGACCTTGACGCACCCGTCCGCCTTGTCGCGGAAGGTGGCGTACATTTCGGGTCCCTTGGACAGATCGACCTTGTGGGTGATGACGAAGGAGGGGTCGATCTGCCCGTCCTCGATCCGGCGGAGCAGATCGCCCGTCCAGCGCGGGACATGCGCCTGCGCCATGCGAAAGGTCAGCCCCTTGTTCATCGCCTGACCCATCGGGATCTTGTCGACCAGCCCCAGATAGACGCCGATGATCGAGATGACGCCGCCGGGGCGACAGACATAGATCATCTCGCGCAGCACATGCGGGCGGTCATTCTCCGCCATCAGCATCTGCTTGGCGCGGTCGAGCACGGTGTCGGGCTGGGCGAAATGGACATGGCTCTCGGTGCCGACCGCGTCGATGCACTTTTCGGGCCCCTTGCCGTCGGTGAGTTCGTTCAGCCGCTCGACGACGCTTTCCTGCTCGAAATCGATCGTGATCGCGCCTGCCGCCGCCGCCATCGACAGGCGTTCGGGCAGCCGGTCGATCGCGACCACCTGTTCGGCGCCCAGCAGGATCGCCGCGCGGATCGCCATCTGGCCGACCGGGCCACAGCCCCAGATGGCGACCGTATCGCCGGGCTGGATGTCCGCCTGGACCGCCGCCTGCCAGCCGGTCGGCAGGATATCGGACAGGAACAGCAACTTCTCGTCGTCGATGCCGTCCGGCACCTTGATGTGCGTGGTGTCGGCAAAGGGCACGCGCAGATATTCGGCCTGCCCGCCGGGATAGCCGCCGGTCAGGTGGGTATAGCCGAACAGACCCGCCGTCGCATGGCCGAACGCCTTATCGCCCAGCTCCTTCTTGCGGTTGGTCCGTTCGCAGACCGAGAAGTTGCCGCGACGGCACTGGTCGCACTCGCCGCACTGGATGGTGAAGGGGATGACGACGCGGTCACCCTTCTTCAACGTCCCCCCGGCGGCGCTGCCGACCTCGACGACTTCGCCCATCGTCTCGTGCCCCATGATGTCACCGGGCAGCATCGCGGGCACCAGATTGTGAAAGAGATGCAGGTCCGACCCGCAGATCGCACAACTCGTAACCTTGATTATGGCGTCGCGCGGATGTTCGATCGCAGGGTCGGACACCGTGTCGTACCGGATGTCCTCCTTGCCGTGCCAGACCAGGGCCTTCATGCCGCTCTCCTCGATTGCGTGGGGCAGAGTTATGGACGGCAAGGCGCCAGGCCCATCCGGGCGATCCCTAGGGAACCTTACCCGGTCGCGGACGCTTGCCGGTGGGACCGGCAAAGCCTGAGGAGAGCCGGCCCGATGGACGAAGTTTCGCACGACACGTCCATCCGGAACGCGGTGTTCGGCCGGGAGCCCGAGACGGCATGGCGCAGGGGCGAGGCGCGCCTGCGCGCCGCGACCGAGCTGGTCGGCATCGGCATCTATGCTTGGGACCCGGGCACCGGCGCGCTTGAATGGGACGCACGGCTCTGCGCGATGTGGGGCATCCCGCCCGGCACCGCGATCGACGAGGAACTGTTCGAAGCGGGCATCCATCCCGACGACCGGGAACGGGTCCGCGCGGCGATCGCGGCCTGTGTCGATCCGTCAGGCGATGGACGCTACAGGATCGAATATCGCGTCATCGGCCGCGACGACGGCATCGTCCGCCACATCGCGACATCGGGCCGGACGACATTCGCCCATGGCCATCCGATCGCCTTCCTCGGCGCGGCGATCGACATGACCGAGCAGCGCGATGCCGAAGCCGCGATCCGCGCCAGCGAAGCGCAGTTCAGCAGCTTTGCCGCGCATAGCAGCAACCTCCTCTGGATCGCCGATCCGCGAACCGGGGACATACTCTATCGAAGCGCCGCCTTCGATCGCATCTGGGGCATCCCACGCGACGGCGCCTCGCCTTCGATCGCATGCTGGCTGGACGATGTGCATCCCGACGACCGGGTACAGGTCGAACATGCCCTGGCCAGCGTCATGGCCGGGGACGTCACCCAATATGCGTATCGCATCGTCCGCCCCGGCGACGGGGCCGTCCGCCGCCTGCGCGACACCAGCTTTCCCATTCCCGACGCGCAGGGCGCGATCACCCGCATCGGCGGCATCGCGGAGGATCTGACGCAGGAGGATAGCGGCCAGGTCTATATCGTCAGCCCCAGGGCGACCGAGGCCCGTCGCCTGGCCGCGCTGGTGCGGGCGATGGGGTATCGCGCGCGCCTGTTCGAGAACGCGACGGCGTTCCTCGACATCGCCGCCGTCCTGGCGCCCGGCTGCGTGCTGGTCGACCTGCGCCATGCCAAGCCCGAAGGGTTGTCGGTCGCCCGCGAGCTCAAGGCCCGGTCGATCGCCTTGCCGAGCATCGTGCTGGACGGGGCGGGCACGAACCTGATGTCCGCCGTCGCCGCGATGAAGGCGGGCGCGACCGACTATATCGTCGCGCAGGACGACGCGGCGCTGCACCCCGGCCTGTCGAACGCGATCGCCGACTGCCTGGCGGCGGTCCGCCCCGTCTCCCGCGACGAGACCGCCAGCGCGCGCATCGCCCGCCTGACCCCGCGCGAGCGCGAGGTGCTGCTGGGGCTGGTCGGGGGCAATACCAACAAGCTGCTCGGCAAGAAGCTGGGCATCAGCCCGCGCACCGTCGAGCTGCACCGCGCCCAGGTCATGAACCGGCTGGACGCGGGCAATCTGGCCGAACTCATCCAGATCGCGCTGGCGGCTGGGGTCGCTCCGCCCGGCGAGGGCCATGCGACCCGCAGGCCGGTCCCGACCCCGCCGGGGCCCGACACCTAGTCATGACGAAGCGCCCAGGCCGGCTCCATTCGGCTGGCGCGAACGGCCTGCCCCGCCACGGTCAGCACCGCGATGCCGAGCGCCAGCGCGGTCGCGCCGAGGAAATGAAGCGGTGACAACGCGATCCGGTCGTCAAATCCCGCCAGCCATGTCCGCATCGCCACGAACGCCAGCGGCCATGCGACCAGATTGGCCAGCAGCACCGGCCGCAGGAACTGCCCGACCAGCAGCCGCATGATGTCGACCGAGGATGCGCCCAGCATCTTCCTGATGCCGATCTCCTTCACCCGGCGCTGCGTATTGAACGAGGCGAGCCCCCACAGGCCGACGCAGCCGATCAGGACCGCCATACCCGCGCCGATGCCGAACAGACGCGTGGCGCGATCGTCGTCGTCATAGAAATTCTGGAGCAGCCGGTCGCCGGTATCCGCGCGGAAGGGCGCTTCGGGGGCGATCCGGATCCAGGCCGCGCGGACGGCCGCCTTCACCGCGCGCGGGTCGCCTGTGAAACGCATCGTCGCGACGGGATAGGGCACGATACCATGGGCATAGGTGTAATAGACCGGCGTTGCGGGCAGGCGCGGCGAGAAGAAGCGCAGATCCTCGACGACGCCGACGATGGTCATCGGCCGGGGCTCCACCACCCTCCTGCCGATCGCCTCGGCGGGCGTGCGGAACCCCAGCGCGGCGGCGGCCGTGCGCGAGATCACGATGTTGCCGGGCACGCCTTTTTCGCTGTTCTCCCGGTCATCCATCCGGTGCGCGTCGTCCAGCAATCGCCCGGCGATCGGCCGGACGCCGAACAGCCGGAAGAAGTCGGACCCGACATGGATGTGGCGGACCGCCGGTCCCGGAGCGGGGCGACCTGGCAGCAGCAGATTGTCGCCATTGTTGTTGCCGACATTGCCGACCCCGGTATCAGACGTCGTGACCATCGACACCCCCGGCACGGTCCGGAACGCCGCGATCAACGCCGGCTGCTTGGCCTGGTCCACATAGCCGAGCCAGGGCGCGACGAGCAGCCCTTCGCGCCGAAAGCCCAGATCGGCGTTACGGACATAGCGGGTCTGCGCCACGAGGACCGCCGTGCCGATCAGAAAGGCGATCACCACCGCGAACTGCGCCATCACCAGCGCCTCGCGCACCCTCGCCCCCGCGCGCCCGCCGCCCGGCGTACGCGCCGAGGCCAGCACCGCCGCCGCGGGAAAGCGCGACAGCAAGATCGCCGGGTAGCAGCCGGCCAGAACCCCGATGCCCATCGCCAGCACCAGCAGCACCGGGACGATCACGGCATAGGGCATGGTCAGCGACAGTCCACCGGCGGCATTGATCATCGGCAGACCGATCTCCGCCAGCATCAGCCCCAACAGCGCCGCCAGCGCGGCGGCGAGCACCGCCTCGCCCATGAACTGGCGGATCAGCATGCCACGGCTCGCGCCCAGCACCTTGCGCATCGCCACTTCACGGGCGCGCAGGCCCGCCCGTGCGCTCGCCAGATTCACGTAGTTGACGATCGCGATGAAGAGGGTCAGCACCCCGACCAGCCCCAGCGTGGCGATGGTCATCTTCCGGGTCGCGCTCGCCTGGCCGGCGGGTTGCAGATGCGCCTTGACCAGCGGGAGAAGCGGCAGCGCCATCCGCGTCGCCGCATCCTTCCCCAGATCGCGGGCACCGCGGCGGGCCACGAACCCGGGCATCTTCCGCTCGAAGGCCCTTGCCGCATCCTCGTCGGGGAAACGCAGATAGGTCTTGAGCGAGGTGCTGCCCCAATGGTCCCACCAGTCGCCCAGATCGGTGGTGGGCAGGCGGGCGAGGATGGAGAATTTGAAGTCGCTGGTCCTCGGCAGATCCTCGAACACGCCCGTCACGCGATAAGGGGCGACTTTGTCGAGGGAGAGCGTCATCGTCTGCCCGATCGGATCGGCATCGCCGAAATATTTCCTGGCCGCCGATCGATTGAGGATGACGCTGGTCGGATCGGCCAGCGCCGACGCCTTGTCACCCGCCACCCATGGCAGGTCGAACACTTGCAGGAAGCTCGCATCCACCTGGCCGATATCGTCGAAGGTCGCGACACCGTTGCGCACGACGCTTCCGCCGTCCTTGCCGTCCATGTCGGCGCCGCCCATGAACCGCGTGCCGACGATGCCGGGCAGATCCTGGCGCAGCGCGTCGAGCAGGCCGCCCATGGTATACGGATAGGTGCCGGTGAACGGACCGTCCGCGCGTTTCCACTCGGTCTGGACGAGATAGACCTGGTCATGGTGCGGCAGCCACCGTTCGAAGCTGGTCTCGAACCGCACATAGAGGGCGAGGACGAAGAAGACTGCGATCCCGACCGCCAGCCCACCGATATTGAGCGCGGCATAGAGCGGGTGGCGCGTGAGCGAGCGGTAGAGCGAGGTGAGCGCAAGGCCGTTCATCGGGTCTGCTCCTTTTCAGATCGCGCGCATGGCGCTGGCGACGATGCGGCCGTCGAGCATGTCGATGCGGCGCTTGGCGAGGTCGGCATGGCTGGGCGAGTGGGTGACCATCACGATGGTCGCGCCCGCATCGTTCAGGCCGGTCAGGATGTTCATCACCTGCTCGCCATTGGCGGTGTCGAGATTGCCGGTCGGCTCGTCCGCCAGGATCAGCTTGGGATCACCGACGATGGCGCGGGCGATGGCGGCGCGCTGCTGCTGGCCGCCCGACAGCTGGTGCGGGAAGTGACGCGCGCGGTGGGCGATGCCGACCTTGTCCATCGCCGCCGCCACCCGGCCGCGACGATCCCCCGCATCGCTGCGATAGGCGAGGCCGAGTGCGACATTCTCCTCGATGGTCAGCTCGTCGATCAGGTTGAAGCTCTGGAAGACGAAGCCCAGCGTCTCGGCGCGGAACTTCGCCAGTTCCTTTTCGTCCATCGCCGCCAGGTCGCGGTCGCCGAACAGGTATCGCCCGCCCGTCGGCCGGTCGACCGTGCCCAGCGTGTTGAGCAAGGTCGACTTGCCGCAGCCCGAGGGGCCCATGATGGCCAGGAACTCGCCCGCCGCCACATGCAGGTCGATATCGTGCAGCGCGGTCGTCTCCACCTCGTCGGAGACATAGCGGCGCTGAATGTTCTGAAGACGGATCACGGATAGCGTCCCTGTCACCGGATGTTGAGGATGTCGCCCCTCGCAAGCGAGGGCGGGCTGGTGACGATGCGCGCGCTGGCGGTGTGCGCTGCTTCGCGCGGGTGGGCGGTTCATCGTCATGGACCGAGCGTCACTGTCCAAGGCGGAAAAGGCCAATGCCCTGTGATGGGGCGTTTTTCGGGGCGGCGGCCACGCCATGGCGAACCGGCCTTAAACATTATGACCGGAACCGGACAGTCGCATGCCGTGTCAACCGGCCCGAAGACTTCCGGCGACAGGCCCATGCACGCATGCGTTGCCCCGCCCGCCCGCCAATGCGATAGGGGCCGTGGGTGTCTGGGGTCGGTGCGCCGTCCCGGACAGGGTGTCGCGTTGGTCGGGCCGCCAGCGAGGCCGACCCGCGTCAGGAACACGACATGACGAACCCCGACCGCCCCCGCCCCAACATCATCCGGCGCTTCCTGGGCTCCCCATCCTCCGCCGGGCTCATCCTGATCGCGGCGGCCATCGGGGCGCTCGCCCTCGCCAACTCGCCGATCGGACCGGGCTATGCGACGATGCTGCATGCCCGGTTCGGCCCGCTCTCGCTGGAACAATGGATCAACGATGGCCTGATGACCCTGTTCTTTCTGGTCGTCGGGCTGGAGATCAAGGGCGAGATGCTGGAGGGCGAGCTTTCGACATGGCCGCGGCGCATCCTGCCCGGAATCGCGGCGGCGGGCGGGATGATCGTTCCCGCGCTGATCTATCTTGTGCTCAATCGGGGTCCGACCGCCGCCGGATGGGCGATACCCATGGCGACCGACATCGCCTTTGCGCTGGGCGTCACCGCTTTGCTGGGTCGGCGGGTGCCCGCCTCGCTGCGCATCTTCCTGGCGGCGCTGGCGATCATCGACGATCTGGGCGCGGTGCTGATCATCGCCCTGTTCTACACGACCCATCTGTCCCTGCCCGACCTCGCCGGAGCGGGCGTCGCGCTGGTTGTGTTGATCGGCCTCAACCGGCTCGGCGTCCGGCGCCTTTCGCCCTATATGCTGGTCGGGCTGGTCCTTTGGGGGCTGATGCTGCGTTCGGGCATCCATGCGACGCTGGCCGGGGTGATGCTGGCCTTCACCATTCCGATGGCCCGCACGCCCGGCCGATCCGACGGGCACGGGAATGGGGACGGCACCAGTCCGCTCCGCACGCTCGAACACCGGCTGGATCGGCCGGTCGCCTTTATCGTCGTGCCGATCTTCGCGCTGGCGAATGCGGCGGTCCCGGTGCTGGGGTTGCCGCTCGGCGCGCTGGCCGCGCCGGTCACGCTCGGCGTCGCGGCCGGGCTGTTGATCGGCAAGATCATGGGCGTCTTCGGCTTTGCGACCATCGCGGTCCGCCTCGGGCTGGCGGCCATGCCTGCGGGTGCGGGCAGGCTCCAGATGCTGGGCATGGCCTGTCTGTGCGGGATCGGGTTCACGATGAGCATCTTCATCACGCTGCTCGCCTTCCCGGGCAGCCCGTTGCTCCAGGCGGAGGCGAAGATCGGCGTGCTGGCGGGATCGCTGGCGGCCGGGATGCTGGGTTATGCGATCCTGCGCCGGGGCGGGCGAGGGAGCGATCACGGCGCCGATACGTTGCGCTCCTGACCATAGGAGAGCATCATGCCCGACGATAAAACCAAGCAAGGTCAACAGGATCGTAGCCGCGTTGCCGGTGGCGAGACCTATGAGGTCGCCTATTTCGCCTCGAAGCACGGTCTGACGCAGGAACAGGCCCGCGACCTGATCGCCCGCATCGGCAATGACCGCGCCAAGCTGGATGCCGCCGCCGAGGCGATGAAGGGCCGGAAGGACGCCCGGTAGAGGACCGCCCCCAGGCGATCCGCTCCTATCCGACAGCCGCGCGCCGATAGCGATGATCGTCGAGGCTGGCGACCGGGTTGGGGCTGCGCCCCATCGTCCGCGCGATCGAAAAGCGCGCCATCTGGCGGGACAGCTCGTCGGCCTCGCCCGCCAGACTCCGCGCCGCCGCCGTCGCCTCTTCGACCATGGCGGCGTTCTGCTGCGTGACCATATCCATCTGGCCGACCGCCAGATTGACCTGCTGCAGCCCGGTGCTCTGATTTTCCGCCGAGACGGCGATATCGTTGATCAGCTGATTGATCTCCGCGATGCGCGTCACGATCCGGCCGAGCGCCTTGCCGGTTTCGTTGACCAGCGCCACGCCCGCCTCAACCTGCTCGGCGGAAACCGAGATGCGCGCCTTTACGTCCTTGGCGGCATCGGCGGACCTCTGGGCGAGCGCGCGGACCTCGGATGCGACGACGGCAAAGCCCTTGCCCGCATCCCCGGCGCGCGCGGCCTCGACCCCGGCGTTCAGCGCCAGCAAATTGGTCTGGAAGGCGATGCCGTCGATCACCGAGATGATGTCGGAGATTTCGGTCGAGGCCCGCTCGATCCCGTTCATGGCGGTCACCGCATCCTCCATGATCCGGCCCGAATGCTGCACCTCGTCCTTGGCCTGGCCCACCATCTGCCGGGCCAGCCCCGCCTGTTCGGCGGTCTTGCGGACGGTCACGGTGATCTCGTCCATCGCGGCGGCGGTTTCCTCCAGGCTGGCGGCCTGTTGTTCGGTGCGCTGCGACAGATCGTCCGAGGCCTGTCGAATGTCCGATGCGCCGTTGATGATGCCGCCGGTCGAGACCGAAACCTGCGCCATCGCACTTTGAAGCGCATCCGCGGCGCGATTGAAGTCGCGCTTGATCGTGGCGAACGGCCCCTGGAGATCGCTGTCCAGGCGGGACAGCAGATCGCCTTCCGCCAGTCGGGAGAGAGCGGCGCCGACGCTGTCGACGATCAGGATGGTCTGCGCCGTCTTGGCCTCGTCGGCGGCCAGCAGCTGCCCGCGCAGATTGTTGAGTGCCTCGGCCAGCCGCCCGACTTCGTCGCGGCGATCCTCGGCGATCGTCGTGACCGCCATATCCCCGCTCGCCAGCGCGGTCAGGCCGGTGGTGACCGCGTTCACCGGACGCGCGATCTGCCGGACCAGCAGGACCAGGATGGCGATCGCCAGCATGAGGCTGAGCAGCATCCCGCCGAAGATGGCCTTGGAGATCGTACCGAACGCCGCCTCCTGCGACGCCTGTCGCTGGGCCAGCAGCAGGTTTTCCGCGCCTATCACCGCGCCCGCCTGCGCCCGCAACTGGTCCATCAGCGCCTTGCCCTTGCCCCCCGCCGCGCTCGCGCGGGCCTCGGCCTGCGTTGCGGCGGCGTTCATCAGCGCGATATTGGGTTCGGCCACCGAGCCGCGCCAACGCTGCGCCAGTGCGCCGATCTTGTTCAGGCGGCCCTGCTGTTCGGGATTGTCGGCGGTCAGTCGCCGCGCCTCGGCCATCGCCCGAGCGAAATCGACCGCGCCATGGACATAGGGGGCCAGAAAATGTCGGTCGGCCGTCAGCAGATAGCCGCGAAGCCCCGTCTCCTGATTGACCATCGCCTCGACGAGTTTGTTCGAGGCGATGATGACCTTGTATGTATGCTCGTTGATATTCGTCGTCTCGCGCACCTGGTTTTTCTTGGCATAGATGACGAGGTTCGTCGTTACCGTCAGCGCCAGAATAATGCCCAGACACAAGGTAAGTTTTCTTACCATCGAAAGGTTATCAAAAAAGCGCATATACTCAGTTCCGGTAATGGGTCGCCTCATGCACAGGCCTGGCAATCGGCGATAAGCTCACTGGGACTTGGCCTGTTCCGGCCACAGACATTGCGAATATCGCCCGATATCCGCGCCTATAGCCATCCAGCCCTCACACCGGAGCGTCAATAAATCCGCCCCCTTAACAAATCATAACCCTTCACGCAGATGCGGAGAGAAAATACCGCCCATATTTTTTGAATTGATTCTCGATTTTCTGGGAACCAATTTCGATTTCAAGCATTCCCCGCGACCTGTAGTCAACATTTGCGCTGTTTTAGACAAATAGCGCGGATTCTATGCTTTGCATGATGCGAAGACGTCGCGACTGATATTAAGGCGAGCCGCGCCGCAGACGGCCCGCCTTCCCTGGATACGCTCAGAACCTCGACGAAACGGACAAGTAGAAGGAACGACCGTAGAAGCTCGTTTCCTGCCAGATCGCCGGATTGTTGTTGTAATAGGCCTGTTCGCGGCTGTTGTTCAGGTTGATGATGCCCGCCGCGAAGCTCAGCGTCTCATTCGGCGTATAGCCTGCGCTCAGGTCGAACTGGGTCCGGCCGCGCACCGTATGCCCCTCGGTCGCGAAGAAGCTGTCGGCGCCGTTCTGGACATAGGAACTGCGATAATTGGCCGACAGGCGCAGGCTGAAATGCCGGTTTTCCCAATAGGGCGTGATGTTGACCGTATCCTTGGACAGGTTCCGCACGGTGAAGCCCGTTCCGATCGCGACGCGGGTCGGGATGACGCGGGTATAATTGGCCATGAAGCCGAACCCGTCGACCGGCAGGATGGGATCGAGCGACTGATTCCAGCTGACCTCCACGCCGCGAATGCGGATGATGCGCGGGTCGTTCGACGTCTGGGTAACGTTGTAGATATTGCCCGAGCCGTCGACGCAATCGCCGCTGCTCGCCCGGTTGAGCGCCGTGCCGCGGAACGATGCGGGGCAGACCAGCGACGAGAAGGTGCCGTTCTTCACCCATTTGTAGAAGCCGTTGACCGACAGCGCACTGGCCGCGCCATAATACCATTCGGCGCCCAGATCGATCTGATCGGCGGTCAGCGGCTTCAGACCCGCCTGGCCCAGATCGACGGTGACGGTGTTGGTGCCCGCCGGGAAGGTGTTGGCCACCGACGACGTCGTCTGCGCCATCGAGGTGTTGGCGTCGAGGATCGGACGGACCAGGACCTTGGCGGCGGCGAAGCGGAGTTGCAGCTTGGCGGTCGGCTCCAGCACGAGGTTCAGGCTGGGCAGGACATTCTGATAGTCCTGGCGCGCCGCATAGTCGCCAATCTTGGTGGTGACATTGGTGTAGGAGCCGGTGCGCGGTGCGGTGACATTGCCATTCACCACCTGCAACGTATGCTCGTAGCGCACCCCCAGATTACCGCGCAGCGGCATGGCGAAGACCATGGTGTCGATATTCGCCATCGCATAGGCCGCCGGGATATAGCGGTCGACGGTATAGCTCGACTCCGGCGCGGGCAGGTCGGGGACGCTGATCCCGGCACCGGCCAGGGCCTGCCGATAGGCGCCGATGTCGGGCGCGATCCAGGCGGTGGGAATACCGCTTACGCCGTTCAGGAAGCCGCCCACCGCATAGCTGCTGGTCGACAGGGCAGGAAAGACGGTCGCGGTCGCCGAGGGACGGTTGGCGAGCGAGGCCAGATCGTGGCGACCGACATCGCGCACGAAGCTCTCATGCCGATATTTCGCACCGACCGCGAATTGCGAAATCGGCCCCAGCGAAACATCCCTGGTGATGTCGCCCTGACCCGATATTTCCTTGCCCGTGGTTTTGCGCGTCGCCCCGACCGGAAACTCGTTCCGGACCAGGCTCGACCGGGTGTAGAGCGACGGATCGTCCAGATTGGCCGCGACGTTGAACTTGACGTTGTACGGGTCGCTGATGTCGAGCGTCGCCGACGGGATGGTGATGCCCAGGATCGCCGCATCCTCGCGCGAATAGGCATGCCCCCGCGTATAGTTGCCGACGGCACGCGCGGTCCAGCCATCCTCGCCCTTCCACCGGGCGCTGAGCGTATAGCCCTGGCTCGACAGTTTGCGCGTTTCCTCCTGCCGGTTGTTCTCCATGGTGAAATTGGTCGCGGTGGTCACCATGGACGCGGTGTTGGCGACGCTGACCGGGGTCAGCCGCGCGGTGTTGAACAGGAACACCTGCTGGTTGACGTCGTAACGCGTGTCGTCGCGCGCATAGATGGCGGTGGCGTCGACCTCCCACTGGTCGTTCGGCCGCCATTGCACGCCGCCGCTGCCCATGATCTGGTCGATCGAACGGTCGATCCGGCGATAGCGCGGACGACGCGGCACGGCGATCGTCGCGCCACCCACGTTCTGCGTCGCCCAGCGGTCCTGAAAGAGATAGTCGGCGCGGTCCTTCAGCTTCTGATAGCCGAGGTTCAGATAGACGCCCAGCGTCCCGCCGAGAAACTGGTCGACATAGCTGACCCCGAATTTCGGGGTGACGGCACGGCCCGCATAGCCCGAATTCTGCGCCTTGGCCGACACCACGATCTTGCGGGTCGCATAGTCGAGCGGCCTGACCGTATTGATGTTGACGGTGCCCGACAGTCCTCCGCTATCCATGTCGGCGGTGGGCGACTTGATGACCTGCACCGCATTGGCGAGTTCGGTCTGGATGATGTCGTAACGAAAGCCGTCGGTGAAATCGGCGCTTTTGAAGGTCTGGCCGTTGATCGTCGTCAGCGCATATTGCGGACCCAGCCCCCGGATGCTGATCGTGGCGCCCCGCCCGTTGATATTCTGCATCTGCACGCCCGAGATGCGCTGGATCGACTCGGTGATGTTCTGCGCGGGGAATTTGCCGATATCCTCCGCGGAGATGCCGTCGCTGACCCGGATATCCTTGCGCTTGGTGGCAAGGGCGGATGCGATGCTCTGGCGATAGCCCGTGACGACGACATCGCCTTGCCCCGCATCGGCCGCATCTTTCGACCCCGCCTGGGCCGGACCGGCAGACGCCATGGTCTGCGCCATGACGGGCATGGCCCCGGCCGCCATCACCAGCCAGGTTGCCGTATGAAACAATGCCACCCGTCGCAAACGTCGTTCGTCGATACGCCGAAACCGAGTCACGATCTTCCCCCTCGCCGCCCGGCTGCGACAGGATGCAGCCGGCTTTGCCCAAAAACGGCAGGGTCTTCGTCGTCCGCAGGCAAGGAACAGCATCGGCCGTGACGGCCATGCCGCGCACGAGCATCTTCACCCGATCCTATGCTGCGCTGAACTGCGAAGCCCCTGTATCGACCATCGACACGCCCCCAGCCGGATTTGGCCGGTCTGTTCGGCATGAACGATCGATCGAATATGTCTTCCTGCGGAGGGATATTGTTATCTTATAGTTCCAATGCTGACCTATATTGGTAATGTCTGTCAACGCAAAACATGGGCTGCAGGCCGGGATATGCTCTCGCCCAAAAGGTCGAACATTATCTTACGGTGTCAATAACTTGATCCGTCTTGCGACGCCTTTCCACCGCACCCGGCCGATATTTGCGAGTGACTTTCAGAACGAAGCTACCGTGCTGCCGGTTCATGGTCAGGACCAATGGATGGATCGGTCGTCCGGTGCGGAAATCAGCGAGGCGATTGGTGGGAAAAGATCGAGCGGCTCGCACAAGAGGCGGCATGATCGTCTGCCTGCGATCCCCCCTGTCGCCAGGCACGGCCATCACTCGCGTGATCCGACGACACAAACTGTCTCGGATTTTCAAAGCTTTGCTGGAAGGTAATGGCGGAGCGGGAGTCTGCCGACATACCGTCCAGAGTAGACCAACGCGTTTCATTTAATCATTCTAAAACAACAGCTTTTATGCGTTCCGTGTCCAACGTGGTCCGAGCCAGGCCAAGGTATTCCCAACATTTTTGTTGGTTGGTATGTTGGTCGACATGACAGGCATCAAGCCCACCGGGCAGCACAAAGAGAAGCGGCTTAGCGCCGCGTTCGTTCGGACGATTAAGGAGCCCGGCTTTTACGGCGACGGGCACGGCCTATACCTCAAAGTCGATGCCTCCGGGGCACGGCGTTGGGTCCAGCGCTTGATGATCCATGGCAAGCGGCGCGACATAGGGCTTGGATCAGCCAGCCTAGTCAGCCTTTCAGAAGCCCGTGAAAGGGCCTTAGAGCAGCGAAAGGTCGCACGGGCAGGTGATGACCCCATTGCTCTTAAAAGGCGCTCTACGGGCATCCTGACGTTCGAAGAGGCAGCGCGTAAGGTTCACGACCTTTCAAGGCCCACATGGCGCAATGAAAAGCATGGCGATCAGTGGATCAACACCATGACGACCTATGCCTTTCCTAACTTGGGGTCGAAGCGTATCGATCAAATTAGTGGCTCGGACGTTCTAGCGGCCATATCGCCCATTTGGAACGAAAAGCCGGAGACGGCGCGTAGGGTCAAGCAGCGCCTTAGCACCGTGTTCAAATGGGCGATGGCAAATGGCTGGCGTACAGACAACCCGGCAGAGACGATCACCAAAGCGCTTCCGAAGCACGACAGGTCGAAGACCGAGCATCGGAAAGCCCTGCCCTACGATCAGGTCGGCGGCGCTATTGCCCAGATACGGAATAGCGACGCTGGCATGACCACAAAGCTGGCGTTTGAATTTCTCGTTCTGACCGCCACCCGGTCATCGGAGACGCGCGAAGCGGTATGGAGTGAGTTCGACCTCGAAAAGGGCGTATGGACGATCCCAGCGGCTCGTATGAAGGCGAAGAAGCCGCACCGCGTGCCATTGCCACCTCGGTGCCTCGCCATTCTTGCCGAAGCCAAGTCGTTGAAGCGCGATACAGATGATTTGGTGTTCCCCGGCACGAAGGACACCAAGCCCCTGTCCGACATGACGCTTTCCAAGCTCATGAAGGATTTGAAGATCGCAGCGGTTCCACACGGCTTCCGATCTTCCTTCCGCGATTGGGCTGGGGAGACGACCGCACATCCGCGCGAGGTCATCGAGTTCGCCTTAGCCCACGTCATTAAGGACAAGGCGGAAGCTGCCTATGCGCGGTCCGACCTATTCGACAAACGTCGCGCCCTGATGAATGATTGGGCAGCTTTCATATCTACCGAAACAAGCGATAACCAAACCAGTAATAGCATACGGTAAGCTAGGTAAGTAATTTTACAAAATCAAATTCCCATTTTTGCGCAATATCATACTAACGGTTTTTTTGTTTAGCATTCCTGTTATTTATACGACTCCAAAAGAGGAGCATGAGTATGCCGCCAAACGCGGTCATAAGAAGACAAGAACTTTTGAATATCATCGGCGTAAGCCGATCAACGCTGTATAACTGGATGGCTGATGGCTATTTCCCGCGCCCAATGATCTTGGGCAAGCGGGCCGTTGGATGGAGCCGCAGCGTTGTCACTGAATGGCTATCAAGCCGCCCGACGTCTCATTGAATTCAATCAAGGACCCAAAATTAATAGATGAAAATATTTGGAACATGTAATCTTCGCAACGAAAATATGTATAACGTAGTAGTTAAAGAGTCGCTGATAATCGAGAATATGCTCAACGACATTATTTCGAGTATTACTTCTTGTTTAGATAGCAAGGCCTTGGATTGGCAGGAACGCGACCGTTTGGATCGCGCAATTAAGAATATAAAAATGACACAGCTCGTATTAGCGGCAAGGATAGCGCGTCATACGAAAACTCAACAGGTCGCGTAGCAAAGGCATTATGAATATACCTGCGTAAACAATAAAAATTTGGACGAGAGGCACAATAGAGCTAGCCGTCCAAATCCGATAAAAGCATGGGATAATACCCTATCTTATTAGAGCATCCGCAATATATCAATGACGCAATACGCAATGTTAGTCTTGGGAAACGACGCAATTTCCCAAACAATGGAGCCTTTCCAACCATCATCTTATATCAGTTCAGCCCTTACCGTCCATCCCAATTTGATTGTGTGATGTTTAATTTGTTTATTAATTTACTATTCTTTTGACAAAACCACTTTATAAATCAGCCATATTGCATAATATACCTAAATGTTTTTTAACTTTATTGCACTTTCACGGTTCTAAACTAGTAACATTAGTATTAGATTCGACACTAACTCCGCTACGATCTGTTTTCTTAGCGTCGAATATGTGTAGATGAATGCGCTCCCGCAGCGATCCTGCTGCTTACGGAGCCTCAAATGACCGATACTGAACTTGAATTACCACTACCTAACGCCGAACACCCTAGCCCCACAGCGCTAGACCTCCGCGACCAACCTACCGCCCCCATGCACCTTACGTCCCGCCTCCGAAGTAAGGCGGCGATGGATGCAACCGTGGCGCTGGCTAGCCAAATCATCGAGCTTCGGGGCAATCGCAAAAAGCCAAGCGACCAGTATATGCTTGCCCTTGGGGCAGCGGTTGCCGAGCTTGTACGGGCTGCGTCCCACACCCCTGTTCGCCCCTGCTTCCGCCCCATGGATGCCAACACCTTTACCCCTAAGGACCCTGACGCATCCAGGGCCGATGCGGTTGGCTATCAATCCTTTAAGCGTGTCATGGACGACATGCAGCGGAACGGCTTTGTCCGCATCGATGCAGGAAAACGTGGCTACAACGATATCCTGGGCATCATCACCCGGATTTACGTGACGCCTAAGCTAACCGACCACCTAGCAGTCCACGGGATCACGCCCGCCAACCGTCGCTCTCATTTTACATACCGCCGCGCAGCCGATGACATTCCGCCGATCCAGCTTCGGGCCACCTCGAAACGCAAGGGCCGCAACCGCGAGCGCGGGAAGCTGCTTCCGGTCGATTGGACAAACCCAGCCGTAAAGGACCACGCTCGCCAAATCCGGGAAATCAACCGCCATTACGCCAAACAGGTCATCACTGGGCCGAATGGCGAAGAGCTCGATATCGCCTTGTATCGCGGCTTCAATCTTGGGGATCAGCCCGACCATGATTTCCGTAAAGGCGGAAGGGCATATGCCGACTTCCAAAACCTTAAGCGCGAAGAGCGGGCAAAAATCAGGATCAATAGACAGGAAACCGTCGAGGTCGATATTAGCGCATGCTTTTTGACACTGCTGCACTTCCTCCTTGGCAAATCATTTTCTAACAACGTCGATTTGTATGATTTTCCGCCTTACCCACGCGATATCGTCAAATCGTGGGTCAATCTGACCATAGGCAATTCCGGTTACCATAAGGCATGGCCTAAGGATACGGTTGATTTTCTTGAAAAGAAGAAAGGCATACCCAATGTTCGTTCTAAATTTCCAATCAGTCTGGTCAAAGACAATGTTTTGGCAAATCTACCCATCATGACGGAATGGGTAGACAGCTCCTACAGTTGGGCCGACCTTTTCAATATGGAAGGTACCATCGTCACAGATGCGGTTCATTGCTTGGCCTATGACCATGGAATCACCGCCCTACCTATTCATGATTCTATTCGGGTTCCTATTAGTTATGCTGCCGTCGCTAAAGCCGTATTAAGTGATATGTTTTTCAAAAACACTAAAATCCGACCTATAATTAGATGATTATATCTGCCTCTATCTATCTATCTCCTCTCCTCATTCCCATAGACCTTAGCAAGCAAGCAGAATGAGAATTGGAGGGGGGGGGGGGGAGGGGGTGAGGATACAGATAATTCCGCCTTGAAAGTCTGAATCGATTGGAACATAGAGTCTAGATACCAGCTATGGCATCGACCTTTGATATACGAACACGCCAACACAGATGAACAAAGCTGGACGGCACTTAATATTGTATTTTAAAGACTACACAGAGCACCCATTGTTAATTGACTACATAGGTAGCCAACGCCGCATAACAGCGCTCTACGGCCCTCTAATGGCAATTTAGAGGGTATTGATTTATGCGACGCTCAATAATTGCGATGGAAACGGCACAGCCAGCCCCAGGGCATCTTCAACAGGCGCGGTAAGGCAGCGCTCATAGTCATCATCATAAAGGATGACAGGCATGGCCTTTGGGTGGACCGCCCCTACTAGATGGGTAGCGGGATCGCCATCATAGCCGGTGATTAGGAAGGCATAGGCGGCATTGTCGCCACACACCAATATGAGCCAAGACCGTCAGAGGCCATAATGAGCTTCGGGCAGCAGCAAACAATCAAGTACCCCAAAAGCCTAACGCACATTTTGGGAAATTTTTGTAGGCGCCGGAGAAATTAATGGAGATGCTTCACAAGCATTTGTTCCATTCCGTTCAACATTCTTCCGCCTTGTGACATGTCTTTCACCGGCTCTGAATGGTATGCCACCAGTGGTTGGCGCTGATTGTGCAGTTCGTTCAATATAGCAAATCACTTCGCTATTTATAGTCTGGGCTTTCGACCCCAAATCATCATTTTTTGGCACATACGATCGCCAAAGATATATCATTACAAATAGCATTATTACTATGCAAAATATAACGATGTACTTTGATACACGATACGTCCACTCCCCTCTCTTAACCCTCTTCCATTCATGCTTTAGAAGCGCCCTAGATGCTTGAATGTAATTCTCCTCTGCCGCCTTGATATTACTAGGGGTGAGATTTGCGTTAATAGAGGCCAAGCTTTCAAATGATTCCATACTTTTAAGAAGTTCTATAGCAGTTTTTTCTTCGCTATTAACTCGTAATACAATACCATGACTAGCCTCGTTAAGAGCCTTATAACTATCTATGATAGCTGCCGTATTCGGAGAGCCCTGCTGGGGGCGGGCGCGAATAGCATCGGAAATAGCATTTATCTGTACAAGATACGCAACCATGCACTTACGCAGATCATCGATCCAGGCCTGCCTAAATTCAGAAATCTTTTGCTCTTTACTGATCACCAGGCCAAGTATCGATACGAGTCCCGCGACAATCGCGGCCCCTACCGCCCCGATACTTATATCGTTCATCAATTTTCTCGTTTTCTATCTTGCGCAAATATCGCCGAGAATGCGAGGTTTGACGCCGCAACGCAAGAAGGTCACTGGCCTTTTACAACGGGGAGCGAGATGGCTGAACGCATAACTTTCCATTTTGAAGGCGAGAAGGCCGACGCCCACCGTATGAATTTTTACGAAGCCGCACGCTTTCAATACGCTGCCGCGCGACTCCTTGTTAAGATCGCACAATTCAGAGCAGACGGAAAATTTTCCGAAAGTATAAGTAATAAGAGTAATCATGATATTGAATTAATCGCCCAAAGGTCCGGCTCTTTTAATTACAATGTCGAGGAATCCGGTCTAGTTGGCGATACATTTCTGAATGTACGGCTTTCCGATCTCGTCGCATATGTAGCGGAACGCGTAATAGAGAAATTGGACGAATCAACGATTTCTCATATCCCTTTAGATTCTTTAGGTTATGTTGATGAAGATGACGATGAGGAGTACGTCACTCCGGTCTTTTCAACCGAATTGGAGCCTAATCAGATTGACAATATGGCAGATGCCGTACTGGCTGGGGATAATTTGACGGCGGCACTTCCGCGTGAGACTTCAAGTATTGTAAAACGCCGCGTCGCAGAAATCTATCGTGAGCGACGCTTGACCGCTACGGCTCGGTCGATTTCTCAAATTTCGGAATCTCAAAGCCAAAAATTAGTCGCGATGGCTGCTCCCCTTATAGTTGAAATGGGAACTGCGCTACGAAAGAGCGCAACGACGCTTGAGGTTACTACACAAAAAAGAGGCCCAGTTAAATCGGTCCTTTTCCTTGACCGAAAAATGGCTCGCGATATCGAGACGGCAATTGTTGACCGCCAAATCACCCCAATACTTGGGGACGTCGCCCAGTTTAATAAGGAAAATGGCTGGGGTAAATTACGCATAGAAAATGGAGCAAAAACTGTAAGCTTTAGTATACCGTCCGACGTTCTTCCGTCAATTCGTCAAACTTTAATTGACAGCATGAAGAGGGATTTGGTTTACTTAAAGACATACTTTGTTCGCGATCGTGCAGAAAAGGTCAAACGCTTGGTAGTAGTCGGCATTCTCCCAACGCCTCTTCCTTGAGTATGCCTCGATTTCCTAGTAAGTTTTTCTGACGGCGAGTCAAAGTGATCGCAACCTTCCGCTACCAGTATGATTACACGGTCATAGCAAAGGAGCGACCATGGCGGACGAAGCCGTAAACGTGAATGCCGCAGAGCTGGCAACGGACCTGACTATAGCTTGGTTGGGCAACCCCAACACCCGCACGCCTGCCAATGAGGTTCCGGCTTTCCTGGGCAAGATGCACGAAACGGTTTCAGCGCTGCTCGGCGGCGGCAGTGGTCCAGCCACGGAACAAGCTGCCCCCACCGAATACACCCCGGCTGTATCGGTTCGAAAGTCGCTGGCGTCCAAAGATCACATTATTTCGATGATCGACGGCAAGCCCTACAAGACGCTACGCCGTCACCTTGCTACCAATGGCCTGACCCCGGAGGAATATCGGGATCGCTATGGCCTTAAGGCTGATTATCCGATGGTATCCGAAACCTATTCGGAAAGCCGTCGTGCCATGGCGAAGAAGATTGGTCTCGGTCGTAAGCCCGGTCAAAGCCCGAAGGCAGAGCAAACTAATAAGGTGGGTGCTAAGCCCGCTCGTAAAGGCAAGTCGATTTCGGACGCTAAGGCTGCTGCCCAGGCGCATTTGGGTATATCTGGCGAATAACGAAAATGGGGCGGGAGTGACCCGCCCCTATCATTCGAAGTCAACGCATATGATAGCGTCGATCCTGCCGATCATCGACGCCCTGTACGCCAATGGTAGCCACCTCGCTATGATCGGCACGCGGGTCAGGCTGCCCATCTTCGCTAGCTTCGGCATCGATACGGCTAACTTCGTCACGATAAGCTTGCCATACGGACCGCCGATCCGAACCCGACTGGCCACCTTGCCCCGTGCGGACTACATCGAAAGCGTGAAGCACTACACCGGACAGAAAAAGCGCAGCACCGCATATAACCATCGTCATTTGCTGCTGTTGTAAGGCAAGGTTGACGACCCTGCCCCCGAACATTCCTCCCGATATGGAGGTATCAAATACAAATGTGGCATAGGCGACCAGCAACGCCCCTCCAAGCCACATGATAACACCCAAGGCACGCATAGCCCGTCCCCTAAAAACGTTATCAGCGCATTGCGTAGTCAGACACCATCTTTGCCTTTGTGTCCTTCACATTGGCATCGAACCGTTCGATATGATAATCCTGATTGGGATTCCTCTCCATGCTAAGCATGTACAGGGCTCGGAGGGTTTTAATATTGTCAACGCAAGCGCCATCAACCGCAGCCTTATAGCTATCTACAGACAGTTTCTTAGCCTTTGCCTTCATGTCGAAATCGGAAAGACACTGATTGGCACGGTCGAAAAACTGGTTAAGGCTAGGATTGTCGCCAGAATTAGTGATTTGTGCCGTGCCAGGCACTGACAGGCACGCAGCTACGATAGCCACGACGGACTTCCGCATATGTTTATCCCACGTTCGACCGCTCCGGCCCGACAGTCGGGACGGTTGATCGCGCGGGAACACAGGGAACCGCGCCCTGCGTATTCCCTTTCGGTGTTATATTCGGCAGGCCGCCCGACCTGTCTGGTCGAGTGCCTGTGTTCACCGCCGATTGCGGGCCAATCCTCACGATCAAGATCGGACTGACACATGCTTCGTATGCGCAGTCGCTACGGGTGTCTAGCAGCTACTATGCCGTCTGCTGAATAGCGGTACGGGAGACACCGCCCCCTCCCCCGCCACGCTTCAATCTTCCTCGGCAGCAACCAGCGCATCTATCAGCTGCCCCCTCAAACGGGTTCGACCTGCCACGCTTCGGCAATAGGCATCATCGGCAAAGGCCCGATAAACGCTGGCACGACCGATACCCAACCGCTTTGCAATTTCGGTAGCGCCAATACCCTCGGCACGGAGGGAGTTGATTGCAGCGATATCAACCGAAGGTTTGCGCCCCTTGTAGACGCCAGCGGCTTTAGCCTTCGCGATACCTTCGGCTTGGCGTTCCTTACGGATTGCCGTTTCGAATTGTGCGAATACGCCAAGCATTTGAAGAAAGGCAACGCCAGCAGGGGTGGAGGTATCGATTGGCTGTTCCGTTGCCCGGAGGAACGCCCCACGCTCTTTCAGAACGGCAACGATCTTCTCCAAATCCGCTACCGATCTAGCCAAGCGGTCAATCCGGGTGACCATGAGCGTATCGCCAGCGCGGATGAACGACAGAACCGTGTCTAACTCGACACGCCCCTCTACGGTCGTGCCCGTCCGCTTCTCCGAACGAATGATCGAACACCCAGCGGCACGCAACGCTGCCTCTTGGATTTCACAATCCTGATCGTCGGTCGAAACACGGGCGTAACCGATGATGGTCGACATAGTGGAATGTCCCAATTGCCTCTTAGACATTCCAATCCTGATGTCTCAACATACCGGAGTCAACCCTATTGAGACGATTCGTTTGTCTCGTTCGATTGTCCCGTTAGGGTTTACTCTATTGAGCACCTGCAAAAGCCTATTGCCTAAATAGCTAGCGGCTGGACCAGCATCTACAGCGAATAGCCATAGTCCATTTCGAGAGCGTCGAAGATCATGGTTTCGTCTATATCAAAGGCGGTTCGAAGGACCGCCGGATGTCGAGCGTCACCAAGCCCGTGCAAACACGCTATTTCTTGCAATAACCCTCTCGGACTACCCATAAGTTCTTTATCTACCGGACCTCGCGCAAATCGCAGTATTGGATGCTCCACGTTTGCTACTTTCGCTTCTACAGTCACCCCATTCAATAAGAATACCGCCAGTCCCTGCGTTTCCTTGTCGCCTTTGATGATGTTTGAAAACTTAGCAGTCTTCAAAGAGGGTCGGAATATTTGCGCTACCGCTTGGGATACGTTAGACCCCATAGCCACGATATTTGTGCAGTCTCCTGTTATCAGAGCTTTCATTATTTCCTGATGGTAAGTGAGCTCTGGCCATTCCTGTAGCTTTGGAATAAGTAATTCAAGCATTTGCTCCTGCCCAAGTAACAACAGGCGGCCAAGGCGGTATCTTAGTTGTGAAACCGCCCTCTTACGCTCATAGCCATCAGCAGGACAAGGCTGATTTAAAGCTTCGTTAGCCTGACTGTAGAGGCGCTTTGCCAAGCCCTCCACATCACGTAAGATTGTTGAAGTGGATACGGCATTCGTCTTAAAGCGTAGCCAATTCCATAAACCTAATCGTCTAATCTTCTGATAAGAAGACGCTTCTTTGATCGCTTCTGCATAGTCAGGAATAGGGAGCCGCACACCTAAAACAAATAACGCGTCTTCAAGGTCACCCATTTTACCATTATTAAATATAAGAAACTTTTTAATGTCACCGACAAGCCTCATCCAGGCTACGGAATGTTCTTCCGGAGAGAAGTCGTTTGAGCTTTTGATCCAATCACCGGTTGTGAGCCGCAACGTCTTCGGCGACTCCATGCCGTGTATATCAAAGCCGCGTTTCGCTAGTTCTTCACGTAAAACAACGACCGCTTTGGCTACATGCTCTGACTTGCCAACAACAGTAATATCGTCAACATATCTAAAATATTCGACTTCGAACTCCTTCGCGAGTTCGTCTACTTCACGTAGTACCAAATTTGCTACAAAGTGGCTAAACATTGGACCGGTCAGGATAGATTTGCTTTCCGATCTTACTTCATAGTTAGCAATTAGCTTTAGACCTAAATCAGTCCACAACTCGTCAAGTTTAGCCTGTTCGCAGAATAGGAGCCACGCAGCTCGTGCGCTTTCAGGTCTGATTGACGGATAAAACTTTTTTATGTCTATGTATAGTACTTCACCATCGGGAATGTCTCTACAGACCTTTGCTATTTGAGATTGCCGTTCCCGTAGACCCTTCATGTAAGGATCGAAGGCTCCTGCGCTGCTTTCTACGGTATCAAGTCTATAGCTGAACACGCGACTCGAAAGAGCGGCATTGTAGTAGTCAGCGCATTTACGTAATAACGCTACCTCTGCCAGAGCCTCCGGGATCGACGGAATGAAAAGGTCGCGGTCTTCAAAGCCGCCGTCTTCCGTAACTTGTTTGAAGTGGTAGGAGCGAAGGTAAGCACCCTCCTTCTTTGCGAACACAGCTTGCACTGCGCTACCTTCCGCCCAATCATCAGACCTAGCCACCTCTGCTTCAAGGCAGTACCTTAAGCCGAGATACGCAAATATATCTCGAGAACGATACTGATTTATGCATGCACTGGCGATACTACCTACTTTGTTCATTATCCCGCCTTAATCAGATCGATCGGCATAACGCACAGACGAACATTAGCTGTGTTTGATGGCTGCGCCGGCGTAGAGAACTTGTAGTTGCACTCTTCGTTGCCCGATGCGGCGACTTGCGGCGTTGCAAAGCTAGTAAGCTTCGCAAGACTTTTCATTATAAAGGGGAAAAGCCCTTTTTTGGCGGTGTTCATATTCGGCTCGATCCACACAGCCGCGTTCAGTTTTCCCGAAGAGTACTTAAGTAATTCGGCAAGCTGCGGATACGCAGCTTTTTTCTTGCCGTCTTTTTCTAAAAAGCCGTTAAAGTTCGATATCAGCAGAAGCGTCTGCTGCGTTGCAGCTTTCGACAAGACAATCTTTTCGACAAGAGCAGAGTTGCTCAATTCAGACAATACGTCCCATGACGACACAAAGCAGTCCAAGGTAATAGCTTGCTCTTCGAGCGCAGGTCGAATCCTTTCAATCAGATCAACCGCGTAGGCACGGGCAGGAACGGATATCTCACCCCATATCAGATGAATGTGCAACGGAAGGCGAGGCAGCCGGTGCTCCTCCCTAAGTGTCGCAATACTGCATATGATTGCCAAAGCTGCCGCACCCGCGCCAGCTGGAACATCGATGAAGGTAAGCGTTCCCGCGGTGAGAAACCTTTTCAGGGTTTGCGCGGTAGTTTTAACTTCCCCCGTCGGGTCCAATAACGCTAGTTGCGCCCTTGCAGCCGAACCATCGAAGGCGTGAGCGTAATGCGCATCAGTTGCCTCCTTTGTTAGGCCGCCAACCGGTGCTGGATCAGGTCGAGGTTCCTTCGATAAGCCTTCAAGACCATGCGCGTTTAAAGAAGCTAAGTACGCAGCGGCTAGCGACGGGGCGATCAAGAGTCGCGTACCATCGTGCAGGGAAGCCGGTAATTTCATGAACCTCCACGCGATTGTTGCAACAAAAAGCTGATTACGTCGCGATAGAAGCACGCTCTGCCATCGGGGGCAACCTTCGCAACCTCTCACGCCATCAGCTTAAGAGTGTTGTACTTTATGTTGGTCTGCGCGCCCTAAACCCGTTTTTCTTGTTTCTTTATAGGGGTTTAGTGTTAGCATTGGCGGAGCGGGAGGGATTCGAACCCTCGATACGGTTTTGCCGTATACTCACTTTCCAGGCGAGCGCCTTCGACCACTCGGCCACCGCTCCGCATGAGTTCATGCCTGGAACACGCGCCCCTAATGCGCTTCGCGGCGGCGCGCAAGCGATTGCGTGGGGCGGCGGGCTCGTGCAGTCTTTGCGGCGATGACGATCGCACTCTTTCTGGCCGCGCTGCTGGCGCAGGCTTCGCCCTCTCCCGCTCCCCCCGCGACGCAGGCCAGCGATCCGCTGCCCGGTGACTGGATCGCCGTGCCCGATGACGAGGTGCTGATCTTCACCCTGTCGAACGGGCGAACGGTGACGGTGCGGCTCGCCGCCGGACAGGCGCCGGTCCATGTCGCCAATATCCGCGCGCTGGCGCGGGCGCATTGGTGGGATGCGGGGACCAGCGTCTATCGCGTGCAGGAAAACTATGTCGCCCAATGGGGCGATGCGACCGAGAAGAAGCCGCTGCCCCCCGGCATCGTCGCCAATCCCCCGGCCGAATATATCCGCGCGGGCAACAGCGCGGTCGCGCGGCTGAGCCGTCCCGATCCCTATGCCGCCTGGGCGGGCTATAGCCGCGATGGCTGGCCGCTGGCGGGGGATGCGGCGTCGGAGTGGATCCCGCATTGCTATGGCATGGTCGGCGTGGCGCGCGATCTGGCGCCCAGCACCGGGACCGGGGCCGAGCTCTACACGATCATCGGCCACTCGCCGCGCGGGCTGGACCGCAATATCGCGGTGGCCGGGCGGGTGATCGACGGGATGGAGGCGCTGTCCACCCTGCCGCGCGGGAAGGGCGATCTGGGCTTCTACAAGGACGAGGCCCAGCGCCTGCCGATCGTGTCGGCCCGGCTGGCGAGCGAGCTGCCCGCCGCCAAGCGGCCGCGTTACCAGTATCGCGAGACGGCTTCGCCTCGCTTTGCCGCCTGGATCAAGGGGCGGGAGAATCGGAAGAACGACTTCTTCACCGTGCCCGCGGGGGGCGTGGATATCTGCGCGGCCTTGCCGCCGGTTCGGAAGGCGCCTTGATCGGTTTGGGTTGAGGGGTGGGGGTTGGGCGTGGCCTTCGACTTCGCTCAGGCTGAACGGCTGTCGGGGACGATCCGAATTCCCTTCCCCCGTTCAGCCTGAGCGAAGTCGAAGGCCACGCTGCAACGCCTACGGGCAAAACGGGGCCGCTTACCGGGAAGCGGCCCCATCCGGCATCACGCCGCCTTCTTCCCCGGCTCGATCCGGTGGGCGACAAGGTGGTCGACCACCGCCGGATCGGCCAGCGTCGAGGTGTCGCCCAGCGCATCGACCTGATTCTCGGCGATCTTGCGCAGGATGCGGCGCATGATCTTGCCCGAACGGGTCTTGGGCAGAGCGGGCGCGAATTGCAGCGCGTCGGGGGTGGCGATCGGGCCAATCTCGCGGCGGACCCACTGGACCAGCTCGGCTCGCAGCGCCTCGTCCTCCTCGACGCCCGCGTTCAGCGTGACGAAGGCGTAGATGCCCTGCCCCTTCACGTCGTGCGGCATGCCGACCACCGCCGCCTCGGCGACCTTGGCGTGCGCGACCAGCGCGGACTCGACCTCGGCGGTGCCCATGCGGTGGCCCGAGACGTTGATGACGTCATCGACCCGGCCGGTGATCCAGTAATAGCCGTCCTCGTCGCGGCGGCATCCGTCGCCGGTGAAATATTTGCCGGGATAGGTGGTGAAATAGGTCTGGAAGAAGCGGTCATGATCGCCCCAGACGGTGCGCATCTGGCCGGGCCAGCTGTCCGCGATGACCAGATTGCCCTCGACCGCGCCGTCCAGCACCTTGCCCTCGGCATCGACGATCTGCGGCAGGATACCGGGCAGCGGCAGGGTGGCCGAGCCGGGCTTGAGCGCCACGGCGCCGGGGATCGGGGCAATCATGTGGCCGCCGGTCTCGGTCTGCCACCAGGTGTCGACGATCGGGCAGCGCCCCTCGCCCACGACATGATAATACCATTCCCAGGCTTCCGGGTTGATCGGCTCGCCGACCGAGCCCAGCACGCGCAAGGACGAGCGGTCGGTCTTCTTCACCCAGCCATCGCCCTCGCGCATCAGCGCGCGCAGCGCGGTCGGCGCGGCATAGAAGGTCGCGACCTGATATTTGTCGACGATCTGCCAGAAGCGGCTGAAATCGGGATAATTGGGCACGCCCTCATACATCAGGGTCGTCGCACCGTTGGCGAGCGCGCCATAGACGACATAGCTGTGCCCGGTGACCCAGCCGACATCGGCCGCGCACCAGAAGACCTCGCCCTCGCGATAATCGAACACATGCTGATGGGTATAGGACGCCCAGAGCAGATAGCCGCCGCTGCTGTGCAGCACGCCCTTGGGCTTGCCGGTCGAACCGCTGGTGTAGAGGATGAACAGCGGGTCCTCGGCCCCCATCGCCTCGGGCGGGCAGTCGGTCGTGGCGGCCTCGACCAGATCGCCGTACCAGAGGTCGCGGCCGTCCTTCATCGTCACATCGGTACCGCTGTGGCGGACGACGACGACATGGTCGACCGCGACGCCGTCATGATCGAGCGCGGCGTCGACATTGGCCTTGAGCGGCACCGACTTGCCCCCGCGACAGCCGCCGTCCGCGGTGATGACGATGCGCGAGTCGCAATCGACGATCCGGTTGGCGAGGCTTTCGGGCGAGAAGCCGCCGAACACGATCGAGTGGATCGCCCCGATCCGCGCACAGGCGAGCATGGCGAACGCCGCCTCGGGGATCATCGGCAGATAGATGGTGACCCGGTCGCCCCTGGCCACGCCCAGATCCTTCAGCGCATTGGCGAGGCGGCAGACCTGTTCATGAAGTTCGCGATAGGTGATGCGGCGATCGGTGCCGGGCGTGTCGCCTTCCCACAGGATCGCGACCTGGTCGGCGCGGGTGGCGAGGTGGCGGTCGATGCAATTGGCCGCGACGTTCAACTGGCCGTCGGCGAACCAGTTGATGCGGAAATCGGCCTCGTCGAAACTGGTGTCCTTCACCGTCGCGAACGGCACGATCCAGTCGAGCCGCCTGGCCTGCTCGCCCCAATAGCCGTCGGGATCGCGCCGCGCCGCGTCATAGGCGGCGCGATAGGCGTCGGCATCCATCGACGCGCTGTCGGCCCATTCCGGCACCGGATGAAGATGTGCGCTCATGCCTGTCTCTCCTATTTTGACCGATCTTTAGCAGTCGAACATGGCAGATGCCTATCGGGTCCATGACAAAGTGTGGCACGGGGGCGACGCGACGCCGGAGCGCCCCCGGCTTTCGTGGCCAAGCGTAATCGGCGCCGCGACCGAAAAACAAGGGGGTCGGCAAATGCTTTGCGAAGTCCCCGGATAAATTACATCCACACAGGGCAAGATATCGGCAATCCCTCTGTTCCTCGTGCAAAAGCAACGCTACAGCGGCTATTGCATTGTCTATGGAGGGAGGTGGACAGAGCATGGTCGCGACTACCTATCACCCCATCGACATTCCCGCTGGATTCGCCGCTGTTCTGGCGCGGAACGGCGAGATGGGGCGGCTGATCGCGACATTCGACTGGGCCGCCACCCCGTTGGGGCCGATCGCCGCATGGCCGCAAAGCCGCCGGACCGCGATCGGCATCATGCTGGCCTCCACCATCCCGATGGCGACGATCTGGGGGCCGGAGGCGATCCTGCTCTACAATGCCGGCTATGCCGAAATGGCGGGCGACCGGCATCCGGCGATCCTGGGCAGCCCGCTGATCCAGGCCTGGCCCGAGTCGTCGGCCTTCCATGCGGAGGTCGTCGCGGCGGGCCTGAGCGGCCGGGCGCTGGCCTTTCGCGACCAGGCGATGCTGCTGGGCCACCGGGACGCCCCCGAACAGCATTGGCTGGACCTCGACTATGTCTCGATCCCCGACGAGGACGGGGCCCCTGCGGGCATCATGGCGACCCTGATCGACAGCAGCACGCGGATGCGCGACCGCCAGGAGCGCGAGGCCGCCAGCGCCGCCGCGCGCGAGAGCGAGGGGCGGTTCCGCAACGTGGCGGATCATGCCCCGATCATCATGTGGCTGACCGATGCCGAGGGTCATTGCATCTATGTCAACCGTGCCTGGACCGCCCAGACGGGTCTGGCGGTCGAGCAGGGCCTGGACTTTCAGTGGCTGAAGGCGCTGCATCCCGACGACCGCGCGGCGGTGGAGGGGGCGTTCCGCAACGCGACGCGGGATCGGACCGCGTTCAGCCTGGAATTCCGCCTGCTCCGCGCCAATGGCGAACATCGCTGGGCGATGGTCACCGCCATTCCCCGGATCGACGACGACGGCACCTATATGGGCATGGTCGGATCGGTGTTCGACACCGACGAACGCCGCCGCGCGGAGGCGACGCTGCGCGACGTCAACGCCGTGCTGGAACGCCGCGTGGTCGAGGCGCTGGCCGAGCGCAAGCTGTTCGCCGACATCATCGATTCGACCGGCACGATGGTCCAGGTGCTGGGGTTCGACCACCGCTATCTGGCGATCAACCGCGCCGCCGCCGAGGATCTGGAGCGCATCTTCGGCACCCGCCCGCAGATCGGCCAGAACAAGAGCGATGCGATGGCCGCGCGTCCCGAAATCCTGTCGATCATGCGCGACTATTGGACCCGCGCGCTGGCGGGCGAGGATTTCTCGGTCATCCAGGCGCTGGAGGACATGGCCGGCGAGCGGCGGCATTACGAGTTGCGCTTCAGCCCGCTGATCGCGGCCGACGGCACGCCGATCGGCGCCTATCAGTTCGCGACCGACGTGTCCGAGCGGCTGGCCGCGCAGGAAAGGCTGGCCGATATGGAGGCGCAGCTGCGCCAGAGCCAGAAGATGGAGGCGGTCGGCCAGCTGACCGGCGGCATCGCGCACGACTTCAACAACCTGCTCCAGGTGGTGGTCGGCAATCTGGAGATGCTCGACCGCTTCCTGCCGATCGACGAGCATCCCCGCGCCAGGCGGGCGGCGACCAACGCGATGACCGGCGCGAAGCGGGCCGCGACGCTGACCCAGCGGCTGCTCGCCTTTTCGCGGCGTCAACCGCTGGCGCCGCAATCGGTGGACGCCGTCCGGCTGGTCGACGGGCTGTCCGACCTGCTGACCCGGACGCTGGGCGAACAGGTGTCGCTGGTGATCGAGGCCGCGCCCGACCTCTGGCCCGCCGAGGCCGACACCAACCAGCTGGAAAGCGCGATCCTGAACCTGGCGGTCAATGCGCGCGACGCGATGCCGCATGGCGGCACCCTGTCGATCACGCTGCGCAACGCCACGCTCGACGGGATGACGTCGATGGTTCCGGGCCCGGTCCCCTATCCCACCGATCCGGGCGATTATGTCGCGATCGATGTCAGCGACACCGGCATCGGCATGGACCGCGCGACGCTGGGCCGCGTGTTCGAGCCGTTCTTCACCACCAAGGAGGTGGGCAAGGGCACCGGGCTGGGCCTGTCGATGGTCTATGGCTTCGCCAAACAGTCGGGCGGTCAGGTGCAGATCGAATCACGCCCCGGCCAGGGCACCTGCGTCTCGCTGTTCCTGCCGCGTTTTTGCGGCGACGTGGCGTCAGTCGACGCGCCGCCCGCCCCCGCCATCCGCCCCGACCGGGGGTCCGAGACGATCCTGGTGGTCGAGGACGATCCCGATGTCCGCGCCTATTCGACCGAGGCGTTGCGCGAACTGGGCTATGACGTGCTGGAGGCGGAGGATGGCGGCTCCGCGCTGGCGCTGCTCGACGCGCCGGAGGCGTCGCGGATCGCGCTGCTGTTTTCCGATGTGGTGCTGCCCGGCGGGATGACGGGTGCCGACCTGGCGTCGGCGGCGCGCTCGCTCCACCCCGATCTGAAGGTGCTGTTCACCACCGGCTATGCCCGCGACGTGATCGTCCATGGCGGGCGGCTGGACGCAGGGGTAGCGCTGATCACCAAGCCGTTCGACTTCGCCGATCTGGCGGCGCGCATCCGGGCGATGCTGGACGGATAGGCGAAAGCCGCGAGGGGGGAGTTGGAGCCGGATGCACGATCACCCGGCTCCGATCCGGTCAGCCGTGGCAGGCGCAACCGGCATGGTCGCAGCCGGTACCGCCCGAATGATGCTGCGCGCAGGCATCGCTGCAGAAGGTGCGGCCTTCGGCCTCGACGGCCTTGCCGACGCTGACGATGCAGACGCAGTCGGTGCAGGCGCACTTCACTTGTTCGACGGTAACGGTCATTTCGACTTACTCCTCAAGGGCGTGATCGGGTTCGAGTACATGGTCCATCATGTTGGTCAGCATGGTGCGGATATGGCAGTCGGGAAGCTCGTAGAACACGTTCCGGCCCTGACGGCTCTGCTTGAGCAACCGTCCGGCCCGCAGCAGCCGCAGATGCTGCGAGACCAGGCTCTGGCTGATCCCCACTTCCTCGGTCAGATCGCCGACCGTGCGCGGACCGTCCAGGCATCCCACCACCAGCCGAAGCCGGTTGGGTTCGCCCAGCAGGCGGAACACGTCGGCGAGCAAAACGCCTTCATCCGGTGTCATGCAAACATCAACATATGAACACATCCTAATATATATACATCAATACTGATGTCAAGCGGGCGGTTTGGCAAGCATTTCCCATGAACACAGGCTGTTGGTGAATCCCGGTGCGGGTCCGCCCCGGCATGGACGCTTCGCCGGGCGCGGTTTTCGTTCTGCACCCGATTCGATACGTTGCGCGTTGGGTGGCCGGGTCCGAAAGCATGGGGGCACGAAAGGACGGGGATGGCATCACGGTTTCGGCAATTCTGGAGCGAGGAGGAATGGTCCTTCGCGCCCCATGAACGGCCGACCATTCCCGGATCGCCGGGCAATTTCACCCACCCCAACCGGCGCCGCATCGCCTATGGCCTGATCGCGGTGCTGATCGGACTGACCGGCGGGCTGGGCAATGCGCTGGTGTCGGTCAACACCCTGCAATTACAGGGCGCATTGGGGCTGGACCCGACCGAGATCGCGTGGCTGCCCATCGTCTATGTGATGACCAACGCGTCGATCAACCTGTTGCTCATCAAGTTCCGCCAGCAATTCGGCCTGCGTCCCTTCGCGCTGCTGTTCGCGGGGCTCTATACCATCCTGGCCTTCGGGCATCTGTTCGTGCGCGACTTCTCGACCGCGATCGCGGTGCGCGCGGCCAGCGGCATGGCGGCGGCGGCGCTGTCGTCGCTGGGCCTCTATTACATGATGCAGGCGCTGCCCGCGAAATGGCGGTTGAAGGCGATCGTGCTGGGCATCGGCGTGCCGCAATGCGCGACGCCGCTGGCGCGCCTGTTCTCGCCCGAGCTGCTCGCCATGTCGCAGTGGCGGACGCTCTATCTCTTCGAGTTCGGGCTGGCGGCGGTCAGCCTGGCGGCGATCATCGGCTTGCGCCTGCCGCCCACCCAAAGGGTCAAGGCGTTCGAGCCGCTCGATTTCCTGACCTTCGCGCTCTATGCGCCCGCCATCGGGCTGTTCTGCGCGGTGCTGGGCCAGGGGCGGCTGGTCTGGTGGACGCAGGCGGCCTGGATCGGCTGGGCGCTGGCCTTCGCCATCCCGCTGCTCGCCGCCGCGCTGTGGATCGAGCATCACCGCACCAATCCGCTGCTCAACACGCGCTGGCTGGGATCGATGGACATCATCCGCTTCGCCATCGTCACGCTGATGGCGCGGATCGTCCTGTCCGAACAGAATTACGGCGCGGTCGGGCTGCTGACCACGCTGGGCCAGAATAACGACCAGTTCCGGACGCTGTTCACCATCGTCTTCATCGCCTCGGTCGCGGGCGTGGTGGCGAGCGCGGTGACGCTGGACGTGACGCGGCTGACCCATCCGATCATGTTCGCCATCGGACTGGTCGCCATCGCCGCCTTTGCCGACAGCTTCTCGACCAACCTGACCCGCGCGCCGGAACTCTACGCCACGCAGGCGCTGATCGCCTTTTCGACGACCTTCTTCCTCGGCCCGTCGCTGCTCTTCGGCATGACCCGCGCGCTGCAACAGGGGGCGGGCCATGTCATCAGCTTCATCGCGCTGTTCGGGATGCTCAATTCGGTCGGCAGCTTGGGCGGCACCGCGCTGCTCGGCACCTATCAGACCATCCGCGAAAAGGCGCACAGCGCCGCCATCGTCCAGAATATCGACCCCACCGACCCGCAGGTGACGCAGCGTATCGCGGCGGGCGGCGCGCGCGTGTCGGGGGTGGTCGGCGATCCGACGCTCGCCCGCGCCGAGGGCGCCGCGCTGCTGGCGCAGGCGGCCACGCGCGAGGCCAATATCCGCGCCTATAACGACGTCTTCCGGCTGGTCGCCGCGCTGGCGGCCGCCGTCACCCTCTTCCTCGCGCTGCTGACCTGGCGGCGCGCCCGCCGCGCCCGCGTCGCGGCCAGGGGACAGCCATGACCGACACCCGCTCGCCCGTATCGCCCACCCCCATGACCGAGCAGGCCGCCGCCGAGGCCGGGGTGCCGCCCCCCGCCCCGGCGCCCGTGCCCCCGCCCGCTCCGCCCCCCTCGCCCGCCTGGCGGCCGCCTTCGGGCGGATGGCGTTCGCGCGCGCTGATCGCGCTGCTGGTCATCGGCGGCGTCGCGGCGGTGCTGGCGGCGTGGCGGCTGCCCCCCTTCGCGACCGACACCCAGGCGACCGACAATGCCTATGTCCGCGGCCGCACCACGGTGATCGCGCCGCAGGTCAGCGGCTATGTCACCGCCGTACTGGTCAAGGATTTCGAGACGGTGCGCGCGGGCCAGCCGCTGGTCCGGATCGACGACCGCATCTATCGCCAGCGGGTCGACCAGGCGCGGGCGCAGGTCGCGGCGCAGGCGGCGACGCTGGCCAATAGCCGCCAGGCCCAGGCGTCGCGGGTCGCCAGCCTGTCGGCGCAGGACGCCGCCGTCGCCAATGCCGAGGCGCAGCTGATGCGCGCGCAGGCGGACATGGCGCGGGTCAACGACCTCGTCACCGACGGATCGGTCTCCTTGCGCGAACGCGACCAGACGCTGGCCGCGCTGCGGCAGGCACAGGCCGGATTACGCCAGGCCCAGGCGGCGCGCGCCATCGCGCAACAGGATGTGCGCACCGTCGTGGTCGGGCGCGGCGGGCAGCAGGCAGGCGTCTCGGGCGCCGAGGCCGCGCTCCGGCTGGCGCAGATCGATCTCGCCAACACCGTCATCCGCGCGCCCGAAAATGGCCGCCTGTCCGAAGTCGGCGTCCGGCTGGGCCAATATGTGACGGCGGGGTCGCAGCTGATGTTCCTGGTGCCCCCCGAGACCTGGGTCATCGCCAACTTCAAGGAAGGCCAGACCGCGCGCATGGCGGTCGGACAGCCCGCCAGCTTCACCGTGGACGGGCTGAACAATGCGCGGCTGACCGGCCATGTCGAGCGCATCTCGCCCGCCGCCGGTTCCGAATTCGCGGTCCTGAAGTCGGATAATGCCACCGGCAACTTCACCAAGGTGCCGCAGCGTATCGCGGTGCGCATCCGCGTCGATCCGGGCCAGCCGCTCAGCCAGCGCCTCCGCCCCGGCATGTCGGTGCAGGCGCGGATCGACACATCGGGCGGGCCGGTGGTGCGATGAGGGCCGCGCCGCCCCTCGCCGCCGCGCTGATGCTGACCGCCTGTATCGGCCCGCGTCCCGAGGCCCCGGCGACCAGCGCGGTGGTGCCGCCGCCCGCCTGGCGCACCGCGCTCGGCCCCGGCAGCCCGATCGCGGCGGACTGGTGGCAGGCGTTCGGCGACCCGCAGCTGACCGCGCTCGTCGCCCGCGCGCTGGCCGACAGCCCCGATCTGGGCAGCGCCGCCGCGCGGGTCGAGGAAGCGCGCGCGCAGGAACGACTGGCGCGTGCGCAGCTGTCGCCCAACGTCACGGCGGGCCTCCCGCTCAGCGAGGGACGCAGCGTCACCGCCTTCGGCACCGGGCTCGACCAGTTCGGCGCGCAGCCGCTGGTCCAGGCCAGCTATGACTTCGACCTGTTCGGCCGGTTGCGGAGCGCCCGCGCCGCCGCACGCGCGCAGTTGCTGGCGACCGAGGCGGCGCGCGACACGGTCCGCCTCGCACTCGCCGCCGGGGTGGCCAGCGGCTATGTCTCCTTACGCGCGCTCGACCACCGGCTGCACATCGCCGAGGAGACGCTGGACGCCCGGACCGAAGCGCTGCGCATCGCGCGGCGGCGGGCAACGACCGGCTATACGTCCCACCTCGAACTGCGCCAGGCCGAGGGCGAGTTTCGCTCGACCCAACAGCTGGTCGCCGCCGCGCGGTTGGCCGTCACGCGACAGGAAAATGCGCTGAGCGTGCTGGTCGGCGGTACACCGGGGCCGATCCCGCGCGGGCTGGCGATCGACCGGCTGGTCCGTCCCGCCATTCCCGACGGACTGCCCGCCGACCTTCTCCGCCGCCGCCCCGACCTGTTCCAGGCCGAACAGGCGCTGGTCGCCGCCGACCGCTCGCTCGACAGTGCGCGCGCGGCGATGCTGCCCAGCCTGGGGCTGACGGGCACGGCGGGGGTGGTGCTGTCCAGCGCGCTGGCCGATCCGGTGACGATCTTCTCGATCGGGGGCAGCGTGCTCGCCCCGATCTTCGACGCAGGACGGCTGCGCGCCCAGGCGGATGCCAGCGCCGCGCGGCGTGACCAGGCCGCCTTCGCCTATCGCCGCACCGCGCTGACCGCGTTTCGCGAGGTGGACGACAGCCTCGCCTCGGTCCGCCGATCCGGCGAGCAGGCGGTGGCGCTCGCCGGACAGCGGGCCGCGCTGGCGGACGCGCTTCGCATCGCCTCCAACCGCTACCGCGCGGGCTATTCCTCCTATCTGGAACAGCTGGATGCACAGCGTGGGCTGCTGAATGCCGAACTGGCGCTGGCCGAGGCGCAGGCCAGCCAGCTGACCGCCTATATCACGCTGTATCAGGCGATGGGCGGCGGCTGGTCGGACGCGGCGATCCGTGCGACCCGGCAATAGGGGCCGGCCTTGCGCGGTTGCCGCCATCGGTTTCGCGGGTCATGATCGGTCATGGAACGCAGGTCGGCGTGGCGCGCTAATGCCGCGAACCGATGGACCAATGGGAGATCCGATATGGGCGTGAATGTGATCTACAAGACCAGGGCGACGGCCACCGGCGGCCGCGACGGCGCGGCGCGGTCGGAGGACGGCTCGGTCGACGTCAAGCTGGTGGTCCCCAAGGAAATGGGCGGTCCGGGCGGCGATGGCGCCAATCCGGAAAAGCTGTTCGCCGCCGGATACTCGGCCTGTTTCCTGGGCGCGATGAAGGCGGTTTCGGGCAAGGAAGGCGTGAAGGTGCCGCAGGATGCCACCGTCACCGCTGAGGTCGGCTTCGGCCCACGCGAGGAAGGCGGCTACGGGATCACCGTCGACCTGCTCGTCAACCTGCCCGGCGTCGAGCCCGCCGATGGCGAGCGGCTGATGCACGCCGCGCATCAGGTCTGCCCCTATTCCAATGCGACCCGCGGCAATGTGGATGTCGGCCTGACCCTCGCCTGAGCCCGTTCGCCACTCTATCCCAAGGCCCTTCGCCCCGGTGGCGGGGGGCCTTGGTCGTTTCGCCCTTTCCTCTCGGCCCCTTTCGACAAGGACCAACCATGCCCCGCCCCGCCGGCACCGAATCCTTCGCGCTCAACCAGACGATGCTGCGCATTCGCGATCCCAAGCCCTCGCTAGCCTTCTACCAAGACGTGCTGGGCATGACCCTGTTGCAGCAGCTCGATTTCGAGGAGATGCGCTTCTCGCTCTATTTCTTGGCCTATCTGGCCGATGGCGAAACCGTGCCCGAGGACCCCGCCGAGCGCGCGCGTTTCATCTTCAACCGCGAGACGACGCTCGAGCTGACGCACAATTGGGGAACCGAGTCGGACCCGGCGTTCCAGGGCTATCATGACGGCAATGCCGAACCGCGCGGCTTCGGCCATATCGGGATCAGCGTCGCCGATGTCGCCCAGGCCTGTGCACGATTCGAGTCGCTGGGCGTAACGTTCAAGAAGCGTCCCCAGGACGGCAAGATGAAGGATATTGCCTTCATCACCGATCCCGATGGCTATTGGATCGAAATCCTTTCTGCATCCGGAATGACGCGAACTCTTGATCCTAATCAATAATAGAGCGGATTGCTCCGGCTTTACTGACCAGATCGAAACGGGATTTTTACCGGTCCTGTCCAATATGGCCATATAGTCCGGAGGAGCCGGGACAGGGCCCCTATCCTCCGTACCCCAGGCGCAGCTCCCTGCGCATGAGTTTTTGGAGGGTGTACCCCGATGTTGTCCTGGTTTGAAAAGACGGCGCCGATCCGTCTGAAGTTCGACGTGCTGACCATTGTCTATGGCGGGCTTGGTGCGGTTGGGCTGGGCGCGACCATCGCGGCGAATGGCGGCTTTTCGTTCACGCTGCCCGTCATCGCCGCGACTTTGGCGCTGGCCGCGTCGATCCTGGTGATGCGGGTCAGCCGCAAGCTGATCTGCGACCCCTATGTCGGCTCGGTCGTCGCCATGGAGGCGCTGGCCGCGGGCGATGTCCATCGCGAGATCCGGTACACCAATTACCGCGACTGCATCGGGCGGATCGCCAAGGCCATGGAGGTCTTCCAGCGCAATGCCGCCAATGTCCAGCAGGCCGCCGAGGCGCAGCAGATCGTCGTCGGTGCGCTGGGCAAGGGGCTGGGCGAACTGGCCGAGGGCAATCTGACCGTGGCGATCCAGGCGCCCTTCCCCGCCGATTACGAACGGCTGCGCAGCGACTTCAACCGCGCGGTCGAGGCGCTGTCGCGCGCGATGAGCGCGGTGACGGTGGCCACCCATGGCATCAATTCGGGCGCCAGCGACATCCGCCAGGCCTCCGACGACCTGTCGCAGCGCACCGAGCAGCAGGCCGCCAGCCTGGAGGAAACCGCCGCCGCGATGGACGAGATCAACTCGACCGTCCGCCAGACCGCCGAGGGCGCCACCCGTGCCAACCGCGCCGTCGCCGATGCCCGGATCGAGGCCGAACAATCGGGTGCCGTCGTCCGCCGCGCGGTCGAGGCCATGGCCGGGATCGAACGCGCGTCGAGCGAAATCTCCGAGATCATCAGCGTCATCGACGGCATCGCCTTCCAGACCAACCTGCTGGCGCTGAACGCCGGGGTCGAGGCCGCGCGCGCGGGCGACGCGGGCAAGGGCTTCGCGGTCGTCGCATCGGAAGTCCGCGCGCTGGCGCAGCGTTCGGCCGACGCGGCCAAGGACGTGAAGTCGCGCATCCTCGCCAGCTCCGAACAGGTCGAGGCGGGCGTCAGCCTGGTCAGCGAGACCGGCAAGGCGCTGGAGCGGATCATCGGCCAGATCGCCGAGATCAGCACGCTGGTCGAGAATATCGCCGGGTCGGCGGAAAAACAGGCCAACGGGCTGCAGGAGGTCAACATCGCCGTGTCCGCAATGGACGGCGTGACCCAGCAGAATGCCGCGATGGTCGAACAGGCGACCGCCGCCGCCCGTTCGCTGGCGGTCGAGGCCGACAGCCTGGCCCGCGAGATCGCGCGCTTCCGGGTCAATGCCCATTCGGGTGAGGGCTTTGCCGCCCCGGCGCCCGCGCCCCGGCCGCAGCCGCAACCCCAGCCGGTCCACCAGATGCAGGAACGCGCCGCCGCGGCCGGACGCCGCATCGTCCAGACGGCGCGCACGTCCGCCCCGTCCACCGGCAATGCCGCGCTGGCGGTCAACGAGGACGACTGGACCGAGTTCTGACCGGCGCGCGCCGGAATATAGCGCAACCCACGCTTTTTTAACGACCTCTGATCCATTCTGTCATCGAACCCCGCGTCTGGAGTCTTCCCGTGACCGCTCTGTCCCTCGCCCCCGTGCTCGACACCACCGCCGCCGCCCCGTTGCGTCAGGCGCTGCTCGATCTGATCGCATCGGGCGATGCCATCGCGCTCGACGGCGCACAGGTGACCCAGGCGGGGCAGGCCTGCCTCCAGGTGCTGGCCAGCGCGCAGGCGATGGCGGCCTCGATCCGGACCGACTTCGAACTCCAGAACCCCTCCGAAGCGCTGGCTTCGATGATCGCACTGGCGGGGCTCGACACCCTCGTCGCCGCTGCCTGAAAGGCCCGACTCGATGAATCTCGATGAGATCCAGCAGATCTTCTTCCAGGAATGCGAAGAAGGCCTCGGCGCGCTGGAAACCGCCTTTGCCGATCTGAAGCGCGGCCGTCACGACGATGAGACGATCAACACCGTCTTTCGCGCGGTCCATTCGATCAAGGGCGGCGCGGGTGCCTTCGGGCATGAACGGCTCCAGCATTTCTCGCACCATTACGAAACGGTGCTCGACCTGATCCGCAACGGCACCCTGCCGCTGGGCGAGTCGCTGATCGACCTGATCGTCGCCGCGTTCGACACGCTGGCCGACCATGTCGCCGCCGCGCGCGGCGAGGGCGGCGTGCCTGCCGACGAGGCGATGCTGGAACGGCTGGACGCCGCCGCGAAGGGCGAGATCGCCAGCAGCACGACCGAGCCGGTGATCGAGCCGGCCGCCGCCCCCGAGTCGCCCGCCGCCGCCGCCGCGCTGGACGATTTCGACGCGCTGTTCGCGATGCTGGAGGAGCCCGCCGCCCCGGTCGAGGCGGCGGCCCCCGAGTGGATCGTTACCGTCTATCCCGGCCCGCGCGCCTTCGATCACGGGGCCGAGCCGATGCTCGCGCTGCGCGAACTGGCGCGCATGGGCGGCCGCACCCTGTCCGCCGACCTGTCCGAGCTGCCGCTGCTCGACGGATTGGATGCCGAGCGCGCCTATATCGGCGTCACCATGGCGCTGCCCGGCGCGATCGACGAGGACGACATCCGCGCGGTGTTCGACTTCGCCGATCCGCAGTGCCGCCTGACCGTCACCCGCAGCGACGCCGTATCCACCGAGCCCGAAGCGGTCGCCGAACCCGTGGCCGCGCCCGAACCGCTCCCCATCGCCCCGGTCGAGGCAGCCGCCCCCGCAAAGCCGGTCGTGATCGAGCCCGCCGCGCCGGTGGTGGTCGCCGCCCCCGCCGCCCCGCCGCCGCCCGAGGCCGCCCCCGTCGTGTCGGTGACCGAGGCCGCCAACAGCCCGCGCGTCGCCGCCGCCGCCGCGCAGACGATCCGCGTCGACCTCGACAAGCTGGACCGGCTGGTCAATCTGGTCGGCGAGCTGGTCATCACCCAGGCGATGCTGGCGCAGCGCCTGTCCGAGAACGACATGGGTTCGATCTCCGAGCTGTCCGATCTCGACCATCTGACGCGCGAGCTTCAGGATTCCACGATGGCGATCCGCGCGCAGCCGATGAAGACGGTGTTCAGCCGCGTGCCCCGCATCATCCGCGAACTGGAGGTCGAAACCGGCAAGCGCGTCCGCCTGGAGGTGGAGGGCGAGATGACCGAGGTCGACAAGACCGTGGTCGAGCGTATCGGCGAGCCGCTGACCCATCTGATCCGCAACGCCGTCGACCATGGCCTGGAAACCCCGGCGGACCGCAAGGCGCTGGGCAAGGACAGCGAGGGCGTGGTCACGCTGTCGGCCGCGCACCAGTCGGGCCGGATCGTCATCACGGTGGCCGATGACGGGCGCGGCATCGACCGCGCGCGGGTCAAGGCCAAGGCGATCGAGCGCGGCATCATCGCCCCCGACGCGCAGCTGTCCGAGGAAGAGATCGACAATCTGATCTTCGCCCCCGGCTTCTCGACCGCCGCCGTCGTCTCCAACATCTCCGGGCGCGGCGTCGGCATGGACGTGGTGCGCAAGAACATCCAGGCGCTGGGCGGCCGCATCGGCATCCAGTCCGAACTGGGCAAGGGGTCGAGCTTCTCGCTCAGCCTGCCGCTGACGCTGGCGGTGCTGGACGGGATGATCGTCACGGTCGGCGACCAGACCTTCGTCATCCCGCTGACCCATATCGTCGAGAGCCTGCGTCCCGGTGTGGACGAGGTGCATTTCGTCGGCGGCCAGTCGCCGCTGCTCGACGTGCGCGGCACCTATGTCCCGGTCCACCGCGTCGGCGAACAGCTGGGCGTCGGCGGCGCGACGCGGCAGCCCGAGGATGCGGTGCTGATCGTGGTCGAAAGCGACCAGGGCCAGGCCGTGCTGATGGTCGATTCGATCCAGGACCAGCGCCAGGTCGTCGTGAAGAGCCTGGAGGCCAATTACCGCGCCATCCACGGCCTGGCGGGCGCCACCATCCTGGGCGACGGCCGGGTCGCGCTGATCCTCGACGTCGATGCGCTGATCGGCCGCTGGCGGCGCGACGGGCGCAGCTCGGGCGCCTTCATCGAAGACCTGGCCGCGTGAACGCCTTCGCCGCCCTTCCCGAACGCGAGATGGAGTTCGCCTTCTCGGCGGCCGACCATCGCGCGATCGCGGATCTGATCTATGCCGAATCGGGCATCCTGCTGCCCGATACCAAGGCCAAGCTGATCTATGGGCGGCTCGCGCGCCGGTTGCGCGCCTGCGGGCTGTCGACCTTTCCCGATTATCTGGCGCTGGTCGCCAGCGATGCCGGGGAACGCGCCCGCGCGGTGGATGCGCTGACCACCAACCACACCGCCTTCTTCCGCGAAAATCATCATTTCGAGCATTTCCGGGAATCGCTCTGGCCGGGCTTCGCCGACCGGCTGGCCTCGGGTGGGCGCGTGCGCGTCTGGTCGGCGGCCTGTTCCAGCGGCGAGGAACCCTATTCGCTGATGATGACGATCCTGGGCACCGACACCCGCGCCGCCGACAAGCTGGCGCGGCAGGATTTCCGGGTGCTGGCGACCGACCTGTCGCCCAGCGTCATCGCGACCGCGCGCGCGGGCCGCTATCCGCTCGACACCACGCGCGCCATGCCCGCCGCGATGCGATCGGCCTGGTGCCGCCGGGTCGGCGAGATGGACGAATTGTCGCCCGTCTTGCGCGAACCGATCGCGTTCCGCGAGCTCAACCTGCTCCGCAAATGGCCGATGCGGCGGCCATTCGATGTGATCTTCTGCCGCAACGTCATGATTTATTTCGACGAACCGACCAAGGCCCAACTGCTTGCCCGCTTTGCCGACCAGCTGGTCGACGGCGGCATCCTCTACATTGGTCACGCCGAACGCATCCCGCCGGAAGTAGCGGCGCGCTTTCACTGCATCGGTCGCACCGCTTTCCAGAAAGTATCCTGATGGCCGTACGTACATTGATTGTCGACGACTCCCCCACCATGCGCGCCTTGATCGCGGGGATGCTCAGCCGCGACCCCGATATCGAAGTGGTCGGCGCGGCCAACGGACCGCACCAGGCGCGCGAGATGATCAAGGCGCTGGACCCGGACGTCATCACGCTGGACGTCGAGATGCCCGACATGAACGGGCTCGACTTCCTCGAACGCGTCATGCGGCTGCGTCCGATGCCGGTGGTCATGCTCTCGACGCTGACCCAGGCGGGCGCGGACACCACCATCCGCGCGCTGGAGTTGGGCGCGGTCGAATGCTGCGCCAAGCCCGCGACCAACTGCGTCGATCCGCGCATCGCCGAGAGCGTCAAGGCCGCCGCGAGCAGCCGCCGCATCCGCGTGTGCGACATGACGCCCGCCGCACCGGTGCCGATGGCCGATTTCAAGCCGATCCCCGGCTCGCTGATCGCGATCGGCGCGTCGACCGGCGGGGTCGAGGCGCTGATCCAGGTGCTGAGCGGCTTTCCCGCCAACTGCCCGCCGACCGTCATCGTGCAGCATATGCCCGCGACCTTCACGACCAGCTTCGCCGCCCGGCTCGACCGGCTGTCCAAGCCGACCGTGGCCGAGGCGCGCCATGGCCAGCCGCTGCTGCCCGGCCATGTCTATCTCGCGCCCGGCGGCACCCATCACATGGAGGTCGGCGGCACCGAGGGCCAGTATCGCGCCCGCCTGATCCCCGACGATCCGACCAGCGGCCACCGCCCCTCGGTCGACCGCCTGTTCCACAGCGTCGCCAAGAATGTCGGCACCAAGGCGGTCGGCGCGATCCTGACCGGCATGGGCCGCGACGGCGCCGACGGCCTGCTCGCGATGCGCGGCAAGGGCTGCTTCACCATCGGCCAGGACCGTGACAGCTGCGTCGTCTATGGCATGCCCGGCGTCGCACAGGAGGTGGGTGCGGTGACCAAGCAATTGACGCTGACGCGTATCGCGCCCGCGCTGATCGACCGGTGCCGGGCGTGATCGTCGCCATGGCCCAGTCCTTTCCGCCGCCGCCGCCGTTCACCCGGCTGGCGCATCGCGACGGTCTTCGCCGGATCAACGTGATCCAGGGGGAAACCCGCGTCAGCCAGGACAAGGAGGTCGTGCTGACCACCGTGCTGGGCAGCTGCATCTCGGCCTGCCTGTACGATCCGGTTGCGGGAATCGGCGGTCTGAACCATTTTTTGCTCGCCGAACCGGGTGCCGCGGAAACCGATCCTAAATCCATGCAGCGCTATGGCGTCTATGCGATGGAAGTTCTGATCAACGCGATGATGGCGCTCGGCGCCCAGCGGCACAGCCTGAAGGCCCGGCTGTTCGGCGGGGCGATGATGCGCGACGGGTTCCGCGACATCGGCACCGCCAATGCGCAGTTCGCCCGCCGTTTCCTGGCGGACGAGCGGATCGCGCTGGTCGGCGAGGATGTCGGCGGGATCAGCGCGCGTCGCGTCGAGTTCCGCCCCGCGCTGGGCCTGGCCCGGTGCCGCCATGTGACGGACACGGCGGTTCCGGCACCGCGCGCCGCGCGCCCCGCTCCACCACCCCCACCCGCCGCGACCGGCGACGTGGAATTCTTCTGATGACTCTCGATACCTCCATGAAAGGCCCATTCGTGTCCCAACTCATCATGACCGTGGACGATTCGCCCAGCATGAGAATGCTTCTGCGCGCCGCGCTCACCGATATGGGATATCGGGTGCTCGAGGCCGAGGACGGCGTTCATGCGCTCGACACGCTGGACGGAGTTACCGCCGATACCGCGCCCGATCTGGTCATCACCGACATCAACATGCCCCGCATGGACGGTTTCGGCCTGATCGAGGCGCTGCGCCGCCAGCCCGGCCACCGCAACCTGCCGATCCTGGTGCTGACCACCGAAAGCTCCGACGAGAAGAAGGCCCGCGCGCGCGAGGCGGGGGCGACCGGCTGGATCGTCAAGCCCTTCAACCCCGAAAAGCTCGCCGCGGCCATCCGCCGCGTGCTGCACTGATCCCCTGATCCCGAGGAACCCGACCATGTCGCGTCAGCTCATCACCTTCCAGCTCGGCGACCAGATACTGGGCGTCGACATCATGGCCATCCGCGAGATCCGCGCCTGGTCGCCCGCGACCCCGCTGCCCAACGTGCCCGCGCATGTGCGCGGCGTGGTGAACCTGCGCGGCGTGGTCCTGCCGGTCCTCGACCTGCGGCACCGGCTGGGCTGGGGCGTGACCGATCCGAGCGCCCGGCACGTCATCATCGTGGTGCGGATCGGCGAGCAGCTCCAGGGCCTGATCGTCGATGCGGTCAACGACATCGTGACCATCCCGCCCGAGGCGATGCAGCCCCTGCCCGACATGGGCGAGGCGACGGCGGCGCATTACCTGGAGGGGCTGGCCACGATCGAACAGCGGCTGATCCTGATCCTGGCGCTCGACCGCCTGTCCGATAGCGTTTCGTTAACCGCCGAAGCCGCATAAATCCCTGGTTTCTAGATGATAGCGGCGGATCCGTTGGAAGGTATTGGGTAATGGCGGACGTTAAGGTTCTTGTCGTCGACGACTCGCTGACGATGCGGGTTCTGATCTCGGGCGCGCTGGAGCGGATCAAGGGCGTGACCGTGGTCGGTGCGGCCGACGGTGCGCAGGAAGCGCGCAAGATGGTCGACCAGTATCGGCCCGAGGTGATGACGCTCGACGTCGAGATGCCGGGCATGAGCGGGCTGGACTATCTGGCCGAGATCATGACGGAACGGCCGATGCCGGTCATCATGTTCTCGACCCGGACCGCTGCGGGCGCCGCCGAATCGGTCGAGGCGCTGCGGCTGGGCGCGATCGACTGTTTCCCCAAGCCCAAGGTCGCGGTGCAGGCCGAACTGGACGACATCATCGGCAAGCTGGGCAAGCGGATCAAGTCGGCGCGCAACGCCGATCTGAAGCGCGCCAAGGCGGGCAAGCTCGCCGCCGCGCGCAAGGCGCCCGCCGCCGACATGAACTGGAACGGCCGCCTGCTGGCGATCGGCGCGGATGCGGCGAACACCCAGGCGCTGTTCGACCTGTTCCAGACCTTCCCCGCCAACTGCCCGCCGACCCTGGTCGTGCAGCAGATGAGCCCCGGCCTGCTCGGTCCGATGATCGAGCAGCTGCGCGAACAGATCGCGCCCAAGGTCGTCGAGGCGACCGACGGCATGAAGGTGGAACAGGGCACCATCTATTTCGCGCCGCAGGGCGAGACGCACATGGTCGTGGACAGCTGGCCCGAGGGCTCCATCCGCCTGCTCGCGCGCGAGCCGGTGGCGGGCGAGCGCCCCTCGATCTCGCTGCTGTTCGCCTCGGTCGCCAAGGCGGCGGGGAGCAACAGCCTGGGCGTGCTGGTCGCGCTGGACGACGAGGACGGCGCGGCGGGCCTGCGCGCGATGATGGCGGGCGGGGCCTATGCCATCGGGCGCAACGGCACCGACTTCACCCTGTCCAAGGGCATGGCGTCGCAGCCGATCGCGGGCGACGCGATCGCCGCCAACATCCTCAAGCTCTGTAGCAAGTGACCATGGTCGCGCACGATCCCATGCCGGGAATGGAGCGCGAGCTGGCGCTGGCGCTGGCCGAGGAGCTGGTCGACCTGACCCGCTCCCTGGCCGAGCTGGCCTATGACCTGGGCAGCGACAGCGACACGCTGCGCCGCCACATGGTCAGCATCCAGTCGGTCGACCGGATCACCCAGACCCAGCTCGCCATCGCCGACATCCTGCGATCCGACGCACCGGTCGCCGCGCGGATCGAGGGGGTCACGCTGGAAACGCTGGCGGATCGCCTGCGCGAACGGACCGCGCGCGCCGCCTGACCCCTTAGCCGACCCGCCGGGCGATCAGCGCGCGGCCATACGCTCGATCAGCGGGCGCATGCTGCCCAGCCATTGGCGCATCCCGGTGCGGGCCTGTTCGCTCAGGCTCAACAGCGTCAGCCGACGATCGGTCGGATGCGGCGCATTCTCGAACATCCCCATCGACAACAGCATGTTGATCCAGCGGACCGCCGTGGTGCGCGGCACGCCCGAGGCGCGATAGCAGGCGCTGGTTTCCACCTGTCGCCCCTCCTCTTCCTCCAGAAAGACGAAGAGCAGCATGTCGAACGCCGGATCGGCGAACAGCGACGAATCGAAGAAGCGTCCGATCCCCTCGCGTGCGGAGCGGACCACCCGCCCGATCTCGACCGGCGTGATGCGCGCCTCCGCCTCGGAGCGGACCAGGGTTTCCACCGCCTCCAGCTCGGCACGGATTCGCCGCAGCCTGTCGTCGATCCCCTCGGACACAGGTTCCGCCCCGATATCGAAGCGGTCGCTCATGACCTGCATTCCCCAGCCCATTCCATCGATCCCCCAAACCGTCCTTGCGGCGCGTCGCGATATATTCCGGTTATGCCGCGGCGCCGCAATTCATGAACGGAAAGATGTCAGCTAATCTGTCCTAAGTTAACCAGAAACTTGTCCGCAAAGGCGCGAATTTGCTCCCGCTTCGGAGCAATGGGACCGCAAGATCAGAAGAACAGCTTGCGCACCGACAGGCGGACGGTGCGACCGAGCGGATCGAGATAGCCCGGCTGATAGCCGATCGGCACCGTGCCGGTCGAATCGGTCACCCGCTGGCGCTGGTTGAACAGATTGTCGACCGACAGGCTGACCCGCATGCCCCGGACCCAGGGATGCGCGCGGACCAGATCGAGCCGCTGGCCCAGATCGGCGAACAGGCGGAAATCGACCGTCGCCAAGCTGCCGAAGTCGAGCGCCTGCGGATTGGCCGCCGTGCCGCCATTGACCCGCGTCGCGCTGCGCCAGTTGCCCGAGAAACGCAGGCCCAGCCCATTATTGTTATAGCCCGCCTGCGCCTCCAGCTGGTGGCGCGAGCTGCCGCCGCTCGACCCGACCGCGTCGCCGCGCAACAGGTCGAGGACCGGGCCGCCATCGGCGACGGTGACACGGTCGGCGAAGGTCCAGGTGTGATAGAGCGCGAATTGCACGCGGCCACCGCCACGACCGCCGCCGAAGCCGCCGCCTCCGCGAAAACCGCCACCGCCGCCCGGCCCGCGATCCGGTCCGGCGCCACCGGGGCCGCCGGGACCACCGGGGCCGCCGCCCCGTCCACCGCCGGGCCCCTCGCCACGTGGACCGTCCGGTCCGCCGGGGCCGCCGCGCGCGCCGGGGAAAGTCATCCCCGCAAAGGGATTGGGGCCGGTCCCGGCGCGGAACGCCTCCAGCTCCTTCTGGATCTTGGACTTGATCGGCTTGGAGAAGTTGATCCCCCAGCGAAGCTGCGACCGCTCGGTCCGCGCGAAGTTGATCGGGCGCGAATCGACGCGCAGCAGATTGCCCGCCGCATCGCGGGTGAACCGGTCGGGAAAGGCCGCCTCGATCGCGGCGGTGGGCGTCGGGAAGGACGCGATCGGATCGTCGGTCGAGATGCGGAAATAATTGGCGGTCAGGTTGATGTCGCGGTCGTTCCACGGCTTCACCGTCGCGCCCAGCTTCATGACATGGCGATTGTCCGCGACCAGCGCGGGGTTGCCGCCGCTGACCGACGTCACCGTCGCGGTCGTGCCGCTGACATAGTCGAACAGCCGGACATTGGGGGTGGTGATCGTCGGATTGCCCAGCTGCTGCGGGGTGGGCGCATCCTCCTGATCGGTCCAGGACGCGATGAAGCGCACCCCTTCCAGCGGCGACCAGTTCGCGCCGTAACCGACCGTGGTCAGCGTGCCGAAGTCCGACAGATGATCCGCCCCGCCATTGACGTTCAGCGACAGGTCGCCGATCGCGCTCAGGATGCCGCGATCGCGATTGGCGATGGGGAAGTCGAGATTGACCTGCCCGTTGACGATGTCGCGCGACACCTCGCCGGTCTGGACGGTGCCGAACCGGGTCGAGCGGCTGGAGAAATCATTGGTCTCGCCGCCCAGCTTGACGCTGGCCTGCACGTCGCCCGCAGGCAGTGCGAAGACCCGGCCGTTGAGCAGTGCGTCGATCTCGCCGGTCGAGGAGGTCGACCGCGCATAGTTGCGCGCCGCCAGCCCCAGCCCGTCGAGCGGCCCGAAGGGGTTGGCGGTCGGATCGCCCGCATTCAGCCGCGCCTGAAGCCCCGTCACGTCCAGCCCGGTATCGGTGGCGACACGGCTTTCGGTCCGGTCATAGGCGCCGGTCAGCGACCAGCGCCACCGGCCCAGATCGCCGTTGAACACGGTGCCCAGATGCGCGGTCAGCCCGGTATTGTCCTGGACCAGCGGACCATAGGCATCGCTCAACCGGCTGATCGTCGCATTGGTCGACAGCGGGGAGTAGGGATTGCCCGCCGGCAGCGTCAAACTGGCCGAGGGCAGGCCGTTCCAGCTGTTGCTCTGCGTCGTCTCCAGCTGCGCGTTGAACGAGGCCGCGACCTTGTCGAAGATGTTGCGCGCATAGACGATGTTCGCACCGAACTGGCGCTGCGCCGATTGCAGCGTGCGATAGGGGGTGACGTCGGTGCTGTTGGTCGGGCTTGCCGCCAGCTGCGCCAGCGTCGGCGCGGCGCTCAGCCCGGTGGGAATGCCGACCACGCTGGGCGTCCGGCCGGTCAGCGCGACCAGAGCCGGATCGCTGCTGATCAGATTGCCGCCCAGCGCGGCGTTGCTGGCCGGGGCAGTGATATCGCGCTCGGCCTCGGTCAGCCGCGACGTTTCCTGATAATCGGCATGGATGCTCAGCCGCTTGTCGCGCCGGATGGCCAGCCAGTCGAGCCGCCCCTGCCCCTGTGCCGAGCCGCCCTCGGTCGGGGCCAGCGCGATCGCCTCGGCCGCCAGCGAGCGGAAGCGGGGGCGCAGGACGAAGTTCACGACCTTCTGGTCGGGGCGATAGCCGAATTTGAGCGACACTTCCTCGGGCAGGATGTCGACGCGCAGGATCGCCTCGGTCGGCAAGTCGCGAATCTCCTGAAAGCCCGCGATGCGCCGCCCGTTGAGCAGGATCACCGGCGACCCGCCGCGCCCGCTGGTCGTCTGCGGCGCGAGTTCGGTCAGCAGGTCGGCGACGCTCGACACGCCATAGCTGCGGATATCGGCGGGGCTCAGCTGCTGGTCGGGGGGGATGTCGCCCGGCACGGTGCCCGGCGGACGGCGGCCGTTGACGACGACATCGCCCTCGCCGCCTTCCTCCTCTTCGGCCTCGGCCTGCGGGGCCTGGGCGCCCGCGGTCCGGCCCTGGGGCTTCTCCGCCTGCGGAGCGGTGGCAGCCGGGGCGGCGGCCGCATTTCCGGTAGCCGCATTTCCAGTGGCTGGGGCGGGTGTCGCGGCGGTCGGACCTTGCGGCGTCGCGGCCTCCTGCGCCTGTGCGATCGCCGGCATGGCACTCGCCAGCATCAAACCCGCCCAAAGCCGCATCGTTCGCCCTTTTCCCAAATCCTGTCGTTGGGCGTTAGGACGCAAATGTCGCACAAATGTGCCGCCCGCGACGACAAATGTCGCAGGGATGCGGAGCGATGGTCATTCCTCCCCTTGCGGGGAGGAACGGGTCAGCCCGCGAACGCCTTTTCGATCACATAGGCGCCCGGCTGCGCGTTCGAGCCTTCGGGGAAGCCCATGGCCTCGAACCTGGCGCCCAGCGACTTGATCATCTCCATGCTGCCGCACATCATGATCCGGTCGGTCTCGGGATTGAAGCCGTGCGCGCTGGGCAGCCCCGCGAACAAGCGGCCATCGTCGATCAGCGCGTCGATGCGGCCGGTGGTGTGGAACGGCTCGCGCGTGACGGTCGGGACGTAATGGAACTTCTCCGCCGCGACCTCGCCCACCAGGGGATCCTCGGCCAGCTTGCCCGCCAGCTCGTCATGGAAGGCCAGGTCGCTGACCCGGCGGACCGAGTGGACGATCACCACCTCGTCGAACATGTCATAGATGTCCGGATCGCGCGCGACCGACAGGAAGGGGGCCAGGCCCGTGCCGGTCGACAGCATGAACAGCCGCTTGCCGGGCAGCAGCGCATCGGCGACCAGCGTGCCGGTGGGCTTGCGGCCCAGATAGATATGGTCGCCCGGCTGCACCTTTTGCAGCTTGCTGGTCAGGGGGCCGTCCTCGACCTTGATCGACAGGAAGTCGAGCTTCTCGTCATAGGAGGGGCTGGCGACCGAATAGGCGCGGAGCAGCGGCTTGCCGTTGTCGCCCTGCAACCCGATCATCACGAATTCGCCCGAACGGAAGCGGAAGCTGTCGGGGCGCGAGATCGCGAAGGAGAAGAGATGCTCGTTCCAGTGATGGACGCTCTGAACCGTCTCGACGCTCAGCGCCGCGGTCGGGGTCAGTTCGGGCAGAACAGTATCGGTCGACAAACCACGCACTCCTTGGGGCCCGCCCCGCGCCGCCGGTCGATCGGCGGGCGGGCGAACAGTCAGTTTCGATGAATCGGATGCGCCCTTACCAAGAATAGCGCAGGCTGCCTACAAAGGTCCGCGATGCCCCGTAATAGCAGCCATTGTTGAAGAAACAGCTGGTGATGTGGCGCTTGTCGAACAGATTGGCGACATTGGCGGTCAGGCTCAGCCCCTCCATCGCCGGGCTGACCCGGCCCAGATCATAGCCCAGCATCAGGTCGGCCAGCCAGTAATCGGGCGACTGGAAGCGCCGCACGACGGTGCGACCCGCCGCCACGGTGGTCGCCGTCCCGTCCGATTCCCCGACATAGCGCAGGCCCGCCCCGATGCTCAGCCCGCCTGGCGCGCCCGCGATACCCGCCTTGCCCAGATCATAGGACAGGAAGCTCGACGCGCTCCATTGCGGCACGCCCAGCGGCCGGGTGCCGGTGACGCCGCTCAGCTGGTCGCCGGTGCCGACCACGGGCGACCCCTGCGTCACGCGCGGATCGGTATAGGTCGCCGCCACCGTCACGTCGAAACCGGGGGCCAGCGTGCCGCGCCCGTCCAGCTCGATCCCGCGGATCGCGACCTCGCCGATCTGCACCTGCGAATTGGTCGGGATATTGCCGGTGCCCGCGTTCGGATCGGCGACCGGCACGTTGCGGCGACGCAGGTCGAAGGCCGACAGGGTGAACAGCGCGGTCGTGCCGCGTGGCTGGTATTTCAGCCCTGCCTCATATTGGCGGCCCGTGACGGGGGTGAAGTTGCGCCCGTCCCAGGTGCTGCCCGTCTGCGGCTCGAAACTCTCCGAATAGCTGACGAAGGGGGCCAGCCCGAACCGGGTCTCGTACAGCGCGCCCAGCCGGGTGGTGAAGGCGGTCTGGTTCAGGCGCGAGACCGCGTTGGTGTTCAGATTCTGCGTCGTCTGGTTGTAGCTGTCCCAGCGTCCGCTGGCGATCAGTTGCAGCCCGCCGATCGCGATCTGGTCTTGCAGATAGAGGCCGACCTGATCGCGCTTGGTGTAATTGTGCGTCTGGGTGAGCGGGAAGCTGGGCAGCGGCACGCCATAGACCGGGGCAAACAGGCTGAGGTTCGGGATGTTGAACACCGGGTTCGCGTTCGTGCCGGTGTAGAAGGCCTGATAATTCTCGCCGCGATTATGCTGCCAGTCGACGCCGCCCAGGATGGTGTGCCGGACCGGCCCGGTATCGAGCTTGCCGACCAGGTGATTGTCGACGGTGAAGGTCTGGAACGCCTCGTCCGATCCGCCGCCGCCGCGTTGCAGGGTGGAGAGGTCGCTGTTCGCATTGGCGCCGGTGCCGCGAGTCAGGAAGCCCGATCCATAGATTTGCCGATAATGCAGCCCGATCGCCAGATAGCGGGCGTTCGTCGTCCAGCTCAGCCGGTCGTTCAGGTCGTGGCGGAACAGGATCGTCGCCGATTTCTGCGTCCGGTCGAACGCCTCATAGGACGGCTCCGACGTGTTGAAATCGACCGGCAGCACCCCGAACGGATTGGGCAGCGCCGAGCCATAGACGGGCACGCCGCTATACGACCCCGATTCGGGATCGCGCTGATAGTTGAGGATCAGCGTGACGCTGGTCGCCTTGTCGGGCGCGAAGGTCAGCATCGGCCGCGCATAATAACGGCGATTGGCGGTGGATCGGATGAAGCCGTCCGATTCCTCGGCCCCCGCGATCATCCGGAACAGCCAGCGATTGTCGGCGTCGAGCGGCTGGTTCACGTCGATGCTGGAGCGCAGCAGCGCATAATTGCCCGCCGCCAGCTCAATCCGGCCGCCCGCCCCGGCATAGGGCAGCTTGCTGGTCAGGTTGATCAGCCCGCCCGGCGTGCCCGAGCCATAGGTGACGCCCGCCGGGCCCTTCACCACATCGACCGATTCGACCAGATGGAAGTCGACCTGCGGAATGGCATAGACGCCGCCCAGCAGGCGCATCCCGTCCATGAACACGCCCGGCGAAAAGCCGCGCAGATAGAGCTGGTCGTACCGGGTCGCGACATTGCCGCGCTGGTTGGGCGCGACCCCCGCGACATAGCCCAGCGCCTGGTTGATCGACAGCGCGTTGCGCCGGGTCAGTTCCCCCTGATCGATGACCGTGATGCTCTGCGCCGTGGCGATCAGCGGAATGTCGGTCTTGGTGCCCGAGGCCGCGCTCTTCTTCTCACGCTGTCCCTCGACCACGATCTCCTCGTTGCGCAGCCGCTGGGGATCGTCGTCCCCCGGACTGGGCGCGGCGATGACAGGTTTGGCGATGGCGGGCCCGGCGGCGCCGACAAGGGCGCCCGTGGCGCAGGCCGCCAGCCATGCCGCACGAAATCCCCGCATGATATTTTCCTTAACCGCTATTGATAGTGACTCTCAAATGCTGCTAAAGCGATGACATCGAGATGACAAGGGGAAAGCGCGGGTGGCGTCACGCCAGGCCATGGACGGACAGGCTCCTTCGGGGTGGCGCGGTGGCGTCGCCATGGGCTGTCGCTGGCTGACCGCTGCGGTCGGCGGCTATGGATTCGCGGTGGCCGCCGCGATGCTGACCGCGCGCATCCTGCCGGTGTCGGACGCGCAGTCGCGGGTCGAGGCGACCGGATGGCCGATGATCCTGTCCTTCCTCGTCTATGCGGGCATCGGGCTGTGGGCGTTGCACGAGATAAGGCTGGCGCGCGTTGCCGCGGTGGTCTGGGGCGGCGCGCTGGTCATGGCGGCACTGCTCTGGTGGCTGGGGGTCCGCGCGTGAGCGAAGCGACGACCCCGGTGCAGCGCGGCTGGCGGCAGACCATGGCCTGGGCGCATGGCTGGCTGGGCCTGATCGCCGGGTGGATCCTGTTCACCATGTTTCTGACCGGGACCTCGGCCTATTTCCGCCCCGAAATCACCCAGTGGATGCAGCCGGAGATCCGCCCCGCCGTCGCGACCCCGGCACAGGCGGCGACCTCGGCGGTCCGCCATCTCGCGCGGGTCGGCGGCGACGACCTGCAATGGTATATCTATCTGCCCGACGCGCGGACGATCGCCACCCGCGTCTTCCGCATCCCCGCCAAGCCCGATCCCAAGGTGCGCGGCACCGAGCTGGACCTCGATCCGGTCAGCGGCGCCCCCCTGACCGCGCGCGAGACGCGCGGGGGCGAGCATTTCTATCGCTTCCACTTCCAGCTGCAATTGCCGCACCCCTGGGGCCGCTGGCTGGCGGGGCTGTGCGCGATGGCGATGCTGGGCGCAATCATCTCGGGCGTGATCACCCACAAGCGGATCTTCGCCGACTTCTTCACATTGCGCTGGAACAAGGGGCAGCGAAGCTGGCTCGACGCGCACAACGCCACCGCCGTGCTCGGCCTGCCCTATCATGCGATGATCACCTATACCGGGCTGATCACCCTGATCACCATGTACATGCCGTACCCGATCGTGATGAATTACGCCAAGCCCGCGCAGTTCGTCCAGACCGCCTATGGCCAGCCCGACGACGTGCCCGCCAGCGGCGTGCGCCGTCCGCTCGTCGCGATCGCGCCGCTGATCCAGGATGCCGAGCGCCGTCTGGGCGGCCCCGCCACCCGCGTCATCGTCACCAATCCGGGCGACGCCGCCGCGCGCGTGACGATCGCACAGGCCAAGCATGGCGCGATCAGTGCGCAGACCCCGATCGTCGTCTATGAGGGCGCGACCGGCCGGTTCCTCAGCCGGAGCGGCGCGCCCGCCTCGGCGATCCAGACGGCGGGCGTCCTGCTGGGCCTGCACCTGGCGCAATTCGCCGGGCCCGCGCTGCGCTGGGCCTATTTCGTCATGGGGCTGACCGGCGCGGCGATGGTCGGCACCGGGCTGCTGCTCTGGACCGCCAAGCGGCGCAAGCCGGGCGCGGCGCCCTTTTTCGGGCTCCGGCTGGCCGAGCGGCTGAACATCGCGGTCATCGCCGCCTTTCCGTGCGGCATGGCGGCCTATCTCCTCGCCAACCGGCTGATCCCGGCGGGGATGGCGGGCCGCGCCGATATGGAAGTGTCGGCGATGTTCTGGACATGGGGCCTACTCGCGCTCGCCCAGCTCGGCCTGCCCGCGCGGCGCGCCTGGACGATCCTGTTCGGTGTCGCGGGTCTGTTCTGGACCGCGATCCCGGTCGTCAACGCGCTGACCGACACCCGCTGGCTGATCCCGTCGCTGCTCGACGGGGATCAGGTCTTCCTCGCCTTCGATCTCGCCTGTCTCGCCATCGGCGCCGGTTTCGCCGTCGCGGCGCGGGTCAGCGCGCGTCCCGCCGCCCGTACTCCCACACGGACCCGCCGCTTTTCGGAGCCTGCCCATGCTTGATACGATCGCCCTGTGCCTTGTCGGCTTCTGGTTGCTTGCCGCCGGTTCCCATCGCCATGCGCGCGACGCCGGGACGCTGCACGATGCCCGGCTTCGCACCGGGTTGAAGCTGCTGGGCGCGACGGTGCTGCTGCTCGCCTTGTGGGGCAGCGGCACGGCGATCACGGGCGAGCGGATCGTGCGGCTGGCGGGGGCGGCCTCGATCGCGGGCGTCGCGCTCAACCTGATCCTGTCGGTGCGCGCGCATGCGGCCTTCGCCCCCTTGCGCGCGGTCAACCAGCTTGTGGGTCGAACACCGACCAGCCGGTCCGCTGCACCAGCCGTTCGAGCGCCAGCGTACCAAGCTGCGAATTCCCGCGCGCGTTGAGCCCCGGCGACCATACGGCGATCGAAGCCCGGCCGGGCACGATCGCCAATATGCCGCCCCCCACCCCCGACTTGCCCGGCAGGCCGACGCGAAAGGCGAACTCGCCCGATCCGTCATAATGGCCGCAGCTCATCATCAGCGCGTTGATCCGCCGCGCCCGCTGCGGTGACACCACCGAGCGCCCCGTCCCCGGATGAAGGCCCCGCGCCATCAGATAGCGCCCGGCGAGCGCCAGCTGCCGACAACTCATGGCGAGCGCGCAGAAGTGGAAATAGACGCCCAGCACCCGGTCGACCGGATGATGCAGGTTACCGAAGGCGCGCATGTAATGCGCCAGCGCCTGGTTGCGGTGCCCCGTCTCCATCTCGGCCTGCGCGACGGCGGCGTCGATGACGATGTCGTCCTCTCCGGTCAGCGCGCGGACGAAGCGCAACATCTCGCCGATCGCCTCGCGCGGTTCATAGCCGCCCAGCAGCACGTCGGCGACGACGATCGCGCCCGCATTGATGAACGGGTTGCGCGGGATGCCCTGTTCGGTTTCCAGCTGCACGATCGAGTTGAACGCGGTGCCCGACGGCTCGCGCCCCACCCGCCGCCACAGCTGGTCGCCGACCGCGCCCAGCGCCAGGGTCAGCGCGAAGACCTTGGAGATGCTCTGGATCGAGAAACTCTCCTCGGCATCGCCCGCCAGATGGCATTGGCCGTCCGCCTCGACGATGGCGATACCGAACCGGCGCGGATCGATGCCCGCCAGCGCGGGGATGTAATCGGCCGGTTTGCCCCGGTCGGGGGCCTCCGCCATCTCGGCGGCGATGTCGGCGACGATGGCGGACAGGTCCATGGCGCCGTCGTGCCGTGCGCGCGACACTTTGTCGAGCGCCGCGAACCCGTCACAAACCGCCGCTAGGGAGCCGTCGCTTCCTCCCCAAGCCCGACGACGGACCGACAGCAACGCCATGCGCGACAGGGACACGCCCCCGCCCGCCCCCGGATTCTGGACCCTTGCCGGGGTCGAGGCCTGGGAGCGATTCGCGATCCAGGGCGCCAAGTCGCTCCTTACCCTGTTCCTGCTGACCGACCTGCTGCGCCCCTCGGGCCCGCCGGTCCTCGGCCTGGCCGGGTTGCGCGCCACGATCGAGGGGGTGACGGGGACGCGAGGGGACATCGCCTTCGCCTCGCAGCTTTACGGACTGTACGGCGCGCTGACCTATCTGATCCTGCCGCTGGGCGGATGGCTGGCGGATCGCAGCGGGCGGCGGCGGGTCGCGATGTTCGTCGGCGCGGGGCTGATGGCGGCGGGGCTGGTCGCGCTGACGGGGCGGCCCTTGGCGCTGGTCGGGCTGGGGTTGCTGATCGGCGGGATCGGGCTGCTCAAGGGCAATCTGGCGGCGGAGGTCGGCGCGCTGCGCGGGTCGGCGGGGGGCGAGCGGCTGTTCGCGGCCTATCTGGCATTCCTCAACGGCGGCGCGCTGCTCGGGCCGCTGCTGTGCGGCTGGCTGGCCGAGCGGAGCGGGTTCGGCACGGCCTTTGCCGCGATGGCGGCGAGCATGGCGGTGGCCGTCCTGCTGCTGCGCGCCGCCCCCCGCGTCACGGTCCCAGCGGCGGCGCGGGACGACGGAGCGGCCGTCGCGTGGCGACAGATGGTGCCCGCCATCGTCGCGGTCACCTTGTGCTTCTGCGCCTATGAGCAGCTGACCAACATCGTGCTGGTCTGGGCCGAGGCGCGGGTCGCGCTGTCGGTCGGCGGGTTCGCCGTGCCGCCCGGCTGGCTGGCGGCGGCGGACGGACTGTTCACCATCGCGCTGGCGCTGGGGGCGTATCGGCTCTGGCCCTGGCTCGCGCGGCGGCGGTGCGAGCCCGCTGCGGGGATCAAGCTGGCGCTGGGCGGGGTGGCGATCGCGCTCGGCTATGGCCTGATCGCGCTGTTGTCGATGCGGGTCGGCGCGGTGGGGCTGGCGGGGCCGCTGGCGGCGATCCTGCTGCTCGGCATCGGCGTGGTGCTGTCCTGGCCCTCGGCGCTGGCGATCGTCACCGCCGCCGCGCCGCCCGGCCGACGGGGGATGATGACCGGGCTGTTCTATCTCCACGGCTTCGTCGCGCATCTGGTCGTCGGGCAACTGGGCACGCTCTATCCGGTGATGAGCGCGCCCCGTTTCTGGATGATCCATGTCGCGCTGGCGCTGGCGGGCGCCGCCACCGCGCTCGCCATTCCGCGCGGTCAGGCGACAACGACCTCCACCGCCGAGAGCGCCTCGGCATAAGCGGGCGACAGCGGCACGTCGGTCACCAGCATGGCGACGCCATCGAGCGCGGCGACCTGGACGGTGCCGTGGCGGTCGAACTTGCTGGCATCGGCCGCGATCACGGTGCGGCGCGCGCGGGCGATCATCATCCGGCACACCGCCGCCTCGCCCGCATGGTAATCGGCAAAGCCATGGTCGAGATTGACCGATTCCACCGACAGGATCGCCAGCGAGGGCGTGAACATCGCCAGATAGTCGCGCGCGGTCGCGTCGAAACAGGCGCGATATTCGTAATCCAGCTCGCCCCCGGCCAGCAGCACCCGGTTGTCGTTGCGCCCGCCCAGCTCGGCGGCGACCCCCACCGCATTGGTGATGACGGTCAGCCGCTGGTGATCGCGCAGCGCGCGGGCGACATAATGGCCGGTGGTGCTGGCATCGATATACAGGGTCTGGCCGTCCGCGACGATCTGCGCCACCGCGGCCGCGATCCGCTGCTTGGCCTCGGCATGGCGTTGCAGGCGGGTGGCGAACGAGCCCTCCGTCTCCACCTTGGCCAGCCGCACCGCGCCGTGCGCGCGCACGACCGCGCCCGATGCCTCCAACACGCGCAGTTCGCGCCGGATCGTCTCCTCGGACACCGACAGCGCCGCCGCCAGATCGCCGATCCCGCGGAAATTCCCCTCTCCGAGTAGCGCCACGATCTCGGTCTGGCGGCGCTGGCGTTTCATCATGGCTGTTCGGGCTCCTGCTATCGGGGTCATGCTAGACGGCGGGGCGTTTCGGTCAATCGGCCGTCGCATCCGGCCAGAAACGCCACAGGCCGCACACAAAGACGCCGATGGCTTTGCGGGCCATCGGCGTGAGGTGCGCTCCGATACCCGCGGGGGGCGCGTATCGGATCGGGGAGAAGGATCGGGTCAGAAGGCGTAGGTCAGGTTCAGCATGTAGATGCGCCCCGTCTCGACATAGCCGCCCTTGCGGTCGTTCGAGAGATAGGCCTTCCGCTCGCTGGTCGTCGCCCAGTAGCTATGCTCGTTGAACAGGTTCTGCACCGACATGCCGACCGTCAGGCCCGAGGGCAGGACATAGTTGACGATCAGGTTGGAGATCGTCGTCGGCTGGATATAGGTGTCCGGGCGGCTGGAGCGCAGATCGTACAGGCGGTCGCCGGTGTAGTTGTAGTTCCACTCCGCCGACAGGCCGCCATGGCTGTAGAACAGCGCGGCATTGTACATGATCTTGGGCGCCTGGGTCATGCGCTGGTCGCGCATCTGGCCGTTGACGAAGACGCGCGCATTGGCGCGCTGCACCGTGACATTGGCCTGGAGGCCCAGCCCGTCGAGCAGCCCCGGCAGCCCCTTCAGCGCATAGCGGCCGAACAGCTCGACACCATAGATCTTGCCGGTGGCGTTGGTGGTCAGGCTCGACACCTCGACCCCGCCCTGCTGTTCCGACTGCGGGTTGCCCCAGATGTTATAGTCGCCGGTCGCGTTGGTGGTGCCGGTCGCGAACAGGACGTGGTTCAGCTGCTTGTAGAAGGGGCTGATCGAGAAGAAGTCGGTGCCCTGCCCCTTATATTCGACCGAGGCGTCGTAATTCCACGAGGTCTGGGCATTCAGATTGGGGTTGGGGATGAACACCCCCGTCACCTCGCCCAGATCGTTGCGGGTCACCTGCGTCGGCCCGAGCAGCAGGTCGAATGCGGGCCGCGAATAGCTCTTCCGGACCGAGGCGCGGATGACCATGTCGTCGTTCGGCCGGTAATTGGCGATCACGCTGGGCAGCCACATGTCATAATTGCGGCTGGAGGTCGCGAACTTGCCGGTGTCGTTGCCCTGGTCCTGCCAATAGGTGCCCTTGAACCGGTTATACTCGTAGCGCAGGCCCGGCACGACCTGAAGGTCGCCGAACTGCATCGTCGCCATGGCATAGCCGCTCAGCCGGTTCTCGCGACCGTCGAGGCGGTTTTCCTTCAGCTTGACCGGATCGAGGTTGGCGAGCTTGGGCGTCGAGAGCTGGCGGACCTGATCCTCGATATAGCCGGTGTCGATCAGGAAGATCGGCACCTGCGCGGCATTGTTCATGAACCCGCCGAGCATACGGCCGGGCAGCGAGGTCAGCGCGGGGCCGGTCGCGGCGTAACGCGGCGAGGCCGAGCCATTGGCGAGCGGGAAGGTATATTGCAGCGCGCCGTCATCGCCCAGCGCATTGGCGTAACGCTTGGCATCCTCGACCTTGGCGCCCGCCGAGATGGACACCAGACCCTGGTCGGCATGATGCCAGGTCGTGTCGAACTGTCCCTCCAGGCGGCGTTCCCAGGTGTTCTCGAACTGCTGGGTGACGTACCATTGCTTCAGCTTGGTCAGGTCGCTCAGATAGGCGCGCGCCGCGTCGGTCAGCACCACCTGCGGGAAGGTCCGCTGGCCGATTGAGGTGACCATGCGATAGGCCGCCGTGCCCGTATTGTCGGCGGTGCCGATATAGGGACGGCCCGCAAAGCCCGACTGGATGCGCAAGGGATAATCCTGCGACCCGCGCGAATAGGCGCCGTGATAGTCGAAGGTGAAGTCGCCCGAACGGGTCTGGCCGCCCAGCTTGGTCGTCACCAGTTCCTGGTTGCTGTGCTCGGTGCGGAAATAATGCGTCGCGGTCAGGCCGTAATCGGCGCGATAGCCGGCGGCGTCGTACGAGCCCTTGTTGGGGTTCGGGTTGATCTGGTCGGGGGCCAGGCTGGTCTGGCGCAGCGCGGTCTGGTCCATCCAGCTCTTGAGGTTATACCGGCCATAGGTGGAATGCAGGTACAGGTCGGTGCTCTCGCCCTTCCAGTCGAGGTTCAGCGTCCCGCCCATCCGCTCGATGCGGTTGCGGAACGACTGCCACTGGACACCACGCGCGAACAGATTGTCCAGATTGTCGCGGATCATGCCGGGGATGTTGTTGTTATACTTCTCCCAGTCGTGCTGGACCGCGGTCGACTCGCCCAGCACATGCTTCAGCCCGTAATAGGCCGAGGCATAGATGCCGAAATTGCCGAAGCGCTGCGCGGTCTCGACCTGCGCGACGCCGCCCCAGGGGTCCTCGCCGCGCGCCACGGCACGGCCCGCCACCTGGCCCTGCAGGCGGATCTGGCTGCGATGGTTGGGCAGGTCGAAGGCGGTGATCGGCACCATGTCGATGATGCCTGCGATCGCGTCGCCATCATATTTGGCGGTCGGCGCCTTGTCGACGCGCACCGTCTGGAGCGAGAAGGGCGACAACAGGTTCATCGAGATGGCGCGGGTGCGCGCATCGGTCTGCGCCAGCCGTACGCCGTCGAGCGAATAGGCATTATACGAGGTGTCGAGACCCCGGATCGAGACATATTGTGCCTCGCCGGTCGCCGCCGCGTTGCGCGACTGGTCCACCGACGAGCTGATCCCCGGCAGGCGGGTCAGCAGGTCGGCCAGATTCTGCTGCGGCTGGAGGCGCAGTTCCTCGCCCGAGACGACGGTGGCCAGCGACTGGCTGCGCAGCTGTTCGTCCTGCGCGTCGACCACCGCCTGGCGATGACCCTTGACGACGACGTCCTCGCCGACCTGCGGATCGGTGTCGGTGACGGTCGGCGCATTGGCCGTGGCGATCGGATCGGTCGGATCGGCGGCCAGCGCTGGCGTGGCCAGCATCAGCGTGGCGGCGGTGCCGCACAATAGGCGCACGACATGCGCCCGCTTGAACGAAGCGGTCATGGTTTTCCCCCTGGGACATCGTGATGGCGACGCCCCCCGGGCGCCTTCGACGGCCCCGCTAGAGACGGGCTGTGACAGTCCGATGACTTATTGACCGAATTTTGATGAATTTGAAAAAATGGCCGTGGGATAGGCGCTTCGGCACGATCCGTCCGGCCAATGTCACAGTCCTGACCCGGAAACGGTTCAAAGCTCCAACATGACTCCTATCTCCGCCACCCTTCGCCGCCACCTGCGATCCGCGCTTTTCCTCATCACCGCCTCCGCACTGGCCGCGCCGGTCGCGGCGCAGGCGCCGGGCACCACGGGCCTGACCCTGGACCGGGTGGTCCTGCTGATGCGCCACGGCGTCCGCGCGCCGCTGGATGGGGAAGTGCCGCACGGCACCCGCACCGCCAGCCCCTGGCCGCACTGGACGACGCCCGAAAGCCAGCTGACCCCGCGCGGGGCCGAGGCGCTGGCGACCGAGGCGCGCGCCGACCGCGCCGACTGGGCGGCACGCGGCCTGTTGCCCGCCAAAGGATGCCCGGCATCCGACAGCATCCGCATCTGGACCAACAGTTCGCCGCGCACCATCGCCAGCGGACAGGCCTATGCCCAGGGCCTCGCCCCCGGCTGTACGCTGACCATCGGCCATCGCCCCGAGGGAGAGGCCGATCCGCTGTTCGAGCCGCTGCGCGCCCGTGCCACCCGCTTCGACGCGACGGAGGCGGTGGCGGACATCGACCGCTTCACCGGCGGCATGGACGCGCTGGCCGCGCGGCATCGCGACGCGTTGCGCCTGCTCGATTCGGTGCTGGGCTGCGGCGATCCCAAAGGGTGCGATCCGGCGGGTGCGCCGCGCCTGACCCCGTCGGCCGATGGCAAGGGCATCGACCTGTCGGGTCCGATCCGCACCGCCTCGGGCACCGCGCAGGTGCTGCTGCTGCAATATGCCGAGGGGCTGTCGCCCTCGGTCGGCAGCGTGCCGGTCGACGGCGCGGTGCTGGCCCGGCTGGGTGCGGTCCATGCCGCGCTGTTCGACGTCTATTCGCGCTCGCCCTATATGGCGGCGCACCAGTCGGCGGCGTTCGGCCGCCACATGATCGACGCGCTGACCGCGCGCGACGGGCGCAAGGTCGACATGCTGGTCGGGCACGACACCAACGTCACCGCGCTGGCCGGGCTGCTCGGCTTCGACCTCGTCGCACCGGGCTATGCGACCAACGATGCCGCGCCGGGCGGGGCGGTGATGATCGAACGCTGGCATGATCGCCGGGGTCGGCGCTTCGTCACCCTGTCCTATCGCACCCAGTCGCCCGATCGGCTGCGCCACCAGTCGCCGGACGTGACCGTCACGCCCATCCGCGTTCCCGGCTGCCCCGCCGCCACGCCCTGCCCGCTCGACCGCTTCGTCGCGCTGTTCGGCCGCCGTCTGGCGCCGCTGGCCCGGTAAGCCCGGCCGGGTGTCGTAATCCGGGACGGAACGGATGGCGGATTAAAGGCTTCGCTTACCCTTTGGGGCCTATAGCGGCGATCATGTCGCCCCCCGATTCCGTCCCGTCCCACGGATCGCCGAGCCCCGGCCTGATGCCGGTGGTGCGCGGCTGTCGTCCGCACCTGATCGCGGCGGCGGGGTTTTCGGGGTTGATCAACCTCCTCAACCTCGCGCCGTCGATCTTCATGCTCCAGGTCTATGACCGGGTGGTGCCGACGCGCGGCGTGCCGACGCTGCTGCTCCTGACGCTGATCCTGACGATCGCGCTGGGCGTCTATGCGATTCTGGACGCGGTGCGGATGCGGCTGTTGCTGCGCGCCAGCATCCGGCTGGAGCGGCGGCTGGCGCCCGCCATCCTGCTGCGCATCCTGGGGTCGCCAAGCGGCACCGCGATGGAGCGCGCGCAGGCGATGCGCGATTTCGACACGGTCCGCTCCACCCTGACCGGCGCGCCCGTCATCGCGCTGTTCGATGCGCCCTGGGCGCCGATCTATATCCTGATCGCCTTCCTGCTCCACCCTTGGATCGGCGTGCTGACCCTGGTCAGCACGCTGCTGCTGGGCGCGATCGCCATCGCCAGCGAGCGGATGACCGAATCCAGCGTCGTCGCACTGCGCGGCCGCACCGCACTGGCGCAGCGCGAGCAGGACGCCTCGATCCTCGCCTCCGACGTGGCGCAGGCGCTGGGGATGCGCGACGCGCTCGTCACCCGCCACCTGCTGGAGCGCGCCGATCTGGCGCGGCGGCAGGCGTCGCTGTCGCGCCGGTCGGGGCAGTTCCTGGCGGTCACCAAATTCCTGCGCCAGCTGCTGCAATCGCTGGCGCTGGCGCTGGGTGCCTGGCTGGCGGTGAAGCAGGAGATTTCGGGCGGCGCGATCTTCGCCGCCTCGCTGCTCTTGGGCCGCGCGCTCCAGCCGGTCGAGCAGATCCTCGGCGCGATCAAGCCGCTGACCGCCGCGCGCGGGGCGTGGCGCTCGCTCGACGGTTTCTGCCGCCGCCCCGGCCCCGAGCGCACGACCACCACCCTGCCCGCCCCCATCGGCCGGATCGAGGTGCGCGGGCTGGAGGTGCGGGCCCCCGGCGGCGAGCGCGCCATCCTGTCGGACATCAGCTTTGCGGTGAATCCCGGCGAGGTCGTCGCGCTGGTCGGCCCCAGCGGCGCGGGCAAGTCGACGCTGCTGCGCGTGCTGGCGGGCGCGCAGGCCCTCGATGGCGGCGAGGTACGGATCGACGGCGCATCGCTGGCCGACTGGAATCGCGAACAGCTGGGCCGCCATCTGGGCTTCATGCCGCAGGCGCCGACGCTGTTCCCCGCCTCCGTCCACACCAATATCGCGCGCTTCCGCGGCGTCCTCGACGGCGAGAGCGAGGCGCTGGACGCCGAGGTCGTCGCCGCCGCGCAGGAGGCGGGCGCGCATGACGTGATCCTGGGCCTGCCGCACGGCTATGCCACGATGCTGGAGCGCGGCGAGGCCGGGCTGTCCGCCGGACAGGGCCAGGCGGTGGCGCTGGCCCGCGCGCTGTTCGGGCGGCCGACCCTGTTGTTCCTCGACGAACCCAATGCGCATCTCGACAGCGAGGGCGAGACGCGGCTGGCGCGCTGCATCCTGTCGCTTCGCGAACGCAAGGCGACGGTGATCGTGTCGACCCACCGCACCGGCCTGCTCCAGATCGTCGACAAGGTGCTGCTGCTGCGCGACGGCAAGGTGCAGCTGTTCGACGACCGCGCCAAGGTGATCCGGTCGCAGATGCCCGGCCGCCCCGACGAAGGCTTCGTGCATGCCGGGAGCGGCCGATGACCCCCGCCCGTGCCCAGCTGGCCGAACGGCTGCACCTCGACGATTCGCCGCGCGCCGCGATCCGGCTGGGCAGCATCATTGCCTTCCTGTTCTTCGTCGTCGGCCTGGGCTGGGCGGCGGTCGCGCGGCTCGACGCGGCGGCGGCGGGCGAAGGCCAGGTCACGGTGTCGGGCAACCGCCGCACCGTCCAGCACCGCGACGGCGGCATCGTCCGCGCGATGGCGGTCCGCGATGGCGAGCATGTGACGGCGGGCCAGATCCTGTTCCGGCTGGAGGGGGCCGAGGTCGCCGCCAGCGAACGCGCGCTCGCCGCCGGCGTCATCGACCTCCAGGCGCAAAAGGCCCGGCTGGAGGCCGAGATCGCGGGCCGCGCCGTCGTCTGGCCCACCGAGTTCGCCACGGCATCGGCCGAGGACCGCCCGCTGATCGCGCGCGCCGAGGCACTGCAACTGGCCCAGCTGCGCAGCCGCAACGCCGCGCTCGCCGCCGGCGACCAGGTGCTGCGCCAGCAGGCCGCCGAGGTCAGCCGCCAGACATCGGGCTATAACGCCCAGGCCCAGGCCACCGCCCGCCAGCGCGAGAGCCTGGCCCAGCAGCTGGAGAGCACGAGGCGGCTGGCCGATGAAGGCTATGTCTCGCGCAACACCGTCCGCTCGATCGAACGCTCGATGCAGCAGCTGGAGGGGGCCGATGCCGATTACAGCTCGCGCTCCGCCGCCGCACGCGAACAAATCGGCCAGACCCGCGCGCAGATGGTCCAGACCCGCCGCCGCCAGGTCGAGGACGCCGCCGCCGCCCTGCGCGACACCCAGTTCCAGCTGAACGAGATGCAGCCCAAATGGGCCTCCGCCCGCGAGCAGCTGGCGCGTACCGAGATCCGCGCGCCGGTTTCGGGCCGGGTCGTCGGCCTGCGCGTCTTTACCGTGGGTGGGGTGATCCAGGCGGGGCAGCCGATCCTCGACATCGTGCCCGATGCCGCACCGCTGATCGTGCGCGCCAATTTCGCGCCCGGCGATATCGACGGCGTCGTCGCGGGACGGCCCGCCGAGGTGAAGTTCCTGTCGCTCCATGACCGGGGGCTGCCGATCCTGACCGGCACGGTCCATTCGGTGTCGGCCGATGCGCTGCGCGACGAAGCCTCGGGCCGCAGCTATTTCTCCGCCGAGGTCGCGGTGCCGCGCGACCAGATCGCCCGCATCGCGGCGGTGCGCGGCGGCGATACCGGCATCCGCGCGGGCGTGCCGGTCGCGGTCACCGTGCCGCTGCGCAAGCGGACCGCGCTGCAATATCTCCTCGATCCGCTGACCGAGGCCTTTGCGAAGTCCTTCCATGAACGCTGATGCGCTGCGCCGCCTCGCCTGCCTGCCGCTGATGCTGGCCGCCGCCCCGGCCGCCGCGCAGGAGCTGTACGATCCCGACACGCTCGACCGCGCGATCGCCGATGCCTATCGCACCAACCCCACGCTGGAGGCGGGGCGGGCGCAGTTGCGGGTGCTCGACGAACAGATCATCCAGGCGGGATCGCCTTACCGCCTGAGCGTCGGGGTGAACGTCAACTTCCAGTATCGCCAGCAGGACCAGCGCAACCTGCTCGACCAGTTCGGAACGGTGCGGTCGCGGACCATGGGGGCGACCATCTCCGCCTCGCAGATCTTGCTCAACGGTGGCCGGACCGCCGCGCAGGTGTCCGCCGCCGAGGCGACCGTGCTGGCGGGGCGCGAGCGGCTGCGCGAGACCGAGAACGACATCCTGCTCGCGGTGGTCGACGCCTATGCCTCGGTCCTGCGCGACCAGGCGCTGGTGGCGATCCAGACCCGCTCGCTCGACAGCTATGGCCGACAGGTGGACCAGGCGATCGCGCGCGAACGCGGCGGCGACCTGACCCGCACCGACATCGCGCAGGCGCGCGCGCAGCGCGAGATCATCCGCGCGCAGCTGGCCCAGGCCGAGGCCAATCTGCAATCCAGCCGCGCGCGCTTCGCTGCGCTGGTCGGGCGCAATCCCCGCCGCCTGGCGCCACCGCCGCGCCTGCCCGGCAGCCCCGCCTCGCTCGACGCCGCCTTCCAGATCGCCGAAAAGGAAAGCCCCGCCATCTGGCAGGCGATCATGGCCGCGCGTGCGGGCGACGCCCGGATCGCCGCGCAGCGCGCCGAGCGCGCGCCGATCGTCGCGCTGACCGGCGGCTATGGCTATGCCAGCCCCTATTCCTATCAGACCCGCGACCTGGGCGGACAGGCGACCGGGGGGCTCAGCGTCACCATGCCGCTGCTCGCGGGCGGGCTGATCGGGTCGCGCATCCGCGCCGCCGTCGCCGAGCGCCAGCAACTGGGCTTCGAGGCGGAGAGCACCCGGCGACAGGCGCTCGCCAATGTCCAGGACAGCTGGAACCAGTCGGTCGCGGCGCAGGCCCAACAGGATTCGGGCCAGCTGGCGACCCAGGCGGCCGAGGCCGCGCTGACCGGCGTGCGGCGCGGGTTCCAGGAAGGCTTCCGGTCCAATTTCGAGGTGCTCGATTCGGAACAGCGGCTGCTCAACGCCCAGATCGTCGAGACCAATGCGCGCTATTCCGGCTATGTCGCGCAGGCGCGGCTGCTGGCGACGCTGGGCCGCTTGCAGGCGGGGGTGATCGAGGCGGGGGTGCCGAGCTATGACGCCTCGGCCCATATCCGACAGGTGAAGAAGCAGGTCTTCGGCCCCTTCGACCCGATCCTCGCCCCGATCGACCGCGCCGCGCGTCCCTCGGCGGCGGCCGGGCCCGCGCCCGTGCTGGCCGCCGCGACCGACCCGGTGCTGCGCCCCGCCACGGCCATGCCCCCGGCGGGACTGGGCCAGGCGCTGCCGGTTAGGCCGATGCCGGTGCTTCCGGCACCCTCCTTCGGCGACCTCAGCGACACGGTGGTGACCGGCGGGACACGCTAGGACCGAGCCCATGTCGCCATTCCTCCCCTGCAAGGGGAGGTGGCAGGCCGAAGGCCTGACGGAGGGGTGTCCCGCTCTCGATGGAGTTACACCCCTGCATCATGCTGCGCTTGCCCCCCCTTTTAGAGGCGCACCGCGAGTTCCCCGTACAACTGCCGATAGGCCCCAATGATCGCCGGATGGTCGTAATCGCGCACCACGCGTTCCCGCATCGTCTCGCCCATCCGGGTGCGCAGGTCGGGATCGTCCATGATCCGGCGGATCGCCTGCGCGGTGGCGGCCGGGTTGACCAGCGGGGTGACGATGCCGCCATGGCCGGTATCCGCGCCGCCGCGCCCCTCGATCATCTCGCGGCAGCTGCCGACATCGGGCGCGACGACCGGGATGCCGCACGCGCCCCCCTCCAGGATGACGAGCGGCTGCGCCTCGGACAGGCTGGTCAGGACGAGCAGGTCGATCCGCATCATCCAGTCCTCGATCTTGATCCGCCCCTCGAAGCTCAGCGCCTCGCCCAGCCCCAGTTCGGCGACCAGCGCGGTGCATTCGGCGGCATATTCGGGGTCCTCGTCCTCCGGCCCCAGCACGACGAAGCGGATGTCGGGGCGCGCGGCGTGGACGATGGCGGCGGCACGGATATAGGTCTTCACGTCCTTGATCGGCACCACCCGGCCGAGTAGCGCGACGACCGGCCGGGCGGGATCGCGCCGGTCGGGCAGATGCGCGAAGCGCCGCACATCGACGCCGTTGGGGATCGCCCGCACCCGCTCCGCCGCCGCCCCCAGCCGCCGCTGCACCGCATTATTCTCGCCATAAAGCGCAACGATCGGGTCGCAGGCGGCGTAGCAGGCCTCGGCATAGCTGGTGAAGGCGCGCACCCACAGGTCGCGCAGGTCGCGCACGCTGCGCTCCAGCTCCAGCCCGGTGTCGATCTGGTCGCCGATCCACTCGGCCATCATCACCTCGATCTGCCGTTCGAGCAGATAGATGCCATGTTCGGTGATGAAGGCGGGCCGCCCCGTCGCCTGCGCCGCGCGCGCCGCCAGCAAGCCCGCAAAGCCGGTCGAGATGGTGTGATAGACCCGCGCACGCGGCAGGGGCGCGATCAGCACCGCGAGCAGCCCGCCCAGCAGGGTGCGCATCGCCCAGAAATAATGGTGGAAGGACGCGCGCGGCAGGATGGCGCGGTAATGGCGCTGCAACCGCTGGAAGGTCGCGGGATGCGCCAATATGTCGCCGGGCTCGGGCATCGGGTCCAGCCCGGCGAACAGGTCGAGCAGGGTGGCGATCGCCGCCCGCTCGCCGGTCGCGACAAAGGCCATCAGCGCCTCGGCGATCCGGGTCGCGACCCGGTTGGGGATAGCGCGCGGCACGGCGGCGGCGGGCGCGAGGCCGATCTCGCGGACCATCACGACATTGGGCGGCGGGGCGATCCGGAACGGCAGCGCGGCGGGCCCCGCCTTGATCGCGACCACGGCGAAGCGGATCTCGGGAAGATGGGCGATCAGGTCCTGAAGCCAGCCCGACACGCCGCCGATGACGTAAGGATAGGCGCCCTCGACGATCAGGCAGACATCGGCGTCGAGGTCGTCGGCCTCGCCCATGCGGTTCATCGCGCCGCCTCCATCCGCCACCACAGGGCATCGTCGTCCGATTCACCGGCCATCGCGTGAAGCCGGTCGATCGCGGCATAATCCTGCGCCGCCCATGCCGCCTCGATCGCCAGCGCGTCAGCCTCCGCAGCCAGGCCATGCGCGCGCAGCAGCGTGGCCGCATCCCCGCACAGATGCTGGCGCTGGGTATCCGACAACAGGCGGTTGGCGCGGCCATGCTCGGCCAGCAACCGGGCGAGCGTCACCGCTGCCTGGCTATCGCCACTCGCCACCCGCGCCTCCAGCACGGCGCGCTGCTCGATCAGATTCTGGACGATCCGGGCCGAGGCGGCGGCGGCGAGCGCGCGGATGGTCTGGTCGGGATCGTTCAGCATCTGCGCGACCAGCGGCGACAGGCCCGGCTCGAAGGCACGGACCACCGTCTCCAGCGCGCGGCGACGGGCGGCAACCGGACCATGGCGCAGGACGCCGTGCAGCGAATCGAGCCGTTCGGGGGCGGGATGATAGACCCGCCCGTCGAGCAGCCGCGCCATCTCCAGCGCCGCGCCGCGCCGCCGCGCGGGCACCGCACGCGCGCCGAACATGCGGTCGAGCCGGTCATGCCACGCGCTGCCCGTCGCCCATCGCTCGCCCATCCGGCCCAGCCCCTGCCCCAGCATCAGCCCGACCGGCCCGCCCAGCCCCAATATCGCCGCCGCATAGCCACCATGCGGATCGGACCGCAGCCAGACGGCATAGGTGACCAGGCTCAGCGCGGCATGTCCGAGCAGCGCGATCGCCACCGCCGCCCCGCCCGCCGGGACGAAGGCCATGACGAGGACGACCCACGCCAGGTCCAGAATGGCGAGCGCGGCGTAACGCCGGGTCACGCCGATCCGTCCATCAGCGGAGCCAGCCAGCCGCCAATCTCGGTCAGCTCGGCCATGCGATGCGCGTTGAATGCCTCGATCGGGATGGTGTGGAACAGCAGCAGGCCGATGACGGCGCCGCGCTCGCCCGCCAACGGCACCGCCGCGACGCCCAGCCCGGCCAGCCGGATGCGATCGGCGCGGCGCGCGACATGGCGGATGCGGTCGTCCCCGGCCAGTGCCTCCACCATGGCCGGGGACAGGCTGTCGGGGCGGCCCGAACTGTGCCCCTGCACCGCCGCGCCGCGCAGCCAGACCAGCGCCCCGTCGCCGACGATGCGATAGACGGTGAAATCCTCGCTGCGCGCCGCCAGCGCGATCAGCTGCGCGATCGCCGCGCACCGCTCCGCCACATCCTTCGCCGCCAGCCGGGTGGCGACCGCGACGACATGGCCCATGGTGCGCGGGTCGGAGGCGACCCGGCGTTGCAGCGCGCGATTGGTGCGCGTCAGCCGCTCATGCGCGTCGGTCAGCCGCCCGATATCGCGCGTCGCCTGCGCCGCGCGCCGCTCCGCCCGGCTATAACGCCGCTTGCGGACCAGCGTCGCCTCGCCCACCGCGACCGCGACGATCCCCCAGAGCAGGGGCGGCAGCGACAGGTGCAGCAGCATGTCGAGATAGTCGCGCTCGGTCCCGTCGCCATGCGCCGCGACCAGCCACAGCGCCGAGGCTATCGCCGCCGCGACGACGCCCGCCCCGGTGCCATAGACCAGCGCCATGACCAGCACCGGGATCCAATAGGGGCTGGGCCGCACATCGGCAAAGCCCGTCCCCCCGGTCAGCAGATGGTCGAGCAATGCGAGCGCGCCGAATGCCAGCGCGATCTCGCCCAGGATACGCAGCCCCCGTCGCCAGCCGGGTCGGCGGACAGGATCGCGCGCCTCTTCGGTCGTCGCCGCGCTCACCGGGGCCGTCCCAGGCTGCGCGTCAGGACGGCGCGGCCGAACAGCTGCTGCCCCGAAAAGCCCGGTCGGCTGATCGAGGTGAGCCCGCCCGACGCCTCCACCCGCCAGACCAGCCCGATCGGTGCGGCGAGCGCCAGGCTGGCATTGGGGCCATCGCCGCCGAAGCGGTCGACCGTCCATCCCGCCAGCCCGGTCAGCTGCACCGCGCCCAGCGCCTCGCCCAGCATCGCCTGCACCGTGTGATTCTCGCGATCCGCCAGCGGGATCGCCATCGCGCCACCCGCGTCCAGCAGCGCGCGGCGGACATATTCGGCCTCCACCCGGTAGCTGAGGCCGAGCAGCGGATAGCGGCGGCGGATCAGATATTCGAGCCCGGCGGCGAGCGTCAACGTATCACTCGCCGCGCGTTCACCGGCCAAGCCGTAGCGGTTGAGCCCCACCTCGCCCTGCGCCACCAGCCCCGAGCCGAGGCGATAGGTCGCCCCCAGCGCCGCGCGCGAGAGATAACCGCCCGCCAGCACCTGCGCGGGGGTGGCATAGTCGGGCATGTGGCGGGTCAGGGTCAGCCGCCATTGCGCCTCGGCCGGGCCATAGGTGATCCGCGCGCCGCCGCCGGTGACGCCGTCGTCGAGCGCGGCGGAGGCCAGAAGCTGCAACCGCACCGCATCGCCCAGCGCGACCGCCAGGCTGGCATCCGCCACGGTCGCCGCCCGGTCCCGCCGCCCCTCGGGCGCATCGACCCGGCTTTGCAAGTGCCGCAAACCGCCGCCCATCGCGACCGCATCGGCGACGGGGACATCGGCGCGCAGGCTGGCCTCGACCTGTCCCAGATCGCCGCCCTCGCGCGCGACCAGCCCCATGGCGGCGGTGCCGCCGCCCGTCGCGATGGTCCGCTGGGCGCTCCTGTCGTCGGCACCCAGGGCGCGATAGCCGCGCGCCGCGCCGGCCGCGTCGCCATCGATCGCGCGCGCATCGGCCAGCAGGCGCGCGGCGCGGGTATCGCCGGGATCGCGGGCGAGCAGCGCCCGGGCCTGGCGGCGACCCCGCCCCGGATAGCCCGCCGCCAGATCGGCCTCGATCGCGGCATGGGCCAGCTCGCGCGCCGGGTCGGCGGGCGCGGCCTGGACGTCGTCGGTGTCGGCGGCGACCAGCGCGAAGCCGACGATCAGCGCCGGGCCGACGACCCGCGCATCCATCCGCCATCCCGCCGCCGGGCGCAGCACCAGCGTCACGTCGTTCCAGCGCAGATCGCCCAGCATGTCGCCCGCCGCCTCGCGAAAGACCCGGATCGCCTGTTCGCTCGGCGGGCGGTCATAGCGGACGACCAGTTCGCCCCCGCTCCGCTCCAGCGACAGCACGACCCCGGCGGGCCAGACCAGATGCGGTTCGCCCGGCGCGACGATGCGGCGATCGACAAAGACCGTATCGGGCACCACCAGCTGGGGCACGGGCGCGCCGCCGTTCGCCGCGAGGTCGTCCAGGGTCACGGCGTCAGCACCGCTCGCGCGCGCCCCGGCTGGCCCGAGGCGATCAGCAGCCGCGCCTGAAGCGCCGCCAGTTCGGTGTCGCGCGGCGCGGCGCGGCGCAAATCCGTCACCAGCGCCAGCGCCTCGCCACGACGGCCCAGCCGGTCGAGCAGTTCGGCCCGCACCCGCCCGGCCGGGGCCTGCGCCAGCGCCCGTTCCAGCCAGGGCCGCGCCGCCGCCGCACCGCCCAGCCGGGCTTGCGCGTCCGCCATCAGCCGCAGGGCCGACAGATCGCCCGGCGCCTCGGCCAAATGGTCGCGCAGCAGGTCACGGGTGCGCGCCGCATCTCCCGCATTCCATGCCGTCCAGGCCAGATCGAGCCGGTCGCGCGGCCCCGCCATTCCGGCCGCGACCCGCCGCTCGGCAAGCGCCCGCGCCTGGGTCGGCTCCAGCCCCCCGGCCCATGCCGAGACCCGCCGCAGCGTGGCCGGGTCGAGCGTCCGTCCGTCGAGCAGCGTCGCCATCGCCGCACGCGCCGCGCCGCGCTCCCCCGCCGCCTGTGCCAGACCCAGCCGCAGCATCGCGATATCGGTCCGCGCCGCCAGCGGATGCCGCTGGACAAAGGCCAGCGCGGCGGCGGGCGAGTCGCGCTCGGCATAGGCGGCCAGCCAGCGGCCCCGTTCGTCCGCCGGGCCGGACAGCGCCTGTTGGCGCAACCACTCGCGATCCGCCGGGGCGGGGCGCGGCCCCATCAGATAGAGCAGCCGCTGCCCCTCGGGCGCGGCGGGCGACTGCCCGGCGGCGGCGCGGCGCAGCAACGCGATCGCATCGTCGCGCGCGCCCAGCGCCAGCAACCGCTCGGCCAGATCGGGCAGGACGGCACCGGGCTGCGCCGCCCGCGCCAGCAGCATCCGGCGCAGCCCCGCCCGGTCGCCGGTGCGGGTCAGCCAGTCGGCCCGCGCGCCGTCACGCTCGGCGGCGGGCAAGGTCGCGATGGCACGCTCGGCAGCGGCGCGGTCGCCGGTGCGCTGGGCGACCCGCAGCGCCAGCCAGGGATCGGCCGCGCGCCAATCGGTCGCCCCCGCCTGGTCGAGCTGCGCGATCCAGTCGCCATGCCCCTGCGCCTCGGCACGCTGGGCCAGATCATGCGCCAGCCGGACATCGGGCGGCGGGATCGCGCCCGAACGGACGGCGGCGACCAGCAGGTCGGGACGGTCGAGCGCATAGCCCGCCGCGACGATCGCGGGCGGCGCGACCCCGATGGGCCTGCGCACCGCCTCGGCCAGCAGCGCCTCCGCCTCGGCGCGGCGGCCGAGCTTGCGCAGCGTCTCGACCCGGAAGGCCCAGGTCGCGGGGGTCGCGCCATCGGGTCGCGCCGCCAGATAGGCGATGGCGACCGCCGGACGCCCGGCGGCGACCAGGTCATAGGCGACCTGCAAGCTGCTGGTCGCCACGCCCCCCTCGATCAGCGTCCGGGTCAACCGCGCGAGCGTCGGGGCATCGGCGGTCGGCAGCATGGCGGCCAGTTCGGGATGGGGCGGCGTCAAGGGCGGCGCGGGTGCGGGGGTCGGCGCGGGCGATGCGACCGGCGGGGGCGGCGGGGCGGCGCGGCGTGCGGTCTGCTCCACCTCGCGCGCGCTGGGCATCAGGAACAGGCCGAGCGCCAGGACCGACACACCCGCCCCGACGGGCAGCGCGACCGCCATCCAGCGCTGCGACGACTGGCGCCTCATCCCGCCGGCTCCGCCACCAGATGATCGAGCGCCAGCGTCGCGACATAGGGGCTGAAGCCCGCCGCCCGCTCACGCGCATAAAGCGCCACGACGGTGCGCCTGTCCGCCGGGTCCCAATAGTCCAGCGTGGTGAGCACCAGATCGGGATGGCGCGCCTTCGCGGCGCGCAGCCGCGCGGCCTGCCAGACCCAGTCGCTGTCCGACAGCATCTCGTACCGCTTGTCCGCGAAACTCCAGCGCGAGGCCATGGATTCGCCCAGCAGATAGTCGATATGCGGCGCGACCTCGGGCAAGGCGGCATAGCCCCGGTTCAGCATCAGCCGGATCCCCGGAAAGCGCGCGCGCAGCGCCGCGACCAGCGCCGCGCCCGCCGCCACCATGCCCTTGCCGCCTATCGGGTCCGCCCGTTCCATCGCCTCGGCATTGTCGAGCGTATCCATGAAGATTCCGTCATAGCCGCGCGCCAGAATCGCCGGGACGACGCTATCGAGCAGCGTGGCACGCCAGGCGGGATGGCGCAGATCGGCATGCCGCGCCTCCGGCCAATGCGGGTTGGGCGCGCGCAGCGCTCCGGCACGGTCGAGCGCGGCGAAATAGGGGCGTGCCTTCTGCACCTCGCCCAGGCTGACATAGCCGAGCAGCAGGCCGCCGGGGCCGCGCAGCCGGTCGATCGCGCGGGGGTGGTCCGGCTCGAGCACCAGCAGGTCGAGCTGCCGGGCCAGCACCGGATCGGTCGCGGGTCCGTAATCGACGCCCCAGCGCCAGGGCGCGCCGCCCTCGCCCCGACCGGCCTGCCGCCCGGCGACCGTCAGCCCCAGCGCGCCCGCCCCCAGCACGAGCATCGCGCGCCGACCCACCATCGCCGCCATCCCGTTCATCACGCCCACCGTCCCTCGCACCCGACCACGGCGGGGTTGTTACCGACGAACAGCAGATACACCAGGCGGATCGTGGCATCGGCGACCAGCGCGATCCCGACCGACGCCGCGACGATCGCCCCGGCCATATAGCCCCAGCCGAAAGCGGCATAGCCCGCATCCCATTGCAGCCAGACCGCCAGCACGCTCGCCAGCACAAAGCTGGTCCAGATCAGCACCACCCGCGCGAACAGGTCGTAATAGGACAGGACGATGGTCGCGCCGATCGCGACCAGATGGAACACCGCCCCCGCCGCGCTGTGGCGAAAGGCGAAGATGCCGCGCGGGTCCGCGCCGATCAGCTCGAACAGCGGCACCGCCAGCACCCAGGCCAGCGCGGCGACCAGCGCCTGGATCAGCACCAGCAGGCGCAGGCCGTCGAACAGCGTCTCGATCAGCTCGGCCCGCGCCTCCTCGATCCGCGCCAGCGTCGAGGTGCCGGTGCACCGCGCCATCAGATTGCCGAACGCCTGGTCGAACCGCGTCTCGCTGACGATCAGCAACAGGGTCAGGCCGGGCACCAGCGTCAGCAGGCCCAGGAAGCTGCCCGCATCGTTGATCGGGTTCAGCCGCAACCGCCCCAGCATCGCGACGCTGGCCGGTCCGCCCCAGAGCAGCCATTTGTCGATCCACAGCGCCACCGCCCCCGCCAGCCCCGCCGCCGCGACGATCAGCGCCAGCCGCCACGCGATCAGCCCGCGCGAGGGCATGACCGGCGGCGCGGTGAAATAGCGGCGGAGGAGCAGCATGATCGCGCCCAGCGTCACCCCCGTACCCCCGGTGACCCCGGCCAGCACGATCGTCCCGTTCGGCGCGGGCCAGGCGGCCAGCAGGAGTGCGACGACGCCGATCCCGATCAGATAGGCGACCGGCACCGCGCGATAATGGCGCAGCGCGGTCAGCATCGGCGCGGCGATCCAGATCTGGGTCAGCCAGGCGAGCAGCAGGCTGGCCAGCGCCGCCTGCCCGAGCGGCAGCCCGGCCAGCCCGCCAAAGACCAGCGCGCCCATGACCATCGCCGCCCCGCCCCCGGCGGCCAGCGCGACCAGCAGGATGCCCGGCACGCCCCCGGCATCGCGCGCGAACAGCCTGTCGGCGACCAGCCGCGTCGCCAGGATCGCGATCGGCCCGGCGGTCAGCGCCGACAGGCTGAAGCCATAGATCAGGACGGTGCGCACCATGCGCGCATCGGCCGCCCCGATCGCCTGCGGCGCCCAATGCTGGAGCAGCGCCACCGCGATCGCGGTGATCAGCCATGGCCCCGCGCTGATGACGGCACCGTGGAGCGCGGCGCCGGCGATACCGCCGACTCCGCCCTCGCGCGCCATCCTGGCCAGTTGGAAACCTATGCCCGCCATGATGGCGGCTTTAGTCTTCAATTATAAATAAAAGTCGTTCGCGGTCAGGGTGTGATGGCCGAGCAGCGCGATCGAGAAATCGGCCAGCGCGATCGCGTCGGTATTGCCCTCGACGATGGTATATTCCTTGCCGTCGATCATCTGGTAGCTGAAGCGAAGCTGGGCCGCGCCGGTGAACCTGGCCCCCGGCGTGGTCAGCAGGGTGAAGGCCTGATCCCCCCTGGCGAACAGCGAGGTGTTGGCATCGATCGCCGACAGGTCGATCTTGTCCTCGCCCGAACGGAAATCGGTGATGACGTCGCGCTGCGACGAGGCCAGGCTGTCCAACGTGGATTCGAAGCGGAACACATCCTTGCCCGCACCGCCGGTCAGGACGTCCTTGCCCCAGCCGCCGATCAGCAGGTCATCGCCGTCGCCGCCATTCAGCCTGTCGTTGCCCAGCCCTCCGACCAGCTTGTCGTTCCCACCCAGCCCGTTGAGCACGTCATTGCCCCAGCCGCCGTCCAGCACGTCCTGTTCGCCCGTGCCGTTGATCGTGTCGTTGAAGATCGTGCCCGTCTTGGTGATGCCCACCACGTCGGTGACGCCGACCGACAGCGTCTGGGTGTCGACCGCGCCCTTCGAATCGATCGCCAGCACGGTGACGTCATAGACATTGTCGTGGTTCGCATCGGTCGGATTCTCATAATCCGGCGCGTTCACGAACTTCAGCACGCCGGTCGTCGCGTCGATGGTGAAGGCCGCGCCGTCGCCGAACTGCGCGATGGCATAATGCACGCTGTCGCCCAGCGGGATGTCGGCATCGGTCGCGGTGATCGTCGCGACCGCGGTGCCGTTCTCGGCGATCGACAGCCTGGCCGTATCGGCGCCGCCGAACGCGGTGATGGTCGGGCCGCTATTGGCGACATGGCCGATGGTCACGTCATGCTGGCCGATCGACCCGATGTCGAGCGTCAGGATCTCGCCGACCAGGCTGGTCACGGTCGCGCCCTTGACCGTGGTCCAGTCGGTGCCCGGCGCCTTCAGGTCGATCACGACCTTGCCCTCGCCCTCGACCGAGAAGCTCAGGTCGTGCCCGTCGCCGCTCAGCGAGATCAGCGAGGCGCGCATCGGCAGGTCGGTGATGTGGGTCACATCGTCCGCCGCCTGACCCATGGTGATGGTATAGGTGCCGCCCGACTTGGGCAGGAACACCTTGTTCGCGTCATAGGCGTACCAGCCTGCCACGCCCTTGATGACCTGCCCCGCCTTCTGCCCGTCGACGTCGAGCGCGAAGGTGCCCAGCCCCTCGGTCGAGGAGACGTTGGCGGTGATCGTGTCGCCCGACACGGTCGTGGTGATCGACGCCTTGTGGAAGGCCGAGATGCGGCTCGCCAGATCGGCCAGCGTCACGAACTCGACCCCGGCGGCGGCCGCCTTGGCGATGAAGTTGGTGAACATCGAGGTGACATAGGGGCTCGCCTGCGCGGCATCGCCGGTCCACATGGCGGGGCCGTAATCATGCCACGGCCACACGATGACCGGCGCATCGGCATGCGAGGTCAGCGAGGCCAGCTCCCTGGCCCACTCCGCCTCTGCCTCGGCGACCGTCTTCTTCTGGAATTCGATCAGCGAGAAGTCGAACATGGTGTTGGGCGCCAGATACACCTTGCCGTCCGCCGCATTGCCCGGCGTCTGATAGCCGAAGGCGTTGGGATAGCCCGCGCCCACGCCGGTATAGCCGCCCGACAGATAGGAGACATGCTTCATGATCTCCTGGCTGGTCGCGATCGTCTCGGGCGCGCCGGGCACCGCCGCGCCGCCCAGCGACACCTGACGGCCCAGATAGGCGCTCATCTGCTTTTCCAGCTCGGCGCGCTCGGCCCCGAACTCATAGGCGATCTGCTCAGGCGTCAGGACATTGGTGTCCTCGGGATGGGTATAGCTGTGCAGCCCGATCTCGTTGCCCGCCGCCATCATCCTGGCATAGATCGGCGCCGACACCGACCAGTCGGTCGAACGCTGCTGCGCCGGGTCGTTGCCGATATTGACGTAATAGCTGCCGACGAAATTATAGAGCGACTTCCACTGGTCGAGGATGGGCAGCAGCTTGGAATAGATGCCGGCCGAGCCGTCCTCGGGCTTCACCTCGTCCGAATATTGGCTCTGGTCCATGTCGACACGGGCCGCGAACAGCCCGGCGTCGCGGGTCATCTGAAGCCCGACCTTCAACCCGCCGGTGCTGGCCGAGCCGTTCACCGAATAGCTGATCGCCTTTTGCAGCAGATTGTCGTCGGCCATCGCCGCTTCGGTCGAGAAGATGACGTTGCGCCCGCCGGTCCTGGTCGCGATGGCGGCGGCATAGTCCTGGCCGTTCACGGTCTGGGTCGCGATCGTCTCGCCGGTGCCGCTGACGCTGGTGAAGGCGTTCCAGCCGACGCCCTTATAGTCGCGGATCGTCTCGCCGGTGGCATAGCCGTCGAGGACGCTGTGGTTGGCGTCGGCCGCCTTGATCGTCACGTCGGCGGGCCAGCCGCCGGTCACGCGGGTCGCATCGAACAACAGCTTCATCCGCGCATAGCTGTCACCCGCCAGCGCGCTGCCGTCGGCGGCGTTGGTCATGAACTCGCCCGCCGCGATCAGGCCGATGCCGAACTGCCTGGTCGCCTGTTCCAGCGTGTGGGCGATGGCATCCACCTTGTCCGCCTGGACGTTGCGGAACGAGGGGAAGACGATCGAGTCGTACTTGGCCAGCGTCGACAGGTTGGTCAGGTCGTCTTCGGTGATGATGTCGAAGGGGGTGCCCGCCTGCATCGCCTGGCTCTGCGCGGCCATGAACAGCTGCGAATAGGCGGTCTTGCTGAAATAGGCGTTGGCCGTCGTCTCGGACCAGACGATGGCGATGCGGTGCGAGGGGTCGGCGACGATGCCGGTGTCGTTGAAGACGGTGAAGGGCTTGGCCGAATAATTGCCGGGCAGGAAGACCTGGTCGTTCACGTCATAGAGCGTGTCGATCGCCTGCGGATTGCCGATCGCGGCCTTGGGCACGCGGAACTCGACCGTCTTGCGGTCCGCCGACCATGCCGCCTGCAACCCCGCCATCACCAGCGTCTCGCCCGCGCCGCCCTGAAAGAGCGAGACGGTGCCGTCGGCGTTGAAGTTGATATTGTATTCCGCGCCGCCCGCGAAGCCGAACACCTGATATCCGGTCGCGGCGTTGCGATCGGTGTTGAACCAGGCGGTGGTGTTGGCCCCGATCGCCATCGGCGCGGTCATCGCGAAGACGAAGTCGCTGCCGTCGCTCCTGGCATAGATGGAATAGCCCTCGCCCAGCCCGGTATCGATGCGGTCGGCCGCGTTCCAGTCGGACAGGTCGCCATCCACGTTGATCGGTGTCGTCGCCATGATTTCCCCGTCGTCCCCCGCGGCCCCATGACGCCCCGTCCGGCGGGCATGGTTCGCCTGTGTTAGTCCGGCTCGTACGCGCGGGGCGCGCGCGGCGATATGACGGAGTCCGCACCGCCTTTGTCCCGCCTGTTCCACAGCGATACGGACGGGACGATCTTGCCAGCACAATTTTGCTCGATAGGGCAAAAACCCGTCTGGTTTTTGGAAAGACTCGAATGAGCCTGCACCTGCTCCTCGTCGAGGACGATGTCGAATATGCGGACCATCTGGTCCGGGCGCTGCATGCGCTGGATCACCGGGTCGAGCATGTCGGCGACGGACGACAGGCGCTCGCCGCGCTCGACCGCGAACAATATGACGCGGTGATCCTCGACCGGATGATGCCCCGGCTCGACGGGCTGTCGGTGGTGGAGACGATGCGCGCGCGCGGGATCACCGTGCCGGTCATCATGCTGACCGCCTTGTCCATGGCCTCGGACAAGGTCGAGGGGCTGGAGGCCGGCGCGGACGATTATGTCGTCAAGCCGGTCGATGCGCAGGAGCTGAACGCTCGGCTGGGCGCAGTGCTGCGCGGCCGCCGCTGGACCACGAGCGAAAGCGACACGATCCGCGCCGGGGACATCGTGGTCAGCCCGACCAGCTTTCGCGCGTGGCGCGGCGGACAGCCGGTGACGCTGGCCAATCTGGAGCTGAAGCTGCTGGCCGAACTGGCGCGCCATGCGGGCGAGGTGCTGACCCGCGCCATGCTGATCGAGCGGGTCTGGGGCTATGATTTCGAGCCGGAGACGAACATCGTCGACGTCTATATCCGCCGCCTGCGCATCAAGCTGACCGAACAGGGCGGCAGCGACCCGATCGAGACGGTGCGCGGGATCGGCTATTCGATGCGGCCATGATCGAACGCGCGATCCGGCGGCTGTCGCTGCGCGGGCTGACCATCGGCGTCCTGCTGCTGTTCCTGGTCGCGACGCTGGGCACCGGCGTGTCGATCTTCGCGGCGAGCCGGGTCGCGGTGGCGGAACTGGTCGACCGCCGGATCGACATTGCGGGCGATCTGGTGCTGGAGCGCGATCCGGGCGAAGGGGTGATCCCCACCCCGATATTGCTGGCGCGCATCGCCGCGCTGTCGCGGCAGCGGGACACCGGCGATATCGGCCTGTCGCTGATCGCCCCCGACGGCCATATGCTGGGCGGCAACATAACGCTCAGCCGCGCGCTGCCGATCGGGCGGTCTAACCTGCGCCAGCATGACGGCATCGCCGGGCTGTCGCATGGCCGCGCGCTGGTCCGCGATGCGGGCAAGGGACGCCGCCTGATCGTGGCGGTCGAGACCGAGCCGTTCGACAGCTATCGCGCGACGCGGACGCGCATCTATCTGGTCGGGTTCGGCTCGATCGTGCTGATCGTGCTGGGCGGGGGGCTGGCCTTTTCGCTGCTGGTCGGGCGGCGGATCCGCGATCTGCGCCGCACCGTCGATGCGATCATCGCAGGGAATGTCCGCCACCGCGTGCCCGTGACCGGATCGGCCGACGAGTTCGACCGTCAGGCCGACGCCTTCAACCGGATGCTCGACCGGATCGGCGAGCTGATGGAGGGGTTGCGCGGCGTGTCCAACGACATCGCCCATGACCTGCGCACCCCGTTGGCGCGGCTGCGCGCGCAACTGGCGGAGATGGTCGAGGACGCCGCCGACCCCGTCCAGGCCGGGCGGGCGACCGCCGCGCTGGCGCAATGCGACGCGCTGCTCGCCATGTTCGCCGCGCTGCTGCGCATCGCCGAGATCGAGGCGGGCCACCGCCAGGCGGGCTTCGCCGCGATCGACCTGGCCGCCTTGGTCGAGGATAGCGCGACGATGATGATCCCGGTCGCCGAGGAAGCCGGGCACAGGCTGACGGTCGAGATCGCCGCGCGCCCGGCGGGGTTCGTCGGCGACCGGCAGCTGCTGATCCAGGCGATGGTCAACCTGATCGGCAATGCGATCAAATATGGCGCACCCCATGGCACGATCCGCGTCCGGCTGGACCCCGGCCCGGTGCTGCGCATCGCCGATGACGGCCCCGGCATCCGCCCCGAGGACCGGGCGCTGGCGCTGCGGCGCTTCGGGCGGCTGGACGGTTCGCGGGCGCAGGCGGGGCATGGCCTGGGCCTGCCGCTGGTCGATGCCATCGCGCGGCTGCATCGCGGGCGGCTGGAGCTGGGCGATGCCGGACCGGGGCTGGTCGTGTCGATGTGGCTGCCCATCGCCTGAGAGCCCGTTTGGAAACGCGCTGGCAGCGCGTTTCCAAACAGCCCCATGAAAAAAGGGCCATCCCGAAGGACGGCCCCATAGTCGAGGGTAAGGGTATCGAACGGATCAGAAGCGAACCGTGCCCTCCAGGCCGATGGTGCGCGGCGGGTTGAAGTTCGCATAGTCGCCCAGCGTCGCCGCATTCGCGGCCGAACGGCGGTAGATATAGGTGTTGTTGAGGAGGTTGCGGCTCCACAGCGACACGGTCATCTTGGTGCCGTTCTCGGTCAGCGGCAGATCGGCCAGCGCGATGCGGCCGTTCATCACGAAGCTCTTGTCGGTGCGCGTCGTTTCGTTCTGGAAGCTGTAGACCGGGTCGGCATAGTTGCCGTCCAGGTGGAAGCGGACCTTGGCCTCCGAACCCGCCAGCGGCACCTCGTAATCGACATAGGCCGAGGCGGCGTTGCGCGGCGTGAACACCACGAAGACCTGGGTCAGCGCGTTGTTCAGGAACGGGTTCGGCGTCGCCGGTACGTTGGTATAGGTGTACGCGTAAGACGCACCGACCGTCATGCCCTCGACCGGGTTGGTGGTCAGGTCCGCCTCGATCCCGCGAATCTTGGAGGTGCCCGGCGCGTTGCGGGTCTCCTCGGTGTGCAGGTTGTAGGTCGGGCTCGACGGGTTGGTGTCGACATTGTCGAAGTCGATCTGCGTGCCCGTGCGGTCCATGATGTAACCGGCCAGGTTCAGGCGGACGCGGTGCTGGAACAGGTCCATCTTCGACCCGATCTCATAGGACTTCACGGCTTCGGGACCGAAGGCGGTGAAGGTCTGCGACCGCGCATTCGCACCGCCCGCGCGGTAGCCGGTCGAGTATTTGGCATAGAGATGGATCGTGTCGCTGGCGTCGAACGCCGCCGTCACCATCGGATCGAACCGGTTGTTGTCGAAGGTGAAGGGGAAGTTGGTCGACTTGCCTTGCACCAGATACAGCGTGCCGTTGCGCTTGTCGTGGGTATAGCGACCGCCGACCGTCAGGTGGAACGCATCGAAGCCCGCCGGGGTATAGGTCCCCTGCGCGAAGGCGGCATAGCTATAGGCGCGCGCGAAGCTGCCGCGCTGGAGGAAGAACGAACCCGGCGCCCAGCCCTGGTTGCCCGAGGTGATGGTGCCCAGCGCGGTCTGCGACAGGATGGTGTAGCCCGAGCCGTCGGCATTCCACTGGTTGGTCGACGGGGTCGCGGCGACTTCACGCGCATTCTCGGTGAAGTAATAGAGGCCCGCGACGTAATCGAACTGCGGCAGGCTGCCCACCGCCTGGAATTCCTGGCTGAACTGGTGCTGCTGCATGAACGACAGGCTGTAGCGGCTGAACTTGCCGTTCGGCAGGAAGACGGTGCGGTGCGCGCCGCCCGAATTGTCCCACTGGTCGGTGTCGACGCCGCGCCATGCGGTGATCGAGCGCAGCTCCAGTCCCGGCATGACGTCATAGTTCAGCTTGGCCGAGAAGCCGTGCGTGCGGTCGGTGCTCAGCGCCTGCGGCACGCCGATATCGGCGACCTTCATGCGGTTGTCGCCCGACACCACGACCAGCGGCGACAGCGGCGCGATGGTGCCCGAGGGCAGCTTGCCGCCATTGGCGTTGATCTGCGCGATCGTCGCGACCGGCAGGCCCTTGGGGTTGTAGTTGACCAGCTGGCTGTAGAAGGGCGTGTTCTGGTCCTTGGCCTGGTCGTAGGACAGCTCGACCGAGAAGCCGTCGACCGGCTTCCACAGCGCGGCGGCATGGCCGCCGACGCGGTTGAAATAGCCCCAGCCGGCGGCGCCGGGCAGCGGGTTGGTCACGAACGCGTTCTGGTGCTGGAGCACGCCGTCCAGCTTGATCGAGATGTTGTGCCACTCGGGCAGGTTCAGGTGCACCGCGCTGTTATAGGCGCCGTAATTGCCGATGCCGGCGGTCACCGCGCCGCCGAACTTGCCGGTCGGCTTAGCGGTGACGATCGACAGCGCGCCGCCCTCGGTGTTGCGGCCGAACAGCGTGCCCTGCGGCCCGCGCAGCACCTCGACGCGCTCGATGTCGAACAGCGCGGCGTTCAGGCCCTGCGAACGGCCCAGATACACGCCGTCGATATAGACGCCGACGCCGGTGTCGCGCGCGGTCTGGTTCTGGTCGAAGGGGACGATGCCACGGATGCCGACGGTCAGCGCCGACTGGCGCGCCTCGAAGGTGGCGACGCGGAGCGAAGGCACGGTGCCGTCGGCCAGGTCGAGCAGGCTCTGGACGTGACGGTCCTTCAGGACGGTCGGGTCGAGGACCGAGATCGCGATCGGCGTCTTCTGGAGGCTGGTCTCGCGCTTGGTGGCGGTGACCACGATTTCCTTCAGCTGGCCCGGCTCGTCCGCCGGATCGGCCGCCGCCGCGGGGGCGGGATCGGCGGGCTTGGCCGCAGGCGCCGGATCGGCGGGCTTGGTGTCGGCGGCAAAGGCGGGTGCGGCCGCCATCGCCAGGAACGCGGTGCCGCCCAGCAGCGTCGCGCGAATGAAATCGGTCTTCATGCTATCTTATCCCTATCCCCCGACCGACCTTCCGGTCGTCGCTGGCCGCGCGGATAGGGATGCTCCGCGAAGCTGGTGTTACCTTTTCATGACCAGCCCATACTTCCTCAATTCATTTTCGTTTCATCTGGACCGGGCCGTGGCGGGGCGGGCGGAGCCGCCGTTCCGCCATGGCGGACCAGTTCCATCTTCTGCGGCAGGGTGCCGATCTCGATCCCCCGGGCGCGGAGCGCCGCCAGGAGCGCGAAGAGGACGGCACTGCGCGTGCCATAGGCCGCACGCGGACTGTCGACATGCGCAAAGCAGTTGAAATGGATGCGCCCATCTACGATCGAATCGATAAAGGCCTTGGGCGCCGGGTCGGCCAGCACCGCCGCCTCGGCGGCGAAACAGTCGAGCACGATGGTGCGGACCGCGTCCGCATCCTCCTCGATCGGGACCGAGAACTGGATCTGGATCCGCCCCAGCGGCCCGGCCAGCGTCTTGTTGAGCACCGACTTGGTAATGAGTTCGGAATTGGGGACGATCAGGGTGGAATGGTCGGCCAGCTCGATCTCGGTCGACCGCACGCTGATCCGCTTGACGTCGCCCTCGTCGGTGCCGACGCGGATCAGGTCGCCGATCTTGATCGGCCGCTCGGCGAGCAGGATCAGGCCCGAGACGAAATTCTGGGTGATCGCCTGAAGGCCGAAACCGATGCCGACCGACAGCGCAGACAGCAGCAGCGCGATCCGCTCCACCCCGATACCCAGCGACGCCAGCGCCCAGATCACCGCCAGCGCGATGCCGATATAGCGCGCGACCAGGCTGACCGAATTGCGCCCCGATCCGTCGAGGTCGGTCGCGGGCAGGTAACGATGCTCCAGCCAGCGCATGAAGACGCGTACCAGCCCCAGCCCGATGAACAGCACCGCCAGCCCGCGCAGGATCGCCCCCGGCGAGATCCAGACATTGCCGACCTTGATCCCGTCGGTGAACAGCGCCAGCTGGTCGAAGATCGCCCCCGGATCGCCGCTCGCCCCGAACGGCCGCAGCAGCACGCCCAGCGCCACCAGCACCAGCACCAGCCGCAGGATGCCCGACAGGGCCAGGCCGAACTGGTCGACCATGCTGCCGCGCACGCCCAGCGCGCGGGTCAGGGTGACGCCGACCTTGCTGTCGCGCACGAAGACGCTGGTGGCGATGTCGTCGGCGGCGACCAGCATCAGGTACAAGGCCGAGCCGAGCAGCACGGTCCAGCCGATCATCACCGCGACGAACCAGCTGAACCAGATATAGCCGATGGCCAGCGCCAGCCCGGCGACCGCCACCGCGATCCAGGCGAGCAGCGTGACGACGCTCAACCCCGCGCTGACCCCCGCGCTGGTGCTGTCCTCGCGTTCGGCACGCGCGGCGCGCAGCCGTCCCAGCACCACCAGCGTCGCCGCGATCAGCATCAGGTGGAGCAGCGCCTCGACCGCCTGGGTCGCGATCACCGCGCTGCGGCTGCTGCCGATCGCGCCCTCGAACGACGCGACCATCGCGGTGGTGAAGGTCATCAGCGTCAGCAACCAGGACAGCGGACGCAGGCGGGTGGCGGTCTCGTCGTCGATCGGCGCGATCCGCCAGGACGGCTGGCTGCGCATCAGGATCGCCCCCGTTACCGCCGCGGTGAACCCCGCCACGCCCGAGGCGAAGACGAACCCGTCGAGCAGCCCGGTCCAGCGTTCCGGCAACAGCCCCGACCAGCGCAGCCCCTGCACGAACACGAATGCCGCCATCAGCGGGCACAGCGTCCCCACCGCGACCCGCCAAAAGGTGTTGGCCGAACGCCGCACCCGGCTGGGCGGGGCCTCCGCGATCAGCCGCCGCTGCGCCAGCCGGTGGGCACCCAGCCGGACGGGACCGAGCAGGATGACGGCGAGCGCGAAGCCCAGCATCGCATGCCAGGGAATGCCGCCGCGCCACTGGCGGGCAATCTGTTCATGCCCCTGTTGCAGGAACAGCGCGACCCGGCGCAGGTCGCGCGGCGTCTGGTCCAGCACGACCTTCCAGAAGCTGGGGCTGAGCGGCGACGGCACCTTGGAGGACAGTTTCTGGCTGAACTGTTCGGCCTTGCTGCGGTCGATCTCGTCGATCAGCTGCCCCGCCTCGACTCCGGCCAGCCGTCCGCGCTTGATCGCGGCATCCAGGGTCGAGCGCAGCGCGTTCAGGCTCTTGCGCTGGGCGCGCAGCTCGGGCGCCTCGACCTCGCCCGGCGTCACCGCGCCCAGCCCGGTGATCCGGGCATTGACCAGCGCCAGCTGCTCGGTCAGCGCGTTCACCGCCTGGGTCGTCGCGTCCTGCGCGCCCTGCGCCTTGTCGCGCAGGTCCTGGCGGGCGTCGTCGTCGAGCTGCGCGTCGAGCCCCTGGTCGACCGCGCGGACATCCTGTTCGGCCTGGACGATGCGCGCCGTCGCCACCGTCATCGGGTCGCCCTGCGCGGCGACCGGCGCCGCCAGCGCCGGCATGGCGATCATCGTCAGCATCGCCGCGAGGATCGCGACGGGCCGGATGACGAAGCGAAGGGACAGCATTGGACGGGACATGGACAGGGCCAGCAGTTGCAGACGGGCCGGGTCATAGCTCCCCCTCCCCGCATTTGCCACTTGCTCCGAAATCGTGTGTACCGGGGAGCCCAGCCCGGCCGGGATCGTTCGGGACATTCAGGATTTTTTGGACGATGACCGATCTGGCCCCTCTCGACGGACATGCATGGCCACCGGCCTCGCCGCCGGGATCGATGTCACGTGACGCGCATGTGCTGGCCGGGATCAACCGCATCCTCCAGGAAGCGTTGCGCGCCTCGACCGAGGAGGAACTGGGCCGCCTGTGCCTGGAAGTGGCCGAGGACCTGACCGGCGCGGCGTTCAGCTTCTTCGGCGAGCGTCGCACCTCGCACGACCGGCTGGACCATATCGCGATCAGCGAGCGCGGCTGGCGCTCCTATACCGGCGACGATCCCGATTTCAGCCAGCGGCAACTGCCCAACGGCATGAAGATCCACGGCATTTTTGGACAGGTCATCCTGCAGGACCGCAGCCTGATCGTGAACGACCCGACCAGCCATCCGTCGCGGGTCGGCCTGCCCGACGGGCATCCGGCGCTGCACAATTTCCTCGGGGTGCCGCTGCGCCGCGACGGCGAGACCTTTGCAATGTTCGCGCTGGGCAACCACCCCACCGGCTTTACCGAGCGCGAGCGCGCCATCGCCGAGGAATTGGCCCCCGCCATCGTCCAGGCGCTGCTGCGCAAGCGGGCCGAGGTCGCCTCGCGCGCCAGCCAGCGGCGGCTGCTGACCCTGATCGGCGGAATCCCGCAACTGGTCTGGACCGCGACGCGCGACGGGCAATGGACCTGGGCCAGCCCGCAATGGGTCGCGATGACCGGCCTGTCGGTCGAGGAGAGCCTGGGCCATGGCTGGCTGGTCGCGGTCCATCCCGACGACCGCGAGGCGGCGCGGCGCTTCTGGGCCGAGGCCAGCGATCGCGGCGACCTGGCGATGGAGGGACGGCTGCGTCAGGGACAGAGCGGGCGCTATCGCTGGTTCAAGACCCGCGCGACCCCGGTCCATGACGATCATGGCGCGGTCGTCGAATGGTTCGGCACCTCGACCGATATCGACGACCTGCGCCGCCTGCGCGAACGGCAGGAAACGCTGGTCGCCGAGTTGCAGCACCGGGTGCGCAACATCCTGACCATCGTCCGCTCGATCTTCACCCGCACGGTCGAGAGCGGCGGCCCGATCGACGAGATTTCGGACCATTTCCGCGGCCGCCTCGACTCGCTGGCGCGCACCCAGGTGGTGGCGACGCAGACGCGGTCGGGCCGGGTCGACCTGGAAAACCTGATCCGCGACGAGCTGCTGGGGGTGGGCGCGATCGAGGACGAGCGGCTCTCGATCGGGGGGCCGGACGTGGCGCTGGCCGCCGACACCGCCGAGTCGGTCGGGCTCGCGATTCACGAATTGACGACCAACGCGCTGAAATATGGGGCGCTGCGCCATGCGGGCGGGCGGCTGTCAATTACATGGAAAATTGAACCCAAATCAGATTGTAAATGCGAACTGATTGTAAAATGGGATGAAACAGGTGTACCAGCGATGCCGGTCCCGCCTGTACGCCAGGGATTCGGGACCGAGCTGATCCGCGAGGCGCTGCCCTATGGGCTGGGCGCGCGGACCAGTCTGGAATTTCGCGGCGGCGGTGTCCTGTGTGTGATGTCGCTGCCTTTGCCGGGCGACGATGCCGGGCTATCGAACCGGAGCGCCGAGGGATGAGCCATTCGCCACTCGCCGAGAAACGGATCCTCGTGGTCGAGGACGAATATTTCATCGCTCGCGACCTGGAGCGGGCGTTGCGTGCGGCGGATGCGATCGTGATCGGCCCGGTCGCGACCCTCGAACAGGGGCTGGCGCTCGCCGAGAACGAGGCGCTCGACGCCGCCGTGCTGGACGTCAACCTGGCCGGATCGCGCGCCTTCGCCATCGCCGACCGGCTGTCGGCGCGCGACGTGCCCTGGGCCTTTCTCACCGGCTATGACGAATGGGCGCTCCCCGCCCCCTATCGGTCCGCGTCGATCGTCGCCAAGCCGTTCCACGCCGATCGCGTCATCCGCGCGATCGGGGCGCTGATACCCGACAAAGGATGCGCATGACTTCGACCTCCCTTCGCGCCGAAGCGATGATCCCGCCCCCCGAAGACACGCTGTCGACGGCGGCGCTCCGCCGATTGTCGGCGCTCACCCCGCTGGATGAGGCCGATCTGGCGCTGCTCCGCCGCGCCGCCGCCGATCCGACCAGCTATCCGGTCCGCCACACCTTCCTGACGATCGGACGCCCGGTCGCCGAGCCGATGCTGCTGCTCCAGGGCTGGGCGGCGCGGGTTCGCATCCTGCCCGACGGGCGGCGGCAGTTCATGAGCTTCTATCTGCCCGGCGACGTGATCGGGCGGGCGCATCATCCGATGCCCCTCGCCTCGGCCACCGTCGTCGCGATCACCGAATGCGTGGTCTGCCCCGCCCCCGCCGCGCCGCCCGGATCGGGACTGGCCCAGGCCTATGCCATCGGCGAGGCGCTGGAGGAGGCCTATCTGCTCGGCCATGTCGTCCAGCTCGGCCGCCTGAACGCGCAGGAGCGGATCGGCGACTTCCTCCTCGAAATCTACGAGCGGCTGTCGCTGGCGGGGCTGACCGTGGGCGGCAGTTTCGAGATGCCGCTGACCCAGGAGATGCTGGCCGATGCGCTCGGCCTGACCCCGGTCCATGTCAACCGGATGATCCAGCAGGCGCGGCGCGACGGCGAGCTGATGTGGAAATCGGGCCGCATCCTGCTGCGCGACCCCGACCGCACCGCGCGCACCATCGGCCGGATTTCGCCACAGGTCAGCGGAGCCCCCCACCCCGCGCAGAAGCCGGCGCCATAGGGTGGACGGCCGCTGCGCCGGACTGCGGCGAAATGACCGGAAAATGATCGCTTGGTGATCCACTCACCGCGTTTCACCGGAATGTCATCAACCTTTCGTCAAGCTGACATGCACGCCTCCTAACGCCGCCGCCGAACCGGCAGCAAGGCCGATGGGGGAATCATATCATGCTTACGTTGCGCAGCCTGCTGAAGGCTTCGGCCTCGCTCATCCTCGTGACCGGCCCGCTGACCGCCGCCGCACAGGAAACCGCCGCGACCACCGCCGCCGCGCCGCAGGCCGCGCAGGACGGCGATGCCGCCGGTCAGAATGACGAGATCGTCGTCAACGGCACCTATGCGCGCAGCCTGGCGGCGGGCATCGAGACCAAGCGCCGCGCCGCCTACGGCGTCGATTCGATCAGCTCGACCGATATCGGCAAGTTCCCGACCCAGAATGTCGCCGAGGCGCTTCAGCTGGTCCCCGGCGTGGCGATCACCCGCCCGCGCGGCGAGGGTCTGTATGTCAGCGTCCGTGGCCTGGGGCCGCAATTCCAGAACACGCTGATGAACGGCCGCACCATCGCGCTAAACGACCTGATCGAGAATGGCGGCGCGGCCGGGCGCCAGTTCCGTTTCGAGATGCTGCCCGCCGAGTTCACCTCCAGCATCGACGTGGTCAAGACCCCGACCGCCGACATGAGCGAGGGCGCGCTGGGCGGCAATATCGACGTCAAGACCTTCCGCCCACTGGAGGTCGGCAACAAGACGACGATCAACATGCGCGGCACCTATACCAGCCAGACCAAGGAGGTCCGCCCCAACGTCACCGTGCTGACCAGCGCGAAGAACAGCGACGGCACCTTCGGCATCCTGGCGGGCGCGCAATATTGGGCCAAGACGGTCCGCAACGACCGCTTCATGAATTTCGGCTGGCTGCTCAACCGCTACACCGATGCGGCGCGCGGCGGCGCTCCGGCGGGCCTCTACTCGCCGACCCGCACCCGCCCCACCGTCGAGACCGAGGATCGCAAGCGTATCTCGGGGCTAGTCTCGGCGCAGTGGCAGCCCACGCCCGAGCTTCAGACGACGCTCGACGTCGTCGCGACGCGGCTCGACGTCGCCTATGACGAGTTCGGCCTGGACATCTATCCGGACGACGCCAACGTCACGATCGGCGGCGTCAGGCAGCCCTCGACCGTGCTCCAGCCCGGCTATACCGTCGTCGGCGACACGATCACCAAGGCGACCATCGCCAATGCCCGCTTCATGGCGTCGCGCGAATACAGCCTGAACCGCCACGACCTGATCACCATCGGGCTGAAGCAGACGTGGAACCCGGATCGCTGGCACGTCACCGCCAACGTCAACTGGTCGGCGGCGCACAGCTATCACCCCGACTACAAGACCGGCACAGTGCGCAGCCGCGCCTATTTCATCGCGCCGCTGAGCTATGACGCCAGCGGCGGCTATCAGAACATGCCGACCTTCACCACGCCGGTCGACGTCACCAACCCGGCCAATTACAAGCTCTACCAGTTCAACATCGCGCCCAAGGACAGCAAGGACTGGGACTTCTACTCGCGCCTCGATGTCGGCCATGACTTTGACGGCTTCCTGTCGAAGCTGCAGGCGGGCGGCGAATATCACTGGCGCAAGCGCGACTATTTCCGCCGCGATTACCTGATCGACACCGCGACCAACCAGCCGCTGACCAGCCTGGGCGCGGGCGCCTATCAGCAGCTGCCGTACGGCGATTTCCTGTCGGGCGTGTCGGGCAATGCGTTCCGCAACTGGCTGGTGCCGGTGACCGACGCCTATGTCGGCAATTTCTTCACCCCCGCCATTCAGGGCCAGCCGCTGACCAATGGCGACCTGCGCTCGTCCTTCGTCGTCTCGGAAAAGATCGCCGCCGCCTATGTCCGCGCCGATTACCAGTTCGATGCGGGCGCGGTGCCCGTCACCGGCAATCTGGGCGTCCGCTATGTCCACACCGATCAGGTGGCGAGCGGCACGCTGACCAGCGGCAACACCGCCACGCCGGTCAGCTATCCCAAGACGTTCAACAATGTCCTGCCCAGCTTCAACCTGCGCGCCGACCTGACGCCCAAGCTGGTCGGTCGCCTGGCCGCCAGCCGGGTGCTGACCCGTCCCAACGTCACCGACACCGCGCCGCGCATCACCGTGTCGACCGACGCCGCCACCGCCAGCGGAGGCAACCCGCAGCTGGTACCGTTCCTCGCGACCCAGTTCGACGGCTCGCTGGAATGGTATTTCGCACCGTCGGGGATGCTGTCGGGCGCGGTCTTCTACAAGGCGATGGACGATTACATCACCCAGTCGAATACCGAGATCAACATTCCGGGTCGCGGCACCGTCCGCCTGTCCAGCTCGGTCAATGGCGGCAATGCCAAGGTCTATGGTGCCGAAGCCGCGTACAGCCAGGTCTTCACCTTCCTGCCCCAGCCCTTTGACGGCTTCGGTGTGCAGGGCTCCTACACCCATACGGAAGTGAAGGCCGACTACACCGCTGGTTCGCGCACGATCAAGGACCAGCTGATCGGCCTGTCGAAGAACAGCTTCAACCTGGTCGGCTTCTACGACAAGGGGCCGCTGTCGGCGCGCCTCTCCTATGTCTGGCGCGACAAGTACCTGTCGAGCACGGGCAGCACGGTGCAGGCGCCGACCTATGTCGCGGCCTTTGGTTCGCTCGACGGCCAGCTGTCGGTGCGCGCCGCCGACAATCTGACGCTCAGCCTGGAGGGCATCAACATCGCGGGCGCGCATCAGGATACCTATAACGACAACAGCCTGCGCTTCGGCGAGATCAACTATTATGGCCGGACGATCCTGTTCGGCATTCGGGCGGAATTCTGATGAAGCGCGTCCTCACCCTGGCGGCAGTCCTCGCGACCGCCGCCGCCCCGGCGCCGCAGCGGCCGCTTCGGATGAACGACATCCAGGTCGTCGGATCGCACAACAGCTACAAGCAGCGGATCGCGCCCGCCGTCTTCGCCGAACTCGAACGCCGCGACCCCAAACTCGCCGCCGCGCTCGACTATGACCATCTGACGCTGGCGCAGCAGCTCGACCGGGGGGTGCGCCAGCTGGAGATCGACATCTTCGCCGATCCCGAAGGGGGCCGCTTCGCGCATCCGGCGGGGGAGAAACTGGCGCGTGCGGCGGGCGAGCGGAGCGGCTTCGACGAAGCGGCGATGATGAAGCCAGGCTTCAAGGTCTTCCATATTCCGGAAGTCGATTACCGTTCCTGCGGCACGTTCAAGCAGTGCATCGGCCAGATCGACGCCTGGTCGCGCGCGCATCCGCGCCACCTGCCGATCATGGTGACGATCAACGCCGCCGACCGGCCGATCAACAAGCCCGGCGTCACCGATCCCCTCCCGCTGACCGCGCCGCTGCTCGATGCGCTGGACGGTGAGATTCGCGACGTGCTCAAGCCGAACCGGATCATCACACCGGACGATGTCCGCGGGAATGCGGCCACGCTGCGCGAGGCGGTGACCACCAAAGGCTGGCCGACGCTGGAGCAGGCACGCGGCAAGATCTATTTCGTGCTCGACACCCCCAGCGACGTGTCCGACCGCTATCGCGCCGGGCATCCCTCGCTGAAGGGGCGGGCGATCTTCGGCTGGTACGACACCGACCAGCCCGAGGCTTCGGTCGAGATCGTCGGCGATCCGCGCACCGATGGCGCGAAGATTCGCGAATGGGTGAAACAGGGCTTCATCGTCCGCACCCGCACCGACGCCGACACGGTCGAGGCCCGGTCGAACGACCATGGTCGCCAGCAGGCCGCGATCGACAGCGGTGCGCAGGCGGTCTCGACCGACTATTATCCCGGCGCGCCGCGTCGCCCGTGGAGCAAGGGCTTCACCGTGACCCTGCCCGGCGGGGTGATGGAACGCTGCAACCCGGTGACCCAGCCGGTCGGGTGCACGCTGCCGCAATAACATCTCATTCCTCCCCTTACAGGGGAGGAAAAGTGTCCGGCCGCTGACGCCCTTTTCATCTCGGGGCAAGGCGGGGTTCAGCCATCATCCGCCACTTTACCCTCCGATGAAGCCTGCGCCGCGTCGGCGTGTGGCGGGAACGGAAGAAGCGGTGCATGACGCGAACCGCGAGCCTGTTGATGATAGCCCCGGTCCTGATGACCGCGATCCCGGCCCATGCCGCCGATCCGGCGCGCGATGCCGCCTGGGCCGAGCGGCTCGGCTGGGGTCCGTCGGCCGCGCCCGATACGGGCCCGGCGCCGGGTAGCGACGCCTGGCTGCGCGGACAGCTGGATGCGACGCCCGCCCCCCTCCCCCCGGCGGTGCAAGCACGGATCGATGCGATGCGCATCTCGAAGGAGCCCGTCGCCGCGCTGGTCGTCGAGACCGACGCGCTGCAACGCGACGCCAATCTGCTGACCGATCCCGACCGCAAAAAGGCCGCGCGCGAGGTCTATCAAAAGGCGATGAATGCGCTCGCCGACGAGGCACGGCAGCGTTTCGTGCTGCGCGCCCTCTATGCGCCCGATCCGTTGCGCGAGCGGATGACCTGGTTCTGGTTCAACCATTTCAACGTCCAGGCGGGCAAGCGCGACATTCGGGCGATGGTCGGCGATTACGAGGACACGATCCGCACCCATGCGCTGGGCCGGTTCCGCGACCTGCTGGAGGCGACGCTGCGCCATCCGGCGATGCTGCGCTATCTGGACAATGACCAGAATGCGCGTGGCAAGATCAACGAGAATTACGCGCGCGAGATCATGGAGTTGCACTCCATGGGCGTCGGCTCGGGCTACAGCCAGCAGGACGTGCAGGAACTGGCGCGCATCCTGACCGGGGTCGGCGTTAACCAGAAACCCGATGCCCCCAGGTTGAAGCCCGAGTTGCAGCCGCTCTATCTCCGGGCCGGGCTGTTCGAGTTCAACCCGGCCCGCCACGATTTCGGGACCAAGCATTTCCTGGGCCATGAGATCAGGGGATCGGGCTTTGCCGAGGTGGAGCAGGCGCTCGACCTGATCGCCGACAGCCCGGCGACCGCGCATCACATCGCGCAGAAGATGGCGACCTATTTCACCGGCGACACGCCCCCGCCCGCTTTGGTCGAGCGGATGGCGGCGACCTTTCGCCGGACGCATGGCGACATTGCCGCCGTCCTGAAGACGATGATCCGGTCGCGCGAATTCGCGGCGGCGTCTGGCCGGGGGTTCAAGGATCCGGTCGACTATACGCTGTCGGCCGTCCGGCTGGCCTATGGCGACCGGGTGATCGCCAATCCGCAGCCGGTCGTCGGCTGGATCCGCCAGATGGGCGAAGGGCTGTACGATCATGAGACCCCCGACGGCTATGACCTGACCAGCGCGGGCTGGTCTGCGCCGGGGCAGATGGCGACGCGGTTCGATATCGCGCGCCAGATCGGCGGCGGCGCGGCGCGGCTGTTCCAGTCGCCCGACGCCGCACCCGGCACCCCGCCGCCACCGGCCCCGCCCCCCGTGCTGAAAGATACGCCCGTCCTGACCGCGCGGATGGGGATGCTGGGCAAGCCGACCCTGGCCGCGCTGGCGCAGGCACGCTCGCCCGCCGAATGGAACGCGCTCTATTTCTCCTCGCCCGAATTCATGCATCGATAGGAGGATGGCATGACGATTCCGCCCCTGCATCGCCGCGATCTGTTGAAGGGTGCCGCCGCCATGGCGCCGATGGTCGTCGCCGGCCGCGCCTTCGCCGCACCGCAGGCGGGCAGCCGCTTGCTGGTCGTTTTCCTGCGCGGCGCCTATGATGCGGTGAACATCGTCAGCCCCAGCGGCAGCGACTTCTATCGCCAGTCGCGCCCGACGATCGCGCTGGCGCGGCCCGATCCGGCCGATCCCCATGCGCCGCTGCCGCTGGACGCCGACTGGGCGCTTCACCCGGCGCTGAAGGACACGATCCTGCCGCTATGGCAGGCGCGGCAGATCGCCTTCGTGCCGTTTGCGGGCACCGACGATATGAGCCGCAGCCATTTCGAGACCCAGGACACGATCGAACTGGGCCAGCCGGTCGGCGGGCATCGTGATTACGGCTCGGGCTTCATGGCGCGGCTGGCGGATATCCTCGGCACAAGCGAGCGGCCGATCGCCTTCACCGACCAGCTGCCGCTCTGCTTTCGCGGCGGCGAGGACCCGATCCCCAATCTTGCGCTCGCCAATGTCGGCAAGCCGATCGACCAGCGCCAGGCCGCGCTGATCCAGAGCATGTATGCCGGTCATCCCGAACTCGCTCGTTCGGTCAGCGAAGGCTTTGCAGTGCGCGACACGGTCTACCGGACGCTGGACCAGGAGATGAAGGCCGCCAGCCGCGGCGCGGTGTCGCCCAAGGGCTTTGCCCTGTCGGCGCAACGGATCGGGACGCTGATGCGCGACCGGTTCAACCTGGCCTTTGTCGATGTCGGCGGCTGGGACACGCATGTGAACCAGGGCGGCGCGACCGGCTATCTGGCCGACCGGATCGGCGAACTGGGGCGTGGGCTGGCCGGATTCGTGCAGGCGATCGGGCCCGAGGCATGGCGCACCACGACGGTCGTCGTGGTGTCCGAATTCGGCCGCACCTTCCGCGAGAATGGCGATCGGGGCACCGATCACGGCCATGGCAGCATCTATTGGGTGCTGGGCGGCGGCGTGTCCGGCGGCCGGATGGCGGGCGAACAGGTCGCGCTGTCCGCCGCCACGCTCAACCAGAATCGCGACCTGCCGGTGCTGACCGATTACCGGGCCTTGATCGGCGGGCTGGTCGGCCGCCAGTTCGGCCTGTCGGGCGAACGTCTGGCGACCCTGTTCCCCGGCACCCGCGCGAGCGATCTGAAGCTGGTCTAGCGCCGATCGCCATTCAGAATTGCCTTTCCTTCCCTCGCCCCTCGTAGAGGGGAGAGGGTTGCGCAGACTTGGCCTTTGCCAAAGCAAAGGCTTAGTCGGAGCTGGGTGAGGGGTGGGCGCTCGCTTTGCGAGCACGCGAGCCTTTGGGCTCGCTCAACCTCTCACCCAAGCTGCGCTAGCCAGCAGGCTGGCAAGCTTCGCTAACCCTCTCCCCTGTCCAGGGGAGAGGGAAAGACGCAATGCTGAATGTCGATCGGCTCTGCGTCAGGCCGACAGCCGCAACGGCACCGCCTGATCGCGGGCGCGGATGTCGTCCAGCACATCGTCGAGCGTCAGCTCGGCCAGCTTGTCCTCCAGCGCCTCTCGCACCGGGGTCAGCATCGATTCCAGGCTGGCGGTGATATGCCGGTCGATCAGCCCGTCGCCTTCGGGCGGCTGGCGGTGAAAGGCGAAGAAGTTTCGATCCTCCACCGCCTGATAGACATCGACCAGCCGGATTTCCGCCGATCGCCGGGCCAGCATCGCGCCGCCGCGATTGCCCAGTTGCGACCGGGTCAGCCCGGCGCTCGCCAGTCGGAGCAGCAGCGCGCGAACCACCGCCGCGTTGGAATTGACGCTGAGCGCGATGTCTTCCGAGCGCAGGGGCGTATCGCCATGGTCGGCCATGAGCGCAAGCATATGCAGCGAAACGACAAAACGCGTGCTGGTCGGCAAGAAACGTTGCTCCTTATTCCTTCGTCCCATGATCCGTCCGCACGGGCACAGGGCTCACCCTCTTATGGCCGGATCGGGCCGAACACGCAATTCATAACTCATGTTATTTTTGCATATTCCCGCTGCGTAAACGCGCAAGTCCGCATCCGTATCCAGCCCCACCGTCAGGAAAATATAATGGGGCCAAGGATATGCGAGGCGCGACCGAACGCCGTCCGCCTCAGCGTCCGGGCGCGGGCAGGCGGATTTCGAACAGCTCGGGCCAGTTCTTGCCGGTGACGAAGATGCGGTGCTTCACCCGGTCGAAGGCGATGCCGTTGGCGACCGAGTCGGGATCGGTCAGCCCGACCCGCGCGATCAGGTCGCCCAGATCGATCACCCCGACCACCTGCCCCGAGGCGGGATCGATCCGCACGATATGGCGGGTCATCCAGACATTGGCCCAGATCTGCCCGTCGATATATTCCAGCTCGTTCAGGTTCTTGAGCGGCCGTCCGTTCACCGTCACGTCCAGCGTGCGCGCGACCTTCATCGTCGCGGGGTCGAGGAAGCGCAGGCGCGGCGTGCCGTCCGACAGGATGATACGATGCCCGTCATCGGTCATCGCCCAACCCTCGCCCTCATAGCGCCATTCGCCGACCCGCTTGAGCGCCGGGCGGCTCCAGCGGAAACCCCGCCCGCCATGCCAGGTGACGCTGCGCAGTTCCTGGCCCCAGGCGACGATGCCCTCGCCGAACAGGCCATCGGGGACGGTCGCCTGGCGCTGTGTCTTGCCGGTGGCCAGGTCGACCTGGCGGATCACGCTCTGCCCCTCGCGCCCCGTGCTTTCGTACATTGTGCCGTCGGCGATCAGCAGCCCTTCGGTAAAGGCGGTCGTGTCGTGCGGATAGGCGCGGACCAGTTCGGGCTTCTCCACCACCGGCGGGGCCGATGCGGCGGGAGCCGTCTGCTGCGCCGCCGCCGGAATCGCCAGGGCGAGCGCCAGGATCAGGGCGAGCCGCATCACAGCGTGCGCACCAGCCGCGCCACCCGCGCGATCCAGGCGGGGGCCGCCACCGTCACGCCGGCAGCACCGGGTTCGAGCGGCAGCAGGCGGAGCGTGTCGTCCCCCACCCCCGCCAGCCGGGCAAAGACATAGCCGCCGACGGGGCGTGGCACGAGGATATCGCGATTCATGGCATCGGCGAACCTATCGGGCGCCAGCGGTTCGCACCAGAGCTCATCGCCCGCCCGGTAATCGCCGATCGCGCCGGTGACGGTGACGGCGATCATCCCCGGCGTCGCACAGGGCGGCGAGACGGCGCGCGCGCTGCGCGGTGCCACCGCCCCGCGCGGCCCCAGCAGGGCCGCGACCGGCAGCGTCTCGCGCACCGGCAGCGTGACCAGATCGGCGGTGGTGCAGCCCAGCGCGGCGGCAATGCGGTTGAGCCAGGGCAGCGACACGGTCCGCGTCCCCATCTCCAGCCGTCCGATCGTTTGCGGCGTGGTCGGCGGGCAACAGGCGCGCGCGACATCGTCCAGCGTCATGCCCTTGGCCCGCCGCACTTCCCGGATCGCGGTGATCATGTCCCTGTGCCCCTCCAATCCCTGCCGGCGGTCAGCCGGTCCGGCGCCCGCGCCGCTGGCGGAGCCCGTCCGGCTGGGCTAAGCGCCGAGCCATATTCTGTCGGAGTTATCGCCCATGCGGTTCGAGATCGTCAAATGCCATGGTTCGGGCAATGATTTCCCGATGATCGACGCACGCGCCCTGACGCTCAGCGAAGCGGAATGGGCCACGGTCGCGCGCGCGCTGGCGAACCGCGCGGGGCCGGTTGGGGGCGATGGCTTGCTGCTGCTGGTCCCCGGCGACGACCGCGCCGCCTTTGGCATGGTGATGCGCAACAGCGACGGCAGCGAGGCCGAGACCTGCCTGAACGGCGTCCGCTGCGTCGCGCGCGCCGGGTTCGAGGCGCTGGGGATCGAGGCCGCGACGGTGCGGCTCAAGACCTCGCACGCCGATGCGGTCCATGACGCCGATCTGGCGCCGGGCGTCTATACGGTGCGCGAGACCGCCGGGCCCGCCGGGCTGTCGACCGCCGCCTGGCCGATCCATGGCGCGCCCGACCGGCTGGTCGAGGCGGTCCTGCCCATGCTCGATGCCGAGCGGCGCTTCACCGCGGTCACCATGCCCAATCCGCATCTCGTCCATTTCGTCGACGCGGTGGACGAGGCCGAGCTGGTCCGTCTTGGCGGCATTTGCGAGGCCGCACCCGACTGGCTGCCCAACCGCGCCAATGTCTCCTTCGTCGAGGTACGCGGCGACGCGCTGTTCGTCCGGACCTTCGAGCGCGGGGTGGGCCTGACCGACAGCTGCGGCAGCGCGATGGCCGCATCCACCTATGCCGCCTGCCTGACCGGGCGGATCGGCTGGGACGTGCCGACCGTGGTGTTCAACCGGGGCGGGCTGGTCCGCGCCTTCGCGCAGGCGGACGGCATGGTCACGCTGTCGGGCAATGCGACCTATGAATGGGCGGGCTCGGTCGCGGTCGACCTGGCGAGCGAAACCGCCAGCGACCTAGTGGTGGAGCGGCGCTTTCCCGAGGAGATCGCGGCGTGGGAGGCGGCCCGGCGAGGGTGAGGGGCGCGCGTGTCGGGCGTGGCCTTCGACTTCGCTCAGGCTGAACGGAGCGGGGGGATTTTTCGTTGGCGTGATGTTGGTCTGTCCATGCCCCCCGCGAGATTTGTCCGTGCGTCCCTTGCCCCAAACTCCGTTCGGCCTGAGCGAAGTCGAAGGCCACGGAAAAACGCGCGCGGCAAGCATCGACCATCCCGATGCCCCTCGCTCGCACGCAACGCAACGTCCCGCCGACGCGTTATCCCGCCATGCTCCCCGTCCGCCGCCAGATTGCCGATCAGATCCGCGACGTCGTCGGCAGTCGCGAACTCGACCTGACCCGGCCGCCGGGCGATGACGGGCTGTTCGGCCCCGGCTCGACGACCTGGGCGGTGCATGGCGATTTCACCGCGATGATGGCGGGCGGCATCGCCTCGCTGCTGATCCAGATGCTCCATCCCGCCGCGCTGGCCGGGGTCTGGGACCATAGCGATTTCCGCCGCGACATGGCGGGGCGGCTGCGGCGGACCGCCGGGTTCATCTCGGTCACCACCTATGGCGCGACCGAGGCGGCCGAGCAGATGATCGCGCGGGTGCGCCACGTCCATGACCGGGTGAAGGGCACGCTGCCCGACGGCACCCCCTATGCCGCCAACGATCCGCACCTGCTGACCTTCGTGCATGCCGCCGAGGTCGACAGCTTCCTGCGCGCGCATCGCACCTATCGCGACCCCGATTTCTCCGATGAACAGGCCGACCGCTATCTGGCCGAGATGGCGCAGATCGCGCGCCGCCTGGGGGCGACGGACGTACCCGAGGACCGGCACCAGCTGGCCCGGTTCCTCGCCTCGGTGCGCGGCGAGTTTCGGGTCGATGCGCGGACCCGCAGCGTCGCCCGCGTGCTGCTCAACCAGCCCGCCCCCAGCCCTGCGCTTGCGCCGGTCAGCAACTGGCTGACCCAGGCGGGGATCGCGCTGCTGCCCGACTGGGCGGCGCGGCTGCATGGCCTGGACGGCGCGGTCGCGATGCGTCCCGCCATCCGGGCGGGCACGCGGCGACTGGGCGGCGCGATCCGCTGGGCGCTGGCGGGCTAGGCTCAGCCCAGCCGCCGCAGCGCCGCCAGATAGGCGCGCATCCCCTCCAGCGCGCGGTCGGTCAGCATCATGAAGGCGCGGCGGCGATCGGCGGGATCGGGCTGGCGCGCGAACAGCCCCGCCTCGGTCATCTTGCCGATCCAGCGCAATGCGGTGGTCGGCGCGACGGCGGCGGCGATGCACAGGCTAGACACCGACACGCGGTGTCCCTCCAGATGCGCGGCATAGAGATCGAGCAGCATGTCCCAGGCGGGTTCCTCGAACAGTCCCGCTCCGAACAGCCCGTCGCGCAGCCGCCGCGCGCGGATCATCCGGCGGACGATCTCGGCATCGCCCGGCTGGGCGCGCGCGGTGGCGGCATGGAAACTCTGATGCCGGTCGCCGACTCCGCCGCGCCCCTCCTCCTCACCCTGCACCGACAGCCGCGCCAGCACCTCGGCGATTCGGGCGACCTCGGCGTTCAGCTGGCGCAGCCGTTCGGACTCGCCCTCATGGACATGGCCGTGCAGCATCGACGCGCCGCCATTGGTCGCCCCCGCCACCGCCAGTGCGGCGACCAGCTCCAGCTCGCTGGCGTCGCACAGCATCACGACGCGCGGGCCGAGCAGCATGGCCGCGACCAGATCGATATCGGCGGTCGGCAGGCTGACCAGCACCGGCAGGTCGAGCGCGGTCGCGACCGCGTCGATCCGCGCCAGCGCTACCTCCATTGCCAGCGCCTCCGCGCCGTGCGTGTCGATCATCAGCAGCGGCCGCCCCGCCTGCCGCCCGATCTCCTCGGCGACCGCGGGCCAGTCGATCGCGCGCATCACCCGCCCGCCGGCCTGCCGCACCGCCTGCCCCGCCGCGCCGCTCAGCGCGGGCGCGCTGATGACGACGACCGGAAATCCGTCCCCATAAGGGTCTAGCTGTTCCACACCTGCTCCCCGCCGCCCGCCATGGCGGGCTTTCGATCACGGTCGCAGCTTGACCGGCCCGGCGGAGCCGCCGCCCCGCCGTCGCCATCGTCGCTGCGACCGGGATGACGTCCGGGAGTCGACGTCAGTCCGAATCGGACGCTCAGCCGAGCGCCTTGACGATCTCTTCGACCATCTTCTTCGCGTCCGCCAGCAGCATCATGGTGTTGTCGCGATAAAATAGCTCGTTATCGACACC